>JAABUX010000021.1_pt1 | contig 265318 bp, 258 predicted proteins | sample 5561851 | NCBI WGS metagenome assembly JAABUX01 (sample SAMN10711883, study PRJNA513361) | rock metagenome | isolation source: Antarctica rocks | place: Antarctica: Victoria Land, Richard Nunatak red sandstone | collected 2016-01-03 | reverse complement strand
ACATTGGATTGCCGACGAGCGCCCGCGATTCTTTACGGAGCAATTGCTTGCGTTTTTACGTTGACGGGTACGAAACGCCACACGAGCTGAACGTTGGTCGCCTTCCACTTTAATCTTAAGCCAGGAAGTGAAAGCCGGAGTCTATGAAAGTTGGGCGCGGGTGAAATGCTCTGCGCGTTCGTCGCTCCGGACGGGTGGATCTTCGATCAGTACTTGCTTGATCTTCCAGGTCGGGCGGAATTCCAGGTCGCGCTGCAGATTATCCGAGCAATGTAGAGCTCTATCCTAGTGGCCAGCGTGGTTTGCGCGAGCACCGGCCGCCTCTGTTTGTCGCGTGTGGTTCCCGCGATCCAATCTTTAACGAGGCCGGTGCGTTAGCGTTTAAGGGTGACGTGCCTGACGCGGAATTCACCTGTTTGAAAGCGGACACTTTGCACTCAACGAGCGCCCCGAAGAATACGCGGCGCTGATCACGGAGTTCGTCTTACGACCGCGCTGATGTAACGTCGCAACGCCGTGGGGACGCGCTAAAGTCCCACAACCGACCCTTTACGGGCCGCGTTGTAACAGCTCTTTCGCGAGATCGCCGGCCTTGCGACAAGCGAGGTCGCGGATCTCGCGAATGCGCTCCGGAGATTGGCCCTTCGGGTCGGCGAGACCCCAATCGTCATCAACGCGTGGCACGCCTTCGACGTCGCACCCCATGGTGATGATGCGATCGGCTTGCGCGACGATCGCGGGGTCGAGCAGCTTCGGCCGAGCGCCGGAGATATCCATATTCATCCCGCCCATCGCGGCCACGACGCCGGGGTCGGGACGATCGGCAGCGATGGTGCCGGCGGATGCGACCTCCACGTCGCCACCGGTGAAGCGACGCAAAAACGCCTCGGCCATCTGGCTCCGCCCCGTGTTGTGCTTGCACACGAAGAGCACGAACGGCTTCAAGAGTTTCTCCATTGCGATGACGTCGACGAAGCGGCCGTCGAGCTGGCCTTGCTCTCTGAAGATCCCGACGTCGCGGTATCCAATTTTGCGATACAGGCTCTGGCCCGCTACGTTGGCCGCGAGCGCAAACAGGACGATTTTGTGAAAGTCATTCTGCTTGGCGCGAGCGTCGATGGCGCGTAGCAGCGCTGTTCCGACGCCGGTTCCACGTGCGCCCCGCTCTACGTAGACCGAAAGGTCGGCGACCCCGCGGTACGCGCATCGATGCGAGTATGGGTTAAGTGACACCCAACCGACGACGTGATTGTCGCGCTCGCCAACGAGGACGCTATAACGGTCACCGTGCACGTCATACCACTCACGGATGGCACCTTCGGTCTTCGTGTCCTCGTCGAGCGTGGCGATGCGGTCTTCGATGCCGTGGTTGTAGATCTCGCAGATTGCGGCGAGGTCAGTCGCCTGCGAGTCGCGGATGTGCAGCGAGCTTACGTCGGTGATCATGGACGTCTCCGGTCTCCAATGCGTGCGGGAGTAGAACGGCCTCCGCCGTTGCCTGCGAGGCCGGCGATAGCCAACGAAAAAGCGCCGTCGCGGCGCCGGCGCCGAGCAGCTGCGCGAGAATGAACGGGGCGACGTCGATCGGACGGATGCCCGCGAAGGTGTCGGTGAGCGATCGCGCGATCGTGACGGCTGGATTCGCGAACGACGTCGACGACGTGAACCAATAGGCGCCCACGATGTAAGCCGCGACCGCGAATGGGGTCGCGGCTGGCCGCGCCCGAGCACAGCCCCAAATGACCGCGAGCAATCCGAACGTCGCGACGAATTCGCTCACCCACAGCGCGCTACCGGCGCGACTGTGGTGCGATGCAAAGAATGGCGGCAGGCCAAACATCACGTTTGCGATCGCGACGCCGGCGAGGGCGCCGACGAGCTGCGCAACGATGTAAACCGGCACGTCGCGCCAAATTACGCCGTGCTGCCACGCGTCCGCGATCGTCACGGCCGGATTGAGATGCGCTCCCGAAATCGGCCCGAACGCGAGGATAATCGCGACCAGCGCGCCGCCGGTCGCAATGGAGTTCGCCAGCAGCGCGATCGCGACGTTTCCGCCGGCGAGACGTTCCGCCATGATGCCGGAGCCGACGACGGCCGCCAGCAGCAGCGCCGTACCGACGGCTTCGGCGGTCGCGCGGCGCGCGAGATTCACGTCAGCAGCACGCTGGCGACGCAGAGGCTTCGGCCGCTTCTGTGCGGCAGCACGTCGTCTCGTCGCTGTCTCGCTCTTCCGTGTCGGCGATAACGAAGTAGGTCTCCCAGCGCCGTCCATCCGGATCGGTCGCCCACACTTTATTCTGGACGGCGTAGCAGCACGTCTCATCCATCTCGATGTCGACGGCATGGCCCGCCGCGCGAAGACGCGCGATTGCCGCGTCGACGTCTTCGGGTTTCTCAACGACGACGCCGTAATGGGCCCCCTCGCGCACATCGGTCGCGGGATCGGCATCGAGTGCGAGCTCGAGACCGGGATTCTCAGTGAGAAACAACGCGTAGTCGCCGTAGTGCTTCGCCGGCTCTGCGGCGAGCAACGTGCGATAGAACGCGACGCTCGCGTCGAGGTCGCGCGTCGCAAGATTAAGGTGCATTTTCATGCGAGGACTTTCACGGGCAGCACGGACGCAAGTGCGGCGTCGAGTCGATCGCGCGCGTCGGGCGCGAGGGAATAGTAACCCCACGTGCCGCGGCGGACCGAGGTAACGAGCCCAGCGTCCTTGAGAATCTTCAAGTGGTGCGAAACGGTTGATTGATTGAGCTCGACGCCGGAGGTGAAGTCGCACACGCATATTTCGTGCTCGGCGCGTGCCAACGTCGCCATGATCGAGACGCGGACGGGATCGGCGAGCGCCTTGAAGAGCGTCGCCTCGTCCGAGAGATCGCGATCGTAGACTGCCGTTTCCGGGCAGCACCGTTGCATTGACATTTTTCGATACTACTCACTGAATCGAGGTTTGTCAATCTTCAGAGAGTCGTCGGCGCAGAGCCAGCGAAACGCGGCGTGCAGTTGGATAGCGACGTTTTCTTTGATTGGCCTACCATGGCCGACGATTAGTCGATCCGGGTTCCATTCGAAAATATGTCGCGCCGCCCGTCGTACCGATGCCCGGTTCGCCAACCCGCACCACCGGAGAATTGGGAAGACTTTGAGGTCGCCGTTTAGTCCGAAGAAGAGATACCCCAGCCTCGTGAACGAGGGCGCTCGACGGTCCGCACAAGCGTTCATTAGGAGATCCGCTACGATTAGCGTACGAGTCGCACCGTGGAAAAAGACGCATTCATCGAAAGTCAATAACCCTGAAAGAGACACGTGTGGCATCTCGGCGAACCATGAGGGACGCGCCGTTGCGTCAAGCACGCGATCGATGAGGGATTTGCGTTGCCGCCGCAAGAGCGCCGGAGCCCAGAATGTTGCATCCGGATACAACGCGCGGTACTCGGTGAGGTAGAGATCGTGAAACCAGTTCGGGGCCACCACGTCAGCAACGGTGCCGATTCGCGCGAGTTCGTGTATCAGATCATTTGATGGTCGGCACGGGGAGTGCAATAAAAGCTTGCCGCCGGCAAGACGCACGACCGTCATTACGTGAGGAAACCAGGTCCCTACAAAACGAACTGGCGTCGTTGCTGTCCAAATCGAATCGGCGAACGGGACGAGAGTCCCATCACCGAAGCCTGACGGGCCTAAAGGCATCTGCATCATGTCACCGATGATAAGCGAAGAACTCGGTTTCGCTTAGTCGAAGAATCCCGCTCATCCCGAATACGACCCCTTCAGGGATGTCTCGCCGACCCAGGCACGAAGCGGCTTTGCGTGTCTCGATAGTCGGTGCCAAAACGAAAGATGGAATCCCATCACGAACTCCTCACCGCGCACGCTTAGCAACGATGCTCGTTTCGCGGGCGCTCATGGATCGCCATGGCCGCTCCGTGATGTCGAGGTCGTCGATCGCAACGAAGCCGGCATCGAAACGGCTCGAAGCGGCACCAAATAACGCCCTCTGAAGTATCTAAGCCGCAGCCGCGATTTTGCTGCGGCGGCGGCTGTAGCCGAAATAGACGATGAGCCCGAGGATCAGCCACACGAAGTAACTGCCGATCGTGAGCAGCGGCAGCCCCTTGAAGATCAGTCCGACGGCGCCGAGCGCAGAAAGTGCCGGGACGACCGGACTCCACGGAACGCGAAATCCGCGCTTGAGGTCGGGCTGCTGCCGGCGCAGGACGATGACCCCGACCGAGACGAGCGCGAAGGCCGCGAGCGTTCCGATGTTGACGAGGTTCGCGACGACGTCGAGCTGGCCCACGGCGGCGACACAGGCGACGACGATGCCGATGATTGCAGAGGAGAGGTACGGCGTACGGAACTGCGGGTGCACGCGCGAGAAGATCTCCGGCAACAGTCCGTCGCGCGACATCGCATAGAAGACGCGGCTTTGCCCGTAGAGCAGCACCAGTAATACCGTCGTGAGTCCGGCGATCGCGCCGACGGCCACGATCGCACCCGCCCAGCCGAGCCCGATCTGGATCAGCGAGAACGACACGGGCGACGGAACGTCGAGCTTAGAGTACGGCAGAATGCCCGTCAAGATTCCCGAGACCGCGATGTAAAGTATGGTGCAGATCAGCAGACTGCCGATGATGCCGCGCGGTAGATCGCGCGCCGGATCGCGTACCTCTTCGGCCGAGGTCGAGACCGCATCGAAGCCGATGTAAGCGAAGAAAACGAGGCCGGCGCCGTTGATGATCCCGGAAACGCCGAACGGTGCAAAAGGATGCCAGTTCGCCGGATTGACGTGACCGCTCCCGATGATGATGAAAAACAAAACGACCGCGAGCTTGAACGCGACGATGACTTTATTGACCGCGCTGCTCTCTTGCGTGCCGCGAATGAGGAGCGCCGATATGATCAGAATGATGAGCGCGGCCGGCAGATTGATGATGCCACCTTGGAAGGGATTCGTGGCGAGCGCCTTGGGCAGATGCAACCCGAGCGTTGCACTCAGAAAGTCCGAAAAGTATCCCGACCAACCGATCGCAACGGTCACGGCGCCGAGCGCATATTCCAAGATAAGGCCCCAACCGACGATCCAGGCGATGAACTCGCCGAGCGTCGCATACACGTACGTGTAGGCGCTGCCGGAAACGGGCACGGTCGACGCGAGCTCCGCGTAGCAGAGCGCGGCGAGGGCGCTCACGATGCCGGCGACCACGAAGGAAAGCACGATCGCGGGTCCCGCACTCGTAGCCGCGGCTTTGCCCGTGAGCACGAAGATGCCGGTTCCGACGATGGCGCCGATACCGAGTGCCGTGAGGCCCCAAACGCCCATCGCGCGTTTGAGCCCCTTGCCTTCGCCGCTCGACTCGCACTGCGCGAGAATCGCAGCCATCGGCTTACGCCGTGACAAAAGTTCGTACATTGGCGCACCCTTCAGCGCCCACCAGTACTTCGACTGCAACGACGCGTACAATGCGGATATGGAGCCGGCACAGATCGTCGCGTCCGAGGCGGCTGCGGCGGGCGCAGTCGCGGGCGATCCGCGGGCCGCGCTCGTGATGGCCTTCGGACGCACCTACCACCAATCGGGCGTTCCATCCGATCAGCTCGAGGAGATCATGCACCGCGTCGCGGCGGCCGTGGATCTCGAGTTGCAGGTCATGGCGCTGCCGACGAGCATCACGGCGGCGACCGGAACGGGCGCCGCGCAACGCGTCGTGCTCCTGCGGCTCGAGCCCGGCCCGATTGATCTGGGCCGGCTCTCGCTGCTCAACATCCTCTTCGACCGTACGGTTGCGGGCCGCATCTCGACTGCCGCCGCGCTCGCAGAAGTGGAACGCATCGGCGGGATCTCGCAGGCCGTCCATCCCGCACTCGCAATCGCGGCGTACAGCACGTTCTCCACCGCCGTCTCTGTGCTGCTCGGAGGCCAGGCGCACGAGATCTTGGCGTCCTTCACGATCGGCATCGTCGTCGGCGCCGTCTACGTTCTGGCGCGGAAAGTGGCCGCGATCGACCGCCTCTTCGAAGTGCTCGCCGGGTTTTTCGCAACCGTGGTCGTGACGCTCTTCGCGGCGGAACTGCAACCGCTGGCGATCTACATCCCGATCGTCGCGGGCGTCGTCCAAGTGCTGCCTGGCGCGCAGCTCACGGCCGCGCTCCACGAGCTGGCCTATCGCAACCTCGTCGCCGGAACGTCGCGTCTGGGCAGCGTGCTCATGACGTTGCTGTCGCTGGGCTGCGGGTTCGCGCTCGGCATCGCGGTCATCGGACCGGGCGCGCTGCATGCAACGCGCATCGCTTACGCGCGAACGCCGTGGACGTGGCTCGCGCTCGCCGTGTTCGGAGTCGCGCTCGGCATCGCGATACTCGAGAACGCGCGTGCGCGCGACTTTCCGTGGGTGCTCGGTTCGTGCGCCGTCGCCGAAATCGCCTATCGAATTTTCGAGAACACGCCGGCGTTCCAAGTCGCCACGTTCGGTGCGGCCCTCGCGGTCGGCGTGCTCGCGAACGTCGGTGCGCGCTATGCACGCATTCCGCAGGCGGTCCTCTTGATACCGGGCGTGCTCATCATCGTGCCGGGCGCGCTCAGCTACGAAAGCATCCTCTTCATTTTACAAAGTAACGCGAGCGACGCCGCGTCGATCGCGCTCAATGCCGTGATCGCGGCGGTCGAGATCGTTTCGGGGCTGCTGCTCTCGCAACTCTTCTTCGCACCGCGACGCCGGACGCTGCGCCCGCTGCGCGAATCATCGTAGGCGTGCGGCCCGCGCACCTGTACGCCGCCGTTCCGGCGCTGGCCCTCACGCTCGGAATTCCGTTTGCAAACCACATCGAGCCACGCGTATTCGGCCTGCCGTTTCTGCTCGCGTATATCGTTGCCTGGATCGTACTTACGCCGGCATTCTTGGCCGCCGCGTATCGCGACGACCGAGCGCGCGAGCGTCGCTCGCGGTGAACGCCGCCGTCGCGCTCGGCATCGTCGCAGTGGTTCTGGTCGCGACGCTCGGCATCGGAGTCGTGGGCAGTCGCGGCAAGACGCGCGACGCAGCCGGCTTCGTGCTCGGGGGTCGCTCCTTCGGAACGCTCTTTCTGTGGATATTGCTCGCCGGCGAGATCTATACGAGCTTCACGTTTTTGGGCGCCGCCGGGTGGGCGTATGGTAAAGGCGCACCTGCCTTCTACATCTTGTGTTACGGCGCGGTCGCCTACGTGATCTCGTACTTTTTATTGCCGCCGATTTGGCGGGTCGCGCACGCGCGTTCGCTTTTCACGGGGCCGGATTTTTTTGTGGTGCAGTACGAAAGTCGCGCGCTCGGCGGCCTCGTCGCACTCGTCGGGTTCGTCTTCCTCGTTCCCTACGCGACGCTGCAGCTTACGGGCGTGCAGGTGCTGTTGGAAATCGCGGGCTACGGTGCCTTTGGCTCCGCATTGAGCGTCGCGGTCGCGTTCGCGCTGGTCACCGTCTTCGTGTTCGCGAGCGGCCTGCGCGGGACCGCGCTCGCGAGCGTCATAAAAGATGCGCTCGTCCTGCTCGCAGTGCTCTTCGCGGGTATCGCACTGCCCATCCGCTTCTTCGGTTCGCCCGCACACGTGCTCGATACGATCGTTGCAACGAAGCCGGCGTGGCTCGTGCTCGCCGGACCGAGCGCCTCGTACGGCACGACGTGGTTCGTCTCCACGGTCATCCTGACGGCGTGCGGCTTCTATATGTTTCCACAAGCGCTCGCCGCGGTGTACGCCGCCAAGAGCGACGACGTGCTGCGGCGCAACGCGATCGCGCTGCCGCTCTATCAACTGATGCTGCTGCTCGTCTATTTCGCGGGCTTTACGGCGCTGCTCGTCGTGCCCGGACTACGCGGCACCGCTGCGGACCGTTCGTTCATGCTCGTCGTGCAGCGCTACTATCCGCCGTGGCTGCTCGGACTCGTCGCGAGCGCCGGCGTGCTCGCGGGCCTGGTGCCCGCGTCCGCGCAGATTCTCGCGGCGGCGAGCATCGTTGCCAAGAACGTGCTGGCGGACTACGGCCTCGTTCGCAGCGACGCGCAGCAGACGCGCGCGACGCGTGTGCTCGTGCTCGTCGTCGCGCTGCTCGCATTCGGTTTTTGGGCGTTCGCGAAAACGACGCTCGTCGGTCTGCTGCTCATCGCGTACAACGGCGTGACGCAGCTCTTCCCGGGCGTCGTGCTGTCGTTCGTCCGCCCGCGTCCACCGGCGGCGGCCGTTGCCGCCGGGATCGTCACGGGCGTCGCTGCGCTCGTCGTCTTCGCCGCACGCGGGACGAGCGCGGCCGGCGGCCTCAACGTCGGGATCGTGGCGCTCGCGCTCAATGCTACGGTACTTTTCGTGGTCTGGATCGCTGCGCGGCGCCGGAACAGCGCCGCCAACCGCGAACGTTCCGTAGCAAACCCCTCCGAGAGACATCTTTAGGAGCGCTACATCTATGAACTTCGCACGAAGCACCCGATTTGGGCGGGGGCTGGTCGCCGGCGTATTCGGCGCGTCCTGCGTCGCCGCGGCGGCCGGCGCCGACGCGGGCCAGCCACCGCCGCCACCTCCCGTCGTCCAGCAGCAGCCAACGTCCCAGCAGCCACGCGCCGTCGTACCGCCGCCCCAAATGCCGCCGGCCGCAACGCAACCGCAGTCGATCCTCCAAGCGCCCTCAGCCGCCGCGCTGCCGGTCGGCTCGACGATCACGACGCAGCTAACGTCCGCCGACATCAGCACGAATCGAGCCAAGGACGGGGATCCCGTCACCATGCAAGTCGTCGCGCCATATCCCGACGGCAATCCGGCGTTCGCCGGCTCGAGCGTGCGCGGACACGTCGCCAACGTTCGCGCCGCGGGACAAGGGCGCAAGGCGCTCTTGACGCTCGCCTTCGATTCGATCACGTTCGCAAACGGCCGCAACGAGCCGATCTCGGGTTCGGTCCTCGCGATGGAAGCCAAGGGTGAGAACACGACGGCGCGCAAGACGCTCGGCGCAGCCGCGGGCGCCGCGATCGGCAGCCAAACGATCGGTCGCATCATCGGCGGCTCCGCGGGCAGTGTCGTCGGTCTGCTGGGCGGTGCCGTGGCGGGACTCGCCTATGGCGCCAATGACAAACCCAACGTCAGTCTGGCAACGGGTTCGCACGTCAAGATTCAAACGACGAGCACGGTCGAAGTCCCGCTGCGCCAAGCCGGCCAATAAACGCACTCCACGGACCCGGAGCGCCGGTACCGAAGGGTGCCGGCGTCCCCGTCTTCGGAGCAGTGCAACGTGATAAAAGCCGCAATTTCCGGGCGAAGCGTCACCCGATGGCGCGTTCTTGCGCCAAGCCGATGCCTTCCGCGACCGCGTCACCGCCGACGGTTCGAGCGGTTTTCCCGCCGTCGCAGGACGCTACCATCTTTACGTCTCGCTCGCGTGTCCGTGGGCGCACCGCACGATCATCGTGCGCAAGCTCTACGGCTTGCAAGACGCCGCTCGGCATGACGGTCGTCGACCCGGTGCGCGACGAGCGCGGCTGGGCCTTCGGCAACGGTCCGGCCTACGCGCCCGACTCCGTCAATGGCTTCGCGTTCTTGAGCGAAGCCTATCTGGCGCGCGACCCGCATTACCGCGGACGCGTGACCGTCCCGGTCCTCTGGGACAAGCAAACGCGGCAGATCGTCAGCAACTCCGACGACGACATCATGCGCGATCTCGAGTGCGAATTCGGCGCGGTTGCGCGAACGATCTCGACTTCTACCCGCAGGCTCTGCGCGCAGAGATCGACGCACTCGACGAACGCATCTATGAAACGGTCAACGACGGCGTCTATCGCGCGGGCTTCGCCACTTCACAGAGCACCGTCGACTTCGCCCACATCAAGCGCCACTATTATTACACGCATGACGACATCAATCCGAGGCGCATCATCCCGATCGGCCCGGCCCTGGACCTGAGCGCTCCACACCAGCGCGAGGGCGCCCTGGCCTGACGGCATTCCAGACGAGCGCCCCGGCGATCCCGCCGACGGCGCCGCACGCGACGTCGAAGAGGTTGGAGGCAAAGGACTCCTCGGACCCGGTGAGTTTCTGAACGAACTCGATGACCGTGCTGAATGCCGCGACCAGAATCGCATCGCCCAAAATCCGGCTTTTCCGCGGGATGAGCGGCGCCGCGAAGAGCCCGACGATCGCGAAGGCGACGATGCTGTACGTTTTGCGAAGGAACTTCACCGGTGAGAGGGCGCGCCGCGCGACGGGCGGCAGGCCGTTCTGCAAGGTCCGCAGGTGGCCGTGATGCGAGATCTGCGCGCTTAGCGCCCCCGCCCCGGGTGCGTACAGGTCGCTGTCGATCGAGATTGCGAGAAACACGACCGCCGCCGCGGCTGCGAGCAAACCGAAGAGCACGAGGAAGCTTTGCCGTTGCGTCATCGTGCAGCGCGTTCGCCGCGGGCGGGTAAGAGACTCCCGCGGGCGACGCGAACGACATGCCCGCCACGACGATCGCAAGAGGGCTTCCCGTGTCAACGACGCTCGCTCAGGCTACGACGACCGACGCGCTCTCCACCGAAGAACTCCGGCTCATCGACGCCTACTGGCGCGCGGCGAACTACCTTTCGGTCGGACAGATCTACCTGCTCGACAACCCGCTGCTGCGCGAGCCGCTCACCCTCGAACACATCAAGCCGCGACTGCTCGGGCACTGGGGAACGACGCCCGGTCTCAACTTCATCTACGCGCATCTCAATCGCATCATCTCCAAGCGCGACGTCGACGTTGTCAACGTGACGGGACCCGGTCACGGCGGCCCCGGAATCGTCGCGAACGCCTATCTCGAAGGAACGTACAGCGAATACTACCGCGACGTGACGCCAGACGCGCGCGGTATGGCGCGGCTCTTTAAGCAGTTCTCATTCCCCGGGGGCATCCCGAGCCACGCTGCACCCGAGACGCCCGGTTCGATCAACGAAGGTGGTGAACTCGGCTATTCGCTTTCGCACGCGTACGGCGTCGCGTTCGATAATCCCGATACCGTCGTCGTTTGCACGATCGGCGACGGCGAGGCGGAGACGGGCCCGCTCGCGGCGAGTTGGCATTCCAACAAGTTCGTCGATCCCGTGCGCGACGGCGTCGTGCTGCCGATCCTGCACCTCAACGGTTTCAAGATCGCCAATCCCACCGTGCTCGCACGCATCGGAGACGACGAACTTGCAGCGCTGATGACGGGCTACGGCTACGAGCCGTTCTTCGTTGCAGGCGACGAGCCGGCGGCGATGCACCAGCTCATGGCGCGAACGCTCGACGAGGTCTTCGAGCGCATCGCTGCGATCCAAGCGCACGCGCGCGCGAACAACGACGCGACGCGCCCGCGTTGGCCGATGATCGTTTTGGCGAGTCCCAAAGGTTGGACCGGGCCGAAGTTCGTCGACGGGAAGAGGACCGAAGGCTCCTGGCGCGCGCATCAAGTTCCGCTCGATGGACTTTTCAAGAATCCGGAGCACCTCGTCCAGCTCGCGGAATGGATGCGCTCGTACCGGCCGCAGGAGCTTTTCGACGAGAACGGGTCGCTCGTGCCGGAGCTGCGCGCCGTGCCGCCCACGGGTACGCGGCGTCAGAGCGATAACCCGCATGCGAACGGCGGCCGGTTGCTGCAGGCCCTCGAGATGCCGGACTGGCGCACGTACGCGGTCGACGTCGCGCGGCCGGGAACATCGTTCGGCGAAGCGACGCGCGTGCTCGGCACGTTCTTGCGTGACGTGATGCGCCGCAACGCCGACCGCCGGAATTTTCGCGTCATGGGGCCCGACGAAACCGCCTCGAATCGTTTGAACGCGCTGTTCGAAACGACGGGCCGCCGCTGGGATGCACAGGCACGCGACGATGACGACGCCGATTTGACGCCGGACGGCCGTGTCATGGAGATCTTGAGCGAACACACGTGTCAAGGCTGGCTCGAAGGCTATCTCCTGAGCGGTCGGCATGGTCTCTTCAACTGTTACGAAGCGTTCATCCACATCGTCGACTCGATGTTCAACCAGCATGCGAAGTGGCTCGAGCAGTGTCAATCGGTCGGCTGGCGTGCCCCGATCGCGTCCCTGAACTATCTCTTGAGTTCACACGTCTGGCGGCAAGATCATAACGGCTTCTCCCATCAAGATCCCGGGTTTATCGACGTCGTCGTCAATAAGAAGCCGTCGGTCATCCGCGTGTACCTGCCGCCCGATGCGAACACGCTGCTCTCCGTGGCCGATCACGCTCTGCGCAGTAAGAACTACGTGAACGTCATCGTTGCCGGAAAGCAGCCCGCGCTGCAGTATTTGGGGCGCGAACAGGCCGACATGCACTGCGCGAAAGGCATCGGCATCTGGGCTTGGGCGAGTAATGACGCGGGCGCCGAACCCGATCTCGTCATGGCCTGTGCGGGCGACATACCCACGCTCGAAGCGCTCGCGGCGACCGAACTGTTGCGCACGCACTTTCCGCAACTCCGCATTCGTTTCGTCAACGTCGTCGATCTCATGAAACTCATGCCGAAGTCGGCCCATCCGCACGGTCTAGACGACCGCGAGTTCGACGTCCTCTTCACGCGCAGCAAGCCCGTCATCTTCGCCTATCACGGCTACCCCGCGACGATTCATCGTCTGGGTTATAACCGCGCCAATCACGACAACTTCCACGTTCACGGCTTCATGGAAGAAGGCACGACCACGACACCGTTCGACATGGTCGTGCGCAACGGGCTCGACCGGTACCATCTCGCGCTCGCGGCGATCGAGCGGCTCCCCGAACTCTCCGCCATCGGCGGCCACGCGGCCGAACTCTTTCATGACGAGCTCGCGAAGCATAAGTCCTATATCTTAGAGCGCGGCGAAGATCTGCCCGAAGTGCGAAACTGGATCTGGAGTCTTTCCTGAAGAGACTGCGGACCTAGTGCGCAGGCCACGCACCCCTTGATCCTCGTGCTCAACGGCGGGTCGAGCAGCTGGAAGAGCGCCGTCTTCGACCGCGTCGCAGCGAGCGCACCGGTTAGCGATGCGCTCCGCGCGCCGCACGCCGCGGTAACGCTCAACTGGCAAGGCAATGACGATGCCGCGACGCTCGAATCGCACGCCGCGGAGGGCGACCAAACGCAGCCGCCGCACGTCACGCGCGAAGCGGCCGTCGGTACGATCCTGGGTCGCTTGCGCGAACTCGGCATCGATCCGGCGGCGCTGCATGCGGTCGGACACCGCATCGTGCATGGCGGCCCGCGGTTCCGCCAAAGCGTCCGCCTCGACGAGACCGTCGTGCGTGCTTTGCGCGAGCTCGAGCCCCTTGCTCCCAGCCATAATCCCGTCGAACTCGCGGGCATCGCGGCCGCCGGATCCGCGCTGCCGCATGCGGCGCAGGTGGCTGCGTTCGACACCGCGTTCCATCGGACGTTGCCGCCGCACGCGTTCACCTACGCGGGGCCCTACGACTGGCTGGCGCAGGACGTGCGCAAGTACGGTTTTCACGGCATCAACGTGGCGTACTGCGTCGAACGCGCCGCGGACCTCCTCGGCCGGGAGGCAGCACGGCTGCGGCTCGTCGTTGCGCACCTTGGCGGCGGGTGTTCCGTGACGGCGGTGCGCGACGGCGCGAGCGTCGATACGACGATGGGTTTCACGCCGCTCGACGGTATTGCGATGGCGACGCGCTCCGGCAGCGTCGATCCGGGGATTCTCGTGTACCTCTTGCGCCGCGCGAATCGCACGGGATCGTCGGTCGCCGAGGCGGCGAGCGATCTCGACGATACGCTCAACCACGCCTCGGGCATACGTGGTCTCTCCGGAATCTCGGGCGACGTGCGACCCGTGCTCGCGGCGGAAGCGCGCGGCGACGAGCGTGCGCGGCTCGCGCTCGAGGTCTTCGTGCACCGGCTCGCCGGGGCGATCGCGGGGATGCTGCCCGCACTCGGGCGCCTCGATGCGCTCGTCTTCACAGGCGGTATCGGCGAACACGGCGCGGCGCTGCGCGAGCGAACGTGCGCGACGCTCGGCGCACTGGGCGTAGAGCTCGACGCGGGCGCGAACGAAGCGCGCAGAGAAAACGATGCGGACGTCGCCACGCCTTCGTCGCCGGCACGCGTGCTCGTGATCGGCGCGCGCGAAGAGTGGGCGATTGCGCGCGAGTGCGCGCGCGTGCTCGGATAGCGATGCGGATAGGCGTGGTGGGCGCGGGTCCCGGCGGGGCGACCGCCGCGTTGTTGCTCGCCCGCGCGGGCGGCGATGTCGTCTTGTACGAGCGGGATGCGTGGCCGCGCGAAAAGGCCTGCGGCGACGGGCTCACACCCTCGAGCATCGCGCAGCTCGAACGTTTGGGAATTGCGCTGCCGGACCGGCTGCCGCTGCGCGGGACGTTCGTGAGCGGTCCGAGCGAACGCGCCTTTCGCGCGGATTGGCCCGGGGGGCTTCCCAACGGCACGACGATGCGTCGCAGCGCATTCGATGCGACGCTCGTCGCGGCGGCGGTTGCGGCCGGCGCGCGCTTCGAATCGCGCACCGCGGTCGATGGATGCGCCGGCGGCCGAATCGCGCTGCGCGGCGCGACATCGCGCGAACCCGCACGGTTCGACGCCGTCGTCCTCGCCGACGGTGCAACGGGCGCTCTGGGCACCGCCTGCGGGTTCGGTCCGCACGCACTGCGGCTCGCCGCGTTCCGCGGCTACGCTCCGGCGCACGCCGACCTCACGGACGACTATCAGGTCCACTACGCGCGCCCGCTACTTCCCGGTTACGCCTGGATCTTTCCGGTCGCGCCGCGCTATGCGAACGTGGGCGCCGTGCTCGCGGCCTCCGGCGACGTGCGCGCGGCGCTGCGAGCATGGTTGACGACGAGCGCGTTCGCGCGCCGCTGGCTCGGCAAAACCGTCACACTCGAGCAGGCGCGCGGCGGTATCATCCCCGTTGGCCGTGGCAAACGCTATGCGGACAGCGTGTTCGCAATCGGTGACGCCGCGGGCGTCGCCGATCCGCTCTCCGCCGAAGGCGTCTCGCAGGCGATGGGCAGCGCCGTTCTGGCCGCAGAAGCGCTGCTCGCGTGCGGCGGCGACGTCGAAGGCGCGGGCGCAAGCTACGAATCGCGCGTGCGGCGTTACGACGCAAACAACCGCGAGGCGCTGCGCATGCGCTGGCTCTTCGCGCGGTGCGCCGACCCGCTCGTCGCGCTCGCCCGGCTGCGCCCTGCGCTCGCGCGCCACGTCGTTTCGACCGGCTATTTCCCCAAAGACGACGCCGCGTGGTTCGCCGGTTCGTTCCGCGCGCTCATCCGGGGCTGAAACTCGGTCGGGGCTGAAACTCGGTCGCCGATTGACGCCGGACGGTTCGGGAAGAAGCCGATAATGACCATGAAGCGACCGACGTTTATTGCGACCGCGGCGACTGCGCTCGGTGCGCTCTCGCTCGGTCGTGCTGCGAAAGCTGGGGCGATGACGACTGCGACGACGACAGACATTCCGAAGCGCCGGCTCGGGCGCACCAATGTGCAGGTATCGATCGTCGGCATGGGCGGGTTCCACCTCGGGAAACCCGACCTTCCCGACGGCGATGCGATCAAACTGATCCACAGCGGTCTCGATCGCGGCATCACGTTTCTGGACAACTCGTGGGATTACAACAACGGGAATAGCGAACTGCGCGTCGGTCGCGCCCTGCAACTACCCGGCTATCGCGAAAAAGCATTCTTGATGACGAAGATCGATGGCCGTACGAAAGAGGCGTTCAATCAGCAGTTCGATGAATCGCTGCACCGTTTGCTCGTCGATCACGTCGACCTCGTGCAGTTTCACGAGAACATTCGGCCCGACGATGCGGATCGAATCTTTGCACCGGGCGGCGCACTCGAGGCGGCGATCGCCGCACGACAAGCGGGCAAGACGCGCTTCATCGGTTTTACCGGCCACAAGAGTCCCGATTACCATTTGCACATGATCGAGCTCGCCGATAAGCACGGCTTTGCGTTCGACACGGTGCAGATGCCGCTCAACGTGATGGACGCCCATTACGAAAGCTTCGAGAAGAAGGTGATACCGGCCGCGCAAAAGCGCGATATCGGCGTCATCGGCATGAAAACGTTCGGCGACCACGCCATCCTCGACACCGGCGCCGTCGCACCGATCGCGATGCTGCACTACGGCATGAATCTGCCGACGAGCGTCGTCGTGACCGGAATCGACAAACCGGCGATCCTCGATCAGGCGATCGCCGCCGCGACGACGTTCAAGCCGATGGACCGCGCGCAGGTCGCCGCTATTCTGGCGAAGACCGCAGGACTCGCGCAAGGCGGCAAGAGCGAGTTGTATAAGAGCACCCACTATTTCGACAGCACGTTTCAAAATCCGCAGTGGCTCGGATAGCCGCCTGGTAACGCAGTACGTGCGCAACGCCTATGCGCGGCGCGCAGCGCAATCGCGGAGCCGGCGCGCGATGACGTGCCGGTCGCGCTGACCGGCATGCTCCATGGCGCACTCGTACGCACGGCGAGCATCGGGCAGGTCGCCCGCGCGTTCCGCTATTTCCGCGCGCGCGACGTAGTAGTAGCGGTTGTGAACCATCGTCGGTTCGATTTCCAGTAGAGCGATCGCGGCGCGCGCTTGCGGCACGTCGCCACGCATCGCGAGCGCCACGGCACGGTTGCAGCGCGCGACCGGCGTATCGTGCAGTGCGAGCAAAGCGTCGTACGCACGGACGATCGCGTCCCAGTCGGTCGCGTCGAACGACGGCGCGTGCGCGTGCGCGGCAGCGATATACGCTTCGTAGGTCAAGCTGCATGGCGCCAGCGCGAGCGCCCGCCGCAGCGATGCGCTCGCCCGCGCGATCTGCGCCGCATCCCAGCGCGTCCGATCTTGTTCCGCAAGGAGCACGATATCGCCGCTGCCGTCGGCGCGCGTCGCACGGCGAGCGTGGTGGAAACGCATGAGCGCGTCGAGCGCGTGCGTTTGGGCGTGCTCGGGCAAGAGGCGCACCAGGAGGTCGCCGATGCCGATCGCAGACTCACAGAGATCGGCGCGAAACACGCTGGCGCCCCGCGAGGGCGCGTATCCTGCCGTGAAGATCACGTACACGACAGTCGTCACGGCGTCGAGCCGTTCGTTCAAGCGCTCGGGCGCCGGGACGCTGAAGGGGATTCCCGCCGTGCGGATCTTGTTCTTCGCGCGGACGAGCCGCTGCTGCATCGTCTTGCGTTCGCAGAAGAAGGCATCGGCGATCTCGTCCGTCGTCAAGCCGCCCAGGGCCCGCAGCGTCAGCGCCACCTGAGCGTTGCGGTCGAGCGCCGGATGCATGCACCCGAAAAGCAGTTCGAGCCGATCGTCTCCGAGCGTTTCTGCGTCGTCGTCGACCTCCGTCTCCTCGATAGCACGCAGTCGGGCCAGCAGTTCATGTTTATGCGTACCGGAGCGTTCGCGCCGGATGCGATCGATGGCGCGATGCCGAGCCGTGATCGCGATCCAAGCGCCGGGATCGGGCGGCGCGCCATCGCGCGGCCAACGTTCGAGGGCGAGTACGAAGGCATCGGCAACGGCGTCTTCCGCGCGGTCGAGATCGCCCAGCCGCCGGGCCAGGCCCGCGGTCGCGCGTCCAGACTCGGCGCGGAAAACCGTCGCAATATCCATGCTGCTACGCCGCGACAGGCCGGACTTCAATTTTGAAGCCCATATGCGCCGCGGGACACCTGGCCGCCCAGTCGAGCGCCTCGTCGAGATTCGCGCAGTCGAACATGCAATAGCCGCCGAGCACCTCTTTGGTTTCCGCGAACGGCCCGTCGCTTACGATGCGTTTACCGTCGCGCATCGTCACGGTGGTCGCGGTGCTGGGGTCTTCGAGTCGATTTCCCCCGACGTAGATGCCGGCGTCCCGAGCGACTTGGATGTATTCCATCCAGCGCGCTTGCGCGTCCGGTGGCAGCGTGGGCAGTAACGTCGGAGCGCCGTAGATCAAAGCCATATAGGTCATTGCAGCCTCTTTCTGTGACGGTGGCGCTGAGCGTATGCGCCATCGCTCCAATCACGAATGGCACAACCGAGAATCGACAGCGCCCTCGCCGTCGGAGAGGATCAACTCCGCCGCGAGCTCGCCGAGATCACGCACGGCGACGTCGACGCTAGGATCCGCGTCGAAGTCCGCGTGTTGGCGCGGACCGTATTCGGCCGGTCGCGCGACAAATGCGGTGCGCATCCCATGCGAGGCGGCCGCGACGAGATCGGCGTTGTGCGCCGCGACGAGCATGACGCGCTCCGCCGGTAGGCCGAGCATCTCGACGGCGCCGCGGTAAACCTGGGCATCGGGTTTGTAATGGCGGAACGTTTCGGCGGAAAAGATCACGTCGAACCCGAGCCGGGCCCCGCGAGCGAGATCCACGAGTAGCCGCACGTTCCCGTTCGAAAGACTACCGGTGATGAAGCGTTCGCGCAAGCGTGCGAGTCCACCGACCGTATCGGGCCACGGGCGCAAGCGATGCCAGCGATCGACGCACCACACGCGATCCTGCGGAGGCAAACGGTCGGCGATCCCGTAGCGCGCCGCAAGCTCGTCGAACGACGCGGCATGCAGCGCGTCGAGCGGTACCCACGGCGCCTCGCCGCGCCGGACGCGCGCCAGCGACGGCTCGTACGCCGCGCGCCAATCGTCGGCGAACGACGCCCAGTCGATCGCGATCTCGCGCTCGCGGCCGAACGCGCCGAGATCTTCGATCAGACTCGTGCGCCAATCGACGAGGGTTCCGAACACGTCGAATACGAGTGCCTCGATCTGCATGGGTCGAGCTTACCGCAACATGACGCGTTCGAGAATGGGCCACGCATCGGAGGCGATCGCCGCGTGACCGTCGTCGGAGGGATGAAACTGGTCGGCACTGAGGTAGCGCGATGTATCGCCGCGCGCACGTTCCGAAAAGGCGTAGAGGTCGACGACGGGCGCCCCGATGCGCCGTGCTTCGCTCCTCACCGTCGCGTTGTACGCATCGACGAGCCGCCGCAGGGCCGGCTTTTGCGGCGCTTCGAAGATCGGGCTCACCGACACGTCGGGGACGTTGAAACACACGAGCCGCGCGTGCGGCGCCGCACGGCGGACCGCGGCTACGAGCGCGCGGTAAGCGCGCTCGAAAAGGGCCGGCGCGTGGCGCCGGACGGCATCGTTCGCGCCGACTTCGAGCAGCACGATGCCGGGCTGCGTCGCTGCGATGCGCGGCACTTCGAGCCGTAAGACGTCGGCGGCCGTCGCGCCGCCGATCGCCAGGTTCGTGATCTCGCTCTGCGGCCGCAGGCGGTCGACGCGCCGGAAGAGGTCGAAGGCGAAGCCGCGCGACGAATCGCTCGCGCCGACCCCGAGCGCGAGACTGTCGCCCGCGACGGTCAACCGCACCGCATCGCCGCTCGTCGCGAGCGCCGCCAGGAGGAGCAGCGCTGCGATCACGATGCGACCTTGGCGCGGCGGTCGATGCCGGTGATGCGCCCGTCGGAGAGCGAGATGACCGTATCGCAGCGCGACCACACGGCCGGATTGTGCGTGACGACCACGATCGTCTGGCCACGCTCGCGATTGAAGCGTTCGAGCAGTTCGAGGACCGCCGTCGCGGTGCGGGTATCGAGCTCGCCCGTCGGTTCGTCCGCAAGCAGCAGCGCCGGCGCGTTGACGAGCGCGCGCGCGATTGCGACGCGCTGCTGCTGACCGCCCGAGAGCTGCTGCGGCCGGCGCGCCATGCGTTCCGCTAAGCCGACCTCACGCAACAGCGTCTCCGCAGCGCTGCGTGCGTGCCGCGGATCGCGCCGAGCGTAGCGCGCCGCGAGTTCGACGTTCTCGCGCGCATCGAGCGTCGGCACGAGGTTGAAGCCTTGAAAGACGAAACCGATCTCGCTCGCGCGCAGCGCTTGTAGTTCGCGCCGGCTCGCGCGCGCAAGATCGCGGCCGCCGATGCGGACGCTGCCCGCGGTCGCGTGGTCCAGCGCTCCGAGCACGTGCATGAGCGTCGTCTTGCCGCTGCCGCTCTCGCCGACGATTGCGACGTACCCGCCCGCTTCGATCTCGAAGGAGACGCCGTCGAGCGCGCGCACTTCCGCGGGTGTGCCGGCGGCGTGCACCTTGACGAGATCGCGCACCGAGACGAGCGGCGTCATGCGACGCGCCGCAATGCATCGGTGGGATCGAGCCGCGCCGCCCGAATCGCCGGAAGCAAGCCCGCGGCGACGCTGAGCAGCACAGCAAACGCGAACGAGCCGGCCGCGAGGCGCGGCGTGACCGCGAAGAGCTCGAGATCGCCCAGCGCCGCATTGTGTGCATCGACGATGCCGACGATCGCGGCCGCGGCGAGCAGCCCGCAGGCGCCACCGAGTGCGCCGATCGCCGCCGCTTCCGTGACGAACTCGCGCAAGATGTCGTCGTCGCCTGCACCGATCGCTTTGCGGATGCCGATCTCGCGCGTTCGTTCGCTCACGGCGATCGTCATCGTGTTGACGATCGAGAATGCGCCGACGACGAGCGCGACGAGGGCGCTCCCGAAGATGATTGCGTCGAAGATGCGCGTCGTCGAACGGATGCTGCCTGCAACCTGGGCCGGATCGCGCGCTTGCAAGCCCGTCAACAGCGTGATGCGTCGCGCGATGAGGCCCGTATCGGCGCCCGGTTTGACGAGCACCATGAGCGCGGAGGCCGGCGGCGCGGTGCCCGCGGGCGCACTCGGCGGGACGAGCTGCGCGAGCAGCGCTTGCGCGTCGGCGAGCGGCACGACGACCGCCGCATCGAAAACCGTGAACGACTTTGCGATCGTCCCGACGATCGTGAACGAGTTGCCGTACAGCGCCAGCACGTCGCCGACGTGCACGCCTTGGCTCGCCGCGAAGTCGGTCCCGACGAGTGCCACCCGCCGCTCGCGCGCGCCGAAGTCGCGTCCGCGTGCGACGACGACCGCGCGGCTGGCGAGATCGCGCGCCGCATACGGGAACCCGAAGACGAGCGACGGCGGTCCGAAGCGGTTGCTCTCGGCGAAGCCCGCATTGTACGGCACGACCACTTCGGGCACGACCGCGCGCACGCCGGCGAAGTGCGCGATCTGCGCGACGTTGCGGCGCATCCGCCCCTCGGCGCCCGGTGCGTACAGCTCGCGGCCCGTGCCGAAGGCGAAGATCGCGCCCGTGTTGAGCGACGTCGAACGGGAAACGATCGTCTGCAGACGCTCGGCCAGCGATCCGACGACGACGAGGGCGAGGACGCCGATCGCAATACCCGCGACGGTCAACGTCGTACGAGCCAGCCGGCTGCGCAGATTACGGAGGACGGAGACGATCACGCCCTCTTCGACGCTCTCGTCGGGCAAAAAGGGTAAGCTCTCTTGCAGCCGTCGAATGTCACTCCGTGAGACGCTCTGTCGCGCTTCGTCGTTGAAAGGGCAGCATGACCCTGGCATCCGTTCGCCTTACCAGAACGCTCCGGCTCGCGATCTTGCTGACGATGGCGATCGCCGCCGGCACCGGGCCCGCTGCGGCCGTGCCGGTTCGGACCATGCCGCATACCGAAACGGCCGTCTTGGCCGGGGGCTGCTTTTGGGGCATGGAGGCCGTCTTCGAACAGGTTCGCGGCGTGACGAGCGTCGTCTCGGGCTACGCCGGCGGCAGCGCGCTGACGGCCCACTACGACGAAGTGAGCACCGGGACGACGGGTCATGCGGAATCGGTGCAGATCACGTACGATCCGCGCACGATCTCCTATCGGAAACTCCTGGACGTCTATTTCACCGTCGCGCACGACCCCACGCAGCGCAACGCGCAGAGCCCCGACGAAGGCACGCAGTACCGCTCCGCCGTCTTTTACCGGACGGCCGCGCAGCGCCGCGACGCGCTCGCCGTTATGGCGGAACTCACGGCCGCGAGACGGTTTCCTGCGCCGATCGTAACGCAGCTCGTGCCGCTGCGCGGATTTTATGTGGCCGAAGCCTACCATCAGCATTTCGCCGAGCGCAATCCGAATTATCCGTACATCGTCATCTACGACGCTCCGAGAATCTCGGCCCTGCGTGACAAATTCCCGGCGCTCGTGAAGAGGACCTGAAGCGGTAATTCCGCGCGGCGCCTATGCGCTTTCGCGGCCGCTCCCGCCGTGTAGTTGCCGCTCCTGTTGCTCCATGCACGCGGCGTGACCGCACGAACACCGAATGCTCTGCGGATCGCGGGCATCGGGCGACGCACACGCCGCCGAACATGCAGCCTCGGTCGCGGGAACCTCGCAAAGGCAGGCGAGATGCTCGCAGCGCGCCATCGTTTCTGTGGTCATGCTCGAGCGGTTTCCCGCCAGGCTCCGGCACCAAACGACGCGCGAGCGGCGTCCGCCGCGCGGCCGTCGAAACGCGCGTCAATGGACGCTAACGGCGACGACGCGCTCGAAGCGCTGCCCGGCTTCGCTTCGCTCACGCCCGACCTCCAAAGGATGCTGCACCGGGCGCAGGAGGGCGACGACGCGGTGCGGCCGCAGCTCTTAGGTCGCGTCGCCGACGTGCTCAACGTCTTCATCGGACTCGATCTCTTGCAGTACGTCTTCATGCCGACGCCGGAGGACGACGGCAGCGAGCCGGTCGCAATCGACCTGGTCGCGCCCGCCGAGACGGACTCCGCGGCGATCGCCTGGTTCAGCGTCGACGAGGCCGGCTACGACGAATTCCGTGACGCCGTCACGCTCTTCGGCGATATCGCGGACGTCCTCAACCCCCCGATTGTCCTGGACGTCAGTGACGAAGCCGAAGACGAGCTTCCCGAGGATTGAGGGACCGGGCGTGAGGGACCGGGCTTTGCGCGGGCGGCGGTGACGCGGTATACTACTGGGCGTATGACGTTTTTGAAGACGGTGCAGCCATAGCGCGCCGCCGCCGAACTTTTACCGAACCGCGCACCCGCTCAACGACCGAAGAACCCTCGAAGGAAGCGCCGCTCGAGCTTTTCGGAACCATCAAGCAAGTGTTTCCAAGCACCACGTTCGCCGTCGAGCTCGAGAACGGCCAAACGATCCTCGCGCATATCGCCGGCCGCTTGCGTCGCCACCGCATCAAGATCTTGCCGGGCGACCGGGTCGATCTCGAGATGTCGCCCTACGATCTCACGAAGGGGCGCATCGTCTACCGCTACCGCGCGGGCGAGGCCCGTCGCTCTTGAGCGTTCCCTAGTCCGAGCGCAGCGAGCCGCGCGAGCGCGGGTTACGCCGGACTCGTACGGCGTCGAAGCCCGCGAGCCGGCCGGCGTCGGTCCAAATGACGAGCGCGCCCGCGAGCGCGAGCATCGCGTTGTAACCGACCGCATCGGTCCCCATGCCGGCGGCAACGGCGATGTTGACGAGCGAGCGGAGTACGGCGACCGCACCGCCGAGCCGTGCGAACAGTCCGAGCGCGAGCGAGATGCCCGCGAGTGCATCGCCGAGAGCGATGAGTACCGCGAAGATTTGCGCGTGCGGCAAAACGACGATTCGCAGGATCTCCGCGACCTGTGGCGTCGCGGCACTGTGCACGAACGTGTCGCGGATGCGCTCGGCCAGACCCGCCCCGCTCAAAAACGATGCCGCGAATTTCGCATCTTTTCCGACGAAGGCACTATCGAGCCAGGCGAGGCTCGAGCCGACCCGCAGCACGACAAGAGCCGCGGGCGCATGCCGAACCATCGAAAAGCGCACAGTTGGTTCCTAATTCCTATGAATAGCGGTTAACGGGCCCGGACGTTGAATGATCATTGGGCGCGGTCGAGCGAGTCGCCGGGCGCGCGAGAAGAGTAGAGTATCAGCGATGAGCAAAGACCCAAAGCTTCAGACGATTAGCGTCAACCTTCCCAGAGAGCTCGTCCGGCGCGTTCAAAGCCTCGGCTTCCACCAAGAATTGAGCTCATCGTCCATCGTCGAGCAGTCCCTTCTGACATTCTTGAACGGCCACACGGACGAGCAGCTCGCCGTGCAGCTTCGGTCGCTGGGGGCGACGCTGCGCCGGCCTTGAGCACAGCGCTCACTCTTGGGCGGCAGGGTCCCGTGACGCGTCGTCGATCTGCGTGATGCTCTCGGCACCGTGCAGCACTTCCTGCACTTTGTGACCGCCTTCGCGGATCGGATCGCTGACGACGGCGTAATGCCCGTGCCCGTGCCCTTGGTCGTCATCGGCGTGTAGTGTGCCCGCGATAACGCGGCCATCGGCCAATGTGACGCGAACGGCCTTGCCCACGTAAGGGGCGACTTCCTCATCCGTCATTTCTGCTCTCCTGTGCGTTTGGGATGTTCGCCGTACCCATATCGGTTCGGGTCCCTCGCGAACCTTTTCTCCGGGTCGCTCTCAGATCGGCGCGTCCTCGGTGTGCGCGGCGTACTGGCGCGCATCGAAATACCAGGCCGGTAAGGTTGCGGGGAAAGCGATATTGCGGAACTTGTAATCTACGACGCTGCCGTCACCCGTGTAGCCGTCCCCGACCACACCGTGGATGTCCGTGACGGTCGGCCTGCCGTCGAGCATGGCGAGCGTAATCGTAAACGTAACGCCGTAAACGTCGCTCGTTCCGAGGATGAAAAGCTTGTCGGTCGCGACGACTTTTTGCAATTCGTACGTATTTTTGTCGACAAAGAGCTCGCGTAAACGGTTACGGTCGGGATCGCGCGTCGGCAGAATCTTGAGATGCAGCGTCTGACCTTCCACGTTCATCGAATCGACGCGGTAGTCGAACTCTCCGAGAGCGGAGACCACGCCGATGACGGTCAGAGGAGTTCCAACGGGTTCGGGCGTCGGAACGAACGTGACCGGCCGCGGCCGCAGCGGTGCGGGCTCGAAGAGATCGGCCGTCGGCGGCCCGGGGTCGCGCGCTTCGTTGAAGGCCGGACGCTCGAACTCGAGCGCGCCGCGATTGATGCTGCGGTACACCTGACGTTTGAGCGCAGCGCGGTCGCTGGTACGGCACCATACTTTATAGGTGTAGCTATCCGCGTAATCCGGAAAACCTTGCGACGTGTTTTGTTTGCGTTCGATCGTGTAGGTGACGTAAGGCGACGGAGGCCGGTGCGAGCGAAATTTATTGCGGACCAGACCGAGGATGCGCTGGGGCGTGAGCGGCGGAGTCGCGGCCGGTGCCGGCGTCGGCTGCGCGAGCGTTACGGCGAGGAGCAGGGCGAGCATGTGGCGCGCGTTCGCGCGGCCGCGAAGCGGGGCCCGTTAGCCTCGCTCGGCCGGCGCCGCGATAGGAGGCGCCGCACCCGCTGCGAACATACGTTCGATGTCGCCGAACCAGACGACTGAGTCGCCGCTGCTCATCGCCGTCAAGACGCTCGTTGCGATGCTCGCGCCACGCGAGCGCGCGATGCTGCGCCCCTGGCTTCTCGCGCGTTACGACGTCCGCGGTGACGACCAGCGGCCGCCGAGTTAGTTCATGTGCCCGGCGCCGACGATCGTTTCGTAGAGGAACCATGTCCGGCGTTCGGTCTCATCGATGAAATTTTCGAGCAGACTCGCCGTCGCAACATCCTTGACGTCGTCCACGACTTCGTGTGCGGCGCGTTGCCGTGCCGCGAAGTCTTTGTTGTCCTGTATCAGCTCTTTGAGCATGTCGCCCGGCGCGACGAACTCCGCGTCGTTGTCGCCGACCTTTTGCAAATGCGCGACGTTGCCGATGGAGCGAATCGTCGTTCCGCCCGTCTTGCGGACCCGCTCGGCCAGAACGTCCGTCATCGCAAAAATCTGATCGGACTGCTCGTCGAGCAGCAAATGATAGTCACGATAATGGCTGCCCGACATGTGCCAATGAAAATTTTTCGTCTTGAGATAGAGCGCAAATGCGTCGGCGATGAGGGGGTTGAGCGCAGCCGCGATGCGAGCCGCAGCGTCACTTCCGAGGTCGCTCGGCGTCGCGAGTTGGGCGGGCGTTCTCGATTTTAGCGTTGTTGCCATGTATACTCCCTGACTCGAGTAAGATCGTCGATTGGAAGCCGGACGGCAGACAATAAGTTCCGCCCACCGACAATAGCGAGGACCCGGGCGAGGTATGGTCGGTTGCCAGCCCGCGTGAGTTCGCCGAAAGGCGGGAAACAGATAACTATGACGCAGACCAATTCCAATCAAAATCAAACCGGCGACGAACGGCATGCGATCGCAACCTACTTGAGCGATATGTTGGCGCTCGAGCGCCACATCGCGGCGCCGATCGATTCACAAGTCGGCTCCGAGGATCATCAGGCGTATCCCGAAGCGATGGCGATCTTCAACAAGATCAAAGCGTTCACGGCGAATCACATCACGGCCCTGGAAGTACAAGTCAAACGCGTCGGCGCGAGTCCGGCCAGCGGCGTAAAGTCGGCGTGGGCTTCGATGCTCGGGTCGGGCGCGGCCGCGGTCAATCAAGTTCGCAAGACCAAGGTCAGCAAGAGCCTGCGCGACGACTACACGGCGCTCGGTCTGGCAGCCATTAGCTACACGATGTTGCACACGACGGCGCTCGGCCTCGGCGACTCGGCCACGGCACAACTCGCCAAGGGTCACCTCGATGACATCACGCCCGTCATCGTCGAAATCAGTAAGACGATGCCGCAAGTCGTGCTCGGGGAACTCAAGGACGACGGCGAAAACGTGCAAGTTACGGCGGCCGAGGTTTCGAAGCAACAAACCGGACAGAGCTGGAGCGCCCAGAACACCGGGAGCGGTAACTGACCATTCCCGCCGGAGCAGCTCTACGGTTCGGCCGCCGGCCGAGCGCCTAGGGACAAGCCGCTCGTTGACACGGCGGCGCGGAGCAACACCGCGCCGCCGCGAATGAGCCCCCCGTGGAGATATTGCGCTTCCAAGACCTCGCCCGCGCGTATGGAGCGCGGGACATTTTCCACGGGCTTTCGGGACAATTGCAAGACGGCTCGACTGTCGGGCTCGTCGGACCCAACGGCGCGGGCAAAACATCGCTCGTGCGCATTCTTGCAGACGTCGAAGAACCCGATGCCGGGCGCGTGGTGCGCGCACGCGATACGCACTGTGGCTACCTCACGCAGAACGTGAGTGCCGATGCCGGCGTAACCTTACGCGAAATTCTGGAACGCGCATTCGAACGCGAACGCGCCGAAGAGTCGCGACTGCGCGAACTCGAAGTGGAGCTGGCCGCCTCAGTCGCGAGCGATGCGCAAATGCAGGCCCGCGCGCTGCGGCGCTACGGCGATGCTCGCGAGGTCTTCGATCGGCGGGCCGGTGCCGGGTTCGAACGGCGTATGCGCAGCATGCTCGCGGCGTTCGCCTTCGCCGAGAGCGACCTCGACCGGCCGACGAGCGATTTCTCCGGCGGCCAGCGGACGCGCGCAGCGCTCGCGCGACTTTTTCTCGAAGAGCCGGATTATCTGATCCTCGATGAGCCGACCAATCATCTCGATCTCGAGACGGTTCGCTGGCTCGAAGATTTTTTGGTCGCCGACTCGCGCGCCACGCTCGTCGTCTCGCACGACCGTTACTTTTTGGACCGCGTCGCCGATGAGATCTGGGAGCTCGATGGCGGCGAGCTCGCGCGTTACGTCGTTCCCCGCGGCCGCGCGTACGCGGCGTATATGGAGGAGAAGACTGCCCGGCGGGAACTTGCGGCGCGCGCGTACGAGCGCTATCGCGATGAGGAAGCGCGGCGCAAGGCCGTCGTTGCGGAGCTACGCACCCACGGTTCGCACAATTACTCGCACGTACGCAGCCGCGAAAAGCAGCTTGCAAAACTCGAGCGCGTCGCGGCGCCCAGAACGGCGCAGGCGTCGATCTCCGTCAACCTCGTAGCCGCGCGGCGCGCGACGGCGGGCCTCGCGTTGACGGCACGCCGTCTCGCCGTCGCCTACGTCGCGCCGCTCTTTAGCGATCTTTCGTTCGAAGTACGCCGCGGCGAGCGGATCGCGATCGTCGGGCCCAATGGCGCCGGTAAGTCGACTTTGCTCGACGTGCTGGCCGGCCGCCGGGCGCCCGATAGCGGCGACGTGCGCATCATGAACGGCGTGCGCGCGGCCTACTTCGCCCAAGACGCTGCCGACGACTTGCCGGCAGAGGGTACAGCGGTCGAAGCGGTGCTCGACGGTGCGACCGTTGCACCGCAAGAAGCGCGCGCGCTGCTCGGACGCCTCGGAATCAGCGGCGACGCCGGCGATAAAACGCTCGACGCGTTCTCCGGCGGCGAGCGACGGCGCATCATGCTGGCAAGGCTGATGGCACGCTGCGCCGACTTGCTCTTTCTCGACGAGCCGACGAACGATCTCGACATCGCCAGCCGTGAAGCGCTCGAAGCCGTGCTCGCAACGTACGCTGGAGCGATGCTCATCGTGTCGCACGACCGGTATCTGCTGCGCCGCCTCGCAGAACGCGTGCTCTGGTTACAAGATGGGCGTGCGACCTTCATCGACGGTGGTTACGAACGCTTCGAAGCCGCCCAACGCTCCGGCGAGCGCGACGTCGTTCCTTGCGCGCCGCCTCCCGCAATCGATGCCGGGCCGACTGGCGCGAAGCAGGAGCGCGACGAGCGTTTACGGCGCGAGCGCGATGCGCGAGCGCTCGCCGCATGCGAACGCGAAGTCGCGCGCCTCGATGAGGAACGTGCGCGGCTCGAGCGCGAGTTTGCAGACCCGGCGATTTACGACGACCGCGCGCGCGTCGCGGACCTCGAAACCGAACTCGAAGATGCGCGAGCCGCGGTCGACGCCGCGTTCGCGCGTTGGGAAGAGCTCTCCGCGAAAGTCTAAGCGCGAGCGAGCATGTCGCACGCCGGCACCGCGCGAATGCTCGGCGCGTGGACGCTCTTCTGCCGGCCGGTTCGCGTTTCGAATCGATCGCTGCCAACGGTCTCGAGGTCGAAGTGCTCACGGCGGGGACGGGCGATCGTCTCGCACTCTGTTTGCACGGCTTTCCCGAACACGCGATTTCCTGGCACCATCAAATCCCGCTGCTCGTCGAGCGCGGCTATCGCGTCTGGGCGCCCAACCAGCGCGGCTACGGAGGGACGACGCGGCCCGCGCGGATGGCCGATTACGCGCTCGAGCATCTGCTCGCAGACGTCGCAGCGCTCATCGACGCCAGCGGTGCGCGCTCCGTCACGTTGATCGCTCACGATTGGGGCGCCGCAATCGCCTGGTTCTTCGCGATTCGTCGCGTGCGGCCGCTCGAGCAGCTCGTCATCATGAACGTACCGCATCCGGCGTGTTTTGCGCAAGCGCTGCGTCACTCGTGGCGACAGCGCGCGCGTTCGTGGTACGCCGTGTTCTTTCAACTGCCATGGTTACCTGAAGCACTTCTGGGCGCGGGGCACGCGCAAGCGGTAAGCCGCGCGATCCTGCGAACCGCAACGCGACCGGAACGCTTCGCGCCGGAGCTCCTGGACGTGTATCGCGATCAGGCCGCGACGCCCGGTGCGCTAACCGCCATGCTCAACTGGTATCGCGCGGCCGGCCTCGGCGGCGGCCTTGCGGCGCAAGCCGCGCTCGGCTATCCGATGATCGACGTTCCGACGTTGATGCTGTGGGGCGAAGAAGACGTCGCGCTCGGCAAAGAGACGACGTACGGTACGCACCGCTACATGCGCGACTTACGGCTCCAGTATCTACCCGGCGTCTCGCATTGGCTGCAAGAGGATGCGCCCGAGCGCGTCAACGAGCTGCTGGCGTTTTTTCTTCCGCTGCACGCTTAAAGCGCGCACTATGGAATCTGCTGGAAGTCCGTCTCGGTCGTATCCTTCGTTGGTTTACCGGCGATGTAAGCGATCGGCGGGCAGTTGACCACAAAGCCGGCTGAACCAAACTTCGCACCCATCGGTCCCGTCATGAGGCCGGCTTTGACGACCGCCAGCATCTCGTTTTCATCGTTGAGTTGATGCGCCTTGCCCTGCGCGATGGCTTGCGGCGTCCATTCGCCCACTTGCACGTCCCACAGCGGACTATACGAGAATTCGTGACGCGGCTCACTCCGTACGGGAAAGTCGCCCTGAATGTTGTTCGACGTGCGAAGCGACGCGGTATTCGTCGGCGTGGTATCGCTCGCGAGCGCACCATCGAGCGAGACATAGGTGAAACCCTGAGGCTGTCCCGTTTGCGCGGCGGCCTTCGGAGGCGACGCTTGCGAGGCACGCGGCCCGTTGGCGACGGCGAAGATCCGTTCGCGCGCCGAGCCCATGAAGTCGTCGCCACCGAGAAACGGTGCGTTCTGCAGCAACGGCACGTAGGTCGCGCGCTCGAGCGTCGCAGCGACGGGATCCGACGCTTCGGTGCTCAAGTACAGAATCGGCTGCCCGGAGTCGTACCCGTGCGCGAGCTGCATCGTCACTTCGGGGCCGTCCTTATCGTAGTCGAGCGTCGTATCCATGGCCACCACGTGGTCTTGCGTGTTGGCATGATGGACAACGTCGAAGGGGCCGTTTCCAACGGCGACGATCGAAGCATTATAAACGACGTCCGAACCGGCGATGCGAATAAATGGCGAATAATTTAGGTCGCCGACGGCCCCCGGCTGCGCCTTCGCGGGCGGAAAGCCCTTAGCGCCCGGCTGCCAGATGCGAGTCGGTGAGAAGTCGGGTACGCCTGGAAAGGAGACGACGGCTTCGGCGAACTTGTTGTCTTTGGGAACGGGCTCGAGGGTCACGGTCTGCACGCACTTGGGACAGCCGATCGCCATGTTCGCAAGCTTTGGCGCATACATGATGTTGAGATCACGCGCGGTGCCCATGTCGGATGCGTCGGTCATGATAAACCAGACCGTCTGTCCGTTGTGTACGCCACGGTGCAGTGGCAAAACCGCGGTCTGCTTGGCCGCATCGACGTCGCGCGCCGATTCGAGCGAATAATGATCTTTGGGCAAGATGTTGGACGGCGGCGCCTCGGCACGGGCGCGCGCACCGCCCGGCGCCAAAGCGAACGCCAGAGTGGTGATGGCGGCTGCGACGGTAAGCGCGGCCGCGCCCCCAATTGCCGATTTCTTCATCCGGTTATTGCTGCTCCCTAGGTGATAACGAGGTGGTAGAACCTACGCGCTCGTCGTCCGAGTATCAAAAATTAGCGTGCTTACGGAGCGGCCACGAAGTTCAACCTTAGTACGCTCACTTCATGAGCCGGTGTCTTACATCGCGCCCGCATTAAACTTAGCGGAACAGGATTCGCTCCGCGGTAATGAAGCTTACGCCAAGCGCTCGTGGTACGTGATAGACTCTCGCCTGGTGACGACCGAAAACAGCGCGCGCTCCGGCGCATTCGCGGGTTTGACCGGAGCGCTGGCGATGTCAGCGTGGTTCTTTGTGTCGCGTCTGATCTTCGGGATCCCGACGCCGTCCGAGATGTTTGCGGACGCGAGCGCGCCGCTTATTCCCGTGCATCTGTTCGGCTTGTTGATCGGGTTTGCGCACGGCTACACGCCGTTAAAGATCGTCGGCTTCGCCTCGGTCGTCGCGGGGCAACTCGTCGTCGGCGCGCTCGGCGGATTTCTTTTCGTCGCGCGCGCACAACGTTCGCCGCGCTTCCTCGCCACATTCGCCTGCGGCGCGTGGCTCGTCACGGCCGCCGTGTTCTGGAGCGTGCTGCTGGGGAATTACCGCGGCCGGCCGGCTTCGTCTGCTATCGTCCTAACGTTCGCGTCCCTTGCGGTCGGCTTCGCGCTCTTCGGTGTGGTGACGTGGTGGTGCGCGCGCGCGCCGGCTGCCGATTCACCCGAACGCCCGGACCGCACTAGAACGTCGCGTGCGACTTGGATTGCGGGTGCCCTCACCGCGCTCGTAGCCGCCGCCGGCTGGCAGCGTCTCTTCGCGCGCGCCACGTTCTCGTACGACGGCCGCGTCGAAATCGGGCCGAAGGTCGTCGAACTGACCCCGAACGAACGTTTTTATTGCGTTACGAAGAACTTCGCCGACCCGAACGTCGAGGCGAGCGCGTGGCGGCTGACCGTCACGGGTGCCGTCGAGCGGCCGATGACGCTGGACCTGGCGGCGCTCACCGCGCTGCCGTTCGTCGACCAAGAGACGACGCTCATGTGCATCAATAACGATCCAGGCGGCGGACTCATGAGCAACGCGATTTGGCGCGGCGTTACGTTACGGGCGCTCGTCTCGGCGGCCGGACCACGCGAAGGAATCGTGCGTGCCGTGCTGCATGCTGTCGACAACTATGCCGATACGATTTCGTTCGACAAGGCGATGGAGCCGACGACGCTCGTCGCGTATCACATGAACGGCGTGTCGCTCCCCGCCAAGCACGGCTTTCCCGTGCGCATGATCGTACCCGGCTTGTTCGGCGAAAAGAGCGTCAAGTGGCTGCGATCGATCGAACTCGTGACCGCGCCCGTTCGCGGATTCTACGAACGTCAGGGCTGGGGCCCGAACTTCCGCATTCCAACGCATTCTCGCTTCGATGCGCCCGATTTTACGCAGCCGGTGCGCTTGGGCGCGCCGATCGAGCTGCGCGGCGTCGCGTTCTGCGGCGACCGCGGCGTCGCGCGCGTCGAGGTCAGCGACGACGACGGCCACAGCTGGCACGACGCTACGTTCGCATCGCACTACGCGCCGCTGGTCTGGCGCTTGTGGCGTTACGCGTGGCGCCCGGCGCGGCCGGGAATCTATCGGTTGACCGTACGCGCCACGGACGCGCACGGCAACGTGCAGAACGCGGCCGATCGTTCCGCTGAAACCGAGGGCGCGACGGGATACCATCGTGTCGTCGCGCATGTCGTTTGATCCGCGCAACCGCGCTCTCGCGCTCTGCGGGATAATCGTCCTCGCGAGCGCCTGCGCGCTCGCGCGCAGTGCGTCGTTGCCCGCACACGCCGCCGCAGGCGCCGCGTACGGTGTGCTCGCAATGAGCGGGGTGCTCGGCGCGATCCTCGCGTGGGAGCGGCGCGATCGAACCGCGCTCCTCATCGTGCTCGCCATCGCGCTCGCCGCGCGCATCGCGCTATTCGCGAGTCCACCGCTCTTCTCGCACGACGCGTACCGCTATCTCTGGGACGGCCGGGTCATGCTCGCGGGGCACGATCCGCTGGCGTTGGCTCCACGTGACCCGGCGCTCGCGCGGCTGGCACGGGACCCGCTCTTCGCCTCTGTCGACTATCGAACGATTCCGTCGCTCTACCCGCCGTTCGCCTACGTGTTGTTTTTCGCGGGCGCGCTCTTGCGCGTGGGCGCGTACGGTGAGAAGGCCGTCATGCTCGCCGGCGATCTGCTCGCAATCACGCTCGCGCTCGCCGTGCTCGCGCGCCGCAAACTGCCGCTGGGGCGGGTGGCGGCGTATGCTTGGAGTCCGCTCGTGCTCGTCGAGTTCGCGCAAAACGGACACGTTGAAAGCTGGGCGGTCGCCGCGGTACTTGCAGCCGCGCTCGCTCTTGCCGCCGAGCGTCGCACGCTCGCAGCCGCCGCGCTCGCCTGCGCGACGCTCGTGAAGCTTACGCCCCTCGCGTTCGTGCCCGTCGCCTTTGCGCGCGCACCGCGCGCGGCGATCGGCTGCGGGCTCGCGTGCGCGGCTGCCTTCATCGTCGCGTACGCCTGTGGCGTGCCAGTCTTCGGATCGCTCGGTCACTACGTCGCCGGTCAGCGTTTCTTTCCGACGATCTTTCGCGTCGTCGGACCTTTCGGCGCGGCAACGCTCTTAACGTGTGCAATCGCTTGGGCGACATGGCGCCGCCGCGGCGGTAGCTCGTTCGAAAGTGGCGTCATCGCCGTGCAAGTCGCATTCATGCTCTGCACGCCGAACGCGCTACCGTGGTATGCAGCGCTCGTTCCTGCGGTCGTTCCGCTGGTCGACGCGCAGCGTCGCGCCTGGCGGGTCGGCCGCATCACACTGTTGTTCGGTGCAGCGGCGCTGCCGCTCATCTACGGTCCGCCGGTCTTTCTGCCCGTGACGCCGCAAAGCGTGCCGCGTTCGCACTTGCGGCGCTGCTGTGCGTTGCCGCCTATGCGGCATTGCTCTCCGGTCGTCAACAGCGGCGGCCGCTCGTATCCGAGGAGTTCGTATGACGTCCATCTCGCGCGCGACTAAAAGCGTCGCGCTCGTCATCATGGCGAAAATCCCGCAGGCCGGTCGCTGCAAGACACGGCTGGTCCCGCCGCTCACGCACGAGCAGGCCGCAGCACTGAGCGAACGATTTCTGGCGGACACGGCGGCGAACGTCGTGGGCGTTGCGCGCGCGACAGGCGCCAGCGCCATCGCCGCGTACACGCCGCCTGCCCCTGGCGAACGGCTGCGCCAACTCTTCGGACCGGGCGTCGAATTCGTCGAACAATGCGGGGTCGACTTCGGTGCGCGGTTGTTCAACGTCGTCCGCGATGTGCTCGGCGCCGGTCATGCCGGCGTCTGCCTCATCGATTCCGACAGCCCGACGCTGCCGACGAGTTCGCTCGAGCGTGCGGTGCGCGCCCTGGAGCAGGGCGGCGACCGCGTCGTCCTAGGCCCGGCGCTCGATGGCGGGTATTACCTCATCGGAATGAAGCGGCCGCACCGCGCACTCTTTACGGGGGTCGACTGGAGCACGTCGCGCGTCTTCGCGCAGACGATGAGCAAGGTCGCGGAGGCGAATCTGCAGCTCTCTCTCTTGCCGCATTGGTTCGACGTCGACGACGAAGATGGGCTGCGTTTACTCTCGCGCGAATTGCTCGGCCGCGATCTGCGGGGCGGATTTCCGGCGCCCGCAACGCACGCGTTTCTCGCAACGCTACCCCAAGCGGCCACGTACCTCGCACGAGCGGCCGGCTGATGCGCGCCCTCGTCACCGGCGGCGCCGGACTCATCGGATCGCACCTCGTCGACGAACTCTTGCGCCAAGGCTATGCGGTGCGAGCATACGATATGCTCGAGCCGCTCGTCCATCGCGAGGGGAAACCGGACTGGATCGCGCGCGACGCAGAGTTCATGCAAGGCGACGTGCGCGATACGGACGCGCTCGCCCGGGCGCTCGGCGGCGTCGACGTCGTCTTCCATCTGGCCGCGTACGGCGGGTTTTTCCCCGAGCTCGGGAAGCTGTGCGACGTCAACGTCACCGGCACGGCGCGACTGCTCGAAACGATCCGCGACCGCCGCTTCGACGTACGCAAAGTCGTCATCGCGTCGTCGCAGGTCGTCTACCGGGAAGGTTCCGTGCGCTGCGCCGCGCACGGCGAGCAGAATCCGCCGGAACGACCGCTCGCGCGCTTGCACGCCGGAGAATGGACGGTTCCTTGCCCGCGCTGCGGACGCGCTTGCGAAAGCGTCGCCACGCACGAAGACGCACCGGCGGCCGGAGCGACGCCGTACGCGGTGAGCAAATACGCGCAAGAGCGGCTCGCGCTCGTCTGGGGCGCGCAGACGGGCGTTGCGGTTACCGCGCTGCGCTACCCGTGTACCTACGGTCCGCGGCAGTCGATCTTCAACCCCTACACGGGAATCATCGCGATTTTCAGCACGCGCGTCCTGGGCGGCGTTCCACCCGTCCTCTACGAGGATGGCGAACAAACACGCGATCTTTGTTATGTCGAAGACGTGGCGCGCGCGACCGCTTTCGCTGCGCGAACGGCTGCGCTGGACGGCCGTGCCATCAACGTCGGCTCGGGACGCCCTGTGAGCGTTCACGCGGTCGCCGACACGGTGATCGAGGTACTCGGCGCGACCCTCGAACCCGAACTCGCGGGCGACTTCCGGCCGGGCGACATGCGCGCCCTCTTTACCGATCCGCAGCCGCTCGCGTCGCTCGGATTCCGTACGCGCGTCGGATTGCGCGAGGGCATTACGCGCTACATCGAATGGATTCGAACGCGCGGCGACGTGCGCGAATACTTCACGCAAGCCCAAGAGCATCTGCGCCGCACGGGCCTCGTGCAGCACACGGGCGTCCGCCGCGCCGCCCATGGCTGAGCCCGCGCTCGCCGTCATCATCCCGGCCCTCGACGAAGCGGCCACGATCGGCGACGTCGTGCGCGCGATCCCGCGCGAACTGGGCGCCGTTGCCATCGTCGTCGACAACGGCAGCCGCGACGCAACCGCCGAGCGGGCGGGCGAAGCGGGCGCGCTCGTCGTTTCCGAACCGCGGCGCGGCTACGGGCGTGCGTGCGCGGCCGGCGTTCGCGCCTTGCCACCGTCGTGCGAAATCGTCGTGTTCCTCGACGGCGACGGCAGCGACGACGCGGCAGCGATGGAGCGTCTCGTGGCGCCCGTTCGCGCCGGCGTTGCCGATTTCGCGATCGGCTCGCGAACGCGCGGGATGCGCGAGCCGGGCAGCATGGCGCCGCACCAGCTGCTCGCGGGACGCGTCGCCGGCGCCGTGATCGCGTTTGCATACGGCGTGCGCTACACCGACATGTGCCCGTTTCGGGCGATCGGGAGAACCCGGCTCGAGGCGCTCGGCATGCGCGAAAAAACGTACGGCTGGAACGTCGAGATGCAGGTTCTTGCGGCTCGCGACGGGCTGCGCGTCGTCGAACTACCCGTCGACCATCGCAATCGGCGGGGTGGCGAATCGAAAGTCTCGGGCAACCCACAGGCGACCGTCGTCGCGGCGGCGCGCATCCTCATAGTTCTCGCGCGCACGGCCGTGCGGCGCCGTCCGCACGTCCGCCGGAGCATTGCGGGCGAATCAACACTTCAACCAGATTGAGCAACGATGAATCAAGCCGTCCAAGAACTGCAAGGAACTGTCGCGGTCGTGACCGGCACGGCGTCGGGAATCGGCGCCGCCATCGCGCGCCGCTTCGCGCAAGCCGGTGCGCGCGTGTGCGCAACCGTTCACGAAGAGGACGAGCGCGCCGCAGCGATGCGCGAGGCGCTCAAAGATTCGGGCGGCATCGTCGTCTCGACCGATGTCGGTCGCGAGGACGATGTCGACGCGCTGTTCGCGACTGCGCGGCGCGAACTCGGAATTCCGAACGTTCTCGTCAACGATGCGGGTATCGACGCCGGCGGGAAAGCGGTGGCAGATCTCTCCCTGGAAGAGTGGGAGCGCGCGTTACGCGTCAATTTGACCGGCCCGTTCTTATGCTCGCGCGCCTTCATCCGCGGCCTGCGCGAGATCAAAGGCCGTGGCAAGATCGTGAACATTAGTTCGGTTCATGAAGAAATACCGCGAGCGGGAGCGAGCGAGTATTGTGCGAGCAAAGGCGGCTTGCGCAATCTCACCCGCTGTCTCTCACTCGAGCTCGCGCCGGAATGCATCAACGTCAACGGGATCGCACCGGGCATGATTCTGACCCCGATGAATCAAGCCGACCTGGACGACCCGGGAAAACTTGCGAAAGACGAAGCAACGATTCCGTGGCGGCGCGGCGGCCGACCGGAAGAAATCGCCGAGCTCGCGCTTTTTCTTTCATCGGCGCGCGCCGACTATGTCACGGGCTCAACCTACGTCATGGACGGCGGTCTCATGCAGAATCAGGGCCAAGGTGCCTGACGCCGTGCCAACCGTTCCCACCCTGGAGGTCACGCGGCAGGAAGAGCTCGGGCTCGAACGCTCGGCCGCACTCGAAGCGGACTTCGTTCTAAGCCCGTACGTCTGGCAAGCTGCCGACACGTACGAGATGTTGGTGCGCGTCGTCAATCGCAACGACGACCCGGAAAAGAAAGTAGCCCGCATCCATCGTGCTATGAGTGCCGACGGACTACGTTTCACGATGGACGACACGCCGGTGGTGGCGCCGGGACCGGACGAAAGGGACGACGGCGGGTGCGAAGATCCTACGGTCGTTCTTTGCGACAGTGGATACGACGTCTACTATTCGGGTTACAGCCGGCGGAGCCGCGCATCGACGCTCTTGCTCGCGAACGGTTCGGCGCTCGAGGCTCTCGTCAAACGGGGTCCCGTGCTTCCGCACGACAGTGCGTTCGCCAATGCCAAGGAAGCCTCAGTCGTACGCTGCGACGACGGCTATCGTCTTTTCTTCGAGTATTCGCGCGATGAAGCATCACGCATCGGCTGCGCCACATCCGAATCTTCCCATGGGCCGTGGCGCTATGTCGATTGCGAGATCGACCCAAGACCCAATTCATGGGACGCGTGGCATCTCAGTCCGGGCCCGATCATCGCGACCGCAACGGGCACGAAGCTCATGTTCTACAACGGCGCGACGCGGGACGCGCATTGGCGGATCGGCTGGGTGGAGCTCGATCCGCAATGCCGGCATGTCACCGCGCGCACGGGAGCGCCGCTCGTCGTACCGCCCCCCACCGACGGCGATCGGACGGACATTGCGTTTCTCGCCTCCGTCGTCGAAGTACGAGACGCTTTATGGCTATACTACGCGATCGGCGATCGACAGCTGATGCGGGCGCAAGTGAGCCGGCAAAACGTCTGAGCGCGCCGCATGACAGCGACGCGCCCGCTACGAGACGGTACGCAGCTTCGTTACGCCCGTGTCCGGCAGGAGGATACCGGTAAGCTGCAGTGGATCGTATGCGCCCACGTCGGCGAGGGCTTCCGCGCCGCTGCGCCGCGCGGCGCGCAACGCGTCGAGCGCCTCGGACAGGGCGAACTGCTCGCCGACGAAGCCGCTTACGAAGCGGCCACCGCGAATCTCGCCGCGCGCTTCCAGACGACGCAGCGCTCCGAGCAATTCCCGCCACGGGGGCGCCAAGCTCTCGCGGGCAATGAGGTCGCGAAACACGACGCCCCAGCGCGCCAAGAGCCGTCGCGCGAAGATTTCGGGATCGATGCGTTCCGTCGTCGACGTAAGCAGCGTCCAGCGGCCGCCCGACGAACGTGGGCGGGCGCGGCTGCCTTTTTCGCCGAGACGGCGCTTCGCATCGCTCAAGGAGCGAAGCGCATCGAAACCGTCGGCCGTTACCAGACCCGCGGCAATCAACTGCCAGAGCGCTTCCTCCACTTCGCTCGGCAGCCGCTTCGTGCCACGCACGATGTCGGCGAAGAACGGTGCGCCACGCAGCCGGATCTCTGCGAGCACTTCGCATGCAGCGTGCGATAAGCCGCTCGTCGCGCATGCATCGCGAACGATCAAGTCGCTCGCGTCCGCGCGCAACAAGAGCGAGATCGGCGCGAGCTTGGTCGGACGCACGCGGCGCTTGCGGTCGTCGCCGGGCGCGAGCGCCGGATGCGCCGAGAGTCGGCCCCACATCACTTCGCCGGAATAACACAAATGATCGAGGTATTCGCGGCGATAGCCCTGGACGCGAGCCGGCAAAATCTGCGTTTCCCAGGCAGCAGCCGGAATCTCATAGCCTTCGAGTTGGCGGATGACGTGCAACGTGCCGTCGATGCCGTGCAGGCGCGAGCCCGGCGCCACGTGCTGCCAGCGTTGCAGGAAGCCGACGAATTGTGCGGTCGTGACCGGCTCGATTTCGCGCCGCAGCGCACCGAGCGTGAGACGATGGATGCGCGCGAGCACGCGGCGGTTACACCACTCTTCGTTGTGTGCGCCGCGGAAGCGGCCGCGTAGCAGTTGGCCTTCAGTTTCGAGACGAACGAGCGCGATCTCCAGGGTCGCCGCATCGAGCGCCAAGCGGGCCCCGAGTTCGTCGGCCGTGACGGGGCCGCTCGACTCGAGCCAGCCGCGCAGAATCTCGGCGACCGCGTCGTTGCGGCTGGCCACCGGCGTCGTGCCGGAGGGCGCCGCGAGAGTGGGGGAGAGCGTGGCGTCCGGGTACGCGGCGCGCGCGAGATCGACTCGTTCCGCGCACGTCCAAAACCGGGCGTCTGCGGTAGCGAGGGTCGTTGCGCGATCGTGCGCGACCAATTCTTCGAACCACGCCTGCCACTGGGGGACGGGCGGCAGGACGACGAGCGTCGTTAGCGCGTCGTGGAGTTCGTCTGGGTCGCGGACGACCGGCCACGACTCTTCGGCGACCTGCGCGAGCGCGGCGGGGTCGAGAATACCGGCGCCCTCGAACTCGCCGCGCGTCGTACGCCGCAGCGCCACGGCGCGCGTACGACGCTCTTCGAGTGGAGCGTCATCGAGAAACGCGTAGGGATTCGCGTTCAAAATCTCGTGCGAGAACGACGACGGCTCCGCCGTATCGACGGCGACCGTACGAATCTCGCCGTTTTCGACGGCCGCGAGCACGGCGAGTAGTCCGTCGAGATCCATCGCTTCGTGCAGACAGTTGTCGATCGTTTCGCGCACGAGCACGTGATCCGGGATGCGAATCGGCCCGGTCAGATTCTCGGCGCAGGCGACTTGATCGGGGAACGTGGCGGCGAGCAGGTCGTCCGCGCGCATGCGCAGCAACTGCGGTGCAACTTTGTGACCTGCGCGCATGCGCAGAATGGCAAGCGCACGCGTAGCGTTCCAGCGCCAGCGCGCCCCGAACATCGGTGCGCCCAGCAGCGCCTGCGTGAGCACGTCCGTAACGCTCGCGGCTTTGACGTACTCGAAAACGATCTCGAGCGGGAAGGCGTGCTGATCCGTCAGCGAGAGGACGATACCGTTATCGGTTGCGGCGGCTTGCAATTCGACATCGAACGAACGGCAGAAACGCTTGCGCAGCGCCAAGCCCCACGCGCGGTTGATCCGCGCGCCGAACGGTGTGTGGAGGACGAGTTGCATCCCCCCGCTCTCGTCGAAGAACCGTTCGGCGACGATCGTGCGATCGGTCGGCACGACGCCTAGCGTCGCCCTCCCGGCGCGCACGTACGCGACGGCCTGCTCCGCTCCGGCGCGATCGAGCCCACATTCGGCGAGCAGCAACTCCTGGGCGCTCGCATCGTCGCGTTCGTCGATCGCGGCACGCAACGCGCAGACTTCGCGCGAGAGTTCGATCGTGCGCCCGGGTCCTTCGCCGTTCCAGAACGGCACCGACGGCGGTGCGCCGCGCGCATCTTCGACCCGAACGACGCCCGATTCCACGCGCCGGATCTTCCAAGAGTTCGTGCCGAGCAAAAAGATGTCGCCGGCCATGCTTTCGACCGCGAAATCTTCGTCGACGTTTCCCACGCTGTGACCATCGGGCTCGACGATGACATTATAGTTGGCCGTTTCCGGAATCGCACCGCCCGACGTGATCGCGGCCAGCCGCGCGCCGCGGCGCGCCCGCAGCCGGCCGTTGACGCGGTCGTAGTGCAGAAACGTCCCGCTGCGGCCGCGCGAGGTCGCAATACCGTCGGCGAGCATCGTCACGACGTCGTCGAAGTCGCTTCGTACTAGCTGACGGTACGGATAGGCCGTGCGCACGAGCGCGTAGGCCTCGGCGACATCCCAATCGTCGGCTGCGCAGGCGGCAACGAGCTGTTGCGCGAGCACGTCGAGGGGCGCGCTCGGAATCGTCAACGCATCCATCGCACCCGAGCGAATGCCGCGCAGCAGCGCCGCACATTCGAGCAACTCATCCCGCGTCGTCGCAAAGAGCCGGCCCGAGGGCCTCGCCCCGATCCAGTGCCCGGACCGTCCGATCCGCTGCAGTGCGACGCCGATCGAACGCGGCGTACCCAGTTGTACGACGAGATCGATCGCACCGATATCGATGCCGAGTTCGAGGGAAGCCGTCGCAACGACCGCTTTGAGCTCGCCGTTCTTGAGACGATCTTCGGCCCCCAAGCGCGTCTCGCGCGAGAGGCTGCCGTGATGTGGCAACACGTTGCCCGCACCCAGTCGTTCCGTCAGCGCGAAAGCGACGCGTTCGCTCATGCGCCGCGTCCCGACGAAGACGAGCGTCGTGCGATTCGCACGAATGAGCGCGGCAACGCGGTCGTAGATCTCGCCCCACATCTCGTTCGTCGCGACCGCACCGAGCTCGTCGCCGGGAACCTCGACCGACATCGTCATTTCGCGCCGGCTGCCGACGTCGATGACGTGCGCTTCGGCGCTCAGAAAACGTGCGACCTCGGCGAGCGGACGAACCGTGGCGGAAAGGCCGATGCGCTGCGGCTTGCGGCCGCCATTTTGCACCACGAGATGGTCGAGGCGGGCGAGGGTGAGCGCGAGGTGCGAGCCGCGTTTATCGCGTGCGAGCGCATGGATCTCATCGACGATCACCGTGGCGACGTTGCGCAGCAGCGCGCGCGACTTCTCTGCGGTGAGCAGAATGAACAGCGACTCCGGGGTCGTGACGAGCACGTGTGGCGGCTTGCGCAGCATGCGCTGCCGCTCGACCGGCGTCGTATCGCCCGTGCGAACGGCCGTGCGAATCGGCGCGAGTGCGACGTCGCGCTGCTGCGCGAGCGCCAGTAGCTCGCCAAGCGGCGTCTCCAGGTTCTTGCGAACGTCGTTGCTGAGCGCCTTGAGCGGCGAAACGTAGACGACGAGCGTCGCCTCGGGGAGATCGCCCGCGGCGGCGCGCCGCACGAGATCGTCCAGGCACAGGGAGAAGGCGGCCAGCGTCTTGCCGGAGCCGGTGGGCGCGGAGATCAGGACGTCGCGCCCCGAGCGAATGAGCGGCCAACCCTGCACTTGCGGTTCGGTCGGTTGGCCATAGCGCGTGGCAAACCACTCGGCAACGAGCGGCCCAAATGCTGTTGTCACAGTCCCAGCGCATAACCACGGCACGCGCTCGGACGTTTGCAGCGAGCCGGCTCAGCCGAGCGCGAGCAACGCGCTCGAAAGGGCGCGCTCGGCGCCCGGCACGATCCGCGTCAGCGTCAGCCACGGGCCGATGCGTGCCGGCGTGCCCGCGATGCGATGGACGATGCGTTCGGCGCTCAGACGGGCGGCCAGGTGCGTGCGAATCCACGCGGCATAGTGGCGCCACGCATCGTCGCGGCCGGCGAGCGCCGCGCCTGCGAACCGGGCGGCGGCGGCGCCGCTCGCTAGGGCGTGGTGGATGCCCGAACCGCTCAGTGGCGAGGCCAATGCAGCAGCGTCCCCGGCCAGCAGGACTCCGGGTGCCGCGACCGGGCCGCGCGGCGGCCCCAGTGGAATTGGCCACGTTGCAGCCGGCTCCGCAGCGGCAGCCTGCAACAGTGCCGTTGCAGGCGAGCGCGTTCCCAGAAAACGCGCCAACGCGGCGCGCGGGTCGCCGCCCCACGGCTCGCCACCGATGAACCCGAGCCCGACGTTGGCCGCATCGTCTCCGAGCGGAAAGAGCCACCCATAGCCATCGCCGGATCGGTTGACGAAGAAGTGCATGTACGGCCCCAGATCGCCCGCTCCGCGAACGTAGGCGCGCGCGACGACGGCCGTATCGGCGGGCGCAACCACGGCGCTGCCCAAGCCCCGCGCGACCGTCGAGCCCCAGCCATCGGCGCCGATCGTCAGGCGCGCGTGCACGTCGCCCGCGATGGTGCGCAGGCCCGTCACTACGCCGCGCGAGTCGTGCAGCACACCGAGCACGCGTGACGTCGCAAAGCGCGCACCAGCTTCGCGCGCCATCGCGAGCAAACGCGCGTCCAAGAGCGCGCGCTGGAGCACGCGCGCATCACCCGAGCGCACGGGTCGGGCGGCCCGCAGTCGGGCACCGGCGCGACGCCCGCTCGGTGCATACAGGACGGCACCCGTCAAGGGCATCGCGCCTGCCAGTGCGACATCGCGTATGCCGAGCCGCGCGAGCGTTGCCACGGCGTCCGTGCCGATGAGGTCGCCGCACACTTTATCGCGCGGAAATTCGCGCGCGTCGAGCAGCAAGACGTTGCGTCCGGCGCGCGCGAGAACGAGCGCGGCGGTGCTGCCCGCGGGGCCCGCGCCCGCAATGACGACGTCCCCATCGACTCTAGGCGCATTCTCGGGCACAGGGCCTCTATGCCCTCGAGTCCCGCCCCTTCCCCCCTCGCGCAACGTGCGCCCAAACGTTGGATTCCGGCGCGCGTGCTCATCACACCGTCGGCGCGCGCATGGCCCCTCGCGCGAACGGTCGCCGAACGCGCCGCTGCGCTCGGCGCGGAAATCGTCGAGCTGCGCGCCGACCGCCTCGAAGCGTTGCGCGGCGCGAACGTACGGGAGACGTACGTTCGCTCGAAGACGACGCTCGCCGTCGTCGTTTCGCCGCCGTCGCACCGCAAGCTGCAGCCGATTCCTCCGAGTGCCGACTGGCAATTTCATCTTGCGCGCGGCTGTCCCGCGCACTGTCAGTACTGCTACCTCGCGGGCTCGCTGCCCGGGCCGCCCGTGACCCGCATCTACGCAAACTTGCCCGAGATTTTGGACGGACTGGAGGCCTATCTCGGTACGGGGACCGTCACGTCCCACTCCGCCGAGCGGGCGGCGGAAGGAACGACGTTCGAAGCTTCCTGTTACACGGATCCCCTTGCGCTCGAACACCTCAGTGGTGCGCTCGCGCAGACGGTCGCGTTCTTCGGTCGCTGGGAGGCCGCCGTGCAGCTCCGCTGGACGACGAAGTTCGACGCGGTCGCACCCTTCGTCGCACTCGATCATCGCGGGCACACACGCGTGCGTTTCTCCGTGAACGCGGGGCCAATCACGCAGCGCTTCGAAGGCGGCACCGCGCCACTGGGCGACCGCATTCGGGCACTCGGCACGCTCGCACGTGCCGGCTATCCCGTCGGACTGACCGTCGCACCGATCATGCCGCTGCCCGCTTGGCGCACGCACTACGATGAACTCCTCGCGCTCGTCGAGGGCGAGACGCGCGACGTCGTCGCACTCGATCTGAGTGTCGAGCTGATCACACACCGCTTCACGCCGGGTTCCAAAGACGTGTTGCTTGGCTGGTACCCCGCGACGAAGCTCGAGATGGACGAGGCGTCGCGCTCGCTCAAGCGCACGAAGTTCGGTTCGACGAAATACGTCTATCGCAAAGACGTGATGGGTGAATTGCGCAGCTTCTTCGAAGAGCGCGTCGCCGCGCGGCTGCCACGCGCGCGCATCTTGTACTGGACGTGACATGATGCACTCCGACCGCGCGACGCTTCCGGGAACCGAACGAACGATGCCGCGCGACGCAACGCTTGCGGGCAGCGTCGATGCCAACGAACGCACGCAGGTGACGGTCGTGGTGCGCCCGCGCACGTCGCCGGGGCCCGCGGCGCAGGCCCTTGCCACGCAGCCGATGGCGCAACGCAACTATCTCGACCGCGCAACGTTCGCCGCCGAGCACGGCGCGTCGGCCGAAGATCTTGCAGCGGTCGAAGGCTTCGCGCGCCAAGCCGGTCTGGACGTCGTCGAAACGAGCGCCGGACGGCGCAGCGTCGTCGTTGCGGGTCCGCTCGCGAAGCTCGTGGCGGCCTTCGGTGCCGACGTGCGCATGGTCTCGGCTGGAGGCGATACGTTTCGTACACGCGTCGGCACGCTCAGCGTGCCGCGCACGCTCGCGGGCATCGTCGTCGGCGTTTTCGGACTCGACCAGCGGCCGCAAGCGCGCGCGCAATTTCGCTGGGCGATCCGCCCCGCGCGCGCCGCGACGCCGGGATACGCGCCGCCGCAGCTCGCGCGAGCGTACGATTTCCCGACGGGCGTGGACGGTACGGGCCAAACGATCGCGCTCATCGAGCTCGGCGGTGGTTACGTCGCAGCCGACCTGGACACATACTTCGGAGGCTTACAAATCGCCACGCCGAGCGTGACCGCGGTCGCCGTCGACGGCGCCAGCAACGCGCCCGCCGGCACGCCGCAAAGCGCCGACGGCGAAGTGATGCTCGACATCGAGGTCGCGGGGTCGATCGCGCCCGGGGCCAAGATCGTCGTGTACTTCGCGCCCAATACCGATCAAGGTTTTCTCGATGCGATTACGACGGCGATTCACGATACGACGAACAAGCCGACGGTCGTCTCGATCAGTTGGGGTGGTCCCGAATCGTCGTGGACGCAGCAGGCGACGCAGAACTTCGATGCCGCGTTCGCCGATGCCGCAATGCTCGGCGTCACCGTGCTCGTGGCCGCGGGCGACAACGGCTCCTCCGACGGCGTCACGGACGGCGCAGCGCACGTCGACTTTCCCGCCTCGAGTCCGCACGTCACGGCCTGCGGCGGCACGCGCTTGACGTTGAACGGCACGGCGATTGCGAGCGAGAGCGTGTGGAACGACGGGGCCGCCGGTGGCGCGACGGGCGGCGGGGTCAGCGACGTCTTCCCCGTGCCGGATTGGCAAACGCACGCCAACGTGCCGCCATCGGTGAATGCCGGCGGCCGCGTCGGGCGTGGCGTCCCCGACGTTGCCGGCGACGCCGACCCGCAAACCGGCTACACGATCCGCGTCGACGGCAGCGACGGTGTCGTCGGCGGCACGAGTGCGGTCGCACCGCTCTGGGCCGCACTCGTGGCGCTCGGAAATCAGCGGCTCGGCAAGCCGCTGGGTTTCATCAACCCCGGGCTCTACGCGAACGCGGCGTCTTTCCGCGACATCACGTCAGGCAACAACGGCGCCTACGCGGCAAAGGCCGGGTGGGACGCATGCACCGGCCTCGGCAGTCCCGACGGCGCAAAAGTCGTCGCTGCGCTCGCAACGGCGACCGCACCCACGCCACCCGCGTAGCGGACGGCCCTGCGTCTCTTCAGAGACGCGGCATGCCGTGGCCCCAGGTATCGGGCGGCGAGAGCTCATGGCGAATTGGAGACGTGCGCAAATCCCGCTGTTGTGAGGTGAACACGTCGCTGCCTTGCGTAATGAGGTAGTCCGCACTGCGCGCGGCGAGCGCCATGATCGTGAGGCCCGGATTGGCGGAGCCTTGCGTCGGCATGATGCTTCCATCGCAGATAAACAAGTTTGCGATGTCGTGCGTGCGTCCAAATCCGTCCACCACCGACGTTGCCGGATCGGAGCCCATGCGTGCCGCGCCAACCAAGTGTGCGTAGCGCGCTTCCTGCACGACTTCCGTCGCGCCTGCGGCCCACATCACTTCCATCGTTCTCTGCTTAGCGAATTCGATCAACTTCTTATCGTTGTCGTACAAGTTGAACGTTATCTTGGCAACGGGCAGGCCAAAGCGATCTTTCTCCTGCGCAAGCTGTACGCGGTTCCCCGCGTACGGCAGAATTTCACCGAGCAATCCAAAGGCGGCCCAGTGGTTGTAATCCATCATGACGCGGCGCAAGCCCCAACCCCACGCGCCCTTGGCCGTCATCATTTGTTTCGCAAAGGCCACCGGCAGTGGGCCGACCGTCTGAATCGCGAAGCCGCGCGCGAAATCGCGCTGCGGGTCGGTCTCGTAGAACGCTTCGGTAAGGGCATGCGCCGGCGGTGCTTTGTACATGCGCACGGGCTCGTCGAAGCGACCGGCGACGACGTTCCCGGCCTGCGCCATCAAATATCGGCCGACGCAGTCGGCATCGAAATACGTGACGCCGGTGGCGCGCCGGTTTTTACCGAGTTCGACGCGCGCGACCATGCAATTCGGGCGGATCTCCGCGCCGCTGGCGATCGCGTCCGGCACGTGCGTGATCAGCGTGCTCGCTTTCGCTCCGACTTTGCAGCCTTGAATGCAGAACCCGCGGTTGATGCAGTGCGGCCGGTCGGCGCGCGAACCGTTCAAAATTGCAACGGGGCCACCGGCGGATACGCGAACGCCGAGTTTCGTGCAACCGCGGATCAGTGCGTCGCCGACGCCGCCCATCGGGTGCGGTCCGTACGGATAGCCATGCGGCTCGCCCCACGGAAAGTATGAGGGACCCGACACCGGCAGCTCGAGTTCGAGCAGTTCGTAATACGGTTTGAGTTCCGCGTATGAGATCGGCCAGTCGGCGCCGACGCCGTCGAGCGAATGCGTCCGAAAGTCCGAGGGGTGCAGGCGCGGCGTAAAGGACGCCCAGTGAACCGTTCCGCCGCCGACGCCTTTGCCGCTGTTATTCGCGCCGAACGCGAGCGGATGCTCGCCGCGCGTGATCCGCATATCGTTCCAATAGAGGTTGTGTGCGCCTTTCTCATCACTGACCCAGTCGCGCTCCGTATCCCAGAGGGGTCCCGCGTCGAAGCCGATGACGCGGAAACCGGCGCGCGCGAGCCGTTGCAGCATCACGCCGCCACCCGCTCCCACACCGACCACGACGTAATCGACTTCTTCACCATCGTCGAACCGGTGCATCGGCCCCCGCAGGGTCTGCATCGGACCGAGCATGTGCGGTTTGCTATTTGGCGCAGCGAACTCGCCCAGTAGCGGGGCGCTCAATGCGTGCCCCCCCTGACCGGGAGATGCAAGGTGTTCGTCTTGGCCGCCGACTGCGTCGTACGCATCGGAAACCGACCACTCGGGAGCCGACCAGTCGTAGCGCGTCTCGTCCGTCTCCCACGGCTCGGGTTCACCGCGTTCCAAACGCATGTATGCGCGTGGATAGGCAGGGCCTCCGAAGCCGATCTCATCCCAAGCCCACGGGTGCGAATAGTACGCTTCGGCGCAATCTTGCACGAGCAACATCCAAAAGCGATGGACCGGCAGGCGCTGCCACGCCGCCATCATGCTCCAATCCCGCTACTCGAAAGCAGTCAATTAGTCATACCCTATGACCTAATTTATAAGACCGCCGGCGGCCGACTTTTTGCTCCTTGCTCGGCAGCAACCGTCATAGCAGTATATTTCGGTTTGCAAGGCGTAATAATGGTTAGTACGGCGTCGCCGTCGATCTTTCGTGTGGTGTACGAATTTTGAGGTAATAGGTAAATGGCGGTCGCCCAACGCCCAAAGAGGAGCAACACAGGGTTGGGCGAGGCACGCAGCGGCAATCTCCGGCAGCTCTTGATCCGCGCGACGCGCACGCTCAACGCAATCGTGCTCGACGGCCTCGCGAAGCGAGGCTACGACAACATCCGCCTCACGCACAGCTCACTGCTCGCCAATATCGATCTCGCGGGAAGCAGCATGTCCGAGGTCGCGGAGCGCGCCGATATGTCCAAACAAGCGTTGGGCACGCTCGCCGACGAGCTCGAGGCCATGGGATACGTCACGCGTCGCATCGACAAAAGCGACGCGCGCGTCCGGCTCCTCGTCTTTACCGAAAGAGGACGACGTCTGATGATCGACATACTCGAGATCGTCGCGGACATCGAAGGCAGGTACGCGGCAAACCTCGGTGAGCAGACGATAAGCGCGCTGCGGACCGGGCTCGCGGCACTCGTGGGGCTCGCGCAAGTTTCGTAGGTCGGGCCGACCAAAACGTCAATATTGCGCGGGATCGGCGTCGCTTGCGGCGCGGAAGAGGCGGAAGGGACGCTCGCGCCGGTCGACGCCGTGCTGGAACTGCGGACTGCGGCCCAGTTGGCTCGACGTAACGTATAGGATGCGATCGGGGCCGAGTGCAACGGCGTCGGGCCAAATGAGCCGGTCGTCCTGTACGATCCGCTCGTAACGCATTTCGCCTGGAATCAGGCGTTGGATCGCGTTATTGGTCACATCGGTGAAGTACACGCGGCCTTCACGGTCGGTGTCCAGACCGTCGCAGGCAAAATCCCGCCCGCCGGCCGACTGAACCGCCCGCGCAACTTCCTCGTCGCTGCGCGTCGTGTCCGCCAGCACATCGGTCGCACAGTGGTAGAGAGCGTACGATGCGAGCGGCGTCCACCACAGCGTTGCGCCGTCGGGAGAGAGGGCGATCCCGTCCGCACCCGTGGGCGGCGTCGGTAACGTTTCCCCTTCCGCCGCGATCCCGAAGCCGTCGCCCGAGTGACCGCGCACGCAGGCGTGGCCATCCAGCCGCCGCCACGAACGTCCGGTGTCCAGATCGACGACGACGATGCCATTGGGTCCCTGTGGACCCGAGTCGCTGATGTACGCCGTGCCGCCCGCGCCGCGGTTGTAATCGATGACGACGTCGTTGAGGTAGCTCGTCGCGTGCACGACGTCGTGTGCGAAGGTAAAGCGCCGAACGACCGCGTTGCGATCGAGATCGATGAGATAGAGCGCCGCGGCCTCGGGATCGCAACCGTCCATCGTATTCGAGCCCGTGTCGAGGGCGAAGAGCCGGTTGCCCGGTGCCATCGCAATCCCGTGTATCGACGTGAAGCGCTGCGTCTTATCCCCCGCACTCGTATCGTTCATCATCGTGTCGGGGAACGGGAGGGCGCGGCCGTCTTGAATTTCCGCAAGCGTGGCGGGCGCCGGCGGCTCCTCGACGCGCGGAAAACTCACGAAGATGCGGCCCGAACGCGACACCGCAATGCCGGAGGGCCAAGCGTCCGAGAATTCTGCAACGACTTCGAGGTATTTGCTGACGCCCGTCGTGTTCATACGTCTCGCGTACCCCGAACGCGGGCGCACGAACGCGTTCCGATCGGGCAGAAGAAGAGGCAATGCCCTTCGACGCAGCCGGGAACGCGATCCGGATCGCCGTCATCTCCGACACGCACGTTCCGCGCTTCGCTCACCGCCTGCCGGACGCGCTCGCGCGCGTCGCGGCCGAACGTCCCGGTGCGATCGTTCACTGCGGCGACTTCACCTCACTCGACATCGTCGCACCCTTGGAGCGGATTGCACCGTTCTACGGCGTCGCGGGAAACAACGACGGACCCGAGATCGTCGCCCGCTTCGGAAGACGCCAAGTCCTCGCATTCGCCGGATGGCGCTTCGGCGTCGTCCACGGCGACGGCGAGCGCGGCAGCACCCTCGGGCGCGCGCGCGGAGCTTTCCGCACCGAACCGGTCGATGTCGTTTTATTCGGGCACAGTCACGTGCCGTATCTCGAACGCCACGACGGCGCGCTCGTCCTTAACCCCGGCTCCCCCACCGACAAGCGGCGCCAGCCGCACTTCAGCTTCGCGATTCTCGACGTCGCCCCGGAAGGCATCGCGCCGCGCCTCGTGTCCTTCGGACCATGACGCAGCCCCAACCGGCGGCGCACTTCTCAAACGCAGGAGGATTGCAAAACATTGAAAGTCGGTGCAAGCTATTGCGAATCGGGTTGCCGGCGATGGAGGGCCTGGGCTCATGAGCACTTCACACGCCTTCGAGGTCCTTGCGCAGACGGCCGCACGCGAGCGGGCGATGCTCGGAGTCATCCCGCCCCAGACGCTGCAGCGTCGCCGGCGAGCACTCGTGCTGGAGGAGATTCGCGCCTCGGCGGCCCTCGCGGGAGCGCGGCTCGGTCTGGCCGAGGTGATCGCGCTCGTCGAGCGCGGCGTCGCCGCGGGCAGCCATCCACTTCTCGAGTACATCGTCACGGCCGACTACGCCGACGCGGCTCGTTACGTTGAGCGCGCGATCATGCCGGGCAGCAAGCATCCGTATCTGCGCGTCAACGAGATCATCGAGTTGCATGCGCGGGCGACGCGGCGCACGGCGCAGACGCCTGGCCGTTGGCGGACGACGACCCTGCCGCCCTTCCCCGACGGAATGGTGCCCCCGCCGCCATGGCTGCTTCAGATCGAGATCTGCGCGTTCACGAATCGCTTGGCGTCCGGTCCGACACCGGGGCTCTCGCCGCTGCTTTGGGTCGCCCAAGCGCACGAGCGCTTCGAACGTATCCATCCGTTTTCGTCGGGTAACGGGCGGGTCGGCCGGCTGATCGCGAATCTGCTCTTGCACCGCACCGGATTCCCCCCCTTCGCCGTGCGCGACCGCGACGTCGAGCGGTACCTCGCGGCCTTGCGCAGCGCCGATTCGCAAAATCTCTGGCCCTTGGCGACGATGATCGCGCGCTCCGTCGTCGCATCGTTGCTGCGGCTCTCGTATGACGAGTCGCAGGCTACACTGCGCAGTCTTGCGACATTCGCGACCGGCTCAGAGCGACAGGCGCTATATAAAGCCGCGCAGCGTGGACGCTTGCGCACGGCCCGTGGCGAGCGCGGCTTACAAACGACGCAAGCCTGGATCGATGCCTACCGCGCCTCGCGCAGCCAGCGCGCACACGCGTTGCTTTCTTAGCGCTTCGCGTAATTAGTCGCGCACGGACCACGTCAGTGCGAGCATCGAACTCTCCTCGAAGCGCGTCGAACACGGACAGTCGGAGCAGCCGGTGTTGGTCGGTGGCTTCGTGCAGTCCAAACACGTGCTCACGAGCTCGGCGCCGCGTTCGATCGAGCGCAGGACCTCGCTGAGCTCGTCCCGCTGCTTCGTTATCGTCGCTCGAATCCGGCCGAGCGCTTGTAAGACCAAACGGCTCGAATGGCCACCCGTGGGAGCGCCGGGCCGGGCCCGCACGATTTCAACGAGCGTTTGCAGCGGAATTCCGAGCGACGTGAGCTGCAGACCAATTCGCAAACGCGCGATTTCGGCTTCATTGTAGAGACGCGTACCGCCCGGCGTCCGCCCGGGAGCGATCAAACCCTCGCTTTCGTAATAACGGAGGGTCGACACGTTGGTCCCGAGCAGACGAGCAACATCACCGATCTTGTATTTCGCCGGCTTCGGCCAGGTCGAGACCGTCATTGCTAAAGACTCCAATCGGCTTCAACCGGCCGACGCGATGCGAGCAACCATGTATCTGCGTTTTGATATTTGCTAAAGTGAACAATTTATAGTTAACTTGAGCTCTACGAAAGCATAAGGACCGAGCATTTGGCGATATCCCGCACGGCTCATCGTAAGTCTGTAAAATCTCTAGTAGGGTTTAGTTACTTACGCCAGTGAGGCCCTTTCGCGTAGCTCCGTCCTCACTGACGAAGGAGAGAGCGTGCGACCTTACGAGCGCTATGCGACGACCGTCATCGGCGCGCATAGCGTTCCGCGCTGGTATGAATCGCTCGAAAAGCTCGTCGTAAGCGGAGAGCTTTCGAACGCGGATATAGCGGACGCGCAGTACCGCGCGAGCCAGGCCGCGCTGTGCGAGCAAGAAGCGGCCGGAATCGACGTCGTCACGGGCGGCGAGATGCAGCGACGGACGAACAATCGCCATGCGCCGCTGCATGCCATGCTCAATTTTTTTTGGTCGAAGATCCCGGCGTTTGCGGGTGAGACGCGTCCCCGCGCGATCACGCAGCAAGATCCCAATGTCGTTCATCCGGCGGCCGTGTGTCGAAGCCAAATTACCGACGAGTCGGATCTCGGCTTGGTGGACGAGTATAGCATGGTTTCAACGTACGCCACGAAGCCGGTCAAGATCACGGTAACGGGCCCGCACGCGCTCGCCAAAGTCGCATACGACGAGCACTACAACGACCTCGTGGCAATGCAGTCGGACCTCGGCAAATTACTTCATTACAATTTGCGGCGGCTGGCCGCTGCCGGCTGTAAGAACATTCAAATCGATGAGCCGTTCTTCATCGTTTCGGACGACGCGGAAGTGCGAGCCGCAGTCGACGCAATCAACACCGCGATCGAAGATTTACCGGGTGACGTGCATGTCTCGACGCACGTTTGCCAGGGCAACTATGCCGTGGGCGTCGATTACGACGGCCAACTCGGGCATCGATACTTCGCGGGCGGTCGCTACCCGGCTGAATTGATCGGCCGGATCGAATGTGATTCGTTTCTCGTCGAGGGCGATATGGTGCCGCACTTCGAGGGGAAGCTCGGGAACCGCCAGCTCGGCGTCGGCGCCGTGGACGTGCAAGACGTCAACGTCGAATCCGGCGAGACCGTTGCCGAGCGCATCCGTCAGTACGGCTGGCTCGCCCCCGAACAGACGATCATCACGAGCTCCTGCGGCATGAACCATCTGCCGCGCCACATCGCTTACGGAAAACTGCGTGCCATGACCGCGGCGAAGCGGATTCTGTGCGCCAAGGTCGCCGTGACCGCTTAATTTCGATCCCAACGGGCGCATACAGCGTCCTCTGCTATCGCCGCGGCTGCGACGAAGACTGAATTGGCAAGCACGATGATTACGACCGATAGCGGCGCGCCAGGATCAACGCTGGTTCAAGCAGCACCGGATCCCCAACAGAACTTCCGCTTTTACGACAATCGTCAAAAATACTTGATGTTCGTCAACACCTGCAGTGAGAAGTGGATCGTCGCCGGTCGCGTCGGGCTCGAACTCGCGAACATCCATCCACGCCCTCCGGCAGTCCGCGTTTTCGACGCCGGCGTCGGCGACGGAACCGTCCTGACGCGATTGATGCGTCAGATGCATCACCGTTTCGAAAAAATGCCGTTCTACATCGTCGGCAAAGAGATCAGCCTCGAAGACGTGCGACTCTCGCTCGAAAAACTGCCCGACCGTTTCGTCGAACATCCGGCGACCGTTTTCGTGATGACGAACATGCACTACTCGGAAGCGCCGTGGCTCGCACCGGCTTCCGTCACCGCGGCGACCACGCTGATCTGGCATGAGGTCGCGCTCGAGGGCAATACGTCGGCTTCGTTCGAACGGCAGATTACGGAACTTCAGCCACTGCTGACCGAGAACTGGCGCGCGCACATCAGCCAGAAAAGCGGCAACCCGATGTATGACAAGCCGGTCGTCCTCGTGCTCTTTCGCGAAGACTGCCGCTTTCTGCTCGATCAGGTGCGGCCACGCCGCGGCGCCGTGCAGGCCAACTACGATCTGGTGATCGCATCGCAACCGTACCGCGCGCGGTCGCCCGTCTCGTTCAAAGCGAACCGCGTGATCGCCCCGCTCGCACGCAGTCTCGCGCCCGGGGGCCGGCTCATCGGCATGCATTCGTTCGGAGACGATCCCGGCCTCGAAATCATTCAGCGCGTGTGGCCTGGCGAAGATCCATTCCAGACGAGCCGCCACGATCTTTTGAAGGCGACGAAAGCGGCGCTCGGCAAGGATGCGCACGAACTCAATTTCAACGCCTATGCCGACGGCCGCTCGAAGTTTCGGTACGACATGCATACGCTTCCGAACGAAATCGGAGCGACCGCGGCGTCGATCGGAACGTCGACCCTCTTCGCCGCGTGGAATGCGGCGACATACGTCGCGCAGATCGAGGATCAGCGGCTCGCGTCCGCCATGCGTGACGACGGCTATCTCGAGGCGACGCGCGAGGTCCTCCAAAAACACGACTCCTTGTGGTTTTGGGATGAGTCGTTCGTGATCTCGCGCAAGCGCGACGTCATCTGAGCCCGTAGCATCGGACACAACCGCCTGGGCGATCGTTTCGTGCTCACCTTATCGTGTCGAAACCGAGCCGGGATCGTCGCGGCCGTTGCCACACAACTCTACGAACACGGCCTCAATATCCTCGAGTCGCAGCAATTCGACGATATCGAGGAAGGCACGTTCTTCATGCGCGTCGTCTTCAACGCGGCAAGCGACGGCATGGTGCCCAAAACGCTCCCGGGTCACTTCGCGCAGCTCGCCGAGCCGTTCGGCATGACGTGGTCGATCCGCGACTTTGCCGACCCGTGGAAAGTGATGATTCTCGTCTCACGTCAGCACCATTGTTTGGCCGACCTCCTCTATCGCTACAGGATCGGCGAGCTGCCGATGGCGATCACGGCGATCGTCGCAAACCATCCGGTGGAAACGTACGCCCACCTCGATTTCTCCGGCGTCCCCTTCTACTATCTTCCGGTTACGCCGGAGAGCAAAGCGCATCAAGAGGCGCGGCTCTTGGAACTCATCGAGTCCACTGGAACCGAACTCGTCGTCTTGGCCCGGTACATGCAGATTCTGGGTGACGAGCTCACCGCCAAGCTGCGCGGTCGCTGCATCAACATCCATCACTCGTTTCTGCCGGGCTTCAAAGGCGCCAACCCCTATGGCCAAGCGCATGCGCGAGGCGTCAAACTCATCGGCGCGACGGCCCACTACGTGACGGGCGATCTCGACGAGGGTCCGATTATCGAACAAGACATCGAACGGATCAGTCACAGCGACACGCCCGAGACGCTCGTGCGCAAAGGACGGGATATCGAGCGTCGCGTGCTTGCGAAGGCGCTTCTGTACCACCTCGAGGCGCGTGTGATTCCGAGCGGCCGGCGAACGGTCGTCTTTGGTGACTGATTGATGTCCGCGCGCGTCATCGATGGGAGGCTCGAAGCCGCGAGACTGCGCGCATCCGTCCGCGCCGAGGTCCTCGAGCTGCAACTCGCGCACGGCATCGTACCGGGACTTGCAGTCGTCATCGTCGGCGACGATGCTGCGAGCCGCATGTACGTGCGTACCAAAACCCGACGGGCGCTCGAAGCCGGCATCCGGTCCTTTCCCTATGCGCTGCCGGCGACGACCTCGGAAGAAGACGTGCTCGCACTGCTACGCGACCTGTGCGCTCGTGACGACGTTCACGCCATCCTCGTACAGCTGCCGCTGCCGAAGCATATCGACACGAATCGGATCGTCCGCGCGATCGATCCGAACAAAGACGTAGACGGATTCCATCCCCAAAACGTCGGCCTGCTCGGTATCGGAACTCCGGCGATGGTGCCGTGCACGCCGCTGGGCGCGCTGCGTTTGCTGCGAACCGTTCACGCCTCACTACGCGGGCTCGAGGCCGTCATCGTCGGCCGCTCGAGCATCGTCGGCAGACCGATGACGCAACTCTTGGTGACCGAAAATTGCACGGTCACGCTGGCCCACTCGGCAACACGCGATCTGGCCGTGGTGTGCCGCCGCGCCGACGTCCTCGTCGTCGCGGCCGGCAAACCCGGCTTCGTCACCGCGGACTTCCTCAAACCGGGGGCGACGGTTATCGACGTCGGCATCTCGCGCGTCCTCCGCGAGGACGGCACGAACGGCACCGTCGGCGACGTCGATTTTGCATCCGCGTCGCGCATCGCCGGGGCGATCACGCCGGTTCCAGGGGGCGTCGGGCCTATGACCGTCGCCGTTTTGCTCGAAAACGTTGTGCGCTGCGCCCGAGTCACGCTAGGCGCAAACGCTTCACACGAGTCTGCGCCCATGACGCGCAAAGGAACGCCATGGCCGTAACGTTTCCCTCCGATCTCCACATCGCGCGCTCGGCGTCGCTCGAGCCGATCGGCGACATTGCACGCGCGATGGGGATTCCCCCGAATCTGCTCGACCCGTATGGCGCATATCTGGCAAAAATCAAGCTACCGGCGATCGAGTATCTCGCCGACCGTCCGCTCGCGCGGTATGTGGTCGTCTCCGCGATCACGCCGACGCCCCTGGGCGAAGGCAAAACGACGACGACGGTTGGCCTGGGGCAAGCCATGTCGCACATCGGTAAGAAGGCCGTCGTCGCCATCCGCCAGCCCTCGATGGGTCCGACGTTCGGCATCAAAGGCGGCGCGGCCGGCGGCGGCTTCAGTCAAGTCGCGCCGATGGAACCGCTCAACTTGCACTTGACGGGCGACTTCCATGCAGTCACGGCCGCCCACAACTTGCTCGCGGCGATTTTGGACAACCACCTCTACCACGGCAATAAGCTCGGCCTGGACCTCAACAACATCACCTGGCGGCGCGTGCTCGACGTCAACGACCGGGCGCTGCGCAATATCGTCATCGGGCTTGGGACTAAGGACGAAGGCGTGACGCGTCAGACCGGCTTCGACATCACCGCAGCCTCCGAGGTGATGGCGGTTCTGGCCCTCGCGCGCACGCTCGTCGACTTGCGCGATCAGCTCGCGCGGATCGTCGTCGGCTACACGCTCGGCGGCGATCCGGTCACCGCCGCCGACCTGCGCGGCTCCGGAGCGATGGCGGCGATTCTGGTCGAGGCCCTCAAGCCCAACCTCTTGCAGACACTCGAGAATACGCCCGTGCTCGTGCACGCGGGCCCCTTTGGAAATATCGCGCACGGAAACTCTTCAATCGTCGCGGACTTGATCGGCATTCGGGCCGGCGACTACCTCATCACCGAATCCGGGTTCGGCGCGGACATGGGGTTCGAGCGGTTCTTCAATATCAAGTGCCGTGCATCGGGACTGCGGCCCGACGCCGCCGTTATCGTCGCGACGGTGCGCGCGCTCAAGGTGCATTCCGGAAAACACCGCATCGTCGCAGGGAAGCGCTTACCCGAAGCATTACTCGTCGAGAATCCCGACGAAGTGCACGAAGGCGGAGCCAATCTGCGCAAGCAGATCGAGAACATCCGGCTGCACGGCGTCCCGCCCGTCGTCGCCATCAATGCATTTCCGGGCGACCATCGCTCCGAACATCGCGCCATCCGCGAGATTTCCGAATCGATGGGCGCACGTTCCGCCGTCTGCACGCACTTTACCGACGGTGGCCGCGGCGCGACGGAACTCGCGGAGGCCGTCGTCGAGGCAAGCGAAGAACCGTCGTCGGTTCACGTTCTCTATCCCGACGAAGCGACGCTGCGTGAGAAGATCGCGGCGGTCGCGACGAAGGTGTACGGCGCTGCGCGCGTCGAGTACAGCACGGAAGCCACGCGGCAACTCGACAACTACGAGCGTAACGGGTTCGGTTCGCTGCCGGTCTGCATCGCAAAGACACATCTCTCGCTTTCCGCGGATCCGGCGCTCAAGGGAGCGCCGACGGGTTGGACGCTGCCCGTGCGCGAGGTGCGAGCCTCCGTCGGTGCCGGCTTCGTGTATCCGATCTGCGGTGACATGCGAACGATGCCGGGTCTGGGTTCGCAATCGGCTGCCTTTACCATCGGCGTCGACGACGACGGCAACATCGTGGGTCTCTCGTGACGGGGGCGCGCGGCGCAGTGCGCATGGACGGCGTCCGCTTCGCCGACGAGATCGTGCAGCGGCTGCGCGATGAAATCGCCGCGGCCGGCAACCCGCGCGTAACTTTGGGAACCGTCATCGTCACCGCGGAGCATGCCAGTCTTTCGAATTTGCGTCGTAAACACGTTCGAGCCCGCGAAGCCGGTATGACGTTGCGCGATGTGCGGCTGCCTGCCAACGCGCGACAGCGCGACCTCGCGGCGGCGGTGAGCGAGCTCGCCGCCGATCCGGACGTAGACGGCATCTTCGTGCAAGTACCGCTGCCCGCAAGTCTGGACCTCGCGGCAGTGGTCGACTTGATTCCTCCCGGCAAAGACGTCGACGCCGCAACCGCGCAATCGCTTGGAAACCTGATGCGCGGTCGAGCCGGACACGTCCCATGCACGCCGCTTGCGATCCTACGCCTCTTGCATCGGTACGGCGTCACCATCGCGGGACGTCGCACGATTATCGTCGGTCGAACACCCGAAATCGGCCTGCCGCTCGCATTCCTTTTCGCGCGCGCGGGCGCGGCGGCGTCCATTATGCTTGCCGACGCCCGCGCGCCGGACATCGTCCCGCTCTGCCGCCAGGCCGATATCGTGGTCAGCGCCGTCGGCGAGCCGCACACGATCGGGCGCAACCATATCAAGCCCGGCGCAGCGGTCGTCGATGCGGGCGTGAGCCGGACCGAAAACGGCATCGTCGGAGACGTCGATTTTGCGGCCGCCGAAACGGTCGCCGCGGCCATCGTCCCGATGCCCGGTGGCGCAGGACCCGCGACGATCGCCTGCCTTCTGGAGAACACCTGGTCTGCGGCGCGAGCGAAGCGCGCGACGGCACGCGCTTGAAGAGGATGTCTGCGTATGTCGACGCTCGCTGAAAGCGTCGCCCGCTTGATGCGCAATTTTTCCATCGAGATCGTCCCGCGCGAAGTCGACGGCATTGCGAATCTCGGCAGCGCGTTGCCTGCGGCGACGAAAGTCTATCTCACGCGCTTACCGAAAGCGACCTTCGCCGACACGCTGCGCGCCGCCAAACGTATTCGGTCGCTGGGACTCGAGCCCGTGCCGCACATGACGGCACGAACGACGCGTGACCCCGGTGAGCTACGCGAACACGTGGCTGCGCTCGCCGGGGACGCAGGCGTCAAAGAAGTCTTGCTGGTCGCCGGTTCGCAGCGCCCGGCCGGCACGTTCGAGCGCACGATGCAGCTGCTCGAAACCGGCATCTTCGAGCAGGCGGGCATCGAGCGCATCGGTGTTGCGGGCCACCCCGAAGGCGACCAGCAGATCGCGGCCGGTATTCTTCAGTCGGCGCTCGATGAAAAAAATGCGTTCGCGCGCGCGACCGGACTCGACCTGTATCTCGTGACGCAATTTTTCTTCGATGCCGCACCCGTGATCCGCTGGGAGCGCCGCATCCGCGAGCGCGGCAATCGGCTACCGGTTCACGTCGGCTTCCACGGCTTGACGGGAACGACGGGACTGCTCAAACACGCGCTCGCGTGCGGTATCGGCGAATCGATCAAAGTGCTCGCGCAGCACACGAACGTGCTGCAGCTTGCGGTTGTGCGTTCCCCCGACCGTTTGCTCTTGGAGATCGCGCGCACCGCCGCCACCGATCCCGATTCGTGCTTTGCCAAGGCACATTTCTTCCCGCTCGGCGGCTTCGCACGCACGGCCGCCTGGGCGAACGCCATCGCGCAAGGCCGATTCACGATCGAACGGGACGGATCGCTTCACACCTACGATTACGATCCGGCGGCTTCGCGCTAGCGCGCCCCTTACGCCGATCGGCGGCGCGGCTGACGCGACGGCACTGCGTTGTGCCGGCGTGGCGGCAGCGATTGCGTCCGGGCGTGCGGCGTCGCGATTGCCGTTATGCTGGGTGGCGGCAGCACGGGCACCTTCGCGCGGTCCAAACGTCGTCCCAGCGCCCGTTCGATCTGCGCGAAGTACTTCTCTTCGTCGGCGGAGACGAAGGTGATCGCATCTCCCGTCGCTTGCGCGCGGGCCGTGCGGCCGACGCGATGCACGTAATCCTCGGGCACCATCGGCACGTCGTAGTTGATCACGTGGCCCAGGAGCGCGATATCGATGCCGCGCGCGGCGATGTCGGTCGCCACGAGCACACGATATTTGCCGCGCTTGAAGTCCTCGAGCGCCCGTGTCCGCTGCGCTTGCGAACGGTCGCCGTGAATGCGTTCGCACGGCACCGCAAATTTACCGAGCGTCGCGGCCAGCCGATTCGCGCGCGACTTGGTACGCGTGAACACGATCGCGCTGTAGATGCTATTGTCTTTTAACAACGCGACGAGCAGATCGGCCTTGCGCTGCTGATCGATCGTGTAGACCGTCTGCGTGATGCCGCTCGCGGGAGCGCCCTTGGTCGTGAGATCGATGCGCGCGGGGTCGCGCAGCATATCCTTGGCGAGGGCAGCGATGGGCGGCGGGATCGTTGCGGAGAAGAAGAACGTCTGGCGCTGCGCCGGTAAAGCGCGCAACACACGGCGGACATCGGGCAGGAAGCCCATGTCGAGCATCCGGTCCGCTTCGTCGAGCACGAGCAGCGCGATGCCGTCCAGGACAGCCGTACCTTGCGAAAGATGATCGAGCAGCCGGCCGGGCGTCGCGACGATGATATCGGCCCCGCGCCGGAACGCCGCCACCTGCGCAGCGAAGCCGACGCCGCCGTACACCGCGGCGACCCGGACTCTGGTGTGTTTGGCGAACGCGCTCAGGTGCTCGGCGATCTGGGCGGCGAGTTCGCGCGTCGGCGCTAGAATGAGCGCGCGCGTCTTGCCGCGCGGCAAGTCCATCAGTGCGGAGACGAGCGGCAAGCCGAAAGCAGCCGATTTGCCGCTGCCGGTCGCCGCGCTCGCGAGGACGTCGCGTCCGGCGAGAGCGGGTGGGATCGCCGCGACCTGCACCGGGGTCGGTTCTGTAAAACCGAGGTCGGCGACGGCACGCAGCAACTCGGGCCGAAGGCCGAGCGAGTCGAAGTTAGCGATGGTACAACGTTTCTTTCGAATGGGCGCAATCGGATCGTTCACTCGAAAGATCGCGCGGGGTGGCCTCCATCGTCACACGGGCAACGGTCGTTCGTCAAATACCTCGGTCGCAGAGCGCCGTTCCGGTTGCCACGAGCTTGGCGACCCAAGCATCGAAGGTCGCAAAGCGTTCGTCGGAAGTTTGGCCGCGCACGTAGCGCGCGTAGATCTGCTGCCCGATGACGGCGTAGCGGAACACGTTGAAGGCATGGTACCAAGAGACTCGCGAGCAGTCGCGGCCCGTCGTTTCCGCGTACCGCGCCACGAGCTCGGCGCGCGTCGGGAAGCCGGGCAGCCCCGTCGGCATGATGCTCGTGCTCGTGGCGGTCGCCCCCGGCGGGGGGTCGCCGGGCTCGAGCCAGAGCGAGATCACGTTGCCCAGATCGACGAGCGGGTCGCCGACGGTGGACATGTCCCAGTCCAGAATCGCGACCAAACGCGTCGGATCGCCCGAGTCGAAGATCGTGTTGTCGAACTTGAAGTCGTTGTGCACGAGCGCGGGAGCACCCGAGAGCGGTAAGCGTTCGGCGAGGCGCGCGATGAGCCGCGACGCATCGGGAAACGACGGCGTGCGCGCCGCCGCCCAACGGTCGATCCAGCCGCGCAGTTGCCGCTCGAGATAGCCGATGGGTTTTCCGAGGTCGCCCAGTCCGACGCGCGCGTAGTCGACGCCATGCAGCGCCGCGAGCGCGCCGATGAAATTTTCTCCGACGCGCCGGCGCGCCGCTTCATCGACCTCGAAAAGCTCGGGAAGCCGCCGCCGGATCACGATCCCGCGCCGGCGCTCCATGACGACGAAGTCCGCGCCGATGACCGCGTGATCCGTGCACAGTAAAAAGGCGCGCGGCGCGAGCGGGAAGGCTTCCCAGAGCCGCGAGAGCACGCGATACTCTCGCTGCATGTCGTGTCCGCCTTTGGGCAGCGGACCGTACGGCGGCCGCCGCAATACGAACTCGCGCTCACCGAAGCGGATCAGGTAGGTGAGATTCGCGTGGCCGCCGCCGAACTGGCGCACGGCGAAGGGACCCTCGGCGCCGCTGAGGCGTTCGCGCAGATACGGCTCGAGGTTGGCAACTTCGAGCGCCTCGCCGGGTCGCACGTCGATCGTGTCGTTCACGCGCACGGATTGCCGTTTTCCGTCGCAAACTCTTGCGTCACACGACTCGGACGGCGACCAGCAGCGCGGCGGCGGCGCACGACCAGCCCACTGCGAAGAGTGCGCCGCCGAGCACGTCGGTCGCGTAGTGCGCACCCAGGGCAAGCCGGGACCACGGAAGCCCCGCGACGCACAGCGCCGGCGGCACGGCGAGGGCGAGCGCGAGGGCGTGCGGGATGCCGGGATCGCGCAGCGCGAGGGCCGCGAACCAGCCGTAGAAAACGATGGCGGTCGCCGCATGTCCGCTCGGATACGAGAGGTCGCGCTCGCGATACAAGAGCCAGCCATCGGGCCGAACCCGGCGGAAGACGCGCTTGCTCAGAGCGATTACGGCCTGCGAAAGCACTTGCGAAGCGACGACGAGTGCAACCGGCCGCAGGTCGTTATGTCGTGCGAGCGCGACGACGGCCGCGACGACGGAAACGAGCGTGACCGCCTCCGCGCGCCCCAAGCGCGTGAAGACGACGGCGATGGGCGTCGCGCTGCCGCGCAGTGCGACCGCCTCGATGTCCAAGCGCGTCGGCGTCCGTTGCGAGACGATCGCGCCGAGCGCAATGAAGCCGGCGAAGGCGGCGGCGGCGCCGAGCGCCCACGCTAGCGCTATGCCGGCGCGTCCGCGAACGCGGCCGGCACGATCACGCGCAGCGCGCCGCGCGCGATGCCGAAGCGCACGGGGGTCGTGCCGAAGGCGTTGCCGTCGATGCTCACACGCTGCTTGGGCTTGGCCTTGATAACGATCTTACGCGCCGAGAACGTGATGGCGTCGGGCAGCCGCGTCTGGACGCCGAGTGCCATCGCGACGTACATTTCCGCGACGGCGAGGTGCGACACACCGCTCGTGGTAAAGAACGCGAGCTTTCCATCGCGTACGTCCGCATCGGGCGTCAGCGGTTTCGAACCGAAATAGCGGCCGTTCGCGACGACGATTTGGTGGGTCGGAAACGTCGACTTCGCCCCATCGAAGCGAATGCGTGCGCGAAAGGGTTGGTGCCGCAGAAACGGCACGACGCCGCCCAGCGCGTATGCCGCCGCACCGACGATCGGCTTGAGCGTATGCGGCGCCGCATCGGCGATCTCTGCGGAGAGGCCGATCGTCGCGAAGTTTGCGAAGTACGTGCCGTTGACCGTGCCGAGATCGACGTTCGCGATTCGGCCCGCGGCGATGACGTCGATCGCCGCTTCGAGATCCGTCGGCAGCGAGAGGGTCTGCGCGAAGCTATTGCCCGTACCCAGTGGTAAGACGCCGAGAGCCGTTTTGCGATGCGCGAGCACGCCCGCGGCGGTCGTCATCGAACCATCCCCGCCGCCCACGATGAGCAGCGGCGCCTTGCTCTTGACGACTCGTTTCGCATGCCCGCGAAGTTCCCGTTCGTCCTTCGCGATGATGAAGGCGTCGACGTCGATGCCGCGCGCGGTCAGCATCTCCGGCAGCGCGCCCAGGTGACGCCCAACCTGACTCGAGCGTTCGTTGACGACGACCGTTGCTCTCATATCCGCAACCTACAAACAACGGCTGCCAAAAACCCGCAGCGGGAGGCAATCGATGCCCGGCGGACGCTAGCCGGACGGGCCGCGCGTAGCGTTTGGACGTCACGCCAGCTTTGGAGCTTCATGGACGATTCAAACGCCGTCGGACTCGCCTTTACCGGAATGCTGACCGCGGGCTTCGCGTTCGTCAGCGCGCTCTTTACCGCCGCGCCCGCCGCCGCATTCGGACTCTTCGCGATGGCCGTGTTCTGCGCCGTCGAGTTTATCTGCCGTCTGGACTTCGAGAGCGTAAGAAAATCCTAACGCGCGCGACGCGGGAGCCGCACGCATCGAATCCGAAGTGCCGACCATGTTCCCGGGTTTGCGCCGCGTTTGCACACGCGGGCGCTTCATGCCGTTCCTCGCCGCACTCGCGTTCCTCGCGGCGGCCGGCACCGCTTCAGCCGACTCGGTGTGGCTCGCGAAGACCGTTCCGATGCGCATCATGGCACTCGGAGATTCGATCACGGCGGGGGTGGGCGAACACGGCGTCGACACGGGTTCCGGCGGCTACCGGGCCGAGTTGCAGCGACAGCTCGATAACCGCGGTTACCATTACACGATGGTCGGAGATCGGTCCGACTATTCGGCGCGTTTGATCCGGCGCCATCACGAAGGCTGGCCTGGCTACGTGATTCGTTCGTTTTCGTCGGACTCGGCGCCGCAACTCTACGGCCGCGTGACGCACGACGCCCTCAAGGCGAACGACCCCGACGTCGTACTGCTGATGGCCGGGACGAACGATCTGCTTCGGCTCGCGCGGCGCAGCGCCGGTTATACGGTGCCGAACATCGTCGAGAGCATGAACGCGCTGCTGGCCCAGATTTTCTACGAGAAGCCCAACGTGGACGTGATCGTCGCGGGCGTCGTTGCGAGTCCGCGCGTTCACGCCTGCGACGTCGAACGCTTCAATGGGACCGGCACGTGCGGCCTCGATGGTGGACCCAATCTTCGCCGCCTCGTCGCCGACTATGCCGCGCGCGGCTTCCATATTGCGCTCGCTCCGAACATGAGCGATGCCGTGCCACGCGACAAGGTGCATTTTCCCGACGGCATCCATCCCTCGGGCCAAGGTGGCTACGATGCGGTCGCGCGCGTCTGGGTGCACGCGATCGAGGACCTCACCGCCCCCGACGAGCGCACCACGGTCGCCGGCCGCTAGTGGGCAATCGTCGCCTTTAGGAACTCACGCTCCATGTTGCCGAGAGAAGTCGCTCGGCCTCGGGTAGCGCGTAACGAAATCGCGCACGATGCGCGCCGTCGCGCCCCACACGTGCAGTTCGCCATGGTCGAAGAGCCAAGTCGGCACGTCGTAACGCCGTCCCTCGTGCACGACACGGTCGATACCCTCGTGCAGTGCCTCCGGCGCGTAGAGCGCCGCGAGCGGGACTTCGTGAACGCTCTGCGTCTCGTTCGCGTCAACGACGACCTGCAGCGGCGGTTCGAGGAGCGCGACGAACGGCGCGATCGTTACCGAGAGCGCGATCGTCACGACGTCGGCGAGCCGCTCGACAACGTTCAGGCGCGTCCGCGGCAGTCCGAGCTCTTCTTCGAACTCGCGCAGCGCCGCAGCTTCGGCATCTCGGTCCGCGGGATCGATCAGGCCCCCAGGGAACGCGATTTGGCCGGGATTGCGACGCAGATGCGCGGCGCGGCGTATGAAGATTACGGTCGGCTCGTCGCGTCGCACGATCGGGATCACGACGGCGGCGTACTGCACGGCGCGTTGCTTCGAAAGAGATGCCGGGCGTCCCCACATGAACGACTCCACCTGAAGCTAGGCCTACAGGATGGAGTTTCGTGTTGCTCACGAGGCGACGCTCGCGAGGCACCCGGTCGGTTCCCGGCCGGTCTGAGCTAGTGCCCACAAGAGGTTCACGCGCGCGGCGTTGCGATCGCGATTCAGGACCGTGCCGCAAGCACAAACGTGCTGCCGATCGGACAGCGTCTTCTTGCGGACGGACCAGCAGCCCGAGCAGCGCTGCGACGGTTTGACGGTGCGTGTTGGAACCTTAACGAATGCGATACCAGCCTCTGCCGCTTTGTATCGGAGCATCGAAAGAAACGCGGTTGGTGCGGTGGAGAGAATCTCGCGATTAAGTCCCGCTTTTTGGGTGACGTTGCGCCCAGGATCTTCGATAGTTCCCCTTGCCGAGCGCGTCATGTTCGCGACAGCGAGACCTTCAGTAGCGATCAAGCGCGCCGATGCAATGATCCGTGCCGACTGCTGGTGTAAAATTCGCGGCGGCGGTTAACCGTCTTACGGTGGATGCGTGCGACGATGCGTTTGGCTTTGTGTCGATTCTTCGAGCCGCGCCGCTTGCGCGAAAGCCCCTGCTGTGCCGCTTGGAGGCCGGCCTTCGCCGTGCGCATAAAGCGCGGGTTCTCAATGTCGACGAACAAGCCGCCTTCGGACGCGAGGGTAGCGAATGTCTCGACACCCCAATCCATCCCGATCTTCTGATTTCCGTGCTTGCGCTGCGGGACGCACGCGATCGTCAGCGACGCGTACCAGCGTTCGGCCCTATACTGAATCTCACACGTCACGACGTCGCCGAGCGAACGGGCACGGCCACGCGCCAGCATCGTACCGACGCCCGAGAGGCGCAGGCGGCCGTGCCGGTTGCCGTCGCCGAATGTAAAGCGAAAGCCGTCGCCGTGCCTCTTGTAACCCCAGCCCGAGAAGCGCTCGAACGAAGGGAAACGTGGAAAGCCCGGTGTTTGACGCGCCTCCACGCGCCGGAAGAACGCCCGAAACGCCAGGTCGAGACGCTTGAGCGTCACCTGCGCCGACTGTGCGCTAAGACCCGCGTAGAGCTCATCGTCCGCCCGCAGTTCTGTGAGGTCGCGGCATTGCTCAGCAAACGTAACGTGCTGGCGCAGGCGTCGCCACGCCGTGATCTGTTGCTCCAGGGCCGCATTATAGAGCCGCTGGTGCAACCTGAGCATATTGAGCATCGCCGCTTCTTGACGGCATGACGGATAGAGGCGATAGACAACCTTGCGAGGGGATTCCATCGTCTCAATTGTACGTTAATTATGTTGCCGGATAATAGACGGAAACGCTCCGTGCCGCGCGGTGGGAAATACGAACTCTTGCAGGTCGACGAAGAACCGGACCGCGTTCATTTTTTGCTTTCGGGCAACAGAGCGTTACGCTGTCCGTAGCGGTCAAGGACTTCAGACCGTTTCGTCTCCTTTGATAAGCAAAGTGTTTGCAGCACAAGTGCGGCGCGCGGACCGCACGCCTGTTTTCTGGAGCCGATCGTAGTGCCTTGGGAGTTGCGGCGGTGCTCCTCTGTCGACGCTCAAGCGGGAAGTCGAAAACCAAGCCGGCGTAGACGGCTCGGAGCAGTGAATCGCCGGGGCGGCCGATGCGGCGCTCCGCCACCAGCCAACTACGAGAGAGGCCGTATGGCGGGAACACTGCGCCGCGAGTTGGTAGCCACCCGGGTGCGCTTCCGCAACATTTTTTTCGATGCGGTTGCGATCGCGGCTGCGCTCGCGGTGGCAACACTGCGGCCGTCGCCGTCGTGGATCGAGGCGCACTACGCGAACGGGACCTATCCCGCAATCGATCGCGGCGTGCGCGCGCTCACGGGACCACTGCCGTTTTGCCTGGGCGACGTGCTGTTCGTGGTTGCCGTGGTGTGGCTCGTCGCGTACTGGATACGCGCCGTTCGCAGAACGCGCACTACGGGTGCGTACGCGCTCGCGCGCGCGTCGCTGCGAACCGTCGCGGTCGCGTGTGCGGTATTCGTGTGGTTCGCGTTTTCATGGGCCTACAATTACTCGCGCGTCCCGCTGGCGGAGAAGATCGTGGTGCACGACGAGCGGACGGACGAAACGACGGTTGCCGCATTCGCCGACCGTCTCGTCGACGAACTCTCGCGCGACGCTCCGGCGGCCCATCGGGAGCGGCTCGACGACGCGCTGATGAAAGCGCGCCTCCTCCCGTCGTTCGATGCGGCAATTCACCGTCTGGGCGACCTCGCGACCTTCGCACCACCGCGCGTCAAGCCGACGATCTTTCAACCGTTCTTCGAGCTCAGCGCGACGTCGGGTTTTACCGATCCGTGGACGCACGAAATCAATGTCGATGCGGGCGCGTTCCCCTTCGAGCGCCCGATGTACTACGCGCACGAATGGGCGCACATTGCCGGCTTTACCGATGAATCCGAAGCGAACTTCATCTCGGTGCTCGCCTGCACGAACGCACGCGACCCGACCTTGCGCTATTCGGGCTGGCTGCTCGTGTGGTTCAACCTGCCGCAGAACGTTCATCTGACGCATCATATGTCGCGCATCGCGTACGCCGACATTGCGGCCGTCCGCGCGCGCTACCTGGCGCACGTCAGTCCGCCGGTCGCGCACGCATCCTCCATCGCCTACGATCGCTATCTCAAGTCCAATGGGGTCAAGGCCGGCTACGCGAGCTACCGGCTCTTCATCCGTTGGATGACCGGCGCCGACTTCGACCGCAGCGGCCTGCCCATCGTTCGTCAAGCACCTTCCGGCAGATCGGGGTAACGGCACAAAAGAAAGCGAGGCTCACGTGCAGACGACCTTGGAAACGCGGCCCTTGGGCAAGACGGACATGCGCATCACACCGATCGGGTTCGGCGCATGGGCGATTGGGGGTGCCGACTGGAAGTTCGGCTGGGGCGCACAGGATGACGAACGCTCCGTCGCGGCGATCCACCGCGCGCTCGAACGCGGCATCAACTGGATCGATACGGCCGCTGCTTACGGCTTCGGTCACTCCGAGGACGTCGTGGCGCGCGCGCTTGCCGGCATGCACGATCGTCCCTACGTCTTTACGAAATGCGGACTCGTGCCATCGGGCGAAGGCGACGGCGGCACACGCGAAGACATTTCGCGTGAATCGATCCGGCGCGAATGCGAGGCGAGTCTACGCCGGCTGCGTGTCGAGGCGATCGATCTGTATCAGATCCACTGGCCGACCGACCGGCTCGAAGACATCGCCGAAGGCTGGGCGGCCATGGCGCAGCTCGTGCGCGACGGCAAAGTGCGGTACGTCGGCGTCTCGAACTTCAACATCGAAGAACTGGAGCGCGCGGCCGGCATTCGCGCGGTCGACACCTTGCAGCCGCCGTACTCGCTCGTCAAACGCGACGCCGAGACCGAGCTCTTCCCATACTGCCGGGAGCACGAGATCGGCGTCATCGTATACTCGCCGATGCAGTCCGGACTCTTGAGCGGCGCGATGACGAAGGAACGCGCGGCGACCCTTCCGGCCAACGACTGGCGCTCGCGCGCTCCCGAGTTCAAAGATCCGAGGCTCTCGCAGAACCTCGCGCTCGTCGAGCGGTTGCGCACGGTCGGCGCGCGGCACGGGAAGTCACCGGGCGAGGTCGCGATCGCCTGGACATTGCGCGACCCTGTCGTCAGCGGCGCGATCGTCGGTGCGCGTTCGCCCGAACAAATCGACGGCATTATGGGCGCGGCCGACTTCCGTCTCGACGCCGCGGAGGTCGCGGCGCTCGAACGGACCTGAGTCGCATGCTTCGCACGCTGCTTTCCGTCGCCGGATTCCTATCCTTGCTCGGTGCAACCATGCCGAGCGCGCCGGTTCCTATTACGCTGCAGGCGGCCGACCACGTCGCGATTTACGCATCGACGTACGGTTCGCGCCAGGGTTCGGCACCCGTGATCTTGCTCTTCCATCAGGCCGGTTCGAGCAAGAGCGAGTACGCGCCGCTCGCACCGCGCCTGGTGGCACTGGGATATCGCGCAATCGCCATCGACCAGCGCAGTGGCGGCGACCTCTACGCGCCGCCAAACGAAACGGTCGCCCACCTCGGCCGTTCGGCGTCATTCGAAGACGTGCTCGCCGATATGGACGCCGCGCTCGCCTACGCGAAGCGTACCTATCCCGGGGCGCCGATCTATGCGTGGGGCAGCAGCTATTCGGCGGCGCTCGTCTTTCCATTCGCCGCAAAGCATCCGGGCGAAATCGCGGCTGTGCTCGCGTTCTCACCCGGCGAATATCTCGCCGATAAGCGCGCCGTGCAGCGCGCCGCGCGACGCATCACCGTGCCCGTTTTCCTCGATTCCGCCAGCGACCCCCAGGAGATCGCGAGCGCCCGCGCGATCTACGACGTGCTCGGCTCGCACCTCAAAGTGCAGTACGTTCCCACAACCGGCATCCACGGCTCCTCGACGTTGCGCGACGACCGCGATGCCGCGGGTGCCGCGGCGAACTGGCAGGCCGTTACGGCATTCCTCGCGCGCGTGATGCCGTCACGCTGACGCCCGGAACCTCACCGTAGCCGGGCGCATACGTGCCGTCCGCGCCGCGGCGAAAGTACGTCGTCGCAAAACCCCTCGCGGCATCCCACTGGTGCACGGCAAAACCGGGCAACTCGTGCCGCACGCCAAAAACGCGCCGCTCGAAGAGTTCGGGAACGAACTGCGGCGCGGTCGACGGCCCGCTCGTTGCGAGTGCGTGACCCCAGCGTGCCGATTTCACGCAGTGGATGTGTCCGCAAATCACACGGCCGAGGCCAGGCGTCGCTTCGACGATGCGCCGCAAACGGCGAGAGCCCCGAAACCCGAACACGTCGAGGTAGTGCAATCCCGAACGAAAGGGCGGTTGATGCACGGCGAGGATCGTCGGCCGGTTCGCAGCGGCGCGCACCGTCGTTTCGAGCCAATCGAGCGTTTCGTCGTCGACCGTCGCGCCGAGCCACGGGCGCGGGCGCGTAACATCCAGACCAATGAGCCGGATCGCGTAATCGTCGTACGCATACCGGATCCGCGGCGTGCGTGCGTTGCAGAACGTCGCTGCGGGCAGCGTTTCGCGCAGCCGGTCGCGGTCATCGTGGTTCCCGGGAATGACGACGTACGGCAAACGCAGCGCCGCCATGATCCGGACGAAGTGTTCGTATTCTTGTGGCCTTCCGCCGTTGACCAGATCGCCCGTGACAACGACGTAGTCGGGCTCCGGCCGCATCGCGTTGACGAAGGTGACGGCGCCCGCCAGATAGGCTGCCGTATCGATATCGAAGTAGCGCGCGCCAGGGGCAACGACGTGCGGGTCCGTGAGCTGAACGACGCTGCCGCTCAAACGGCCGCTATTCGCGGGTGACTCCCTGCAGCGCAGCGCTCCGTGCCAGCGTGAATACGCGGTAGCGCACGAAGAAGAGCGCCACCGCGAGCATCACGACGAGCGCCGCGTTCGCGATCGTCGTATCGGCGAGATCGTGCACCGGCACCGCAAGCCGCACGACCATCCGCAGCGCGAGCGCAGCGAGCCAGAGTGCGACCGTCATCGCCGAGCCGCGCACGACGACCAGACCCGGCTCGTCGCCGAGCCTCAGCGTCGTAAAGTGTCCGACGGCGAGTCCGATCCCGACCCCGAGCACGAGCGCCACCGCCACCGCAGCGACGAGCATCAGCGCGTCATGCGGTGCGACCGACGCGGCCGAAAAAACGAGCAACAGCCCCAGTAGCGCGACGATGCCCGGCGTAATGAAGAGGCGCCGCACGCGCACCTTGCGATCGCGCAGTTCCCGGAACAGAAAGCGCGCGATCACGAACAGGACGACGATTGCGTAGACGAGCAGCGGCGAACCTGCGCCGTTCATTACAGCGCGTCCACGAAGGCTGCGATGAGCGCCGCGACGGCTTTGGGCTGTTCGAGAATGACGTAGTGACCGGACTCGCGCACGATCTCGAGGCGGCTGTCGTCGATGACGTCCACGACGCGCTCGCGCACCCACTCCGGCGTCATCGGATTGTCGGAGTCGGGCGCGATGACGAGCGTCGGCGTCGCGATCGTGCGCGCCTCGCTTTCGAAATCCAGAGCCGACCACGACTCGAAGCTTTCGAGCGCAACGCGGGAAGCAACGGTTGCCGCCGCCGCGCGCATGAGCGCGACGATCTCGCGCGGCGGCTCGCGCTGCGTCAACATGCCGAGCCAGAGATTCGTTTTCTCGGGGTCGCCCGCAGTGGCGCGCAGCAACGCCGCGAATTGCGGCCCGAAATCGACGGCGCCGGCCGGAACAGGCGCGATGAGGACGAGGCCTTCGACGGCCTCGGGACGATCGATTGCGAACCGCTGTGCGATCTTCGCCCCCATCGAATGTCCGACGACGACGAGCGGGTCGAGATCGAGCGCCGCGAGCAGAGCGGAGAGGTCGTTTGCAAAAACATCGACGTCGTAGGGCCCGGGCGCCGCGTTCGAGGCTGCGAAACCGCGCACATCGACCGCGATCGTCCGGTGGCGCGTCGCGAGTTCGTCGATCACGAGCTTCCAAAGCGCGCCTGCGCCGTACCAGCCGTGCACGAAAAGCAGCGCGACGCCGCCGCGCGGGCCGCGATCTTCGTACGCGAGCGAAGCGCCGTCGGAAGTCGTATACGTGGGCATTGCGGACGGCTACGCGTCGGAGGCCGCGTTCTCCCGGGTTGCGTACGCGGCGACTGCCGCGAGAAAGGCGTCGCCGTAGTCGACGAGCTTCTTATCACCGACGCCGGGAATGCGCCGGAGCTCCGCCGCGTTCGCCGGAACGTCACGCGCCATGGCGCGCAGCGTCGTGTCGGGGAAGATCACGTACGCCGGGACGTCGCGTTCGTCGGCGAGCGCCTTCCGCAGCGTGCGCAACTCGTCGAAGAGCGCTTCATCGTAGGCGGCATCGTTTGTCGCGGGGCCGCGCGTGCGCGCATCGGCGCTGCGGCTCGGCGGCACCGCCGTGGTCATCAGCACAGACTGGCGTTCGAGCAGGGTGCGGCGGCCGCGCTCGGTGAGTTCGATGACGCTGCGGATGCCCGGCGTCTGACGCAGCAGACCTAGGCGCACGAGTTCGCGGCCGATCCCTAGCCACTGCGTGCGACCCGTCTCCTTGCCGATGCCGAAGGTCGAGATCGTATCGTGGTTCCAGTCGCGCACCTTTTCCGTTGCGCGACCTACGAGGATATCCGTGAGGTGGTTGAGGCCGACGGAGAATCCACCGGCTTGGCGGACGCGCACGACGTTGGAGAGAAATTTTTGCGCGACGAGCGTGCCGTCGACACGTGCGCGCGGCGCGGCGCAGTTATCGCAGCCCGCGCAGTTTTCGCACGGGAGCGTCTCGCCGAAATGACCGAGCAGCAGACGGCGGCGGCAGTCCGTCGTCTCGGCGTACTGCTGCATGAGCCGCAGGCCTTCGAGCGCGAGCGCGCGTTCGCGATCGTCTTTCTCATCGATGAACCCGAGTTGCTTGGCGACGTCGCCCGCACTGTAGAAGAGCACGCAGTCTGCCGCCAAACCGTCGCGTCCGGCACGACCGGTTTCCTGATAGTAGCTCTCGAGGTTTTTGGGCAGATCGTAGTGGACGACGTACCGGACGTTGGGCTTATCGATGCCCATGCCGAATGCGATCGTCGCGCACATGACCCGCGCGTCGTCGCGCACGAAGCGTTCTTGATTGTACGAGCGCTCCGAGGCGTCGAGGCCGGCATGGTATGGCAGCGCCGCAATCCCGGCGGCGCGCAACTTCTCGGCCAGACTATCGGCCCCGCGGCGGCTCGCGGCATAGATGATACCGCTCTCTTTGGCGCGCGCGCGCACGAAGGCGAGCAGCGTCTTGAAGGTGTCGCTCTTGGGCAGGACGCGATACGCAAGGTTCGGGCGATTGAAACTCGCGACGTAACAACGCGGCTCGCGCAGGCCGAGCGACGCAACGATGTCGCGGCGCACGCGGTCCGTCGCCGTCGCCGTCAGCGCGAGCAGCGGCACGCTCGGAAACGCGCGTCGCAATCCGGCAAGCCGCCGATAGTCCGGCCGAAAGTCGTGACCCCACTCGCTGATGCAGTGCGCTTCGTCGATCGCAAAGCGCGTGACGTTCCAGCGTCCCAGATCGTCGATGACATGCGCGAGGGCGAGACGCTCCGGCGCGAGGTAGAGCAGGCGATACTCGCCCGCGTGCAAGCCGCGCAGCCGGCGGCGTGCTTCTTCGCCGCCCAGCGTCGAGTTCAAGAACGTCGCCGGGATGCCGGCAGCTTGCAGCGCATCGACCTGATCTTTCATGAGCGCGATCAGTGGCGAGACGACGACCGTGAGCCCCGGCCGCATGACGGCGGGTAATTGAAAGCACAGTGACTTTCCGCCGCCAGTGGGCAGCAGCGCGAAGACGTCGTGCCCGGCCAGGACGTCGCCGACGATGTCTTCCTGTAGCGGCCGAAACGCGTCGAAACCGAAGTGGTGTTTGAGCGCCGACTTCGGGTCCGCATCGAAAAGGGTAGCCACGTCGGAGGGCTCTTCGAGAAAGACGGACCGCATCATGCGAGTAGCGACGGGGGGATCACCCTCCTCTTTCACGACGAGACGCCCTCGCGCCAAGCGAACCGCACCACAGCTTGGTCTCGCGAACGCTACATTCGGCGCATGGCGCTCGAAGTTGACAACGCGTGTCCGGCATCGGCGCCGACCCGGCTCATTCCCAATCTTCGATACGAAGCTTCGGTACGCGCGCGAACTCACGCGTGTTGTGAGTGACGAGCCTCAAAGAACGGGATAGCGCTTGACCCGCGATCAGCACGTCATAAGGGCCGATGGGTGCGCCGGCTACGGCCAATCGCGCCCGCAACTCTCCGGCCTTACGCGCATCGTCGCGATCGAAATCCACAACCTCGAATTGCAAAGCTTCCACCCGGGCCAGGTTCTCGGCCATGCGCGCAGATTTATGGGCGCCGTAAAACAGCTCATGCGCAACGACGGCGGGAATGCCAAAGTCGTCCGGCTCGTACCTTCGCAACCGCGCTTGAATGTCGGCGCCCCCTTTCAAAATGGCGACCACGGCGTTGCTGTCGAGCAGAAACTTCACGCGAAGAAACCCAACTCGGGGCGATTCTGCTCGGCCGGCTGCTCGCACGCGTCACGTTCGAAGTCGTCATCAACCGGCCCAACGATCACATCCAACCAAGCCCAGCCGTGGGCCATGGGTTCGAGGATCACGGCGCTGCCGTGACGCCGAATGCGCACCTCGTCGGCTTCGAAGCGGAAATTCTTGGGCAGTCGGACAGCTTGCGAGCGGCCGGACCAAAAAATCTTGGCGATCTCCACGACGACCCTTGCGAGCAATGAGATATACCAAAAGAATATCTCACCGGAAGCGGCGGGTCAAGGGCGCACGAGCGTCGGTTACTTTGGCACAACGCTACCTGAAGTACGATTGGTCCCTCATTACAACCGAGCGTGGCTCGAATCGGATCATGACATGAGTCGATCGATCACGGTTTTCCGGAACCGCCGGTTCCATCTCTCCGGTTCGTCACCAAGGTAGCGACGTAACAGTCGGTGTAGCTGATCGTGGTTCAAGGAACACACGTGTGCCTCTCCACGCATTCCCACGTGCTGCAAGAAGCCTCGCGCCAGATCAAAATCGACGAGGCCCACTGCACAGCGCGGTTCGGTTACAATTCGTTTTGGAAAGCTATCATTAGAAGATCCGATTAGCCAAATTGCGCCACGTTCCCAGAGGAACCACACTGGCGACTCGCGAGGGCCATCCGCAGACCCCGTTGCGAGATGCGCGAAGAGCGGACGCTCTAAAAACTCGTCGAGGTCGAAGGGATCGCCGCTTCGATGGATCTCCATGCTGGCAGAGTTCGAGACCGTAGTCCAGACGCCTGATGGCGCCGGAATCGCTAAGACAGCCGACGCTGAGCGTCTATCGTTTTTGGTACGACTTTGAGAAGTCGAAACGATGCCGCCGAACGACAACCCCGAGAGTAGCGGCGCGAGCACCTCGGAACGCCGAGGCGCGCGAAACATTTCGCGAGAACGCTTCAAGTAGATGCCTTGCTGGCGAGGTACTCAGAACTTCTCACAACATAGTATGCCGCTAGACTAGACCGTTTAGCGCTCTATGCGAACAAGCGCCGATGCCCTATCCTACAATCGTGAATCGTGAAGATTACCTCAAGCGCATCCGCTTCGAGGGTAAAGCCGAGCCCAACCTGGCGAACTTGTCCGCAATGCAGCGAGCGGCGCACCTCACCGCAGTACCGTTCGAGAACCTCGAAATCATACATCGAAACCCGCTCCGCTTCGACGTCGACTCGCTTTTCGAGAAGATCGTCACTAGACGCCGAGGGGCTACTGCTACGAACTTAACATCCTGTTCGGAGCGCTGCTGGCGGACGTCGGCTTCACGGTCTCGATCATCTCGGCGCGCGTTGCGGTAGAGGATGGCGGCTTCGGGCCGCCATTCGACCATATGGCCCTCCTCGTGCACCTCGGTGGGACGTGGCTCGTCGACGTCGGCTTCGGTAGCTCCGCGATAACGCCGTTGCAGCTCGTCATCAACGAACCGCAGGCGCGCGATGGCCAGCTTTATCGGATAGTTGAACGCGACGCTGAGTACGCAATGCAATGTCATCGCGACGGGGAGTGGAAAGATGGGTACCTTTTCGATCTTGCGCCCAGAACCATCGGGGACTTTCAAACAATGATGAAGCCTCATCAGACGTCGCCGGCTTCCCACTTTACGAAGAACACGATCGTGACGATCCCCACTCCCGACGGGCGCCTTACGATTTCCGGTCGGCGGCTTATTACGACACGCGGTGACGCTCGAATTGAGGAAGAACTCGATGAGGAACGCTATCGAAACGTTCTCGCCACGTACTTTGGTATCGTCGACTAACGTGCCAGGGCGGCTGCGTGCGTACCAACAGCTAGCACACTTGCGAGACTAATGTCATGCTGCCAGACTAGACCGTATGAAAGGCCAAGTCTTTAACATCGCGGAGGCGAAGATGCATTTGTCGCGCTTGATCGAGCGCGTCGAGCGCGGAGAGCAGATCACGATCGCCCGTAACAATCGGCCCGTCGCTGTCGTGTCGCCCATCCGACCATCACCCGAAGAGTTGCTCTCCCGGATCGATGCCGTGCGAGAGCGAATCCGCGAGCGCAATGGAGACGTTCCGACGTTGAAGCGCGGCGAAACACGGCGTGACCTCATCGACGAAGGGCGCCGCATTTAAGGTGCCGCTAGTCTGAGTCGAAGATCGCGACACGCAGAAAGGTCGGGCTACCCAAGCGTCGTGTTCTGGGTCGAAATAGAGCTTCCACGCGCCGTCCTCGCGCGCGAACACTACCGAGAGCAGAAAGCGACGATCGACTCCCGTTTCGTGATAGTCGACCTCGAGGAGCGCGAAGCCGAGCATATCGCTAACGCGTTCGAGCAGGATGCGCGGCGCAAACGTCCACACCGCGGGTGCGAACCAGTCCCGATGGGCGGCGACGATCGCGGCGTAACCGACGATCGCACCGCCGTCGGGGCCGATGACGCGCGCGTCCGGTGCGCGGCTCACCGTCGCGGCGAAGCGATCGATGTCGCGAGCCGCGATCGCGGCGAGATGCTCCTCGAGCATTTCGCGAAAGCCCACTACACGAGGCGCCGCAACGGCTTGCGCTTCCACACCAGATAGTAGTACGCGAGCTGAAGCGCGAGCGCCACGATAAACGAAGCCGGGTAGCCGTACCAGACACCGTTGAGCCCGATGCGGTGCGAGAGCACGAAGGCGACCGGCACTTCGACGGCCCAAATCGAGAGGATGGAGATCAGCGTGGGCCAGATGACCGTACCGCTCGAGACCATGATCGCGGAGAGCACCCGACTGTGACCGAAGATCACGTAGCTCCACAGCGTGATGTAGAGCAGCGACCGCGCGATCGCAACCGTCGAGGGTGACGTGATGAAGAGCGAGATGATCGTCTTGTCGAACGTGTAGACGAGCGCGATCAAGAAGCCTCCGATCACGTAGTTGAGGACGACGGCGGAGCGCATGATCGTGCTGAGGCGATCGAAGCGTTCGGCGCCGATCGACTGGGCGCCGAAGATCGAGGCCGCGATCGCGATCGAGATTGCGGGGAACTGCACGTAGCTCACGACTTGATTGACTGCACCGTACGCCGCAACGGCCGTCGAGCCGTAATGGTTGACGAACGAGAGCACGGCGATCTCCGAAAGCGAGACCATCACGAGATTGATGCTGGTCGGGATGCCGATGCGCGCGATTGTGGCGACGAGTGCCGGGCGCAACTGCAGGTTCGCGATCATCTCCCGATCGAGCGCCAGCGGGTGCTTTCTGCGCGCGAGATACACGAGGAGCCCGGCGAGCGCGAGCGCGGTCGAGACGATGTTGCCGAGCGCGGCGCCGTTGGTGCCAAAGGCCGGAAGCCCGAGCCAGCCTTCGATGAAGACGGGTGTGAGCAGCATCGTGAGCACGGTGCTCGCGATGAGCACGACGAACGGCGTGCGCGTATCGCCCGTGCCGCGCAAGAACGTCGTGTACGTGAGATAGATAAAGAGCAGCGGAATCGAGAAGAACGTCAAGCGCGCGTAGCTCGCCGAGATCGCGATGATGTCGTGCGGCGTCCCGAGCGCCGCCAGCATTTGCGGTGCGAAGACGCCGCCGAGCGTTCCGACGACGGCGCCGAGCACGAGCGTGAGGGCGATCGTCGTCCCCGCGATCTGCTTCACCTTGTGCTCGTTGCGAGCGCCGTAGGCCTGACCGATCAACACGCTGCTGCCCGCGCCGAGCCCGATCAGAAACGAGATGAGAAGGAAGACGATCGGGAAGATTGCCGAGACCGCCGCAAGTGAACGCACGCCGATAAGCCGCCCGAGATAGATGCTATTGGCGGTTTGCCCGGCCGCCTGCAGCACGTTGCTCGCCATGAGCGGGAGCAGGAAGATCAGGAGCGACTGCCAGATCGGCCGCGCATCGGAGAGCGCGATCGATCCCCGGCGCGCCGGCGCCCGTTGGGGCGCGGAGGTCGCTTGTGGCGCTGGGACCGGCACGGGCTCGCTCACGGTGCCTCGCTCGCGGGCGCGACGAGCAACGTGCGCGCGTTCGTATACCAGACCAGGCCTGGCGGAGCGTTCTGTTGACGGCGCACGTGCTTGCGTTCGGTGTAATCGACGCTGACCTTCTCCGACGTGCTTGCCCGCGAATGGTATGCGGCGAGCGCCGCCGCGCGGCGCAGCTCGCCTTCGGTCGCGCCCCGGCCGGTGCCGACTTGCAGCACCACGTGCGCGCCCGGGGTCGCACGCGCGTGAAACCAGAGATCGTCCGGCCGCGCGATGCGAAACGTCAAGTCGGCGTTCCCGCGCGGCGAGCGGCCGACGAAGATGCGCGCATCGTCGGCGACGCGAACGTCGAGCGGTTTCGCTCGCCGCGGGCGTTCGCGTGCCGCGGCGGATTTGCGGCGCTCGAGCCGCAGGGTCGAATCCGCAACGTCGTCGAGGGTTTCGGGCTGTGCGCGCTCGAGCTCCCAGGCGAGCTCGTCGGCAAAGCGTTCGTGCGCCGCAAGATCGCGCAGCCGGCGTTCGACGTGTTCGAGTTTCGCGGTCGCTTTGCGATAACGGCGGAAGATCGCGGCGGCGTTCGCTTTTGCATCGAGCTCCGGGTCGAGCGCGATCTCGAGTGACGGGTCGCTGGCCGGAACGAACGTCGTCGCGCGCGCCGGGACGTCCGCGAGATGCGCGTAGAGCATGTCGCCCGCGCGGCGTAAGCGGTCGCGTCCCGCCGCATCGTCGCGCTCGCGGATGAGCGCGAGGCGTTCGGCTGCGAGCGCGGCGCGCCGCTTCTCGATGCGCGCGCGCAAACTCGCGCGCCGTGTTTCGAATGCTGCGCGCGCACGCTCGTGGGTTTGTACGCCGACGCTCTGCGCGAGCACCGGCAAGAGGGCCGGTGCACGCGACATGGCGAGCGCCGCATACTGCGCGAGCGGCACGACGTGGACGGCGACGAGCCGCGCGCCGTCGCGATACGTATAGACGTCGCCGAGCACATCGGCCTCGCCCGTCGTCGCCGAAACGATTGCGTTCGCACGCGCGATGCAGCGCTCGGCGAGGACGTTCGCTGCGGCCGCCGGGAGCGGCGCGGCTTCCGCGACGAGCGAATCGGCGACGAGCCTCGGCACGAGCGGCACCTCGGCTCGCAAGGCACGGCTCGCCGCCGCGCGCCGCTCTGGTGTATCGTCGCGTGCGAGCGCCGCGAGTCGCGCTGCGAGCGGCTCTTCGGGCGCGAACGCCGGCAGTGGCGGCAGCGCGTACGGCTCGCCGACGCGCGTCGCCCGAGCCGTGGCGCCGTCGCCGACGAATTCCTTCGCTGCGACCACGACGGTATCGTCGCGCAACAGGACGAGGTTGCCGAAGCGCGGCACGAGTTCGGCAACGAGACGGTAGCCGCTCTGCACGCCGAAGCGCGAACGCGACGAAGCGTCGAAGGCAACGAGCCGGTCGCCCCGGCGCGCGCGCACGTTATCGATTCGCAAACCTTCGAGGGCGCCCGCCAGCGCGCGAACCCAACCGCCATCGGCCGCGACCGCCGTGTCGGCTTCGAGCGTGACGATCGGCGTCGGGCCGAACGCGTCGATCGCGACGAGCGCGTCGCCCGTGCGCAAGCCGAAACGGCCGTCCGCCGTGCGTCCGGCGCTTCGAATCCGCTTTCCGCGCAGCGCCCGATCGAGTTCCGCGGCCATGCGGCGCACGATCAACCAATCAGTGAGCACCGCGCGTGATTAGTCGGAGCGTCTACGGATACTTGCGCTGTAACGAGAAGGAGAAGCCTTGATCGCCGTTCGCCGGTTCCGCCGCGGTGACGGAGTGATTGGTCGTATCGAATGCCGCGGGTTGAATCGCGGCGAAGCGGTTCGAGCCCGGTTGCGTGAAGAACGTTATCTGCGCCGCCGTCGCGTCGTTGGGCGCAGCGACGAGTCCCACACTCTGGCGCTGCGGATAGTTGAAGGAGTCCGCGAAGACGACACTGACGTTCTTGAAGATCTGTTTCTTGGCGCCGACGTCGACGCCACCGCCCGGCACGTAATTGAGTGCGAGGTCGGAAAGTCCCAGCGCTCCACCGATCTGCGAACTGAACGGCTCCAAAACGTTCTGCGTCAACAACGTTCCGAGTTGACCCGCCGCCAGCGACTCGAACGGATTCTGTTGCGGGCCGCCGTTCTGCGTCGTTTGAACGCCGCTGACCGCACCGAGCGCTTGTGCGCCGACGAGCAGTCCCAGGATCTGTTCGCGCGAGTACGCGGGATCGGACGTCAAGCCGACGTTGAGCTCCGTCGCGCGGCCCGTCACGTGCAAGTTGACGTTCGTCGGCGGATTGGGAACGGTCGTCGTGGCGTTGATGTCGACGGTTGGAATGACGCCGTCGCTGGGAGCGAAGTCGAGCGTGCTGCCGTCCACGACGCGGAAGGTGCGGTAAAAGCTCAAGGTCCCGCCGCCGACCGACGTGATTTGGCCCGCGGCATTGGGGCTCGCGAGCGTGCCGCCGACGTGCAAGTTGCCGGTTGCGCCGACGTCGACGGGGCCGCTCTGCAAACGCACGTCGCGGCCCACATCGACGTTGAGGTTGAAGGCAACCGGCAACGGCGCGGCGGTGGACGTCGCTTTGGGGGCGTTGGGATTGAAGACCGCAGAGAGCGGAATGCGCGTCGAGCTGAGGGCGAGATTGCCGCCGACGTCGATCGGCGACGCCTGCCGCCGCGCCACGGTCAGGTCGCCTTGGATCCGGCCCCGCAGATAGGCGGGCGCGTCGAGGACCGGATTGTTGAACGCGAGTCGCAGCGAGCCGGTCAAGTCGCGCCCCGGTTCGCGCAGGCTCGGCACGTACGCGCGGCCGGTCGCGCCGATCGTTCCGCCGCCGACGGTGGCGCTCGTGTCGTGCAAGGTCGCAGTCGTTCCCGCGAAGGTGACTTGCGCGACACCGTTCGTGAGCTTGTTCTTGAACTGCGGCCCGACGAACGAACCGTTCGTGAGCGCGAGCGTGCCGCCCAGTCCCGGGTTCGCAATCGTGCCGACGAGATTGACGCGTCCGCCCAGCGCGCCCGTGGCGTGCGTACCTTTGGGCAGCAGCGCGGCGAACTGAGCGAAATCCACGTTCTCGGCAGCAAAATCGAAGGCGACGGGCGCTTGCGGCGGACCGACGCCGAAGGGGTTCATCTCCAGCGGCGCCGTGCCGCTGGCCAAGAGCCGGCCCGCGGCCAGATCGATCTCGCCGCGCTGCAAGGTCGCACGCGCTTGCGTCACGGCGAGCTCGGCATGCGCGTGCGGAAGCGTGTACCTCGCGTAGCGAATGTGGTCCGCGTCGAGCACGTCGCTCGCGCGCGGGTGCAACGCCGTGCCGGTCACGTGGACCGCAGTCCGCACGGCGCCCGAGGTATCGTAGGTCGCGCCGGTCACGGTCTTCGCGAGCGCACCGATGTCGGCCGTCTGCGCCGCGATCGTTAGATCGAGCGGACCGCCCGGCCGCAGGGCGGCCGAACCCGTCGCGTTCGCGCTGAGGTTATCGATGGCAAGCACGGCGTTCGTGATCGTCGCGCGATCGGAGGCAGCGCGAACGTCGATCATCGCCGTGCGAATCGGTATGCGGTTTACGAGACCGTTCGCGAGCGCAGCGTGCGCGACTGCGGCGATATGCGGGTACGCGCCGCGCACCGTCGCGTTCGCATCGACCGTGCCGAAGACGGGCGCTGCGATTCCCGCGGCCGGCAGCCAAACGCCGAGATCGATGCCTTGCGCGCGCGTTTGCAACGACACGTTCGTGCGGTGCAACGCGTCGCGCAGCGGCTGCGTTTGCGCGAGCGTAACGTCGCCCCGCGCCGTGACGCGGCCGGATTTGCCGCCCGCGGCAACATCGGTGTGGATCGTTCGGCCGCTCGTCGCGAAGTCCGCGTGCGTCTCGCCCACGTTGAAGCGCCGGTAACGGGTATGGGCGAACTGCAAATAGCCGTTCGCGACGATGTGGCCCGGCGCATTGATGAGTGCGAGATCGACCGTTCCCTGGCCGCCGAGCGTATCGCCGCCGTCGAAGTAGTCGTTGAAGTCGGCGAGATCGACGTGCGGTGCGCGCAGCGCGACGCTCTGCGCGCGGGGTGAAAACGTGCCGGCGACGTCGATCCTGGACGATCCGACGGTAACGCGTCCGCCGCGCGCCGTGATTGCGGCCGCAGTCCCCGCGAGCGCGACGGTTGCGTCGCGATAGTTGAGCCCGTTGATGGAACCCTGCGGAATCGTGAGGCGCCCTGCGACGGCGGGCGCGCTCCCGCGTCCCGCCACGTGAACGTTGGCGTCGAGCGTTCCTTCGGGATACTGCGGCGCGCGCAGCAGACGCGCGAACGTGCCGATGTCCGCTTGATGCACGTTTGCGTCGAAGGCATAACGCGCACCCTTGGCACCCGAGCGCAGGCCCGTGACGCTCCCGTCGAGCGTTCCGAGGGCCGGCCCCGCGAGCACGCTTCCGTCGCGCAACGTGAGCGTGTCGCCCGCGAAGCTCAACCCCGTCGCCGCTGCGAGCGCGAGCGTTGCGAGCTTGGGATTGGTCAAGCGCACGCCGCTCGCGGCGACGCCCCCGTCCACGAGCGGCGCCGCGGCCGTGCCGCCGACGCGTGCGATCGCGCTCACCGTCCCGGCTTCGACGGGGAGCCCCGCGCTGCGCAGCGCCGCGAGGTCGATATCGCTGGCAGAGACCTCGAGCGTGCCGCCATTTCCGAAGCTGCCGCGGGCGACGAGGACCTGACCTCCCAGGCGCGCCCGCGCGGCGTACACATCGATCGCCTTGCCGCGGATGCCGACGGTCCCCTCGAGCGCATCGATCGCGACGCCGCCGACGCTCGCGTTTTCGAAGCGGGCATCCGCGATCTGAGCGATGGCGTGCGTCGTCCCGTCTGCGACGATATCGACCGGCACGTCGACGCGGCCGCGCGCGACGATCTTGCCACCGTTCGCTGCGGCAAGGGCGCCCAGCGATCCACGGTAACGCACCTGCGCCGCGACGTGCGAGCCGTCGCGGACGCTACCGCGGAAGGTGAGGTCTTCGATCGGATAACCGAGCGCGACGGCCTTATAGGCGTGCGCATCGCCACCGAGCGTGAAGCGTTTGCCTTCGAAGGCGCCTGCCAAGTTCGCGTCGAGGGTTCCCTCGATCGGCGGAGCTTGCGCGAGCGCGATGCCCGGCAGCGACGGTTGCGCGCCGCGCGTCGTCACGCCAAAATTCCGCAGCGCGACGAACGCCGCGCCGCCGGAGGCGCGCGGCCGGTCGAGCGCGACGCGCGCGTAGAGCCCGCGGCCGTTGGGGCCGTCGAGCGTAATCGGTCCGACCGTCCCTTCGCCCGCACCGTTGACGGCAAAGGTGCCCGCGAGCTGCTGCGTCGGCGTCGTTCCGTCTACGACGCCCGAGGTCGCGAGCTTCGCATCGGTCCCCGCCGCGACGACCGTGCCTGCCACCGTCATCGCGCCCAGAATTTGCGCAGCGTACGGAATGCGCTGCGCGGAAGCGCTCACGTTTGCGAGGAGATCGACGGCGGTATGCTTTTGCGCGACGACGTTGCCGCGCGCCGTGGCGCCGATGCCGTCGTACCCTGCGCTCGCGCGCAGGATGGTCGTCGACGTGCCGTGCAAAGCGACGAGTCCGCTCGGTCGCTCGAGCGGAATCTTTTGATACACGATGCGCGGCGATGAGAAACTTGCGAGCGTCGTTGGCTGTGTCGAATCGCCCTCGACGAAGAGTTGGAACGCGATCGGCCCCGAGATCGGAAACTTCTTCGCAGAATCGGAGAGCGTGATGAGCGAACGGAGATCGCCGCGGCCGGTGATGCCCAACCGCAGCTTCGGTTTGCTCAAATCGTAGATTGCGCCCGCGATCCGCACCGGCACGCCCGCGATCGAACCGTCGACTTTGGGAATCGTGAGGCCGTTATCGTAAACGCGCAGCGAGCCGCGCCCGTCGCGAAGCGGCTTCGCGATGCCGCCCAGATAGGGCTGAAAGTGATCGAGATTCGCCGTCGCCGAGACGTGACGTTGCATGACGCCGTGCTTATCGAGTAGACCGTAGAACCGGGCATCGATATCGTTGAGGACGCCGTTCGAGACGTGCAGCGTCGTCGAGTTCAGCGCGTAATCGAGCAACGGTGCGAGCGCGAGGGTCTTGGCGGTGACGCGGCTCAGTTCGTAGCCGCGCGTTTCGTCGAGCGTTCCGGCGATGGAGAATGGAAACTTGCCGCCTTGCTCGAGGATCGTCAAGCCGCCGCTCAGACGCGAACGGCGCCGCGGATCGACGTCGGCTGCGAGTTGAATGTTCTCGATCGTCAAGCGGCGGCTGTGCGCGAAGATGCGCGTCTCGTCGAGGATGCCGACCGAACCGTCCTTGACGACTGCGCGAATCTTCGGAATTTGGAACGGTTGACTCTTGTTCGCAGCGTTGCTCGGCGGAAGCTTGAAGTTGTACGTGCCGTCCTTGTAATGGATGATCGTGATTTTGGGACGGTCGATTTCGACGCCGTGCACGCCGGAGAGATAGGTGCGGTTGAAGAGGTCGCGCAGCGAGTAAGCGACGTCGATTTTCTGCGCAGTGAACAGTGGCGCGCCCGCGATGCCGGTGACGTCCGGGCGCAGGATCGTGACCCGGCCGCCGCGCAACGCGATGCGATCATAGGACACACCGTATCCCGCCGCTTTGCCGGCGGAGGAGATGGCCGAGCGAAGCAGTGTCGGCCCGAGCGCCCAGACGACGAGAACCGCAACGGCGACGACGATGCCTCCCCCCAGGAGAAGCCGGAACGGCCAGCCTTTCAAACGTCCTCCATGAGGGACGGCCGCGATTGGGGATGCCTTACCCGGTGCACGGGCGACTCACCCGCCACGTAACGCTGGGGAGGCCGGGCCGGTTCCGTTCGCGAACGCTGCAAGTTGGCTTCGGGGAGGATGGTCATGGGGGCGCCGGGCCCGGGTTTGTTGTTCGTCGTGTCGGGGCCGTCGGGAGCCGGTAAGGACACGGTCGTCGATGCGCTGCGCACGCGCATGCCACGGCTGCGCTACTCGGTTTCGGCTACCACGCGCGAACCCCGTCCCGGCGAGCGCGAGGGGGAGGCGTACTTTTTTATCGATCGCCAACTCTTCGAAGAAAAACTGCTGCAGGATGCGTTCCTGGAAATCAAAGAGTACAACGGCAACCTGTACGGTACCCCGCGCTGGTTCGTGCAAAGCACCATTGCCGACGGCTACGACGTCGTAATGAAGCCCGAGGTCCAGGGCGCGCTCGCCGTCAAGGCAGCGTTTCCCCAAGCGGTGCTCGTGTTTCTGCTTCCCGACAAGTTTTCACACCTACGCCTCCGCCTCGCCGCGCGGCGCACCGAATCCAGCGACGACGTCGCGACGCGCCTCGCCATCGCGCACGACGAGCTCAAAGCGATACGCCGCTTCGACTACGTCATCATCAACGAACAGGCTCCGCCCGAGCTCCGCAAGGCGCCTCCGGCGGTCGACGATCTGGAAGCGATCGTCCGGGCCGAACGCTTCCGCATCCATCACTACGACGACGACATCTTTAGAAACGTGGAAAACGCATGAGTGACTCGGTTTTCGGAGACCTCGACGGGCTGTTGAAGCACGTTGACTCAAAATTTACACTGGTCAACGTCGTGACGAAGCGGGCAAAACAGCTCAACAATGGTGCGCCCGCACTCACCGACGACATCAATCCCAATAAGCCGGTATCGACTGCCTTCGATGAAGTCGCCCTCGGAAAGATTCCTTACAAGCGCGTCAAGGAAGGTATCAAGTAAGGGCGAGCGCGGAGTAAGGCGCATGTGCGGCATCGTCGGGTACGTCGGTCATCGCGACAGCGTGCCGATTATTTTGGATTCGTTGCAGCGGCTCGAATACCGAGGTTACGATAGCGCGGGCATCGCCGTCATCGATTCTACCGGCGTCCTCGCCGGATCGAAGGCGGAAGGCAAGCTCGGACGGCTGGCAGAGCGCTTGGGGATCGAGCCTTTGCACGGCTCGACGGGTCTGGGCCACACGCGCTGGGCGACGCACGGCAGGCCCTCCGACGTCAACGCGCACCCGCACCAAGACTGCAGCGGCAAGTTCGCCGTGATTCACAACGGCATCATCGAGAACTATGCGGCGCTGCGCGAACGGCTCATCGCGGAGGGACACGCCTTTCGCAGCGAGACGGACACCGAGGTGCTCGCGCATCTCATCGAAGACAACGATACGGGCGACCTCGCGGAAGCGGTGCGCAAGACGCTCAAAGAAGTCCGCGGTGCCTACGCGGTCGGCGTTATTTCGGCGGAGTCGCCCGAGCGGCTCGTCTTCGCTCGCAGCGGCGCAAGCCCGCTCGTCGTCGGCATCGGTGACGACGAGATGTTCGTCGCCTCGGATACGCCCGCGATCCTCAAGTACACGCGCAAGCAAATCATCTTACGCGAGCACGAGATGGTCGTCATCGAGCGCAACGGCTACGCGCTCACCGACTTCGATGGCAAGCCGATCGAGCGCGAAGTCACGCAAGTCATCTGGGATGCGATCTCTGCGGAAAAGGATGGCTTCAAACACTTCATGCTCAAAGAGATGTTCGTGCAGCCAAGCGTCGTCAAGGAGACGCTGGCGGGCCGGATCGATGAGTCCGGTGACTCGCAGCTCGCCACCGAACTCAAAATCGACGAATACATGCTGCGCGCGATCACGAAAATCTCGATCACCGGCTGTGGCACCGCGTACCACGCCGGCATGGTCGGCATGTATCTGTTGCGCGCGCTCTGTAAACTGCCGGTTGAAATGGAGCTCGCGAGCGAGTTCCGCTACGGCGACCGGGTCCTCGATCCGCGGACCCTCACGATCGCGATGTCGCAGTCGGGCGAAACGGCCGACACGATCGAAGCGGTCAAGATCGCAAAGGCGGCGGGAGCGCCGGTGCTGGGCATTTGCAACGTGCTCGGCTCCCACCTCACGCGCATGGCCGATGGCGTGCTCTACACGCGCGGCGGCCCCGAGATCGGCGTCGCCGCGACCAAAACCTACGTCTCGCAAACGATCGCGATGGTTCTCTTCGCGCTCTATCTCTCGCGCGTGCGGCTGCGCCAGCACGACGTGCCAATCGATCGCTTGCGCGAGATCGCGCGCAACACGAAACTACTGCCCGAAGCGATCGACCTCTGCCTCAACGCCTCCGACGAGATTCGTAAGGTTGCAAAAAAGCTGCGCAAGGCACGCAGCGCGCTGTTCATCGGCCGCTACGTCAACTTCCCGACGGCGCTCGAAGGCGCGCTCAAACTCAAGGAGATCTCGTACATGCACGCCGAGGGCTACGCCGCCGGCGAGATGAAACACGGCCCGATCGCGCTGCTCGATTCGCGCGTTCCGGTCATCGGCATCGTGACCGACGGCCGCGTGCGCGAAAAGATGCTCTCGAACCTCGCCGAAGCCAAGGCGCGCGAAGCGATTACGGTCGTCGTCGCCAATCACGGCGACCACGAAGCCGCCGCCTTCGCCGATCACGTCTTCTGGGTGCCAAAAGTCGACGAGCTCCTTTCGCCGATCGTCAACGTCGTGCCGCTGCAGCTCCTGGCCTACCACATCGCCGACATCGACGGCAAAGACGTCGACCAGCCGCGCAATCTCGCGAAGACGGTGACCGTCGAGTAACGCGCCTTAATCCAACCGTCGGGTATGGAAAACGGGTTTCCGGGAAATTCCTTGCCAAAGCGAAGGCGCTGGTCATAGAATATGTCCACGAAATCCTCAGGCGAGCAAATCGCAGCCGGCGCATTTAAAGCGACGTGCCTGCGACTCATGGAGCGCGTTGCGCGAGACGGAATCTCTGTGACGATCACCAAACACGGAAAGCCGATTGCCCGCCTCGTGCCGGTGAACGTTACCGAGCCACCGCTCTTTGGATCGATACCTGCAACGATTCACGGCGACATCATAGGTCCGTTTCATGAAGATTGGCCGGAGCCGACGGCCCTTGAGCCGGAGTGATCCTCCTCGACACACACGTCATCATTTGGACCCTAGCAGGAACGAAGATCAGAGCGCAAGCGCCCCAAGCGATCGAAAAAGCGCGGCCCGTCGACGAACTCGTCGTATCGGCGATCAGCGCGTACGAGATTGCGCTGCTGGTGCGAAAGCGTCGGTTGACGCTTTCCATGACGCCGGCAGCCTACGTCAGGGCGCTTCTGGGCAGAAACGACGTCGCTGAAGCCGTCGTGACGGCCGCGATTGCCGAGCGAGCCGCAGGACTGCCGGATGAGTTTGTAGGCGATCCGATGGACCGCATCATCGTAGCGACGGCGCTCGAACTCGCTTGTCCGCTCGTAACGCGCGACGCGTCCATCTTGGCGTTCGCACGGACTACGAAACGGTTCGCAGCCGTGAGGGCTTGAAGTGCCGGGCGAGGGATTTACCCAAAGCGGCGGCGCACGAGGGCGCGATGACCTCTGCCGCGCGAACGCGCATCGACGGTCGCGCGTTCGATGCGCTGCGGCCGGTCACGATCGAAACGAATCCACTTGCCTTTGCCGAAGGCAGCGCGCTCATCGCCGTCGGCGGTACGCGCGTGCTCTGCGCGGCAACGATCGAAGAACGCGTCCCACCGTGGCTGCGCGGTCAGGGGCGCGGCTGGGTCACGGCGGAATATGCGATGCTGCCGCGCGCGACGCAGGAACGCACGCAGCGCGAATCCACGAAAGGGAAGATCGGCGGCCGGACGCACGAGATCCAGCGCCTGATCGGCCGCGCGCTGCGCGCCGTGACCGATCTCAAGATGCTCGGCGAGAAGAGCATCGTCGTCGATTGCGACGTGCTGCAAGCCGACGGTGGAACGCGTACGGCTGCCATTACCGGCGCCTACGTAGCGCTCGCGCTCGCTCTCGCGCGCGACTTCGTACCGGGCACGGCGAAATGGCCGCTCGCGAAACAAATCGCCGCGGTCAGCGTCGGTTATGTTGACGGGACGGCGCACCTCGACCTCGCCTATACCGAAGATAGCCGAGCCGAAGTCGATATGAACGTCGCGATGACCGATGCCGGAGAGTTCGTGGAAGTGCAGGGGACGGCCGAAGCGCGCGCCTTCGATCGCGCGCAGCTCGATGCAATGCTCGCGCTTGCGCAGAGCGGCATCGGCGAGCTCTTCGAAGTACAGCGCACCGCTCTGCGAACCGCGCGTGGTTGACGAGCCAGGCGAAGATGCATTCCTGGCGGCGCTCGTCGAGGAGATCGGCCGCTTCTACGTGACCGACCGCAAGATGCGGCGCGCGCAAACGACGATGGCCCAAGCCCTGGCTCGCAGCAGGCCTCCGTCGCCCAAAGCCGTCGCCGCCTACCTCAAAGCGGTCTCGCGGTATTTCACCGGCTTCGAACGCGAGGCGCGCGCCCACCTTGCCGACCTCGACCGGCGCCTGGGCCGGGTCAGCCAACTGCAATTCAACCTCACGGCGGAGCGCGGCGTCGCCGCGCGGCGCGTCGAGGCCACGCAAGGCGTCCTTGCGCGAATCCGGGAAATCGGACCGCGATGAGAATGTTCGAAGATGTCGGGCGCGGCACGCTCGGACTTCTCGAGTATGCGGGCGGCATCGCCACGCTTTCGGGTGAGGCGGGCTCGTTCATCGGCCGCCTGAAAATCCGCGTCGGCGAAGCCTTCGCGCAGGCCTACTTTTTGGGCGTCCAGTCGATCGTCATCGTGCTGCTCACCTCGCTTTTCACCGGCATGGTGATCACGCTCGAGTCCGCCAATCAGGCTCAGAGTTACGGCGTCTCGAGTCTCGTGGGCGGCGCCGTCGCCTACGTGTCGTCGCGCGAGCTCGGCCCGATGCTCACGGCCGTCGTGGTCGCCGGGCGCGCGGGCGCAGCGATTGCCGCGGAACTGGGCTCGATGGTCGTCACGGAGCAGATTGAAGCGATCGAAGCGCTCGGACTCTCACCCGTGCAGATGCTCGTCGTGCCGCGCCTCGTCGGAATGATGGCGATGTTGCCGCTGCTCACGATCTTCGCCGACATTATTTCGATCTTGGGCGGCATGTATTTGGCGAAAGCGACGGCCGGGATCAGCTACGAGTCCTTCATCGACTCCGCACGGCAAAACAGCTTCTTCCACGATTACCTCAAGGGCATGCTCAAGGCGGTCGTCTTCGCGGTGTTGATCGTCATCATTTGCTGCTACCAAGGTTTGGGCGTACGGGGCGGAGCGGCCGGCGTCGGCAAAGCGACGACGGCCGCCGTCGTGGGGAGCATCATCCTGATCTTTATCGCAAACTTCGCGATGTCGCTGATCTTCTTCGGGACGACCGGCACGCGATGAACTTGGCGACGATCGATCGCGTCACGTTGAAGTACGGCGAGAAAGTCGTTTTGCAAAACTGTTCGCTCGACGTCGCCGAGGGTGCGATCACGTGTTTGATCGGCCTCTCGGGAGCGGGAAAGTCGACGATCTTGCGCCTGCTCAACGGTCTGCGTCAACCCGACGCCGGCAAAGTGACCGTGCGCGGCGTCGACCTCGCGACGCTCTCCAATCGCGACCTGACGAACTTCCGGCGCAAGATCGGATTCGCATTTCAGTTCGCCGCGCTCTTCGACAGCCTCACGATTGCCGAGAACGTCGCCTTGCCGCTGCGCGAGCACACGAAGATGCCCAAGTCAGAGATCGACCGCGTCGTCTTGGAAACGCTCGACTCCGTCGGGCTCGCGAACGCGCGCGACCGAATGCCGGCGGAACTCTCGGGCGGCATGCTCAAGCGCGCCGGTTTCGCGCGCGCGGTCGTCACGAATCCCGATCTCGTGCTCTACGACGAGCCGACGACGGGTCTCGATCCCATCATTACCCACGTCCTCACCGACACGATCAAACGCTTGCGGCGAGCGCTCAACGGGACCGCTGTCGTCATCTCGCACGATCTCGGCAGCATTTTTGCGATGGCCGACTACGTCGCGATGCTCTTCGAGGGAGCGATCATCGCGTATGGAACGGTCGACGAGTTGAAGCAATCGGACAATCCGATCGTGCAGCAGTTTCTGCAAGGGAGTGAGGTCGGGCCGATTCCGCTCTAGCGGCGGCCATACCGCAGGCTATGAACAAACAAGCGCAGGTCGGACTTTTTGCCATCCTCGGAGTCGTCGCGGTCTTCGCGGTGTTCTTCGTGCTCTCGAATTTCAGCGCACGCGCGCGCGGCTATAAGCTCGGCGTGCATTTTCAAAGCGCCTCGGGACTGCGCCAAGGCGCGCAAGTCTCGCTCTCGGGCGTCCCGGTCGGCGCCGTCGACGCGATCACGCTGCTGCCGGACTATACGACCGAGGTCGTCATGGCGATCCAGTCGGGCTACGATATCCCGGTCGGATCCCGCTTCATCATCCAAGCGCCGATCACGGGTGAACCGGTCGTCCTCATCGATCCGCCACGCAACACGGGCGGCCCGGTCGTGACGCTGCCGCGCGAAGTGCTGGCTATCGATAAACAACCGAAAGGAACCAATCCGACAACGCTCGCCGACCTCCTGGAACAGGGTCAAGGCGAAGTCAGACGCTTCGATGAGATTCTCGCGCAGTTGCAAGCCTCGGAACCGCGGCTGCTGGCCGAACTCCAGTCGACGCTGCGGAACGCGAACGAACTCACGACCAACGCAAACCGCTCGCTGACAACGATCACGGCGCAGGCGCAAACGCTCGCGGGCTCGTTGCAGAAGAACTTGACCCTCGCGAGCAACAACGTCGTCGATCTCACGGGAAACCTCAACTCGGTCGTCCACCACGATTCGGGTCAGGTCGATGATCTGCTCGTGCAGTTGAACCGGACGTCACGCTCGTTCGGCGAGACGGTCGATTCGCTGCGCGACGTCGCAACCAATCCGAAGGTCAAGAACAATCTCATCAACACGACGCGCGATTTCGCGCAGACGGCGCAGACCTTCGCGCAGCTCACGCAAGACCTGCGCAAGGTCACCGGCAACGGCCAGACGCAAGCACAACTGCGCGATACGGTCGCGCAACTCGACGCAACCTCACAAAAGGTCAATTCGCTCGCCGGTTCGCTCGGCGGCACGTCGAACGTCTACGGCGTCGATCGCAATGCAACGCCCGCGCCGGAGGCGACGCCGACGCCGCCGGGATATCTGCCGACCTCGGCGCCCGCGAAGCTGCCCGCAGGCGGCGCGTCACCGCAAGCATCGCCGGGCCCTCCGTCGCCCGGCCGTAATTACCCGCCTTCGAACTCCTCCGTCGAGCCGCCGGCGGCGAACCCGCCGAACACCGCTCGCGCGGCGACGCAGCGCACGAGCAATGTCGTCGGGACGCTGCGCGAGCGGCTCAATCACTTCACGAAAGACCTCGTGCAGTTGCAGGTTCGCGTCGGGCAGCTTACGCCGCTGCGACCTGGATCGTACAATCGCAACGTCTCGCCGCTGCTGGGGAGTGACCGTGGTCCGCAGTCGGACTTCAACGTGTTCTTGCTGCCCAAAGCGAGCACGGGGCTCGAGGCGGGCGTGAACGACGTCGGGTCGGCCGGGACGACGACGGCGAACTTCATGCTGATCAACCGCAACGGCACCGGGTTCTCGTACGGCGGCGGCATCGAGTACTCGCGACTCGGCCTGATGACCGCCATTTCGGGAAGAAGGCTCGGGCTCGAAGCGCGGGCCTACGATCTACGGCATCCGACATTCGATTCGTACCTCAACGTCTTTGCCGCACCCAAGATTCAAGTCTTCGGAGGCGAGCGCGACCTCACGCATGCTTCGCGCCGCACCGTCTTCGGACTCCAATTCGAATTTTAAGGGGGTTCGCGATACGAATCGGCTGCCGGTTTTTCCGCTCGCGGTCTACACGATCGTCGCGCTCAACGTCGCCGTCTTTCTGCACGAAACGGCGATCGGCGGTGCGGGCGCCCGCGAAGCATTCATCAGTACCTACGCCCTCATTCCGTTCGACGTGACGAGCGGCGTGCAGCTCGCGCCGCCCGCGCCGCCGACGCTCGCGACGCTCGTCACCTCGCAGTTTTTACACGGCAGCGTGTTGCATATCTTTTTCAACATGCTTTTCCTGGCGGTGTTCGGACCCGCCATCGAGTACCTCACCGGGCACGTTCGCTTCGTGCTCTTTTACCTCGCGTGCGGCGTGCTCGGCTCCCTCGCGCAACTCTGGGCAACGCCCGGCAGCCACGTTCCGGCAATCGGGGCATCGGGGGCGATCGCTGGGGTCCTGGGCGCCTACATCGTGCGCTTTCCACTCTTTCCGCTCTTCCTGCGTCTGCCGGCGATCCTCGTGATCGGTCTGTGGGCAGCCGTTCAGTTCGTGCACGGATTCTCGAGCGTGTCGGGACGCGTGCTCTCGGAGCAAGGCGGCGGCGTTGCGTACTTCGCGCACATCGGCGGTTTTCTCGGCGGCGTGTTCTTGATCGCGCTCTTCGGCGTCCGTTCGGCGACGCTCGTGCAACGCCGCTACCGGTACTATTACCGGTGAGCGAGGCTGCTGCGCGGCCGCGCGTCGCGATTCTCGGCGCGGGGGCGATGGGTACGCTCTTCGCGTACCACTTGGCGCAGAGCAACGACGTCACGCTCGTCGATGTGCGCGGCGACGTCGTCGAGACGATCAACGCAAGCGGCGGCGTTGCACTCGACGAAGGTCCCGTGCGGCCGGTCTCCGCGACGCGCGACGCCGCCAAGGCGTTTGCGACGAACTACCTCTTCGTCTTCGTCAAAGCGCCCAACACGCTCGGCGCGATCCGGCCGTTCGCCGGAATGCTGAACCCCGCGACGCCGATCGTCTCGTTGCAGAACGGTCTGGGCAACGAAGAGGCGATCAAGACCGCGCTCGGGGGCACCGTTCCGCTCGTCATCGGCATCACGGACGTAGCCGCGCTCGCCGTCGGGCATGGCCGGTCGCGCTGGCAAGGCGCGGGCTCGACCGTCGTCGGCTCGGCCGGCGCTTCGACGGCGACCGTGCGCGCGGTGCAGCTGCTACTCGCTGCGGCTGGTCTGGAGTGTTCGATCGCCTACGACATCCGGCCCCATCAGTGGGGCAAGCTCATTGCGAACGCGGCGATCAACCCGATCTCCGCGCTCGCCGACAGCAAGAACGGCATCGTGGCGCACGATCCCAACGCTGCCGAACTCGCGCGCGCCGTCGCGCTCGAGAGTGCCGCGGTCGCGCGCGCCATGCGCATCAACCTGCCCTTTCCCGATCCGTGGGAATACGTGCGCGGCGTCGTTGCATCGAGCGCGGACGGCCGCAACTCGATGACGGTCGACCTGGGCGCGCATTTGCGAACGGAGATCGACCACGTCAACGGCGCGATCGTGGCAGCGGGACGGCGCCTCGGGATCGCGACCCCGTACAACGAAGCGCTCTTGCGCCTCGTGAAAGCCAAAGAGAACGCGCCGAGCGAGTAACGGACGCCTCGCGCCTTGATGAGAGGAAGATGCATTTCTGGATGTAATCGATTGCACAACCATGGCGGCAAATGATCGCGGCAGCCGGCCTGCGCGGACGATGAGCGACGTCGCCGCGGAGGCTGGCGTCTCGACGGCGACGGTTTCACGCGTGCTCACCGGTGCCGTCGCGGTAGCGCCCGCCACCGCCGCGCACGTTCTCAAGGCGGTCGCCGACCTCGGGTACCGGCCGAACGCGGTCGCTCGCTCGCTACGCGTCGAACGGACGCGGACGCTCGGGCTCGTGATCGGTGACGTCCTCAACCCGTTCTTCACCGAACTCTCGCGCGCCGTCGAAGATGCGGCACGTGAACGCGGCTATCTGCTCATCGTAGGCAATGCGGACGAGGACGCGCGACGCCAAGATAATTACGTGAACATTTTGCTCGACCGACGCGTCGACGGACTGCTGGTGACCCCCGCGCTCGGCGCCGCATCGGTGCTGCGCGAAGCCGTACGCTTTGGCGCCGCGATCGTCTTCGTCGACCGCGGGATCGCAGACATCGACGCGCCCATCGTGCGTGCGGACGGCGCTCGCGCCATCGACCAGTTGATCGGTCACCTTGCGGCCCTGGGACACACACGCATCGCGCTCATCTCCGGTCCCCGCGATCTCACGACCGGCGCAGAACGGCTCTCGGCGTTTCGCGCGGCGCTCGCGGCGCGGTCGCTCGCGCTCCCCGAAGGGTATCTGCAGTTCGGCGACTTCCGCATGGAGAGCGGCACCGTCGCGATGCAACGGCTACTCGAACTCGATCCGGTGCCGACCGCCGTCTTCGCCGCGGACAACTTGATGGCGCTCGGCGCGATCCGCACCTTACGCCGACGCGGGCTGCGCATCGGAGCGGACATCGCGCTCGCGAGCTTCGACGATTTGCCGTGGTTCGATCTCCTCGAACCGCCGATGACGGCAATCGCCCAGCCGACCGCCGCGCTCGGGCGCGCCGCGGTCGAAGCCGTTCTCGCGCTGCTCGACGGCAAGCGCGCGCGCTCTCGAACGCTCCCGTGCCGGCTTGTCGTTCGCGGTTCCTGCGGTGAGTCGCAATGAAGCTTCGCTCCTTGACATGTTTTCGTAACGGAGGCTTACAATGAACTCGATTACCATCAAACCCTGGATCGCCTGGCTGGCAGCGCTCGCCGTTGCGGTCGCGCTGTTTTCAAACTCGTCGCTCGCTCGAGCCGCGCAAGCGCGCGTTGCGATCGTGACGCGGGACTTCAACAACCCGTATTGGGCGGCGCTGCGCGACGGTGCGCTCGACGAAGGAAAGAAACTCGGCATCGACGTCAACGTGCAAGCGGGTTCGAGCGAGACCGACGCCGTCGGCGAGAACGCGAAGATATCGACGCTCGCGACCCAGAACTACACGTGCTTCGGCGTCGTGCCCGTCAATGCGACAAACATCATCACGCCGCTGATCCCCGTCTCGCGTAAGGGGACACCGATCATCAACCTCGATACCGCGCTCGACGCGAGCGCCGTCAAAGCTGCGAATTTAAAGATCACCGCGTTCATCGGCTCGGACAACTACCACGCGGGCGAGATCGCCGCGAACTACATGCTCGGAAAATTGCACGATAAGGGTGACGTCGTGATCCTCGAAGGCATCCCCGGCGAGAAGAACGGCATCAAGCGCGAGGGCGCTTTCCGTAAAGTGACCGCCGGCAAACTGACCGTCGTCCAAGCCGAATCGGCCGACTACGAGCGCGACCGCGCGCTGACGGAGACTGAGGCCATCTTGAAGGTCCACCCCGAGATCACGGGTATCTTCGCTGCGAACGACGAGATGGGACTGGGTGCCGCGCAGGCCGTTGCCAACGCCGGAAAGACGAACCAAATTACGATCGTGAGCATCGACGGCGTGCGCGAAGCGCTCGAAGCCGTCCAGAGCGGAAAGCTCTCCGCTTCGATCTCGCAATATCCTTACGTTGAAGGCGAGATGGCCGTGCAATCGTGTCGAGCGCTCGCGAACGGAAAATCGGTCCCACCCAGTGTGGTGTCGCCGATCGAGTTGATCACGAAGCAGAATGCGGCGAAGGCAATCGCCCAATTTCCGCGGCCCTTTTTCGCGTTCAACGATCCCTTCGGCAAACCATAGGCGCGGCGTAGCCCGATGGCCGAGCGCTCGACACGCGTAGCACCCACACGGACGCCGTTGCAACGCTTCGGCACGATCTGGCGCGAGCCGGGCTTTTGGGGCGATAACGCCGTCCTCTTGGGACTCATCGCGGTCGTCGTCGTCTTCGCGCTGCTCACCCCCGCGTTCCTCACGTTCGCGAACCTGAGCGACCTGCTGGTCGCCGCGGCGATCCTGGTCGTGCTGGGTCTGGGACAGCAGTTCGCGATCGTCGTCGGCGGCATCGATCTCTCGATCGCCGCGAATCTACCGTGGACTGCAGTGCTCTTCGGCCTCGCCTACACGCGCGGACTCGGCATCGCGCCCGCGATCGTCATCGCGATCGCGGGCGGCGCGCTCGTCGGCCTCGTTAACGGCGTCCTGATCGCGAAACTGAAGATCAACGACTTCATCGTGACGCTCGGCATGCTCGGTGTGATGAACGGCGTTGCGTTGATCGTCAGCGCCGGCCAGTCGATCACGGTGAACAGCTCCTTCTTGCAAAATCTCGCACTCGGTTCGCTCGGACCGATCCGCTATTTCGTCCTCGTCGCGCTCGTCGTCGCGGTCGCTGCGCGCGTCGTGTTCCTAAACACGTCCTTCGGGATTCACGCGCTCGCAACCGGCGGCAACCGCGAGGCCGCCCGCAGCATGGGCATTGCAATCGATCGCATGCGTATCGCCGTTTATACGATCGACGGGGCACTCGTGGGCCTCGCGGGGATTCTGCTCGTCGCGCGAACCGGCGGTTCCGATCCGTCGCTGCAGACCTCGCAACTGCTCAGTTCGATTGCAGCCGTCGTCCTCGGTGGCGCGAGTCTCTTCGGCGGCCGCGTGTCGATCGTCGGGACGGTCGCGGGCGCCCTCCTCCTGACTACGCTTCTCAACGGATTTACGCTCTTGCAAGTCTCCGAATACTACCAACCGATCGCTGTCGGCGTCGTGGTCGTCGCCTCGGCCGTTCTGAGTCGCCTGCAACGATGAGCGCGCGAGCCGAGGCAGTCCCCGTGTTCGCCGTCAAAGGGCTAGCGAAATCGTTTGGAGCCGTGAAAGCTTTACGCCGCGCGGATCTGCAATGCGCGCGCGGTGAGGTGACCGCACTCGTCGGCGACAACGGCGCGGGAAAATCGACGCTCGTGCGCTGCATGACGGGCGTCTACGCACCCGATGCGGGGACCATGCGCTTCGAAGGCCGCGCCGTCACGTTCCATTCTCCCGACGATGCGCGAGCGCTCGGCATCGAGACCGTTTACCAGGACCTCGCGCTCGTCGAAGACCTAACCGTCTGGCAAAACATGTACCTCAATCGGGAGATCACGCGCGGCTTCGGCCCTTTTCGAATATTGGACCGGCGCGGGATGGCGGACGCTGCCGATAAGACGATGCGCCGACTCTTGGTCAACGTGCCTGCGGTTCGGTCGAAGGTGCGGCGCCTTTCGGGCGGCCAGCGGCAATCGATCGCAATCAGCCGCGCGGTGAGTTGGGGCTCTGCGCTCGTGATCATGGACGAACCGACGGCCGCACTCGGCGTGCGCGAGACGCAGGCCGTGGAAGACCTGATCCTTCGGTTGCGAGCCGAAGGCATCGCGCAGCTCGTCATCAGTCACAATCTCGAGCAGGTGATGCGCATCTCCGATACGGTCTGGGTGATGCGGCAGGGGCAGACGGTCGCGCACCTGCGCACGCGCGATACGGACAGCGGAACGATCATCGCCGCAATCACGGGTCTCGAAAGCGGCACGGCGACCTCGGCTTGAAGCTGGAGGTCGAGCGGCGTCCGCTCCCGCCGTTAGGTGCGCGGCGCTTGCATCAGTCGCAGTTCAGCAACGTCGACCGGCCGGCTCCGCGCGCGCGAGAGTTCGGCGGCTTCGGCAATATACAGCGCTTCGAGTGCGTCGCGCCCTGGACTCGGATTTTCGATTCTGCCGAGCACGTGCGCGATGAAATTGTCTAACTCGGTGATATATGCGGCTTTGAAGCGCTCGAAGAAGTTTGCGTAGGGCGTCGCAGTCGGCCACGCGACGTTCGACTCCGCCGAACGGAGCGGAAGCCGCGCATCGAGGCCGACGGCGATCGTTCCGGTGCTGCCGTGCACCTCGAGGCGCACGTCATGACCGGCACCGTTATAGCGCCCGCCCTGGACGAGCGCAAGCGTACCGTCGTCGAGAGTCAACAGCGCAGCGGACGTGTCGACGTCGCCGGCTTCTGCGAAGAACGCGTCGCCATTGTTCGTGCCGGTTGCGAAGACACTGATAACTTCACGGCCCGTCACGAAACGGATGATGTCGAAGTCGTGAATATGCATGTCGCGAAAAATTCCGCCCGAGACCGGAATATACGACGCGGGCGGCGGCGTCGCATCGAACGTCGTTGCGTAGAGCGAGTGCAGCCGGCCGAGCCGCCCCGATCGCACCGCCTCACGCGCAGCTCGATACCCGGCATCGGAGCGGCGCTGGAACCCCATCACGAGCGAAGTGCCCGCCGCCTCGGCGTCAGCGAGCACCGCTCGCGTGCTCGGCACGTCGGATGCAAGCGGCTTTTCGCAGAAGACCGTCAGCCGCGCCCGCGCGGCACGCCGGACGAGTTCGGCATGCGCGGTGGTCGAAGCGGCCACGACCAACGCATCGACGCGTCCCGTGAAGAGTTCGTCAAGCGGCCCGAATGATGCACCCAAACGCGTGGCGACCGCTTGCGCCCGCGCCTCGTCCACATCGGCGACCACAACTTCCGCCACGTCAGCGTTGTTGGTCAGCGTCTGGGCATGCAGCGTGCCGATGCGGCCGACCCCGATCAACCCGACCCGAATCGAACTCAAGCGTAATTTCCTCGACGTACCTAGAGGGTGCACGTTCCGTGAACCCTCTAGAGCCCTATTTGTCGAGCACGTAAAGAAACCCGTAAGCGCATCGGGGAATGCTTCGATGGTGATGGAAGGCAGTGTACCGCGCGAAGAATGAGCGCAATCTCGTGAGTTTATGAAGATGGTTGGAACGACGCCAATGGACGCGCCGCGTAGCGCGATAGAGGTCGGTACGGCATCCGTCAATTGGGGCTTCGATCCATACTACACGTGGGTCACCACGCCGTCGTTCGAAGACATGCTCGATGAGATGGCCCGGGCCGGCTACGCCGGCACGGAGATCAGTTACCACTTTCCGACCGACGTCGACGTTCTACGCGCGGCACTGGCAGGCCGAAGACTTCGTCCGGCGGCGACATTTCACGCGGTCGATGTTCGAGAGAAGGAGAGTCACGCGAGCGCCCTCGCTGCCGTCGGTCCCATCGCGGATCGACTTGCGGCGCTGGGAAGCGATACGCTGATCCTAGCGGACGCAGCGACGCCGGCACGACTGGCCGTGGCCGGACGCGTCGCGGCCGACGGGAGCGACGGGCTGGGCGACCGGGCGTGGCGCGCCCTGGGCGACGGCCTCAATCGGATCGGCGAAACGCTGCGCGGGCGCGGCATGCGCGCGGTTTTCCATCCGCACGTCGGCACGTTCGTCGAAACGCGCGCCGAGATCGATCGCCTTTGCCGCGTCACGGACGCGGCGCTGATCGGCCTCTGTCCCGATACCGGACACCTCGCGTATGCCGGCGTCGATCCGGCGACGCTCTTTCGCGACTACGCGGAGCGCATCGGCTACGTGCATCTCAAAGATGTCGACGGCACCCGGCTCGCGGCGGTGCGCGACGAACGAATCGGTTTCGTCGAAGCCGTCAAACTCGGACTCTTCGTGCGGCTCGGTCGAGGCATGGTCGACATCGCTCGCATTATCGAAGCGCTTCGGACCGCCAGGTATGCCGGCTGGGTCATCGTGGAGCAAGATGCGCCGAACGACCCGCGCGCCGCGGCGACCGAGAATCGCAGGTATCTGCGCGAGCGTTTCGACCTGTGAGCGCGCCATGACCGAGCGCGTACGTTTGACGGTGGCGCAGGCGTTGATCCGTTTCTTGACGCGCCAGTACACCGAACGCGACGGCTTCGAGCAGCGCCTCATCGCCGGCTGCTTCGGCATCTTCGGTCACGGCAACGTCGCCGGGGTCGGCCAGGCGCTGCTCGAGGTGCAGGACGACCTACGCTACTATCAAGCGCGCAACGAGCAGGCGATGGTGCATGCGGCCGCCGGTTTCGCGCGCATGAAAAATCGCCTCGCGACGCTCGCGTGCACGACGTCCGTCGGCCCGGGTGCAACCAACATGGTGACGGGAGCTGCGCTCGCGACGATCAACCGTCTGCCGGTCCTCTTGCTTCCCGGCGATACGTTCGCCACCCGTGCCGCGGGCACGGTGCTGCAAGAACTCGAGGACCCCACGTCACTCGGCGTGTCGGTCAACGATTGCTTCAAACCGGTTTCGCGATTCTGGGACCGCATCAATCGTCCCGAAGCGCTCGTCTCCTCGGCGCTCGCCGCGATGCGCGTTCTGACCGACCCAGCCGACACCGGTGCCGTCACGCTCGCGCTTCCGCAGGACGTGCAGGCGGAAGCGTACGACTTTCCGGCGCAATTCTTCGCGAAGCGCATCTGGCGCGCGCGACGTCCCGCTCCCGACGGCGCTGCGCTCGCCGAAGCGGTCGCGCTGCTGCGTTCGGCGCGCCGGCCGCTCCTGGTCGCGGGCGGCGGCCTCATCTACAGCGACGCCACGAGTGCGTTGCAGGCTTTCGTCGCGCGAACCGGCATCCCGGTCGCGGAAACACAAGCCGGCAAAGGCTCGCTGCCCTTCGATCATCCGTGTTCCATCGGAGCGATCGGCGCGACGGGAACGGCGGCCGCCAATACGTTGGCGCGTGAAGCCGACGTCGTCCTGGGCATCGGAACCCGCTGGACCGACTTTACGACCGCGTCGCGCAGCGTCTTCGCAGATCCCGGTGTGCGCTTCATCAATCTCAACGTCGCCGCGATGGACGCGGGCAAACACGCCGGACTCCCGCTCCTGGCCGATGCGCGCGCCGGACTCGCCGGCCTTTTCCAGGCGATCGGCGACTATCGCGTTACGGCGGAGTATGCCGAGTATATTCGTGCTCTGGCTTCGGCGTGGAATCAAACCGTCGAACGCGCCTACGAAACGCGGCACGAACCGCTTCCCGCGCAAGCGGAGATCGTCGGCGTCGTCAACGCGGTGAGCGGCCCCCGAGACGTCGTCGTGTGTGCGGCGGGCAGTCTGCCCGGCGACCTGCATAAGCTCTGGCGCACGCGCGATTCCAAAGGGTATCACGTCGAGTACGGCTATTCGTGCATGGGTTACGAGATTGCCGGCGGCCTGGGCGTCAAGATGGCCGCGCCCGACCGTGACGTGTACGTCATGGTCGGTGACGGCTCATACCTCATGTTGTGCACGGAACTCGTGACGGCCGTGCAAGAGGGAATCAAGCTCGTTATCGTGCTCGTGCAGAACCAGGGGTTTGCATCGATCGGCGCGCTCTCGGAGTCGCTGGGCTCGCAGCGCTTCGGCACGGCGTACCGCTTCCGCAATCCCGCCACCGGCCGTCTCGACGGCGATTTCCTTCCGGTCGATCTCGCGGCGAATGCGGCGAGCTTGGGTGCTGATGTTTTGTGCGCCACGACGGTCGAAGCATTCCGTTCCGCACTCCTTAAAGCGCGCGACGCGGCGCGGACGACGGTCGTCTACGTCGAGACCGATCCGCTGATCGCTGCGCCCAGTTCGCAAGCGTGGTGGGACGTGCCCGTCGCGGAGGTCTCGGAGCTCGCAACGACCGGGCGCGCGCGAGACACGTACGACGCCGAGAAGCAACGCCAACGGCCGTATCTGTGAGCCGTTTGTTTGGTGCAAGACTTCTGCGCATCGCTGAGAATACATCCGACCTTTAACAATATCGTAATGCGTGGAGGTGGTTATGACGTCAAAGCGCGATTCCTCAAACGTAGGCGGCCCGAGCCGCGGCGGGTTCTTGGGTGCCGGCGCCGCGCTCGGCCTGGGACTCGGCTCTGCGGGCGGACTCTTGGCTACCCGCGAAGCTGCGGTCGCCGCGAGCGGGCGCAAAATCAACCAATTGCGTTTTCTCTTCATCGTCAAGACGGTCAACTCCGACTACTGGCAGACGTGCCTCAAAGGTGGTCAGCAGGCACAGCAGCAGCTCGGACTCCAAGGCTTGCAGTTCACCGGCGCCAACTCCGAAGCGAATATCCAAGGCCAGATCGCGCTCGTCGAGGACGCGCTGGCGAAGAAGCCCGATTTCCTCGTGCTTGCGCCCACGAGTGCGACGGCGCTCGACGCCTCGATCGACAAGGTTTACAAGGCCGGGATCAAGGTGATCTTGGTCGATTCCTCGGCGAACACGGACTCGTATCAGTCGTTTCTGGCAACCGACAATCACGCCGGCGGCGTGCTCGCGGCGAAGACGCTGGCTGAAGCAATCAAGAAGAAAACCGGCGCGGCGAAGGGACAAGTCGCGTATTCGACGTTCCTGAGCGGCGTCGGCTCGTTGACCGCGCGCGACAAAGGCTTTACCGACGGGCTCAAAAATTATCCGGACTTGCAAGTCGTCGCGCACAAAGACGCCGGCGGCGACCAGTCGACGAAACCGATCGGAATCGTCGCCGACACGTTGACGCGCTTTCCGAACCTCGTCGGCTTTTTCGCGGACAACCTGTATACGCTGCAAGGCGCTGCGACGGCGTTTCGCGAGAACAAGGTCAACAAGGCGAAGGTCTCGCTCGTCGGCTTCGATCCATCGCCCGAGCTCGTGACGGCAATCAAGGCCGGCAACGTCGACGGCATCATCTTGCAAGATCCGTATCAGATGGGATACGGCGGCGTTCTCTACGGCGTCGTCTCTGCGGCGGGCGTCAACACGCCGAAGTACTTGAACACGGGCGTCACGGCTGCGACCCCGGCGAACTTAAGCTCGGCGGCGATTCAAGGGCTCCTGACTCCCGACACGCAGCGCGACCTCGGCTTTCGCGGTTAGCCGTTAGGCCATTGGGACCAACCGCCGGCGAACCGCCCGCTGCCGCGCTGACGTCCACGGCGTCTGCGCGCGGCGGCGCGCTTGGCGTCGCCGGTCGTTGGGACCTCGTTCTGCGACTCGGACTCGTCGGAATCGTCGTCATTCTCGCGCTCGTTTTTGCCGCGACCGCGCCCGGCTTCGTCTCGGCGCAAAATTTCGAGAACAACGCGCGTCAGATGGCCGTCATCGGCGTGCTCGCCGTCGGCGAAACCTTCGTCATCATCACCGCCGGCATCGACCTCGCCGTCGGATCGCTGCTTGGACTCAGCGGCATCGTCGTCGCGCTCGCGCTCGCGCACCACTGGCCCGTCCCGCTCGCAATACTGGCCGTGCTCACAATGGCCGGAGCGATCGGCCTCTTCAACGGCGTGCTGATCGAGACGGCCGCACTTCCCCCGTTCATCGTGACGCTCGGCATGCTCGGCGTGTTGCGCGGACTCACGCAAATTCTGGGCAACGGGCAGCAGATCGCCTTCGATACATCGGGCTTCACGAACTTCGCTGCCAACGCGACGCTCGGTGTGCCGAACCTTTTTTGGATACTCGTCTTCGTCTGCGTTCTCGCTGGGATCGTCTTGCACTTGACGCGGCGCGGACGCTACATGTACGCAATCGGAAGCAACATGGAGGGAGCGCGCCGGGCCGGCATCAGCGTTCGCGCAACGATTTTCAGCGTGTACGCGATTAGCGGGTTCTTAGCCGGCGTTGCGGGGCTGTTGCTTACCGCTCGGCAGGCGCAAGGCGATCCCAATGCCGGAACGGGCTATGAACTGGACGCGATTGCGGCCGCGGTACTCGGCGGCGCGAGTCTGTTCGGCGCGCGCGGATCGATCGTGGGAACCTTTCTCGGCGTGCTCCTGGTGCAGATCATCACCAACGGCATGAATCTGCTCAACTTCGATCCGCAAGTCGCGCGCATGGTGGAAGGTGCGCTGCTGATCGCCGTTGTTTATGTGGATCGATGGCGCAAACGCCGGATCGCGGCAGCATGAGCGTGGCGTCGCAGCGCTCCGAAGAACCGATTCTGACCGGGCACGCAATCTCCAAGCGCTTTGGAAACGTCGTCGCCCTCGAAGACGTCGACTTCGAAATTCGCCCGGCCGAAGTCGTTGCGCTCATCGGAGATAACGGCGCCGGCAAGTCGACGCTCATCAAGATTCTCTCAGGCGCCCTCGTCCCCGATAGCGGGTCCATGCACATGCGCGGCGCTCCGGTCGCCCTCGCGAGTCCGCGCGAGGCACGCGCGGCGGGGATCGAGACGGTGTACCAGGACCTCGCCCTCGCACCCGATCTCGACATCGCCTCAAATCTCTTTTTGGGGCGCGAGATCGTGCGTGCCGGCATACTCGGCAAGCTCGATTTCTTCGATGCGGGCGCGATGCGCGAACGCGCCGCAGCGCACTTGCAGACGCTGGGCGTCAACCTCAACTCGATACGGCAGACCGTCGACACGCTCTCGGGCGGCCAACGGCAGTCCGTCGCCGTCGCGCGCACGGTCTTTTGGGGCTCGGACGTCGTCATCATGGACGAACCGACGGCGGCCCTCGGCGTCGTGCAGTCGGCGATGGTGCTCGAGTTGATCGGACGCGTCCGCAACGCCGGTACCGCTGTCGTCTTCATTAGTCACAATATGCCGCACGTCTTCGAGGTTTCCGACCGCATGATCGTGATGCGTCACGGTCGCCGCGTCGGAGCTCTCGAGACGAAGAGCGCGACGATGGACCAAGCCGTCGGCCTGATGACCGGCGCCGCCGTCCATGGCGACCACCCGTAGGGTCAGTTTCCGCTGCTGTTGAACCGGCGCCAACGCGTTGCACGTATGGCTGACGCGCAGGGCCGCGTGCGGCCGCGAAAAGTGGTCTAAGCCAAATCGACGCAAGTGGTCCTGCCGCTTCGGCGTCGAGGAGCGTATGTTCCCAAACGTGATGCGCTTACGAATCAAGAGATCGAAACCGATCGAGGCTTTTTTGGCGGACAACTTCACGATCGCAAGCGCTTGGCGTTGACACGCTATTTGCAAGCGTAAATCTGCGTGTAGGTTTGGTTTGACTTCGACGTCAGTAGATTGACGAACATCATGTGCGGTGTTGCGGTCGAATATGCGCTGCCATAAGGGTTCCCATTCACGGGGGCTCATGTGCCTGGAAACGAAGCCGAGAGTCATGAGGAAAATCATCGAAGAGACGCTCGTATCGCTCGACGGCGTCATCGAGGATCCAGCAAAATGAGTCGGGGACTACTTCGACGACGAGTTCGTACAGGCGACATTTGAGCGGCTCTTGACGCGCGACGCGATGCTGATGGGACGGCGGACCTACGAGATTTTAGTGAAAGATTGGGCGGCTCGAACCGGCGAATACGCCGATGTGATCAACGGCATCCCGAAGCACGTTTTCTCGTCGACCTTGGAACGGACCGATTGGCACAACTCCACCATCGTCAGAGGCGATGTGGTGGCCGAGGTTGGCCTTGCTCAAGCAGCAGGACGGTCGTGATCTGGTGATCTGGGGTCACGGTCTGCTTGGTCAGACGTTGTTGGCGCACCATTTGCTCGACGAGATCCGGGTTTCGATTTCCCCGTCGTAGTGGGCCGCGGCAAGCTGCTGTTCCGAGAGAACGAAAGCACAACGCTGAAGCTGATCGCGACAACGAGCCTCCCAACGGGTGTCGTCGCTCTTCGCTATGAGCCGGAATTACATCCCACCTGAGAAAACATTCGCTTTTGGTCACCATGCTTGGCGCATCCCTAGTTCGAACGGCCGGCCTTCACGCGTTCCAGTAGCGCGTCCAGCAGTGGAGCGATCTCGACGCCCGATAGCACGGCGTCGCGGTCGGAGGACCGGATGAATCCATCCTTCGCCGCCAGATCGCAGAATGCAACGAGCGTGTCGTAGTAGCCGTCGACATTGAGCACGGCGCTCGGTTTATCGTGAATGCCGAGCTGTCGCCACGTAATCGTCTCGAAGAGTTCCTCGAGCGTTCCGAATCCGCCGGGCAACGCGAGAAACGCGCCGGAAAGGTCCGCCATGACAGACTTGCGCTCGTGCATCGTCTGGACGATGTGCAGCGCGCTGAGCTCGCGGTGCGCGATTTCGCGTTCTTCGAGCGCGCGCGGAATGACGCCGATCACTTCGCCGCCCGCGGCGAGCCCGGCATCCGCGAGTGCACCCATGCAGCCGACGCGGCCGCCGCCGTACACGATGCCGATTCCGCGCGCGGCGAGTTCGCGCGCGACGGTGCGCGCCGCTTCACGGTACGCTGATTTGGTCCCGTCGCTCGAACCGCAGAAGACGCAAATACGCATCAACGCATCACGGCGTAAACGGCCGCCTCGAGCGCGGCGAGCGCACGCGTCCCGCTGCGCGCCAGACGCGCGCCCGCGATCGGCCGGCGCAGCATCGCGAGCGCGAGCGCAAACCCGTCGATGCCGCCCGAACCGTCGAGCGCGCGGTCGAGTTCGGGCAAGTCGTCCTCGACGCCGTCGCTGCCGATCCGCAGCGCAGCGACGGGAACGTCGCGACGTTGCAGCGCTGCCGTCAGCGCAAAGCTCTCCATGTCGACCGCGTCTGCTCCGAAGCGTTCGCCGAGCGCGCGCTTCTCTACGGCCCGCGTAATCACGGTCGGTGCGCTCACCGCATGGACGCCCGTCTGCACCCCGGGAACGCGTGCGGCAACGTGCGCCGCGAACTCGCGGTCGAACGCGATCGGTGACTCGTACCCGTTGCGGATCGTCGCGTACACGAGCGTATCAGCAACGGCGAATGCGGGCGAGAGCAGCCCACAGAACCCCGTCAAGAGCGCGCCGCGTAGCGGCACGTCCTGCGTATCGTCAACGGCACGTGCAGCCGCGCGTTCGCCGACTCCGGTCGCGATCACGCGCGCGGTCGATCGCGCACGCCCGAGCGCTCGCCGCACGGCCCGTTCTTCGGAGCCGCGCGGAACGAAGATGGCATCGATCACGCAGCGGTTCGACGTGCAGCGCCGAACACCACGGGCTCGCGCAGCGTTGGCCTACTAATTCCAGCCGATGACGGTCGTCATCGCTTTGAAGACGTTCGCGAGCTTCATCGAGTCCTCGGCGGCCGTCGGCTCGAAGCCGCAGTGCACCATGCAGTCCGAGCACTTCGGATTGCCGCTCTTGCGGCCGTACGCCGCCCAGTCCGTCGTATCGAGTAGCTCTTGATACGTCTTGGCGTAGCCTTCACCCAGCAGATAACATGGCTTCTGCCAACCGAAGAGCGAGTACGACGGCATGCCCCACGGCGTGCACTCGTAATCTTTTTTGCCGACGAGAAAGTCCAGGAACAGCGGGCTCGCGTTGAAGTTCCACTTTTTCTTCTTCGCGGTGTACGGTGCGAAGATTTCGCGGAAGAGCGCGCGCGTTTGTTCCGCATGCAGGAAGTGCTCCTGATCGGGCGCCTTCTCGTACGGATAACCGGGTGAAATCATCATGCCGTCCACGCCGAGTTCGTCGGTCGCGAAGTCGAAGAAGGCCTGCACCTCTTCGGGTTTGGCATTGTTGAAGATCGTCGTGTTCGTCGTGACGCGGAAGCCACGTGCTTTGGCCGCTTTGATCGCCTTGACGGCGACGTCGAAGATGCCCTCGCGCGCGACCGCGTGGTCGTGCGCCGGCTTCAGCCCGTCGAGATGGACGGAGAACGAAAAGTAGTCCGAGGGCGTAAACTTGTCCAGACTCTGCTCGAGACGGATTGCGTTCGTGCAAAGGTAAACGAACTTCTTACGCGCGATGAGTCCCTTGACGATCTCTTCGATCTGCGGATGCAACAGCGGCTCGCCGCCCGGGATGGCGACGACGGGCGCGCCGCACTCATCGACCGCCGCAAAGCACTCTGCAGGGGTCAGGTGCTTGCGCAACACCTCGACCGGATGCTGAATCTTACCGCAGCCGCTGCACGCCAGATTGCACCGGAAGAGCGGTTCGAGCATCAAGGTCAGCGGATATTTTTTACGGCCCTTGAGCTTCTGTGCGACGACGTACTTGCCGATCACCGCGGCCTGCTTCAACGAGACTGCCATACGTTAGTTCCGTTATCTCCGTTTCGAAAGGTAACCGTTGTCGGTGAACCACGCGATTGCGGCGTGGATCGCACCGTCGATCGGTCCCGGGGCGTAGCCCAACTCAGCGATTGCCTTCGACGTATCGTAGTACATCGACTCCCCACTCATCTTGACGCCGTCGATCGGGATCGAGGGCGGCCGGCCCAGCCGCGCCAGGACGAACTCGTCGACCCACGCCGCCGCGAGCGGCAGCCAAAGCGGCAACCCGAACGGCGGAGCACGCCGCCCTGTGTGCGCGCCCACGCGCTGCAACAGGGTTCGAAGCGGAAGGTTTTCACCGCCGAGGATGTAGCGTTCGCCGCTGCGGCCGTGTTCGTAAGCCAAAAGGTGACCGCGCGCCACGTCGGCCACGTCCACCCAGTTCAGGCCCGCCTCCGGAATCGCCGGACCCATGGTCCCCGTCACGAAGCGCACGAAGATCTCGCCCGTCGGTGTGGGTTTGCGATCCCAGGGGCCGACCGGCGTCGAGGGGTTCACGATGACGACGTCTTGGCCGCCCTGCGCCGCAGCGCGCGCCTCCTGCTCGGCGAGATACTTCGAACGTTTATACGCACCGATCAGCTGCTCTGGCGGACTCTGATGGGATTCGTCCGCGATGCCACCGTGCTTGACGCCGATCGCCGCGACCGAACTCGTGTAGATCGTGCGCGGCACACCCGCCGCACGGGCCGCTGTCAGGACGTTGCGCGTGCCACCGACGTTGCTCGCCATGAGCGCGCCCTGGTCTCTACGGAAGAGACTGTAGTGTGCGGCGACATGGAAGAGCGCATCCGCGTCGCCGATCTTGCGCGCGAGGTCTGGGTCCCCCACATCGCCCTCGACGATGTCCAGTGGCAGTCCGGCGAGGTTTCGACGATCGCTGCCGGACCGTGCGAGCGCGCGCACCTCCCACCCTTGGGCAAGCAGATGGCGTGCCAAATTCGCGCCGACGAAGCCGGTGCCGCCCGTGAGAAAGGCCATGCGGCTCACCCGGTGAGTTCGCTACCGCGAGCCCAGTCATCGAAAATCGTGTACGCGACCGGGATTACGACTAGGCTGAGCACGGTCGAGGTGATCAGACCGCCGATGATCGCGACGGCCATCGGCGCGCGCAACTCGGCACCGGCGCCGAAACCGAGCGCGATCGGCAGCATGCCCAGAATCGTCGCCGCCGTCGTCATGAGAATCGGCCGTAAGCGCTGCGCTCCGGCTTCCCCGATCGCGTCGCTGCGCGTGAGCCCGAGCGTTCGCAGCTTCTTGATGCGGTCGACGAGCAGAATCGCATTCTTGTTGACCAGGCCGAACAAGAAGATGACCGCCATCAGCGAGATCAGTCCGAAGTCCGCGCGCGTAATCCACAATGCGAAGAGTGCGCCGACGATCGAGAGCGGCAGCGAGACCGTGATGACGAGCGGATCGACCCAACTGCGAAAGAGGACGAGCAACACGATGACGATTGCGACGACCGAGAGCGCGAGTGCGATGCCGAAATCGCGGAACGTCGTGAGCGAATCTTCCGAATTGCCGCCGAACGAGACCGTGACGCTCTTGTCCTTGGGCAGGAGCGTACGCGCTCGTGAGAGCACGATTCCGTTCGCGTCGCCGATCTGCAGATTCGATGCGAGATCCGCGGTGATCTGCACGGCGCGCTTGCCGCCGACGTGCTCGATCGCGGAGAAGGGCGTGCCGTCGGATAAGCCGCTCGTCGTGACGTCGATGAACCCTTTTTCATGTTGCAAGTCGTTGGCGAAACGGCGGCCCAGTAGGCGCAACTGGTCCAGACTTGCGCCGATGAGCGCAAATTGGAGCGGCTTGGCCGTTGTGCTGCCCACGAAGGGCACGTCTTCGACCGTCGTGACGACGCCGTCGAGCTGCGGTAAACGCCCGCGTACCGCGTTTTCGACGTCGATCGTTTTGACGCGCCGGTCGCGACGTAACCGGACGTAGACCGTGCCCACATTCTGCTGACTCGGGCGCGCGCCGATCGTCGTGTAGACGGCATCGACCGCGGGATCCGTGCGAATCGACGCTTCGAGCGTTGCCGCGGTTTGCTCCGTGTCGCCGAGGCTCGTCCCGAGCGGGGTCGTGAAGTTGACGAGAAACTCGCCGCGGTCCAGATGCGGGATGAAGCCCTTGGGAATGAACGGGATGAGCGCGAGCCCCGCCGCGAATGCGGCGATCGCCAGGATGATGACGTAACGGCGATGCGCGAGCGACCACGCCAAAATTTTCCGGTAGTTCGGGTGCGCGAGAAAATGTTCGGGATCGATACGGCGCTGATTCTTGCGGCCGTGCAACCACCAGGCCGCGAGCGTCGGCGAAAGCGTACGGGCGGCGAGCAGCGAGAAGATGACCGCCGCCGATGCGGTGAGCCCGAAGGGTCGAAAGAATTGCCCAAGGGTCCCGCGCATGAGCCCGATCGGTAAGAAAACCGCGACGATCGTCAGCGATGCCGCGATGAGCGTGAGGCCGATCTCCTTATTCGCTTGCAGCGCCGCGCCTTTGGCGCTTTCGCCCGCCTCGAGGTGGCGCACGATGTTCTCGACGGCGACGATTGCATCGTCGAGAATCACGCCGACGACGAGCGCGAGCGCGAGCAGCGTGATCGTCTCGAGGTTGAAGTGGAAAATCCACATCACGATCGCGGTCCCCAGCAGCGACACCGGAATCGCGATCGCCGAGATCGCCGTCGCGCGCCAATCGCGCAGGAACGGTAATATCACGAGAATCGCGAGCACGACGGCGAGCAGGAGCGCTTCCTGCGTGGCGCGAGACGCTTCGAGAATATAGGTGACCTGCGTCGAGGCCTGCACGACCTGAAGCTCGGGATGCGCCTTAGCGAGCGCGTCGACGACCTCTTCGGAGGCCTCGCCGACGTCGAGCGTGTTGGCGTTGGCCTTCTTGACCACGTCGATCGCGACGGCGGCTCGGCCATCGTAGCGGAACGCGGAAGCGTTATCGCCCGAGGTCGTCCCGCCGATCACGGAGGCCTTGAGCACGCCGTTGATGGCCATGAGCTTGGGAACGATGATGTCGCGCGCGCTCTTTGCGAGCTGGGCCATCGTCTTGCCGTTCTGCGTGAGCGCGTAGGTCGCGACCGGCGTCTCGTTGAGATTCTCGGTCGCAACCGTCGTCTTGACGCCGGCCGGGAGCCGCACGCTCGCAAGCGCGGTCACCACCTCGTCGCGCCGGCGCGCGAGCGATTCGCTCACGTCGAAGGCCATGTCGACCGAGACGAACTGCGGATAGGTCAACGAGTGGAGACGCGCGATGCCGTGGATCGTGCCGAGCGCGCGCTCGAGAGGAACCGTGACCATGCGCTCGTTTTCGTTGACGTCGATCTGGCTCGAGTTCGCCGTCACGATGACGACCGGAAACGTGATGTCTGGAAATAGGCCGAGCTTGAGGTTGAGAAACGCGAACACGCCGGCAATGGACAACAACACCCAGAGCACGAGCGACGTCCGCGGATAGTCGATCGCGAGATGGGAGATGCTGAGAAGCCGCTGCCTTAGGGTTTCGCCAGCCCCAGTTTGAAGCGCTGACGGCTGGTTTTCGAGACGAGCCACCGGGTCGTCTTGTTACTGATGGTCGAGACGGACCCTGCGAGAATGAGGGAGCGGACTTCGGACCGGGAGATCTTCACGCCGCCACCCGACTGCAGCATCGCGGTCGAACGTTCGATCTCGCGCAGGGTCGCGACGGCAAAGAGGACCGGCAGCAGGCAGAAGAGCCGGATCTGGAGCGCCATCTTCGGGATGGCGTTGATGTAGTCGAGGGACTTCGTAATGTCGTCGCGCGCGAGCTGCGTCAACGCGACGAGAGCTTCCCGGTTCTGGACGCGCCAGTCGCCGTGTAGGATCGTCTGGTGGCTCGACCCGCGCGCTCGCAACAGGTCTTCGGGAATGTAGGCCGCGTTCTCGTGTTCGAGATCCCAAGCGATATCCTTGAGAATGTTGATCGTCTGCAGCGCTTCCCCGAACGCTTCGCAATGGACGAGCATCCGCTCGTAATCGTGCGCCTTGACGAGCGGCGAGTGAAAATACCAAAGGTCGGTCAGTAAGTGGCCGACCGTGCCTGCTACGAAGTAGCAATAGCGCCGATATTCGGACATGGTCTGAATGCGGATTCCCGTCGGGTACCTGCCAACGAACTCGCTCATGCCCAGCGCCAGTTCGCGCGTCCATTTTTCAACGATGTCGGAGCTTTTCTTCGGTAACGTACGAAGCAGATCGAAGACCAATTTGGTGCCGGCCATCAACTCGAGGTATGAAGCATCGGCGTGGATGTCGGAAGCTTCGTCGGCGAACGTTTCGGCCTTTTGCGGATCATCGAAGCACTCCAGGAATCGGGCCAACAGGTACTGCCGGCGCGATGCGGCCGCGGCGCCGTCGTCTTCGATCGTATCGGCAATTCGACAGAGCAGATATCCGATCAGAACCGCCTTCCCGAGATCGCCGGGAAGCACCGCAATTCCGATTGCGAACGTCCGGGAGACGCGGCTAATGATGCCGCGTGCAAAATCGAGCGCGGCACGCTCGTCGGCCCGCTGTTCATAGCGCGGGCGAACTACCTTAACCACCATTCCTCGGTCCTGACCGTCCCTTCCGTCCACTCATCTCACTGGTCACGCTTCTAGGGGCACCCCCATACTCGTCCGCACATCCGCAGGACTGCGAACGGTTTGCGGCACAGACCGAAGCCATGCGGATTGGCTCGAACGAACACGTAACGCCTCCCGGGGCCGAGCGCATCGCACTGCCGTATTCCGGTAAGCATATGGCGCGGTCGTACGCGATTCCCCTCTCCGCGTGCGCTGGTGCGTGGCGATGAGCCGCGCCACATCGAGCATCCACCGCAACATTCTGTGCGTGTTTCCGCATTACACGCCGTCGTTCGGAACGTTCGAGCACGCTTACCCGTTCATCGGCGTCAAGGCATTCATGCCGCCGCAGGGCATCCTCGTCATTGCAAATTACATGCCCGAAACCTGGAACGTGCGGTTCGTCGACGAGAACGTTCGACGCGCGACGCCGGCCGACTTCGGCTGGGCCGACGTCGTCTTCGTCAGCGGCATGCACATCCAGAAGCCACAAATCAACGATATCAACCGCCGCGCCCACGCGCACGGCAAGGTAACGGCGCTCGGCGGACCGTCGGTTTCGGGCTGCCCCGAGTATTATCCGGAGTTCGACTATTTGCACGTCGGCGAGCTCGGGGATGCGACGGACGCACTGGTTGCGCGCCTGAGCGAAAGCGTCGCGCGGCCAGCCGGGCAGATTCGCTTCGAGACGAAGGAGCGGTTGCCACTGGCGAACTTTCCGATTCCCGCTTACGAAAAGATCGACGTTTCGCAGTATTTTTTGGGAAGCGTTCAATTTTCCAGCGGCTGTCCGTACAGTTGCGAATTCTGTGACATTCCCGAACTCTACGGCCGCAATCCCCGGCTCAAGACGCCCGAGCAGATCGTCTCGGAGCTCGATGCGATTCTGGCGAACGGCGGCAACCGTGCGATCTATTTCGTCGACGATAACTTCGTCGGCAACCGTAAGGCGGCCAAAAGCCTGCTGCCGCATCTGATCGCATGGCAGAAGAAGAACGGCTACGCCGTGCAGCTCGCCTGCGAAGCGACGCTCAACATCGCAAAGTCCCCCGACCTGCTCGCCATGATGCGCGAAGCGTACTTCTGCACGATCTTCTGCGGCATCGAGACGCCCGATCCCGAGGCCCTCAAAGCGATCTCGAAAGATCAGAATAATGCGATGCCCATCATGGACGCGATCGGCATCATCAATAGCTTCGGCATGGAAGTCGTTTCGGGGATCATCATGGGACTCGATTCGGACACGATCGATACGCCGGATCGGATCCTAGAATTCGTCGAACTCTCGAAGATCCCGTTGCTGACGATCAACCTCTTACAAGCGCTGCCGCGCACGCCGCTCTATCGCCGGCTCGAAGCGGAAGGCCGGCTCATCGATGTGCCCGGGCGCGAATCGAACGTGGCCTTCAAATTGCCGTACGAGCAAATGATCGCGATGTGGCGGCGGACCTTTACGACGGCCTACCAGCCCGAAGCGATCTATCGGCGCTTCGCCTACCACGTCGAACACGTCTTCCCCAAGCGCATTACGCCACCGAATTCGAAGCAGCGTGTCAACGCGCGCAACATTCGCTCGGCACTGCGGATTCTCGGTAACTTGCTCGTGCGCGTCGGCGTCATGAGCGACTACCGCGAGGTTTTTTGGAGAATGGCGAGAGCGACGCTCACCAAAGGCAACGTCGAGGCGATGTTCCATATCGGTATGGTCAGCCACCATCTCATCACGTTCGCGCGCGAAGCCGGCGCCGGCCGTCAGAGCGCATCGTTCTACAATCAAGACGTGCGTGAGGACGTCGCCGAGCTCAGTCGCTCCGCGTAACGCTTCTCGGCAGCCCGCATCGGAGTCGGACTCGTCGCCGTTCGCGGCATCCCATTAGCGGCCTTGCTTCCGAGTCGCGCCGCGTCTGTCGATGCGACGATGTCTCAATCGTCATAGAGACAGACGGCAGTTTTGCCGCCGCGCGACGAAAGGGATGTCTCAAGAATGTGCTTCGTACACATCGCAACCGCCGCACTGCTTTCGGCCGGGGCGCTATCGGCGGCCGCCAAGGGGTTCGGACTCAAAATCCAGCGGGCAGGACGCCAAAATGGATAGCCCGGCGATCGTCTCGAGAGCGGAGTGGCTCGTAGCGCGAAAAGAACTGCTCGCGAGCGAAAAGCAACTCACCCGGCAACGCGATGTGCTCAGCGCGCAACGCCGCAGTCTTCCCATGGTCGAGATCGACAAGGAGTACGTCTTCGACGGTCCGGCAGGGCCCGTGCGCCTTGTCGATCTCTTCGCGCAGCGACGCCAGCTCATCGTCTACCACTTCATGTTCGATCCGAGCTGGGATGAAGGTTGCAAGAGTTGTTCGTACTTCCGATAACGTTGCCGGCAGCCTCATTCATTTGAGCGCGCGGGATACGGCCTTTGCCGTCGTTTCGCGCGCGCCGCTGGCCAAGATCGAACCCTTCAAGGGGCGCATGGGATGGCGCTTTCCGTGGTACTCTTCATTCGGAAACGACTTCAACTACGACTTCCACGTAACGCTGGACGAATGCGCCGGAAGTAGCGAGTACAATTACGAAGACGCCGCGACCCTGAAAGCGGCGGGGGAGATTTGGATAGACGAGCTTCCCGGGCTAAGCGTTTTCTGGCGCGACGGCGACCGCGTTTTCCACACCTATTCGACCTACCAACGCGGTCTCGATCTACTGATCGGCACCTACAACTACCTCGACCTCACGCCGCTCGGCCGTCACGAAGAGGACGGCATCATGGCCTGGGTACGGCATCACGACAAATACGAGGTCTCAGTCTGAACTTCGCTCGCAAATCGCCGCGGCGTTGCGCGCATCGATGAGAAAGGTTCGGGTCGCTGCGTTTTCCGTGAGGCCGATCGCCCGATCGTAATCCGTCGGGTTGCGCGTGAGATGCGCCCGTAGTGCCCAATACGGTTGATAGTTGCCGATGCGCGTTGCGTCCAGGGCGGCGAGCACGCGCAATCCCGCTTCATTCCCGTACGCACGCGCATGAACCGCCGCGCGCCCGACCGCGGCGCCGAGCGCATCGGAACATTCGACGAGCGCGTCGTAGAGCCGGACGATCGCCGTCCAATCCGCGACGTTGCCGCTCAGGCGCGCTGCATGCGCCGACTGAATCGCGGCCTCGAGTTGGAATCTTCCGATCGCGCGCGTACCGGCGCGTCGTAGCGCACGCTCCGCGTCTTCAATGAGCTCACGCGACCACAAGCGTGGGTCTTGCGCGTCGAGCGGAACGTATGCGCCGGCGGCGTCCCGGCGCGCCTCGCGACGCGACTCGACGAAGAGCATGAGCGCGAGCAAGCCATGCGCCTCGGGCGCTTCCGGCATCAGGCCGGCAACGGTGCGCGCCAGGAATATCGCCTCCTGCGTCAGATCCGCCGCGCCCCCATCGGCGCCCGCATCCTCCCAAGAGAGCCCGAAGGCGGCATACGTCGCGTCGAGCACGCTCGCGAGGCGTTCGTGCGCTTGGGACGGTTCCGGAACCTCGAAGGTGATGCCCGCAGTTCGCATCTTCGTTTTCGCGCGCACCAGCCGTTGCCGCATCGCTTCGGGTGAAACCAAAAACGCGGATGCGATGCGCCCCGCATCGACACCGAGTACGGCGCGCAGTAGCAAGGGAGCCCGCAGTGCGACGTCGATTGCCGGATGCGCGCAGGCGAACAGCATTCCTAAGCGTTCGTCCGGAAAGGGCCGGTCGGTCCAAGCCCGTTCTTGCGCCGCTTCGGCCGCAATGGCGAGCGGGATTGCAAGTCGTTCGCGAACGGCGGCACGCCGCGTCGCATCGACGAGCCGCCGCCGCGCGGCGGTCAGGAGCCACGCTTCAGGCCGGTCCGGAATCCCGTCGCGCGGCCAACGTTCGAGGGCGCTCGCGAACGCCTCGGCCAGCGCATCCTCCGCTGCATCGAGATCGTGAGACCGCCGGGTGAGAAACGCGAGAAGTCGGCCGTACGCGTACCGCGCCGCATCCTCTGCGACGCGATACGCCGGGCCGTCACTCAGGCGCCGCTCTCCACCATTTGGGTCGACACCGCGTTGACCGCGAGTGCCGGCCGGACTTCGACCGCTCCCGAAGCGGCTGCCGGACACCGCGCGGCCCACGCGAGCGCCTCATCGAGCGTCGGAACGTCGATGATCATGTAGCCGCCGATCTGCTCTTTGGTGTCGGCGTACGGGCCGTCGTGGACGGTCCGGCTGCCGTTGCTGAGCCGCACCGTCGTCGCGCTGCCGGGCGGCTGCAGGGCCGCGCCGTTCTCCGGGATGCCGGCTTCCCGCAACGCTTTTGCATACGCGCTCCAACCGGCCCAGTAGTCCTGCGCCGCTGCGCCTTCACGTGCGGCGAAGTCGTTCGCGTTCTCGTAAATCGTCAAGACATATTGCATTGCTTGCTCTCCTCTCGTCGCCGGAGCGGCCTTGAGTTGCCGTCTCCATTTATTTGTCGGGCAAGGATCGGCGAGTTCGACAGAAGCGGGGAAATTATTGCGACGCGCCGCCTAGCGGATTCAGCTTCGCTGAATCCGTCGCGTTTGCGGCTTCGCCGCAAGCCGCCCGTCGTCGAGTGCCGGGCAAAGCCCGACACTCTCCTAGGCCGCGCAGCTCAATCCTTCAGGCCTCCGCAGTTCCGACCGTCGCACCGCGCGCGATGACGTGGCCGGCCATGGCCTCGAGAAGCGCCTTTTTCGATGGCGGCTTCGCCATGAGCGGCAGCTTTGTATCGAGCGCGAACACCTGGAAAACGTACCGGTGCGGGCCGTGGCCCGGGATCGGCGTAACCGGAACCCAGCCGGGGCCAAAGCCCGCTCCTTTACCGAGCGACGCGCCCGGGATGCGATCGAAGTTGCCCCGACGCAGCTTGGGAATATCGGCCGCTCCAACACCGTTTTTCGTCGGCAGCATCGCGTAGAGAATCGCGTGCACGAGCGGCGCGGTCATCGGCACGTCGACGTCCTCGACGATCATTACGACCTCTCGGGCTTCCGGCGGCAGCTTCGACCAACGGATCGGCGGGTTGATGCCGCTCGTGCCGCGATATGCCGCCGGCATCGTCGCTCCATGCGCGAACTCCGGACTCGATACTTCAAGCGTCGTCGGTGCCGAAAGCCGGGGGTCATTCCCGGCGAGCTTGTCCGTACCGCTACGCAGCGGGCGAAGGAGACGTCCGATGATCATGACGCTCTCTTTCCCGCGATCGAAGATTCTAGAATTCTCGATACGGCAGAAACTTCGAATCGAGCGTGATGATCGCGCGTTCTCCGCGGCGTTCGACGGCGATCTGGAGATCGATCGCGCTCAGGATACCGTCTCCGAAGGTTTCGAAGACCCATTCGCGGATTGCGTCACCATACACGTCGATCAGCTCGTGCAACCGGTACACGAGCGGATCGGAGTTCCGAACCGGCGGCTCGGTGAGCGGCGCGAGCGATGACTCGTCGACGGCGAGCGCTTCGGCCAGTTTGGCCGCCGTCTGCGCCGTGAGTTGCGCTTGCCCGGAGAGCACCGCGCCGACGAAGATCGGGCTCTTGCCGATCGCCTCGGCAAGGGCGTTTAACGATAGGCCGCGTTCGCGCCGGCGGTCGCGCAAATCGTCCAAGAGATCGGCAAAGAGCACTGCGGTCGGCGTCGTCGTTATCTGCGTATTCATAGCGTTGGAAACGTTCGTACCTCGTTCGCGCCGCGACCTTCGGCCGAGCGTATCAGATAACGCAGTTGCCGTGAATAGGGTGCGCCCCCGTCGCGTTTGCGATCGCATACGTCACAAGCGCAATCGCAACCGTTCCGGTGAGGAGCGTTGCTCCTGTCATTGCAGGCGGCGCGTTGCGCCGGCCACGCTGTACGCGTGCGATTACGGCTGCCACTGCAACGCTCATCGCGATAAACGTTAGCGTCACGAGCGGATTCAATAATAGAGAGACCGGCAGAAGAAACGCGACTATCTCGAGTACGTTTATTGGATCGGGCACCCTCGGCCCGGCAAGCCGAGTTGCGGACCTCATCATCTACGGCAAGGCGAACACGACGAATCCGCGACCTCGATGGTGGCATGCATCGCGCGGGGTCGCTCCACGTCGGTTCGAGTTCCTGGGAGCGGGACCGTACGCGTCTGCAAGCCAACGCACTAGCGGCGCAGAACTAAGGTGCAGCATGCAGCAACCGGAACCACGGATTAGCTACGCGGAATACCTTCGACTCGAAGCGGTGACCGACCAGCGATCCGAGTTCTACGACGGCGTTATCGTGGCGATGGCGGAGCCGTCTCGGCGTCACGAGATCATCGTGAGCAACCTCTCATTGCTGCTGGGGCCGGCCGTGCGGGCCAAGGACTGCGAGTTCGTCACGCGCGGCGCCGTCTGGTCCGAACGCCACAATACGGAAATCAAGCCGGACTGGCTCGTCGTTTGCGATCGCCGCGACCTCGACGGCAGCGGCCCGGAGTTGACCCGATCGCGCTATCGGTTTCCCTCGCTGGTCGTCGAAGTGCTCTCGCCCGACAACCGTGCCTCGGAGATGCTCGAGAAGCTTCATACATACAGCGGCATCTCGACCGTCGCGCTTTATCTCATCATCGATTCGACGCGGCAGAAGATCTGGCGCTACGTCGCCGGCGGCGAGGGGCTGTTTCAGGCTCCTGTCGGCGAGCGCGTCGAAACGCCCTTCGGCCTGATCGCTTTCGAGGCAATCTACGAACGTACCGGCGTTCCCGTGCTACGCGACCTCCCGCTTCCAGCCGATACGTAAGCGCCACTCCAGCGCGAACCCACTTTTGCGCGTGAAGGGCGCGCGGTTTAGCGATCGTCGCGTTTGTCGCGCGGGTGGGCGCGGTCGTAGGTCTTGCGCATATGCTCGACCGAGACGTTGGTGTAGATCTGCGTGGTCGCGAGGCTCTCGTGGCCCAGGAGCTCTTTGATCGTCATGATATCGGCGCCGTTTTCGAGCAGATGCGTCGCGAAGGAGTGGCGCATTACGTGCGGGCTCGCGTGCAGCGGCAGCCCGCAGAGGCGTTCGAAGGTCTTGACGATCTGCCAGATGGCTCGAACGCCGAGCCGCGTTCCGCGCCGGCCGACGAAAAATGCCTCGTCGCTCGTGCGCGGCCGCAAGCCGAGGTACGCGTGCATGGCATCGCCCGCCGCCTGGTTTATCAGGACGATGCGTTGCTTGTTGCCTTTACCGAGGACGCGCATCGTGCGCCGCTCGAGGTCGACGTCGTGTAGATCGAGTGCCGCGATCTCGGCGCGTCGTACGCCGCTCGCATAGAGCACCTCCATGATCGCACGGTCGCGCAAGCGTTGAAAGTCGGTACGCCCGGCCGGCGGCGGGGTTCGCAACAACCGTGCGACATCGTCTTCCTTGAGAACGGTCGGAAGCCGTTTGGGGAGCTTCGGCGGGTCAATGCCGACCAGCGGATCGTCGCTGCGCAGGTTCTCGACCATCAAGTACCGGTAGAAACGCCGCAGCGCGACCAGCTTGCGTCGGATCGCCGCCGGCTGATACCGACGCTTACCGGCGAGATCCAGGACGAACGCCTTGACGTCCGCGCGCTTCGCATTCGCCGGATCGCGGCCGAGAAACGTTGCGAAAAACTCGAGGTCGCGCGCGTAGGCCTCGCAGGTGCGTGGCGAGCGGCCGCGCGCGTAGTGCAGCTCGTCGACGAATGCGGCGATCGTGCGGTCGTGCGGCACGTACAGCGCCTGATCGGCGGTGGCCCGCCCGCGCCGCTGGTTCGTCGCGCGTGGTGCTCGCTCGTCCGCCGCGCGTCCAGGTCGTTCGTTCACTAGGTTCGCACCTCGCTCGTTCGCGTTCGCCGGCATCTTCCTCACAGGACGCTCACATCCTAGAATCGTAGTTTCATGATTTAGACTTCCTTGTGGAGAATCCTCGCCGTGCGCCGACCGAGCGGTCAGGCGTTGTAGTCACTGCCGCTCAACGTCGCGTCGATGCTCGGGCCGTAGGTGCGTCCGACGATCTGCGGCGACGCCGATGCGATCGGCTCGACACGTAGGACGTAGCGGAGCCACGCCAGGCCTGTAAGCTGGGCCGCAACGAGCGATGCGCGCAATTTCGACATGCTGCGCTTCGCGTCGACGGCGGCAGCCGCGGGCGCCACGAGCGACCCCATGACCAGTTCGGCGAGAACCGCTTCCGCGCGCGGGTCCGTGCCTGCCGAACGCAACAAACCGGCGAGCGACGATGCACCGGCCGGGGCGTCCCAGGTTTGCAGGAACGCCGTCACAAGGCGTTCGCCGGCTCGCGCATCGCCCTCGAGAGCGGTCCTAAAGCGATCGCTCGGATCTACCGGCAAATCCACAACGGCGCCGTAAAGGTCACGCTTCGTTCGAAAATAGTGGTAGATGAGCGCCGGGTCGACGCTCGCGGCGCGAGCGATGCCGCGAATCGTCGTCCCGTCATAGCCGCCTTCCACGAAGCAGGTTCGCGCCGCGCGCGAGATCGTCTCTCGCGTCATCTGCTCGCCCGCGCGGCGTCCTCGCGCGCTCTTCCGCGTCATGCGGCAGAATTCATCGCCTGTTGAATTCTTGCCTTTCACGGCGAGATCGCAGCCGTTCCGATCCCTGGGAGCCCCACCGTTCAATATAGGAGCCCCACAGGCGGTTTTCCACATCCTGCGATTTCGTTGTGCATTCAATTCAACGAGCGTTGAATTTTTTCAACCGGAAGCTATGTGCGTATCGGTGGCCTCGACGTACGCTGCACGACTGGGCGGCGGGCGAGGCGCTTCTCGCCGGGCTCACGCGGTTGCAACGACAGTTCCACGCCGCAGATCGGATTCGTGCTATCGCCCGGTGTCGCAGGGCCGACACCGGGCAGCGTCCCGGGCGTTCCGGCGCCATACGACGTGGCCGATATCGTGGGACACAACGATCTCACGCCCCAGAACGTCATCTTCGTGCGCAGGCAACCGGTCGGGATTATTGATTTCGATCTGGCGGCCCCGACCACGCGCGCTCGACGTCGTCACGACGCTGTTGTGGTGGGCGCCACTGCGCGAGCCCATGGACCGGGATCCGCGGCGAACGTATTATTCGTTTGAGAAAATGACGCCGGAAGGCGGCGCGGGCGTCACTTCCTGCGTCGGCGTTCCGCAAACTTTTTGCGGATAAGCGACTCTGACTCCGTACCGCTGACCCTTGTCAACCGTCACGTCCAGCTTGGACAGAAATGCGCTCGCGTTGGGATTGCGATATTCGCTGCGCGTGAAATGAACGGCAATCGGATCACCGCAATAGTTGTGGACCGTCGTGATTTGGAACTTTAGGTCGCCGCCACGTGCCCCAAAATCGGGCTTACCCCGCACGGCACCGACGACCTTGCCCTCAACATCGTCGCCTGCCTTCGCGATGAGGAGCCCATTCGAAACGACGTCGTTGATGACGATGAGCCGCAACGCTTGGCCGGCGCTCGCGTCGTAGGACGAAACGGTCTCCTGGAGCTGTACGACAATCGTCGTCTCTTTCGGAACGAACGCGGTCTGCGCGGCGGGGGTGCCGGGAACGCTGGGGTGAGCGACCTGCGCCACCGACATCGCCGATGTCAGCGCAGCAAGAGCGGATCCCAAAAACGCCACCTGGAGAAACTCCCGCGACATCCTCATGATGCTGCCCACGTCAACGGTCGTACTGATCGGCGGCCTGAGCCTGCTGCGTTGCCTTTACGTGCACCGTGCCCGCGACGAAGGCATTGAGAATTTTATGGTCGTCGATGGTCACTTCGCGCCCATGGGCCAAGTTATGCCCGAAAAGGCCACCGAGCCCGAGCGTGGCGACGCCGATGATCGTCGCAGTCGACGTCGCGCCCTTGCGGTCTTCCTCGGCCTGCTTTTGAGTTGTGTTGGAGAGCGCCACTTTGCCGCCGTCGGCGGAATAAATCAATCGAAGTTGAGCTGGAGACTTCCCGAATGACCATTCCCGCCGGCGTGATCGACCTCGACGATCCTCCCCTGCCCTTCGGCGCCGCTCGGGATGACAACCATCCCGTTCGCGATGACGGGTTGGGCGGCTTGGATAGCAAACGTGTCGCCCTGCTTCACGTTCGCCGAGGAGACCGAACCAACGACGTGGACCGGGATGGCCGTACCGCCCGGGAGGGCGATAGAGACCGGGCGCTGACCTGCGGTGGCAACAGACCCCGCGGCGAGAGCAAGAGGAATGGCGATCCGCATGACCGCGGTAGCGTATCTCAACGAAATGACCCTCCCAAGCTAAAGGCGCCGAACTGCGGACGTCCCGGGACGCGCTTCATTCGGGTAAGTGCCCCGCGAGCGCCTTTAGCGACACCGCGGGCCTGCCTTTTCGACATATGGCTCGTGCTGCGGTCGCTCGAACCCGCGCGATGTGATCGGATCGCTCGCGAAACTCGGATCCCGGTCGCAGGTAAACCGCTTGGATGCGCTTCTTGCTACAGAGTGGTGTCGATCGGATTCGTGCTGCCGCACGGTGTCGCGTGGCCGAAACCGGTCAGCATCCCGGGCGTTCCGGCGGCGTACGACGTGGCCGATGTCGTCGGACACAACGATCTCACGCCCGAGAACGTCATCTTCGTGCGCCGGAGACCGGCCGGGATCATCGATTTCGATCTGGCGGCCCCGAGCACGCGCACGCTCGACGTCGTCACGACGCTGTTGTGGTGGGCGCCGCTGCGCGATCCCGTCGATCGCGATCCGCTCTTACGGTACGTCGACAGCGCTCGCCGGATGCGCGTGTTCGTCGATGCATACGGACTCGACGAGCGCGATCGTGGGCGCTTGCTCGACGTTGCCGATCGCCGCTTCGGCCGCTCGTGGCACGTCATGCGGCACCGTGCCGAACGCGACGGCGGCGGCCACGCTTGGTTCGCCCGCGAACGGCCCCGGCTGGAGGCCGCGCTCTTCGCAGAGCCCGCGCGTTAGACGAGTTTATCGGGTTGGATCGGAAGGTCGCGAATCCGTTTTCCCGTCGCGTGGAATACCGCGTTCGCGATTGCGGCCGCGCCGCCGACGATGCCGATTTCCCCGATGCCTTTGACGCCGAGCGGATTGACGTACGGATCTTCTTCGTCGACGACGATCGCTTCGAGTGCCGGCACGTCGGCGTGCACCGGCACAAGATAATCGGCGAGGTTCGCGTTCATGATGCGCCCGTTACGCAGATCCATGCGCGTCACTTCGTGCAATGCCATGCCGATCGCCCACGTCATGCCGCCGAGATACTGGCTGCGTGCGGTCTTGCGATTGAGAATGCGGCCCGCCGCGAACGCGCTGATCATGCGCGCGACGCGGACCGTACCGAGCTGCGGGTCGACGCGCACTTCGGCGAATTGCGCACCGAAGGCGTGCATCGAATGCAGCTTTTTCGCATCGGCAGCGGGCGCCGAGTCGGCGCGCCCTTCGATCTCACCCACGGGATGGCGCGTGAGGATCGCCGCGTACGTTTCGCCGCGCGACGGATCGCTCTTGAGCGCGAAACGGCCGTCTTGAACAGTCACGTCGTCGGAGGTTTTTCCATAGAGCGGTGAGCTCGCATCGGCGGCAGCGAACGCGAGGACATTATCGCGCGCGACCTGCGCCGCCGCAAAGACGGCCGACGAGACCGATGCCGCCGTCTGCGAACCACCCGAGACAGGCGTCATCGGCATGTTCGTATCGCCGAGATCGAAGTGCACGCGTTCGAACGGCAGACCGACTCCGTCGGCTGCGACCTGCCGGAAGACCGTATAGGAACCCGTGCCGATTTCTTGCGTGCCGGCGAGCGCGTGCGCGCTCCCGTCAGCGGAAATCCGAACGAGCGCCGAAGCCATGCTGCGATTCGTCGGATAGGTCGCCGTCGCCATCCCGTATCCGACGAGTTCGTCGCCGGCGCGCATGCTGCGCGGTTGCGCCGCACGCCGCGACCAGCCGAACCGCTCCGCCGCGACGCGATAACACTCGCGCAGCGACTTGCTCGAGAACGGAATCTTCTCACCGGGGTCGGTCTCGGCGTAGTTGCGCAGCCGCAGTTCGAGGGGATCGATACCGGCCGCATAGGCCAGCTCATCCATCGCCGATTCGAGCGCGAAGGACCCTGACGACTCGCCGGGTGCGCGCATGTACGTCGGCGTGCTGACGTTCATCCGCACGAGCGTCTGCGCGACGCGCAGATTCGGCACGTCGTACAGCATCTTCGTCAAAACGGTCGAGGGCTCGACGAAGATGTCGAAGACCGAGGTGTTCGTTTTCGCGGTATGGATCGTCGAGACGAGCTTGCCGTCGCGCGCTGCGCCGAGTGCGACGCGCTGCTCGGTATGCGGCCGCCAGCCGACCGAGCCGAACATTTGCGGCCGATCGAGCACGAGTTTGACCGGCCGGCGCAGCGCCCTCGCGGCCATCGCCGCAAGCACGGTATGCGGCCACGTCGACCCCTTGCAACCGAAGCCGCCGCCGATGAACGGACAGATCACGCGCACGTGCGAGAGCGGGATGCCGAAAACTTCCGCGACGCGTTTGCGCGTCGCGAAGACGCCCTGCGTCGCGTCGTGCAACGTGAGGTTGTCGCCGTCCCAAGCCGCAACCGTCGCGTGCGGTTCCATCGGATTGTGATGTTCCGCCGGGGTCGTGTAGACGTTGTCGACGCGCACCGGCGCCGCGGCGAACGCCCCGCGCGGGTCGCCGCGATCCTCGACGGCCGCAACATGCTGGACGTTCGCGGGCGTGAACGCGTCGGCGTGCTCGAAACGCGTGAACGCGTCCGTTGCGCCGTAGCGGACGCGCACGAGCGAGGCGGCATCGGTCGCTCGCTCGAGCGTATCGGCGACGACGAGCGCGACGGGCTGCCGGTCGTACCGCACGTGGTCGTCCTGCAGCACGGCGATGATGCGCGCGTTGTCGTCTTTGGGTCCCTTCGAGCCCGTTACGCGCGGCGCGTTTTCATGCGTGAAGACCTGCAGCACGCCCGGTTGTCGCAGCGCCGCGCTCGCATCGATCGTGTGAATGCGGCCACTGGGAATCGTGCTCAGGACCATGACCGCGTGCGCGAGATTGGGATACGGCACCTCGGCCGAGTAGCGCAGGGCGCCAGTCACCTTCGCGCGGCCGTCGGCGCGGTCCAGCGGCCGGCCGATCGCACCTGCCATTATGCCACGACCTGCGATAGCGCGCGCACGATCGTTCGTCGCGCAAGTGGAATTTTGAAATCGTTGTGCCCGTAACCGCGGGCACCGCTTAGCGCAACCTCGGCCGCACGCGCGAACGAGGCCGGCGTCGCGGGAGCGCCGATCAGGCTACGCTCCGCATCGCGCGCACGCCACGGCACGGGCGCCACGCCGCCGAGCGCCAAACGCGCGTCACGAATGCGGCCCCCTTCGACGTCGAGCGCGGCGGCCACGGAGACGAGTGCGAATTCGTAGGACATGCGGTCGCGAACTTTGAGATAACGCGAATGCGCTGCGACCCGTGAGAGCGGAATATCGACGGCGGTGATGAGCTCGCCATGCCGCAGCGCCGTTTCGAGCGCCGGCGTCTCGCCCGGCAGCATGTGGAATTCCCCGATCGGAATCGTACGCTCGCCGCCACGTCCGCGCACCCGGATGAGAGCGTCCGTCGCCAGCAGCGCGACGGCCAGATCGGATGCATGGACGCAGATACATTTCGCGCTCGTGCCGAGAATCGCGTGCATGCGGTTCTCACCCCTAATCGCCGCACAACCCTGGCCGAGCTCACGCTTGTTGCACGCCGTGGCGACATCGCGGAAGTACGCGCAGCGCGTGCGCTGCATCAAATTACCGCCGATCGAAGCGTGATTGCGCAACTGTGCCGAGGCGCTTGCGTCGAGCGCCTCCGAGACGACCGGCGCCGCGCTCTTGACAGCCGCGTGATCGGCCGTGTCGCTCATGCGTGCGAGCGCGCCGATTCGTATGAAACTCGACTCTCTGGCGATCGCTCCATACGGCAGCGCATTGATATCGACGACGAGCTGCGGCGATTCGACGGTATCTTGCATGAGGTCGATGAGGTTCGTGCCGCCGGCAATGTAGCGCGCCGCGGCATTGGCCGCGACCGCGGAAATCGCAGCACTCGGCGACGACGTTTTGGCATACTTGAAGGGTCGCATTAGGTGCGACCGGCGGCGGCTTGTATCGCGGCAACGATATTGGGATACGCGCCGCAGCGACAAATGTTGCCGCTCATGTATTCGCGGACGCTCTTGTCGTCGGTCGAACGTTTCTCTGCAAGCAGTCCGACGGCCGAGACGATCTGACCCGGCGTGCAGTATCCGCACTGGAAGCCGTCGTGCTCGAGAAACGCGGCCTGCATCGGATGCAGTTCGTCGCCGTTCGCAAGTCCTTCGATCGTCGTGATGCGGTCGTCTTGATGCATCATCGCGAGCGTCAGGCAAGAATCGATCCGGCGTCCGTTGACGAGGACCGTGCACGCGCCGCACGTGCCCTGGCCGCAGCCCTTCTTTGTCCCGGTCAATTGCAGCGACTCGCGCAACGCGTCGAGCAGCGTCACGCGCGGCTCGATCGAAAGCTCGCGACGCGTCCCGTTGACCGTGAGCGCGATGCGCACGGGATGAGGACCCGCGCCCTGGAGCGGGTCGCCGGCGTCGACCGCGGCCGCCGCTTCGGAGGGTGGCGCCGTCCCGACTCCCGCGGCCGCGGCAATGCTCGGAACTCCCGCCCGTACGAGAAAGCCTTTGCGCGAGACGCCGCGCCGATCGTGCGAATCCGACATTGCGTCCACGTTCCCGGTCGCCTCGCGAACGAATCGGCCGATCTCTTCCGCGCGGTTCTGTGGATCGGCTCGCGAAACTCGGCGGTTCGCCCCGTGGTAGAGCGCTCGGACTCGCTTCTCTCGAAGATCGGAGCAACGATGAACTGTCCGACTTGTCAGGCGCCGCTCGTTCCCGGCGCGAAATTCTGCGCCAATTGCGGCGCGCCGGCACCGCAGCTCACGCAGATCGGCGCCTACGCGGAGCCGATTCCCGAGAGCGACAACCCCAAAGAGCCGATCGTCGTCGGCGACATGTCGATCAAGGTCGAAGGCGAGCTCGTCCCCGTCGTCGATGTCGAACTCGGCACGCAGCAGACCGTGTACTTCGAACATCACATTTTGCTCTGGAAGCAGCCGAGCGTGACGCTCGGCTTCATGGGTCTGCAAAACGCGGGCAAGCGCTTCTTCTCGGGTTTGCAGATCTTCATCTCGACAGCCGCAGGCCCGGGCAACATCGCGTTCTCGCGTGAAGCGCCGGGCCAAGTCGTGGCGTTGCGCCTCGCAGCCGGCCAGTCCGTCGACGTGCGCGAGCATCAATTTTTACTGGCAACCAGTAACGTTGCGTACGATTTCTATTGGCAGACCGGGATCGCGAACGTCTTCTTCTCGCGGACGGGACTGTTCATCGATCGGTTTACCGCTAAAGCTCCGGGCGTCGTGTTGCTGCACGGCTACGGGAACGTTTTCGAAAAGACGCTGCAGCCCGGCGAGATGCTCGACGTCGAGCCCGGCGCGTGGCTCTGGAAGGACACGAACGTGCGCATGGATACGGTATCCGTGCTGTCGTCGCAAGGTGCGGGCGGGTTTCTGGGAGCGCTCGGCGCGTTCGTCGGCGGTGCTGCCCTACAACTCAACCGCTTTTACGGGCCGGGACGCGTTGGCTTGCAGTCGATGACCTATCACGAGCCCGCAACCGAAGGTGCGCAAGGGGCCGGCGGTCAGAGCAACGTCGGCAACGTGCTCGGGTCACTCTTCGGGAACCGCCAGTAACGCGGGCGCGGCGGGGAGCGCGGCGAAGTGAGGCGCGATGCTTCACGCTCTGCTCCTTGCCGCGGCGCTCGCTTCGCCTAGCCCCTCACCTGCGCAAGAATCCCATTGTCTCGACTCGTTCTACGGGGTCGGCGCGCTCTTCGTCGCACCCGAAGACGTTGCGCGTGGCGTTCAAAACTCACGTCCCGATCGCATCATCCGCGTCGACGTCGTTCAAGCGAAGTCGCTCCACGATACGCCGATCGTCGGCTTCCTCTACATATCGCAAGCGGACCGCGTGCTCTTCAGCACGCGCAAACGCAAGAACATCGATCCCGCCGTCGCACCGCTCATCCGTGAGATCTATGCGGCAGCCTCAACGGCGACGGCACCGCAGCTCAACCGGCTTCTCGAACGCCAAGACGGCAACGCCGTTCTCTACCTGCGCAATCCGCAGTTCCTCAAGCGATTACCGCTGCGCGCCCTACCCTGCGTCGTGCTGTCGGCGACGGAGAAGCCGCGTTAGTGTCGCTACGAGGCGTAGCTGACGTTGACGCTGAACCCGGCGGCTTCCGCGCGCGCGAGCACCGAGAGCACCTTTTCGATTTCGTCGTCGACCGACGAGATTTCGCGCGCGGTGATGCCGACCGGTGCCGCATTCTCCCACAGGACGCGTCGCGCCGTTTCGAGGGCGGTGCGCAAACGCTGCGGCGTTGCTTCGAGCACGGGCCAGTCTTCGTAGGACGCGGCAGGCACGATCCGCCACCCGTTACCCGAATACTCGTCCTCGTCGACGTAGGCGTTCGGAATCGCGCCGAGCATGTCGATTGCGTCGCGGTCGGCGGGACGCAGCGTTAGGCCCGCGTCTCCGAGGCGCACGACATACCGGAAGAACGCGGTGCCCCCGACGCTGTACGCTCCGGCGGGCGACCCCACGTTGACATGCACCATCCTCGCGAAATTCGAGTGGACGTTCACGCTACCTTTCGACGATCGACTCGATGGACTCGAGCGGTACGACGAGCGGCTCACGCGCGATGCCCTCGGCGGCGAAGAGCAGCATGACCGCATCGTCGCTCAGCCGGTCTTGCAGGACGCGTCCCTCAAAGCTGCCATCGCGAGTGCGTAAGGTGATGCGACGCGTTCCCGCGGCACGTAGCGCGGAAACGAGCACCGCCATTTAACGCGTGACGTCGAAAGGAATACCGAGCTCGCCTGCCAGCTTTTCGAGGCCCGTCCACACCTTGACATGCACGGGCACGCCGTTCTCCCGGTTTGCGAGCGTTTTCTCGTATTCGATCTCCCCGGCCACGTAGATCCGGTCGTTGCCGGGCGTTTTCTCGGAATCTTTGAACGCGCGCAGCTCCCGGTCCATATCGGACTTGAACGCGGCGGGATCGCGGAAACCGTCGATCTTGATCGCGCCGAAGAAGTGCGAGATCTTCCCCGGCGCCGGCGGGTCGCTCGGCAGCGGCAGATCGTTCCCGAACGCGCCGCCCGAAAGAACGCCGCACATGATATCGACGAGCAGCCCGAGACCGTAGCCTTTGTGGCCGCCGTTGTCGACGCCGAAGCCGCCCAGCGGCAGCAACGCGCCCGAGAGCGCTTCCTGCGGACTGAGCGTTTCTTTGCCCTGCGCATCGATCGCCCAGCCGGGACTCAGCTGCTTCTCTTTGCGATTGTAGACTTCGAGTTTGCCACGCGGCACCGTCGTCGTCGCGAAATCGAGCACGAACGCGGGTTCGTTTTGCGCCGGAATCGCGTACGCCCAAGGATTGGTGCCGAGCATGATCTGCTTGCCATACGTCGGCGCACCGTACCGCACGGAGTTCGTCGACGAGATGCCGATGAGATCGCCGCGCTCGAGCGCCAGCATCGCGTAATACCCCGCGATTCCGTAATGATTGGAGTTCCGCACCGCGCCGAATGCGACGCCGGCCTCTTCGGCTTTCTCGATGACCGCTTGCATCGCGCGCTTGCCGGCGGGGTGCCCGAGACCGTTGTCGGCATCGAGGACGATCGTCGTCCGGGACTCGCGCACGACGGTGACGTTGCCGCTCGGTTTCATGAGGCCTTTGCGAATGCGGCTGACGTAGTACGATTCGAGCCGCGCGACGCCATGCGATTCCACGCCGCGCAAGTCGGCCGCGACCAGGACGTCCGCGACTGTCTGCGCGTCTGGCCGCGCGACGCCGACCTGCGTGAGAACTTCAGCGACGAAGTTCTTGAGCTTGGGTTCGGTCGAGAGTCGGTATTCGGTATCGACGGCTTGAGCCACGCTGTCTTCCTTCCTTACGCTTCGCGCTGAGCTACGGAGAGAGAACCATCCGCGCCGCGAACTGCTCGACGGTAGCACCTTTCGTCGAGATACCCAAATGGAAAACGTCGCTATCGATGCCTTCCCGGGCGAACGCTTGGCGCATCGCCTCTCCGGTCGCTTCGCCTTCCCCGCTTACGAGGGCGATGACGCTCGGACCCGCGCCCGAGAGTGCCAGCGCGAGCAGTCCGGGTCGCTCGAAGCGCAGCATCTCGTCGAACCCGGGCACGAGCGGTGCGCGGTACGGTTGGTGAACGCGGTCGCCCGTTGCGACGCGCAACGTGCCGAGTTCCCCGCTCGCGAGCGATGCCGCGAGCAGCGCGGCGCGCTGCAGGTTGTACACCACGTCGGCCCGCTCGTAGGTCGTCGGCAAGAGCGCGCGCGCAGCTGCGGTCGGCAAGACGATGCGCGGCGTGACGACGACGGCCGAGAGCCCCGGTGGTGGATCGAAGCGTAGGTACACCGGCGCTTCGCCCGCCGGCATCGCCGCGATCACGACGCCGCCGAGCAGCGCCGGGAGCGCGTTGTCGGGATGCCCTTCGAGGTCGGCTGCGTGCGATGCGAGCTCGCGCTGCGCGGGGCGTTCGTCTGCGAGCTCCGCGCCGATCACCAGTCCCAGCACGGCGCCCGCCGCACTTGCGCCGAGACCCTTTCCCAGTGGAATTGCGTTCTCGACCAGGATCGAAACGTTCGGTCGCACACCGTGGAGAATCCGATCCAGGCCGCGCACGATCTCGTTCTCGAAACCGGCATTGGTCGGCACGAAAGCGCCTGCTTTGAATGAGACCGAGAAGTGCAGCGCCGGCTGCACGGTCGCGCGGACCCAAAGGTCAAGTGCTAAACCGATCGCATCAAAACCCGGGCCGAGGTTCGCCGACGACGCCGGCACGGCAACGACGAACGGACGCGCTTCAAACATGCACGGCCGTCACTTCGTCGACGAGCGCCCGCAAATCGGCATCGGTGGGCGTCGGGCGAATGGCGTTCGCAAAGCGTGCGGCCGACGTGTGATACGCCGCGGCATACGCGCCGTCTTTGAGCACGTGACCGGTCAAGACGAGAACGACATCATCGCACCGGCCGATGGTTCCCGCGACGCGCAACGCCTGCAGACCCGCAAGCGATGCGGCGGACGCCGGCTCGCAACCGATTCCGTCGCGGCCGATCACGGCGCGCGCGTCGGCGATCGCATCGTCGGAGGCGTCGAGCACCGTGCCGCCCGTCGCGCGCACTTCGACGAGCGCTTTGCGCCACGACGCGGGTGCGCCGATCTTGATCGCCGTCGCCGCCGTCACGGCGTGGACCGGCCGCAGGTCGCCGCCCTCGTGAAAGACGCGCGCGAAGGGTGCCGCGCCCGAGGCCTGCACGACGGCGAGCCGCGGCAGACGGTCGATCAGACCGAGGGCGTACGCTTCGCGCAAACCCTTACCGAACGCGCTCGTGTTGCCGAGATTGCCGCCGGGCAAGACGATCCAGTCGGGAGCTTGCCATGCGCGCGCTTCGAGCAGCGCGAATGCCGCGCACTTCTGGCCCTCGATGCGATACGGGTTGACGCTGTTGACGATCGCGACGCGCGCCGGGTCGAGGGCGCGCACGAGCTCGAGCGCGCGATCGAAGTCGCCGTCGATCGCAGCGACCGTCGCGCCGTAGTCGAGCGTCTGCGCGACCTTCCCCGCGCTGATACCGACGGCGGGTACGAGCACGAGCGCCGCGAGCTCGGCGCGCGCACAGTACGCGGCCATGGAAGCCGCCGTGTTACCGGTGCTCGCGCAAACCGCAACGCGGTTGCCGCGTTCTCGCGCGTGCGAGATCGCGACCGTCATGCCGGCATCTTTGAACGACGCCGTCGGGTTGGCACCGAGATGCAGATAGGAGACGCGCTCGGCGTCCGCGTACGCGGCGCCACGGTACGCGGCGTACACGGGGACGACGTTCTCGCGTAGCGTTACGACGTGTTCTCGCGCGATCGGCGGCAGCAATTCGCGAAAACGCCAGACGCCGCTGCGGTCGAGGTCGTCATCGGAGAGCCGGCGCTCCGAAAACGTGCGCCGCAGCGCCGCGCCATCAAAGTGCGCGGCATCGAGCGTGAACGCAAGCAGACCGCCGCACGCGGCGCAGAACATCGAGTCCGCGGTGGCGGCGGCGGCGCATTCGCTGCAAGCGAGGTGCATCGCGCGTCGTTCCGTAGGCGCTTTGCGCACGCCTACGCCGGTCGTGTGATCGCGCCGTCGGCGGCCGACGAAACGAGCGCTGCATACTTCGCGAAGACGCCGCTGGTGTAACGCGGCGCGGGGGCCGTCCACGTCGCGAGCCGCTCGCCCAGCGTCGCGTCGGTAAGTTCCGCGTCGATGCGCCGGCGCTCCACGTCGATCACGACGACGTCGCCGTCGCGCAGCGCGGCAAGCGGTCCGCCCATCGCCGCTTCAGGGGCGGCGTGGCCGATCATGAGTCCGCGCGTTCCGCCGGAAAAGCGCCCGTCGGTGAGCAACGCCACGGTCTCGCCCAAACCCGCACCGACGATCGCGCCCGTGATGCCGAGCATCTCGCGCATGCCCGGGCCGCCCTTGGGCCCTTCGTAGCGGATCACGACGACGTCGCCCGCAACGATCGCGCCGTTTCCGATCGCGGGCATGGCGTCTTCTTCACGATCGAAGACGCGAGCGGGTCCGCGATGGTACGGCCGTTCGTGGCCCGCAACCTTGACCACGGCACCATCGGGCGCGAGATTGCCGCGGAGGATGACGATACCGCCGCTCGACTTGAAGGGCCGCTCCGCGGTCGCGATCACGGCTTGGCCGGGGGTTTCGATTGCGTCCGCGACCTCGGCGCCGAACGTGCGTCCCGTGACCGTCATGACGTGCGCGTCGACGAGACCCGCCTCCGCCATTCGTTTACCGATGAACTGGATGCCGCCCGCGCGATCGACGTCGAGTGCGACGTACGTTCCGCCCGGCCGCAGATCGGCGACGATCGGCGTGCGCGCGCTAATCGTATCGAAGTCGTCGATCTCCAGCGGCACGCCAACTTCCCGCGCGAGCGCGAGGAGGTGCAACACGACGTTCGTGGAGCCGCCAGTGCCCGCCGCCGCCGCAATGCCGTTCTCGAAGGCCGCGCGCGTCAGGATGTCTTTGGGTCGAACGCCGCGCCGCAGCACATCCATCACGAGGACGCCCGCGTCATACGCCTTGCGCTCTTTGCGCGGGTCGGTCGCGCCGGGCGACGCGCTGCCGACGGGCGAGAGGCCCATGAATTCCATGACGGTCGCCATCGTGTTCGCCGTGTACTGACCGCCGCACGCGCCCGCGCCGGGACACGCGTGATCCTCGATGCGCTGCAGCTCATCGTCCGTGATTTTGCCCGCGGCGTGCGCGCCGATCGCTTCGAAGACGTCGACGATCGTAAGATCGCGGCCGTCGAGTTTTCCCGGCGCGATCGAGCCGCCGTAGAGGATCAGCGACGGCACGTCGAGCCGCACGAGCCCCATCGCCGCGCCGGGCGTCGTCTTGTCGCACGCGACGAGCGCGACGACGGCATCGAACATGTGGCCGCGGCCGACGAGTTCGATCGAATCCGCGATTAGCTCGCGGCTCACGAGCGAGGCTTTCATGCCTTCGGTGCCCATCGTGATGCCGTCGGAAATTGCGATCGTGTTGAATTCCATCGGCGTACCGCCGGCATCGCGCACACCGCGCTTGACGTGTTCCGCGAGGGCGCGCAGATTGAGATTGCAGGGCATCGTCTCGATCCACGTGTTGGCGATCCCGACGATCGGTTTGCGCAGATCGGCGTCGCTGAAGCCGACGGCCTTGTACATAGCGCGCGCGGCGGCGCGGTCGCGACCGTTCGTAATCGTCGCGCTCTTGGCTTTGATGTCGTAGGGCACTGGGCGGTCTTCGGGACTTACAAGCCGACGAGCCGGGCGTCGTCGGCGATGGCGGCGTCGACCGTCGGATAGACCGCGAAGACGTCGAGCAGTCCCGTGATGCGCAGCAGGCGCAGAATTTGCCCCTCGTGCGCGACCAGACGCACGGAGCCGTCGTGCTCGGCCGCACGTTTGTGCGCGCCGATCAGCGCCCCGAGGCCCGTCGAGTCCAGGAATTCGAGGTGTGTGAGGTCGACGACGATCTCGTGCTTATCGCGATCGGCCGCTTCCATCAGCGCGGCCCGCAGCGTCGGCGAGCTCGCGAGATCGAGGCTTCCCCCGAGCGCGAAGAGTTGCACCGCCCCGTCGGTGGTGCTCGTGACGTCGATGCTGAGCGTGTCTTGTGACATGTCTAGGCCTCGTATTCGCGCCATTCGACGATCGTTCCGTCCGCACAGCGGACGAATGCGCAACCGCCGCGTTCGCGCCACGAACCGTCGGCCGCCTGCATGGCGAAGTGATAGCGGACCGCGGCGCGCTCACCTTCGACGATCGTCTCGTCGACGTAAAATTCCCAGCGTGGGCCATCGCGAAAGAACTTTGTGAAGTGGGCGACGATCGCTTCACGTCCGGCGACGGGCGAGCGCCCGGCCTCGTGATAGGTGCCATCGAGCGCAAAGTGCGCCGCCGAACGAAGCGCGTCGCCTTTGCGCCACGCGTTGAAGAGATCCGTGAGCGTTTCGCGCACGGTCAAGAGCGGCGCGGCAACCGAGCGACGTGAGTCATTGAGGAGAATTTCTTAAAACGTCGAGCCGCGCAGACCTCCGCACGCCGCGGCGGGGCGTCGATGCAGGAGCGACGCGAGCAACTCGTAAAGTCACACAGACCTCGGCCGAGGCAAATTCTCGTGAGCGAAGAGGAGGGCTCTGCCCTTGCAGCACGCTGAAAAGACCACCTTGTAGTTGTCCCGCGCAACACGGAGGGTTCGCTCTCGACGGTCGTTGCACGAAGTCGCCCGCGTAGGCGACTGCGAATAAGAGACGCCTCCCGAGCTTGCCTCCGGAGGCGTCTTGCTTATCGCATTTCAGCAACCGCCGCGTCTGGCGGCGCAGTCGCGAACGCCAAGTATCTGCGGCACCGAGGCAACTCTCGGCGTTTCTTCGCAGGAAGATAGTGCCGCAAATAACGGTGGGCTGGCGCGGGCATCCGCCAAGCCGCGGCTCGCGGCGCAGCCGCGAACGCCAGTATTTGCGGCACCGAGACAACTCTCGGCGTTTCTTCGCGGGAAGATAGTGCCGCAAATACCGGTGGGCTGGCGCCGGCATCTGCCAGGCCGCGGCTCGCGGCGCAGCCGCGAACGCCAAGTATTTACGGCACCGAGACAACTCTCGGCGTTTCTTCGCAGGAAGATAGAGCCGCAAATACTGCTGGGGTGGCTGGATTCGAACCAACGAATGGAGGATTCAAAGTCCCCTGCCTTACCACTTGGCGACACCCCATCGCTGCCACGCGCACGTCGCATGTACGCAGGCGCGCTCGCCATCTCCTAGACGACTCTCCACACCTCAGCGCGGCAACAACGAGCGGCCGGCCCGCAAGCCCTACCTGCAGTAGTGTCCGAAAAGCCTCAACCAGTAGTGTCCGAAAAGCCTCAACCGCTAACGGGACGCTGCGGTCGTCGCTGTGCTCGAAGGTGCAGTGGTCGGCGCGTGCGACGGCGCGGGCGACGGCGCGGGCGGCGCACCGCTTGGCTGGGCAGTTGCGCTGCCCGTAGCGCTCGGCGATGGGGAAGCCGACGCGGTTGCCTGAGCCTGATACGGATTGGGCGTCGCCGAAATGGCACTCTCAGTTACAAGCGAGGGAAAGCCCTGCGCGAGTCGCAGTCGGCTCATGTGCGCGTAGCGCGTGTTCCCGAAGTTTGCAGCGATGTAATGCAGTTCCGCAGTGGCGTCGGCGCGCGCGTCGGGTGACTGGACCACCTGATAGAGCTGTTCGAGATGGAAAGCTGTCGGCGCAAGCCAAGGGTCGCGCGGATAGCGGTCGTGCCAGGCGTGCAGGGCCGCGTCCGCGAGTGAAGCGTCGTGGACGAGATCGGCATCCGCGATGGTCCGAGCATGATAGCGACGACCCAGTGCGTCGATGCGCATGCGGATCGATAACGCGCTCATCTTCTGAGCTCCGAAATATTCGTCGGCAGGCGCGGCGGAACGGTCGATCTTCCCCGCAGCCGATGCCGCCAGGAAGAGTGAAAGCGACGCGAGCACGGCGATAGAGGTAACGATAGATAGGCGCACGCGAGCCCTTTCATCGCCGGGCGCCCAAGACCGCTCTTTTCGTGTTCGGATTTCGTTAAGATCCTTAACGCCCCGAAATCAGCGGCTAGCGACTCGCGCCATCACGCGCTTCGCGCCGAGATAGCGTGAGGACCAGTACGCATCGGCGATCCGGCTGATCCGCACGCCGTGACTCGAGCTGTGAATGAAACGGCCGCGGCCGAGATAGATCCCGACATGCGACGGACCCGGCTCGTAGGTTTGAAAGAACACGAGATCGCCCGCGACCATGCCGCCCTTGGTTGGCCGGCCGGCGTAGTATTGCGCGTCGGCCGTGCGCGGCAGCGCGATGCCCAGCATCGCGAAGACGTGTTGCACGTAGCCGGAGCAGTCGAAGCCCGAGGGCGATGCGCCGCCGAACACGTACGGGGTACCGATGAAGCGCATGGCGTCGCGCGTCAAGCTCAGCGCGATCGACGACGTACGGCTGATGATGCCGCGTGCGAAGCGATGGATCGTATCTGCGGCTTTTGCCGGACTCGCTGCAAAGAGCGGCGCGGCGCTGACACCCGACGCGTCCCACATCTTGAGATCGGCGCCCGGTGCGGGCATCGCGGAGGACGTCTCCATCGCGCGCAATTCGGCCCGCGCTTCTTGCGGCACGGAGGCTGGTGCCGGTAGCGCGGCTTCGGGCGCGCTCTCGTCGAGCGCAAGCACCGTGCCGGCGGGGAGGCTCTGCGTCGCGCCGTCGATTCCGTTGAGGCGTGCTATCTCAGCGACGCTGACGCCTTCGTTCGCGGCGATCGTTGCGAGCGTCTCACCTGGGACGACGCGGTGGAGCGATGCGTGGGGGTTCGCATCGGCAGCGCCCACGAGCGCGCAAGCAAACAGAATGGCGACAAGCGCCGTTCCAAACGGTCGATACAACGGCTCCTCTTTCAACGCCTGCGAGGTTAGTTGACGGGTTCGGGCCCAGAGGCTGCCCTAGCGCCGACCGGCGCATTCACCCCACCGTGATGTCCCCCGCTCCGGTGTCACCCGGATTCGGCGATTGGCGTAGACGAGTCGCGCGAGCATAAAGCTCACACGAAGCTCAGCGGGCTATGACGCCCACCGCGCTTGCAACTACGGGTTAGCTGCCCGGTGGGGGTGTCCTGCGTCGAGGCGGTCAAAAATTTTTATCGTCCTGCTCTGGGCTCCGGCGACGGTGCAAAAGTTTTGGGCGCATAAATCTTTACGAGCTCGTCTGCGGTACCGGGCACGCGCACCAGATGCGGATGTCGCTCGCCGTCGCGCGCATCGATTTGCACGGTTCGCAAAAAATCGCCGTTGGACACGATGAGCTGCATCGGCGTCGCATTGCCTTTGTGGGCCGCGAGGGCGTCGTGCAACGTTTCGGCGGTAAAGCGTCGTCCGTCGATGGCAACGATCTTCTGCCCGGGTGCGAGACCCGCGCGAAAAGCAGCCGACTGCGTGAGAATATCCATGACCGCCCCGTCGGCCGCTAGCGAAAGGCCGATCGAGAAGCGCGCGTCGATCGCGCCTTTGTGCAGCGCCTCTTGACCTTTTTCGAGCGCCGAGGGTGTGTCGGTATAGACGAGCTTATAGCCGCCGCCGGTAATGCCGCCAAGGGGAGCGTTTGGCTGGATCGTCGCGATGCGCTTGGCGAAGAACCCGGGCCAGTCGTATGGTACGACCGCATTCAATAACGCGATGACCGTGTTCTCGTCATAGGGGTTCACGCGCGGCGCATCGGTCGTGTTCGAGCCGTTGCCCCACAGTTTGCAGAAATCATCGAGCGACTTCGCATCGTGCGTGAGTTTGCGGATCGTCACGTCGGCTTCGAGCCAAATGAGGTTGTCTTCGGTATAGAAATCGCCGGCCGTCCGACGGATCGCAGCGTAGGCGGGCGGGGCGGCGTAAAGGATCGGCGCCTCATCGGCGGCATCGCGCAGCGGGCGCCATTGCCGCCCGCTTTCGACATCCATCGATGCCGCGGCTTGCGCCAACTCGTCGAGTTGAATCGCGAAGCTGTTGAGCCGCGCGCGCGTCGCGAGCTTCTCGCCGTTGTATTGGTTGAGCCCTTCGTAGACCCAGAGCAGGTCGGTCTTCTCGGGCGCCTGATAGTCGGGTTGAAAGAGATCGCCGGGGCGCCGGTATTTGCCATTCCACGAATGCGAATACTCGTGCGGCAGCAGGTCCGCGAAGGATGAGTATTTGGCATCGTCGGCAGCATATTTTTCGGGCGCGCGATTATCGCTGGACTCGTGGTGTTCGATGCCGTTGGGTTCGATCGCGTCGCTCAGCGTCAAGAGAAAGTGATAGTCGCGGTAGTGTTTGCCGCCGTAGAGCGCGGGCGCTTCCGCCACGAGGTGCCGCATCCCAGCGAGGAATTTGGGCGTGAGCGCGATGCCCGCGGCACTGTCCGAGGCGGCATCGAGTTCTTGATTGCCGCCGAGGGGAAACGCTTTCTCATGTGCGCCCGCGATGACCGGCGAATCGATGACCGTGTACAGCATCGCCGGTTTAAAGGTAACGCTGCCGCCACTCGATGATGCGACGGGGAGCGCGGTGCCGTACGTCCAGCCGGTTGGCAGCGTCAGGCTCGCGTCGACCTGCGTGCCATACGCGGTCGCGCCTTGCGGATAGACGACGAAGTTGCTGTACTCGATGACCGCAAGCTGCGACGTGCTGATTGGCGCATTCTGCCCGTTGCGCGACTCGGCACCGACGACGTCGAAATCCACTTCGACATTCGATGCGCCCGGCGGCACGGTCGTGTGGACGGCGTAGAAGTCGACGAGGTCGCGGCGCCAGTCGAGCTTCGCACCGTTTGCGAGGACGCGCAGGCCGACCACGCCTTCGATCGGCCCCGCAGGCGCGTGGTACCCCGGGATCCACTTCGGATAGACGAACGTAAACGCGCCAGGAGCTGCCGGCAGCGTGACTTTGACGTGATAGATCTGCTGCGCCGCTTGCGTCGCATCGACGGCGACCGTTAGGGTGCTCGATGGCTGCGCGTAGGCGCGGCCCGGGTCCAGGAACGCAAGCGACGCGCACGCGAGAAGCGCTGCGCCTCGGTAGGCGAAATGCATCGCGGCTATTGCGCCGCTCGCTCCACGATTTCCGCTACCTCGCGTGCGAGCCGCTCGATGCGTCGCTGGTCGTCACCTTCGATCATCACGCGAACGAGCGGCTCGGTTCCCGAGGGCCGCACCAAGATCCGTCCGTCAACGCCGAGTTCGTGCTCGACGCGCGCGATCGCGCTGCGAACCACTTCGGAACCGAGGACATCTTTGCGCGGCGTTCGCACGTTCACGAGAATCTGCGGCGCGACGTGTAATGCTGCGGCAAGGTCGTGCAGCGTGGTCCGTTCGCGCGCGACGATCGAGTACAGCGCCACTGCCGTCGCCGGTCCGTCGCCCGTCGTATTGCGTTCGAGGTCGATGACGTGACCCGATTGTTCGCCGCCGAACCTATAGCCGCGCTCCTGCATGAGTTCGAGCACGTACCGGTCGCCGACGGCCGCGCGCGCGAGCGCGATTCCCTCCTTACGCAGCGCGCGCTCGAGACCGACGTTGCTCATCACGGTGCCGACGACCGCATCACCGCGCAGCGCGCCGCGCCGCTTCTTCTCGCGCGCGAGGATCAGCATGACGTGATCGCCGTTCCGCGTCTCCCCCGCTTCGTCGATGAACAGCGCGCGGTCGGCGTCGCCGTCGAACGCGACGCCGAGCACCTGCGCACCCGGCTGCTGCTTGGCGAGCGTGCGCACGCGCTCCGCAAGCGCACGCAGATCGGTCGATCCGCACGCGACGTTGATCCGCGCGCCGTCGTCCTGCGCGTGAAGCGGCTCGACGGTCGCGCCGAGCAGCGAGAGTGCCCGCGGTCCGATCTCAAACGCCGCGCCGAACGCCGCGTCGACGACGATTGTAAGTGTTGAGAGGTCGCCGCCGCCCGCGACGAGCGTTTCGAGGTAGAGCCGTGCGAGTTCGGGTGAATGGCGCGCGATGCCGACGCCGCCGTGCGTCGGCCGCGGCAGCGCGGAGTCGTCGGCGACGGCGCGCTCGAGTTCGTCTTCGCGAGCGTCGCTGAGCTTGAAGCCGTCGGCGCCGAAGATCTTGATGCCGTTGTCTTCGATCGGATTGTGCGACGCGCTGATCATGACGCCTGCGGCCGCCTCTTCGAGTACCGTAATGCGCGCAACGCCGGGTGTCGGGAGCACGCCGACCGAGAGCGCATCGCGGCCGGTCGAGGTGATGCCCGCGACGAGCGCCGCTTCGAGCATCGTCCCCGAGAGTCGCGTGTCGCGGCCGACGACGATGGGACGCTTCGCCTCGGTCGTGCGCGCCAGGACGCCCGCGGTCGCACGTCCGACGCGGAACGCGAGTTCCGGCGTCAAGTCGGCGTTCGCGACCCCGCGCACGCCGTCGGTACCGAAGATACGCGCCATCAGCGCGTTTGCGTGGCGGCGATGAAGCGCGCGCGGACGCGCACGAGGTTCGGTTCGACCCCGATTGCGGGCATTTCGTTGCCGTGCGCGTCGATCGCAATCGGGCGCAGCATCGCGTCGAGTTTCGAGGGCGTCGAAGGTAGAGCGACGTCGACGCGCACGGCCGACACACGAGCGAGGTCGCTCGTCGGCGCGCGCAAGACTGCGTCGGTCGGCGCGACCGTGAGGCTCTGCACGACGACATTATGACGCAGGGCGTTGTTGTAGTGCACGTAGACCGGAAGGCTGCGCTCTTGTATGCGCTCGATCGCGAGCGTGACGGATGCGGGTGCGAGCGACTTGATGTCGAGTTTGGGCGCAATCACTTCAACCGGCACGTTATAGACGCCCGGACCGCGTCCCTCGAGATTGAGCACCGCACGCACGAGTTGTGGCCCGATCGCGCCACCGCCGCGCGGTACGGCGATCGCCACGGTCGCCTCGTGCTCCGCGAAATGCGCGACCTCGTCAACGGCGAGCCCGCTCGTGCCGATCGGCACGCTGACCTGTTGCACGAAACGTGCCGCGATGACGGGATTGGGCGTCAAGCGCAAGTACGCCCATGCGGCGAAGGCGATCGCGATCGCGAGAAGCTTCAGACCTATATTATTGCGGAGCCGGCTAAGCACGCTCGGCGAGCTCGCCGGATCCTTCATCGGCTTTGGGTGTGCGACGGCCGAAGCGCGCGCCGACGTGCAAGCGCTGCGGGCGTCCGCCGCTCGACGCGCGGATGCAGGCGAGCAACACGGCGCGCAGACGCGGCTCGTCGTCGAGCTCGCGCGAAAGTTTTCCGGTGCGCGCGATGGAGATCGCGCCCGTCTGTTCGGAGACCACGAGCACCACGGCATCCGTCTGTTCCGAGAGGCCGATCGCGGCGCGGTGCCGCGTGCCGAGATGGCTCTCCGTCAGCACGTTCTCGGAGAGCGGCAGAAAGCAGCCGGCAGCTTCGACGAGGGAGGCGCGGACGATCGCGGCGCCGTCGTGCAACGGCGAGCGCGTCGTGAAGATCGAGAGCAGCAATTCGACGGAGAGCCGCGCATCGAGCCGGGTCCCGCTTTCGACGTATTCGCGCAAGCCCGTCGTGCCTTCGATTGCGACGAGCGCGCCGACGCGGTTGCGCGAGAGGATGATCGCCGCGCGCGCGAGCGTCGCGACCGAGTCCTCGAGCGTTTGCGAATCGTCGCTCGCTTCGCGGCGCGCGATCATTCCGCCGCGGCCGAGTTGCTCGAGCAGCCGCCGCAGCTCCGGTTGAAAGACGATTGGGATCGTCACGGCGGTGCCGACCAGCGTGAATTGCAAGATCGTCGCGAGCACCAAGAGGTGGAAGAGGTTCGCGAGCCCGAGCAACCCCGCCAGGACCGCGATACCCAGGAGAATCGGCACCGCACGCGTGCCGCGGATGAGCACGAGGAGATAGTAGACGAGCAGCGCGGTCGCGACGATGTCGACCGCATCGGCAATTCCGAAGGGCACGTCCGGTACCGGCAACGAGGGGAACGGCAACGAGGGGAACGTCATGTGCCCGCCTCCGCGAGCAGCGCTTCGAGATGGCTCTCGATCACGCGCGACGCCGTGAGGTCGGGCGCGCCCAGCACGTCGCCTGCGAAGGCGGCGAGCGCAGCGTCGTCGAGGGCGACGAGCGCTTCGATCCGGCGGCCGGGCGCCGCCGCAAGCTCCGCATCGATCAGAGCGACGACGAAGGCGAGCGAGGTCCGCCCGGTATCGGTTTCGACGACGAGCGCGTCGTCGCCGTCGCGGTAAGCGTGGCGCACGCCATCCGGGCAGCCGGCGCCGCCCAGCGCGTCGAAGAGGCGGCCGAGGGTTCGCGAAGCGTCGGGCACGATACGCAAGACCGCGAGCGCCGGAACGTCGACGGTCGCGGCGGGGAGCGTCCGTGCGGCCTGCTCGATGGCGGTTTGGTCGCCCGCCAGCGTCACGTAGGTCCGCGAACGGGAGGTCTTCCAGGACCTCACCGCCGCCCCGGCCGAACGTACACCGCGCGTTACGGCATCGCGCTCGCTTGCGTCGAGCACGCCGCCAAACCGAACGCTGGCGAACCGTTTCACGAGACTTCCTTGCAGATTCGAGGGCGTCGCATCCTTACACGTTCCGCAGCTTCACTCATGCGTGTCGCTCTCCGCTGAACGTCCGGCCCGCGTCGTCAGCGTGGGCCGCAACGCGGCGTGGATTGCCTTCGAAGACGAAGATCGCGTGCGTTTGGCTGCATTACGCAAGAACGTCGATCGGCTGACGCTGGTTCCGGGCGACCTCGTGCGCGCGACGCCGCTCGATGACGAGCGGGTCGTCATCGACGGGCGCGAGCCGCGGACGTTCGCGCTCGAACGCACCACGCAGGGCGGTCGCATCAAGACGATGGCCGCCAACATCGACGGCATCGCGGTCGTTGCGGCCCTCGCGCGACCGGCGCTGCACGTCGCCATGATCGACGAATTGGTCGCCTTCGCGGAGATCCACGGCATCGCCGCGACGACGATCTTCACTAAGGCCGATCTCGCTTTCGAAGCCGGCGTGGATCCGACGGCGCTGCGCGAGCTCTACGTGTCGCTCGGCTACGCGTCGTTCATCGTAAATCCCAAGACTGGCGAAGGCGTCGATGCTGTTGCGGAGGCGCTCGAGAACGTGCACACGCTACTGATCGGGCAGTCGGGAGTTGGGAAGAGCTCGCTGTTTCGAGCGCTCGGCGGCGCGGGCGAGGTCGGCGACGTTTCGAAGATCGGCCGCGGTAAGCAGACCACGACGACAGGCAAGCTCTACCGCTTCACACACGGTTTCCTTATTGACAGCCCCGGGGTCGGCGAATTCGAACTCGCCGGGTGCAGCGATGCCGAGATCGCGCTCGGTTTCGTCGAGTTCAAGCTGTATCTGGGGACGTGTCGTTTCGGCGACTGCCGCCATCGCACCGAGCCCGGTTGTGCGGTGCGTGCTGCGGTGGCGGCCGGGGCGATCGCTGCGAGCCGTTACGCGAGTTACGCCGCGATCATCGACCGCGAAGCCGAGCGGCGCGCTTACACTTCGTCCGGCGCGTGAACGAGACGCGCGGTGCCGGCGCCGGGCGGACGCGCTCCGTCCTCGACGATCGAGACGAGTTGGTCGAAGGCGCGCCAGACGAACGGCAACTGCGCTTGCAGACCATAGCCGAAAGCGGCGTACGCATCGACGTGCGTTCCGCCCGCGACGACGTACTGCCAGTAGCGATCGCTGCGTCCGGCGGCGCGGACCGCCGTGAGATAGGGTGCCGCGTTGTGCTGCGGCGTGATGAAAACGTCGGCGTCGCCCGTGATTCCGATTAGCGGACGTTCGATGGCGCCCGTGTGCGCGAAAGCCGCGATGGTCTCGCGCGCCGCTTCGGAGGGAACGTATGCGGCGCGGCGTTCGAGTGAGTCGAGCTGCCCCGTGTCCGGATCAAGTAGGCGCGCAAACATAAATGTCGTGAGGTCGGCGTAGAACGGCGCGAGATTTGCGTAGTGGTCGTTCCAGAGCGAGGGGCGGGCGTCGTCGGCTTGTCGCCGGTCGGGTGGGAAGCCAGCCGCGACAATTGCTGCGTGCGCCGCCGTGTCGGCGAAGCGCGAGCTGAGGTACGCGGGCATGTTGCGCAGAAACGCCGGAAGGTACGTCAGGATGTTTTCGCTCGGATGCCAGTACACGGATGCCCACTCGAGGCCGCCGTCGACGAGCTCGGGATGCCGTTCGAGCAGCCAGCGCACCTGGCCGCCACCGATCGAGAGGCCGACCGCATAGGTGCGCCGTGGCACAGAACCGCGCGCGGAGCGCACGTGCTCCGTCGCAGCCGCGATCAGTCCCGGCAGATCCGCATGCCACGTGTTGACGCCGATGCGCCGCGGTGAGAGCGCCCCCAGGCGCAGCACCGCTGTGTCTCTCGGCACGCCCGGCATATCGAAGGGAATTCGGTACAAAGTTTGCGCGTCGGGCGCATCCTCCGCGGGCTCGAGGATGGCGTTGTATGGGATACCTTTGTTGCTCGACGCGAACGCGAACCCGCGCGCGAGCAAAAAATCAGAGAAGGTCGCGTCGTTCGCAAACTCGCTGCGCGTTGCCGGCGTGCCGCAGACGACGAGCTTGCCGTTCCACGCCTCCGGAATCCGCACGACGTAGCGTTGACCGGGGCCAAGCGAGTCGAGGATTTGGTAACCGGGGATCGGCTGCTGTGCCGGCGATGGCGTGGCGGCCACGATGAGCGCTCGGGCGTCGGCAGCTGGGTCATAGCCGGGCGTCGGCTCCGGCCGCGGTGCGTAGCCGAAGCGCAGGTCGGGCAGGGTCATGGTCGCCGGAGTCTTTCTTCATGCAACCCGCACCGTCTTTGGTCTCGCCGCACGACTCTGCGAAATGCATGGTGACTGTAGCGCAACGTCATCACCGAAGGCAGAGAATTTCAGACAGGGAAGGAGCGTGAAGCGATGGAGACGCTCAACGAAATTACGCTACCCGAAACGAAGCCGGCGATGGAGTGGATCGGTGATCGGCCGGTTCAAAAAATGAGCCTGACACGTAAGCACAGTCGATTACAAGCCGCGTTCATTCGTGCTCTTGAGGATTGGGCCGGGAACCGCGGCGAGGTCGGCCCCGAGTGGCGTTTTCGTGCCAACGCTCCCGGTGAAAGTATTCATCCGCTGGTGCCCGATGTTGCGTATATATCGCACACCCGGCTTCGGCCGCTTTCTCCGAGAGACCGCGAAACTCCACTCATCGCCCCGGCGGTCGTCGTCGAGATTCTCTCGCCTGATGATCGCCAAAAAGATGTTGACAAGAAGCGACGCGCGTACTTTGCGTGGGGTGTAATGCTTGAAATCATCGTCGATCCGGAGACACGTAACATCGACGTGTATGACAGCGCGGGCCGTTATGAACGCGTCGAAGCAACGGTCGAGATGTATTCTCCGCCGGTAATTCCCGACTTGCGGCTTCCGCTGCGCGCGATGTTTGAAAAGCTCGATATTCCAGCAGAATAGACGAGGCTTTACCACGCCGACCATAGCCGATAACCCGCCCCCAACCGCCATGCTTAAGCGCCGAGCGCGCCTACGCAATTGACGCATTGCGCCGCCTTCGCCAACAAATCGAGCGCATGAAGGACAGAGCAAAGGCACTCGACTTTTCCGGCGAAGTAATGCAAGTACTCGAGACTTTCGCAGAGCTCAATGAGCGGTATCCGAGTCTAGGTCAGCTGTTCGGCGGCTATCTGAATCAAGATTGGTCGGTGCACCACAAAACTGCCGAAAGGCCGTCGATGCGTTTGCGGCCGAAGGCGTAGAGTTGCGTGGCCCTGCTGCCCGGGAGCTCGGTGCGTTGCTGAAGGCATACGACGACGAAGCTCTACCAGAGATCGTCGATGCCTTCATAGTCGGTTACGACTTCGAGGGCGATGGATTCACGGCCCGAACTTGGCTCGAGCGCGTCCGATCCCGCCTTGCCGCCCCTCGAACCCAAAGGGCGAGTTCGTCGCCTCGCCCCTCGTCTATTCAAAATTTGTCGACATCGCTTACATCATGCAATGAGCGATACTCCGTCGGCTCACCGGTCCGGGGATCGCCTCATGGCTGGCCGTTGGTCTTGATGACCGTCAAGCCTTGTGGCTCGCAGTCAGTATTATTCAATCCGTTTGCAACACCGACTTGGATGCGAACGTCGGGGACGGTGGTAGAAAAGACCCCAATTTCCGGTAGCATGACGACCTGCTTGACGGTGGTCCCGGATGCTGTTGTTACCGCTTCCGTTGGGGGCCCCCCGCCAGTCGATGTCGGTTGGCCAATATCATTTAAGATGTGATAATTTCCGTCAGCTAGACGACCGGCAAAACCTCCATTGTCGACGGCGTAGTTAGCGACTTGTCCTCCACAACCGGCGTCCGAACTTCCCTGTGGTGTTACCCCCGTGTAAAAAACCGGAGTAATCCCAATCTGATTCGGCTGCGTCAAAAATGAGCCGGGTGCGGGCAGTGCGCCGGAAACATTCTGATTGAGCGTCGTGTCAATTTCAAGACTGTCGTAGAGTTCGCTTGCGGACGGAATGGCTGTCGAGGCGAAGAGAACGGTGCGGATTTGCGTAATACCCCACGGTGTCCCTTTCTCGCCGGGAAACGTGCTTGGCGTAAAGTTCTTCGTCACCGTGATAGGCGCCGGAGGTCCGGGCGGTGGCGGATTAGCACCCCCGCCGCCTCCACCGCAACCAGCTATGAGAGTGCCGAAAAGAACTAATGGAACGCTCGACTTTTTTAAAGCGGACATGGTCATTTTCTCGTTCCTAAGCTCGAGGCGTTCTCCGACAAAAACTCGTTCACGTCGATCGTCCCGGTCAGGCAGTTCAACATATGCCGCTCACTTCGAGATCCTGAGCGAAACTCCACGATTACTCCGTTCGGTAAGCAACTCATCTTTTGAGCGCTGCCGACTGAACCCAATGTCTGCGTGACCCTGATAAGTCCCGTCGGCGCGACCTCAAAAAGAAACGGTGGATCGACGTTCATACTGAGGAGCCGCAGCGAAGCGCGCATTCGAACCGGCGGAACACTCGCGTCGGCCCCCGCCGTCATTCCAGCGCCTGTCGGACCATTGCGATACAGTTGAAGCACCGTCTCTCCGTTAGACTCAGAGACGGCGATCGTTGCGCCGGTTCCGTTGATTGGCTGCGAGACATCGCCGTTGTTCTGACTGGTCGCATGAACATCGCGTAGCAACGCTTGAAATCCCAAGGCGGCGGCACGCGCTTCACCGGGGCGCGTCGAGAGTATCGAAACACCGAGCAAAACGAACATGCAGAGGATGCTAAAAGCGACGAGGAGCTCGAGCAATGTGAAGCCTCGCTGCAAGCGGCCGTTCATCGCAGTTCGCTGTTGACGTCTTTGTTCGTCCACGCTTTCGATTGCAAATTGTTGGCATCAACCGCGAGCGGATTAATGGGCAGAGGCGACGGGGGTACATTCTTGTTGAGCGGAAATTTGGTGTTAGCTGGGTCGCATGGAATTTCGTACGCCGGAGCCGTTCCTGCGCCCCAATGCAAACCTTCAACGTTGTTTGTCTTATTGTACGGATTGGGGTCCGCATCGCGATTGACACAAGTGATCTGGACCTTGATGCTGGTATCGCGATATCTATCAGGATTTTCGGGAACGGGAACCGCGCTATCAAGAGATTTTCCGTTGCTCGTGTTGACCTGTACTTGAGGCCCGAACGCCGCGACCCCACCGCTATCACCCTGTGCTGCGCCAAGTTCTCCGTTGAGCGACGTGACTTCTTGGGAGCCGGCTATCATTGCATAGGGCGGTGCGTTGAAGACACGCAGAGTCATGAAGCGCGAGCGACTACCCATTGTTTCGCCGGTCGTTGAACTCATGACTGTCGAGACCAGCGTAATCGCGACGCGTTGCTCGTTGATGACGTTGCCTTGCATATTCTGCGCAGTGTCTCGAGGGGTGCCCGAAGGCGTGCTATTGGAGGTGCTCTTCACCGTCCAGGTGGACGTGAATTCCATCACGCAGGGACCCGATGTGGCGAGCGTCGCGCAGATCGGGCGGTTCAGGGCGACCGTCTGCGGGCCCGTCGGCCACGACGAGCTGGTGCTGTGGTCTCGCACGAACGTCTGCGCCTGATCGAGCGCATGTGCGGTCCCGGTTTGCATCGCCACGTCGAGGTTCTGCGAGATGAGCTTGGCGCTGAGCAGCTTCGCCGAGATGAACGTCTCCGTGAGTGCCGCAAAACCAAAGGTGATCATGATGGCGAGCAGCAGAAACACTTGCGGTAACATCTACCGGCCTTTCAATTTCGGTTGCCGCCAGCGCAAACCGGCGATGCCGCATGCTTATCGCAAAAACCGGGCGGCGGCGCGCCGACCGGAGGCGGCACGGGATTCCAATCGGGCGGCTCACTTGGCGGAAAACAACTTGGGTTGACCGTGCTCGGATTGAGGCATTGCGGAGGCGTCGATGCCGTTGTATCCGGCGCCGGCGTGACGTCTTGCGTTACAGGTGGAAGCGTGGCGCCAGAAGCCACGGGGGTCGGCAAGACAAGCTGACCGTTATTGTCTTTCTTGTTGATTTTGATACAGTTATTAACGATAGCGTACACGCTCTCGGCATAATCCCGTGCGTTGTAGTCGCGAAACTGCGGCGCATTGCGGTCGTTGATGCGCATATTGGTCATGACGGCGGGGTCTTCCGCACAAACGTCGCCCGCAACGTTCTTGAAATGATCGTAAGAAAACGTTACGTGACCGTAAATAGAGAATTTCGTGACCTGCGCCAGACCCGCCCACGAGCGATGGACCGTATCGCGCCGATAGATCACCACGTGGTACTCGGGGATCCCCTTATACGTAAATCCCGACGGTGCATCGCCGGCTCTCAAATCCAGCATATGTGGCGGCCCGCTCCCTTGGAGAGCGACGTGCACGATCGTGTTGCCACCGTAGAGTTCGGGTTTCGGCTTGGGGAGGCTGTTGTCGAAGCTTACGGGTAAGGGCTGCGGCGTATTACCGGGAAGCGCCGCCGTAAGTGCCGGCGCGTACGGGTTCATGTTCGTCACAAGCTCGTTTGCCTGCAGGTCGCGGGCATCGAATTGGTCGACGTTTTCGATTGGCGGATACGTCGCTGCTTTTGTGACGTTCCCGGTCTGCGGGTCACGAACGCCAACAACGCCGTTCGCATCGTAATCGAACCGTTGCAAGCTATGATTGGCCGCATCGAAGGCGTAGGCCCAAAAGATGTCCTGGCCGGCGTCGGTCTTCGAGTAGAAATCGACTTCGTGTGCGAGACAATCCGTCGGTTGCGTCTGCGAACAGTCCGTCGCCTTATTGCCATGGACGTCCAGCGAGGGAACGAACACGGCGAGCGCCGTCGTCGCGTCGCTGCGCAACTGTTGCGCTAGCGCATCGACGCCCGCGCCGCCGCGCGCCGTCGTGTAGCCGTTATTCGCGACGGTCGCAACTGCCTTAACGACGCCCAGGGCGGCGAGCGAGATCGCGACGATGATCGCGACTGAGATCATCGCTTCAACGACGGAAAAGCCAAGCTCTTGGCTTCGGTTCTCGCCGCTGCTATTGGCCACTGGGAACCGCCGCGGGCTCAATGAACGTCCCGGCCGGAGAGTAACCGTAACCGCTGGCATCTTTGATCGTGCCCGGAGGGACGGCCTCACTGCTCAGCGTCGTCTGCTTCGTCGCCACATTTCCGTCCGCATCCATCGCCGTCAGCGTGAGATCGTATAGCGTCGTCGACCGGGGAACCGAGGCGATCGTCACCGTCACGACGCGCTGCCCTGTCGCGCTCGGCAGATGCAGCGTCGAGGTGGAGCTCGACGGAATCTTTGGGAGCAACCTCTTGTTGTCGTACTCCGTGGCGGCGCGAAGCTGCGCGATCACGTTGAGTAAGTCTTCGTCCATTTGCGCCTTGTTTTGCGCGATGTCGACGCCTCGCATCGATGCCAGCACCGCGTCCGTGATCCCCAGAACGACGATCGCGAGGAGCATGATCGTGACGAGCGCCTCCAACATCGTGAAGCCACGCTCGCGGCCCCGGGTCACGTGCTCTCCGAACATCGGTCTCCTCAGGGAAATGGCGTTGCCAGCGGCTCTTACGTGTGCGGCCTCGTTTGCGACCTCGGCCGCCGAGAAGCGGAGGCTTCCGACTCGTTCAGTGCCCCGAAACTCGTGCGAAGGACATCGTTCTCAGTGAAAAATATCGCCGGGAGATTCGGAACGCCGCGCAGCCGAGGTCGAGTCGGGGGCAGGACTCACCTTTATATCGATGAAGGCGGGGGCGAGCTTGTGAGGTAGCGGCTGAGGCGCGGACCTTCCAGGTCGACGTGCCCACAGCGCGAGCCGTTTCCTGCGCGGACCCTTTGCGCGACCGTTGCTTTACGCTCCTAACGGCTTGTGATACAATGCCGCGCGTGCCCGTGAGCGATCGGGGCCGTCTTCGCTTGCCGTTCCAACTGGAGTCCCCGTTGCCGAATATCAAAGCTGCCGAAAAGTGGGTCCGCCAGTCGGACAAGCGCGAATTGCGCAATCGTGACATGAAGACGCGGCTCAAGACGCTTTTCAAGAAAGCGAAGCTCTCCGGCGACGCGGCAACGGCTCCGGGTGTCGAAAGCCAGCTGGATAAGGCAGCCCAAAAGGGGATCATCCACCCCAATAAGGCCGCTCGCAAAAAGTCGCGCCTCGCGAAGGCGATCATCGTGACGGCAGCTGCTCGAGCCGCGGCCGCGTCTGCCCCGACGACGACGCGCACCGCCCGCAAGAAGAGCGGCGCCAAAAAGTAACGCCGCCGCGACCGCTTTAGGCCTGGAGCGATCGGAAACAGGCCGCGTAGTGATCGTTGACGACGCCCGTCGCCTGTAAGTAGGCGTAGACGATCGTGGAACCGACGAACGTGAAGCCACGCGCGATGAGATCTTTGCTGACCCGATCGGAGAGCTCCGTGCGAGCCGGCACCTGCGCCGTCGGTGGCCAGCGGTTGACCACGGGCTTGCCGTCGACGAACTTCCAAAGGTAGGTCTCGAACGAGCCGTACTCGCGCTGCACTGCAAGGAACGCGCGCGCATTCTTCACGGTCGCCGCGATTTTCCCGCGATGGCGCACGATGCGCGTATCGGTAACGAGTCGTTCGATGCGCGCTGCGTCGAACCGGGCGACCGCTTTCGGATCGAAGTCCTTGAACGCCGCGCGATAGCCGTCACGCCTCTTCAAAATCGTTTCCCAGCTGAGTCCGGCTTGCGCGCCTTCCAACGTCAGCATTTCGAAAAGTATCCGGTCATCGCGTTCCGGGACGCCCCATTCGGTGTCGTGATAGGAGATCAGCGGCTCTCGCGTCGCCCAAGGGCAGCGCACGACCGGCGTCACTGCGCTCGGCCTTCTCCTTACGCCTTCTCCATCACATACGTTCCGGGCGCCGGAGCGAGCGGCGGATATGCGTCGCTGCCGAGTGATGCCGGCGCGGCAACGCGCTCGCCTGAACGTTCTTGCAGCCAGGTCATCCAATTCGGCCACCACGAACCCGCCCGCTTCTGCGCGTCCGCAAACCACGCGTCGGCCGCCGGCGGGTTCGCATCGTTCTCCCAGTAATTTCCCTTGCCGGTCGTCGGCGAATTGATGATTCCGGCGATGTGGCCCGAATGCCCGAGCCGGAATTTCGTGTCACCGGAAAAGAGTTGCGTCATCTTGTACACGGAACGCCACGGCGCGATGTGATCCTCGATCGATGCGACGGCGTAGACGTCGTTGCGGACGCTGTGCAGATCGATCGGCACACCTTTGTACGAAAGCTTTCCGCTCGCCAGCGCATTGCGGACGTACATGTTCGTCAGATAGTACGCATGCATCGCTTGCGGCATGCGCGTCGCGTCGCTGTTCCAATACAGTAAGTCGAAGGCCGGCGCATCTTTGCCGAGCAGATAGCGGTTCACGGCGACGTTCCAGATCAGGTCGTTCGCGCGCAGCATGTTGAACGTATCGGCCATGTCGCTTGCGGCGAGCACGCCGCGTTCCGTCATGCGTTGTTCGACGAATGCAACCGCCTCGGGTCCTAAAAAGTTCTTGATATCGCCGGCTTCGGCGAAATCCGTGAGCGCGGCGAAGAACGTCACGGCGTTGACGCGCGTGGGATCGGTCCTGGCCTGATACGCAAGCTGCATCGAGGTCAGCGTTCCGCCGATGCAGTAGCCGATCTGATTGATATCGGCGTGGCCGGTGATCGCGCGCGCCGCGTCGCCCGCCGCGAGCGGTCCGAGTTCGAGATAGTCTTCGAAGCCCAGATGCGCGAGCGACGCATCTGGGTTGCGCCACGAGACGACGAAGACTTGGATGCCGCTATCGGTCGCGAACTTGATCAGGCTGTTCGCCGGTTGCAGATCGAGAATGTAAAACTTGTTGATCCACGGCGGCACGATCACGAGCGGTCGCGCGTAGACGGTTCCGGTCAAAGGCTTATACTGGATCAGCTCGATGAGCTCGTTGCGAAAAACGACGGCGCCTTCACTCGTTGCAACGTTCTTGCCGACTTGGAACGCCGACTTGTCCACGAGCGCGGGGCGCCCGGCGTTGTCGCGGGCGTCTTCGAGAACGTTGAGCGCGCCCTGCTGCAAGTTGCGGCCGCCCGTCTTGATCGTCTCTTCGATCACCGCGGGGTTGAGGAAGGCGAAATTGGTCGGACTCATCGCGTCGCAGAACTGCTTTGCGAAAAATTTTACGCGCGTCTTCGTCTCGACGTCGACGTCGGGTGCGCGGTCGATACCGTCGAGAACGGCTTGCGTCGCGAGCAAATAGCCTTGCTTGAGTGCGTCGAAGACCGGGTTCTCGCGCCACGCCGCGTGCTTCCAGCGACCGTCGTTGGTCGCCGGCTCAATGACTGAAGGTGGTTTCTCCCCCATCGGGCTGAACATCGGTCCCATCGTCCGCGTCGCGATCGTCATCCAGGCGTTCGCGAGCTCGACTTGCGACTGCATCAGTGCCTGCGGCTGCGCGAGCATCGCTCCCCAGACTTGCGCCGCGGCTTTGTTGATGCCGAGCGGATCGAGGACGTTCGGCGTGGGCGACGGCGGCGCGGACGGCGTCGAATGCGCCGCATCGTCGCCGCGCGCGCCGCTGCGGCCGACGGAATCGCTTCGCTCGTTCTCGCTCTCGACCATCGGTTACGCATTACGATTGTGGTGCGCCGCCCCCTCTGGTGCCGAGCAAGCCCCGCCGGTCACCGGCGGCGCGATCGCGAGCCGCGCGGGCTACCCGCGCGCGAGCGCGGCGATGCCGGCGAAGATCACGACCGCGGCGGCGACGCGGCGGCGACCCGCCGCCTCGCCGAAGAGACGAACGCCCAGAACCGCGCCGAACACGATGCTGATTTCCCGCGCCGGCGCGACGACGCTCACCGGTGCTGCGATCAGCGCCCACAAAATGAGCAGATACGCGAGCGGCGAGAGCACCGCGATGCCGACGATTTCGGAACGAACACGTTTCCAGGTTTCGCGTAACTCGGCTCGCTTCGTGAGCGCGAGCGGCATTAGCAGCAGCGTGCGCACCGCGTTGCCCCAATAGTCGTAGACGATCGGTGAGATCGCAAGCGTGCTGACCGAATATTTATCCCACAGCGTGTAGGCCGCGATCGACGCGCCCGTTGCCAAGCCGTAGGCGATCGAGATGCGGTTAGCGCGTGCGCCTGCTTGTGCAGCCGGGCCCGCGCTACCGATGAAAATTCCGGCGACCACGAGCGCAATCCCGATACACGCGAGCAGTGACGGCCGCTCCGCGAAGATGACGACGGCCGCAATGGAGGAGAGCAACGGGCCACTGCCGCGCGCGAGCGGATAGATGAGTGACAGATCACCGTCGCGATATCCGCGCTGCAGCAAGAGAAAGTACGCGATGTGGATGATGCCGTTGCCGACGATGAATACGGCGTCGATCGGCCCGAGCCGCGGCCGCAAGAGCACGTAGGCGACGACGACCACCGGCAGATAGGCGACGACGGACACCGCGAAGCAAAGCCAGATGAACGCGACCCCGCCCCGCGCGCGTTTGGCAAGCACGTTCCACGTCGCGTGCAGCAGCGCGGCAACGAGGATGAGACCGAACGTGAGCGCGGACAACGCGCCGCCCTACGGGTCGACGTTGATCGCGAGCCGGACGCCGCGGTCGCTCCGCGCGAGCGTTCGCAGCTCTTCGCGTAAGTACCGCCGCAACGGCGCGCCGTCGCTCGTCTTGAGCGCGATGCGATAGCGCCACTCGTCATTGACGCGCGCGATCGGTGCCGGTGCGGGGCCGAGCACCTCGACATGGCCGCGTCGCGCGACGAGTTCGGCATAACGCTGCGCCGCGGCCACGACGGCCGGCTGCTCGCGGCCGACGATGCCGAGGTAGATCAGCTCCGCAAAAGGCGGATAGCGCAACTCGCGTCGCTGTTCGAGTTCGTAGGCAGCGAAGCCGTCGTAATCGTGATTCTTGGCGAAGACGATCGCCGGATGCGCGGGCGAGTACGTCTGCACGATCGCTTCCCCCGCCCGCGCGCGGCCGCTGCGTCCCGCGACCTGCGTGACGAGATCGAAGGTCCGTTCCGCCGCGCGAAAGTCGGGGGCGTGCAAACCGATATCCGCCGCAACGACGCCGACGAGGGTCACCGTCGGAAAATCGAGTCCCTTGGCAACCATCTGCGTTCCGACGAGCACGTCTCCGCGCTCGGCGAACTCGTCGAGAATTCGTGCGTGATCGCCGATGCGCGTCGTCGTATCGGAATCCATGCGAACCACCCGCGCCTGCGGAAAAAGTTCGGTCGCCACTTCCGCAACCCGCTGCGTACCGACGGCGAACTCACGGATTGGGCCGCCGCCGCAGGCGGGACACACGGCCGGCAGCGGCCGCTGCGCGTCGCACAGATGGCAGCGCAGCAGACCCTCCGCGCGATGCGCGACGAGCGACACGCTGCAGCGCCGGCACTCCGGTACGGCGCCGCACTGCCGGCACAGAATGAACCCTGCGCTGCCCCGGCGGTTCACGAAGAGCACGCTCTTCTCGCCGCGTTCCAGGCGCGCGCTGAGCGCGTCCACGAGATGCGTGCTGAAGATGCGACGGTTTCCGCGCTCGAATTCGGCAGCCAAATCGACGACATGCACGTTCGGCAGCGGCAGCGCGGTCGCGCGCGCATCCAAGCGTACGTGCGCGATCGCTCCGGCGCGTGCCGCCGCATACGCTTCGAGCGGCGGCGTCGCGCTGCCGAGCACGAGCGTTCCCGCCGCCTGCCGCATCTTCTCGCGCGCGACCGCCAGCGCGTCATAACGCGGGACGCCGTCCTGCTTGTAGCTGCGTTCGTGCGCCTCGTCGATAACGACGAGCCGCACGCCCGGCAGCGGCGCGAACAGCGCGCTGCGCGCACCGACTACCACGTCGAGTTCGCCGCGCGCGGCGGCGTGCCAACTATCGAAACGTTCGCGCTCCGAGAGCCCGGAATGCAGGACGGCGACGCGCTCGCCGAAGACGCCTTCGAAGCGCCGCGCCGTTTGCGGCGTCAGCGAGATCTCCGGAACGAGCACGATCGCGCGGCCGCCGAGTGCGACGGTGTGCGCGATCGCGCGCAAATACACGAACGTCTTTCCGCTGCCGGTAACGCCCTGCAGCAGTATCTCGCGAAACGCTCGGCCTTCGACCGCGGCGACGATCGTGTCGATCGCGCGCTGCTGTTCGCCCGTCGCGGCGAACGCTTGTGACTCGGCCGGACCGCGCGTACGAAAGCGCGCCGCGCGCTCGTACGTCTCGCGCAGGGCACCGGCGCGGACGGCGCGGGCGATGAGCGCACTCGAAAAGCCCGCGAGCGCCGCGTCGCGGCGCCGCAGCGCGCCCTGCGCTTCGACCGTGCGCACGAGCGCCGTTACACGCGGACCGGCGATCGTACCGTCGCCGCGCACGAGCACCGCTTCGCGCGCTTCGCCGATCTGCGCTGCGACGAAGCGTCGTTCGCGCACGAGTGCACCGCCGCGCTGCAAGGCCGCGATCGCCGCGAGTAAACTGCGGCGATCGCCCGCGCGCCGCGCTTCGGGATGGCGCAGCAGCGCCTCGAGCGCGAATCCATCCGCAAAATCGTCGCGCAGCAAACGCAGGAGCCGCGGCGCTACAGCGGGATACTGCAGGGACTCGAGCGCGCCTCTGGTGGTGAAGCGGTCGACGACGCGCGGCAGTGCCGCCGCGAACACGATCGCGCCCAGTGCTTCGCCGAGCGAAGCGCAGTAGCGCGCGGCCATCCAGCGCGCGAGTTCGAAGGCCGCTTCATCGAAGGCACGCGCTCCGCCGACGCGCTGCGAAACGTCGCGCACGCCGTTGGACGTCGCGGCCTCGCGTGGCGCGTTCACGACGAAACCGTAGAGTTCGCGCGGACCGAGCGGCACGCGCACCACATCGCCGAGCGCGACCTCGAGACCCTCGGGAAGCCGGTACGTCAGCGGACGTTCGACGCGCGCGGTGCGCTGCTGAACGAAGACGTCGACCAGGCGCGGCAACAGGGACGAGCGTTCTAACGCAGTTCGGCCGAGCCGGGGGCCGAACCCACGCGACCGAGCACCGTGCGCACGAGACGCGTTGGAACGGTGACGCCGTACTCCACGTCGCCGATCGTGCGCGGCAGCACGAAACGCAGCGTACCCGCCCGCGTCTTCTTATCGTTCGCCATCGCTGCCAAGAGCGCATCGACGTCGTTCGTCGGTGCCACGAGCGGCAAGCGCAGGAGCGCGAGCAATGAGAGCACGCGCAGATGCTCCTCCGCGGAGAAGCGGCCCGTCCGCAGCGCGAGCAGCCCCGCGGCGCGCAGACCGATGCTCACGGCCGCTCCGTGCGGCGTTCGATAGTCGGTCACGCGTTCGATCGCGTGACCGAACGTGTGCCCGAGGTTGAGGATCTCGCGCGCGCCGCGCTCGTGTTTGTCATCGCCGACGATCATCGCTTTGATGCGCAGTGAATCGGCGACCACGGTCTCCCACGGCCACTTGCGCAGCGGATGCGGCGCGAGCGTTTCGAGGGCATCGAAGACGTCGTCGCCCTCGATAATACCGTGCTTGACGAGTTCCGCTAGCCCCTCGCGCTGGGCGCGTTCCGGCAACGTCGCGAGCGCGCCGACGTCGCAGAACACGGCCACGGGATCGGCAAAGGCGCCGACGAGGTTTTTTCCCGCCTGTAAATCGACGCCCGTCTTCCCGCCGATCGACGCATCGACCATCGCCACGAGCGACGTCGCAACGTTGACGAACGGTACGCCGCGCATGTACGTGGCCGCCGCAAACCCAAAAAGATCGCCCGCAACGCCACCGCCGACACCGACGACGAGAGACGTGCGATCGATCTGCGCCTGCGCGAGTGCACCCAGCACGCGCTCGACCGTGCGCAGCGTCTTGCGGCGCTCGCCGAGCGCAAAGTCGACGACCGGCGTTTTGAGACCGATGGCACGCGCTACCGTCTGGGCGCGATCGAGCACGCTTCGGTCGCACAACACGATCGCGCGCGGCCGGCCGCGCGCGCGAACGAAACGTGCGACGTGCGGCGCGGCGACGGCGTCGATCGTGACGGGATAGCCGAGCTCGTCCAGCCGTATCATGGCGAGCGCAGGAACTTCGGCGCCGCCGATCGATCGCACCCGCTGCGCATCAGAGGGGGTCGCGTGCGCGTAAGCGCCGGACGATCTCGAGTGCGAACGCACGTTTCGAACGGCGCGGCCCGCGCACGACGATCTCGGACTCCAAATAGAGCGGTTCACGTTGCGCGAGCAGCTCGGCGACGCGTTCCGCGCTCGGCAGCGTCCCGACGACGGGGCGCAGCGTCGGTGAACGGTGGAGTCGAGCGACGAGCGCCTCGAGCGGAATATCGAGGTATACGCGCAGCGATCGCTCGGCCAGTAGCGCGCGCGTCGGTGCGTGCGTCACCGCACCACCTCCGAGCGCGATGACGCCCGGCGGGGCGAGCAGCGCCTCGCGCACGGCATCGAACTCCACCGCACGAAAGCCGGCTTCGCCGATGCGCGCGAAGAGGACGGGAATCGGGCCGTGACGCCGCGCGATGATCTCGTCCGTATCGAGGAAAGCGACGTCGAGTTCGCGCGCGAGATGCTTGCCGATCGTCGTCTTGCCCGCGCCCATGAATCCGACGAGCGCGACGTGACGATCTAAGGGCGCCTCGGGCTTCGCCCGACTTCCACCTTGTGCACGATTCGGTGAAGCCGAATCGTGCACGGATTCAGCGCAGCGCAAATCCCACTAGACCGTCGATGGTTCGAAGAGCTTCGCGGCCGCGGCGACCGCGCGCTCGAGATTGTCGCGCGTTTCGTCGATGGAATCGCCGCCGAACTTGTCGAGCACGGGCCCGCATAGCGCGAGACGGACCATCGCCTCGCCGACGATCGACGCGGCCGGAACGACGCAGACGTCGCTGCGCACGATGCTCGCGGGCGCCGCCGTTCCCTCGTGCAGGTTGACCGAGGGCAGCGCCTTCATCAACGTCGGGATCGGTTTGACGCTGACGCGCAGCACGACGTCTTGACCGTTGGAAATACCGCCCTCGATGCCGCCGGCGCGGTTCGACCCCCGGGTCACTGCGCCATCGTGCAGCGCGAAAACGTCGTGCGCCGACGAACCCGGCAGCGCCGCAACGTCGCGGCCCGCGCCGACCTCGACGGCTTTGACCGTTTGCATCGCCATGAGCGCACCTGCGAGCACGCCGTCGAGCCGCGTATCGGGCTGCCGGTTCGAACCAAGCCCGGCGGGCATCCCCGTGACGCGCACGGTGAACGCGCCGCCGAGCGTATCGCCCGCGGCCTTCGCCGCATCGATCGCGTCGATCATCGCGCGTTCGGTTGGCGGATCGGGGCAGCGCACCTCGCTCGCGTTCGTACGCGCCGCATCGATTTCGACGAGCTCGGGCGCGACGATCGTGCCGATCTGCGAGACGTAGGCCGTCGTCCGGATGCCGAGCGCTTCGAGGAACTGCGCGCAGATAGCACCGAGTGCGACGCGCATCGCCGTTTCGCGCGCGCTCGCGCGCTCGAGGACGTTGCGCAGGTCGCGTTGCCGGTACTTCAGCGCGCCCGCGTAATCGGTATGACCGGGGCGCGGATTGGTCAGCGGTTTCCCGCCGCCGGTGATGGGATCCATGAGCTCGCGAACGTTCTCGAAATCGTTGTTGCGCACAAGGATCGCGATCGGCGAACCGAGCGTCACGCTGCCCCGAACGCCGGCGAGGATCTCGATTGCGTCGCGCTCGATCTTCATGCGCCCCCCGCGGCCGTAGCCGCCCTGCCGCGCGCGCAAGACCGCATTGACGGCGTCGACGTCGAGCCGTAAGTGGGCCGGTAATCCGTCGAGAATGCCAACCAAAGCCGGGCCGTGCGACTCGCCCGCCGTGAGATACCGAAACATGCTTGCAGCGTTTCGACGCGGAGTGCGCGAGCTGCTCCTAGCGGGTTGCGACCGTTAAAGGCCGAATGAATCTACGTATGACACGCGTTCCGCGAGTCGATGCGGCAATGCTCGAAACGCGCGCGGCGAGCCTGGCCAGACGTTCGATCACGGGCGACGCCAGAAGCGCCGGGATCGAACTCGCGATCGCGTCGCTGGACTTGACGACGCTCGAGGGCAAGGATACGCCCGGCAAAGTCCGCGCGCTCTGCGCGCGGGCGATCCGGCCGGCGCCCGATGTGCCGTCGGTTGCCGCGGTCTGCGTCTACCCGGCGCTCGTCTCCGTTGCCGCCGCCGCGCTCGCCGGGAGCGGGGTGCGCGCCGCGTCGGTATCGACCGCGTTTCCCAGCGGACTCTCCGGGTTGGACGTCAAGCTACGCGAAACGCAGGACGCGGTCGCAGCCGGTGCCGACGAGATCGATATGGTCATCGATCGCGGAGCGTTTCTCGCCGGCCGTTACGACGAAATTCGCGCGCAGGTCGCCGCAATTCGCGAAGCGTGCGCGGGCGCGCGCCTCAAGGTCATCTTGGAAGCGGGCGAACTCGGTTCGTATGCCGCGATTCGACGCGCGTGCGATCTCGCACTCGAGGCCGGCGCCGATTTTCTCAAGAGCGCGACCGGGAAGATCGGCGTCTCGACGACGCCCGCGATCGCCCTGGTGATGTGCCAGGCGATTGGGGACTGGGTGCGCGCCGGGAACCGCCCCGTCGGCCTCAAACTGGCCGGCGGCATCCGCGAAACCAAGACCGCGCTCGGCTATCTCGCGATCGTCAATGAAACGCTCGGGCCGGCATGGCTCGGTCCCGATCGGTTTCGCATCGGCGCCTCAGCGCTGCTCGACGACCTGCTGCTGGCGCGTGACGAAGACCGCAGCGGCGCGTACGGCGGCGCCGCATACGTGGCGACGGCGTGAACGGGTTGGCGCCGGATTTCGCTTACGCCCCGGCGCTCGAACCCCTTGGGTCGCTCGCGCTTCGCGAGCGGTACGGACTCTACATCGGTGGAAGCTGGACGCCGGCGGCGACCGAAGGTACCGTTGCGGCCACGAATCCCGCTTCAGAAGAAGTGCTCGCGCTCGTGGCGCACGGCGACGCCGCGGATGTCGACCGCGCGGTGCGTGCGGCCCGGCGCGGTTACGAGAAGTACTGGCGCAAAATGCATCCGGCCGAGCGAGCGAAATATATCTACCGCATCGCCCGACTGCTGACCGAACGCGCGGGCGAGTTCGCGGTCCTCGAAACGCTCGACGGGGGAAAGCCGATCCGGGAATCGCGCGAGTTCGACGTCCCGCAGGCCGCCGCGAACTTCTTCTATCACGCCGGCTGGGCCGACAAGCTCGAGTGGGCCGTTCCGGGCGTCGAACGCGCCCGGCCGCTCGGCGTCGTGGGAGCGATCGTGCCGTGGACTTTTCCGTTGCTCATCGCCGCGTGGAAGCTTGCGCCGGCACTCGCCTGCGGCAACACGGTCGTGCTCAAACCGGCCGAAACGACGCCGCTAACCGCCCTGCTGCTCGCCGAAATCTGCGCGGAGGCGGAACTGCCGCCCGGGGTCGTCAACGTCGTGACCGGCGACGCGACGACCGGCGCCGCGCTCGTCGATCATCCCGACGTGGACAAGATCACTTTTACGGGCTCGACCGACGTCGGCAAGGCGATCCGGCGCGCTACGGCCGGTTCGCACAAACGCCTGACGCTCGAACTGGGCGGCAAGTCGGCCTTCATCATCTTCGACGATGCGCCGCTGGATCAAGCCATCGACGGGATCGTCGCCGCGATCTATTTCAACGCGGGCCACGTGTGCTCGGCGGGTTCGCGGCTCTTCGTGCAGGAGAACGTCGCCGAGGAGATCGTGGCGCGGCTGCGCGAGCGGCTCGGCACGCTACGCCACGGCGATCCGCTGGATAAGAATACGGACGTCGGGGCGATCAACTCGCGGCGCCAACGCGACCGGATCGCGGAGTTCGTATCGAGCGGCATCGAGGAAGGCGCGACGCTCGTGCAAAGCCCCTGGACACCGCCCGAGCGCGGTTACTGGTTTCCCGCCTCGTTCTTTACGAACGTCGCCCCGACGCACCGCATCGCCCGCGAGGAGATCTTTGGGCCCGTACTCTCGATCATGACGTTCCGAACGCCCGACGAGGCGATCGAGCGGGCGAACAACCTGCCCTACGGACTCTCGGCCGGCGTCTGGACCTCCTCTGGGGCGCTCGCGCTCTACGTCGCGAAACGGCTCGCGGCCGGCGTCGTTTGGTGCAATACGTTCAACCGGTTCGACCCGAGCTCGCCCTTCGGCGGCTACAAGGAGTCGGGCTTCGGCCGGGAAGGCGGCGTCGCGGGCTTGCGGGCGTTCCTCGCGACCTAGCCGAATAATCGGACGTCGGCTCGGTGACACCAATCCGGGCCAGGGCGGGTAAGAATACGACGTGCTGACCACCGCCCGTTACCTCCCGCTCGACCGTGAAGCGCTCAGCCTGCGCTATCTCGGCAATCGCAATCGGAGCGCCGAGCTCTTCGCGCTCGTCGCGCCCGAGGCGTATTACGAGCGGCCGATCGGGCTGCGCCATCCGATCGTGTTCTACGAAGGACACATTCCGGCGTTCAGCTTCAACAAACTCGTGCGGGAAGCGCTGCACGACGCGCCCGTCGACGGTGAGTTCGAACGTCTCTTCGAGCGCGGTATCGACCCCGCAAGCGAAGGCGACGCCGAACGCCATGCGCGCTATTCGTGGCCCAGCCGCGAGCGCGTCCAAGCGTTCGCTTCGGCCTGCGATGCGGCCGTGTTGCAGGCGTTCGCTAAAGCCGATCTTACCGATCGCGCGGCGTCGCCACTGCTCGAACGCGGACAAGCGGCGTTCACGATCCTCGAGCACGAGGAGATGCATCACGAAACGCTGCTGTACATTTTGCATCGCTTACCGTTCGGGCAAAAGCGCACGCGCGGGCGAGCCGGCGCTTTCGTCGAGCGTGAACCCCTCGTGACGGGTCGCGCGGCGATCCCGGCTGGGACGGCGACGCTGGGTGCGCGGGCAGACGAGATCGCCTTTGCTTGGGACAACGAATTCGTGCAGACTACGGTCGACGTTCCGGCGTTCGAAATCGACCGGAACGACGTGACCAATGGCGACTGGCTCGCATTCGTCCGCGCCGGAGGCCCCGTGCCGTCGTTTTGGATCGAGCGCGACGGCGGCTACGCGCTGCTCGGCATGTTCGAAGAGATGCCGCTGCCGCTCACGTGGCCCGTTTACGTGACGCAGGCGCAGGCGACGGCGTACGCGGCGTGGCGTGGTGCGCGGCTGCCCACCGAAGCGGAATTCCACCGTGCGGCCTTCGGCGCGCCGGGCGGCCAAGACCGCGCGTTTCCGTGGGGCGACGACGCGCCGACGAGCGCGCAGGGCAATTTCGATTTCCGCCGCTTCGATCCCGAACCCGCCGGCATCAACGCCGCGGGCGCGAGCGCCTGGGGCGTGTACGACCTCATCGGGAACGGCTGGGAGTGGACCTCGACACCGTTCGCACCGCTGCCGGGCTTCGCGCCGATGGCATCGTATCCGCAATACTCCGCCGACTTCTTCGACAACGCCCACTATATCGTCAAAGGCGCTTCGCCCGTGACGAATCGCAAGCACGTGCGCCGGAGCTTCCGCAACTGGTATCGCGCGGAGTATCCGTACGTCTACGCGACTTTCCGGACGGTTAACGACTAAAACGCTTCTTTAACCTTTCGCGATCGTCGCCGTCGTAATCGGCGCGCGAACGCTTTCGCTTGCAGATGCGGCGGCCTCGAGAGGAAGAAACCGGCGAGGCCACGCACCTCTCGTGCAAGAATGAGAAAGGTTTTGCATTATCTTTTTGAGAGCGGATCGTTTGTCTGCGTTCTGATGCTCGCGGCTTGCGGAACGCCGGCGACGACGGCGAAGTCGCCACAGTCGGGCGCCGTGCGGGTCGTTGCGATTGAAGCGGTCTACGGCGACATCGCGCGACAAATGGGCGGCAGCGCCGTCGCGGTAACGACGATTCTCAACAGCCCCGGCGCCGATCCGCATACGTACGAACCGACGGCGCGCGACGCGGACGCGATCGCGGCCGCAGACATCGTCGTCGTCAACGGTCTTGGCTACGACGCCTTCGCCGACAAGTTGATCGCGGCATCGCCCCGCAACGGCCGCACGACGCTCGATGCCGGAACGCTCGGCGGCCACCATCTCGGTGACAATCCACACGTGTGGTACGAAACGAGCACCCTGCGTAAAGTCAACGATGCGATTGCGGCTGAGATCACGCGCCGGGAGGCCGCACGGGCTATGGCCATAAGCACCGGCCGCAATCGGTTCGACGCTTGGCTCGACCGTGTTGCGAAACGCATGCAGGTGGAATCGCGGCGCTACGGCGGTACGCCGGTCGCGATTACGGAACCGGTCTTCGATTACGCCTTACATGCGATGGCGCTCGCGGTCGCCACGCCGGCGTCATTTTCGCACGCGATCGAGGAGGGCAACGATCCCGCGCCGCAAGACGGCGCCGTGATGCGCTCGTTGCTGCAAGGGCGGCACGTTGCCGCATTCGTGTACAATCGCCAGACGGTCGAGCCCGCCACCGCGCAACTGCTCGGTGTCGCGAAGGCAGCGGGCGTGCGCGTCGTTCCGGTTACGGAAACGCTGCCGCCCAACACGCGCGTGCAGGCCTGGATCGACGGCGAGCTCGATGCCACGCTCGCTGCGCTCCACGATTACCGTCATTAGCGAGCCGCGCAGTTGCGGCGAGCCCGTCGTCTCGTTCGCGAACGTTGCGCTGCGCCGGGGCGAGCGGCGCATCCTCGATCGTATCACCTTCGATCTTCGGGCGGGAGAGTTCGTCGGGGTGATCGGCGGCAACGGCGCCGGCAAGTCGACGCTGTTGCGGCTGACGCTCGGCTTACTCGCTCCTACGAGCGGCACGGTCCGCGTGTTCGGGCACGATCCGCGCCGGATGCGCCGTGGCCTGGGCTACGTGCCACAGCGCATCGAACTCGACCCCGACTTGCCGCTGCGCGCGCGCGACTACGTCGCGCTCGGCGTTGACGGCGAACGCTGGGGGTTGCCGTTACCGCGACGCGAGCGCACCGCGCGCGTCGCCCAGACGTTGCGGGCGGTCGATGCGGCGGCACTCGCGGACCAGCCCGTCGGCCGGCTCTCCGGTGGCGAGCAGCAGCGGCTCGCGATCGCGCAGGCGATCGTCGGCCGTCCCGCGCTGCTGCTGCTCGATGAGCCGCTGGCCAATCTCGATCTGCGCAGTGCACTCGAGATCGTCTCGCTCGTCTCGCGCCTCGGCCGCGAAAGGGAGATGACGGTGATGCTCGTGGCGCACGACGTCAATCCGCTCTTGCGCGCGATGGATCGCGTGCTGTACCTCGCGGACGGCCGAGCCGCGATCGGCACAGTCGATGAGGTCGTGAACGAGAACGTCTTGAGCCGGCTCTACGATCAGCCCGTCGACGTCGTGCGCGTGCGCGGGCGCATCATCGTCGTCGCCGGCGAAGGCGTCGACGCCGGCCACGGGCACCCGCCGCGAACGTGACGCAGTTTTTCGCAAGCCCGAACGTGCAGACCGCGCTCGTCGCAAGTGCGGTCGTCGCGGCGCTGTCGGCAGCGATCGGCTACTTCGTCGTCTTGCGCGGTCTCTCGTTTGCGGGACACGCGGTAACCGATATCGGGCTCACGGGTGGCGCGGGCGCCCTTTTGGTCGGCATCGACCCGCTCTGGGGGTTGATCGCGTTCTCCGTGCTCGCGGCGCTCGCAGTCGGCACGCTCGGCGACCGCGCACGCGAGCGCGACATCGCGACCGGGCTCGTGCTCGCGGCGGCGCTAGGGATCGGGGCGCTCTTCCTGCACTTGCAAACGCGCTACGCGAACGCGCAGAGCACGCTGCTCTTCGGCTCGGTTTTCCAAACGGATCCGCGGCTGGTGCGAGCGGTGTGCATCATCGGCGTCGTCGCGCTCGTGGCCCTCGCCGCGCTCTTTCGACCGCTCCTCTTCGCAACCGCTTCGCCCGACGCGGCTCGCATCGCCGGTGTCAAGACGCGCGCGATCGGCCTCGCCTTCCTCGCCATCATGGCGGTTGCGGTCGCCGAAACGGCGCAGATGGTCGGCGTCCTCATCGCAACGGCACTCTTGATCGGACCAGCCGCGACCGCGCTCGCGCTCGTGCAACGTCCGCTCGCGGGCTTCGGTCTTGCGATCGCGATCGGCATCAGCGAAGCCTGGCTCGCAATTGCGCTCGCGTACGCGAGCTTCGGCTGGTCCTCGGGCCGAAACGGTTGGCCCGTGAGTTTCTTCGTTGCGGCCTTCGCTCTTGGCGCGCTCGTCATCGCGCGCGCCATGCGCAATCGACGCGCGTAGTGCTCGCCAGTGCCTTCACGCACGCCTACGTACAGAATGCGCTCGCGGCTGGACTGCTCGTCGCACTGCTCTCGACCTGCGTCGGCTATTTCGTCGTTCTGCGCGGCGCGGCGTTCGCAACGCACGCGCTTTCGCAGATCGGTTTCGCCGGCGCTGCGGGCGCGGTGCTCTTGGGTATCGAGCCGCTCGTCGGTCTGATCGTCTTCGCAGTCGCGGGCGCGGTCGGCATCGGCGCGCTCTCGGCGGGAACGCGTTCGCGCGACGTGGTGACCGCGCTCGTTCTCGTCGCGGCGCTCGGCACGGGCGCGCTCTTCCTCGCGCTCGCGCATGCATTCGCCTCGAGCGTCTTCAGTTTGCTCTTCGGTACGATCGTCGGCGTCGATCGCACGGAAGTCGCCGTCATTGCCGTCGCGACGCTCGTCGCGCTCGCGGTCCTCGGCGTACTCGCGCGGCCCCTGCTCTTTGCGACGGTCGCGCGCGAGACCGCAACGGCGCGCGGCGTGCCGGTCGTTGCCCTCGACATCGCGTTTCTCGCGGTCGTCGGACTCGCAGCGGCCGTTACCGTGCCGATCGTGGGAACGCTGTTGATCTACAGCCTCACGGTCGGCCCGACGGCGGCCGCCGCTTGCATGACGTCGAGTCCGGTTCGAACGCTAACCCTGGCGGCGGCGCTCGCCGTCACGGCGGTGGTCGCCGGCATCGCCTTCGCCTACGCGACCGATTGGCCCGTCGGTTTCTTCATCGCTTCGATCACGGCACTCGAGTACGTTGCCGCGCGGAGCCTCGCTTATGCGCGCGGCAGAACGCCGTGATCGTCGCAATGTTCGCCATGCCGCCGATGAATGTGTCCGTCGACGACGTAGTCGATGTGTCCGGCGTGGGGCACGGCCTCGTGACCGCACGCGACGCCGTGGGAATGAGCCGGATCGTGCGCATCGCAGCTGTGTCCGGTCGCGCATGCATTCGGATTCGCCGCCGTCACGGCGAGCTCGTGTTCGTCGACGTGGTCACCGTGGATGTTGTGCAGATGGCCGTCGTGCACGTAGTCGACGTGATCGTCGTGGCGAACCCCGAGGTGGCCGCACTGCGCGCCGTGCTCGTGACCGTGCTGATGGTGGACGCTGTCTTCCAAGCTCGAGATTCTCCAGTGAAGAGCAGACAACGATAACACGATACCGGGCCATGGTCAAACGCGGAAGCGATCGATTACATTACGCATAGAGCCCACGTCCGGACGCTGCCCGAGTTTGTATGCATCCCCCAGAAGCCGCGCTGATCGAGATCGCAGCTTACGAGGCAGCAGTCACCTTACGACGCGCGGCGACCGCTTTGTTCGCGCCCGAACATGCAGCGCAGCTGCCGTAGAGCGTCAGATCGTGGTGGGTGCTCTTGAAGCCGCGCGGCAAACGCGTGTCGACCGTCGCGCAACCTTCGAGTTCGTAGACGCGCGAGCAATTCGTGCAAGAGAAGTGGTGATGGTGGCCTTTACCCGCGATCTCGTAGAGCGGATTGCGGCCTGGGACGTCGACGACCGAGAGCCAGCCATCCTCCAGCAGAGAGCGGATCGACCGATAGACCGTGGCCATTCCGAGCCCCCGGCTCGCGCGACGCGCCGCATCGTGCACTTCCTCCGTCGCGAGCGGCCGCCCGGCCCGCTCGAAGGCCTCCCGAATCGCTTGTTTCTGACGGGTATTCCGCTCGATCACCACTTTCGCCACGTTCTTTTCTTCCGCAAGAACCGAGCGCCCTCATGTCTCGGCCTGCGATCAGCGTGCGAAAGACAGCCCGACATCCAACGTGCGCGGCGATGCGTCGTGATTGCGGGTGAATGCGAATCGGTCGCAAATTATGCGAATGGTCAGTTGACCTGGCGGCGCATATCAGAGTCTACTTGGGCGTATGGGGCATGATATTCATTCCGACCATCAGCACGAGCACGGCGACGGCTGCGGGCACACACAAATTCTCCACGACGGCCACGTCGACTTCGTTCACGAAGGACACCTCCACAACGTGCACGGCGATCACGTGGACGAGCACATGCTCGCAGTCTGGGAGCGGCAGCCGAACGCCTGCGATGGGCCGCACGCATGCGACGGACATCCCGAGGGCCATCGCCACAGCAAAGATTGCGGCCACCAAGCCGTTCCCCATGGCGATCATGTCGACTACATCGTTGCCTCGCATCTCCACCATCAGCACGATGACCACTGCGACGAACACGGGCAAGTCGCTCTAGCGTAACGTCTCCGTGCGTTTACCATTGCTGCGGCAGCGGGCGCAGCGGCCAAAGAACTCGATCGTGTGCTCGTCGAGTTCGAAAGCGCGCTGCCGCTCGAGCGACGTTCGGATTTGATCGAGTGCGTCGCACTCGATGTCATCGACATGTCTGCAAACGCGGCAAATCGCATGATGGTGATGCTCCTCGCCGCAGTAGACAAAGCTCGCTTCCTTACCGTCCTCGGTGCGTCGTGAGACGCTACCAAGACCTTCCAGGAGCTCTAGCGTCCGGTAGACCGTCGAGATAGCGGTTTTCGGTTGCTCGGCTTCGAGCCTTTCAAAGATTTCGGCCGCGCTTAGGTAGCGTCGCTCCGAACGCAAGAGAGCTACGATCGCTCGCCGCGCCCGCGTTGCGTAAAGAACGCGGTTCACGATTGTTCCCTTTCGTCGATCGGTAGGAACGCCCGCTTCATGAAATCTGCGAAGCGGTCGGCGGGTTCACCAAAGCCGCCGATCGAGGCGATGTAGCAGCCATCGCACAATCGGCGTCCCGTTGAGGTAAGCGACGTGGTCCGCCTCGGTCTCTTCGTCGCAGTTGAGGGCTTCGGCCGCCGCTGCGCAAAGCTCGCACCACGGAGCGAACGCTTGCGGTAGGCTGCCGTGATCTTGGGCATGCTGTTCGAGATCCGCGAGGCATTCTAAGCAGGCCCGGTACCAATTTCGCCCCAGGCACGTGGCCGCCGGCTCGGCGCGAGCTGCCGAGCAAAGACGCAAACGCGACCCCGTCGAAAAGTGCGCCTTCTCATTTGTGCTCATTGACCGAACCGAAGACCAAGGTCAAACGTCCGTGGCGGCGCGTAATGATTGCCTTGCGCGTTGAGGATTGTCACGAAATACCGGTCATTGAGGAGATTTTGAACGCGGAAGGTTAGCGCCGTATGGGGCGCGATACCGATGCCTTTTTCGAGCGCAAAGATCGTGTGTGGCGTCTTTTTGCAGAAGCCGGGCGTACCGTGGGGACAGATCGCCGACGAGAGCCCGCTGCCATATTCTGCGTCGGCGGAAAACCAGCCGTCGTGCCGGTCATTGAGAAGTATTCCGGCAGCGACGCTGTAGGTCTGATCGTGGTCGGCCGGCGTGAAGTCGGTGGGCGATCCGAAGCACGGCGCGAGCAGTTGGGTCTCGCAACCCTTGTTGAGCGAAACGGTGTGTGCGATCGACACGTAACCACGGCCGCTATTTTGGATCGGTACGACGTAGTCGAGGGCCTCCTGCGACAGACGGCCGACGGCGTAATTGATGTCCTGATGCAAGAGCGTCACACCCACTTGCGTGTCGTCGATGAGATCGTACGCGTTCTTTTGCCACATTCGAAAGCCGAGCGACCCTACCCCAAAGGGCACGTGACCGCCAAATTCGAGTTGTGTGTCGCGTTCGGGCTTGAGATCGAACTGAGCGACTGATGCCTGCAGCGGCAGATTGAGAAGCTGCGCCGCCTTCGGGTCCACGTTCTCGAACGAGAACGGTTCGAAAAAGCGGCCGAAGTAGGCGTACAGGCTCGCACGCGGACCGAAGAACCGCGTAAATTTCAGCCGCGGGCTGAAAGCGCCGAATCCACGCTCGAAATCGGCGGACTTGATCGTAAAGAAGTCGTAGCGTAGACCCCCGTCGAGCTCGTAGAAGTCGCTCAAGCGCCAGCTGTCCTGAACGTATGACTGGTACGTGCTCGCGACGTTGGGAGTGTCGTCCACGACGGTGATCGGGCCATTGGGGGTCGCCGGCGTTAAGATCGGCGCCAGGAAGTTGTTCGGCTGAAGCGTGACCGCATAGTGCTTGATGACCCGCGTCCCATCATACGACGCTCCGGCGCGAATTTCGTGCCGGCCGAAGCGTTGCGAGTAGTCGCTTTGCAAGATGTAGTCGAGCGCTGTCTTGTCGTCGGCAAGCGAAAATCCGCAGGTTCCTGGGCCGTAGTTACCGGTCGAGACTGCGGTCGAGCAATCCGTCGACGTGCCGCCGCCGGCGATGTTGAGCGCCTGGCCGTAGGTGAAGTCGTTAAGGGGATCGCCGAAATCGCGAATGTGCGAGATTTTGAACGCGGGGCCGAAACTAAATGCGCCGGTCGAGCCGAGAGCCTGACGGAACTGCACGTTGAGGAACGCGTCCTCTTGTTTCTCGTTGTCGTCGGTCGACGCGGGCTCGCCGTTATTGACATCGTTCGGGATTTGATATGACCGGTAGCTGTGGATCAGCGTGATGTCGGTGAAGTTATTGCCGCCGCGCGGAAGGGTCACTCGCGCAAATTGATTGGTATTGCTGAAGTTGTTGTGCGGCGAGCCAAAGTTCGGCGGATCGAGCCCACGGGTCGACTGCTGGTCGCGAACCGCGAGGGACAAGCCTCCGCCGCCGGCGATGGGGGCGTGATAACCGATCGTTTGATCGAGGTTCGAGTACGACCCGATCCTCGCGTCCCCGTCGAACCCGGCGGCTCCGGTGCCGGCGCGTGTCGTGATGTTGAGGACGGAGCCAAAGCGTAGGCCGTACTGCGCGGGGTACGCGCCCTCGATGGCATCGACGAATGAGACGTCGTCGGGATCGATTTCACTGCCGACTTCGCGATTGAGCGCTTGCGGTAAGGGAACGCCGTCGACGAGATAGTTGATGACGCCGTGGTCGCCGTTGAGATGAACGACGCCGTTCGCGCCTCGGACCGCGCCCGGGAGCTGAATAAGCGTTTCCGGAAAACTGTCGCTGCTGGGCGAGCGCGTGAGTACGGTGTTGTTGAGTGCCACGTCGGTACCGCTTCCGCGCACCGGGGCGGAGCGTGCGACCGCGACCCTTCCGATCTCCTTGAGCCCCACGAGCACGACGACGACGGTAGCACCACCGCTCGAGATATCGACGCGCGCTTCGCCGCGCAGGCCGTTCGCGCTCGCCACGAGGCTGTACGTCCCGGTCGAAAGGGAAGAGAACGTGAAGCGCCCGCGCGCGTCTGTTGTTGCGCGGACGACCTGATTGTTTCCTGACGCGGTGACGGTGGCGTCGGGGACCGGCTTACCGTCACTCGTGACGGTTCCGGTCAAGTAGGAGGTGCTTATGGCCGCGAACGCGCTGGTCGCACAGGCGGACACCAAGACAAAGGCTAGGAGCGCTACGCCAAAACGGCGTGGCAGCAGACCACTCATGATCGTCCTCTCGAAGAATGCAGCTAGAAAGCGCGGCCTCAAAACGGCCCGCGGAGAACGTCTAGGGGCGGGTGATCCGACCGGCTATGACGGCGCTGTCATGAGGGGCGGAGGACGGTAGCGGAATGCGAACGGGGTGCGGCGCCGCGTCGACGGCATCGCGTTCCGCGAGCGGCGCAGAGCCCGTACGACGTCGGGATCCGCGAAAAGGGCGACGGTCAGGTAGCGCACGAGTGCGAGCGCGAACTCGAGCATGCGGCGCTTGCCGAACGCGATGAGGAGGGCTCCGGAAACGGCTGCCACGGCAGCCGCTAACACCCCTATAAAGACATCGCCCGAACAAAGCGGGCAGCCTTCGCCAATCTGCGTGAGGGCAAAGAAACTAAACTGAGCAACGAAGGAGAGCGCGGTGAAGCTGGCTCCGCGACCCTTGAAAGGCAAGCCTTCGATCAGGGCCGCAACACGAGTTCGGCGTGCACCTCGGGGTAGCGTCGCGAGCGCCGCAAACAGAGCGCAGAGGGTTACGAGAGCCAAGACCGCGAGATACGCATGCCGAGGCGAGAGGATGACGTCGGCGTCGTCGTGCCAGCCCAGGCCGGCCAATTCTGAAAACAAATGCACCGCGATGCCGAACGGCGTCGTAAACGCGAGAAACACCAGCGTCGCGGTCAACGAGCGTTGAGACGCTCGCATTCCTAGCGTTGCTCGGGCCATCGCCGGGTGCCGTTTCTGATATTTCACTATCAATAGTGGCTGTTACGACTCGGCGTCGAGTAGCCCTCTAGCCCGCGAGACTTCGATGCCAACCCAAAATCGGGCCGGAGCACGTCCATGGCGCGTCGCTTGCTCGAGCCAGCTGCCTGGATCGCGTCCCCGGACTTTTGACTGCCATTTTCATCAGCTTAAGGTGGCGGTCAAGATGGGGCGAATCTCGAAGCCGATCTAACGGACATGATGACACTACAAACCGTCGTACGCGCCGTCACACTCCTGCTCTGCATTGCGCTTCTGTCGGCCGCTCCGCCACTCGCGGGAAGATTCGCGCTACAGAGCGGCGTTACGAAAACGCAGGGTCACTTGCGCGCGACGCCGATCCGTGGCAAGCGCCGCGACGAACATCTCGACGTCTGGCTTACGCAGGGTGAGTCGCAGACAGTCGAGCGTTACGGCCTGGACATGACGAAGTATATGCACCTCATTCTCGTAAGCGACGATTTCGCGACGTTCATACATGTGCATCCGCTACTCCAGCGGAACGGGCATTTCACGCTCGATCTACGTCTTCCCAGAGCGACGCTCTATCACGTGTATGCCGACGCCGAACCGGGGGATCTCGGACAGCAGGTGTTCCGCTTCGATCTCGATCTTGCCACAGCGCAGCCGCATACCGGGCGGGACGTCGCACCGACGGGCTCGGTCGTTGCGGCCGGCCCCTATCAAGTGACCCTCGATTCGACACGTTTGCGTAGCGGCGGGGAGAGCGCGCTCAAAGTTCACATTCGCAGGAACGCGATGCCCGCGATCGACCTCCATCCCTATCTCGGCGCGCTCGCCCATGCCGTCTTCATCGACGCGCGCGATCTCTCATACGCGCACGCGCATCCCCTCCCGCTCGGCAACGGGATGCCTTCGATGAGCGGCGGCATGCGCATGCCGGCGCTGCCCAACTCAGCGCACTCGGCGCCCGACATGCTGCTGCACGTTGCGGTACGCGAAGCCGGCACGTATAAGCTGTGGCTGCAGTTTCGCGGCGGTGATGGGTTGTACGTCGCGCCGTTCGTCCTCACCGCCGTTTGAGCGGCGTCGGCTCAGAATTTACGAAGAGGCCGCGACGGCGTCCGAGTCTCGCTGCGCTGCACCTTCGTCGCTCGAGAATTCGCCGACAGCGGCGGCAAACGTCCACGACATGCGGTTCTGCAGCTCCTCATCGAGCGCCGCGAGGAACGCCTGCGTTGTCAGCCACGGCTGATCGGGACCGATGAGCATGGCCAGATCTTTCGTCATTTGGCCGTGCTCGACGGTATCGATGCAGACGCGTTCGAGGGTCTCTGCGAAACGCACGACGTCGGGCGTGTCGTCGAGCCGTCCCCGGTGCGCGAGACCGCGCGTCCACGCAAAGATCGAGGCGATGGGATTCGTCGAAGTGGGTTTGCCCGCTTGATGCATCCGGTAGTGCCGCGTAACCGTGCCGTGCGCGGCCTCGGCCTCGATCGTGCGCCCGTCAGGCGACATCAGGACCGAGGTCATCAAGCCGAGCGAACCGTAGCCCTGCGCGACCGTATCGGACTGCACGTCGCCGTCGTAGTTCTTACACGCCCACACGTACTTGCCGGACCATTTGAGACAACTCGCGACCATGTCGTCGATGAGCCGGTGCTCGTACGTGCCCCCAAACTCGTCGAACCGCGCCTTGAACTCCTCCGCAAAGATCTGCGCGAAGATCTGCATGAAGCGGCCGTCGTACGTTTTGAGGATCGTGTTCTTCGTCGAAAGATAGACGGGCCACTTGCGCTGCAACCCGTAGTTGAAGCAGGCGCGCGCGAAGCCGCGGATCGACTCGTCGAGATTGTACATCGACATCGCGATGCCGGGCTTCTCGAAGACGAACACCTCGCGTTCCACCGCCGCTCCGCCATCAGCGGGCGAGAACTTGAGCGTCAACGTACCGGCGCCCGGGACGAGCATCTCCGTCGCGCGGTATTGATCGCCGAACGCGTGACGCCCGATGACGATCGGGTCCGTCCAGCCCGGCACCAGGCGCGGCACGTTGCGGCAGATGATCGGTTCGCGGAAGACCGTGCCGTCGAGTTCGTTACGGATCGTGCCGTTGGGCGAACGCCACATCTTCTTGAGACTGAACTCTGCGACGCGCGCCTCGTCGGGCGTGATCGTGGCGCACTTGACGCCGACGCCGTACTGCTTGATCGCGCGCGCCGCGTCGACCGTCACGCGGTCGTCCGAGCGATCGCGGTACTCGATGCCCAAATCGTAGTACTTCAAGTCGACGTCGAGATACGGCAGCACGAGTTTTTCCCGAATCATCTGCCAGATGATGCGGGTCATCTCGTCGCCGTCGAGCTCCACGACCGGCCGCGCGACTTTGATCTTCTCCACGACCCCTGCGTTACGCCGCGGAACTGCCGAATCACTCGTCCAATCGTTACGTTCGGGCCAACGCCCCGCAGCAACGCGGGGCACGCTTCGGGATTGGACTGCTTATCATGAATACATGGACGGGACCAGCGCAGCGGATCGTCAGTCTGCTGCCGAGCGCGACCGAGATCGTCTACGCGCTCGGACTGGGCGACCGGCTCGTCGGCGTGACGCACGAGTGCGATTTTCCGCCGGAGGCGCGGGCGAAGCCGCACCTTACCGCGAGCTCGCTACCCGCCGCATCGACATCGGCGCAGATCGATCGCCACGTTCGCGAGAGCCTGCACGCAGGCTCCAGTCTCTACGCACTCGACAGCGCGCTTCTCGAAAAGCTCGAACCCGATCTCATCATCACCCAAGAGCTCTGCGCGGTCTGCGCCGTCTCGTACGACATTGTCGCACGCGCCGCCAAGTGCTTGCGCGGCGACCCCCGCGTCGTCTCGCTCGAGCCGTCCTCGCTCGAAGACGTCTTCGCGAACCTCGCGACCGTCGGCGAGTTGACCGGGCGCAGCGCGGCGGCAGCGGCCGTCGTCGAACGCTTGCGCACGCGCGCCGCGGCACTGCGGTCGCACGTCGCCGGACGCGCCCGCCCGCGGGTACTCGTGCTGGAATGGACGGATCCGCCGATGAGCGGCGGCCATTGGGCGCCCGAACTCGTTACGCTCGCCGGCGGCGAACCCGTGCTGGGTAATCCCGGTGCGAACTCGATCGCGATCACATGGGACGCGATCGCGGCGGCCGATCCCGATGCGATTCTGGTCGCGCCGTGCGGCTACGATCTCGCCGCGACCATGCGCGCCGTCGATGAACTCGACGCGCAGCCCGCGTGGCGTGCGTTGCGCGCGGTCCGCGATGGACGCGCCTACGCGGTGGACGGGAACGCGTATCTCAATCGCCCGGGACCGCGTCTCATCGACACGGCCGAGCTCTTTGCGACTGCGCTCTTCAACGAACCGTACGGTGCGGCGCACGACGACCCGCAAGCGCTGCAGCACATCGCGGCGGCAGTCCGCTAAAGGTTACGCCGTTTGCAGTTCGGGGTGCTCGGTTTTGAATCGTTCGAGCGATTCGACGACCGAACGGCGCGCGGCGGCGGCATCCTGCCAACCCTGGGTGCTGGTCTCCTTGCCTTCGAGCAGTTTATAGGTTTCGAAAAAATGCGAGATCGTGCGTAACGTATGCGGAAAGATTTGCGCCTGCGTGTGAACGCCGTGGTACGCGGGCTCCCCGACCGGGACCGCGAGGATCTTATCGTCGGGTAAACCGTCGTCGATCATCTTGAGCATGCCGATCGGGCGCGCGACGACGAGACATCCCGAAAACGTCGGATTCGCGACGAGAATGAGCACGTCGAGCGGATCGCCGTCTTCGGCGAGCGTTTGCGGCACGAAGCCGTAGTCGCCAGGGTAGTAGATCGGCGAGTGCAGCGCGCGGTCGAGCCGGAAGACGTTGAGCGTCTTGTCGTACTCGTATTTGTTGCGCGAGCCTTGCGGAATCTCGACGACGACGTTGATCTCTTCCGGCGCCGCCTCACCGACCGGCAAGTGCAGATAATTCGTCACGTTTTGGCCATCCACGCTGCGCGCCTTACTCGCCTCCGGCTGCTCGGCCTGCTTCCATCTTACGAACGGCGCGCGGCGAGCGCGGCCAGAATAGCGACTTCGAGCACGACGATCGCGAAGCCGTACGCGTCGCCCACCAGACCACCGCCGAGGCGCCCCGCACACCAGCGCAAGATCGCTGCGGCGCCGGCCGGCGCGGCCGGAACCAAAAGCGCTGCAACGGGTGAGAGCTGCCGGCACAGCATCGCGAGCACGATGACGTCGAGCGCGAGCGGCACGGCCGCGTGGCGTGGCGCGAACGCCGGCTTGCGCGTCGCACTGCGCGCATCGGGAAACGTGAAGGCGCAGGGAACCACGGCCGCCCGCGCGAGCGCACCCGCAAACGCGAGCGACGCGGGCAGCGCCCGCGGCGGCAGCGCCGTCACCGACGCGAACCAGATGCTGCCCACGACCGCGAGCCCGGCGAGCGCGAAGGTTCCATGCCGCGGATCTTTGAGGATCTCCAAGCGTTGCACGACCGGAACGCTCGCGAAGAACGCATCGCAGCCATCGAAAAATCCGTCGAGGTGAACCGCACCGCTCAAGGCGACGACCGTCCCCAGTGCGAGCGCCGCGCCGAGGGGCGCGGGCACGACCTTCGATGCGCCAAGCCCGACCGTTCCGGCGAGCGCACCGATCGTCGCACCGACGACGGGCAGCGCCGCGAGCGCCGCACCGTCGGGTGGTACGTCTGTGCTGCGGCCGGCCGGGAGAATCGAGAAGTAGCCGAACGCCGCCGAGAGCGCGGCGAGCGTCGCTCTCAGGCTGCACCGCCCGTTGCGACGCCCGCTTCGGCGAACGTCTGCATCTCGGCGATCATACGCGTCGCAGCCTCGACGAGCGGTAACGCGAGCGCTGCGCCGCTGCCCTCGCCGAGTCGGAGGTCCAAATCCAGCAGGGGTTCGAGTCCCAGCGCCGCGAGCGCAACGCGGTGCCCGGGTTCTTGCGAACGGTGCGCGGCGATGCAGTACCCGAGCGCGGCCGGCGCGATGCGCGCGGCGAGCAGCGCAGCGGCAGCAACGATGAAGCCGTCGAGGACGACCGGCAGCCGCCGCGCCGCTGCGCGCAGGATCGCGCCCGCCAGGCCGACGATCTCGTAGCCGCCGACCGCACACGCGATCCGTTCCCACGACGCGTCGCGCAACGGCGCGACGGCGCGCGCCACGATTGCGCGCTTGTGCGCGAGCCGCGCATCGTCGACGCCCGTGCCGCGGCCCGTTACCTCATCCGCGGGGGCGCCCGAGCACGCGGCGACGATCGCTGCGGCGCTCGTCGTATTGCCGATTCCCATCTCACCGAGCGCGAGCATGTCGTACCGTCCGCGTTCGAGGATTGCGTCGACTGCGTAACTGCCCGCGTCCAGTGCGCGTCCGGCGTCGTGCGCCGTCATCGCGTCGCCGCGCGCGAAGTTTTGCGTGCCCCTTGCGATGCTGAGGTCGAGCAGCGCGGGATGCGCGGCCAGCTCGGAGCGCACGCCGAAGTTCGCAACGTAGACGTCGGCGCCGGATACGCGCGCGAGCGCGTTGATTGCGGCGCGCCCACGCAAAAAGGTCGCGACCATCTGCGGCGTCACCTCGGCGGGATACGCACTGACGCCCTCGGCGGTCACGCCGTGATCGCCCACGGCGACGAGCACGGCCTTCGCGGTATACGCGCGCGCGACGACGCTGCCGGCGATCGCCGAGAGCTGCACGGCGAGTGCTTCGAGCCGCCCGAGCGATCCCGGCGGTTTCGTGAGTGCGTCGATGCGCGCGCGTGCCGCAGCCGCGGCCACCGCGTCGACCGGCGCGATCGCCCCGCGCGCCACGTCGCTCGTCATAGCGCCGCGGGCGCCGGCGCGACGTGGTTGAGCTCGAGGATGCGAGCACCCCGCGGCTCGAGCTGCAACCGCGTTACACTCGCCGGAGAAAATTTGACGCCGAGCGCGGCCGCTTCGTCCGCGCCGAGCGCGACGTGCAACAGCGCGTGCAGCGGCCCGGCGTGTGTTGCGACGAGCACCTTCGCGCCGTCGCGCACGCGCGAATCGATCGAAGCGAGAGCGTCGCGAACGCGCGCGCATAGTTCGTCGAACGACTCGCCGCCGGCCGGCGCGTAAAATCTCGGTCGAACGGACGACTGCGTGGCGAGTTCCGGATAACGCGCAACGATCTCGTCCCACCGGAGCCCCTCCCAAGCGCCGAAATGCATCTCACGCCAGCGCGCATCGATTGCGACGGCTGGACCGCGTCCAGCGAGTGCGAGCTCGGCCGTTTCGCGGGCACGCGAGAGATCGCTCGCGATCGCGCGATCGAACGCGTCTTGCACGAGCAACGCCGCAAGCCCGCGTGCCTGCGCCCGTCCGACATCGTCGAGCGGCACGTCCGTGGCACCTTGGAAACGGCCGTCGGCGTTCCAAGCAGTTCGGCCGTGACGCAAAACGACGAGCTCGAATGCGTGCGCTCTCACCGCTCCTGAAGCGGGCTAGTTTTGTTCGATGAAGGGCCGGCCCTGATGCGCGACGAGCAAATCGTGCATATCGGTCGCGTGCTCTTCTTCCACCGACAGAATGCCCTCGAGCATCACGCGCGTCGTGGGATCCTGGTCGGCGAAAAAGCGAATCAATTCACGATAATGTTCGACCGCGATCCGCTCGGCGATCAGGTTCTCTTTGATCATGTCGATGAGCTTGTCGGCCGTGCCGTACTCCGACGCCGAGCGTGAGAGCAAGCCTTCCGGACTGAAATTCGGTTTGCCGCCGAGCTGATCGATCCGCTCCGCAACGGCTTGCATGTGCGCTCGCTCTTCCTTGGCGTGCTGCGCGAATTCTTCGGAGACGGATTCGCTGTCGATGCCCTGCGCAGCGATCGAGTGCATCGTGTAACGCAACACGCAGACGATCTCCGTCGCGAGAACGTTTTGCAGAATATCGATCGCCTGTTTTACGCCCCCCTCGTAGGAAGGCGTAACGGTGCCCTGGTCGAGATGCTCGCGGGCGCGGCGCCGGAGCTCCGTGACATCGGAAAGGAACGGCTGCTTCGCTGCGTCGGTCGTCATGCACGAGCGCTTTCCCGCAAATCGTCCCGCTCTACCGCTCGAGCGGCACGACGACATCTCCGCCAGAGCTATGCGGCCACAGAGGCGCAAGCCAGCGCGTCCGAGAGGTCCTCGCAGCTTTGCCAGCCCGCCGGCGCGAAAATCCACGGGCCCGCTCGCGGAGGACGACGATGCGAGGTCCGTTCTTCCGCGGCGATCGTCGCTTGCTACTGGGCGCGCTGATCTTCGCGCTCGGCTCGGTCATCACGTACGCCGTCGTGCGCGCATTCGGCCTCGTACCGTGATGGGTCCGCGCGCTACTTCGAAGAGGGCACACGCCGGCTACCGCCGTAGGCAGACCCGTGGCCAAAACCCGCGAGCCGCTGCGCCTCGATGTGCGCAAGACGTACAAGTTGTTCGTCAACGGCGCGTTCGTGCGTTCGGAATCGGGCCGCAGCGACGTGATCGGTGCGGGCACCGACGACGCCGCGAACGTTTCGCGAGCGTCGCGCAAGGATCTGCGCGATGCGGTCGTCGCCGCCCGAAGTGCATTCGGACTGTGGCATGCGGTTGCGCCGGCCGAGCGGGGCTTGATCCTGTACCGGCTCGCTGAGATGCTCGATGCGCGCCGCGCCGAGTTCGTCGAACGGCTGCGTTCCGGCGCCAAGGGCGACGAGTCCGCAGCGCTACGCGAGACGACCGCCGCCGTCGACCGCACCCTGTGGTATGCGGGCTGGTGCGATAAGTATGCGGCGCTGCTTTCGTCGCACAACCCCGTCGCCGGACCGTATCACAACGTTTCGTGGCCCGAGCCCATGGGCGTCGTCGGCGTCGTCGCGCCCGATGAACCATCGCTCTTGGGACTCGTCTCCGTCGTCGTGCCGCCGCTCGTCGCCGGCAACGCCGTCGTCGCGATCGCCTCGGAGACCGATCCGAGAACGGCGATCGTCTTTGCCGAATGTTTGGCAACCTGCGATCTTCCGCCCGGCACCGCGAACATTTTGACGGGACGGCGCATCGAAATTGCGCCGCATCTCGCGCGGCATATGGACGTCAACGCGCTCGACGCTGCGTCCCTGGATGGTCCTTTCGCCGCCGAACTCGAGCGGCTCGCCGCCGACAACCTCAAACGCACGCGCACGGCCTCGGCCACCTCGCCCGCACACTGGTTTGCCGATGAAGCGCAGGATCTCGCGCACGTCGCCGCGTTCGTCGAAATCAAGACGCTGTGGCATCCGGCAGCGATCTGAACGCGACGCTCACATTCGAGAACGAAGTCCGCGCGCGCGACGAGATCGTCGTCTACGCCGCACGACTCTACGAGCGCGGACTCGTCGCGGGCTCCAGCGGAAATATCAGCGTCCGGCTCGCGGACGGCGATCTGCTCGTGACGCCGTCGGGCACGTCGCTGCGCGCGCTGCGACCGGACGACGTCGTGCGCTGCACGCCGCAGGGCCGCGTTCGCGCTGCGCAGGGGCGTCCGACGAGCGAACTGCCGCTGCACCTCGCGGCGTACCAGTCGCGCGCGGATGCGTTTGCGCTCATCCATACTCATCCGACGTACTCCGTCGCCTGGAGTAAGACGGGCGGGCTCTTCCCACTCGACACGGTCGGAGCGCTCGAATCGCTCGGCACGATCGCGTTCGTCGCGTACGCAGCCTCCGGTACCGAGGAACTCGCCGGACTCTGCGCCGCCGCGTTCGCACGCGGCATCGATACGATCGTCATGGAACACCACGGCCTCTCGAGTCTGGGTTCCGATCTCGAGACGGCGTTCGTGCGCACCGATCTCGCGGAGCAGACGGCGCGCATCGAGTTCGCAGCATCGGTGCTGCGGATGGCGAAGACCTAAGGATGCCGACCGATCGACCCGAATTTCCGCACGACGAGTTCGCCACCGACGACCCCGAGCACCGCGCCGCGCTCGAGGCCTTCCACAGCGAGTACGGCCGCGAGACGCCCGACGAGGCACGGTTGCGCGAGCACGCGGAACGGGTCCGCGGCGTTCCGGCGCTGCTGGGACCGTTCGAGCGCTGGTGGATGGATCCCAAAGTGCAGGCGTTCATCGCGGAGCTCAACGCGACCGGGATTTAGCGAGCGCCCGCGAGCGACCCAGGCCGCGCGTCCCCAAGAAAGAACAGAGGTCCCGCCCGCGCCGCGGTGTGGAGAGGTGGCAGAGTGGTCGAATGCACTCGCTTGGAAAGCGAGCAGACTGTCAAAGGTCTCGGGAGTTCGAATCTCCCCCTCTCCGAAGGCTGCCCGGCGTAGCGGCGGTCTGGAACAGCGCGAACGAGGCGCGCGCGCTCGCGCGTAGCATCGCGCTGCCGTCGCGCACGTCGCTGCGGCCCAGCGCCGCGCCGAGCGTCGCACGCGCGCCGTAGTTCGCGTCGATTGCAACGGGCGCGGCGAGCACGGTCGCAACGAGCGCCGCGTCATGAAGTTTCGCCTGCGGCACGAGCGCGGAGAAGACGGCGTCCACGCGCGTACCCGGTTGCCAGAGTCGCACGTCGAATTCGCGCACGACGGCCTCGGCGCGTGCTGCCGTGCGATTCCAAACCGTCACGACGGCGTCCGCGGCGTCGAGTGCGACGACTGCGGCGCGGGCCGTCGGTCCGGCGCCGAGGACGAGGACCCGCACGCCGGCGAGCTCGGGAAGGCCGGCGTCGTCGAACGCGCCGAGCACGCCGACGCCGTCGGTATTGTAGCTATCGATGCACTCGCCGAATACCAGCGTGTTGACGGCACCGCTCGCAACGGCCGCCGCGTCGTGCGTCTGCGCCGCGGCGAAGGCTTCTTCTTTGAGCGGCGTGGTTACGTTGACGCCGGCGTAGCCACTTGCGCGCAGTTGCGCGATCGCACGCGCGCCGTCACCGGCCGCCACGCGCACCGTTTCATAGGTACCGGCGATGCCGCTTTGCGCGAAGAACCCACGGTGGAGTTGCGGACTGAGGCTGTGTTCGACGGGATCGCCGATCACCGCCAAACGCAGTGCCGGCGTCAATCGATGAGTTCCCCGAGATGGCGGAGGGTGCGCGTAGGCGGCACGCCCATCGTCTCGGGCGGCGCGTTCGTACGATTGCACCAGATCGCCGAGAGCCCGTATGCGGCGGCACCGCTCGCATCCCAACCGTTGGACGAGACGAACCCGATCTCGTGCGGCTCGAGCGCGAAGCGAGCGGCGGCGAGGGCGTAGACGGCGGGTTTGGGTTTGAAAGCGCGCACCGCGTCGACCGAAAGCGCCGCGTCGAACAGCCCTGCGAGTTCGTTCTTTTCCAGCGTGCGCACCAGGGCCGCCGGCGTCGCATTGGTGAGCACGGCGGTCGGGATGCCGTGCGCCCGCAGGCGTTCGAGCTGCGGACGCACGTCGTCGAAGGCGGGTAGCTCCGACCACGCCGCGACGAGCGCCGTAACCCGCGTCGCGGAGAACGTGGTTCCGTGCGCTGCCGCAGTGTAGCGCAGCGCGAGCGCCGTAATTTCGTCGAAGTCGAGGTAGCGCTCCATCAGCGTCGCAGCAAAGGCGTACGCGAGCTGCTTCTGCCGCCACGCGACGACGAAGCCGGAGGGATCGGTCACGCTGTCCGCGAGTCGCTCGCGCAGCGACGCGTAATCGACGAGCGTGCCGTACAAGTCGAAGACGTACGCGCGCGGTGCCGTCATGCCGCCGGTCGCCGCCCGAGCACGACGCGTTCGAGGAAGCGCAGCACGCGCGTGCCCAGCCAATCCTTGGCAACGAGCGGTTCCGTGAGAATGCAATGCAGCCCCAGAAGCTTCGCCCCGAGCACGTCCGTGAAGAGTTGATCGCCGACGACGACCGTGCGCGCTTTGGGCGTTCCCAGCACCCGCAGCGCAGCGGCGAATCCGCGCGGCAGCGGTTTGAGCGCCCGCGAAATCGCCGGCACGCCGGCCGCCGCGCTCACGCGGGCGACGCGCTCGGAGAAATTGTTGGATACCAGGCACATGCGAAAACCCGCGGTTCGAGCTGCGGCGAGCCACGCCAGGTCCTGGGCGGCGAGATCGTCCTGGCCATAGCCGACCAGCGTATTGTCGAGGTCGACGATGATGCCCGTGAAGCCGCGCGCGGCCAGATCGGCGAGCGACACAGCGGAGAGCCGCCGCACAAAAGCGTCGGGACGAAGCACCGGCCGAGCGTTGCCCGCGCCATCCCCGCTATCCTCGGAGTTCTGCACCGCCCATGCGCCGCGTGCACCGGCTCTCCACCTTTGCGTCCCCAAGAAAGCCCCCTTCTCCACCGTCCCTGCACCGGCTCTCCGCAAGGACGCAGACACAACATCTTGTACTCGGTCGTCACGCGGTGTACAATATGACGTACCGAGCGTCGAGGTTGCCCGTTCTTCTACGAACAGGTGTTCGATCGCTATCTCTCGTATCGAGTCGCTCCTCCGGAGGTTTTCCGCAATGTCCGACGCCATCGTCCCGCGCAGCCAAACGCTGCCGCCGGGGCTCGCCGAACCGTCGTTCGATCCCAACGCGATGCGCGTTCTGCGGGAGCGCTACTTCGCGAAAAAAGCGAACGGCGAGGTCGAGAACCCGACCGAGTTCCTGTGGCGGGTCGCCTCTGCGATCGCGGAACCCGAGCGGCCCTACGCGCAGCGGATGGGACGGAGCGCGGACGCGGTCGTCGATGGCGTCGCGCACGCCTTTTACGACATGATGGTCCGCCGCGACTTCCTGCCCAACACGCCGTGTCTGGTCAACGCCGGCCGTCCGCTTTCGATGCTTTCGGCCTGTTTCGTGTTGCCGGTGCCGGACTCGATCGAAGGAATATTTTATAACTTAAAGGCCATGGCATTGATTCAAAAATCGGGCGGAGGGACTGGATTTGCATTCTCCGACCTCCGCCATCAAGGCGCCGAAGTGCACTCCACCGGTAAGGATGCTTCGGGTCCCGTTTCGTTCATGAAGGTCTTCAACGCGGCGACAGATTCCATCAAACAAGGTGGTGTCCGGCGCGGTGCCAACATGGGCGTGCTCCGCGTCGACCACCCGGATATTTTTCACTTCATGCAATGCAAGAAGGAACTCGACGCCGAGAACCGCGCGCTCTGGAACCGCTTCAGCGATACGGGCCGCTACACGGATGTGGAGCTCGCGCATCTCAAACAAGAACTTCTGCAAACGCAGATTAACAACTTTAACATTTCGGTCGGCGTGACGGACCCTTTCATGGCCGCCGTTAAAGATGATGTCGACTTCGAGCTGCTCGATCCGCGCACGCATACCGTCGTCCGCACGGTTCGCGCACGCGAAATTTGGGATGCGATCGTCGAGGGAGCCTGGCAGAACGGTGAGCCGGGCGTGCTCTTCCTGGACCATCCCGACGTCAATCCATTGCCGGGGCTCGGTCCAATTCAAGCGACGAACCCCTGCGTGACGGGCGAGACGCTCGTCGCAGTTGCGGACGGCCGCGGACACGTGCCGATCGCCGAACTTGCTGCGAGCGGAAAAGACGTCCCCGTCTTCGCGCTCGACGCGCGTGGTTCGGTGGTCGTGCGGACGATGCGTCATCCCCGTAAGACGGGCGAAAATATACCCGTCTACAAGATCACCCTCGATGACGGTTCAGTGGTCCGCGCGACGCCGAACCACAAGTTCCGGCTGCGCGACGGCACATATCGCGAAGTAAGCGCGTTGGTGGCCGGCGACAGTCTCGCACTGATGACGCGGTTCCGGGCCTCGATCAAAGATATTTTTCCAAACGCGAACAGCCGCTCACAGGACTACTGGTGGCTGAATTCCGGGAAGGCGAGTAACAAACTCGAGCATCGTTACATTGCAGAGTTTACGTATCAAACGAAGCTCGCTCCTGGAACCGTCGTTCATCATCGTGACTACGATGCGCGCAACAACGCTCCTGAAAACCTCGCCATCATGACGCGCGTAGAGCACGACGCGCTCCACCGCGAGGACAAACTCGGCGACCGCAATCCGGTGCGACGCGCGCTCGTCGAGTGGGATCGCGAGAGGTGGCAAGCCTATCGAGCAAAGCATTCCGTGAACAATGCCGGCGAACGCAACAAACGGTTTAGCGGTGTATCGCACGATGAGTTGCGGACGGCAGCGCTCGACTTGACGCGAACCCTCGGCCACCGGTTTAGCGCGAAGGAATGGGAGGCGTTCGCGCGCGACAGCGGTTTGCCCGAGCAGTTCAGCGGTTGGCGTCAGACGCACCTGAACGGTGGGGTGCTGGGGCTCGCAAAGTGGGCGGCCCACCGACTAGGTTTCGGAGCTTTGGGCAGCGTCGACCCGCGGGTGATGCGTCATTTCGAAGAGGCCCTCGAGCAGGGGTACGATCCGGAGATCGTCGGGGGCGTCTTGTTCGTACTCAAGCGCTGCGAAGTCTGCGACGCGGAATTTCGCGTCCTCTACACCTACCGCGAGATCGCGAAGTGCTCGCAGCGCTGCAATCTCGTGCGCCTCAACAGCGACCCCTCGATTCTGCGGCGACGTCACGCTTCGCGAGCGAGGACCTTAGAGGCCATGCGGGAGGCCCTACGCGAGCGTCAGCTCGATGTCTACACCGCGTTGCGAGCCGAGCGAGGCGGTGCCGTGCTCAAGCGCGACTGGGTCGATGCATGCAAAGCACGAGGCGTTTCCGCCGAGATCTCCCGCGAGAGCAGTCCGTTTCGTGCATATGCCGACCTCCATGAAGCGGCCGCAGCCTTTAACCATCGCGTGGTACGGGTCGAACGCGATGTGCCCGCAGACGTGTACAACGGTACGGTCGACGACGTTCACAACTTCTTCGTGGGCGGCTTCGAAAGCACGACGACGCATGTTAAACAGCGATTTGCATATATAAACAATATTCAGTGCGGTGAGCAGTTTCTCCACGGGTACGATTCTTGCAACCTCGGCTCGCTCAACGTCGGGCACTTTTACAACGAACGCAGTAAAGACGTCGATTGGGAGCGGCTGGCGCAATCGACCGCCCTCGCGCTGAGATTCCTCGATAACGTCATCGATGCGAACGTCTATCCGATCGACGAGATCCGCGAGATGGTCACGAGCAACCGCCGCGTTGGCCTCGGCATCATGGGTTTTGCGGAGCTCTTGATCCGGCTGCAGATCGCGTACGGTTCGCCCGAAGCGATCGCGTTCGCCGGCAAGCTCATGGCATTCATCCAGCAGCGCGCCGAAGAGACGAGCGAACTGTTGGCTCGCGATCGGGGCGATTTTCCGAGCAAGCATCTGTCGACTTGGGCCGACGATCCGCGACCACGGCGCAACGCCGCACTGCTCTCGATTGCCCCGACCGGAACGATCTCGATGATCGCCGGTTGCGCCTTCGGGTGCGAGCCGTTCTTTGGCATGGCGTACACGAAGCACGTGATGAAAGACGCCGAAGGGCGGCCACAACATCTGTATTACGTCGTGCCGCTCTTCGAGGACGTTGCGAAAGCGGAAGGTTTCTTCTCCGAAGAACTGCTTGGGAAGATCGAGGAGAACCGCGGTTCGCTCAAAGGCATCGCCGACGTTCCGCAGCACTGGCAACACGTCTTTACGACGTCGGCGGACGTGACCGTCGACGAGCACATCGACATGCTGGCCGCGTTTCAGAAAAATACCTGCAATGCGGTTTCGAAGACGATCAACGCACCCAATGACGACACCCGGGAGAACGTCTCGCGCGCGATCTTTCGCGCCTACGAAGCGGGCTGCAAGGGCTTCACGTATTATCGTGATGGCTCGCGCACCGAACAAGTCGTCACCTTCTCCAAAGACAACGATCTCGCCGGCGGCAATCGCGACATAGCGGCCGCGCCGGCAACCGCGGCGACCCCAACCACAGCGGTCGCGCAAGCGGGTACAGACGAACGAGATATCGATGCGTTGCTCGCGAAGGCGAACGCGCTGCTCGAGGTACGATGATGGATCAGCAAGTCAAAGCGACGATCGCGGGATTGATCGCGAAAGTCGAAGCGCTGCAGGCCGAGAACGCGGAACTGCATGCGCAGAATGCCGAATGCGCGCAAACCGTCGCGCGACTCGTCGGCCGCGTCGAGAATTTGCAAGCGCACAACCAAGAGTTGCGCACGGCGGCCAAACCCGTCGATTATCGTCAACGGCCGCCCGTGATGCGCGGCCGCACCGTCCAAGCCAATGTCGGCTGCGGCCCGCTCTACATCACGCTCAACGAAGACGAAGGCGGCCGGCCATTCGAAGTCTTTTTCAAGCTCGGAAAGAGTGGCTCGTGTCAGCAATCCTATCTCGAAGCGCTCGGCGTAGCGATGTCGGTCGGATTGCGTTACGGCGCCGATCCGCAGAAGTTCATCGAGAAGTTCGAAGGCATGCGCTGCCCCAACCCCAAGATGCGCGATAGCAACGGCCCGACAACCCTCTCGTGCGCGGACGGCATCTCGCAGGGTCTCGCAAAGGCGCTCGCCCTTGCGCTTCCGCTCGCCGACGTCAATCCGCGCGGCGAAGCGGATGTCGTCGCAGTCGCCGAGCCGCAATTCCCGTACTCGGCGGCCGATCAAGCCGAGATGGATGCCAATACCAAGTCGCTCGATCTCATCGGCATGCCGTTTCCGAACGCAAACGGAAACGGCGGCTCACACGCCGCGTCGCTGCGGACGATGGCGGAGCTGCCGTCGCCGACCGTCCGCAAAGCCATGATGACGGGCGTCGGGATGTGCCCGAAGTGCGGCGGCAACCTCATCTCACAGGGCGGCTGCATCCAATGCTTGCAGCAATGCGGCTACGTCGGAAAATGCTCGTGAAGAGCCCGCGCGGCTAGACCCGAAAGGCGGGTGATCGCGACAGAGCGATCGCCCCGTCTTCATTGTCTTGCCAGCGCCGTCGGCGAATGTAACGGTCACGAGCGTCTCGGGACCGGATCTCCCATCGTCGTCGCCCCACGCGTGCGTAAAGACGAGACGCTCCGGCTCGGCGATCTCGCGATATGTGCACAACCAATAGCCCTCGCCCACTGCGGAGCGCAGGCAGACCCGAAACGTGCCCCCGGCCGCACGTCCGCCTGGTGATATGGCGTGGCGTGGTCATGTCGCGCGGCGCGTTCCAGCGCACGAGGTGCTCGGGCTCGTCCAAGCCTTCAACATCAGGCTGCGCGGGACGTCGAAGACTCGCGTGTCACGAGCTCGGGTCGCGCGTCCGTCCTGGGACGATTTCGCAGTTACATACTGTCCGCTTCCCTCTGCAGTTCGTTTGTGGCACGTTTGAGTTGTTCTGGAACTGCCAAGACCAGTGGAAGCGACGACGAGACGGTCTTACGGTTCTGGGGCGACGACACAGTGCCGCCGGTCACGCCGCTCGATCTCGTTCTGGGGGAATATGTATGTTGGTAGACAGCGACGCGATTGCTACGATTGCCGTCAAGGACCTCAAAGTGGCCAGACACTTTTATGGCGAAAAGCTGGGCCTCAAGGAACGGCCCGATTCCGATAATCCAGGCGTCGTTACGTATCAGAGCGGAGGCTCGAAAGTTCTCCTTTATCAGTCTCAATACGCGGGGACCAACCGGGCGACAATCGCGACATGGGCCGCCCAAGACCTCGAAGCAGTCGTGAGAACACTCGCGGGTAAGGGCGTCACATTCGAGCATTACGATTTACCCGAACTCACGCGAGAGGGAGACATCCATTCGGCGCGTGACTTCAAAGTCGTGTGGTTCAAAGACCCCGACGGCAACATCCTGAGCGTTAACAGCACGCCCGTCCGCTAGCTCGAAAAGTGTCGGCGCCTACTTCGTCAACGCGCGACGTGCGCTGGATTTCTCTGGTCGTCCTCTGCGTGGGCATGTTGATGATCGTGCTCGACAATACCGTCGTGAACGTCGCGCTCCCGTCGATCCAAAGCGACCTCGGCTTTTCGCAATCGAGCCTCGCCTGGGTCGTCAATGCGTACATGATCGCATTCGGCGGTCTGTTGCTGCTGGCCGGGCGTCTCGGCGACTTGATCGGCAGCAGACGCGTTTTTATCGCGGGCCTCGTCACGTTCACGCTCGCGTCGCTGCTCTGCGGCGTCGCGTGGACGCGCGAACTCTTGGTTGCCGCGCGCTTCGTGCAAGGGCTCGGCGGTGCCATGGCGTCCTCGGTGATCCTCGCGATGATCGTCACGATGTTCGAGGAGGGCGAGGAACGCGCGAAGGCGATGGGCGTCTTCAGCTTCACCGCCGCCGCAGGCGGCTCGATCGGGCTCCTACTCGGCGGCACGTTGACGCAGGTGGTCAACTGGCATGCGATCTTCCTGATCAATGTCCCGATCGGTATCGCGGCAACGATCATGGCGCTGCGCCTGCTAGCGTCCGGGAACGGCATCGGACTGCGCGAGGGAGCCGACGCGCTGGGCGCATCGCTCGTCACGGCGTCGCTCATGCTAGCGGTCTACACCGTCGTCGAAATTCCAACGTACGGCGCGGGCTCCGCGCACACGTGGGGACTGGGCGCCATCGCGGTCGTTCTGTTTGTCGCGTTCATCGCGCGCCAAGCGACGGCGATCAAGCCGCTGCTCCCACTGCGCGTGTTCCGTTCGCGCAACGTCGCGGGAAGCAATCTGATGCAACTGTTCTTGGTCGCCGGGCTGTTCGGCTTTTTCTTTCTCGAGGCGCTCTACTTGCGACGAGTCCTCGGCTACAATGCCGTCACAACCGGACTTGCGTTCCTCCCGATCACGCTGGCCATCGGTGCGCTTTCTCTGGGTTGGCCGCACGGCTGAGCACACGCTTCGAACCGCGCGCCGTCGCGATCGCCGGCCTGGGTCTGGCTGCCGGCGGGCTCGCGGTCTTCGCGTTCGCGCCGCTGGACGCGAACTACCTCACGACCAGCCTCCCGGCGATGCTGCTACTCGGAGTCGGCATGGGCATCGCATTTCCGCCCGTGATGACCTTTGCGATGTCGAGCGCGACGTCGAGCGATGCCGGCCTCATTTCCGGTCTCATCAACACGACGGCGCAGGTCGGCGGCGCGTTCGGCCTCGCGGTCTTGGCAACACTCTCCGCAACGCGAACGCGGGATCTCCTGGCAGCGGGATCCACGAAGCCTGTGGCGCTAGCCGCGGGCTACCATCTGGCATTCGGTATCGGCGCGGGCTGTCTCGTCATCGCGCTCATCATTGCGGCAACCGTCCTCCAATCGGCGTCCCACCAAGAAAGCGCGACCGACACGGCCCGCTCGGCGATTGCCTAACGCAAAGAAACGCGAAGCCGCGGCTATCCGATGCGCGAACGAATGACCGCTTGTCGGCGCCGGCGGCCCCAAAGGGCGGCGATCAGAAGCAGAACCACGATGACGGCGAGTGCCACCCAGACCCAGCGCGAGATACCGTGGCGTTCGCTCCTTTGAGCGGCCGCCTCAGTCTGCGTTTGAACGTTCCCAGCGGCGCTCGAAGCGGCCCGCGACGCCGCATCGGTCCGGGCCTTGACCTGCGTTCCCGCATCGGCCGCCACACTCGCTAACGGCATGGACGCTGCAGCGGGGATCGCGAACCCGAGACCGATCATCAGCGCGAAGAGGCGTCGCATGCTCGCAGGTTGCCCACGTCGATAACAAAGCTAACGCCCCGGGTCCTGGGCGCAGCGACCCGGACTTATGGGTACGCTCTCGGCGACGGAGGACACGAGCGTGCGCGAGAATGCAGCAACGACAGAATCGGGAACCGTCGCATGGGTCTTCGCGAAGACGGCCGATGCGCAGCGCGGCGTCGCACGTCTCAAAGCGGCGGGATTCGGCGACGTTCGGATCAGCGAGCGGAGCGGGACGACCTCGGCCGAGCACGTGCCCGAAGACGTGGGACGGACGACCTTCGACTTTGCAGCCGCGCTCGAGGCCGCCGGTTTCGCAGCGCCTGACGCACGCGCCGTTACCGATGCCGTCGCGGCCGGCGGCACGCTCATTACGCTCGCCGCCGGTTCGCGCGCGAACGACGCGCTCGCCGTTTTACGGGGCGAGACCGTGACGGCACGGCCGGTCTCCGCTGTCGACCCGACTTCGGCCGCAACCGCCGCCACCGCCGCAGCCGCCACGCCGCGCCGACCGGTGGAAGCGCCGGCCCACGCGGAGCCGGCGGAGCCGCGCGTTCTCGAACTGCGTGAAGAGCGGCTCGACGTGCGTCGGGAACGCGACGAGAGCGAGGCTCGGATCCGCAAAGAAGTCGTGACGGAAGACCGCACGATCACCGTGCCCGTGCAGCGCGAAGAACTCGTCGTGGAACGCGATGGCGAAGATGATGTTCGCATCCCGATGTCGAGCGACCACGCTCCGCCTTAACGCGCGATTGCCCGGGAGCAGCGCAACGCTCTAGTCCCCAAGCGACGGATCGATGACGATCGGCGTCCGGCGCGGCATCGGGATGCCGCTGACGGTCGGTTGCGGCTGCGGCGTCGAGGTCGGCTCGAAGGTCGCAAGCGGTCCCGGCGCCGGCACGTATCGCGGCAGCGGCGTGAAGGTTGCCAGCGGAGCGGCCGTCGTCTGGACTTGCACGCTGTGCGAGATCCCCTCGTACCGGACGGTCGCGCCGAGCGCTCGCGCCGTCGCGGCGAGCGGGATTATCGTTTCACCGGCGCGCACGTACGGCGCGATGGGCAGCGTCGTCGCCGTCGTGCCGAGCGTTCCGTGCCGCGAGCCGAGGAAGAGCACGAGGGTGCGTCCGCTTCGAACCAGGGTGATGCGCCGGCCGTCGATTGCGATCGTGGTCGCGAGCGCGCGGACGTATGGGTCCAGCGGCGCCTCGACGATGCCGGCGCGCACGGCTGCGCTTTGAGAGCCGAGCAGCAGCCGGCCGTCGAGGACGACGTCGACGGCGATCATTCCGTTTTGCACCGTACGATCGACGTCTTCCGGCGCGCAGGGCTGCGCTTCTCGAGCGACGGCTGCGCGTTCTTCGCGCAAGCGATCGCGTTCAACGCGATCTTCGCCGTCTTTCCGATCGTCATCCTGACCGTCGCCGCGCTCGCCTTCGTGTACGGCGATGCCGAAGGACAAGCGCATGCGCTCGCGCTGATCAACACGCTCGCACCCAGCGTGCAGGGAACGCTCGTCGACAACCTCCAGCACATCGTGCAGTTTCGCGGCGTATCGGGCATCATCGCCGTCGGAGCTCTGCTTTGGTCGGGGAAAAACTTGTTCCAAGGGACCGCGTATGCCCTCAATCGCGCACTGGGCATCGCAGCCGGCCGGCCGCTCGTGAGCGACATCCTCGTCGCGCTCCTCATTCTTCCAACCCTCGGCGTTCTCTCCATCATCGCGACGCTCGTACCGGTCATCATTACCGTCATCGTGCAGCACGGCGCATTTCCGCACGCGGCGCTGGTCACGCAGATTGCCAGCTACGCGACCGCCGCGCTATTGATCTTCGTCGTCGCAACGGTACTCTACGTGTATTTGCCGAATCAACGGATGAAGCTCTCGTTCGGGATTCCGGGTGCGCTCGTCTTCACGGCCGCCTGGGAACTCGCACAAGTCGCTTTCGCCATTTACTCGGCGCACGTCGATTACCGGCACGTCTACGGTGCGCTCGCGGCGTTTGCTCTGCTTCTGATTTGGTTCTATTACATGGCTACGATCTTTCTATTCGGCGCGCAGTTCAGCGCGCAGTGGAACGCCTCCGAGTGAGGAAGCTCCTGCGCTACTGGGTCGCGCTGTGCGCCCTCGCGCTGCCGCTCATGGGGGCGGGCGAAAGCCCGTACGGAGCGCCCGTCGTCGTCGTCTATCCGATCACCACCGCCGGCAAGACCGCTTCGGATGCAGGCTCGCAGATCGCACTTCTGCTCTCTGCCCGGCTCGCCCAGCTCGGTGGAATCACCGTCAAGCCCTTCACCCCCGGTACCACGCGGGCCGATTTTCTGACCGCGGCGGTCGCCCAGCTAGCCGACTATTATGTAACCGGTTATCTCACGCCGGTAGGAAGCGACGTGTCCTTCGTAGCGCAAGTCGTCTCGACGCGCTCCGGGAGCATCGTCTATAGCTCGACGGCGCTCGTGCACACCTACGGCGACGCCGTCGCGCAGGCCGAAGCCCTGCACGATGCGATCTTGCATCATGCCGGTCGCGGCCTGGCCGCACTCGACGCGCCGCGCCCGCAACCGACCGTCTCACCGACGCCCGCGCGCGATGCGGGCATCAACATCTCCAAGGCTTTCGGTCGTCGCCGCGGTCGACACACGGCGGCGCCACCGTCGCCCTCCGCTGCCCCCGCCGCGCCGACCCTCGCCGCCGTCGCACGCGTCGCACCCGCAGGCACGACGGCGCTCGTCATCGAGACGGGCGGTAACGGAGACGACGCCGACCGCACGTATGCCGCAAGCGCGCTTTCCGCGGCGCTCGACCGCAGCGGGCTGCACAGCGGCGTCGTCTCGCTCGCGCTTCCCGACGTCGCGGCGCATGCGACCGACCTGTGCCGGCTCAATCCCGGCGTCGCCGCCTTCTATGCGGGCACGCTCGGGCTCGAGCGTCCGCATCGTGGCGGAACGAGCGTCGCCTACGACGTGCGCGCATACGACTGCAACGCGGCCCTGGTCGGCCACGAACGCATCGTGCTTCCCGCGGGAGCGGGCAGCATCAGAACGACGATCGATCGCGCCGTGGCTCAAGCCGTTACCGACCTGCATGTCGCGCCCAAGCCCGCGGCCGGTACGCCGAGCGTTATTCCAGCAAGCCCTCCGGCAACGTCGTAGCGATCGTTCCCGCCGCAAGGTCGATGCGGCGAACGAACGCTTTGACGAGCGGCACGAGCGCGCGGCCAGGCTCGACGACGAGGCAGTCCTGCCCCGGAAAATGCTCGACGCCGACGACGCGCGCGAGCTCGTGTCCCGCGGCGTCGACGAGCCGCAGCCCAATGAGGTCCGCATCGAGATACTCACCCGGACCCAGCGGCACGGCTTCGCGCTCGGCGAAGAGCTCTGCGCCGACGAGGCTGCGGGCTGCTTCGGGGGTGTCGATGTCCTCGAAGCTCAGGAGCAGGCGCGCGTGATGCCGGCGAGCACTGCGGCACCGCACCGTTCGCTCGCCCGCCGGGTGTACGAGCGCGAAGGTTTGGCCCGCGCTAACGGCCTCCGCGCCCGCGGCGGTCGTCACGCATTTGAGTTCGCCGCGGATGCCGAAGATGCCGGTGAGGCGTCCGACGGCCACGCGCGTCACGCGCGCGCCCGCTGCACTGCCGGTATTGCTACCAGAAAGAGTCCGGCGGCGATGCCGGCATCCGCGAGATTGAAAACGTAAAAGTGCGGCAAGGCGATGAAGTCGATGACGTAGCCGTGGACGAGCCGGTCCAAGCAGTTCCCGAGCGCGCCGCCGAGCACGAGCCCAAAACCGACCTGCGCGAGCGCAGATCGGCGCAGCTGCGCCGACAGCAACACCGAGAGCACGATGACGACCAGCAGCGCGAAGCCAACGAGAGCCGCCGGCCGATCGCCGAAGAGCCCCATCGCGCCGTGCCGGTTCTCAACGTAGGTTACGTCGAGCACCCCGGGCAGAACCACGACGCGCTGATCGAGCGCGAGAAACGAGAGCATGGCGCGTTTCGAAAGCAGATCGACCACGCCGAGCAGCCCAAGGGGAATCGCAACCCGATTGAACGCCCCGGGCGGTACGCCGCCCAGCAGCAGCCGCGGCTTGCGCCACAGGCGCAAACGCTGCGGGTTCAGCAAAGCAGAATCGGTTTATTCGGCCGCGTCCGCGTCTTCGAGCGCACCCGACTCGGTGGGCGGCGCTTCTTCCAGCGCTTGGACCTCGTCATCTTCGGGCTCGTCCTCGTCGTCTTCCGCATCGACGATGTCGACCGTAACGCGTCCTTCAGCGCCGGCGCGAACGATGGTTCGCAGCGCCTGCGCGACGCGTCCGCCGCGGCCGATCACCTTCCCTAGATCGTCGGGATCGACTTCGAGCTCGAGGACGGCACCGCGCGCGTCGGGATGGAGTTCGACGAAGACGGCGGCGGGTTTACTGACGAGCCGTTTTGCGAGAAACGTCAAAAGTTCGATCGCGCGCGGGTGCGCGACCTCGGGCGGTAACGGATCGCGTTTGACCGGAGTCCGGCGTTGCCAGCGGCCGCCGGTGGCGATAACGCCATCATCGTCGCGCTGCTCGGGCGGACCGCTGCGCGGACGGCGGCGCGCGGGCCGTTCGTCCTCGGGTTCGATTTCGTCGTTATTCGTTTCGCCCGTCGAAATCGTGCGCGCGCCGAGCGTGGAGCGACGCTCTTCTTCGCCACCCGTCTCGTCACCGAAGAGGCCGAACTCGTCGTCGAAGGCGCTCACCGCTTACGCGCCGCTCTGCTCAGACTTCGGCCGGCGCTTCGTCTCGGAAATCGGACCGCGCTCGCACAGGCCGCGCTCGGCGAAGAGCCGCCGCACGGGATCGGAGGGCTGGGCGCCCTTGGCGAGCCACGCCTTGACCTTCTCGTCGTCGACGACGACGGTCTTGGGTTCCGTGCGCGGATTGTAGTGGCCGAGGATCTCGATGAAGCGTCCGTCACGCGGTGAGCGAGCATCGGTGACGACGAAGCGATACGTGGGTTGCTTTTTAGCGCCCATTCGGCGCAAGCGGATTTTGACCATGATCTTGCTTTACTTTCGTACTGGTTGGGGGATTCGCGGACGCTTGCCGCCGCCGAGCTGCTTCATCATCGCACGCGAGGACTCGAATTGCTTGACGAGCCGGTTGACGTCGGCGACCTGCGTTCCGCTCCCGAGCGCAATGCGCCGGCGGCGAGATGCATTGAGCACGTCGGGCCGCCGGCGCTCCTGGCGCGTCATCGAGCAGATGATCGCCTCGACGCGACCGACGTCTTTCTCATCGATCTCGAAGTCTTTGGGAACGAGCTTCGACATTCCCGGAATCATCTTCATGATGTCGGTCATCGGACCCATCTTGCGGACTTGCCGCAGCTGCGCCAGGAAGTCGTCGAGCGTGAACTCGTTCTTCCGAAACTTCTGCTCGAGCTCTTTGGCTTGTTCCGCCGAGTAAACGTTCTGCGTGCGTTCGATGAGCGTGAGCACGTCGCCCATGCCCAGGATGCGCGAGGCGAGGCGGTCGGGATAAAACGGCTCGAGCGCCGAGAGCTTCTCTCCGACGCCGACGAACTTGATCGGAGCGCCCGTGATCTTGTAGATCGAGAGCGCTGCGCCGCCGCGCGCGTCGCCGTCCATCTTCGTGAGCACGATGCCCGTGATGGCGAGCCGGTCGTTGAAGCCTTTCGCAACGCGCGTCGCTTCCTGACCCGTCATCGCATCCGCGACGAAAAGGATCTCGTTCGGACGCGTTGCGGTCTTGATCCCCTCGAGCTCGGCCATCAGCGCTTCGTCGATCTGCAAACGTCCCGCCGTATCGATGATGACCGTCGGTACGCCCAAACGCTTCGCTTCCGCGGCGCCGGCCCGGGCGATCGCGATCGGATCGTTCGAAGCATCGCTGTAGACCGGCAGGTCGATCTGCTTGCCCAGCGTCTGCAGCTGCGCGATCGCGGCCGGCCGGTAGACGTCGGCAGCGACGAGCAGCGTCCGGCGACCTTGCTCTTTCATGCGCAGCGCGAGCTTGCCGGCGTGGGTCGTCTTGCCGGAACCCTGCAGGCCGACGAGCATGAAGACGGTCGGCGGAGCGTCGGCGAACTGCAGCCGCGCTTCTGCGCCACCCATCAAGGAGACGAGCTCGTCGTGGACGATCTTGATGACGGACTGGGCGGGCGTCAGCGACGCGAGCACGTCGGCGCCCACCGCCTTTTCCTTGACGGCTGCGACGAACTCTTTAGCGACCGAAAGGTTGACGTCGGCTTCTAGGAGCGCAATGCGGACCTCGCGCGCGACGTCGTTGACGTCCGCCTCCGTAAGCCGGCCGCGATTTCCCAACCGCTGAAAAATCGCTCCGAGCCGTTCGCCCAGTGCCTCTAGCATCGCAGTAGTTTCTTCAATTACGCCTTCGGGGCGGTCTCTTCGATCTTCTTGACCGCGTCGCCGACCGTTTTGATCTTCTCGGCTTCTTCGTCAGGAATATCGATATTGAACTCGGTCTCGAACGCCATCACGAGCTCGACCTGATCGAGCGAGTCCGCCCCGAGGTCGTCCGTGATGGAGGCCTCGGGCGTTACCTCCGCCTCGTCGACGCCGAGCTGCTCGACGATGATCTTCTTGACCTTGTCGAAGGTCGTGCCAGTCGTTTCCGCCATGGATCTCCTACGTGCGCGCGTGCGCCATTACATCAAAAAACCGCCGTCGACAACGATCGTTTGACCGGTCACGTACCGAGCGGCATCGGAACATAAGAACGTGACGACCCCACTAACATCTTCGGGGGTTCCCGCTCGACCGAGCGAAATCGTTGCGAGGTAGTGAGCTCGTGCTTGCTCCGGCATCGCTTCCGTCATCGCGGTTTCGATAAAGCCCGGCGCAACGGCGTTGACTCTTACGTTCCGCGAGCCCAATTCCTTTGCTACCGACTTCGCGAGGCCAAGCAGGCCCGCTTTGGCCGCGGCGTACGCCGCCTGCCCGGCGTTGCCTGCAATGCCCACGATGCTCGACACGAGCACGATCGAGCCCGAGCGCTGTTTCATCATCGGCCGTGCGACGGCGGACGTCAGATAGAACGCGGATTTGAGATTGACGGCGAGCATCGTTTCGATATCGGCCGGCTTCGCGCGCACGATGAGTCCATCGACGGCTTGTCCCGCGCAGGCGATCGCGTGATCGAGCCGGCCGAGTTCGCGATGTGCGGTCGCGACCGCTGTTTCGACGGCCACGGCGTCCACCACGTCCGCGACGAGCGTCAACACCCGCGCATCGGAACGCACGGCGTGCGCGGCGGCCGCCGTTTCCGCAAGGGTCGCATCGCCGCGACCCACGAGCGCGAGGTCGGCACCATGACGTGCCAGGTCGACCGCGATCGCGCGACCGATTCCGCGGCTCGCCCCCGTCACGAAGCCGACCGTCCCACGCAGATCCGAACTCATGCGGAGACTCCGGCAGCGAGACTGGACCCCAATTTCGCAAGGCCTTTTTCGTCCCCGACGTGCAGTGTCGCAGGCGCGCCCGGCAAACGCCGGGTGAGCGGCGCGAGCACGGCCGAACCGCCGAATTCGACGACGAGATCGAGGCCTTCCCGCAGCAGCCGTTCCGCGGTCGCGTGCCACAGCACTTCCTCGGTCAACGAGCGCACGAGGTTGGTGCGAATCGTCGCAACGTCTCGGTAGGGCTGCGCGTCGACGTTGGAAATAACCGGGAAACGCGGCAGCGCGATCCTCGCGCGCGCAACGAAGGGCGCAAAGCGTTCCCGCGCCGGCGCCATGAGTTCGCTGTGCCACGCGCCCGAAACATTGAGTGGCACGACGCGCTTGGCGCCGGCCGCCGTTGCGAGCTCGCCCGCACGCGCGACGGCGTCCCGGTCGCCGCTCACGACGATCTGCGCCGGCGCGTTGAAGTTCGCCAAGCGCACCCGCCCGACGCTACCGGCTTGCGCGACGGCAATGCGCACGGCGCCGATTTCGAGCCCGAGAATGGCGACCATGGCCCCGGGCGTGACTTCGGCGGCCGCCTGCATCGCCAGGCCACGCTCGTGCACGAGCCCCAGTGCGTCCTCGAACGTCAGCGACGCCGCGAGCGTGAGACTGCAATATTCTCCGAACGAATGCCCCGCGCTGGCCGCGGCAATCAAACCCTCCGCCGCGGCGGCGAGCGCGTAGTTGACGACGTAGATCGCCGGCTGACTGTAGCGCGTCTCGCGTAGTTTTTCTTCGGGCCCGTCGCGCACGATGGCGAGCAAGTCATAGCCGAGCACGCGCTGCGCGCGCCGGAAGAGATCGGCCCCTACGGGATGCTCGGCGATCGCGCCGCCCATACCGATGGCCTGCGAGCCCTGTCCCGGAAAAACGACGCCGACACGAATCATGCGCTCCAGCGCCACAGAATCGAGCCCCACGAGAGGCCGCCGCCGAAGCCGGTGAAGAGAATGAGGTCGCCAGCTTTGAGCAGGCCGCGTTCGATCGTTTCCGAGAGTGCGATGGGAATCGATGCCGCCGACGTGTTGCCGTAACGCTCGATGTTCAAGATGATCTTGCTGCGCTCAACGCCCAGGCGTTTTGCGGCCGCCTCGATGATGCGCAAGTTCGCCTGATGCGGAATCATCCACGTCACATCGCTCGTCTCCAATCCCGCACTCGCAAGCGTGATCTTGGACGTCTCGACCATCTTGGTAACGGCGTACCGAAAGATCTCGCGGCCGCTCATCTGGATCGTGTCTTTTTTTTGGACGAGCAAGTCCGGCGTCATGGGATTGCGCGAGCCGCCGGCAGCGACGCAGAGCAGCTCCGGATTCTTGCCATCGGCGCCGAGTTCGCACGTAAGAAACGAATCATTGGCAAGGGCCGTGCGCTCGACGACGACCGCGCCCGCGCCATCACCGAACAGAATGGCCGTCCCGCGGTCGCTCAGATTCGTGATCCGCGAAAGCGTTTCGACGCCGATTACCATCACGCGCGTGAAGACGCCGGCCCGCACGAAGCTCGCGGCCACCGGCAATGCGTAGATGAACCCGCTGCAAGCGATCTCGATATCGAAGGCAGGTTTGCCCGCTGCCCCCAGATTCGCGGCGACGATACATGCCGTTGCCGGAAACTGAAAATCCGGCGTACACGTGGCGACGATATAACAGTCGATGTCCCGGGCGCCGACGCCCGCACGCTCGAGCGCATGGCGCGCGGCATGCGCGCTCAGATCGCTCGACGCTTCAGTGGCTTTGGCGTAGCGGCGCTCGCGCATGCCCGTGCGCGAGACGATCCACTCATCGGAGGTGTCGAGCATCGTCTCGAAATCCGCGTTGCTCATGATGCGCTCGGGCACGTGATGCCCGACGCCGGAGATCCGTGCGCCGAAGGGCCCGAGCGACCCGTTCGATATCAAGGGGAGACCAGAACCGGCCGGAGCCCTTTAGGAATGACTGTGGCCGGCGTGCGCGTCCTTGGGTTCGACCACCTGGCGGCCGTCGTAAAAACCGCAATTTTGGCACACGAAGTGCGGACGCTTCGGCTGATGACACTGCGAACATTCCACGGTCGTGACTGCCGAGAGCTTCCAATTCGCCGCGCGGCGGCTGCGCGTTTTCGAACGCGGGGTCTTCCATTTGAGATTTGCCATCGTCTTCTACTCCGGATGCGTGCAGCGGCAGGCGCCGTCGCGTTTCTGGCCACAGTCCGCGCAGAGTCCCGGGCAGCTTTGGCTGCACAAGAGCACGATCGGAAGCGCCGAGTCGATTAATTGCCGGACGAGGTCTTGCAGATCGAGCTCGTCGCCCGCGAGCACGTTGCTTTCGCCCAAGGGATCGTCGCCTTCACTGCTGGGATCGAACCGTTCGCTCAGATCGACGTGCAGCCCGACCTCGACGGGTTCGAGACAGCGGGCACACTCGCCCAGGATCGCCCCGTTGATGCTGCCTTTGAGTTCCAGGCCGCCGCCGATGCGCCGAATCTTGAGCACGACGTCGACCGGGCGCGGGAATCGAAAGGAAGCGAAATCGGGGAGCGTGACGTCTTCGCGAACGTCGAGTTCGCGACCCGTATAGAGGACGCCGCCGACTCCAATCCTCGTGCGCGTGCCCTTCATACCGTCTGCCGTTTTCCGGTTCCCCAAGGTGTGCGCCGCCTTTGCGAGCCGCTCGACGCGTCGCGGACCCTCGAGGGCAACCTCTCAAGCATACGGTGCGCCCTAGGCCTTGTCAACGCGCTTCGTCGTCGCGAAAAGGACGCCCGAGGGAGGAACAGCATGAACGAGCTCGGCGGCGTCCGCTTCGGCACGGAGATCGCAGCGGCAGCGAAGGCCTACGGTCTGAACCCCAAGCTCTTGGCGGCGGTCGCTGCCCAAGAGACGGGTGGCCCCGGCGCGACCTCGGGCAATAACATCGTCGGGGACAACGGGCATGGCCACGGTCTCTTCCAGATCGACGATCGAACCTGGGCATTCGCTAAGACCCCCGCGGCCATGGACCCCGCGCAAAACGCGACGATGGCGGCCTCGATTCTCGCGGACGACCTCAAGCGGTATGGTAGCGTCCCGCGGGCGCTCTCGGCCTACAACGCCGGTTCTCCCACCGCAACCGGAACGCAGACCACGTGGGCCGACGGCGTCACGCTGGGCTATTCCGATTCGGTCTTGCGCCATCTCGCGGAACTCGGCGGTTCGAGCTCCGAGCAGCTCCTGGCCGATAACCGCGAGACGCTCGGCAGCGTCAATGCCCTCGCCACATATAGCGGCGCCGCGCCGCAACCTAGAAGCCTTCCGGCCTTCGCACCCGCTCCATATGCGGCCGCCGCGATGCCGCCTTCGACCACCGCGCCCTCGCCCTTTACGCCGGCCCGGTCATGGAGCAGCCTCTCGCCGCAGAGCAACTCCGATGCCGACAGTTCGGGCGCGACCGCAGATGAAGGCATGGCCGACCTCGTCGGGGGCGGCCATGCCTTCGATCCGGGCAGCGACGCGTAAAACCGGCTCGCATCAAATGGTGGCTCGCCTTGCGGAGCGACGCAAAACGCGTGATAAGACGGCGACTCCCCACTCTCTACTTCATCCCACTTTAGGAGCTAGCGCGACATGGGCAACATCTTGGGAAATATCATCGGCGGCATCGCCGGCGCCGCGACGGGCATGATGACCGGCGGCCCGATCGGCGCGGTTGCGGGCGGCGTGAACGGCATCGTCAACGGCGGCGGCGGCCCGAGTGGTTTCGGCAACATCAACTCGGCGAACGATCCGAGCCTCGCTTGGCAACAGGGGATCGATAAGACCTACGAGGCCGAGAATTTCGCATTGCAAACCCAAGAGCTGCAGCATCAGACGCAGATGCAGGTTCAATCGCAGCAATTCAACGACGTCCAAGATGAAAAGTCCGAACAGATGCGCGAGATGAACACCCTGCGCTCGGTCGCGATGAAGCAGCGCGAGTCCGACGATAAGATCGTTCAGGAGTTCATCAAGACCTCGGGCGGGCAGTAAATCGTGGCCGCTGTGAACGCCGCCGGAGCGCCGTCTTCGCCGCCCCCGGCGGCGGCGCCGGCGGCGGGGGCGTTACCGCACGCAGCGGGCGATGCTGGCGAAATTCCGCTCGACGATACGGCAGAGACGATCCCCGATACGACAGCCACGCTCGCACAAGAGTTCGCCAAACGCGCCGAGGTCATGCTGCTCGTCCAGCAGTCGCAGCAGCAAGCGATGCAGCTGCGTCTAGATCGCATGAAGGCCGACTTCAACGCGAAACAAGAAGAGCACACGGAGGCCATGCGCGAGATGAACGCGTTACGCGATATGGCCCTCGAACAGTCGAAAAAAGACGACGAAGTCCTCAAAAAATATATCGCCATGATTTGAGGACGCTCCGGTTTCGCAATGTCCGATTCTGGCGCGGCGGGCACTGTAGAGGCTTTAAGCCCCTGGGAAGGAGCCTCTCATGCTGCCCTGCCGCGCCTTCGCATTCGCTTTCGGCCTTACGATCGCCACGTTGGCCACCTCGCCGCTCCTGGCAGAGAACGCGTGCGAGGGCATGAGTCATTACGAGTACGACTACGGCGAGTGCTATGACAAGTCGAGCGACTTCAACTCCGTCATGGAGAAAGCGTACGACGACAGCTACCACGACCAGCGCGAGATGCTGCAGTCCTCCAAGCGTTTCATGGGCGGTGGCGGCGGTGGCGGCGGTGGCAGGCACGCGATCGTGCTCAAAGCGCCCAGCGCCAAGCTGCTCTTCTTTACGGGCGGTCACTCATCACTCGTCCCGGCTCAGTACGCCAAGACGGAGCGCGATCCGAAAGAATGGCGCAAGCTCGAGAGGATGTACGCCTCGCTGATTCCGCTGTACGAGCGTGAAATCGCGGCGACCGGTCTGCCATCGCACTTCCTTCCGGCGGCGCGCTGGTATTTCGTCCGCGCAGCGTACGTTGTCTACAACGGCGATCGGCCGAGCGATGCAACGTCTTCAAACGTGTTGGTCCACGAACTCGCGTATCTCATGACCCGGGCGCCGATCCTGGAAGCGAACGACGCGGCCAAGCAATTTGCTTATGAACGCTACGCCGTAACCGGCGAAGCGTTTGCGCTCGCCGACGGGTACGCAAAACGCGAGCATCGGCGCGACGTCGTCCAGACGCTGCGCCAGCTCGCGCAGAAATCGCTCATCGCCGACCTCGGCGTCGACCCTGCGCATGTGAAGATCGACCAAATCCCGTGCCTCATCCAGCGCATACCCGGAATGTCGTGCGCGCAAGACCTGCAATTCCTTCGCAGCATGTTCCCGGGTTGAACGCGCCCAAGGACCGAGCCACCGCATTTACGAAGGACGGCGAGCTTGCGGGCCACTAGCTCAGTTGGTTAGAGCGCCGCCTTGATAAGGCGGAGGTCCATGGTTCGACCCCATGGTGGCCCACGACATCTTCTTGCGTCCGTGCAGATTCGTGGACCGCAGGGATTGTCGAGGCGCGCGGATCGTGGGGATGTAGCTCAGTTGGTAGAGCGCCAGCTTTGCAAGTTGGATGTCAGGAGTTCGAGCCTCCTCATCTCCACAACCGTCGCGACGCGCGCTCGATTACTCGAGCGCGCGTCGTCGCTTGACGCCTTCGCGCTTGAGCAGCATCTCGATCTGACGTGGACTCTTATCTACGAGTAAGCGCTCGATGGCGAGATTGACGAGGCCGCTCATGGCAACGTTGTGGCCGTCGGCGGTCTTCTTTAAGAGTTTGAGTACGCGTGGACTCATCGTAAACGACGTGACGCGAAACGGTCTAGCTTCCATTATTGGTTCTCTTTACGAAAGCAAGGAGCGAAGCCTTCGAGGCCCCGCAGGTCCATCGATAAGTCGATCGTTAAAAGGCTATGGGATTGCAGGAACGTCGATTTCTTGCGCGACGAGACGCGCGCTGAGAAAAACCGTCGCTCCCGCGCGCGCCGGCGACGAAGCAGTGGCGAGGCCGACCTCCGAACACTTCACACGTGAAACATCGCGATCTCGCGCACGCCGTCGCGACGACCGGAATGCCGAGACTCGGGTCGAGGCTTTCCTAGGCGCAGACGAAGGTTTCGCGGCGGCACTCGAGCAGCGCGGCACTTTCGTCTAGGAAACGCTCGATAATTGCGGACCACGCGTACGTCCGCGCACGCTGCAATGCCGCCTCCCGGAGTCGCTCGCGGTCCGCGGCGTCGCGCATCAGTCCGATGATCGCCGCTGCGAACGCCGCTGGGTCTTCCACGGCGATCAAGTCGTCGCCGTTACGGTACTCGAGTCCCAAAGCGCCCGCCGGGGTCGTCACGACGGGTCGTCCCGCGCCCCAGGCTTCGAGAATGCGCAGCCGCGTACCGCTGCTCGAACGAATCGGGGCCGCGACGATCGTTGCCCTGCGTAGTTCGTCGCACATGTCTTGCGGATGCGCAGACGCGGCCATGCCCGGCGTTGCGTCGAGGCGCGCCGCCAGCGCCGCCGACATGCGTCCGGCGACGCGCACCTGCAGCTCACCTTCCCGCGTCGACGTCCGGAGCAACGGCATGACGCGCTCGATAAACCAGTCCAAGCCCGCGACATTCGGGCGCCAGTCGTAACTGCCGGTGATCAAGACCGTTCGTCCGTCGCCACGGGTCGTCGCTACCGAAGCGTAGCGTGCCAGGTCCACGCCGTTGGGCGCAACGATCGTCTTGGCGCGCGCCTCGGGCGCGAGCCGCGCAAGATCCTCGCGGTCGGCGTTCGAGCACGCGGCGATGACGCGTGCGCGCCGCAGCAGCGACGTCTCGATCGTGCGCAGTCGCGCCGCATCGAGCCGGATGAACGCGCGCAAGGCTCGCGAGCGTTCGATCTCGGCTCGGCGCGCGAGATGATCCGCTTCCGCATTGTGCGCTTGATAGAGGACCGGTACCGCCGAAGCGCCGAGCGCGTCGAGCACGCGTAAATCCACGACGGCGACAGTGTCACGTTCCCGCGTGAGTTCACGTACGCGAGCCCGCATCGCGTCCGTCACGACACCGGAGGAATAATAACTGGCGTGCGGACGCAGCATGCCGGTGACGCGCGACGCCCTTGCGGCGATGTTGGTCGCGGCCGGACACCGCGAGATACTCGCACAGCGTTCCGCGAAATCGGCAGGCACGCTTTGCGTGGGATCGCCCGCGGTCACCAGATCCACGCGATAGCGCTCAGCCAGCCCGCGAACGAACCAATAATTGCGTATCAGCGCGCCACCATCGAGTCGCCACGGGTCGTGTTGACACACGTACACGAATCTCATCGCGGTAAGGTCGAGCGGTAGATTCGCAAGAGGTCGCGATGTTGACGATCGATTCGAAAGGCTTCGACGTATCGCGCGCGAGCCGCGCGTCCCAGACGCGCCGCGGTGCGACCCTCCGAGGCGAGCCTGCGCGCAGCGATAGCCAGCGCGTCGACGTCTCCCGGCGCGATAACGAGCGCTTCGATGCCATCGCGTACCGCGTGCGAGGTCGAGCCGGCGTCGGTTGCTACGATCGGCAGGCCCGCGCGCATCGCCTCGAGTAGCGACAGACTGAGTCCCTCGACATGTGAAGCTTGAACGAACGCGTCGATTCCCGCACGATAGGCGTCACTATCGGCAACGTAGCCGACATAACGTATGTTGGGAAGACCGGCCGCGACGATGCGATCCGCCAGATCGCCCGTCCCGGCGATGGCCCATTGAAGCGGTTCGCCAATCGTGCGCCGTGCCGCTTCCAGAATCTCGAGAATGCCTTTGGCTGCCGTCGTTCGTGCGAGGAAGCCCAGCGTAAAGTGACCAGGCGCAAAAGCGAACCGCTGACGTGCCGCGACACGCTCGGCGAGCGTCGCAGGCTCGCGATCCGGCAGCGCGTTCGCCACAAAGGCGAGCCGCCCCCGCTTGGGAAAGCGTGAGAGCATCCCGGAGTCGGCGACCGTCATCACGTCGCTCATGAATGCCGTTTGGCGATCGAGCACGTTGTAGGCGCGGGTGACCGCCGACTCATCGAACCACGCGTGAGCCGTGGTCACCAGACCGCGAATCGGCGTACCGAGAGCACGTGCGGTCCGCGTTAAGACGTTCGCTTTGTATCCATGCGCATGAACGACAGCTGGTGCGTGCGCCGCCAAAACACGCCGGAGCGCCGGCAGCGAACGCAGCGGTAGTCGCGCGTGGTGCGGCTCCAGTACGTCGACGCGGAAGCCGCGTTCGCGCATCAAATCGGCAAGCGAACACGGTGCAAAGACGACGAGTCGCGGGCAAACGTCCCCACTCGCACGCTGCTCCGACATCAGGCCTTCGACCAAACGCTCTTTGCCCCACAGGCCGTCGCCTGCGTGCGCACAAGAATCGAGCACGTGAACGACGGACAGCGGTCCGAGCGGGCGATTCGCACCGCATGTCGATGAAGGCCGTCTACGGTGAGACGGTTGCGCGAGCACCGTTACGCCACTCCTGCGTCTATTTCGACGTCGTACAGGCGCCCGCTGCATTCGATCCGCTCGTGCACGGCGGTACGGAATGCGGCGAGCTGTGCGTCGCGCCGGCGATAATGCCGCCGAGCGCGGCCGGAATGAGGAATAAGAGCGGACTCGCCCCACGCGACGCAGCGGGTGCCCCGGCCCCCACCGGCGCCGCCGCAACCGCCGCCGGAGCTTCGGGTTGCGGCGGCGCGACCGTCACCGGTGTCGGCGGAACGACCTCGGCTGCGGCGACCACCGGCACGAACTTTCTCTTCCTCTTCGGCGCAGCATACGCGACGGGATGCACGACCGGAACGTGAGCGAGTGCCGGCGGCCGCAGTAACGAAAGATTACCGCACGCTTGCGGCACGAAGACGACGTTCCCATCGGCGAGTGCCACGCGCCAGCCATGGACCGAACTCGTGAGATAGGCATTCTTGACGACGTAGATCGAACCGCGGCGACTGCCCGCCATTGCATCGAGCCGCCGCGGCAGCGTGACGTACTTTGCTTTACCGTCGAGCAGCGCGTCGCGGAACTGGCGGTACTCCGAGGGCGTGAGACCGATGCGTGCGGCGGCGTCTGCGTACAGTTTGGCGTGTTGACGGGTCGCGCTCCACACCTCTTCGGATGAATTGGGAGGCGTCGCGAGCATATGGTCGACGTAGAGATTAACGATCACGGCTGATCTTTCCAGAAACGATGCAACGTCAGAGCGTTGCGAATATCATCTCATCGGCAGCTTAACGCCGGCAGGGTCAACGAGGGCGCCCAACCGGGGTCTAACGGCCTATCGCCTTCGACGATGCGTGGCCGTCGCGAGCGCCGCGTGCCGACAAAAGTACGCGAATCGTCGCCACGACGAGTTTGGTTCGTGTCCAAAGTTTCGCGCGCGTCAGCCGCGGTGCGGCATCCGTCCTCGTTCGCGGCCACACGAGCGCAGCCGGAATCTCGACGACGCATCGCCCGTCCCGCAAAAGTTCGGCGACGATCCATGCGTTGAACTCGCCGCGCTGGGGGCGATCCATCACCTGCAGGAGCGTCCGCGTCTCGTAGGCCCGAACCATGCCGGTAAACGTATGTATGCGAAAGCTTACACACGCAGCCAAGAGTAGATTTGCACCGCGACTGGCGATCAAGCGGTCGACCGGCACGTTCGCGACGCGTCCACCGCGCATATACGGCGATGCCAGCACGGCGGCGGCGCCCGTTTCGACGAGCGTTCGTGCCAACGGTTCGACGATCGTGGGTGCGTAGCTCAAGTCGGCATCGAGCCAAACGGTAATCGCGTGACGCGCCGCGCGCGTTCCCGTCTTGAGCGCTTCGGTAAGGCCGAGATTTTCAGCATGCGTGCAAAGGCGTGCCGCGCCGGGATGCGCCGCGAGAAAGCCTGCGATGACCGAACCCGTTTCATCGCGACTACCGTCGTCGACGATGACGAGTTCGACCGCGTAACGCGGCGAGAGTGCCGCGAGTGCGCCGTGCAGCTCTTCGAGCACGGGCCTCAGGTCCAAGCCTTCGTTGTATGCGGGCAGCACGACGGAGACCGGCACGCCGGAAACGTTCATGGTGAAGCGGCCGTAAGGTGCGCACCATTCGCGTCGATCGGGCAAAAGCTTAACGTCTTTAGGGACATAATACCCACGTTACGGACGCCGCTCCTCACCATTTAGGCCTGGCGCTGGTGCGCACGAGTTGCTACGCTTGAGCCGACATGACGAGCCTTACCGAAGCAGCGGCTTATGAAGCGCTGCCGTCTTTGCTGCCCTCGACACCACGCCCGCGTCCCGCTCGGTACGGTAAGCATTGGTCCCTCGTGCTACTCCTCTGCGACCTCGGCGTTGCGCTCCTGGCGCTCGCTTTCGCTTCCGCGATCGCCCGGCAACCCCTCGCACTGCTCGTCGAGACGACCAGCGCGTCGCAAGCGGCGATATTCGGCCTACTGATCTGGCTCGCGCTCTTCGAGCGCATCGGTATGTATCGTCGCAGTTTTTCGGCCAAAGCGCGCGACGAAGTCTATGCGACCCTCGCCGCGTGCGCGATCGGGGCCGCACCCACCGTTGCGATGTACCTCCTGCTGCCCTCGCTCCATCACTTTAGCGCGCTGCTGCTGAGCGCCGCAGGGTTGACACTCGCCGGGGTCGTGCTTTGCCGCTACCTCGTTTACATACTGCGCGAACACGTCTTTCCCCCAGCGCATCGCCGGATCGCGATCGTCGGGACGACGCAACGCGTCAACGCGGTCGCGCGCGACCTCTCGCTCGAAAGCGCGGACACGCTGGTGCGCGTCGAGCTCGAGGACTTCGATGCGACGATCGCGGCCGTCGGCGGCGACGTCATGCGTTTGGAATGGCTGCGTTTGGCGCTCGAACGCCAGTGTAACGAGATCATCGTAACCGAGGCCTTTCCACCCGAGATCATGCCGAGCGTTCTACGCATTACCGAAGCCCGCGGCGTGACGCTCGCGTTCGCGCCAACGCGCATCCGGCCGCACGCGTGTCAGATGCACGTGCGTCGCGACGGCGGTTTGGCGCTGTTATTTCCGCAAAGCCTCGCGATTTGCACGCCGCGCGCCGAGCTGCTGCGACGGGCGATCGACCTCGCCATCGCGATTCCGGCAATTGTCGTTCTTGCGCCGCTCTTCGTGGCGATCGCCGCCGCAGTCGCCCTAACCTCGGGCCGGCCGATCCTTTACGGGCAACGCCGCATCGGCAAAGGCGGTGGCGAATTCGAAATCTTCAAATTCCGAACGATGCGCGTCGACGCCGAGTCGCAGAGCGGGCCGACGTGGGCGCGCGCAAGCGAACTGCGGGTCACGCGAATCGGCCGTATCTTACGGCGCACGAGTCTGGATGAATTGCCGCAACTCTTCAACGTCGTACGGGGCGACATGGCGATCGTCGGACCACGGCCCGAACGGCCGTTCTACGTCGAAAAGTTTCGCCAAGCCCTCGCGCGCTACGACGAACGCCATCTCGTACGGCCCGGCATCACCGGCTGGTCGCACGTGCACATGCGCCGTAACGTCGATACGTCGGCGATCGGCGAGCGACTGAGCTACGACCTCTTCTACCTCGAACATTGGTCCGTTTTCATGGACTTCTCGATCATCTGTAAGACGGCGTTCGAGTTTCTCTTCCACTCGGCCGTCTGAGGTTTCGCCCGATCGCACACGTGCCGCGCAGCCGAAGTCTGCTCCGTCTGATCCTCCATACACTCGGCACGATCGTCGTGGGGCAAGGCGCGCAGATCGTCGCGGGCATCGTTACCGCTCGCGCCTTCGGTCCGGCGGGCAAGGGCATCATCAGCTATGCCGGCGTGTTCGTCATGTTCGGCGTCGCGGCAGCCGAAGGACTCCGTAACGCGATCGCCTTCGAAGCGGGCGCGCAGGGGCGCCCCTTGCGCGACGCATGGCAGACGGCGCTGCGCCTCCTGTGCGCGATCGCACCCGCCGGAAGCCTCGCCTTCTTCGGGTTGTGGCTGCACGACCGCTCGCAGACCGCGTTCCTCTTCGTCGCGCTGACGTTTCCGCTTGCCGCCTACCTGCAGACGGTCAACGTTATCTACCTCCTGCGCCATGCAATCGAGCGCATCAACCTGCAAAACGCGTACACGGTCGGCGCGGGCAGCTCGCTCATAACGCTCGTCGCCGTCGTGGTCTTTCATGCCAATATCGTCGTCGTGCTCGGAATCTGGACTGCCGGGTACGTTGCTGCGGCAGTCTGGGCGACCGCCGGACTGCCGCGCTTGCTGCGCGGCGCTGCGCCTCTCGCGACATCACCCGCGTCCGTTCCAGCAGCGGCGCTGCCAGCCCGGCCGCCGTGGCGAACGCAGGGTCTGTTCGCCCTCAAGGGCGGTCTCTCGGCAATCGTTACGCTACTCGCCGTTCGCATCGACCTCATCATCGTCGGGGCGACGCTTCCTAAAGCATCGCTCGGCATGTACGCGACGGCGCTCGCGGTTGCCGAGTTGATCTACACGCTCAGCCGCTCCGTTACGTGGGCGACGACGGGCCAGATCGCGACCGGCTCGCGCAGCGAAGCCGTGGCGCTCACCGCCAAAGTCGTCCGCGTCTTGCTCGCGATGCAGGGGCTCGTCGCACTCGCGCTGTGGATCGCGGGCCCCTTCGCAATCGATGTCCTCTACGGTCCGCGCTTTGCGGGCGCCGGGCTGCTCTTGCGCATCGTTTTGATCCGGACCGTCGTGTACGGCGTCGACGGCGTGATCTCGTACTTCATCTCCGTTCGCGCCGGCCGGCCAGGCCTCCAATTCGCGTTCGAGGCCGGCACGCTCGTCCTGAGCGCGACGCTGACGCTCCTCGTGGTGGGGCCATACGGACTCGCGGGCGCCGCAACGGCGGCAACGCTCAGCTTCGTCGTCGCGTTCGGCGTCAAGCTCGCGTATTTCGCGCGCAGCGGCGGCCTCGGTTGGCGCGATGTCCTGGTGCTTCGCTACCGTGACATGCCCGAACGTCTGCGAGCGCGTCTCGGAACGGCGTAAGCCGTACGCGCAACCGGCTCCAGCCGTACGACTTCGTTGTTAAAAAAATCGTTGTCCTGGGCGACGCGGAAATGCTGCGCTACGGCCTTATCGAGCTCGACGCAGCCGTAGGCGTCGAAGGCTGAGCAACCGCCGAAATGCACGAGCCACAGCCGCCCGTGGCGCGCAAGCGCGGCCAGCGTCGCGGCCGCTCGATTTTCGGAACGCACGAATAAGGCGGCCGTCGCGTAGCGATCCTGCGAGAGCGGACGTGGAAACGGGACGACGCGCGCCGGCCCGCGATAGTAGCGCCGCAGCGGCATGGTGCCGTCGGCCGGGAAGACGGCGATCGTGTCTCCCGGACGCGCGGCTTCCGAGAGGAACGCCCCGACGCGCGGCCAGTCTCCCTGCTTCGCTAGCGTCCCATAGGTTGCAAAGAGCGACGCCGCGCTCGCGAGCGCAACGGTACACGCGAGCGCGAGCCCGAGCGCGTTACGGCCCCGCGCCCGAAACGCGGCGATCAATGCGTACACGGCCGCAATTTCCGGTACGAACAACGCAACGAAATGTCGCGGTACGACGAGTTCGTAGTGGAGCACCTTATCCAAGAAAGCGTAGCAGCATTCAACCGCCGCTGCGGCGGCAACGAGCGCGAGCGTACGAATTTCGAGCGCCGGGCGCCCCGCGACTAACACGAAGACGAGCGCGGCGGCAGCTGCGATAACGATGAGATGCGAGACGCCGCCCAAGAGCGGCTCGAAGCCCAGCGGAATCACGAAGTCGAGCAGTGGATGCACGAAGACGCTTCCGTACGCACCCGGCAAGGAAGCGTGCTGTCCGAGCTCGCCGCTGACTTGCGAACGCAAAACGAGTCCGAGGGGAACGAAGGCGAGCGCGGCGATACACATCGCGAACACGTACGTTCGAAGCGCTCTCCACCGGCGCGCGACGACGAGCGCCACGCCGAACCCGGCGAGTTCGAAGACGAGGAAGTACTGCAGGTACGCCGCGACGATCGCCAGGAGCACGAGCGCGACGCGCGCGTCTCGCCGCTCTTGCGCGAGAAACCCGAGATCGAACGCGAGCCAAAGCGCGGCGGAGACGAGCATCGCGAGCGCGTAGAGCCGAATTTCGACCGCTGCAAAAACGACGTACGGGTTGCATGCGACGAGCGCTGCGAAGATGCGCGGGTCGCGAGCGGGCCAAATACGCTGCGCGATGCGCGCCCCCAGGAGCGTCACGAGGCACGCGGCGACGACGGAGAACATGCGCGCGAAGAAGAGCGACGGATCGAGCGTGCGCAGCACCGCGAGCACGCCGAAGTAGAGCGGCGCTTGCAATTCATACGAGAGGGCGCGATGGACCGCGTAACCGACCCCATGCGCGGTGGTCGCGAGCGTGTACTCTTCGTCTTGCCACGTGCCCAGCACCGCGGCGAGCGCGGTCATGGCAGCGAACTGAATGGCCACGACGGCGGCGAGGCCGAGCGCGACGGAACGTGCGCGCGAACGGACGGCGGCGACTGCGCTCAGGTGAATCTCCCGGCGCGCAACAGCGGCCGAAGCCGCTTGCGCCACGTTGAGAGCGTGAACGCAAAGAGACGCTGCCCGACGGGCGTTTCGAGCGGCCGCGTCAGTCCTAGGAGCATGAGAATCCCCGGATCCGCGCGCGTGCGCTGCGCTTCGCGCAGCATTGCGCGCGCGCGCGCCACGTCGCCCGCGGCTAAATAGCGCAGAGAAGCCTCACGCAACTGTTGCGGACGCAACCGACGGAAGGCCTCGCTCGCCGCGCGCGGATAGTGGCCGGCACGGCCACACACGAATTCGCCGAGTTTGACATCGCCATAGCGCAAGCGGCCACCCGGAGCCGACAGAGTCCCCGCACCGCGCCGGTACTCGACGAGTACGCGTTCGGCGACGAGGACGTCGCTGTGGCCCAAGAGCCGCAGCAGCCACTCATAGTCTTCACCGACGAAAAATTCGGGACCCGACGGTAATCGATCGGTTTCGGCAAAGTACGTCCCGAATTCCGAGAAAACCCGCCGGTGCAGCAACATCGTCGAAGGCAGAACGAAGTTGCCGGGTAAGATCGCCCGCAGCAACTCGGCGCGGGGCACGAAGCTGCCGCCGGCGAACGCGTCGCGCCGCATCCGCCGGTAGCGGCCGAGCGACTGCATGACGGCCTTTGGGCGCAGCTTTCCTTCGATGCAAAAGGCATAGTCCGTCGCGAGAACCGCTACGTCGGGACGCAATTCGTGCAGCCGCCACTGCGCTTCGAGCCGGTCGGGACACCAGCGATCGTCCGCATCGAGCAGTGCGATCCAGGGCGTCGCCGCTGCCCGGATGCCCGTGTTGCGCGCGGCGGCCACGCCGCGATTTCGTTGCGAGATCACCTCGACGCCACACTCGCGAGCGATCCGGGCCGTAGCGTCGGTCGAACCATCGTCGACGACGATGGTCCGAGCCGGCTGCCGCGTCTGCGCGCCGATGCCGGCCAGAGCATCTCCGATCGTCGCTGCGGCGTTATACGCAGGAATGATCACCGTAATCGGGAGAGCGGGCGGCATGCTCGACGCTTCGCGGACCGCCGCAGCCAGCCTGGCGTGCTGACGCCCGCGTCCGGCTCGCGTATACTGTGAAGGTGATCGCCCTGGAACGGGTTCCTCTCCGCTCGGTCGGACGCGTCATTGCGGCGCTTGCGGGCGTCTTCGTTCTCTTCAGCCTGGCGGGCTTCGCCGTGCTCGGCGCCGGGTCGGGTGCGTTCATCGTCGCAGGCCTCGGCCTCGTTCCGGTCGCGGTTTATGTGGCGCTCCGTTGGCCGATCGTCTTTCCCTTCGGCCTCTATCTGCTGCTCGTTCCCTTCGACGCGCTGCTGCGTACCGAGGGGGGTGCCGGTGCGACGGTGACTAAATTTGTTGGTTTCGCCGTGATCGCGGCTCTGCTCGTACGCACTGTCCTCGTACGCCGGGCGCTCCTGCCGCCGGCGACCTGGTTCGCCTGGGCGGCGTTCACCTTCTTTGCCGTCGCTTCGCTCGGGTGGTCCGTTTATGCCGAGCAAACGCAGACCACGCTTGCCATTCTCGTGCCGCTCTTCGCACTCTACACGCTCGCCGCGGTCTACCCGGTGACGACGGCCGACGCGTTCGCGCTGCGGCGCATCATCGAACTCGCGGGCGTCGTGATCGGCGTCTACGGCATCTATGCGTACTTCACCGGGCAACGCCTAATCGGCACGCGCCTCTCACTCTCGCAAGGCAAGATCCACGTCGATCCCAACCACTATGCGGCGTTCTTCGTCATCCCGGTCGCGCTCGTCGCGGCGCGCTTCCTCACCGATCGGCGCACAAGCGTCCGGATCGCCAGCGCCTGCGCACTCGCGCTCTTCGCGGTGAACGTTTTCTTCAGCGGCTCGCGCGGAGGTTTCGTCGGTATCGGTTTCGTTTTGCTCTACCTCGGGGTCCGGACGCGCAAGTACGTTACGACGGCGCTGATCGCCGTGACGGGGCTCGCGATGAGCTTCGCGATTCCAAACGTCTGGCTGCGCTTCGCCGATCCGACGCAGGGCGATAACAGCGGCCGCAACGATATCTGGGCGGTCGGCCTCCACGCATTCCCGCACTACTGGTTCGCCGGTTCGGGCTTCGCAACGTATGAAGAGGTCTACGACGACTTCCTCGTGCAGTCGTACCAGCGGGTGTTCGCAGGCTGGAGCCGTCCGAGCCACAACCTCATCGTCGGGACCGCGGTCGAACTCGGAATCGTTGGTTTGGGACTCGTTCTGCTGGCGTGGTGGACGTCGGTGCGGCAGACCTGGGGTGTGCCGGCCGGCCACCCGCTCGCGCCGATCGCCTATGCCGCCGAAGCCGCGTGCGCCGGCTTGTTCGTGTGCGCGCTCACGATCGACATGCTTTGGTACAAATACTTGTGGGTCGCCTTGATGCTCGTCGTGCTGACGGCGAACGCAATCCGGCAACGCGTCTTGTGGTCCCCGCGAGAGCGCGCTACAGCGTCAGCGGCACGGCCTCCGGTGTTACCGGTACGAGATCCCGTACGCTTTTGAGCACGAAGTCGATGCCGCTGCGCTTGGAGAGAACGGCACTCGCACCCGAGATGTAACACATCGCCTCGAACGTCGCATCGTCGGCGTCGCAGAACGCGATGATTGCGGCGTTGCGCACGACTTGACGGATGCGGCACAGCGTGTACGGCGCTCCGCGCACGAAGAAATCGAGGTCGACGAAGACGGCCGCAGGATCGTGCGCGGCGATATCCTTGAGGTCGAGATCCTCGCTCGTTGCGATGACGTGGAGCCCCGCCTGGGCCAAGACGCGCGTCAGAAACGGAAGAAAGAGCGTCTGCGGTTCGATGACATAGGTGCGCACTACGTGACCAGGCCGTTGCGAACGGCGTAGACGGCGACGCCCGACCGCGCAGTGACCTTGAGTTTTGCCAAGATGTGGCTGACGTGGTTCTTAACGGTCTTCTCCGACAACGTGAGCCGTTTTCCGATTTGGCGATTCGAGAGGCCCTCCGCGATCAGGCGCACGATCTCGTACTCGCGGCTCGAGAGCGCCGTCGGATTTTGGGCGCGTCCCGAGCGGCGTCGCAACATCGCGCCCGCAATGCGCGGGTCTGCATAAAACTCGCCCGAGGCGACGGACGCAACGATCTCGACGATCGTAGCTGCGGCCGTATCCTTAGCGATGTAAGCGTCGGCCTTCGCCGCGAGCGCGCGTTGCATGATGCGCGGACGATCCTGCGCCGACAGCGCGCAGATCCGGCTTTGCGGCGTGGCGCGCTCGCAGGCAGCGATGGACTCCTCGAGCGTCTGTGAAAGCTCGTCGATATCGAGAATGATGAGATCGGGGCGCAACAGCGCGAGTCGCGGATCCTCCACGTCGCGCACGTCGGCGACGATTTCGATGTGCGAATCCGCGGAGAGCACGTGCCGGAGCGCCCGGACGATGAGCGGCTGCGGCTCGACGAGAACGACGCGAATCGTCCTGCGAAGTACATGCAACCGGTTTTCCGCCGTCATCCGCCCGAATTGAGCGGCAGCGATATCGATTGTCCGGCTCCTAAGTAATGATCGTTGCGTTCACGGGTATCGGGTCGCGTGGCGTTGAGCACCACGCCGAGCAGGTTGATCGTGCCGACGCTGCGCAGCTTCCCAAGAGCGCTACGCACGGTGCGGCTATCGGAATGCTGCGCGTTCAGGACGAGAACCGTCCCTTCGGTCTTGAGTCCGAGAACGACGCCGTCCACGATCGAACGCAGCGCGGGCCCGTCGACGACGACGAAGTCGTAGCGTGCGCGCACCTGCTCGAGGACGCGGTCGAAGGCGGGGCTTTGGAGCAGACCAACAGGGTTGGGCGCCGGATGGCCGCTGGTGAGCACGGAAACGCCGGCATGGGTCGTCGGCTTGATCGCGTTTTCGAGCGTGCTGACGCCGACCAAAACGTCGGAGAGACCGGTCTCGTTGGCAAGCGCGAGCTTTTCATGCACGCTCGGACGGCGCAGATCCGCGTCGATCACGAGCACGCGCGCTTTCATGAGCGCGAGGCTGATCGCGGTGTTGACGGCGACCGTGGACTTACCGTCCCCCTGATCGGGACTGGTAAAGGTGATCGTGCGCGGCGGCTCGTTCGCCGAATAGCGTAGCGCTGCGACGAGTCCGAAGAACGCCTCGGTCGAGAGCGGTTTCACCCAGTCTCCCGCGCCCAGTCGCCGGCGGTCGACGCTGGGAATCGAGGCGAGCACCGGCATGCCCAGGCGCTCCCGGACGTCGGCTTCGCTACGAAAGCGATCGTCGAAGAATTCGACCGTAAAGACCGTTCCCAGTGCGAGTGCGAGCCCGACGGCGATGCCGATCAAGAGGTTGAGCAGAAGGTTCGGCTTAGAGGTGTAGACGCGCGGGTCCGCCGCCTGCGTGACGGTAACGTCGCTGAGCGCCGTGTTCTTCGAGATCGTTGCATCTTCGAATTTGCGTTGCAAGGCGTCGTAGACGTCTTGCGCGCTCTTGCCAGCGCGTTGCAGATCGCCGATCCGGCGCGTTTGTTCGGGAAGTTTCGCGAGCGCCGGTGCGATGGCGGCCCGCTGCGCGAGCGCGGTAGAGACTTGGGACTGCGCGGACGCGATCGTGGCCTGCAAGGTCGCTGCCTGCTGCGTAAGCTGCTGGTACACGGGATTGGGTCCCGTCGTCTGGCCGGCGAGCACTTGTCTGGGTTGCGAGGTCAGCGCGCGCTGCGCCGCGGCGAGCTGCGCTTTGAGCGACACGACCGTCGGATGGGTCTCGGTGTATTGCGCACGGGCGGCGGCGAGTTGGGCTTGCAAGGTCGCGACTTGCGTTTGAATCTGCCCTGCCACGGGATTGCCCGCCTGATTTTTCGCGACGACGATGGTCGGCGGCGTCTGCGCAAGTTGTCCTTGTATCGTTTGAAGTTGCGCTGCAGCTTGCTTCGCATCGAGGTCCGCCGTCTGCGCTTTGGTATCGAGCGCGGCGACGTTGCCGATCGTGCTCTGCGTTTGCGATGGCAAGTCGGCAATGCCGACGCGCGCTTGATATTCCGCCAGCGCCACTTGCGCGGCCCGCATGCGGTCTTCGGCTTGCGGTAACTGCTCTTGCAAGAACCCGAGCGCGCTATCGGCCTGGGTCGCGACGAGCTGGCGCTCGTGCACGACGAAAACCGATGCGAATTCGTTGGCGATCTTCGCCGCCGTGACGGGATCGCGCCAGGTCGCGAAAATCGTCAAGATCGTCGTGTCGGTGACCGGCTTGACTTTGACGGCGCTTGCGAGTACTTCGGGCGTCACGCCGAGCTTGAGATTGGCCGCGACCTGTTGCACGACCGACGACTCTTGCATGAGCTCCGCGTACGTTTCGGCCGTCTGCACGCCATTGCTCGCGAGCAGCGCGTTGAGCGCGGGCAACTGCGATCCCGGGCCTTGCGCGGACGTCGAACCGTCGGCATTCGCACTGCCGGCAATCATCTTCGTCGACGCCGTGTACGTGCGCGGCTGCAACAGCGTCAGCAGCGTGACGAAGAAGACGAAGCCGCCGAAGACCGCGGCGAAGATCAGGCGACGGCGCACGAGCGCTTGCCACCAGCGCTTGAAGTCGATGTCGCGAACGAGCGTCTCGTGGGAGAGTTCACCGACGGCAGTCGGTTGGTTGAGCGCGGCGGGGAGCACGCCGCTATGCAAGTTGAGCATGGCTTTAGATGTGAAACAGCGCGAAGAGAATGCCGCTGAGCGGAGAGACCGTGTCGCGCTTACCGATGCCTTGAGGCACGAAAATGGAGTCGTCCTTCTGCATCACGACGTCTTTGGATGGATCGCCGTTCTTGCCGTAGATCGCATAGAGGTTGACGGTTTCGCTCGTCACGCTGCCGTCGGGCTGCCTGCGGCGGACGACGACGTGATTGAGATCGGCGTTCGTGCTCGAGCCTTCGCCGGCGCGAGCGACCGCGGCGACGAGGCGGTCGCCTTCATGCATCGTAACGTCGCCGGCTTTTTCCACGGCACCGAAGACCTGCACGTTGAACGTGTTGGGCGAGACGACGTAGACCGCCATGTCGTTTTGTACGCGCTCGTTGAGCGTCAGGTCGCCTTCGTGCAAGAGTTTCTGCAACGAGACGTTCGTGACGTCACCGTCGACCGAGACGCGCGCGACCGGCAGGTCGCCGTCGGTCGGTCCCAGACCACCGGCCGCGGCCAGCGCGTCCATGAGCCGGCTATCGGGCTGCAGCGTGTACTTCCCGGGCAGCTTGACGTTGCCCAGAACGTAGACGTCGACGGGTCCGACGGTCGAGACCGCGACCGTGACCTTGGGCGAACGAAGGTAGCGCGTCAAGGCCTGCGCCACGGCGTTGCCGGCTTGCGAGGTCGTGAGACCGCCGACGTGCACCGACCCGACGAGCGGCTCGACGATCGTTCCGCCGGGCAGCACCTTGAGCTGCGGCTGCGTGAGCGTCGGCTCACCGTAGACCGTGACGTCGAGCATGTCGCCCGGCCGGATCCGGTAATCGCTTTGAAGCGCGCGAGCCGGCAGCGCGACGAGGCACGTCGCGAAGAGGGAAAGGACAAAGGCAGTAACTGCCTGACGTATCGTCATACACATGATGCTTGGTTTCGAGCATACGTGAACGCGAGACGGGGACGCAGACCCATACGCTCCGTTTCCGACGGGCCAAATGGACCCAACGCCCGGCGAACGCCGCAGCGGGTAAACCGGCACGCGTCTCACCGACGCATTCGGACGACGCGTGCCGGAACGCCCGCTACGATGCTGCCTGCGGGTACGTCCGCGCGAACGACGGCACCGGCTGCGACGACCGCCCCCCCACCGATCGTGACGCCGGAGAGGATCGTCGCTTTCTCGCCGAGCCAGACATCGTCGCCGATGACGATCGGCGCCGCCACCATCGGCTGCAGCATCATCGGTGATCCAAGCGCCATGCCGTGGTCGTTATCGACGAGCGAGACGAAATTTGCGAAGTTGCAGTCGCGACCGATGGTGATCTCGCCGACGCAGTGGATTGAAAAGGCCGAGCCGATGTAGGTCGACTCGCCGATGCGTACGCGCCCGCGACCTTGGAACGTGCCGTTTCGGCTCAACCAGACGCCGCGTCCGAGCAGGAGGTCCATGCCGGGGTCGAACCGGATGCCCCCCTCGAGCGACACGCGGCCCGAGCGCCGGCCATAGAGCAGGTCGAAGAGGATGAGACGCAGGCCGCGACTGAGGCGACTCACGAAGGCGAACGGGATCACTTCGACGACAAGCTTGTCGGCCGCCGCTCCTGCGCCCCGCCGCGGCGGCCCGACTGATCCCTTAAAGGCCAGATCGGCCGCCGAGTGACACCTACTGTCGGGACGTTCGTCACTGTTTCTTTACACGAAGGACATCCAACGGCCCGGTACGGACGTTTTGCCGTCGAACGACTGCATAACCGCTCGCGTTAGCAAACGGAAGAAGTCGCCGGGAGAACGGGAGGAAAGCGTTATAGTGGGTTCCCTCGGGTTAAGAGTCGCGGTCGTCGAATCGCAAGTGTTGTTTGCGAAAGCTCTGTGCGGAATCTTTGCTGAGGATGATGCGTTCACCGTAGTCGGCGACTACCGTACGCCCGCGGTCGAGACGCTGCAACCGGCGCGCCCCGATCTCGTCGTCATCGATCTCGACGGTCAACCGGTCGATGTCGCGCGGACGCTCGGAATGTGCGTCGAAGCCGCGCCGAACGCACGCATTTGCGTCCTTTCAATGCACTTGTCACCCGAGATGATGCAGCGTTGTCTCTCGGCCGGCGCCGAAGCGTACATCGTCAAAGACATTTCGCCCGCCGAACTCGTGCGTGCGATCAAAACCGTCGCCGAAGGTCAGTCCTATGTCGATCCGCGCGTTGCGGGCGGCCTGCTGCGCCGCCGCAGTCAGAGCAATGGCAAGCCCGACATCATGGAACTCTCGGCGCGCGAAGGCGAAGTACTCAAGTTGATCGCGGAAGGCCTCGCCAACAAGCAGATCAGCGCGCGGCTCCATCTTTCCGAAAAGACGGTGAAGAATCACGTCTCGCGCATCTTCTCCAAGCTCAACATCTCGGCCCGAACGCAGGCCGCGGTCCACGCGATTCGCGCCGGAATCGTGTAAGGGGCCCGGGACGTCGCGCTGCAGCGTGTGCCGGCGAACTGGTGGAGGCAAGGAGACTCGAACTCCTGACCCTCTGCATGCCATGCAGATGCTCTACCAACTGAGCTATGCCCCCGGGCCGCCCGAAGCATTCGAAACGACCTACCCGGGACCTCTCGTGACCAAGGACCTAGTAGCCTCGGTCGTAGGACTCCGGGGACGTCTTCACAGCCGCCCGAAGCAAGCGTCATGACTGCCACGGATCTCCGCGCGCCCCATACCGCGGCCGCCGTATCGACGGCGATCGTCGGCGGCGGCATGCTCGGCCTGACGCTCGCGCTGCGCCGCGCCGAGGCGGGCGACCGCGTCACGGTCTTCGAGCGCGCCGCCGAGTTCGGCGGCCTGGCGTCGGCCTGGACGCTCGGCGAGGTCACGTGGGACCGCCACTACCACGTGACGCTCTTCTCCGATTTGAAGCTGCGGGCACTGCTGGGCGATCTCGGCCTCGGAGCGGAGCTGCAGTGGACGGCCGTCGGCACGGGCTTCTATACGGGCGGCCGCTTCTATCCGATGAACAACGGCCTCGATTTTCTGCGCTTCCCGCCGCTGGGTCTCATCGATAAGCTGCGGTTGGGGCTCACGATTCTGGGTGCCTCGCGCATTACCGACGGTGCGCCGCTCGAAGCGGTCTCGGTGCAAGACTGGCTCGTGCGTCGCTCGGGCCGCAAGACGTTCGAAAAGATCTGGCGGCCGCTGCTGCTCGCGAAGCTCGGCGAACGTTACCGCGACGCCTCGGCCGCCTTTATCTGGGCGATCATCGTGCGGCTCTATGCGGCGCGCCGCGCAGGGCTCGGCGCCGAGCGTTTCGGTTACGTGCCCGGTGGTTACGCGCGCATCCTCGCAACGCTCGAAGCGCGGCTGCATGCGCTCGGCGTCGAACTCGTTCCCAGCGCCGCAGTCGAACGCGTCGCACGCGGCTCGGGGGGCATCGAGATCGGACTCGCCGGCGGAGCGTCGCGCACGTTCGAACGAGCCGTCGTCACCCTTGCTGCGCCGCTCGCAGCGCGCATCGTAAGCGGCCTCGCGCCGGACGAGAGCGATCGCTTGACGTCCAAAATCTATGGCGGCATCGTCTGCGCGTCGGTGCTCTTGGACGAGCCGCTCGGCCCGTACTACGTCACGAACTTGACCGACGATTGGGTACCGTTCTCGGCGGTTATCGACATGGCCAACGTCGTCGCGCGCAGCGCGTGGAACGGACGTGCGCTCGTCTATCTGCCCAAGTACGTGCGTCCCGACGATCCACTCTTCGAAGCGAGCGACGCCGAGATCGAAGCGAGCTTCATCCGTGCGCTCGAACGGATGTATCCCCGTTTCGACCGTTCGCGCGTTCGCGCGTTCGCCGTCTCGCGCGTGCGCCACGTCTTCCCAATCGCGACGCTGGGATACTCCCAGCGCATTCCGCCGATCGCGTCGTCCGTGCCCGGGCTCTACCTGCTCAACTCCGCGCACATCGTCAACGGAACGCTCAACGTCAATGAAACGCTCGGTCTCGTCGATCGCGGTAACGCCGCGCTCGGTGGGGCTACCATTGGAGTGTCATGAAACCCCTGGCCAGCCTCTCGCTCGATCTCGACAACGAATGGGCGTACATCAAAACGCACGGCGACCCCGCCTGGGAGTCGTTTCCGTCGTACCTCGACGTCGTTGTTCCCCGCTTTCTCGATACGCTGCAGCGTTTGGGACAGCGCATCACCGTCTTCGTCGTCGGCCAAGACGCGACGCTCGATAAGAACCGCGCTGCGCTCCGCGCAATACCCGCCGCGGGTCACGAGATCGGCAATCATTCCTTCCATCACGAACCATGGTTGCAAAACTATACGCGCGCGCAAATCGACGACGAGATCGTCGCCGCCACGGAGGCGATCGTTGCCGCCACCGGCGTGCGCCCCATCGGCTTCCGGGGACCCGGCTTCACGTGCTCGCGCGACACGCTCGAAGTCCTGGCGGATCACGGGTATCGCTACGACTGCTCGACTTTCCCGACGTATATCGGCCCGCTCGCGCGCGCGTATTACTTCATGACGGCCAAACTCACGCCCCAAGAGCGCGAACGCCGTAAGGCGCTCTTCGGCGGTATCGCCGACGGCCTGCGGCCCATCCGTAGTTACCGCTGGACCTTGGGCGCCCGGTCAATCGTCGAGATTCCGGTGACCACGTTCCCGGTCGTGAAGGTGCCGATTCACTTCAGTTATATACTGTACATCGCGACCATCGCGCCGGCACTCGCGCTCCCGTATTTCCATTCGGCGTTGCTCGCCTGCCGGGCGTTGGGCATCTCGCCGTCGCTGCTCCTCCACCCGCTCGACTTTCTCGATGGCAACGACGCACCGCGCCTGCAGTTCTTCCCGGCGATGAACTTCCCGCTCGCCAAAAAAGCGGCGGTGCTCGAGCGCGCACTCGAGATCTACCGCGAACTCTTCGACGTCGTCCCGGTCGGCGTTCACGCCGATAGCGTCGCGCCGAAGCGCCTCCCGACGCGCGTCCCCGCTTTCACTTAGTACGCGGCCGCAGACTCCAGAGCGCGTTCTGCGGCACGAACGCTGGCGCATTACCGCGGAACATCGCGGGCGACGCGCGCACGAGACCGCGGTGAAAACCGCCGATTATCGTAGCGGAAGCCGGCGATACATTCGCAAGTGCGTAGCGACCCCGCGCGCGCTCGGCAACCGCGCGCAGGACGTCGTTCGTGGGCGAGATGAGAAAGGCGCTGCGTCCGGAGGGAATTGCGGGCGGCGCATCGCGGAAAAGCAGGAAGGCCGCATCGTCGCGCAGGTAGCGGACGAGCACGAGCGGCACGTGCCAGTGACCTTGCGTTATGACAAGCGGTCGATTTGCGCGATCGATCTGCCGCGCAACCGCTTGGAACGCCACCTGATCGTTGTTGTCCCACCAGTTCTCGGCGCCACCCCGAACCGCGCCCGACACGATGCCGCAAACGAGCAGGACGACCCACGCGGCGAACGCGAGCGTGCGATAGCGCGCGGAGCCAAGTCCGGTCCAAAGCGCGGTCGCGAGCACGAGCTCGAGCCCGATCCACGTGGCGATGAGATAGCGCGGTATGGTCGCGAAGTGTGCGCCCTCCACGACGTCACGCACCACGACGACCGCGAACGTCGTGACGACGAGCGGCGCGATGACGGCGAACGCGAGCCGGTCGCGGCGGCGCACGAAGACGACGGCGGCGAAGACGATTGCGACGACGACGAGCAGTGCGAGCGGTGCGAGCCACAGCGATCGGAACTCCCCATCGAACGCGAGCGCACCGAGGTTGAAAAGCCACTTCTGCGCGAGGTACTTCAGGGGGTAAAACGTTTGTGCCCATTCCAGTTCGTTTGGGATCGTGTTACCCGAGCGTGCGGCGTTGAGCGCCCAGGGAGCAAACGGAACGGCGCCGGCGAGCGTCGCGAGAGCCCAGGAACGGAGCCTTCGCAGCCGGGGCGCGCCGTACAGCAGGGTGGTAAGGGCGTGCGAGAGGCCGACGAGCAGAAAGAGCGGATCGGTGTAAAGCCCGAACGTCACGCAGGCCGCATACGCCGTCCACGCGCGCAGCGTTGGAGCGCGCAGCGCCGGGATCAACGCGAGCGTCGCGAGCAGCGTTGCGTCCGCGAAGAGCGCGTATTCGCGTGCTTGCCGCGCGTAGAGTACGAACAGTGGCGAGAGTGCGAACAATCCCGCACCGACCGCGCCGGCCACGCGCGAACGCAAGAGGGCGTTGCCGAGCGCAAAGGCGAGCGCGATGCCGAACGCACCGAAGATGGCCGAGAGGCTGCGAAACGCCGTCGCGCTCGAACCGAATGCGCCGATCCAACATCGTTCCAAAACGTAGAAGAGCGGCGGGTGCTGCGGATCTTCGGCCGCCAGCGCGCGAACGACGTCCGCGACGCCGCGCGAGGAATCGAGCGATACGAACGCGCGAATCTCGCCCGCGCCGTGGACGCCTCCGTCGAAGAGCGGCCGATACTCCGACTCGAGGTGCCCCGTGGTCCGCAGCGCCGTGTACGCCTCGTCTTGCCAGAAGAGTGGCCGGCCCAAATCGAAGAACCGCAGCGCCACCCCGAGCACGATCGCGACGACCGCGCACGCGACGATCGCGGCATTGGGAATGGAGCGTGAGCCAGAGCCGACCATCGCTGTCTCGCCGTTAGACTCGCTGCGCTCCGAGTCTTGCGCGGTCGTGATATGCTTTCGCGGCGAAGGTCGCCGGGCAGTCGCGCGTCCGCGGGGCGTGAGGAAAGTCCGGGCTTCACCGGGCAGCGTGCAGGATAACGTCCTGTCGAGGCAACTCGAAGGAAAGTGCCACAGAAACATACAGCCTCAAACGTCGCCGCCGCGCCTTCGGGCAGCAGCGATAAAATGGGGTGCGAATCGCCGTCGCCGGCGAGTCGCGCCCCCGAGGTAAAGGTGAAATCGTGAGGTAAGGGCTCACGGCGCTGCGCGGTGACGCGGGCGCGGGTAAACCCCACGCGAAGCAAGATCGCTCGATCTCCCGCAAGGGACGGACGGCCCGTCCGAACGAGCTACGTCGCATCGAGGCGCCTCGCGAGAGGCGTCCCAGATAGATGGCTGCCGCCGCGCAAGCGGTACAGAATCCGGCTTACAGGCGGCCTTCGCACCACTGGAAAGAACCACTATGGACTCGCAGCGAGTCGCATGCATCATTCCGTTTCTCGATGAGGCGCGCCACCTGCCGGCCGTGCTCGGGTCCCTCGCCGCGCAGACGATCGAGCGTGCGCGGCTCTACGTCATTGGCATCGACAACGGCTCGAGTGACGGCAGCGACGCGCTTTTCGAGGGTTGGCTCGCGACCGAAAAGGTCGCGGGCAAACTCGTGCGCGAGCCGGTTCGATCGATACCGCGCGCGGTGAACGCGGGCATCGCGCAGACGCGCGAGACCGACGTCGTCGTGCGGCTCGACGCGCATACCGTCTACGCGCCGGACTATCTCGCAGTCTTGACCGAGGCGCTCGCGACCTTACCCGCCGACGTGTGGTGCGTGGGAGGCGCCCCGCAGCCACATCCGGCCGTCGACGGCTATTCGCAAGCGCTCGTTGCCGCAATGTATGCGAACCCGGTTGCCCTGGGTCCCGCCGACTTTCGCGGCGACCACCGCACCGCAATCGAAGTGTCGACCGTCTACATCGGCGCCTGGCGCCCGGGTGTATTGCAACGCCTGGGCGGCTTCGACGAACGCTGGGCCGCCAATGAAGATTGCGAACTCACGGAACGCATCCGCGCCACGGGCGCGCGCATTTATCGCGTGCCGGCGGATCTGGGCGTCATCGTCACGCGGGGTGCCGTCGCGACCGTGCGGCAGCGCGCGCGCTACGGCTACTGGCGCATGCAGACGTTGCGGCGCTACCCGCGAGCGGTGCGAGCGCGACATGTTCTGCCGCCGCTCGCCCTGCTGGCGGCGCTGGCTCTCGCGGCGAGCCGCTGGCGCAGGCTACTTCTGCCGCTCTGCGGGCTCTACGCGGTAGCAACGATCCGCGGGCGGCGCGCAGGCGAAGCGCCGAGCATCACCGCCGGCACGCTCGTCTTCTTTCCCCTCCTCCAGGCGAGCTACGCCACGGGACTGCTCGCCGGCCTCGTCCACGTGCCACCGGCGCTGCGACGCCGGGCGATGGACTCGCAATCCACGAAACTTCGAGGCGGTGGCGCCGGTCCTAGCCAATAACGCTTGTGCGGGCCGCTCGCGCCCGCTTGCTTCGGGGAGATATCGTTGAGCGCACATTTCAATAAGGACCTGACCGTGGAGAATGCGTTCAAAGTGCACGCCGGCGCACGCCGCGTCTTTGCGAAGTTCCATCTCGGCGGATGCTCGAACTGCGCGATCAGCGAGACGGAAACGATCGAACAAGTGAGCGAAGGCTATGGTATCCCGCTGCCGATGCTCATGGACGAACTGGAGCGCCTCTTCGCGGCGGGCAGTTTGGATGTCGGCGACCGCGTGAAGCTACCCGACGAGATTCGCAGCAAGATCCCGCAGCTCGCGAACGTACCCGAGACGGGCGAGGTCAAAAGCATGGAAGCGGGCGCATACACGGTCGAATTCGGCGACGTGCGCCTGCAAGGCCTCGCCGAAGATTTCATCCGCGTCCAACCCGCCACGGCCACCGCCTAACCGCTTCGCTCCGGACGCTCCGGAGTCCACCCGCTGTCGAATGGAAGGCCTCAGTTCGTGCGTCGTTAGGAGCCTAGGCCCGAAGTGTGCGCATGCACATGAGGGCCGTAGCGACGACACGACGCACGAACTGAGGCCTTCTCCTAGAGAGGTTTGCGGTCGGCGAACGTTTCGTCCGTGCCGTGCCAGTGTGCGATTGCGGCTTCTCCGGCTTTCCAGCAAAGAAAGACGGGACGTCCGCCGCGCAGCGCCGGAAAGTCGAGAAGGCCGAGGTCGATATCTTTCATGACGCAGCCATAGGCCTCGATGCGATTGATCGTGCGCACGACTTCCGCCTTGAGTTCGGTCGTTCGGCGCGATTCGCCGCGGCGTTCGGCGGTGGACGCGCCGGAACGCCCGCGAACGTTGCGCAGCGCCGGATCTTGCTCGAGCAGCTTGATCGCAAGCTCGCGCCGCTTGATCCACAGCTCTTCGATCAGGGGCGCGAGCACGGGGATGAGGGCGTTGGCTTTTTCGGGCGAAAAGAAACTCATGCGCGCGCGCTCCGGCAGTCCTTGGTGATGCAACGTTTCGTGGTCGTGGCGGGCTCCTCCGGCGCCGGTGCGAGCCAAGCGCTCAAGTCCTTCGAAGATCTCGGGTATCACACGCTCGACAATCTGCCGCCGGCACTCGCCTGCAACATCGTTACCCTGGCGACGCACGACGGAATCGACCGGATCGCCCTCTCGCTCGACGTTCGCACGGGGGGCGCCTTCGGCGACGCGCTCTCGGCGCTCGATGCCATCGCGGCGTGCGGCGTCGAGGTCGAGTTGCTCTTTCTGGACGCAAGCGACGATGCGCTCGTGCGCCGCTACAGCGAAACGCGCCGGCGTCACCCGACCGAGAGCGGCAGCCTGGCGGGTGCGATCGCGCGCGAGCGGGTTGCGCTCGAGCCGCTGCGCGACCGCGCGAACGCCGTGTGGGATACGACCGGCATGACCCTCGCGACGCTCAAAACGCGCATCTTCGCGACCTACGGCGACGATGTGGCGGCCGACCGCTTTGCGGTATACGTGATCGCCTTCGGCTTCAAGCACGGCGTCCCGCTCGATGCGGACCTCGTCTTCGACGTACGCTTTTTCCCGAACCCGTATTACGTGCCCGAACTGCGCGACCTCACGGGGCTCGATCCCGCCGTCGCCGCCTTCATGGAAGCGCAGCCCGTCACGGTCCCCTTCCTGGAGCGCCTGTGGGCCTTCGTCGACTTCCTGATCCCGCTCTACCGGCGCGAAGGTAAGTCGCGCGTGACGATCGCGATCGGTTGCACGGGCGGACGTCATCGCTCGGTCTACATCGCGCGCCGGCTCGCGCAGCATCTCGAGCAGCAGCAACTCGTCGTCGAGTGCGACCTGCGCGAAGCGGTGGGCGCTTGACGCGCCCGCTCGTGCGCTTCGCGCGCTGGTTCTATCCCGGGCTCGGCGTCAAACGCTGGTTGCTCATGGCGGCGTTCGGCTGCGTGTTGCTCGTGAACGGCATCACGCGCTGGTTCGTCGCGGAAGGTTCGCAGTGGCGCGTGAACGAGGCGATCGATTCGGCGTTCGCAGATCTCGGTATGCCGCTCGAAGCGCTCTCGTACGCGTTTATCGTGCTCGGGGCGCTGCTCGTCATCTTGGGCATCCGGCAGTGGATGCGCTCGATCGTGGTTGCAATCGATCCGCTGGGTAAGAATTCCATCGTCGAAGCGCTCATGGACCGCAAGCTGCGCGGCGGCTACAAGATCGTCGCAATCGGCGGCGGGACGGGCCTTTCCACGTTGTTGCGCGGACTCAAAGTACAGACGTCCAACCTCACTGCGGTCGTCACCGTCACCGACGACGGTGGCAGTTCGGGGCGACTGCAAAAGGAACTCGGTATCCTGCCGCCGGGCGACATCCGTAACTGTCTCGTCGCGCTCTCCGATGACGAGGCGCTCGTCACCGACCTCTTCCGTTACCGTTTCAGCGAAGGCGAAGGGCTGACGGGACATTCGTTCGGTAATCTCTTTCTCGCCGCGATGACCGGGATTACGGGCAATTTCGATAAAGCCGTTAAGGAATCGAGCCGCGTGCTCAATATCAAGGGCCGGGTGATGCCATCGACCTTGAGCACCGTGCGACTCTGCGCCCGGCTCGTCGACGGAACCCGCGTATTCGGCGAGACGAACATCTCGTCTTCACACGAACCGATCGCCGAACTTTCGCTCGACCCCGCGGGTTCGCAGCCACTGCGCGAGGTCCTCGATGCGATCGCCGCTGCCGACGCGATCGTGCTCGGGCCCGGCAGTCTCTACACGTCGGTGCTGCCCAACTTTTTGATCGAAGGCGTCGCACGCGCGGTCGGCGACTCGCGCGCCGCGAAGGTGTACGTCTGCAACGTCATGACGCAGCCGGGCGAAACGGACGCATTCACGGCCTCTGCGCACGTTCGTGCTTTGCTCGAACACGCGGGCGCCCGCGTTTGCGACTATGCGATCGTCAACGAAGAACCACCGAAGCGGCTGCTCGAAGCCTACGCCGAAGGCGGCCAGGTCCCCGTCGACGCGGACCGTGCCGCCATCGCAGCGCTCGGCGTGCGCGTGGTCGGCGCGAACGTGATTAGCGAGACGCAGAACGTACGCCACGATCCGCAGCGCCTCGCCGAAGTCGTCCTGCGCCTCATCGACGAGCACGTCGCAGCCCGCGCATCGTTCGTACGTGTGCCGCCAACGAAACAGTATTCGCGAAACTACCGCGTTGCGGTTGGGCGCACGACTGCCCTTGGTTTCGCGAATACTTGGCGCTTACGGCTTCTGCGAAGCCGTAAGCCGCGAGCGGGCGGACGTTAACGGTCGTGACTGCAGGTGCCGTGGTTGACGCACGGAGCGGCGACGGCCCAATCGGTTTGGGTGAGGTCGCCCGGAACGGCCAAATCGACGTGATACACGTCGCGCGCCGGTGTGAGGTCGATCTTCGCGCGCGCCGTCGCCGCGTCGCGCCGCGCGAACGCAATGAACTTCTGCGACCAGGGTGCCGCAGCGCCCGCGAAGATCGCGCTCGCATCGTCTTCTAACAGCAGCCCGAACGCATCGCCGCCGTGATCGGAGACGATGAGACCGTATTCGTGGTATGCGCGCACGATCGTCATCTCCCAACGTGGGATCGGCGGCTGGGCACGCTCGAACTTCGCCAGACCCGCCGTGGTGAGGAAAAAGCGCGCGCCTTCGGGCGCGCAGCCGGGCGTCGCACCATCTGAGCCTGAAGCCGGATACTCGTGCTCGCGAGAAGCGCACGGTATCGTCACGTACAGCGCGTGCGCGATGCGACCGTCGCTGCCGTCGCCGCTGCGACCCAACACGTCGCGGGCGCGTAGCAAACCCGCGGAGAGCGGAACGTTCGCACCCGTCGCCTGCCACGCCGGGCCCGAACCGTCGCCGCGCAGCGAGCCGCAGCCACCGTTGCCGATCGCCAAGTCCGGACCGTTGCCGACCAGACCCGTCGACGTCGTGGGTGCAAGCCAACCGGTCTCCCACAGGTCGCACTCGCGGGCCGCGGCCGCATCGATCACCGCAAGGTGGTGATCGCTATTGGCGTTGGCCGTGGTGCCGCGCGGAATGTGGACCGTTACGTTTTCCGCCGCGCAAGCTGGGCCGAACTCGTGACAGGCCAGCGTGTACGTGGGATCCCTGGACGTCGCGAAAACGAGCGTCGCGCCCGAATCACCCGCCGCGCAGCCCGCTGAAGCGAGCGCCGCGTGGCCATCGGTGACGTGCGTGGCGACGTAGGCTGCGCGCGTGCAGAACTGCAGGCGACCGGCGTAGCGCGCGTCGCCAGGCTCGCCCGTGGCGACGCCCGGCGGCGCGAAGAGTGCCTGCACCCAACCCGCCGAGTGCGCGTCGGTTGGAGCCGGCCGTGGCACGCGGCGCGTCCAAGCCGTCGTGGCACCAAAATCCGCGAACGGCCCCGGCCATCCGGCTCGCGGCTCGCGCGCGCGCACCTCACGCGAGGCGAGCGGGTGCGCGTCGACCGATTGCGCGCTCGTGCGCGCGGCTGTGACGTAGTACGCAGGTGTCATTGCCAGGGCGCATCCGAGCGCGAATGCCGTACGGCGTTTGGGGCGCCCGAGCTGACGATGCGCCATGACGGCTCAGCGATGCTTGAGGGGAATCGCGAACGTGCGCTTTTCTCCCGGCGTAAGCGGCGTTTCGGCATCGCTATTCGCCTTTGCATAGTTGCCGCCGGCATCGACTGAATAAGACCACGGCCCGGTCGGAACGGGTGTGATCTTATAGTCTCCCGAGGCGTCGGTTTTGGCCGACAGCACCCCGTTGACGAAAACGGTCGCATTGGGGATGCCCGCCCCCGACGCCGCGTCGGTCACTCGACCCGAGACCGTGGCGTAGTTCCCGGCCGGCGGGACCCCGGCGTCGCACGCCACGAGCGCGAGCGCGAATGCCAGAGCGAAGCCGAGGCGTAGCGTCGTCATCGCCCGCGGATTCATTATGCGACGGCGACGCCCTCTTCAGCATCCTGCCGGTCCATGTTGCCCGCCTTCTCCTGGGTGAGCCAGCGATTGGCCGCATCGCAGTGTGCGACGTCGACGCGCGCTTGCAGCCATTCCAGAATTTGCTCGTCCGTGCGCTTCGTCGCGATCGCCGCGTCGAACTGCGTGGGCGTAATGCCCCAGCGTTCCATCACCCCTTTGTCCATCGGACAGGGGTAGATGTAGTCGTGAATCGTTCCGTCCGCCGCGGCGCGCCCTTTGTCGAACACGCGCAGCAACCAGAGGAACCCCCCGCACGCATCGCGCCCGCGCCGTGGGAAGTCTGTTCCACTTCGAAAATCGGTAGCCATGGTTCTCTCCTACCCCGTGCCGGCGCAGTACATGCCACGGGTGGGATCCGACCGTCGTGCGAGAAAGTGGTGGCGGTGAGGAGCCGCCGATGATCACCGAACGCCCGCCTGGCCTCCGCTACTTCGAAAGCGCGCTCGATGCCGTCGGGAATACGCCGCTCATTCGTCTGCGCCGCGTGGTCGACGACACGAGCGCCCTCGTGCTCGCGAAGGTCGAATACGTCAATCCCGGCGGAAGCGTCAAGGACCGTCCGGCCGTTCACATGATTCGCGAGGCTGAGGAGCGCGGGTTCTTGCAACCGGGTGCGACAATCGTCGAGGCGACCAGCGGCAACACCGGAACGGGTCTCGCGATGGCGGCCGCGATCCGCGGGTACCGGTGCATCCTCGTGATGCCGGACAAGATGTCCAAGGAGAAAATCGATCTTTTGCGCGCCTACGGCGCCGAGGTCGTGGTCACCCCGACCAACGTCGCATCCGATTCGCCCGAATCGTATTTCGGCGTTGCCTCACGGCTCGTCAGCGAAATTCCCGGCGCCTTCATGCCCAACCAGTGGCACAATTCGGCCAACCCCGACGCCCACTTCAAAACGACGGGACCCGAAGTTTGGGAGCAAACCGGAGGGACGATCACGCACTTCGTTTCCGGCCTCGGCACGGGCGGTACGATCTCCGGCACGGCGCGCTACCTGAAGATGCGCAATCCCAAGATCGTGGTCGTCGGCGCAGACCCGGAGGGCTCGATCTATTCGGGCGATACGCCAAAGTCGTATGCGGTCGAGGGCATCGGCATGGCCTATCTGCCCGAAACGGTCGACATGCGCGTGATCGACCAGATGACCCGCGTCTCGGATCGAGACTCGTTCCTCATGGCGCGGCGCATCGCGCGCGAAGAGGGCCTGCTCGTGGGCGGTTCGGCCGGAACCGCTGCGGTCGCCGCGGTGCAGCTGGCGAAGACCTTACCGCCGGACGCGGTGCTCGTCGTGATGTTCCCGGACTCCGGCCGCGGTTACATGTCCAAGATCTTCAACGACGAGTGGATGACGGCCAACGGCTTCATTTCCGAAGGCAAACGCACGGCGACCGTCGGCGACGTGCTGCGCAGCAAGGAGCCTTTGCCGCCGATGATCGTCGTGCAAGACGACGACGTCGTGCGCGATGCGCTCGACAAACTACGCAGCTACGAGATCTCGCAATTACCGGTCGTGCGGGGCGACGCGATCGTGGGCAGCGTCAACGACGTCGGCATCATGCAAGCCGTGTTCGACCGCGCGGACCTCTTGCACAAACCCGTGCGCGAAGTGATGGGCCGGCCCTTTCCGACGCTCGAGACCGACGCCGAGATCGATCGCGCGTACAAACTGCTCACGCTGGCGAACTCGGCGATCCTGGTCATGGACGCCGGCCGTCCCGCGGGCGTCGTGACGCGGCAAGACATCATTTCGTATCTTTCGGCAAGTACGCCCGCGGTTTGAGCGGGCGATGAAGTTCAGCACGCGCGCGATCCACGCAGGGCAAGACGCCGACCCGACCACGGGCGCCACGATCGTTCCGATCTATCAAACGACGACGTATACGCAGACCGCCGTCGGCGAACATCGCGGCTACGACTACAGCCGCAGCGTCAATCCGACGCGCACGGCGCTGGAAACACAGCTTGCCGCGCTCGAAGACGCGCGCTTTTGCAGTGCGTTCGCGAGCGGCATGGCAGCGACGACGGCCGTACTCAACCTGCTCTCGGCGGGCGACCACGTGGTCGTCGGCGACGACCTCTACGGCGGAACGTACCGTCTCTTTTCGCGCGTCTTCGCGCGTTACGGTTTGAGCTTCACGTACGTCGACATGACCGATCTCGCAGCGACGCGCGCGGCGCTGCGGCCCAACACCAAACTCGTCTGGGCGGAGACGCCGACGAATCCACTGCTGCGGCTCGTCGACCTTGCGGCACTCGCGCATCTGCTGCCCGGCGGTACCGCGCTCGCCGTCGATAACACGTTCGCCTCACCGTATCTGCAATCGCCGCTCGCCTTCGGAGCGCACGTCGTCGTTCACTCGACGACGAAGTATATCGGCGGCCATAGCGACGCCGTAGGCGGCGCCGTCGTAACGAACGACGCCACGCTTGCAGAAACGATTAAATTCCACCAAAATGCCAGCGGCGCCGTGCCCGGACCCTTCGATGCATGGCTCGTCATGCGGGGCGCGAAAACCCTTGCCGTACGCATGCGCGAACACGAACGGAACGCGGGCATCGTCGCCGCATTTCTCGCCGAGCGCGACGATGTCGAGCACGTGTTCTATCCGGGCCTCGTCTCGCACCCGCAGCACGAGCTCGCGAAGCGGCAGATGCGCGGCTTTGGCGGCATGGTGTCGTTCACGGTCCGCGGCGACGCACGGCGCGCCTTCGATTTTGCGAAGACGACGAAGGTATTCAGTTTGGCAGAGAGCCTGGGCGGTGTCGAGTCGCTCGTCGGCATCCCCGCGCGCATGACGCACGGTTCGATTCCACAAGCGGAACGCGAGCGTCGCGGGATTACGGATAAGGTCGTCCGTCTCTCCGTCGGCATCGAAGATCCGGACGACCTCGTGGACGACTTGCGTGCGGCCCTGGACGCGACCCGGGAAATCGTCGCGCCCGTCGGCGGTTAGCGGTTGTGCGGGTAGACGACGACGTAGAGCGACGCCAGCGCATCCTTTGCTGCCTGTGCATCCACTTCGCCTTGATGCGCCGTGTACGTGACGTCGATGTCGCGCGTGCCGTCGACGACCACGTACTCGTAGCGCCAAATCGCTTCTAAGCCATCGCCCGAAGAAACGCGCAGAAAATAGGCCGGCATGCCGTTGGCCAGGGCCGTCTTCTCTTTTTTGTCGACCCGCGCCGAATCGTTGCCCTTGCGCAAATCCTGTTCCGCATTGGCCTCGAAAGCATCGAGCGAATCGCTGCCGGGATGCACCTCGATGACGATCGAGCGCTGATCGCGGCGGCCGCGGTTGGAAACGAAAACCGCCGCCGGCCGCGACGTATCGCTCTCGTCCGCGTCTTGCGACGGCGCGCCTAGGTCGACGCGCTCGAACCCAGCGGGTGCCTTGAAGTGCATGCCCGGATCGTCGTACGAAAGCGGATCGGCGGCTTGCGCCGGCGCGGCGAGAACCGCGGTGAGCGCGATAGCCGACAGAATCGGAAACGGCTTCATCCAACCTCCAAGACGTGCGCAAGCGCGGGTAGCGAGACTTCGTAGCGATAACCGATGTTGCGGTGATCGTCGTCGAACTCTTCGTGACGAACGTCGAGGCCCATCGCGCGGATGCGTTCGACGAGCCGACGCGCGCCCAAGTCGAGAGAGTATTCGTCCCGCCGGCCGCAATCGACGTAACGGAGCCGCAGCCGGGCGAGTTCCGCACGTTTCCCCAAGCAAAACTCGACGGGATCGAAGGCGAGCCAGCGCGCGAAAACATCTTCGCGCAGCGCCGCGGTTCTTGGGTCGAACGGTAAGTCGAGCGCAAACGCCTCCGCGGCACGGGGCGAGTAAGCCGCCGTGTAGCCGAGAAATTCCATCGTCGCATACTCGTGCTGCGCCCGCTTGGGCTTGCGCTCGAAGCTCGCGACGAAGCCCGGAATATCCCAATCGTGCGCTTCGAGCGTCCGCTGCGCGTTCACGAAGAGGTCGCTGGTACTGGCGCGGAAGTTCGTGTCGCCGCTGTGCGACGCGAAGGCAGCGAAGATGCCGGGATAATGCATCGTGAGGTAGAGCGCGCCGAAGCCGCCCGAGGATTTTCCCAAGACCCCGCGGCCGCCTTCGTGCGCGATCGTCGGATAGCGTTCGTCGATGTGACCCACGACGTCGCGCACGGTGTACGTGGCGTACGCGCCGTTGTGGATCGAGTCGACGTATTGCGAACCGCCCAGCCGCGTGAAGCCATCGACGATGGCGAGCAGCACGGGCGGCAGCGCGCCCCCGGCGATCAGCCGGTCGGCCCACTGCACGACGTTGGTCTCCCACGGGCGCGCGCCGACGAGCGCGGCCACATCGCCCGTGTAGCCGTGCAGCACGTAGAGCACCGCATAGCGCTTCGAACCCTGCGGGTCGAAGCGCGGCGGCGTATAGAGCGCAAGCGGGCGCAACGCGGGATCGCCGAGCGGATTCCCACGCAGCGCGGGCGCCTCGATGAAATCGATGCGCAGGTCACCCGCAAGTCCTAAGAGCCGCCCGAGTTCGCTTGTGGCCACGGCGTGCGTGCTACGCCCCGAAAGGACGACGCTCCCGCGTTGCGATACCAAGCGGCAATGATTCGCGGTATCGGCCTCCGCTCCGCGACGTCGATCAATGTTATCACGATGATCGGAATCGGTCCGCTCATTACGATTCCGCTCGTAATCGCGAACCTGCACGGCAGCGTCGCGCTCGTCGCGTGGATCGTCGGCGGAGTGATCGCGCTCTGCGACGGGCTCGTCTACGCCGAGCTCGGATCGCTGTATCCGGGCTCCGGCGGGACGTACGTCTTCCTGCGGGAAGCCTTCGGGCGCAACCGCTGGGGACGGCTGCTCGCGTTTCTCTTCGCGTGGCAGGTCGTACTCTCGACGCCGCTCACGATCGCAACGGGGTACATCGGCTTCGCGCACTACGCAGGCTACCTGTGGGCGCCCCTGGCAGCGAGTGCGCTGCTGCAAGGCATCGTCGCCGCTTGCGTCGCGATCGTGACGCTCGTGCTCTTATACCGGCCGATCAATGTGATCGGGGCGGTCGGCGTCGCGCTCGCCGGCATCGCCGTCGCGACGCTCGCCGCAATCGTCGTTGCCGCGGTGCCGCATCTGAATCTGACCCGCGCGCTCTCCGCCGACCCGCGCATCGGCTGGTACGCGGCACTCGCGGCGGGACTGGGCCCATCGCTCGTCATTACGCTCTACGACTATTCCGGCTACGGACAATCGTGCACGATCAGCGACGAGGTGCGCGCACCCGTGCGCGTGCTGCCCGCATCGGTCATCGTCTCCATCGTCGTCGTCGGTCTGCTCTACGTCGCGTTGCAATTGGGCGTGCTCGGCGTCATCCCGTGGCACGAACTTGTCGCGTCCACCACGGGCGGTGCGCCGCCGGACATCGCGAACTACGTCGGTTCGAATCTCGTCGAGCGCGTGTGGGGCGCGTGGCCGGCGCGCGTCGTGACGATCGCCGTGCTCGTGACCGCCTTTGCATCGACCTTCGGCGGACTGCTCGGCGCTTCGCGCATCCCGTATGCGGCGGCCGTCGACGGCGTCTTTCTGCGCCCGTTCGCGCGGCTTCATCCGCGCGGGCGGTTCCCGAGCGTCTCGCTCGTCGTACTCGGCCTGCTGACGATCCCGCCGTGCTTCTTTTCACTCGGTGACGTGATCGGCGCGCTGACGGCAGGTCTGACGATCGTTCAGCCGCTGGGACAAATCGTCGCGCTCGGCGCACTGCGCGCCCGCGGTGTCCGCGCGCCGTACCGGATGTGGCTTTACCCGTTGCCAGCCCTCATCGCCTTCGCCGGCTGGACGTATATTTTCATTTCCTCCGGAACGAGCGCGATCGCTTACGGACTGCTCACGCTGGGCGTGGGCATTATCGTCTACGTCTGGCGCGCACGGCGCAGCGCAGAATGGCCGTTCGGTAGGAAAGCGACCACACTCGCTTGCGTCGCGCTCGGCATTGCGACCATCGCGCTGCATCCGAGCGCAGCCGCAGCGCAGACGCTGGACTACGGGCACAGCGCGATCGTCGAGCATGACGGGGCACCGGTCTTCGAAGTTGACCGAAAACCGTTCTTCGTGTACGGCGCTGCCTTCTTCTACGAACGCTTGCCGCGCGCGACGTGGCGGTCCTCGCTCTTTCAATTGCGCTATGCGCTGGGTATCAATACGCTCGATCTCTACGTGCCGTGGAACTGGCACGAACTCGCCGACGGCAACTACGATTTCGGGGGGCGCACGAATCCGCGCCGCGATCTGCACGAGGTGCTGCGTCTGGCCCGGGCCTTCGACTTCAAAATCATCCTGCGCCCGGGTCCCGTCGTGCGCAACGAATGGCGCAACGGCGGATATCCGCAGTGGCTCTTGCAACGGCCGGAGTACGGTATGCCGCTGCGCGACGTGCTCGAGGGCCGCTACCCGGCGACCGCGACCTTGCAGAACGCGCACTCCGACGATGCCGCAGCGCAGTGGATGCGCAACGCGACGCACATGACGTATGCGAAGCGCTGGCTCGAGCGCGTCTTGCGGGAATTCGCACCAGTCTCCGATCGCGTCCTCGCGATTGCGCTCGACGACGATCAAGGCGCGTACATCGACAACCAAACGTGGCCCGCGCCGCATCTCGCGGCGTATCTGGATTGGCTGCGCGACACGGTGCACGGCGTTACGGGACCGAGGCAACTCGTCTTCATCAACACCTACGAGATGAAGGTGACGGCGTCATCGCCCGTGTGGGCGATGGGGAATTGGTATCAAAGCGACGCGTACGCAATCGGCGAACACGATCGCGCGCAACTCGAATTCGCGACGGGGCTCTTGCAGACGCGGCCACACCAGCCGCTCATGCTCAGCGAATTCCAAGCGGGTTGGCTGCAGCAACCGCAAAATGTGTTGCCGCAACCGGCCGATCCGGCAAACACGCTGCTCGCGATGCACACGCTGCTGGGCATGGGCGTCCGCGGCCTCATCAACTTTCCGGCGCAGGATACACTGGATCCGGCCGGTTGGGAAGCACCGTTCGCGAACGCCTTCTACGCCTGGGACGCAGCGCTCGGCTACGACGCGGCGACGACGGCGAACCTCGGTCCAGCCGACGCCGCCGCACTCCAAATCCCGGGCGCGCTCGGGCGCAATCCGCGTTTGGGGCCGACGGCGGAGGTCGGCGATCTCGTACGCACCTTCGGTTCGCAACTCGCAAACGCGCGCGTCGTCGCGGACGCCGGCATCGTCTATCTCACGAGCGCGTACGATCCGTCGACGCTCACGAACGCCGACGTCGCCGCAGTGGCGCATGCGACGATCGCCGCGCAGCAGGCGTGCCGCAACACCGGCCTGACGTGCGAACTCATCGACGCGCGCTACGCGGACGCGCGCGCGCTCGCGCGCTATCCGCTGCTCTATGTGCCTTCACCGGCGCTCGCGCGCACGAGGGGGCTGCCGCGCATCGCGGCCGACGCCGTGCGGCGCTACGAGCGGCAGGGCGGGACGCGCCTCGCATCCTTCTCGCGGGCGACCGTCGCGGCAGCGCTGCGCGCGGCACGACACCGCCACGCGATCGACGGCGCGGGACCCGCGACGTACGCGCAAGACGCGCGCAGCGGCACGGGCTTCGTGACGCTCGAGAATTACGGCGATGCGCCGCTCGCCTACGCGCAGCCGGTCGTCCGGCGGCTCGGCGGTACGCGCGTCGCGTTGCCGCCGCTCATCGTCGCTGCCCGCTCCGCGCTCCTGCTTCCCGTCGACGTGCCATTGCACGATTACGCCGCCGGGTTCGCGGCAGCGGACGTGCTCGAATCGACGTCGTGTCCGGTACGCGATCTTCGTCCGCTGCCGGCTGCCGGCCGCATCGAGATCGTCGTCTCATCCGGTCTCGCCTGCACGCTGCGCATGCGGATCGGCGGTCGACGCGTCACCGCTGCGCTTGCAGCAGGAACCAAGCGCGTCATCGTCACGGCAAGCGGAGGCACCCGGTCGCCGGCCCTCGGCGTTGCACCGGCAGACGCTCCAGCACGGCGGCCACCGCGGACACTGCCGGTCCGCAGCGACCTCCTCGTCGAGGAACCGGCGCCGCGTTCCGTCGCGCGGAATGCCGCCATCGCGTATCGCTCGGACGTCTATCGCGACGGTTATCCGTGCGCCGTTCTCGAGAACGACCGCGTGCGCATCGTCGTCTCGCCGGCGGCGGGCGGCCGCGCTTTCGTCTTCGAAGACAAAGCGCGCGAGCGCAACGCTTTCGATACCGTCGGTGCGCTGCGCGACGACGTCGCCCTTGCGCCGCCGCCCTCGCGCTCCGACCGCATCGCGCGTTATACCCATCAATTCCCCGCGGGCTTCTTCAACCGGCCCTACGCAACGACGATCGAGGCGAGCGGCGCGCGCGCAGCGGTGCGCTTGAGTTACCGGGCACCCGACGCCTATCCGCACGGCGGCCGATTCGAACGGCTGCTCACGCTCGAACCGCAGGCGCGCTCCTTCACCGTCGATGCTTCCGCGACGTTCGAGGGCGACGACATCGCCGCGCTGGCGCAGCGCGGTCGGACCATCTCGTCACTCTCGGCCGGTAACGCCCGGGCCGCCGCCACGCAGCGCATCCTGCCTGCCGACGTACCGCTCGCGCCGAAGAATGCCGCGACTTCGGCTGCCGCGAACCCGGAGCATGCGATCGCGCTCTTCGACACCGCGACCCACGACCTCGTGATGCAGGCGTGGGACGATCGCGCCGCAGCGGAATACGTGCTACATCCGCACTCGATCGACACGCGCGTTACCCTCGGCCGCAGGCGGCCGACGCACTTCGCATTCGGCTACGATGTCGCGTCGTCGGTCGCCGATGCGCGCGAGCGCTTGCGTCGGTTCGCGCAGAGCGTCGCTCGCTCGACGCAGGGTGCCCGTGCGCCCGCACGAAGCAACGGGCTTGCGGGGAAGTGGCGGAACGGTCTACGCGACCGCCTCAAAAGCGGTTGAGCTTACGCTCTTGTGGGTTCGAATCCCACCTTCCCCAGAGTGTTTCCGTCCTTATCAAATCTCTGCCGAACGCGGGATGCATGTTTGGGACGGAAACACTTCGCGTTTGCGGCTTCTGCGAAGCCGCAAGCCGCAGCTTGCTCGCGAGTGCCGAGCGTTGAATGGGCGCGTGGGTGACGCTTGTGGTGTTGTGGGCGTTGCGTTTTGATTTTTGAGCGGGGGGCGTTGCGGGGTGAGGTTCGAGTGGCGGGAGATAAGTCGATCTCGCACCGTGCGCTCATGCTCGCGGCGGCGGCGGCGGGCCGTTCCGTTATCAGCGCACCTAATCGTGGTGAGGACGTCCTCGCGACCCGTGACGCGATCGTTGCGCTCGGCGCGCAGGTCGACGATCGCGGCGCCGAAATCGTCGTGACGGGCGGCGCGTTGCACGATCCACAGACGACGATCGACGCGCGAAACTCGGGAACGACGACGCGTCTGCTCATGGGTCTGTGCGCGGGACGCGGCCTGGTCGCCCGTTTCGATGGCGATGCATCGTTACGCCGGCGTCCCATGGAACGCGTCGCGCGTCCGCTCCGCGCGCTCGGCGCCGACGTTCGCACGCATGCCGGGAGACTGCCGGCGACCGTCCATGGCATCCCGGACCCAGCGGGTGGCGACTTCGCACTCGAAATTCCATCCGCGCAGATAAAATCCGCAATCCTGTTCGCGAACCTCGACGCGCGGCAGCTCGTGCGCGTCACGGGAGACCGCGCGTCGCGCGATCACACCGAGCGTTTGCTGCGCCGCTACGGACGCGAGATTCGCTTCGACGGGCGGCGGATCGAGCTCGAGCCCGGCCGGCTCGTTGCCTGCGACGTGCACGTCCCAGCCGACCTCTCGGGCGCCGCGTTTTTCCTCGCTGGCGCGGCGCTTACGCCGGGCAGCGATCTCGTGTTGCGCGACGTCGGCGTCAATCGGACGCGCACCGGCGTCATCGATGCGCTGCGCGCGATGGGCGCCGACATTGCGCTCGAGAACGAACGCGAGCTCGACGGCGAGCCCATCGCCGATCTGCACGTGCGCGCTTCGGAGTTACGCGCGACGACGCTCGACGGCGAGCTCGTCGTGCGCGCGATCGATGAGATCACGATCCTTGCAGTCGTCGCCGCACACGCCGCAGGCGTGACGCACATTCGCGATGCCGGCGACCTGCGTGGCAAAGAATCGGATCGCCTAACGACGATCGCCGAGACCTTGCGCGCCTGCGGCGTCGACGTGCGCGAACTTCCGGACGGGCTGGATATCACGGGCGGTGCAGCACGTCCGCCCGAGCGGACGCTGCGAACCCATGAGGATCACCGGATCGCGATGGCCATCGCAACACTGGCCGCGCCGTCCGGGCCGCACGCCGTCGATGATGCGGGCTGCATCGCGGTCAGTTTCCCCGAGTTCGTGCCTTTGTGGCAAAAAGCGCAGGCAAATTTTCGATGATGAATTCGGGTAGCGTTCGAAGCGACGCCACCGCGGTCCCGAGCGCCTCACGCAGCAGGTCACGCGCGAGCGCAAACTCGGCGAGTGCGGCATCGACCCGGAACAGGAGCGCCGGAACGCTGTCCAGACCGCGCTCGGCTTCGGCGACCCGCTGCTGCGTCGTCTGCACGAGGCCGAAGATCGGGAGCCGTTTATAGGTTGCGAACCGCTTCTTCAACCGCAGCCCGCCCGCGGCCGCCCGCCCGACGCCGAACGCAATGCAGGCGAGTGCGACCGCGACGCAGGCGATGAGAACGATCAAGCCGACGCTCACGCGGCGGCGTCGCTCTTGCCGCTTTTCCCGCCGGTATCGCTCTTTGCCGGCTCGCTTTTCGAAGGCTCGCTTTTCGAAGGCTCGCTTTTCGAAGGCTCACTTTTCGAAGGCTCGCTCTTGGACGGCTCGCTCTTGGACGGCTCGCTTTTGTCCGACGCCGCTGCGGCCGGCTTGCGCGAATCGTTGACGTAAAAGCCGGAGCCTTTAAAAACAATACTCGCCGGCTTGAAAAGGCGCTTGAGCGTGCCGCCGCATTTGGGACACGCTTCGTTCATCGTCTCTTTGAAACCGTGCTTGATATCGGTCACGGCCGCACAGCGCTCGCATTGGTATTCGTAAATCGGCAACCTGGTCTCCATCGCTCCGAATCAGCGTTCAGTATACGGTTCTTGGCAGACACCGTCAACGACTGCTAACGCGGGCGCTCAGAAATCGGCAAGCAGCTCATCGGGAGCGCCGTTTTTGAACTCGACGAGCCCTTTGAAGTGCACGAGCGAATGTTCCAGGGCGACGTCGAGCCTTCGCCGGTTGGTCATCTTATCGAGCAGCGAGCCGAGGAGCCCTCCGTAGGCCGGATAGTCGACGCGGACAACCAGCCGCGAGCGGTCGCTCTTTCGCTCGAGCCGAAAATCGATCCGCCGGCGCAGCGAGAACGATCCCACGAGCGAGACGATGTGGCCCTCCAGAAACTGATCGACCTCGTAGAACTCCTCCGCTTCTCCCGGAATCGCCCCGCGCAGCGCAACCTCGCTCCCGAGCGCGAGCGGCGCCCGGCCGTCGACGCGGCGCGCACATTTGAGAAACGCTAGCCACACCGGCCACTTCTCGACCTCGCAGATGAGAGAGAAGGCAGATTCCGGGCTGCTTTGCAGATCCGCACTGCGATGCTGGGCACTAGCGGAGGGACGTTCGACGGACGTGGTAACGACCATCGTGCGGGCTTCGCGCGAGCCGAGTGCCTTCCTTGTGTCAAGCCCTATGGATAGTGGTCGACAAGGGCCTGAGCACTACCTGTGGGGTAGTTGTGGAGGGTTGTGGATACCTTAAGCTGCCGCTGGGACCATGACCGGACGAAGCAGCTCTTTGAGGCGCGCTCGAGCGCGCGAGAGCCGCGACCGGACGGTGCCGATGGAGATACCGGTTTGCAGCGCGATCTCTTCATAGGAGAGATCGTGGACTTCCCGCATCGCGACGACCGTGCGGAACGCTTCGGGCAGCGCATCGATCGCCTTGGAGAACTCGTCGCGCGTAAGCGCGTTGTAGCAGGCGTAGTACGGATCTTCGCCGTCGTGCCGGATATTGGTCACGTCGACGAGCGCATTCTGTAACCGCGCGAGCCGCACGTCGGCGCGTTTGCGCTTCTTATTGTGGTCGAAGAAAACGTTGACCGTTATGCGGTAGAGCCAGGTGTAGAATGAGGACTGACCGCGAAAGCGCTGCAGGTTGCGGAAGATGCGCAGAAAGACTTCCTGCGCGAGATCTTCGACGTCGCCGGCCGGCACGTTGAGCTGCGCCAGAATCCGGCGCACGTGGAGGTCGTACGCGAGCACGAGGTCATCGAAAGCTTCCCGCCGTCCAGCACGATAAGATTCGATCAGCCGCAGATCGCGCGCGGCCCGCACCGCTTGTTCCGGGTTGGGCTTTTTGCGCGAGGGCGAGGGAGCGGACATCACGATCCTTCATGGCACAGCTCGGGAGTGTGCTGAAAAGGATAGGCCCTGTGGGGGGGCCGGGAATGTGAGGCCGACTACGGTGCCGCGGTACCAACGACGGCTCCGGCCCCGACGCCACGCGCGAAGGCGACGTAGGTTTCGATGCCATAGGCGAGGGCCTGGTCATCGACGCGGAATTGCGCGCTATGACCGGGATGCACGGAGCCGGCGCTTTCGCTGCGGATGCCGTGGCGGATCAAAAGCCCGGGTACCCGCTGCGCGAAGTAGGCGAAATCTTCGCCGCCCATCGTCGGCGCGGGGCGCTCGACGGGGAGCGCACTCGAGACGGCTAGATACTCGCGGAAAGACTCGGCGAGCACCGGATCGTTCACGACGGCTGGGTAGCCGCGGATCACGTCGAGGGTCGCCGTCGCTCCGTACGCGGCTGCGACGCCTTCGACGATGCGGCGCGCCCGTGCTTCCAGACCGTCACGGACTCCCGCGTCCTGCGAGCGAAACGTCCCCGTCAGCGTGACGCGGTCCGCAATGATGTTGTTGCGGTAGCCGCCGGCGATCGTTCCGATCGTCACAACGATGGTCTTGAGGGGATCGATCTCGCGCGCCGCGATGTTTTGCAATGCGAGCACGGCAGCTGCCGCGCACGGAATTGCATCGACCGCCGTGTGCGGCGAAGCGCCGTGTCCGCCGCGGCCCGCAATCGTGACCTTGAACTCATCGGCGGCTGCATTGCACGCGCCGGGAATGAAGCCGATGGTCCCCGTCTCCAAGCGCGGGTCGACGTGCAGCATGACGACCGCATCGATCGCCGGATCGTCCATGGCACCCGCTTCGATCATCGGCAAAGCGCCGCCAGGGCCCTCTTCGGCGGGCTGGAAGAGCAGCACCGCCGTTCCGTGCAAGGCCCGGCGCTGCGTTTGCAAGATGCGCGCGGCACCCAAGAGCATCGCAGTGTGCGCATCGTGACCGCAGGCGTGCATCTTACCGGGTATTTCGGAACTAAAAGATTCGCCCGACTGCTCGTCCACCGGCAGAGCGTCCATATCGGCGCGCAGTCCCGCGACGTTGCCCGGCAGCGCACCGCGAACGATGCCGATCACGCCGGTCTTGGCCACCCGACGATGCTCGATACCGAGCTCGTCGAGCTCACGCTCGACGAGCGTCGCCGTGCGCTCCTCCTCGAATCCGAGTTCGGGAAAACGGTGAATCTCGCGCCGGATCGCAATGGCGCGCTCCGCGACGGCGGCGTCGACGATGGTCTGGGCGATAGTCATTTGCGCAAACCTTCGCGCCCAGCCGCGAGTGCTCCGTCAGAACGGAGTTACGACGTCGTGCGTTGCGGACTAACTGCGGTAGCGCAGAAAGGCCGGGACCTCGATGTCGTCCATGTTGACCGGTGCGACCTTGTCGAACTTCTGCTCGAACGAAAACCCGTTTGCGCTCGAGTCGACGCTGCGCCGTGGACCGAAACCCGCCGCTAGGACCGTGACACGCACCTTGGCTTGCATGTCGGGATCGATCGATGCGCCGAAGATGATCTGCGCTTCGCTGTCGACGGCGCGCGCGATCATCTCGGCCGCCTCGTTGACCTCGTACATCGCGAGATCGGGGCCGCCCGTGATGTTGAAGATCACGCCGCGCGCGCCTTCGATCGTCGTCTCCAGCAGCGGCGACGCGATCGCTTTTTGCGCGGCATCCGCAGCGCGATGCTCGCCCGAGCCTTCGCCGATGCCCATCATGGCAGAACCCGCATCGGTCATGATCGCTTTGACGTCGGCGAAGTCGAGGTTGATGAGACCGGGCTGCGTGATGAGATCGGAGATGCCTTGAATGCCTTGGCGCAAAATGTCGTCCGCGTAGGCAAAGGCTTCTTGAAGGGGCGTGCGCTTCTCGATGATTTGCAGGATGCGTTCGTTGGGAATCGTGATGAGCGTGTCGACCTTCGCCTCGAGATCGGCGATGCCGCGTTCGGCGAGTTGCATCCGGCGCCGGCCTTCGAATGAGAACGGCTTCGTGACGACCGCGACCGTGAGCGCTCCGGACTCGCGCGCGAGCTCCGCGATGATGGGTGCCGCGCCCGTCCCCGTGCCGCCGCCCATGCCCGCCGTGATGAAGACCAGATCTGCGCCGTCGAGCACCATCGCGAGATCTTCACGCGATTCTTCGGCGGCTTCGCGACCCGTTTCCGGGTTCGCGCCCGCGCCCAGTCCACGCGTTTTACTGTTTCCGATCTGCACCGTATTCTGGGTGCGGACGTTGCGCAACGCCTGAACGTCGGTATTGACGGCGAAGAAGTCGACGTTCTCGAGGCCTGCGTCGATCATCCGATTGACCGCGTTGCAGCCTCCACCGCCGACGCCAACCACCTTGATCGCTGCCGTGTGCTCGGGGTTGTATCGCTTGGACTCGGCCATCGATGCCTCCACAGGGAGAGTTGTGAGCGTGTGCTGTTCGCTTTGCAGCGGCTTGCGGCGTCGCCGCGAACGCGTTCGCTTCGCGGGACCGCCGGGAACCGGCGCGCCGTTCAATTCCATAAATCACCAAACCATCCGGTAATTTTTCCGACGACCTTGTGGGCTTTGGGTCGATTCCAGATCGCGCCGTCGCCCTTGGGTCCAAAGATCACGAGACCGACGGCCGTCGCGAATTCGGGCCGTTTGACGGCGTCGGTCAATCCGCCGATCGACGTCGGAACGCCGATGCGCGCGGGCACGCCGAAGAATTCCGCTGCGGCGCGTTCGATCCCGTGCAGGTGCGCGCCGCCGCCCGTGATGACGACTTCCGCGACCAGCACGTCCCGCGGCAGGCGTTCGACGACCTGCGCTTTTGCCATGCGAAAGATCTCCAGCAGTCGCGGCCCGACGATCGAGCGAAGCTGCGCGCGCGTCACGAGTCGCTGCGTGCGTCCGTCGAGCATGGTGACGGCGAAATCGCCTTCCCCGTTCTTGTCGGTCACGGCAGAGGCGAGCGTGCGTTTGATTTTCTCTGCCGCCGCGAAGGTCGTGCCGAGCCCGAGCGCGATGTCATTGGTCAAAATGTTGCCGCCGACGGGAATCGTCGACGTATGAACGGCACCCCCCGCCGCGTAGACCGCGACGTCGGTCGTTCCGCCGCCGACATCGAGCAGCATGACGCCGACATGCTTCTCCTCGGGCAGCAGCGTCGCAGCCGACGAGGCCAGCGGTTCGAAGACGATGCCGGCCGGCTCCAGACCCGCGCGGTGCACGCATTTGAGGACGTTCGTGATGAACGTGTTGCCGCCCGTGACGATGTGCGTGTCGACTTCGAGCCGCGCGCCGGACATACCGACGGGATCGGTCACGCCGTCGTGACCATCGACCGTGAAGTGTCGCGGCAAGGCGTGGATGATCTGCCGTTCCGCGCCGACGTTGATCAGCTTCGAAGCATCCACGACGCGTCGCACGTCGCCACGCACGACTTCGCGCTCTTCACCGCTCACGGCGACGACGCCGCGGTTGCTCGTGCTCTGCACGTGCTCGCCCGTTACGCCGACGTAGACCTGCGAAATGTGGACGCCCGCCATCCGTTCCGCTTTCTCCGTCGCCGCTTCGATCGAGCGCACCGTCTCTTCGAGATCGGTGATGACGCCTTTACGCAGCCCGGTCGAGGGCGCTTCGCCGATGCCGATCACTTCGAGCCCGTCACTCGTCGCGGCCGCGACGATCGCGCACGTCTTCGTCGTACCGATATCGAGCCCGGCAACCGTCGCACCCCAGGAGGACTTGTTCAAGCGTCGCGGGCTCCAAATTCAAGCGTGCGCCGCGTTGTAGAAGTCGCCGGCATGCCCAAATATTGTGGCTACGCGAGCGAGTTCCTCGTGCATATAGTGTTCATACGCTGTGCAGAATTCCCGTCCTTATCGTCTTGCTCGCGGGCGCCGTGTGTTGATTTGGGACGGGAATTCATGGCGTTTGCGGCTTCGATTGAAAGCCGCGGCACGTTGCGCCGCGGCTGGCGCTCCGCGACGCTTCCGGCACGTTGCGCCGGAAACGTCACTGCACGCCCCCACGCCGACGCTGCGGCGTGGGCCCCCGGTATAGCAACCCGCAAGCCGCGGCCGCCTCCCGCGAACGTGAGCGTTTGCAGGTCCAGACCTGGTCTTGTGCAGCCTCCGAAGGAAGCTCTCATTTAGCGCAGGGCGAGGAGCCTAGGCCCGAAGTGTGCGCATGCACATGAGGGCCGTAGCGACGACGCCCTGCGTTAAATGAGAGTTTCCCCTAGACCATCCCGGTGCGGTGGGCGTGTGCCGCGGCTTGCGTTCGGGCGGTGATGTTGAGCTTTATGAAGATGCGACTGATATGATTCTTGACGGTTTTGTCCGAGAGTAATAAACGGTGGCCGATGTCTTTATTCGAAAAACCGTTTGCGATGAGGCAGACGATCTCGATCTCGCGCGACGTCAATTCGTCGACCCGGGCATGTCCGCCGACGGCGCTGCGCCGCCGCAGCAACGTTCCGGCCAAACGCGGGTCGACGTAAGAACTGCCGCCCGCGACCGTGCGAACGGCCCGCACGAGTTCGAGCGGCGTAATATCTTTGCAGATGTACCCGGCGGTGCCGAGCGCGAGACAACGCTGCATCACGTCGCTCTGGGCGTGCGCGGTCAACGTACAGAGGTGCGCGCGCGGAAACGCAGTCTGGCACGCGCGCAAAACGTCGGTAACGTCCCGGCCCAGGCCATCCATATCGACGAGAATGAGGTCGGGAGCAAGCCCCAGCCGCTTGGCGTCTTCGACCGAACGGACGTCGCCCCAGACATCGAATTCGCCGTCGCGCGCCAACAGCTCGCACAGGGCTTTCCCGATGAGGGCGTGCCCTTCGATAATGAGAACGCTCGCTGCCCGCGGTTCGACGACCATAGCAAAACCTCGCCCGGATACGAACGCGATCCGTGACTCCTTTGCACGCATCGTGCCACATCGGTACGCACCGCGCTATCGCCGGTAATAGTGATTTTCCGACCGCAAATAGTCCCAAAACCCGCCCAGGCGGGCTTTTGCGGGCGGTCCGGCTTCGGCACCCACGTTTTAGCGGGCCGCGAGGTCAGTGGCGATATTCGACGACCGGCGTTGCCGGCGCTCGCAGATCGACGGCGCGCACGCCCGACGCGCGGGGGCCGAGCTGCGCCAGGATCGGGCCGATGAGCCGCTGTTTGCGTTCGAGATCGTTGTCGTCGCCAAACCGGACGTCGATGCCGCGCGCGAGCGTCGCGACGAGTTCACCAAACGCGTCGTGAGCGAAGGCGTGATAGCGATCCTGCGTCGTTGCGAGTGCGCGCGCATCGCTCTGCAGGCGCAGCAACTCCGGATCGTCGAGGAAGGTGCCGGGTTCGGCGGCAAGGATGCCGCGAATGACGAAGGTCATCCGCGGCGAAAGTGGGCAGCCGATCGCGAGCACGCGCAGCGCGGCATCGATCGTGTACGTCTCGCGCGCCGCATCGCGCACGCACCCGTCGCCCGCGCGTTCGGTGACTTCGATCCAAACGCGCGCCGGGAAGCTGCGGTGAACGCGAGCCCGCAGCACGTACGGGATCGACTCGATGCGATGCTGCACCGCGCCGCGGTTCATCAGCCAAACGTTCGCGTGCGGATCGAGCGCCGCTTGGTCCAGGACCTCTTGGCGTGAGACGTGTGCGAGGCCCGAGACGGTGAGCTTTTCTAACCGAAAGACGGGGGCGGTGGCGAGCCACCAGCCGCCGGCGAGGGCAATCGTAAGTGCCACCGCGCCGAGCAACCAGTAGCGGCGTAGCCGCACGATCGGCGAAGGCTTGGAGCGGCGTTTGCGGCGTTTCGTCACGCGTCCGCGCGTTCGAGCTCGGAACCCATCAACAGTTCGATCGCCTCTGCCACGCCGTCGTGTTCGACGTCGCCTACGACTGCATCCGCCTCCGCCTTCAGCGTGGCCGGCGCCGATCCCATGGCGATCGCGAAGCCGGCCGTTCGCAACAGCGGCAAGTCGTTGTACGAGTCGCCGATCGCCGCCACGCGTTCGAGCGGCACGCCGTAATGTTCCGCGACCAGTCGCAGCGCGACGCCCTTATCGACCTGCGGGCTCATGATCTCGACGAACTCGGGATTGGAGCGCGTGACGTACGCGTCGTCGCCGCACACACGCTCCATGAGCGCGAGGACGGCGGGCGTCTTCTCGGGCTCGGTGACGATGTTGACCTTCGTGCTGTCGTGGCCCGCGAACGCGTCCGGCAATGACGGCACGACGATTGGCTCCGTACCGGACGTGCGCGCGTAGAGTTCGGAATACCGATTCTCCACTTCGACATAGAAGCGATCGTCGCGATAGAACTGCACGTGGTACCCGAGTGCCTTCGCGGCGTCGTAGACGCGCAGCGCGACGGCATTGGCAAGCGGGACTTCGCGCTCGAAACGTCCGCTGCGCGCGTCCGCAATCACGGCGCCCTGGTAGCAGATGATCGGACCGTCGAGAGCCAGCGCTTGCGCGAAGGGCCGCGCGCCGACGTACATGCGACCCGTGACGATCGTCGCGCGCATGCCCGACGCGATCGCGCGTTTGACCGCGTCGATGACGACCGGGCGCGCCGGTTGGCGGGGCTCGACGAGCGTGCCGTCGAGATCGATCGCAATCAAGAGAGGCCTGGGATGGGTCACGCTCATCGTCCTTCTCCGGCGCGCATATCGGCCGTGCGCGCGTGCGCCGGCAACCCTTCGAAAGACGCGAGCGCGGCGAGCACAGCTGCGTCGGCGCGCATGCGCGCGCGGCTGTTCTCCACGAGCGACATCGTGCGGAAAAAGTCCGCCGTGCGCAGGCCGGATGAGAAACGTCCCGCGCCCGACGTCGGGAGCACGTGGTTGCTGCCCGCGATGTAGTCGCCGGCGGCGACGGGCGTCTCGTCACCCAAAAAGAGCGCGCCCGCGCGCGCGATCTCGGGGACGAGCTCCCACGGGTCGCGCGTCTGAATCGAGAGATGCTCGGGTGCGAAGCGATCGATGACGGCGAGCACGTCGGCCCGATCGCGCGCGTGCACGAGATAGGCGCGCTCGGTCAGCACCTTGCCGACGATCTCGCGGCGTCCGCATTCGGTCGCGAACGGACCGTCGAGCAGTTGCGCCACGCGTTCGAGGATCGCACGATCCTCTGAGACGGCGGCGACGCGCGCGAGCGGGTCGTGCTCCGCTTGCGCGACGAGCTCGCCCGCTACGAACGCGGGATTCGCCTCCGCGTCGGCGACGACGAGCACTTCGGAAGGACCGGCGAGCCCGTCGATGCCGCAGGTGCCGAAAACTTGGCGTTTCGCTTCGGTTACCCACGCGTTGCCCGGTCCGACGATCTTGTCGACGCGGGCGAGCGTTTGCGTGCCGTGGGCGAGGGCGGCAATCGCTTGCGCGCCGCCCGCCACGAAAAGCTCGTCGACGCCGCAGAGCGCGCACGCATAGAGGATCGCCGCGCTCGGCGAACCATCGCGCGACGGCGGCGTCGCGACGACGACACGCGCGACTCCCGCAATCTTCGCCGGAACGACCGTCATGATGACGGACGACGGCAAGCTCGCGGTGCCACCCGGCACGTAAGCGCCCACGGCACCCAGCGGACGCACGAGGAGGGCGCTAACGGTCCCATCGACATCGCGGTGTTCGATGTCGCGGCCGCGCTGGCGTTCGTGAAAGGCCGCAACGCGGTCGCGCGCGAGTTGCAAGCCCGCCACGATTGCGGGAGGTATGGATGCTGCGGCCTCCTCGAGCGACGGCACCGGGCGACGCAGCGCGGCAACGGAGGCGCCGGGACAGTCGAAACGCCGCGTGTAGGCGACGACGGCCGCATCGCCCCGCGCGCGCACATCGCTTAGAATTTCCGCGACAGTCGTGCGCAGCTCGTCGCTCGGATCCCATCCGCCCGCGAAGAGACCTGCAAGTGCGGCTTCGTCGTCCGCCGAAACGATCGCGATCACGAGACGGCGGCCCGCGGGTCGAGCCGGCCGAGCAGCGCCGTGAGCGCGGCATACTTCGCGCGAAAGCGAATGGGATTGACGACGAAGCGCGCCGTCGACGGTGCGATTTCGTTGACGACGACCAGATCGTGTTCGCGCAGCGTGTTCCCCGTGGCGACCAAGTCGACGATGAGGTCGGCGAGCCCCACGAGCGGGCTCAGTTCGACCGAACCGTGGAGTTTGATGATCTGCACCGGGAGATCGCGTTCGGCGAAGAACGCCTCGGCGCTTTTTTCGAACTTCGTGGCGACGCGCAAGAACGTCGGCAGTTGCGCGCCTTCGTGATAGCGGTCCTCACGCCGCGCCGCCACGACGAGGCGGCAAGCCCCGAACCCGAGGTCCGCCAGCTCGCAGACGCTGCGCTCGGTCTCCCACAACACGTCCGCGCCGACGATGCCACAGTCCGCCGCGCCGAACTCGACGTAGGATGGGACATCCGTCGGCCGCAACAAGAGCACGCGCGTACCGTCGGCTGTCGTAACGCTCAGCTTGCGGCCCGGGTCGCCCGGCAGATCGATACCGGCGCTTCGCAGTCGGATCGCGGAGTCGGCGTAGAGCGCACCTTTGGGAATCGCGACCGTGAGCGCGTTCGTCAACGCCTCACCACGTCACGTCGTGTTCGCGTACGCTGGCGGCCGTGGCGATGACGACGCGCGGAATTTTTTGACGGCGAGCCTCGTCGAGCAACTCGGCCTCTTCGCGGCGCTCGAAATCGATCCGTACGATTTTCCCCGCGGCGCGTTCGCGCGCCGCAACCACGTCCGAGCCGCTGACCAGAACGTCGACCGCGGGCGCGGTGCCGAAGTGCGAACTGCGCCGGCGCTCGAGCGCGATGAGGATGCGTTCGACCGCGAGCGACCAGCCGACGGCGCCCGCCTCGAAGCCGAACTGCGGCAACAGGCCGTCGTAGCGGCCGCCGCCGCACAGCTCGAAGCCGACCTCGCTCACGAAGCCTTCGAAGATAAACCCGGTGTAGTACGTGATATCGCGCAACAGCGAGCAGTCGACGTTGATGCGCGCACCGTAACCGAGGTCGTCCGCACGCGCCAGAATATTGCGCAGGCGTTCGATGCCCGCAAGGCCGGCATCGGTATGGCAGAGCTTGCGAACCGCGGCGAGCACCTCGTCGCGTCCGCGCACGAGCGCGAGCCGAACGGTCGCATCGACCGCATCGCTCGTACCGGAGCCCGCGAGCCGCTGCCGTAGCGCAACGATATTGCGGCGCGAGATGAGCACCTTGGCTTCGGCGATCCCGCGCGCGTCGAGCTCGAGTCCGGCGAGCACGCCGTCGACGAGCGCGACGTGATTGATGTCGACGAGCGCGTCGTCGAGACCCAGCGCGTCGAGTGCCTCGAGCGCGGTAAAGAGACTCTCAGCATCGGCGTCCAGACTCTGGGGACCGATCAGCTCGAGACCGGCCTGCGTCGACTCGCGCATGCGACCTTCTTGCGGCTCCTCGTACGCAAAGGCAGACGCGATGTAAGAAAGCCGCAAGGGCAGCGGTGCTTCACGCATGCGCGTTGCAACGAGCCGCGCGACCGGCGTCGTCATCTCGGGCCGCAGTGCGAGCTGTGTGCCGTTCCGATCCGCGAAGAGGAACGTCTTGCGCGCGAGGCTTTCGCCGAGGCCCGCCTCGAGCGCATCGAAGCGTTCGATGTTGGGCGTCTGCACTTCGTCGTAGGCCCAACGTTCGAAAACCGAGCGCAGCGTCGCTTCGACGGCACGCTTGCGATGCAATTCCGCCGGAAGCCAATCGCGCGTCCCCGCCGGGAGGCGCACTAATGCTTCCTTTCCGGAGGCACTAAATCGCCGCTTCCCAAACGCGGCGTGCGCCGAAGATCGACTCGAGTTCGCGGCGCACGTAAACGCTGCCCGAGATGCCGCGCTCGACGCGCTCCGCGCTCTCGCCGACGTGCAAGACGATCGGAATCGGCCCCGGCCACTCATCGAGCAGGCGGGCAAGTGCGTCGATCTCGGGGACCCCGGTCGCACTCACGTGCCAACCTTTGGGTAATGCGGGCTCCGGCATCCGGTCGTAGGTCCGCGCTTCATTGACCGTCACCGAGAGCTCGACGGGCGCCTCGTCACCGGGCATCGCACCGCGCCGTTCGCGAAAGCGCACGCGGCCGCGCAACGTCACGATCGCGTCGGGCACGAACGCCGCCTGCAGCTGCGCATACGTCTTGGGGAAGACGATGCATTCGACGCTGCCCGTCATGTCTTCGAGCGTCGCGACGAGCATCTGCTGCTGCGCCTTGGTCAGCGTCCGGCGCACGGCCGTAAGCATGCCGGCCAACGTGACGAGTTCGTCGTCTTGCCGGGCGCGCAAATCCTTGACCGCGACGGCGCCGCTGCGCGCCAGGGCTTCGGCGACGCCCGAGAGCGGATGTCCCGACACGAAGATGCCGAGCGTCTCTTTCTCCCACGCGAGCTGCTCGAGAACCGGTGGTGCAGGAAGCTCGCGCAGCTGCGGGGCCAGCTCTTCGTGAACGACGCCCGCGTCCCCGAAGAGTGAGAACTGTCCCGACTCGCGGTCGCGCGCGGCGCGCGCGGCGATCTCGAGCGCCGTATCGAGCGCGTCGAGCTTCTGGGCGCGATTGCCCGGCACGGCGTCGAGCGCGCCGCACTTCACCAGGGCTTCGAACACTTTGCGATTGAGCAGCTTCGCCTCGACGCGTTTGACGAAATCGAAGAGGTCGACGAAGGGACCCGCGCGTTCGCGCGCCTCGATGATCGCGCGCACGGCGCCTTCTCCGACGCCTTTGATCGCCGCTAGGCCGAAACGGATATCGTCGCCCACGACGGTGAAGTCGATGCGCGACTCGTTGACGTCGGGCGGCAGCACCGCAATGCCGACCTTCTTCGCTTCGTCGATGTACTCGACCAGTTTCTCCGTCTTATCGCGCACGGACGTCATCAGCGCCGCGAGATATGCCCGCGCATAATTCGCTTTGAGGTACGCGGTCTGATACGCGATCCAACCGTACGCGACGGCGTGGCTCTTATTGAAGCCGTAACCCGCGAAGGGTTCGACGAACTTGAAGATCTCCTCGGCGAGCTCGTCCGTAATTCCGATCGTTTCAACGGCGCCGCGCACGAACTTCTCGCGGTAAAGGGGGATCTTCTCTTTTTGTTTCTTCCCCATGACCTTGCGCAATTCGTCCGCCTGACTCATCGAGAAGCCGGCGATATCGCGTGCGATCTGCATTATCTGTTCTTGATAGCAGGCGACTGAATACGTCGGCGCGAGAATCGGCTCGAGCTTAGGATGCAGATACGTTGGTTTGGCGCGCCCGTGCTTGTTATTGATGTACTGGGGAATCCACTCCATCGGACCCGGCCGGTAGAGCGCGACGAGCGCGACGATGTCGTCGAAGGCCGTGGGTTTGAGCTCGGAGACGACGCGGCGCATGCCGTCGGACTCCAACTGGAAGACCCCCGTCGTCTCGCCGCGGCCGAGCATCTCGAAGGTTTTTGTATCGTCGTCGGGGATCGCCGCGAGATCGAAATCCGGTTTCTCGATGCGTTTGATCTCGTCTTCGGCGTTCTTCATGACCGTGAGGTTGCGCAGGCCAAGGAAGTCCATCTTGAGCAGGCCGATGCGCTCGACCCAGCCCATGTCGTACTGCGTATTGACGTCGTCGTCGCCGAGTTTGATGAGCGGCGTCATGTCGACGAGCGGGTCGTTGGAAATTACGACGCCCGCCGCGTGCGTCGAGGCATGGCGCGCGAGCCCTTCGATGGATTTCGCGGTCTCCAGTAGCTGCCGGGCCTGCGGGTTGCCATCGTAGAGATTACGCAATTCGGGAATCTGCTGCAGCGCCTTCTCGATGGACAGTCCGCCCGGGCCCGAAGGAATGAGCTTGGCGACGCGATCGACATCGCCCAGCGGCACCGCGAGCGCGCGTCCGGCGTCGCGCACCGCTGCGCGCGCCGCCATCGTGCCGAATGTGACGATCTGCGCGACCCGGTCCGTACCGTATTTTTCGGTGACGTACTTGATGACTTCGTCGCGCCGCTCGACGCAGAAGTCCGTATCGATATCGGGCATCGAAATGCGGTCGGGATTGAGGAAGCGCTCGAAAATCAAGTCGAACTTGATCGGGTCGAGGTCGGTGATCCGCAGCACGTACGAGACGAGCGAACCAACGGCGGACCCGCGGCCCGGACCGACCGGAATGCCGCGATCGCGCGCAAATTTGATAAAGTCCCAAACGATCAAAAAATACGAGGGAAACCCCATGCTGTTGATGACGCCGAGCTCGTAGGCAAGCCGCTCGCGCAGGGCAGCATCCTGCGCTACGCGCGTCTCACCGTAACGCGCGACGAGCCCGGCGTCGCAGATTTCGCGCAAGTACGCCTCGGGCGTTTGGGTCTCGTCCGGTTTCTGCGGAACGGGGTAGAGCGGGATGTTGAACTGCTTCTCGGGGATCTTGATGTCGATGCGCCGGGCGATCTCGAGCGTATTGTCGCAGGCCTCGGGCACGTCGGCGAAGAGCGCCCGCATCTCCTGGGGCGATTTGACATAAAATTCGTCCGTCATGAATTTCATGCGGCTCGTGTCCTGCACGGTTTTGCCCGTACCGATGCAGAGCAGCACGTCGTGCGCTTGCGCATCGCGCCGGTCGAGATAGTGCGAGTCGTTGGTCGCAACGAGCGGTAGCTTCATGTCGCGCGCGAGACGGATCAGGCCGCCCGTGACGACATCTTGCTCGGGGATACCGTGGCGCATCACTTCGATGTAGAACCGGTCCCCGAAAATATCGACGAACGATTGCGCCGCGCTCTTGGCCGCCGCGTAGTCGTTGCGCAGAAACGGCTGCGCGACGAGGGACGACATGCAGCCGGAAAGCACGATGAGTCCGTCGTGGTGTTTGGCCAGCAGATCCATGTCGATCCGCGGCTTGTAATAGTAGCCTTCGAGAAAGCCTTTGGAGATCAGCGCGACGAGGTTGCGGTAGCCGACGAGGTCCGCGGCGAGCAGCGTGACGTGCGCTTCATCGCGAACCGAGCGGTCGAAACGGCCGCGCGGTGCGATGTACGCTTCGCAGCCGACGATCGGCGTGAGCTTGTGATCGCGGGCGGCATAGTAGAACTCCATCGCACCGAACATCACGCCGTGATCCGTCAGCGCCACGCCGGGAGAGCCGTCGCCGGAACTGCGCCGGCACAGGTCCTCGACGCGGCAGGCGCCGTCCAAGAGCGAGTACTCGCTGTGGACGTGAAGGTGAACGAAGGAATTCACGGAGTGTTGTAACGACCTCGGGCGGGGAACGGCTCCATTTTCCGCGGGCCTGCGCGCGGCCCTGTCCGAGCGCTTCGAAAGAGCTTCGCGAAGGGACCGGGCCGCCGCGCAACGAGAAGCTCGCGCAGATGATCCTCTCGTCGTTCGTTCGCTGCGCCGTCACGCTCGTTGCCGTGGCCGCCCTCGTGGCCCCATCCGCTGCCGCCGCGCCTGATGCGCTGGACACGAACAACTTCGATGCCACCGTATCCCCGAAGACAGACTTTTTCCGCTACGCCGTCGGGGGTTGGCTCGCGCGCAACACGGTCCCGCCGGACCGCGCGCATTGGGGCAGCTTCGACGAGCTGCAGCAACGCAACGAACTTCGCGTGCGCCGCATCCTCGAGTCACCCGCGCAGAGCGACGCTCCCGAAGGCACGCAGCGCCGCAAGATCGGCGATTTCTATGCCGCGTGCACGGATCTCGACGGCATCGAGTCGGCCGGCATTCGGGGCGTGCGTCCACTTCTCGCGGCGATCGCGCGGATGCAGTCGACCTCCGAACTCGCGACGCTCGTCGCAGACGGCGACGCAAACGGACTCGCCTATGCCGGCAATACGCCGGGCTTCAGTTTCGGACCCGAGCAAGACCCGCGTAACGCCACGCACGTCATCGCGGCGCTCGGCCAAGGCGGTCTCTCATTACCGACGCCGGAATACTACACGTCGCAAACACCGCGCTCGAAAGCCATCCGCAGTGCCTTCCTGCGCTACGCGCGTCGCACGTTCGCGCTGCTCGGCGACGACGCGGCACGCAGCGACGCCGAAGCGAAGGCCGTCACCCGGCTCGAGACGACGCTCGCAAAGGTCTCGAAACCGCCCGACGCATTGCGCGACCCTTTTGCGAATTACCATCCAATGACACTCGCGCAGGTCGAAGCGCTCGCACCGCGCTTTGCATGGCGCACGTACTTCGCGCGGACGCGTATCCTGCCCGCCGGGACGGCGCGCATCGATGTCGGACAACCCGCGTTCTTCACGGGTCTCGACGCCGCCATTGCGGACGTTCCGCTCGGAGATTGGAAAAGTTATCTGCGTTGGCACGACGTCGTCGCGGGCGGTCCGGCGCTGCCCAAAACGTACCGGGACGCGGCCTTCGCCTTCGCGCAGACCCTTAGCGGCGCGACGGCTCAGCCGCTGCGCTCGCGCACGTGCACGAATGCCACGAGCGGCTCCCTCGGTTTCGCCGTCGGCCGCATCTACGCGCAACGGTATTTTCCGCCGGCCGCGCGCGCCCGCGCACGCCGCGAAATCGCGCTCATCAAGGCCGCCTTGCACGACGACATCGAGACCGTCGCCTGGATGAGTCCGACGACGCGCGCGGCTGCGCTGGCTAAACTCGCGAAGCTCAGTACGATAAAGGTCGGTTATCCGGATCGTTGGCAGAGTTACGCGACGTTGCGGGTCGAGCGCGGCGATTTTCTGGGCGACGTGCTCGCCGCAGATCGTTTCGAATTCGCGCGCGAGGTTGCCAAGATCGGCAAGCCGCTCGACCGCTCCGAGTGGGGCCTGACGCCGCAAACGGTCAACGCGTACTACGATCCCTCGATGAACGAAATCGTCATCCCGGCCGGCATTTTGGAACCGCCGTTTTTCAACGCTGCGGCGGACGACGCCGTGAACTTCGGCGGCATCGGCGCGGTCGTCGGCCACGAAATGACGCACGGTTTCGACGACGAGGGCAGCGACTTCGACGGCGACGGAAACCTGCACAAGATCGTGACCAAGGCGGACGAGGCGCGCTTTCATGCGCGCGTGCAGTGCATCGTCAACCAACTCGACGGTTATCGGACGTCGGTCGGCTTGCACCTCAACGGCCGGCTCGACGCCGGCGAGGCGACGGCCGACCTCGGCGGCACGACGCTCGCCTACCGCGCGCTCCAAAGCTCGCTGCGGGGCGCCCCGGCGCCGGCCCCGGTCGACGGCTTTACGCCGGACCAGCGCTTCTATTTGAGCTGGGCGCAGGTCTGGCGCGAGAAGGAACGCCCGCAAGCCGAGCGCGCCCAAGTGCTCGCCGATCCACATCCGGTGGCACGCTATCGCGTCAACGGCACCATCTCCAATCAAGCCGCCTTCAACGCGGCGTTCGGCGTTAGGGCGGGCGACGGAATGTGGCGGCCGCCCGACCGCCGTTGTCAGGTCTGGTAGCGGCATCGCAGGGTCGTCCGACGAAGGTCCTTGGGTGATGGGAACGCCCGGTGCTATAACGTGAAAAGAAGTTTCACGACCTCCAAAGGGCACAACGTTTGATCAAGCACGATGTCGTCATCGTCGGCGGCGGACTTGCGGGCATGCGCGCCGCGGTCGAGGCGGCGGAAGCCGGCGCGGACGTCGCAATCGTTTCGAAGATGCACCCGGTTCGCAGCCATTCGGGCGCCGCCCAGGGCGGCATCAACGCGGCGCTCGGTAACCGCGAGGACGATTCGCCCGAGAGCCACGCCTTCGACTGCGTCAAAGGTTCCGACTACCTCGGCGATCAGGACTCGATCGAAGCGATGGCCGAGGACGCGCCGCGGCAGATCGTTTGGCTCGAGCACCGCGGCTGCATCTTTTCGCGCCTACCCGACGGCCGGATCGCCCAGCGTCCCTTCGGCGGTGCCGGTTCGCCGCGAACCTGTTATTCGGCCGACGTGACCGGACTCGTCATTCTCCATACGCTGTGGGAGCAGCTGGAACGCTTCGGCGTCAAGGTGTACGAAGAGTACTTTGCCACCGCTCTCTGCGTCGAGGACGGTATCGGTACGGGCGTCGTCGCGTACAATATGCGCAACGGCGAACTCGAACTCGTGACGGCGAAGGCGACGATCTTGGCCACGGGCGGCCTCGGCCGCGTCTACGCCAAGACCACCAACGGCTACGCGTCGACGGGCGACGGGATGGCGATCGCGTACCGCGCCGGCATCCCGCTCATGGACATGGAATTCGTCCAGTTCCACCCGACCTCACTCAAAGAAAACGGCGTGCTGCTCTCGGAAGCGGCGCGCGGCGAAGGCGCGTACCTTCTCAATAGCGAGGGCGAGCGCTTCATGTTCAAGTACGCGCCGAACAAGGGCGAGCTCGCTTCGCGCGACGTCGTCAGTCGGGCGGAATGGACGGAGATTCTGGAAGGCCGGGGCGTCGACGGGTGCGTGTTCCTGGACCTGCGCCACCTGGGCCGCGAAAAAATTCTCGAGCGCCTGCCGCAGATTCGCGAACTCGCCCTCGATGCCACGGGCAAGGACGCCATCGACACGCCGATCCCGATCTTGCCGGGTATGCACTACGCGATGGGCGGCATCGAAACCGATAAGTTTGGTGCCACGCGGATCCCGGGCGTCTACGCGGCGGGCGAGTGCGCCTGCGTCAGCGTGCACGGCGCCAATCGCTTGGGTGGAAACTCGCTGCTCGAGACGATCGTCTTCGGGGCACGCTCGGCCAAGCACGCGGTGCAGTATATAAAGAGCGTGGGGAGCGTCCGGCAGTCCGAACGCACACTGCTCGCGGAGGAAAAACGCATCGCCGGGATTCTCGCGCGCTCGGGCGGCCCACGCCATTCGCAAGTGCGTAAGCAGATGAACGCCCTCATGTCCGAAAACGTGTTCATCTTCCGCAATGCAACCGAACTCACCAAGGCCGTCGAGGGCCTGCGCGACGTTCGTGAAGCGGCGCAGACGATGACGGTGATGGATAAATCCAAGACGTTCAACACCGATCTCGTCGGACTGCTCGAGACAGAATCCCTCGTCGACATCGCGATGCCGATCGCTTTCGGAGCACTCGGCCGCGATGAGTCGCGCGGCGCACAGGCGCGCACCGATTTTCCCGAGCGCAACGACGCCAAGTGGCTCGTGCATTCGCGCATGAAATACGGCGGTCCGACGGTCGATCCGACGCCCGACTATGCGCGCCAGGTGACCTTCACCAAGTACCAGCCCGAAGTGAGAAGTTACTGATGGCCCAAATCACGCTCGACCTCTTCCGGTATGACGAGACCCTGAACGAAGAGCCGCGCCGCGAGCGCGTCGACATCGACTTCCCCGAAAGCTCGACGGTCCTCGATGCACTCGAGCATGCGAAGGCGGAGCTCGACGGCACAATTTCCTTTCGCCGGTCGTGCCGCTCGGCGATCTGTGGCTCGTGTTCGATGAACATCAATGGCGTCACGGGTCTGGCGTGCAAGACGCCCATCTCGACCGTCTTGCGTAAGGATCGCTCGATCAAGATCGATCCGATGCCCAACTTCGCGCCCATGAAGGACATGGTCGTCCACATGGACCCGTTCTGGGATAAGTACTCGCGCCTCAAACCCTATCTGCAGCCCGCGGACCGTGACGAAGATCATGCGCGCGAACGGCGCGTTTCGCCCGAAGACATGAAGAAGCTCGTCGCCGTAGCCAACTGCGTCATGTGCGCAACGTGTTATGCGCTGTGCCCCGTCGTGAGCGTGGACCCATCCTTTGCGGGACCGGCCGCGATCGCATACGCCTACCGCTTCATCGAAGACACCCGCGATTCGAAGCAGAAAGAGCGCGTCGCGCAAATCAGCGACGATTATCTGTGGCTGTGCGCGCACTGCTACGCGTGTTCGTATTGTCCCAAGCACGTCGATCCGCACGACCGGATCATCGACACGAAGCGCCGCTCGATCGAGATCGGACTCACGGACGCCCCGGGTCCGCGCCATGCGCTCGTCGTCGCGAAGACGATCAAGCAAACCGGCATGCTCGCCGAAAACGAAGTAATCGCCGGGACCATCGGCCGCTTCAACTTCAGGGGACTTCTCAAAGTCATGCCGCTCGGTTTGCGGATGGCAGCCAAGGGCAAGATCCCGCCGCTCATCATGCACCCGGTACAAAAGGTCGAAGAGATCCGAACGATCTTCGAGGCTATGGAGGTCCCAGTCGGATAATGGCCATCGCAATGACGGATGCGCTTCCTGCCAAGCGCCGTTCCAAGTCAGCGGAGATGAAGCGCTACGGCTTTTTCCCCGGCTGCGTCGCCAAAGAGTCGTGCACCGAACTCTTTAACTCGACGATGCTGCTCGCCGATCGGCTCGGCGTCGAACTCATCGAACTCACGGCGGCCGCCTGCTGCGGTGCGTCGGTTCTCAACGACGTCAACCGCGACGTCGCACGCGTGCTCAACGCGCGAACCTACGCGCAAGCCGAGGCGCTCGGTCTCGACGACGTGATCACGATTTGCTCGACGTGCACCGGGCACATGCGCGCCTCGAACAAGGAGCTGCTCGAGGAAACGGGCCGGCTCGATCACGCCAATGCCATTCTCGGCAAGTTCAACGCCAGCTACAAAGGCACGGTCTCGGTCCGGCACCTGCTTTGGATGCTCATCGACGATATCGGCCTCGGCGAGCTTTCGAAAATGGTCGTGCAGCCGCTCAACGGACTCAAGGTCGCGCCCTTCTACGGCTGTCACATCATCCGGCCGGAGTCGGTCAACGGCTGGGAGTCGGCGCGCAATCCGCATTCGCTCGAGGATCTCATCACGGCGCTCGGCGGCGAACCGATCGACTACGCCGGCAAGACGCGCTGCTGCGGTTTCCACGTCCAGCTCGAAAAAGACGGCATCGCTGCCAACATGGTCGGTCAGAACATGCGCATGGCCAAAGACCAGGGGGCCGAGGCGGTGCTCACGCCGTGCCCGCTGTGCCATCTCGCACTCGACGGCTATCAGGCAGACTCGGCCGCGCGCTGGGGCCGCACCGACTTGCCGACGTTTCACCTTCCGCAGCTCGTCGCGCTCGCCCTCGGTGTCGATCCCACCAAACTCGGACTCAAACGTCACGTGATTTCACCCGGTCACGTCCTCTCGGCACACGACCTGGCGCCGATGCACGTGGCGTAAGAGGACTCGCTGAACAGAACTCGCTGAACTATCGTCCTGCACGCGAGCGCGACGGTCGGATTTGGTTCAGCGAATTCTTGGCGTTTGCGGCTTCGCCGCAAGCCGCGGCCGCCGCTCGAGCGCCATATCACCTTAAAATAACAACAACGAGGCGCCTCGGTTGGACCGTGGCGCCTCGTTGCCCCCTTGCCTCTAACGGACAAGTCTTTGCGCAGTCTGCCCGCTCGTTGCGAAGCGCTGCGCTTGCCTTAATCATACCATCGCGTGACTGGGTTAATCATGAGAATAAACGTAAGGAATTGCTTACATTCGCGTCCGTCGGCGTAGCGTTACGGGCCCTCCGCAACGGCGATGCCTTCGTAACGACGATTACGCGGCCCGGACTGTGGCGAGCCTGAAGACGGCGCGAATGCCGACGACCGGCGCCTAAACCGGAGCTACGCTGAGGAAAGCGCAAGAAAGCCCGTCGCAGTAGGCTTTTTTGCTTACAATTGGTGGCTGGGTGCTGTCTACGATGCCGGTGCTTTCCGGGCATACTCCAAGGCGCGTGCTTGCAG
>JAABUX010000020.1_pt1 | contig 268087 bp, 239 predicted proteins | sample 5561851 | NCBI WGS metagenome assembly JAABUX01 (sample SAMN10711883, study PRJNA513361) | rock metagenome | isolation source: Antarctica rocks | place: Antarctica: Victoria Land, Richard Nunatak red sandstone | collected 2016-01-03 | reverse complement strand
CTGCTTCAATGTGTTAAGGTTCATCTGAGTAGTGCTCCTCGTTTAGGTTTTGATGAACATTACTCTTTTTGGCAACTCTCTGCAATGGGGGGTTGCCTTTTTGGACTAGATTAGTCTAAACGTCAATCAACGTATATCTTTATTAGTATTCATTAGTCTCAAGAATGTTGCAAATAGAGGAGCATATATGAAATATCGTCGTTTCTATGCACACTGGAACTCCCCTACAATTCCAGTTTGCCGACCCTGACCCAATTGTCACGTCTCTTCTCTTAGAGCCGAACCATCCTAATCATCTTGGTGCTGGAGCTGGACCAGGCTACGAAGAATGGGGTTCATACCTCTATATTCCGAGGGCTGGTTGCTATCAACTTGAAGCGACGTGGCCTGGAGGACAGTGGAGTTTTCTCTTTGCTGCTGGTCGTCAGTAGCGAACTGAGAAGTTTTTGAAGAAGTGACGTTCGAGTACCTTTATCTAATAGTAGAACTATCGGAATGAAGTGAAAGCGGCAAGGACTTTGTTCTTGCCGCTTTCACTTCTTTGTAAGAGTTAGACCAGACCAAAAAGGCGAGCTATCCAAAGGCGAAACCCTCTCAAAGGCGGCTTTTCGTCACTTTGCTGCCCTGCTGCCATCTCGATTAAGCGTTGCCGCCCCCGTTCTTGCCGTTCGCGCTTCTCTTCGGCTTCATCTTGTACAAAGTAGCGTTCTCGTTGCTCATCAAGGGCATGAGCGAAATGCTCTGGTCGAATGATGAAACGACTCGCTGGGACAGTCGGACCTTGTGTAGCGGTATTCTGACCTGTATCCTCTTGTGGTGGCATGCTACCATCTACCTCAGCGCCCGCCATGGCCTCTGTCACTTGCACGCGTCCAAGGGCTAGTTTGGGACTAATCCAATCGCGCAGAGCCAGTAAAGCCGCTCGCCGACAGATTGCTTCAATATCCGCTCCACTGCGTCCCTCGGTCAGACGAGCCAGTTCTTCGATAGTGATTTCTGGCGCGAGTGGTCTATCACGTAGATGTACCTTGAAAATGGCCTGCCGCTCGATCTCGTTAGGATATTGCAATTCGACAATCAAATCGAAACGACCAGGGCGTAGCAGTGCGGTGTCGATCATATCGGGGCGATTCGTGGCGGCCACCACAATGACTCCTTCTCGTCCCTCGATGCCATCCATCTCGGTGAGCAGTTGCGCGATCACGCGATCTCCCACGTTGCCATCATTGCCACCACCACGACGTGGTGCTAATGAGTCAATCTCGTCAAAAAAGATGATGCTTGGAGCGGCCTGTTTCGCACGCCGGAATATCTCACGTACACCCTTTTCAGACTCACCGACGAATTTGGAGAGCAGTTCAGGACCTTTGACTGAGATGAAACTTGCCTCACATTGATTCGCCAACGCACGCGCGATCAGTGTTTTACCTGATCCAGGAGGTCCTGCGAGCAGAACACCACGTGGTGGCTCGACCTTCGCATTCGCATATACCTCTGGATAGCGGAGCGGCCATTCGACGCCTTCGGTCAACGTATCTTTAATGTCTTGCAAGCCGCCGATGTCGTCCCACGAAGTTTCGCTCACTTCGACGTACACCTCACGAGTTGTTGAAGGCTCAACCTCACGCAAGGCCGCTTGAAAATCGCCCATCGTGATATTCAGATTGACTAGCGTCTCATAAGGAATATAGCCCTTTTGATAGTCGATATGGGGCAGTACGCGTCTTAGCGCAATCATCGCCGCTTCACGACACAATGCCTCAAGGTCGGCACCTACAAAGCCTGGCGTAAGTTGTGCTAGGCGTGCAAAGTCAATGTCATTTGCTAACGCCGCATCTTTGCTGTGAATACGCAGTATCTCTGTACGACCGCGCACGTCGGGGACGCGTAGTGATATCTCGCGGTCAAAACGGCCTGGGCGACGCATGGCCGGGTCGAGAGCGTTCGGCTGATTGGTCGCACCGATCAGCACGACTTGCCCACGTGACGCCATACCATCCATAAGTGCGAGCAATTGCCCGACAATGCGCCGTTCGACCTCACCACCAGTCTCTGCGCGTTTCGGAGCCAGCGCATCTAACTCATCAATAAAAATGATACTAGGCGCTTTACGTTGCGCCTCCTGGAACACGCTACGTAGCCGTGACTCGCTCTCACCATAGAACTTGTTGATGATTTCGGGACCATTGATAATGAAAAACGAGGCGTTTGTCTCGGATGCTACCACACGTGCAATCAACGTTTTGCCTGTACCCGGAGGGCCATAGAGCAACACGCCTTTGGGTGGCTCGACGCCGAGGCGGTCGAATACCGCGGGATACTTCAACGGTAGCTCGATCATCTCGCGGATACGTTGCAACTCTTTGCCGAGGCCACCGATATCCTCATAGCTGACGCGACCAGGCGTGCCACTTGCAGCACCTCGTGCCTGTGCGCGAACAATGGTTCCAGGTTGAACGACGACCGCTTCGATATCCGTTGTGGGGCCAGAGGGAGGTAGCGGTAAGTCACCTGTGTTCCTTTGCTGTAACGTATATGTTGGAGTTGTAGGCGTGGTGCCGATAATAAGAAACTCGCGTGGAGCCGAGCCGGGGGCAGGAGTGCCAACGCGTAAGAGATCACCAATAACCACTGGTAGTCCTACAAGGTAGCGTGCTATATATTGTAGGTCGCTCTCTTGTATTGGTACACCCGCGCTTAACGGTAGCAACGTCACCTTTTCCGCGCTGCGTACCTTTGCCTTCCGTAGTGTGACGCGTTCGCTCAGACCCGATGCGCTATTCTGACGCACCTGACTATCCATCTGTATCGTCTGGCGTCCGCGATCAGCCGGACCGCCAGGCACCAGTTTTGCTGCTGTTGTGCGTCCGCCCGTGACCAGAACGACATCCCCAGGTTGGCAACCGAGACGTGCGATATCGGCGGGGTCGATGCGTGCGACCCCGCGTGCAACCTGGAATCCCTCCACGACTGTCAACTGCAACTCGTCTATTATCTCTGGCTCTTGTGTAGATGATAGCTCGTTTTGTGTAGTATTGTTAGATGCTTCATTCGTCATGGTTGTATTTATTTGGGGAGTAGTATTGACCGTGCTTCCTGTATTTTCTGGTGGAAGTTTGGTGGTAGTAGCTTTTCTCTGTGGCTCCTCCATAATGCCTTCCGTCCTTCCGTCTATAAACATGATTATTGCGATTTCATCGTATATACGAGAGCCTGTGCGAAAAGTTCGAGTGGCGAAATAGCAAATTGTATGTAATCTACGCTGCTATCTTGCACGTTAAATTAAGTGGAATAGCGTTTTTACAGTTTTTTGAAATGAGCGTTTCGTTTTGTTTTATATAATACAAGTGGCTTCAATGAGTAGAAGCGGATTGAGGAACTTGTATGGTTGGGAGTATCAACACATTAAGGGGGAAAAATAAACTCATGGCTAACTATGTATCACCAGTGGACGTTGATGAATTATCCTCATATATCGCAGGAAAATGGAGTATGATGCGACCTCTTGTAGCTGAATGGGCTGACCTTGCCCGTAAAGCTATTCTGAAACAGCCATATAACGAGAGAAGGCTTGCAGAACTTGAAATCCGTATCAATGCTCTGCGTTCAGAACTATGGAAGGCTGTTTTTGTAGCTTCAGAACACTTCACAGAGGAGCAGATACAAAGACTGCAAAAACGAGCGTTTATAAGCAGGTCTGCCTGGAAAAGCCTTAAAAAGAGTACCGTGCTTACCCGTAAAAATGGCTTCTCGCTGATTACCTACTAGTATTTCGGCTTATCCAGCTAGCCAGTCACTAGCTACAATGTACAATGTATAACACGTCATCAGGCTTTGAGAGAACGAAGAGAGATAGTGCATAGCGCTATGCACTATCTCTCTTCGTTCTCTCAAAAACTCTACATTCATGCAGCACATTAGTACTAATTCCCAAGTATTCTAAGCTTTCTCATCATAATCTTACCTTGATAAAGCTGTAAGGGTACGTTATACTACATTCAGCGCATCTTTTTAAGCATTTCTTAAGGTTGCTAATGTAGTGTTTATACTACAAAAGGAAGTGTATTTGATAGAGCATGATCGTGCAAAAAGTGAAGTATAGAAGGGTCTAACGGTACTATATGGAAAAATTCCCAAAAGATAGCCGTGAGTTAGGCAAATCACAAAGTTCATCACGCAAAACATTCAGGAAGAGAAGCATCGTTGTACGTTATGGCGTACCAATAGCACTCGCATGTGTCGCTCTGCTTTTGTTCGTACTTATCACGATACACGCGCTTAACCTATCCTTTGGTGGTTCCTCAATTCAAGAGAAGCCAATCAGTGATTTGCTCAACATGGCAGACCATCATCAGTTGAAATCAGTAACCTTGAATCACAACGATGTTGTTGCAACTGGCGTAAAAGGTCAGCAGTACCACTCCTTCAAAGAAGACGGACAGACAATCACTGAGATACTGCGCCACGATGGAATAGCGGTCAGCATTGACAATAGTCAACAGCCGCAATGGGCGCAAGGGGTCACGGATGTATTTCTCATCGTGCTACTTCTCAGTGGAATGTATTTTTTCATCAGACGTGGTGGTGCGAGCGGGCAGGCAATGTCTTTCGCACGTTCTAAAGCCAAACGCTTCAACGAAGCGCATCCAACCACGCTCTTCAAAGATGTTGCAGGTGTCGAAGAGGCAAAAGTTGAACTGCAAGAGATCGTAGAGTTTCTCAAAAGTCCAGAGCGTTTCACCGTGATGGGGGCACGCACCCCTAAAGGAGTCCTTCTTGTTGGCTCTCCTGGTACGGGCAAGACGCTGATTTCGCGTGCGGTAGCTGGTGAAGCAGGTGTGGCTTTCTACAGTGTCAATGGTTCTGAGTTCGTTGAAATGTTTGTTGGCGTGGGTGCTGCTCGTGTGCGTGATCTCTTCAAAGAGGCAAAAGCGCATGCGCCATGTATCCTTTTCATTGATGAGATCGACGCTGTTGGACGCCAGCGCAGTAATACGGGGGCGGGAGGTAATGACGAACGTGAGCAGACGCTGAATCAGTTGTTGGTAGAGATGGATGGTTTCGATAAGCAGAACAACGTTGTAGTAATCGCAGCTACCAACCGCCCTGATGTTCTCGATCAGGCATTGCTCCGTCCCGGTCGCTTTGATCGCCGTGTGATGCTCGACAAACCGGATATTCGCGGTCGTCTAGCCATTCTTGAAGTGCATGCGAAAGACAAGCCATTCGCCGAAAATATCACGTTGCAAGACCTGGCACGTCAGACGGCAGGTTTCTCCGGTGCTGACCTTGCCAATCTCTTGAATGAGGCCGCACTATTGGCTGCACGCAACGGCGAAAATGTTATTTGTAAGTTTCACCTTGATGAGTCAATTTTGCGTGTGATGGCCGGACCAGAACGTAAAAGTCGTCTTATCACAGAGGCTGAGAAGGCTATCATTGCGTATCACGAAGTGGGGCATGCCATCGTAATGCGTTCGATGCCAGGAGCCGACCCCGTACAAAAGGTTTCGGCAATCGCACGAGGTATGGCACTCGGTATCACAATGCAGGCACCGGCCGAGGACCGTTACCTGATACGTCGCTCCGAACTATTGACAAAGATGGCAGGTGCAATGGGTGGCCGTGCGGCGGAAGAAATCATTTTCGGCGACATCACCACAGGTGCGGCCCAGGATATCGAGTATGTTACAGATATTGCACGGCGTATGGTCTGCGAGTTTGGCATGAGTTCACTTGGCAATGTCGCCTTCAAGACGGAGGCCGATGGCTCTTCTGCTATCAGCGCAGAGACAGCGGCAAAAATCGACGCGGAGGTCGGGAATCTCATCGAACACGCATACACCACGGCCTTGAACATTTTAACGGAGAAGAAAGACCGCCTGATTGTTATATCTGAACACCTTATTCAAGTTGAGACCATCGACGGCTCCGAACTTGATGCAATGCTGTTTGCTGAAGCGGCATAGTGCATCATGACACGAACATTCATTGCCCTCCAAATGAATGAAGACGCACAACGTCATCTGGCGGAAGTAATCCGCCAGATGACGTTGTGCGTCTTGCCCAACATACGTTGGGTGAATCCCGCTGGTATTCATCTTACCCTTGCGTTCCTCTCTATAAGCGGACGTATCGCTGTCCGAACTGTAGCTTGGTAATGGATCGTGATGAGAATAGCGTGGTCAATATCTACCAGCGGTTCGTGGCGGGGCTTCCGCCACACAAGTAGCGTGAGCTATTTGCGGTGTGTTGTCTACATCTGTGGTATTGTAGAAGTCACTGATGGCTTTGAAGTACAGAGGTAGGCAGAAATCAATACGTTTGAATACGTAAAGAAAGGCAGAAAGACATGACAAATATCAAAGTAGTTGTAGAGAAACATCCTGATGGCTATGTAGCTTATCCGCTTGGTTTGAAAGGAGTGGTAGTTGGCGAAGGAGACACGTATGAGAGTGCGTTATCCGACGTAAAGTCCGCTATTCAATTCTACGTTGAGACCTTTGGCAACGATATTTTTGAGCCAGAGTCACCCATCTTAGATGCTTATGTGACAGAAGCTGGTGTGGCTATATAATTAAGGGTATATTTGAAGCGCAGCGAGACCTTATTTCGTAACCTAGACACGGAGGCACACAATGGATAAAGCTGGTGTACGGGCTGCTTTTGAAGCGGCAGGGCTAGCAAGGTTGACAAAGGATATCAACGCGCTCTCGAAAGCGTCGATTCTGCTCTTTACAACTCCCACTCCAGAAACGAGTTTCGAGTTGGGTGCGTCGAAACTTGGTGGGTTACCGGATGTATCTGTTGGCTTTGCGTGGCCTGTGTGGAAGGACGTACCGCAATCTTTTATCGCACAAATTCGCCTTGATGAGGCACACACATTCGATGTTGACGGTGTGCTACCAGAACATGGTATGCTCTGGTTCTTTTATGACGCTCAGCAACAGACCTTTGGTGCAGCCCCCAACGATAAAGGTGGCTGGTTAGTCCTTTTCGACGAGAACCCTACAACACTACAGAGAGCAACCGTACCCGCCAAACTGCCTACAGGAAGTCAGTTCCAGCCATGTACGTTGCGATTTGCTAGCGAAATCACACTTTCGTTACAACCACAGCTTGAGCTAGGGCCGAATTTCGATTGGACAGACGAAGAGCAGAAACGCTATGAAACGCTGCTTTCAACTTTTCCGACACCCGAAGATCATGCGGCAGTTCACCACCGCCTATTGGGAAATCCTGACACCATTCAAGATGATATGCGCGAAGAATGTCAGTTAGCCTTCAACGGGGTAGCAGATGCGAATGACCCGAAAGCGAACGAACTCTTGGCGGGGGCGATGGAGTGGCAATTGCTCTTGCAGATAGATTCGGATGAGCAGGTAGGCATGCGCTGGGGCAATACAGGGATGCTTTACTACTGGCTAAAAAAATCAGATTTACAAGCACAACGTTTTGCTGCTTCCTGGCTTGTCCTACAATCAGAATAAACAGGAAACATGCCCATGTATATAGAGGAGCTAAAGACGAATGAGGAGAAGAAACAGTTCAGGGATAGGAGTATTGCTCATAATAGTCGTTATTGTAGCGTATTTCCTATTACGACAACAGGGTACATCAGTGACAACGCTAGGAACTGGATCGGGTAATACTCCTGCCGCTACTTCCGCAGGAGGGATTGCTAACTTTGGCGTGCAAACGAAAACATCTGATTGTCAGGCTCATGACGGTCTGCCCGACTCGGCCTGCACTCCTGGTGCCATTATTCCTTCGGCTACAAAAGCTGCCATCTGCGTGTCCGGGTATGCACACTCTGTACGCAACGTGCCAGAAAGCGAGAAGATTCAGGCGTATCAGCAATATGGCATTGCTCACCACACAGCAGGTCAGTATGAGGTAGACCACCTTGTTAGCTTAGAACTTGGTGGCTCAAACGATATTGCGAATTTATGGCCTGAACTGGCGAGTCCCACTCCTGGCTTTCATCAGAAGGATGAGGTAGAAAACTACCTACACGATCAAGTCTGTCAGGGCGCGATATCTCTGCAACAGGCGCAGAGGGAGATCGCCACCAACTGGTTAGCGGTGTATAATGGTATGGGGAAATAGAAAGTTGATTCAGACCAAGCCAAGCTCTTTCGCCTTCAAAACAGCCTGAGTACGATCACGCACACCAAGCTTACTTAGTATGTTGCTCATATGATTCTTCACCGTTCCTTCCGTGACGTAAAGGCGTTCCGCAACCTGACGATTTGAAGCTCCTTGCACTATGAGCGTGAGTATCTCACGTTCACGTTCGGTCAACTGCTCGGTATAGGCAGAAGAGGTGATATAGTCGGATGTGGTTGTAGGGGACGTTATGTTCGTGAGGAATGTTTTGCTGTTAAGGGTGAGCGCGGAAAAAGCTTTGCTGGCGATATTGGATTGTAGCAAGACTTGCCCATGTGCGGCAGTACGTACCGTCATCGCCAGTTGCTCGGCAGTGATGTCTTTGAGTGAATAGCCAAGTGCGCCTGCTCTTAGCCCGGCATGAATGAGTTCGACATCATCAAATGTGGTGAGAATTACAATGTGAGCATCGGGCCAGCGTGCTTTGAGTGCTTGCGTTGCAGCGATACCATCCATACGCGGCATGCGGATATCCATGAGGATGACATCGGGAGGTGTTCCTGCCGTATATAGATGCTCGACGATGGCAAGGGCTGCTTCGCCGTCGCTAGCTGTTCCTACAACCTCAAAATCTGGCTCCAATTCAAGGAGTTTGCGAAATCCTTCGCGCACAAGTGTCTGGTCGTCAGCAACCACAATCCGAATATTTTCCGCCATAGTATTTTTCCTTAGTTCACGATGTTGCAACAGGAACATGAAGAGTGACGCGGTAGCCAGTAGGCTTCTCCGGTCCATATGTGACTCGCCCGCCCAATAATTCAAGTCGTTCGCGCAATCCAAGCAAGCCAAAGCCGTTGCCAGTATGTTGTATCGCGTTGTCTTCGCCCGGACCATTATCAAGTACCATTAGCTCTAGTTCATTCTGCTCACAGCGCAAACGTAGCAGCACTTTTGTCGCATGAGCATGTTTACGAATATTTGTCAGTGATTCTTGTGCTGCTCTGTAGAGAGCAAGTTGCAGGTCTGGTGAGAGCGTCGGCAGTTGTGTTTCAAGATCGAGTGTTAACTCCGTTTCGCCAGTCACGCTCCTGAACTCATCAGCGAGTTGAGCCAGAGCGTCTGCTAAGCTTAACGTCGCGATACTCGAAGGACGTAGAGCGGCGACTGCGTTGCGTACCTCTTGCATAGATTGGGCGGCGACACGACGTGCCTCCGCGACCTCAACCATCGCGCGTGCTGGATCGCGCTCTTGTAGTTTGCTAATGGTCTCAAGTTGGATGCTTAAAATAGTGAGATAGTGACCAAGTGTATCGTGAATATCGCGTGCCATACGTGTACGCTCACGGTCTACCGTCAATTCTTCCACCTCGTTTGCATACTTTTGTAACCGCATATTTGCCTGTTCGCGTTCCTGATTTGAGGTTTCCAGTTCCCGCAGTAGCAACTCGCTACGTTCTTGTTGAGCGATGAGCAACTTATTAGCAACTGAAAACACAGCAACAAACGCAAAGCCCGCGAGCAGAAAAATCCAGGGTTGGCTCAGCCCTATGGCACCATTGGTGAGATAGAGTGTAAAACCCACGCCGAGATAGAGAATGCCGCTGGCAAGCAAGGCGAGCGGCAGTGAAAGGAGCATGCAGTAGACCGCAACAGTTACAAAGTAAAGCAACCAATCAAGGTAGATACCCAGTAGCGAGGTCAGACCACCGAGAAACGTGAGTAGGGAGAGCAAAACAAGCCACAACATGGTTCTACTATGTGTACTGCTTTTCGTTGTCGCTTGCCAAAAAACAAATGCATAGAGGAGTTGTGTCGCTGTAAAGGCAAGTACGTTTGTGGGCGTGAGGTAGTTTGCGGAAAAGATGCTGATGAGGTAGCCCATGACGAGGGCGATGTACCCAGTGGTCTCTGTTGCACGTGGCAAGAACTGTTTCATTATTGTTGTGCTACGTGCCTCTGTTTCGCTTACCATTGGACTCCTCCTCTCAATGACTATGGCAAGTATAGCATAGGTTTTTCCACTAAGGGATGTGAACAAAGTATTGCTGATAGTCTTATAGCCACCATCTATTTATGACTCAGGTCATGGATAGGTCATAGTCAGAAGATGTGACCTGGTAAATGACCGGAGGCACATCTATATCTCTCCTGCAAAACCTATACTCTGGGCAAGAACACAAAAGGTCCGGCGAAATTCAAGAAGGAGAAAATACATGTCAACTACTATCACATCGCAGCATAATACAATGTTATTGCAAAGGCTCGATCCCCGTTCCGCCCTAAAGAAAAGTTTTGCTATTAATCCACTGCTTACGCTCTTTGGTCTTGCAATGATCGTTACCTTCGTTGGTACGCTTATCGGTATTGTTGTCGATCATCGTGTCATCACAGGTGTACCGGCGTGGGAGAAACCCACCAAGTTTGCCGTTTCGGGTAGCATTTATGGTTTTACCCTCTTATGGATGCTCAGTTTTGTAAAAGGGCACAAACGCCTTGTGAACCTTATTGCTAATACTGTTGCCGTAAGTTTTCTCATTGAGATGGTCGTTATCATCGGTCAAGTTATCCGAGGTACCACCAGTCATTTCAACTTCTCTACGCTACTAGATGGTGTACTTTACACTGCGATGGCGGTTTTTGTTACGGTGATCTGGTGTATGACGCTGGTCGCAGCTATCCTGCTCCTTCGACAGAGAATATCTCATCCTGTTTTTGCGTGGTCATTACGCCTCGGTATTCTGCTCTCAGCCGTAGGCATGGCGGTTGCGTTCTTGATGACACAGCCCACAGCATTACAACTAGCGGCCCTAAAAGCAGGTGGTCATCTCACCATCATTGGAGCGCATAGTGTTGGTGTTACTGATGGTGGTCCTGGCATTCCGTTTCTAGGATGGAGTACCGTTGGCGGTGATTTGCGTATCCCGCATTTCGTCGGACTACATGCATTGCAAGTAGTCCCGCTTGTCGGATGGTTGCTGAGCTTGTTGCGCTTGAATGTCCTGCGAATCGGCCACAAAGTTGCCCTGTTGTGGACGTTCAGCATAAGCTATCTCGGCTGGCTTGCCCTGCTTACATGGCAAGCCTTACGAGGACAATCAATTGTTGCGCCCGATGCGTTGACATTGCAGGCGTTCGCGCTACTGATCGGCTGTGTAGCCCTCGTGGTGATTGCTATTGTGACCCATGCGCGAATGTGTTCTATACCTCAACCGAGTGTCGTTGAGCGAAGACAAGGAATAAGAATGAAATAATGTAGATAAGCTGTAGGTGCCCTAAACTATTACGCCCTGATTGTAGATGTTCGTTGTAATCAAGGTGTAATAGTTTATGGCATCTACGGTCGCAGAATGATGCAGGTTGTGGTGCCGTGTGCGTAGAGCTTCCCGGATGCATCGGTCACACGTGCTTCAGAGGTAGCAATGCGCCCTCCAAGATGAATAACCTTGCCTTCACAGTAGATTGTACCCGTGCTGCTCGTCATAGGGCGCAGATAATTTACCTTGATCTCTAAGGTCGTATAGCCAACGCCAGCAGGTAGCATGGTGTGAATCGCACAACCCAATGCAGAATCAAGGAGTGTAGCGGCCAGACCACCATGCACTGTACCAATCGGATTATAGTGATATTCAGCAGGTTCGGCGGTAAAAACAATACGTCCCTCCTCGACTTCAGCTACGCCCATGTTCATGAGTATGGCAATTGGTGCAGGGGGTATTTCGCCAACTTGCATAGCACGTAAATATTCAAGTCCACTCATCGTGCGTCCCTTTTTTGCACCAGGTGTTGGGTCTTCCCAGGTGATAGTACGAGTCCGTTGCGCTGTGTAAAGATCACTCATTGAAAACTTCCTTTGCTACAAGCCATCGCGTATAATTGATGTGAGACCGAACAGTCTCACATCAATTATACCTTAATTTCCTCACTTCTCTTCGTCCAACCGAACGTTTGTTATGGTGAGAATGTACATAGCCGTCACCTTTACCCTGTGAGCTTTCTCCAATATCTTACATATGCCTCCATTTGGGGTTGACAACTATCAAGCGTGTGGTGTATGCTCACAAACAACAAACATTAACCTACGAAATGTTCCAGTGAGGATGCTGTTGTAGCGTTCGTGGGTGCGATTACCGAAAATAAAACGTAGTGTATACAGCGCATGGAGTGAAAAATGTCGGCGACAATGAGTACAACACAGAAGGCAATGGATGCCTGTCAACGTTGTACTCAATTTATGCCTTTTTCATGTTCTGAAAAATCAGCTATGTATACAATGCACATGATGGCTGCAAGCACGCTCATTATCGGAACCGGCGCAATTGCGTCGGTTTCTTTGTTTGGCGTTGTGCTATTAGTAGTAACCCTTCTCCTTGTAGTAGTGATTAGTCTCCTCCTTACACGCCTTACCGGACCGATTAGTCTTGAGGGTCTGGTAGGGCAAACAAAGGAAATGGCAGGGCTAGCCACACACATGACACGGGGAGAGTAACAGGGGGCAACGGCGCACCCAATCCAAAGAAGGTATCCTGGCGAGGACTTCCCACTATCGGGAGGTCCTCTTTTTTTATTCACAAATTTTCTGGAGGATTGAGCAATTATGGCAATCGCAGCAAACATCATTCAACAGGCGGCACAGCCACAGCAACATGACGAGCGCGAATTGGCGGGAAGTGCCATTCTTTGTGAGGCTCTAGTCCGTGAAGGAGTAGAGATTCTCTTCGGCTATCCTGGCGGCGCAATCATGCCATTCTACGACTCGCTTACCTCGTATCCAGCACTTCACCACGTCCTTGTGCGACACGAACAAGCCGCCGCCCATGCCGCAGACGGGTATGCACGTGCCACTGGTAACGTTGGTGTGTGTGTCGCCACAAGTGGCCCAGGTGCTACAAATCTAGTCACAGGACTCGCTACCGCGTTCATGGACTCAACCCCGATGGTCGCCATCACAGGGCAGGTTGCCAGCCACTTTATTGGGCGCGATGCATTTCAGGAGACCGACATTATCGGTGTTACACAGCCGATCACAAAACATAACTTCTTGATACGTAGTACCGACGAAATCGCCGACATTGTGCATGAAGCATTTCGTGTTGCGCGTAGTGGTCGTCCAGGTCCCGTATTGATCGACATTCCTAAAGACGTGCAAATCAGGAAGGTGACCTACCGACCAGCCGCTTCCCAGTCGTCGCGTGAGCAAATGGGTACCATAGTACCGCAAACACTCCCCGCCTATCAGATTGCTCAAGCGGCTCACCTCATTGCTCAGGCAGATCGTCCACTCATCATGGCTGGTCATGGTATCATTCTATCGGGTGCTTATAACGAGCTTCAAGCCCTTGCTGAAAAAACCTCGACACCCGTCATCACAACACTTCTCGGTCTGAGCGCCATTTCAGATACGCATCCACTCTATATCGGTATGCCGGGCATGCACGGTCCCGCACACGTCAATCGCGCGATTGGCGACGCTGACCTCATAATCGGTGTTGGGTTGCGTTTCGATGATCGTGTCACTGGCAACGTAGCAGCTTTTGCTCCTCATGCACGCATCATTCATATCGACATTGATGCCTCCGAAATGCATAAGGTGAAGGTTGCAACAGTGCCTATCGTCGCGGACGCGAAAATCGCGCTTGCCACATTGACCGAGGCTGTAACTCTCCGTCAGTCGCACGCATGGCTGGATGAGATACGCAGTTGGGAAGCCCAGACGCGTGAGAGACAGCAGCAAATTCAGCGCAATGAGGAATGTCCCGATCCTGCTAGCATTCTCAATGCGATCCGTACTGTAACAGATGGTAAAGCCATCGTGGTTTCAGATGTGGGACAGAATCAGATGTGGACCGCCCGTTTCTACGAATGGACGCGCCGCAACAGTCATATCACCTCTGGTGGACTTGGTACAATGGGCTTTGCACTTCCTGCAGCAATGGGCGTCAAGATGGGTATGCCAGACGCACCTGTATGGGCTGTGGCAGGTGATGGCGGCATTCAGATGAACATTCAGGAACTGGCAACTCTGCAACAGGAAGGAGTCGCGGTCAAAGTTGCCATCATGAACAATGGCTATCTTGGTATGGTACGTCAGTGGCAACAGTTTTTTCATTCGCGCAACTATTCCGAAACCCCGATGACAGGTCCCGACTATACAAAGCTTGCGGCGGCATATGGGCTGACAGGTATTCGTGTAACGAGGCGTGACGAGGTGGAGCTTGCAATTCAACGTGCGATGGAGACCGAAGGAACCGTCATTATCGACTTCGTGATTGAGTCTGAGTCGAATGTCTATCCAATGGTGGCTCCTGGTGCGGCGATTACCTCTATGATCGAAGAGACGGAGAACGTGTAATATGTCAAATACAACGTTTTCACGTTCAGGACAAACCGACGCCCCACTAGGAACCGAGCAGGCGCATACACTTATCATGCTTGTTAATGACAAACCCGGGTCTGTAGATCGCGTCATAGGGCTACTCCGTCGTAGACGCGCTAATATGCAGACGCTTGTTCTCGGTCAGAGTGAGCGGCCAGAAGTGGTGCGTATCGCCGTCGGCGTGAACGACTCGAATGTCGGGGTGGAGCAACTCGTTGAGCAACTGCGTAAGATTATCGATGTGGTACATGTCTCGAATTTGTCAGCGCGAGAGGCAGTTGTGCGTGAACTGGCTTTAATTAAAGTCGCCGCAACTGGCTCACAGGTGCAGGAAGTTCGTGAACTTGCTCAACAGTTCGGTGCCCACATTGTCGATACGACAGGCGAGACTCTGATACTGGAGATGCTGGGCAACGCTGAAAAGATCGGGATGTTTCTCAAATCCTTGACGCCGTATGGCATTCGTGAAATTGCACACTCAGGGAGTATCGCAATGGCAAAAGGAGAATTGTAGGGCCATAATTCATTACGCCCTCGCGAGACCCGCTCGCACATTGCTTCGCTCGTGCGAGGGCGTGATACATCAGGCCCTACAGAGATTCAATTGCTGTATTCGTTGGTCAAAATTTGTTAGGAGATAATCGAAAGGAACATACACATATGGCACATATTTACCTGGACACGGACGCAAACCTTGAATTGATGCAGCAGAAACGAGTTGCCGTTATCGGCTATGGCAGTCAGGGCCATGCTCATGCGCTCAACATGCGTGACAATGGATGTAACGTTGTGATCGGCTTACCTCCAGGAAGCAAGAGCCGTGCAAAGGCCGAGGCGGATGGCCTACAGGTGATGACGCCTGCCGCAGCCGCTGAGCAAGCCGATGTTATCATGATGCTTATCCCGGACCAGAACCATCGCGAAGTTTTTGAGCGCGACATCAAACCAGGACTTGCGCCAGGGAAAATGCTCATGACCGCTCATGGTTTTAGCCTGCACTACGCGCAGATCGTGCCACCAGCCGACATTGATGTAGCAATGGTCGCGCCTAAGAGTCCCGGCCATATGATGCGTCGCCTCTTTGTCGAGGGTGTGGGCGTACCAGCACTCTGGGCGGTCTATCAAGATGCTACGGGCAATGCTGAAGCCTTAACGCTCTCGTATGCTCGTGCGGTTGGTAGCACTCGTGCAGGCGTTTTACGCACAACCATTGGTGAAGAGACGGAGACAGATCTTTTTGGAGAGCAAGCTGTCCTCTGTGGGGGTGTCACATCGCTGATTCGTGCGGGCTTCGAGACGCTGGTCGCAGCAGGCTATCAGCCAGAACTAGCGTACTTTGAGTGCATGCATGAGATGAAATTGATCGTTGACCTGATGTATCAGGGTGGCATGAGCTATATGCGCTACTCTATTAGCGATACCGCCGAGTATGGCGATTACGTTTCGGGTCCACGTATCATCGACCAGCATGTACGCGATGAGATGGGCAGGGTTCTGCGCGAAATTCAAGATGGCACCTTTGCCAAGAATTGGATACTCGAAAATCAGGCCGGACGCCCTGGTTTCCTGGCAATGCGACGCGAAGGCGCACAGCAACAGATCGAGCAAGTTGGTAGCGACCTGCGAGCCATGATGCCCTGGCTCAACCCGAATCAGAAGAAAACCGAAAAAGCCGAAACAACCAAATAATCTGTAGTAGTCCACTCATCTTCATTTGATGACTCGTCGCGACGAGTCATCAAATGAAGATGAGTGGACTACTACACACCCTGGAATAAGTTACCTATCCCTTGTTCAATAAGGAGAAAATGTCATGGAAAACTCTGCCATCGTAAAGATTTTTGACACAACCCTGCGTGATGGTGAACAGTCGCCCGGAGCCACAATGACCATCGAAGAGAAACTACAGGTTGCCGAGCAGCTTATGCGTCTGAACGTGGATATCATCGAGGCAGGTTTTCCGGCGGCCTCTCCTGGCGATCTGGTGGCGGTCAAAGAGATCGCACGGCGTGTGCGTGGTGTTGCCGTTGCTGGCCTCGCCCGCGCTTTTGCTAGCGACATTGACGCAGCCTGGGAGGGGGTGCGTGATGCCGAACAGCCAGTGATCCATGTGTTTCTCGCAACCTCCGAAATTCATCTACAACACAAACTTGGACTCAGTCGCGAAGAGGCATTGCATCAAGTGCAAACGATGGTAGCTTACGCGCGGAATCTGTGTCCCGTTGTCGAGTTCTCAGCAGAAGATGCCACACGCAGTGATTGGGATTATCTCAGCCGCGTACTTGCGGCGGCAATTCAAGCGGGGGCAACAACTGTGAATGTTCCTGATACCGTTGGCTACGCTATGCCGCACGAATATGGAGCGTTGTTCCGCTATCTGCGTGAGCACGTCTCCGGTATAGACGATATGACTATGAGTGCCCATTGTCATAATGACCTGGGCATGGCAACCGCTAACACACTGGCAGCGATTCAGGCGGGAGCGCGACAGGTGGAGGTGACCATCAATGGTCTCGGTGAACGGGCAGGGAATACAGCGGTCGAAGAGGTCGTGATGGCTCTCCGCACCCGGCCCGACTCGTTCGGTAATGTCGATACGCGTATTCGAGCAAACGAGCTACTCGCGGCCAGTCAGATTGTCAGTCGCATGAGTGGTATTCCGGTTCAGCCCAATAAGGCCATTGTCGGCTCCAATGCCTTCGCACATGAAGCTAATATGCATCAAGAAGGCATGTTGAAAAATCGTCTCACATATGAGATTATGACACCACAATCTATTGGTTGGACCGATACACGTATCGTACTTGGCAAGCATTCGGGTCGTCATGGTCTCGATGCTCGCCTGCGCCAGCTTGGACACAAGTTGAATGCAGATCAACTGAAAACTGCCTACAACCGCTTTGTCAAAATGACCGACAAGAAGAAAAACATCACCGATGCCGACCTAATGTACATCGTTGATAGTGGTGTGGAAACGCCTGCTGGTATATAACACATCGTCTGTAGGGACCGATTTATCGCGTCCTCATCGGTGGTTGATTGCCACCAGGACGCGATAAATCGGTCCCTACATATAAAGGAGAATACGCTTGACACAGACCGACACATCAAAAACGCAAAAAGCTACCGAACAAGATAAAGGCGTACCAATGCTCACTGCAGAGGAAGGCTATGCTTATTTTGAAGGCCGCATTGTGCCGATGGGCGAGGCCAAAGTAAGTATTGCCACACACGCCCTTCACTATGGTACAGCCTGCTTTGAAGGCATTCGCGCTTACTGGAACGCTGATCAGAAACAACTCTATATTCTCAAACTACGTGAACATTATCTGCGTATGGCGGACTCCTGGAATGTGCTACGTATACGTCCAAAAGAGTCGATAGATGATTTATGTAGGATCACTACCGAGCTTGTACGTAAGCATGGCTTTCAAAGTGATGTATACATTCGTCCATTGGCGTACAAATCCTCGGCAACCATTCGCGTCACGTTGAGCGAATTGGAAGATGCGCTTGCGATTTATGCATTTCCAATGGGCAATTACGTCGATATCAATGCTGGTTTGAGTGTTTGCACATCATCATGGCGGCGTGCTGGCAGTAATGCCATGCCCGTGCGTGCAAAGGTGACGGGAGCATATGTCAATAGTGCCCTTGCCGTTGATGATGCCAAGGCATCGGGCTTCGACGAAGCCATTATGTTGACACATGATGGCAATGTCTCGGAAGGTAGCTCGTGTAATGTCTTCCTGTTTCGTAATGGCAAGGTTGCCACACCAGCCGTCTCGGACGATATTCTTGAAGGTGTGACACGAAATGCGTTGATTGAGATGATTCGCAACGAGTTTGGCATGCCAGTAGAAGAGCGACGTATTGATCGTACAGAACTCTATGCGGCGAACGAGATTTTCCTATGTGGTACAGGTGTGCAGGTTTCTCCGGTGACGAGTGTAGACCGCCGACCAGTTGGTGCTGGAATTCCTGGCCCATTCACCACCAAACTGCAAGCCCTATACCTTGCAGCCTGTCGCGGTGAAAACAACAAATATCGCGACTGGCTGACTCCAGTTTATGAGTAATGTACAGAAGGAAAGGATGCATCATGCAGAGGGCATCAGAAAGGCAGGTTGCTAGCGATGGCACTGGTATTACCTGCTTCTGTCACCGTCTTAACACCAGCAACGTCCGCCAACCTGGGTCCCGGTTTCGATAGTCTGGGACTGGCACTGCAATTGTATAATCGTTTTGAGGTCGAAGAGAGCAAAGGCGATCCTCAAAACCCGACAATTGAAATTGATGGCGTGTTAGGGTCAGAACTGTCAACCGGAGCAGACAATTTGTTCTTCCGATCTTTCGCCTTGCTTTTTGAACGTACCCATATCGACGTGCCAGCGGTTCGTATTCGTTTGACCACCAATATTCCTCCTGGCTGTGGGTTAGGGAGTAGTGCCACTGCTGTCGTCGGTGGTCTGGTTGCGGCGAACGAGTGGCTCCGTTTCAAGGGGTTAGAGGTACCAAAAGAGGAACTGCTAGAACTTGCGGTGGAGGCCGAAGCTGGCAACCATCCTGATAATGTTGCACCCGCGTTGTTAGGGGGGCTGGTCGCAACGACGAACATGGAAGGGAAGATACACGCGATTAAAGCACCCTTTCCAGACGCGCTCAAAGCGGTGATTTTCACACCCTCGTTCCCTATGGATACGATAGCGGGTCGCAAATTACTGCCTGCCAGCTACTCGAAGGCGGATGTGACGTTCAATACTGGAAGAGTAGCCCTATTGCTGACCGCTTTACAAATGGGGCGTTATGAGGTGATTGGTGAAGCCATGCAAGACCGCTTGCACCAACCTTACCGTCAAGCCCTCTTTCCCGCTATGCCTGAAATTATTCAGGCCGCAGTCGCCGCCGGAGCTTATGGTGCGTGTCTTTCTGGTGGTGGCTCGTCGTTGATTGCTCTGACGAGTTCGCGTTTTCATGATGTGTTGCGAGCAATGGAAACGACTGCTGGTGCCGCAGGTATTCAAGGAACAGGCAGAATACTACGCGCAGATCAGAACGGCGCACGCGTACTCAATCCGTCGCGTAGCCGCATACGAAAGGAAGTAAGCGCACGTCATGGTGACCAATTTTACTGGTCTCCAGCCAGGCCAGGAGGCGGGCGAGGAGAATAATTTGGTGCAACAAATGCAAATGGTTCCTGCTCTCGATGCTGTGCAGGCTCTCGCCTCTACTACGTTGCACTGTGTTGAATGTCAGACCATGTATCCTGCATTAGAGCCGGTGCCACGCTATCGTTGTGATTGTGATGGCGTGCTTGACGTTGAGACAAATTTTGGAGATGCTAACTTACATGAGCCACAGACGCGGGAAACCACCTTTTTTGATGATGTAGATACCTTGCCGTCTATTGGTGCATCGTGGCGACAACGCTTCGACGAACGTGCCTCAAGTCCGCCCATCTGGTCCATTAGCACTGATACGAATCTGTTGGATGCCAGTGGTGTCTGGCGCTATCGTGAACTCATCGTGCCTGTGCCAGAGAAGTACGTGATAAGTCGGCCAGAAGGCAATACGACGCTCTATCCTGTGGGTATGGAAAATTGTGGCATGGGGCGCATCGGGCATCGCCAAATTGGTGTGTACGCAGGGTTAGACCGTTTCTTTCTGAAGCACGAGGGCGAAAACCCCACCGGGAGTTTCAAAGATCGTGGCATGACGGTTGGGGTTACAATGGCTCATGTGATGGGTGCGAAGGCTGTTGCCTGTGCCTCAACCGGCAATACCTCTGCCTCCCTTGCCTCCTATGCTGCCCAGGCTGGTATGCGCGGTATTGTCTTTCTGCCCGCTGGCAATGTCGCAGGTGGTAAGCTCGCACAAACGTTGGCCTATGGAGCGACGGCGGTGCAGATCGAGGGTGATTTTGATGATGCTATGCACCTTGTTGAACACGTCTGCAACGAGCTAGGTATCTACCTGCTGAACTCGCTCAATCCGTTTCGCGTCGAAGGTCAAAAGGCGATAGGCTTCGAGATATTGCAGCAGCTTGATTGGCAGGCTCCTGATTGGCTTGTGCTTCCGGCGGGCAACCTCGGCAATACATCAGCTATTGGCAAGGCATTCCGTCAGGCGTATCAGCTTGGCATTATCAATTCTATGCCACGTATCGCCTCTATTCAAGCAGAGGGTGCGAACCCATTTTACCGTAGTTTCATGGGAAAGTTTGCCGAACGTCATTCCGTTCATGCTGAGACCGTTGCCAGCGCAATTAAAATCGGTAATCCAGTCAGTTATACCCGCGCACGCCGTGTCATCGAAGAGAGCGATGGCATTGTTGCCTCGGTCAGTGATGCCCAGATACTCTCGGCGAAAGCTGTAATTGATCGCTCTGGCATTGGCTGTGAACCTGCCTCTGCCGCGACTTTGGCAGGCATACGTCAGCTTGTCGAGCGTGGCGTTATCAAGCACGATGAGCGCGTTGTCGGTGTTTTAACGGGGACGCTGCTCAAAGATAGCAAAACCGGTATACCACAGGATAGTGGCGGCATTGTCGTTAAGCCAACTATTGATGCTGTTAGGAGTATCTTGGAAGCTATCGAGGCTTAATGATGACCTTTATGAAATAATCCGACAATAATATATGTACAAAACGGGCGACCACAAGGGATCGCCCCTACTATACTTTGTTGACATGGGAAAACTTCGTGTATAGTAGGGGCGATCCCTTGTGGTCGCCCGTTGCTAAATGAAAAGATCGAAGTGTGTTAATGTCCTACTAGTATTCACGCTCAGACACTGGTACAATATGCATACTAGTACAGAATGTGCTGTGCAAAAGAGGCTAGCGTGAGAAACATTAAACCAAAAAGAGAAATTCTTCCACCCTGGAATATGCCTTCGGACCCCGTGAAGGCCGTATGGTGGTTTCTGCACTGGTTGCTAAAAGTTCTTGTGCGCTTTTTCTGGATACCAATCATAGGCATGGTGGTCTATGAAACCTATCTGAGTGGTAGGGTGAGTGGCATAACCAATGGTATTGTTGCCGGAGTTATCACGTTACTGGTGGGTCTGGTTGTGTGGGGCGCGTTAACATTGGTACTGTTCGCACTAAATGTGAGTACGACTATCTCGCAAACAATCTCGGATGTGGGTCGCATGCAGCGCACCTTCTCCGCTCGTCGCCCACTCAATCCCTATGCGGAGACAGAGCCAGAAGAGCAAAATGTTGTTGAAGGTACAATCACTGATCTTGAGGAAGAACGAAGGAAGCGTCGCAGAGAATAAAGCATAGCTGTGACGGTGCTAAACAAAACACACTGGCACCATCACAGCTATGCTTTATCTGTTGGCTTTTTGCCATAAGTGCCACACATCATCATCTACGTCTGGCACATACGAGAAAAGCAGTGTACCGTTTCCCTCTATACGATACGTGCCCAGTGATGCTGGTAACACCATCGTCTGACCGCGCGAGAGCATTTCGCTTTGCGAGAACCCATTCCCATAAACGACACGTACCTCTGCACCGAGCGACGAGAGGATGATACAACTGTTGGTTGTGCTTCTCTGCAGACTGCCCTGCTCTTTCAGCAGAATTTCCCGTGTTACAAAGTAACGACAGGCGACAAGGCACCGTTCTTCGTAATCAGTACGTCCGGCAAGTACAACTGGTCTGGCTTTGACATGGTGAGCGGCAGCATATCGTGAAACATCCAGCGAACGTTCGATATGGAGTTCTCGTGGCTTGCCAGCGGCAGTGAGGCGTCCATAATCGTACATACGATAGGTGACATCGGAATATTCTTGCAGTTCGTACAACATAACGCCACTACAGATCGCGTGAACAGTTCCTGCTGGCACAAAAACAACATCGCCAGCAGCAACAGGCTCTTCGTGCAGCAACGTTTCGAGAGTAGACTGCTCGATAGCGCGTTGTACCTCTTCTCGCCGTGTATCGTGCTTAAAGCCGTACACGATCTTCGCCTCGGGTTCGGCTGCTAGAATATACCAGAACTCTGTTTTACCGAGCTTGCCCCCCTCATATTGTGCTGAGTAATGGTCTTCGGGGTGTACTTGTACCGAGAGATTTGCATTCGCATCAATAAATTTGGCGAGTAAGGGAAAGCGGAACCCGAAAATCGCCTGCGCCTGTTCGCCAAGTAGTGCTGTTCCCCATTCGTTCACGAGTGTACCAAGCGTCTCGCCGACACGAGGACCGTTCTGCACAACGGTCGTAACCTCTGTTTCCCATGCTTCGCCAATAGCAACATTCCCATTGGGAAGACGCTTCCAATTTCCATGTTCTAATCTACGACCACCCCAGAGCGTTTCGTGTAACGAAGCTTCCAGGCGTAGAGGATACACATACGACACAACCAACTCAACCTCCACATAAATAAATAACATAGGAGGAGGGCAGCTTTCTATGCATTGTTAGCTTGCTAGTAAAGCCCCCTCGATCTGACGGCGCAATTTGTCGCGCATCATGATACCCTTGATGCGATACATTTCTTGCCCACCTTTGAAGAAGACAATTGTCGGTACACCTTCGATGTTCCATTGTTTGGTGATCTCTTCGTGTCCCGTAACGTCTAGCTTTGCGAACAAAGCCCTACCTTGATATTCTTTGCTGATCGCCTCAAACTCTGGCTCTAATATCTGACACGCACTCACTGAATCTGCTGAAAAATTGACAATTGCTAACTGTGGTGCCTGTAAAACCTTTTCGGTGAAATCCTCTTTTGTCACGTCTATGTAGCTCTTTGCCATGCCATCCTCTGCTATTCTATAGAATTTTATCTTGTTCCCCAAAATATCACTCATGAGTAGCATGTGTCAAGCCGTGTACGCGAGGAAGCTTAGGGCTGTTGCAAGTTTGTAACCGCCCCGCTCGCTTACTGCGCTGTGGATGCCAATAATGCTTCTGCATCTTCGATGATATAACGATACCCTTGTTCAGTGAGGAATAACTGACGGTTCGCGGAGAACTCTTGATCGCGTGTATCGCGTGTGACGACGGAATAAAAGTAGGCCATGCCACCATCACCTTTGGGACGCAGTATACGACCGAGGCGCTGAGCCTCTTCTTGGCGTGAGCCAAAGGTTCCTGATACCTGGATAGCGACATTGGCGTCGGGGAGGTCGATGGCGAAGTTTGCTACCTTGCTGACCACCATACGCTTGATCTCACCACGTCGGAACTGCTCGTACAACTTTTCGCGCTGCCCATTCGGCGTGCGTCCTGTAAGCAACGGTGCCTGTAGCTCTTCTGACAACTGCTTGAGTTGATCGAGATATTGTCCGATAACCAATATCTGATCGTTCTGGTGCTGTTCTACGAGATGACGAACAACCGAAAGTTTCGCGGGTGTTTCGGCTGCGATACGGTATTTCTCACGTACCTCCGCCATTGCGTAGTTGAGTTGCTCATCTTCGCTCAGACTGACACGGATTTCGTGGCATTCTGCCGTCGCGATCCACCCTTGTTTCTCAAGCTCACGCCAGGGGACATCGTACTTTTTAGGTCCTATAAGGCTGAACACATCAGCCTCGCGTCCATCTTCACGTACAAGTGTCGCGGTTAAGCCGAGCCTACGCCGAACCTGGATTTCTGCCGTGACGCGGAAGACGGGTGCTGGCAATAAGTGTACTTCGTCATAGACAATCAAGCCCCAATCGTAGCTGTTGAAAAGCGAGAAGTGGGGGTATATTTCTTCTTCCGTACCATCGTCATGCTTGATTGTGCGACGATAGGTAAGAATCTGGTACGTGCTGACCGTGATGGGGCAAATATCCTTACGATCACCCGTGTATTCTCCGACCATTTCCGCGGGTATATCTGTCTTATCAAGAATCTCGTTAATCCATTGACGTACTGCAATGGTGTTCGGAGTCAAGATAAGCGTTGCTCGTTGAATGTCCGCCATCGTTGCTAGACCGACAATTGTCTTGCCTGCGCCGCACGGCAAGACCACGACGCCACTACCTCCACTGGGTGCGCCCCCAGCGTAGAAGGCGGATGAAGCTGCGAACTGATAGGTGCGTGGCTGAAATTCTTTGCCGTTATGAGTCGGTGAAAGCAGTTTGAGAGGCAGCGCTGAACCGTCAGTATAGCCCGCTAAATCCTCGGCTGGAAAGCCCATGTGAATGAGCGATTGCTTGATATGCCCACGGCGCGAGGCATCGACCTGAATTGTGTTGCGGTCTATTTGGCGCAAAATATAGGGTTGTGTACGCTTGTGGTGCATAACTTCAACCATCAAGGATGTGTCTTCTGACGTTAGGAGTAGCGCATCGCCTTTACGAATGAGTTTGAGACGGCCATAGCGGCTGATATACTCACGGATATCGACGGTAATATTTGAGGGAATCGCATATTTGCTGTAGTGCGTCAAAAGCTCAAGAATAGCAGATGCGCTCATACCACCTGCTGCAGCGTTCCAAAGCGAGAGCGGCGAGAGGCGATAGGTATGGATATGCTCTGGTGACTTTTCGAGTTCAGCAAATTGAGCAAGAGCATCTCTGGCCTCTGCGTGTAACGGGTGATCTACCTCTAATAAAATGGTCCGATCACTTTGTACAATAATAGGATTGCTAGGGTTCATGAATATTTACACTCCGGGCATTGTCGCCCATGTTTTTACGTATTTGATAATTGTAGTAACTGCTGCCTCTTCGTAGCCACGCATCAGGTGTCGCGCCCCTGTAATCACTTTGAGTCCCTTTGGACCTGTTTGTTGCTCGACGAATGGCTCAAGCTTGTAGCGTGGGCATATCTCATCAAATTCGCCTGTTACAAACAATTTAGGACGTTCAAATGGTCGTGGAAAGCCGTTTGCGGCACGAAAAAGCGGTAAACTGATGGCGACAACTGTGCGTATACGGGGGTCAAAGGGGGCGTAGAGAAGCGCGATATATGCTCCAAAGCTATGACCGATCACACATATCTTCGCGGCATTGACCGCTGGTATTTTTACGATTGTATCGATAGCACTGGCGAGGTCGAGTGGTTCTAATCGACCGTCCGTTTGCTGCCCTTGGCTCTTCTGCACGCCACGAAAATTAAAACGTAACGCGAGCATCCCTGTATCTGCAAGCCCTTTCGCCAGTGCCACCGTCAATGAATCGTTCATGTCGCTGCTTGCAGGTTGGGGAGGACAGAGGATAACTCCTGGTACATTCTCTGTTCTGTTCGGTATATGCAGCATGCCTTCGAGCTGAAATGTTGGTTGCCCTTTGCTGTGAAATGTGATTGGTCGCTCAGCCAGTGCTGATGAGGTCATGTTTTGCCCTTCCGCTCCCCATACGACAAGTTATGTACACGTGCTATGGATGTATCTCAGGAGTCCTATACGGTTCTATCTATACACGGAGTATACCATATGTGCGAAAAGCATATCAAGCGGAGGCAAGTTGTTCGCTTGACAGGGGCAAGCCCTGTCACTACTGTACGCCGCTCGTGCCGTTCCTATGTGTATAGTAGTGATAGGGCTTGCCCCTGTCATGTCGGCGTTCTTATGGTCATTATCCAAAAGTCATGTTTTGTAGAATGTACGAGAGATTTTAGGAATTTGTAAAATTTATGTAGCAAAACCCTTGCAACTATACACAGGAATGTTATACTAATTATGACAGATGCAATGTATCTATCACATTCAAACGAACGTTTCATATTATTTACATGTTTGTGTGATAGGAGCAACAAGAGTTTCCTCCGTCTTTTTCACCCTGGTATGATACCGACAAGTAAAAAGGATGTTTATTATAGGTAAAGAATGATTGAATGGCAGAAACATTAGCTATTTCTTCTGCATCCATTCATGTTTCAGCCTTTCACCTGCACAATATCCTTCTGGGGAGACGGAGTAGAGCGTTTGTGAGCAGGTTATACTATCATGTTGTACCAAGTAGAGGCAGGAGCACATATGACGACCATTTTAGTTGTTGAGGACGCACGAATCATCGCGGAACTACTCAAAGAGACCCTGGATATCGAAGGATATCACACAGTCACTGTCCTTAACGGCGAAGATGCCGTACAATTTGCGCTGCGTGAAACACCACAGCTTATCATTCTGGATATTATGCTCCCCCGTATGAACGGTTATGAAGTAATTAAGCAACTACGCGACCATCCCAAAACGATGCATATTCCCATTGTCGTGCTAAGTGCCTGTGCATCTCATGCTGAAAAAATATGTGCTTTTGAATTGGGCGTAGACAATTACCTTACCAAGCCATTCGATACTGAGGAGCTGTTAGCGTTGGTGCGTCGGCAACTACGGCGTATCCAGCAATGTGCACTCTCCCCTCTTACACAACTGCCAGGAGGACTTCAGGTAGAACATGCATTGAAGAATAGACTGAATAGCTCTGATCAGTGGAGCTTGCTCTATCTCGATCTTGATAACTTCAAAGCCTTCAATGACGTATACGGTTTTCTAGCGGGCAACGAGATGATCTTACTGGTGGGGCAGGCATGTCAGCGTGTCGTCTATGAATTTGGCAATACGACCGATTTTGTAGGGCATATTGGTGGCGATGATTTTCTCATTATGACCACTCCTGATAAATCCGAATTGTTATGCCAGAAGATTCTCACTTACTACAAACAAGATAGTGAACTATTGTATCGACCAGAAGATTTAGCACGCGGCTCGATTAGCGGTGTAGATCGTAAAGGGCGGGCCTACCAATTCCCACTTGTTTCGCTCTCTATCGGGGTTGTCAATAACCGAAGTCGGTATCCTCATAGTTTTAGTGAAGTTGGTCTTCTTGCAGCCGAAGCAAAACGCCACGCTAAACAATCATCCAATAACATCTATGCTATTTCATCGCATCGCATCAGCATTCAGCCAGATATCTTGAGTACAAATGTTACGGAAGAACAACAACAGCCAGTATTTTCTCTCCTGAATATGCAAGTTTCAGGACAAAAGGCATTTCGCTATATGGAACACGATGCCTACGCTGAGTTCTAGTATGGCAGAATATCCTTCACTGAAAGGCAGGAAAAACCTACGAGTCAAGACCATATGGAACAAGAACATGAGCAAGAGGCTCTCCGCCTGACGAGGCGCGAAAATGCGAAACGCGTGTTACGCGATAGTGGACTCGCGGACATGCTCCAAAGCATCAACAAAAATCTTCTAAAAGGGCGTGGCTGGTTCGAGGAATACGACTCGACCGTGTTGTTTAAGTGGGGAACTGGCTATACACGTCGCCATATATGGGTTGATGTGGATGGAACTTCTATTCGCTTCCGCCTTGCACAACATCGCAAATGCCTCAACTCTATTCCTCTCTGTGATGGCGAATATCATACCTTTACCAGCCAATTATGGGCTGATCACAACCTTTTGCAGATGGAACTGAAAAAATATTACGATAAGCCTGTTGCTGAATCTTCTTCCGACTAGAGAACATCATCTATAAAGGTTCGAGCGACAAAATGTGCATTGTACCCATGCTTGTGATAAAGCGATGAACCGCTTTGTAGTCTGGGTCGGCGTAAAAGTCTTCACGGTCTCTATCGGTCGCCCAATTGACCAGGTTAAGAAACGTTGCACCCTGGGTACGGTTCTGTATCGCTTCTGCTGACGAGGCTGTTGTTGCTTGTTCGTATACTCCGCGTGCAAGGAAGGCGAATGCTACTGTGGATTGTGCAGCTTGCCGCCTCAGCCCTTCGAGCCAGCCGCGTTGTGCTATTTCAGCTTGTTCGGGTTGAACCGTTGCAAGATGAATAGCGGCTAAATTGGGTGCTGCTGCCGGACGGCTATAGCCCCACAAATAGGTGAAAAACAATTGTTCGGGGGGCGAAACCAGGAGTTGTGCCTGTATGCTAGCGAGGAGTTGTTTGGGATTGTGCCGTTCCTGTGCATGTTGCCATGCCTCCTCGTCTTCCCAGGTCGTGAGCATTGCATAGCAAGGTGACTTCCCGCGACCTCTATAAAAGCGGGAAGTCACTAAGCCCTGTGCGTTACGCACTGTATCATAAATGAGTTGTATACGGGCGAGTGTATCCGTGTCTTTATTCGGGGTTGTATATGCTAGCGTCACAACCAGTATTTCCACAATCACCTTGCCTTTCTCTATCCAGCAATAATGTGTTATAGCATAAACATAAAGTTATTTGCGCGAAAAAGAGCGTAAGGCAAATGTTACCTGTTGCTCCAACGTCATCGCCTGATCCTGTGGAATCTTCGCTAGAGCCGCCTGTGCTTCGGCGGGAGAGTAGCCTAACCCTAACAATGCTTCTAGCACCTCGGCCTGTATCCTGTTGCCTGGATTGGCTCCCGCTGCTCCCGCTGTTGATAGCGTAGGAAGTTTCCCCTTCAACTCAAGAACCAGTCGCGACGCGAGTCGTTTCCCGACGCCAGGTGCCATGCCCAGACGTTGTACGTCCTCATCTGCCAACGCCTTGTACAACGTTGATGCATCCATCACAGAAAGTAGTGCTAATGCAACTTTAGGGCCGACACCGCTCACTGCGATTAACTGCTCGAAGGCATTGCGGTCCTGCTCGTCAAGAAAACCATAGAGAGCTATACCGTCTTCACGCATATGAAAATGTGTGTAGAGCGATACCTCCATACCCTGCTCATTGAGACGCGGCAATGCTGAGGAGGGGACAGCTACACGTATACTGAAGCCGCCAACACGTATGATAATGGCATCAGCCTTACTTGCCTCAAGCGTTCCATGAATACCTGTAATCATTATCCCAAAAACCTCACGTCGTCTCTTCGCTATGTGCAGAAACGCTACTATGCTATGGAAGTAACTTTCTACCACTTTTGATAGGAGTATAGAGAAAATTTGTGTCGCAATTTTTGATAGGCCATGCCAGGAACGTCCTCACCGTGACCTCGAAAGCAGTTTGGAGTAGGGCAGGGTGTTCAAGTGGCAGATGGCAACAGCAGCAGCATCGGCGGCGTCATCGGGGCGTGGCACTTGAGCAAGCTTGAGCAGGATACGCACCATCTCACCTACTTGATCCTTATTCGCGCTCCCATAGCCTGTTACCGCCTGCTTGACCTGCATCGGCGTATATTCCGCTACAGAGAGACCACCATTAGCCAGTGCTAGCATCGCGACTCCACGAGCTTGACCAACAGTCATAGCTGTACGAGCGTTCTTGGCGAAAAAAAGTTCTTCCATCGCCGCCTCGTTTGGTTTATAGGTGGCGATGATGGTGCTGAGTTGCTCATAAATAATTTGCAGACGTTGCGCGAGAGGCATTTTTGCTGGCGTTGTCACGACATCACAGGTAAGCATCTGCAACTCACTGCCCTTCGCCATCACGACCGCGTACCCGACAATCGCTGTTCCAGGATCGATGCCTAGTGCGACACGATGCTGTATTGGCAATGGTGGAAGATCGGGTGTCGTATCGCTCATAGGCAATGTGTCCTTTCCCTCACCATTGTTTTATGCTTGTTGCGTCATGCCATCTATACATAGGAGGACGCAAATTCTTCCGGGAAATCTGCATTTGAATACACGTTTTGCACGTCGTCCAGGTCTTCAAGCTTTTCTGTCAAGCGAATAAACTGGTGTGCCTGCTTCTCATCAGAAAGCTCGATTCTGGTTTTTGGTACCATTGTCGCCTCTGACTTCAACACCTTGTACTTATGCTCCTCTAACCCTTTGCTTACCTTCTCGACCTCCGTTGGATCGGTGTAGATTGTCAATATTTCGTCGTCAGGATTTGCAGATTCCACATCATCGGCACCAAGATCAATTGCCTCTAATGAAAGCTCATCGGGGTCATGTCCCTGGAGTTCCACTTCGATGACGCCCTTCGACTCGAACAGCCAATCGACGCATCCATTCTCACCCATGTTGCCGCCGTTGCGGTTGAAGGCGTTGCGTACCTCTGCAACGGTGCGGTTACGGTTCTCGGTCAGCGTCTGTACAAGCATGGCGGTTCCGCCAGGTCCGTATCCCTCGTAGGTAATCTCTTCAAGATTATTGTCTTCCGAACCACCGAGCGCACGCTTGATGGTGCGGTCGATATTATCCATTGGCATATTCGCGTCGCGTGCGTGCTGCACCGCCATACGGAGACGGAAATTAGCATCGGGATCACCACCGCCGCCTTCACGTACCGCAACGACGATTTCACGCCCTAGTCGTGTAAATAACTGTCCTCTACGTGAATCGTTAACGCCCTTTGAGCGGCGAATTTGTGCCCATTTTGAATGACCTGACATATCATCTCTCTCCTGTTTTGTTCGTCTTCCTGCTTTATCTATTCTGGAATATACTCTATCCGCACCCCGTTTTGTGCATAGGACGAGAGGCTTGCTCTGCATATGGTAGGAAACTTTTGTGCTATTGTAACACGAACAGGCTTAGTGCGTCGAGGGGGATATCGCTTGTTGCTGCCATGTCTTAATCGCCCTATTTACCTGCTCAGGTTGCTCACGCATCACATAATGACCAGCTTGTGGGATAATCTCTAGCGTTGAGTGCTGAATGTGCTGATGCAGGTACTCGCTATATTTTCTCGGTGTCAAACGATCCTCCGCACCACAAATAATCAGCGTTGGTACATGTATTTCGTATAGCCTTTCCATGATATCAAAGACATCACATGCGGCAAGGTCGCGATAAAGCGTGGTCGGTCCTGGCATTCCCTGTTCTTGCATTATTGCCTGTGCAACAGATACAGGAGTTGTTGCTGCTATGCCCAGTTGTGATAGGGAGAGGCGTGCTTGCTCTGGCGTATTTTTAGCGTCTGCTAAGACGTTGGGAAGGACACGTAGCCGCGCCCCCGTGCCGATTAAGATGATGCCACTTAGCTCTCCATCATAGTCAAGTGTCATTGTCAGCGCAATTGCTCCGCCGAGTGAGTGCCCTACGATAGTTGGTTTATGCAGGTGCAGTTCTTGCGTCACAACGTCGTGTACTGTTCTTGCATAATCTTGTACTGTTACTTCGTTGGGAAGTGTATCAATCCTCTGCCCGTGTCCTGGTAAATTGAGGGCAAAGGCGCGTTGCTGTCCAAAATACTCAACTTGTAACCGCCATATGTCCGCACTGTCGCCTGATCCATGAATAAAAACAAGTGGGTTTTGTGTTAAATTTTGCTGCTCATTCATGCGTTTGCCCCTCGTTATGCTAATCTGAACTTGCTAGCAGGAGCATGACAGGGGCAAGCCCTGTCACTACTATATACCGTTGTCGCTGCTTGTGCGTCTATAGTAGTGGCAGGGCTTGCCCCTGTCATGCCAAAGATGCATCATTCAGCTTTCAAAAAGCCCTGCTAGATGTAAAACTCTTGCAACGACGCCTGCGTTGCGGTATGCTTTGCTGGCATATGTAAGTGTGTACCCAGCATATTACAACATCCACAGCTAAACAACGTAGTTATAAGTAGTAGGAGGTCTGCGATAAACACTATAGGCACATCTAAACTAATAAAGGCTGCGCGTCAGGGGCTTGGGCGCACTGGTGAGCGGTTAGCCGCCGAGGAGCTTATACGACAGGGCTACCGCATCATAGAGCGTAATTTTCGCTGTCAGTATGGCGAAATTGACCTGATTGCGGAAGACGCCAGCGACCTGGTTTTTGTCGAGGTCAAGACACGTAGAGGCAATGCCTATGGCTTACCAGAAGAGGCTGTGACACTCCGAAAGCAGCAGAAGCTTGTGCAGGTGGCAACACACTATCTGGACCTACGTGCCTGCTCTGAGCGATCATGGCGTATCGACGTTGTAGCGGTACAACTGAGCGCGAACGGTCGCTTTGAAGAGATTCGCGTGTATCAACACGCCGTACAAGGGTAAACAACGTTCGTAGGGACCAGATTGATCGCGTCCATGCGTGATATATCATGCGAGATCGGTTCTCACAAGCTCGCAGACAGGATTGGCAAGAATATCACGCAATGAATTGCGCCTCGTAATCCGTATTCAGACCGCCAACGGAATCTACTCATCCTGCCAACGAACTGCGTTCTAGCTCCGCTCAGGCAGGATGCAAGGAAGACTTCGTTCTAGCTTCGCTCAGGCAGGATGCAAGGAAGACTTCGTTCTACCTTCGGTCAGGCGGTCTGAGCGGAGGACGCCATAGATGTGGTCCCTACGAAAAAACGTCGTTATGAAGATTGTCAGAACATCACAATAGAGAGCGATAAGCATAACATAATGGAGGATATCCGATGAGCGACTTTGTAGAGTCCGCAAAAAACTTTATGAATTCTGCCGTCAGCCGCACAAGCTGGGAGGCACAGAAGCAGTTACGTCTTCGTAGCAAGCAGTCAGAGCTAGACAAATTATGGGAACAGAGACAAAAACTGTTAGATGAGCTTGGTAATGTTGCGATGAACCTGTATCAGCAAGGTGCGCTGACCGATTCGCAACTCTCGCGTTTGTGTGCCAGTATTCAAGAGCTAGATTCCGATGCACGCAACCGTGAGACACAATTACAGGAAATAAAGAACGAGCCGTATCCCGCCGATTCATTCGCACCTACACCGACGACGGACTACACGCCGCCAACGTCACAGCCTGTATCACAAGCCGCACCAACCGCTCGCCCACAGCAGCAAGCACCCAATACCGCCGCGCAGATGCAACCTTGTCCCCATTGTGGGCAACCCGTTCGTTCTAACGCGCTCTATTGCCGTAACTGTGGCTCGAAACTTCGTTAAGAAGAAATGCTGTCCGTGTGTTATAATAGGGGGCATTCAAAAACAACGAAACGCAGGGAACGTATATCGTGTTTGAAGGTAATCTTACTGGGGACGCACAACAAGAAGACGTGATGACGCTGCATATTATTAGTTCCAGTTCTGCTCAGACGCAAAGCTTAGGCATGCATCTGGGCGAACTTGTGCGTGGCGGAGAACTTATCCTCCTTGCCGGGCAACTGGGTATGGGTAAAACGACCTTTACGCAAGGGTTGGCGCAGGGAATGGGCATTACAGCAACGATTACCAGCCCTACGTTTACGCTTTTGAAAGAGTATACTGCTCAAGCACGTTTCGTCGCGCACACTAATCAGAGCAATGCCAGCACAGCGAAGCTACACAAGCTTGCACTCTACCATTTCGATTTGTATCGTTTGGATGAACCAGAAGAAATAGTGGACCTGGGTTTTGAAGATTACTTTTATGATAGCGATGGCGTTTGTGTGGTCGAATGGGCTGATAAAGCCTCTGAACTATGGGTACCTGAAAGATTGGCTATCAATATGAATATGCAGGGTGAAACTGAACGCGGTCTTGAGTTCACCGCTACAGGAACACGCTATTCCGAACTCTTACGACAATTTCAGAAGAACAGTTATGCTATTACTCGCTCTTGATACTTCTAACCGCCGTGCCAGCATCGCCCTATGTTCAGAAGACGATGTATACGGCGAATATACCTGGCACATTGGTAACAACCATAGCGTAGAGTTGCTGGAACGCATTCAGCGTTTGTTGATTGAATGCGATGTTACTCTGTCTCATATAGATGGCATCGCTGTCGCAACTGGTCCTGGCTCATTCAACGGAGTACGTGTTGCACTGGCTACTGCGAAAACGTTGGCCTTCACGCTCCAAAAACCGCTTTTAGGGATAAGCACGCTTGACATTATCGCGGCACAACAACAGCAATCGCCACATGTGCTTTGTGCCATCATGGAAGCTGGGCGTTCAGAACTCTATGCTGCTTGTTATCACTCTCGCATGCAGCTATCTGAACGACATACTATGAGTCATATTTTGACACGTCTAGGAGCCTATGGTATATTTTCACCCACACAATTAGCCGAATTTGTACGAGAGCAGATACACGCTCTGCATGGTCTAATAGCTGCTATTCCTGGTGATGAAGGGCATCAATCTTCGGAAATTCTTTTTTGTGGTGAGATAAGTGTAACAACGCAGCAAGCACTCTATACGCAACTACAGATGCAAAGTCTCTTTTTGAATAATGCACAATCAACGCGCCACGCCAACGTTCTTGCCTCACTTGCGTTCCAACGGTGGCAAGATGGAAAAGTTGACGACCCGTTGTTACTCGAACCGCTCTATTTGCGGCGTCCTTCAATCACCACAAGTACGAAAAAACGACCTTTACTTGGCTCTTTGTCATCGCGACCTACGGACCAACGTAATACAGAAAGGGAAGAGGGTGCGGTACGCCATTGACCAAATGATTATGAGTGATGTGCCTCGCGTTGTCGAGATCGAACGTCTAGCCTATCCATCGACCTGGCCACCCAGTGCTTATCGTAAGGAGTTACAGGATAATCGCTGGGCGCACTACATTGTGTTGCGCGACAAACACATTGCGGAAGAACGCGCAACGGTGCCACCACAGGAAGTCGAGAAGCCGCGTAGAAATCGCCTATTTCCGCTCTCTCTTCTGCCCAGTCGTCCCACGATCATAACACCTTCACCAGAACTCGAGTCCATTATTGGCTTTGCTGGCTTATGGCTGATGGTTGACGAGGCGCATGTCACGACGATTGCCATGCATCCAGGCTTTCGTCGTCGTGGTCTGGGTGAGTTTATGCTTGTAAGCTTAATTGACATCGGCTATACTATCGGCGCAAAGTGGGTTACACTGGAAGCGCGTGTCTCGAACAATACCGCGCAAAACCTGTATCACAAATACGGTTTTCGCGAGGCTGGTGTTCGCCATCGTTACTACAGCGATAACCAGGAAGACGCGGTGATTATGTGGACCGATGAGATCAATTCCCCCGCTTATAAACAGAAGTTCCAGGATTTGAAAACGGCTCTCTATCAGAAATTGGAAGCACGATAAATAAAGGTATAACAGAACGTCTATGCTCGTACTTGGTATTGAAAGCTCATGCGACGAAACGGGAGCCGCCATCGTAAAAGATGGCCGCTGGCTGCTCTCTAATGTCGTTGCCTCACAAATTGATATTCACAACCGCTATGGTGGGGTCGTGCCAGAGGTTGCGTCACGGCAACAACTGGCGTCGATTCTTCCTGTGGTTGAGACTGCACTGGAACAATCGGGATGTTCGTGGAACGAGATAGACGCGGTTGCCGCAACGTATGGTCCTGGCCTTGCTGGTTCGCTGCTGGTTGGTCTTACCGTTGGCAAGACGCTGGCTCTTGCTCGTAACCTGCCCTTTCTTGGCGTCAATCACCTTGAAGCACATATCTACGCTAACTGGTTACGACGCGGTGTCGCGCCACAACCATTGTTCGAGAATAATTGGAGCTATCAAGCAGGCGACCCGCACTTCCCTCTCATGTGTCTCGTTGTTTCGGGGGCACACAGCGAACTGGTGCTTGTGCGCGATCACGGACAATACGAATTGCTAGGACACACTCGCGATGACGCTGCAGGTGAGGCGTTCGATAAAGTTGCACGTATTCTCGGCCTCGATTACCCTGGTGGTCCCGCGATACAAAAAGCAGCACAACTGGCCGAAGATGAGCTGCTGAAACAGCAACGCCCTATTGCGCTTGCACGTAGTACCTATCGTCTTCCGCGTGCTTGGTTGCGTGGTACCTACGATTTCAGCTTCAGTGGCCTCAAGACTGCCATGCTACATCTTGCCGAAGGTGTGACCGCGAACACACACACAGAAGCGGAGAGCGAAGGTAAGCAGGTGAGTTATTATACACGCATGGGAACACAGATTGCCGAGGCGGGTCCGACAAGCATCCCTCTCCTTGCGGCGGGCTTTCAAGAGGCAATCGTGGATGTGTTGGCGGTAAAGACACGGCTTGCCGCGCAAGAATATCAGGTGAAACAGGTTGTACTTGCTGGCGGCGTTGCAGCAAACGTGAGCTTACGGCAACGTATCGAGCAAGAACTGCTGCCGCTTAATATACAACTCAGCTATCCTCCCATTGAATTTTGCACAGACAATGCCGCGATGATCGCGGGAGCCGCCTTTTTTCATCTCGCGCGTGGCGAGCGACACGGCCTTGATCTCGACGTAGACCCTGGATTGAGTCTCCCTTTCAAGAAATGAGGAAAACACATGGCCCAACCAAAAGCCTATGCCCTGGGTATCGACCTGGGAGGAACCAAAACCCTTGCCGCAGTTATTGACATAACCACTGGTGAGGTTGTTGCCTCGGCCCGCAAACGCACTCGTGCGGAACGTGGACAAGACTTTGTATCGCAGCGCACCATCGAACTTGCAACCGCGGCGATTAGCGACGCTAACCTCCCTGAAGGAACAGAAATTTTAGCTATCGGCGTTGGTGCTGCTGGACAGATCGACCGCAAAAATGGTGTTGTTGTCGATGCACCTAACCTCGGTGTTCATGATATGCAGCTTGGCTCTATTCTTGGTAATCAGTTTGGGAAACCCGTGTATGTGGGCAATGATGTCGAGGTAGCGGCTCAGGGTGAATATCTCTTTGGTGCAGGCAAAGGCTATAACAACTTTGTGTGTATGTTTGTCGGCACAGGTATCGGCTCTGGCATTGTGCAGAACGGCAAGTTGTACACCGGTCTATCGGGAACTGCTGGCGAGGTCGGACATATGACCCTCGTCGCTGATGGACGCATCTGCGGCTGTGGTAGCCGTGGCTGCCTGGAAGCCTATGCCTCCCGTACCGCCATCACAAAGTCCATTATGGCCGAAATCCATCACGGACGCGCCTCTATTCTCTCCGACGATGCCTTGAAGCAATTGAAAGAGGGCGAAACGATCATCCGTTCCGGTATTCTCGCCAATGCTATCCAGCAAAAGGACGAACTTGTCACCGAAATGATCTTAGAAGCTGCGAACTATCTGGGTTATGGTATCGCGTCTGTCCTCAACTTCTACAATCCCGATGCGGTCATCCTCGGTGGTGGTGTCATCGAGGCTATCGACTTGCTCTATGAAACTGCTGTACATCGTGCGCGAACTACCGCCCTGACTGCGCCCGCGAAAAAGACACCCATTCTCCGAGTTAAGCTCGGCGACTTCTCGGGCGTTGTAGGAGCCGCCTGTCTGGGCGCGATGGCGACAGGGTATCAATTCTCCTGATGATTGATGGCTCGTATGTGATGGTCCCTACGAAACCTTATGGTATGGACGTTGGCCGTATATTGGAAAAATGACCAGGAAAGGATACGTACCATGCAGGAAGAGTCACCCCACATTGATGTGCGGTCTCTACAGAGCAACGATGCTTCCGCACTGCACGCTATCGACTATAGTTTCGAGACAGACCGTATCTACGCACTCCATGTACAGAATAAGCTCCTGGCTGGTGAGCAAGATGAGAGAAATGAGAGGATCGCTTTTTCCTTTGAACTGATCGAAACTCCTGTCGATCCACCGCTGTACAAAAATTATCGTGAGCGCGAAGACACATTGGCAGACGTTGAGGCAAAGCTTCGCAATTGTGAAGGTGGCTATGTCGCCTTCGCTGCTGGCGAGATGGCGGGTGCGATTCTCCTGCATGTCGAAGAGTGGCGTTCGGTTGTGCGTATTGAAGACCTGATCGTGGGTCATCAATACCGTCGCTACGGCATTGGCTCGCTCCTCCTGAGTTGCGCTGCTGATTGGGCACGTAAGCGTGGTTGCTGGGCTGTTGTGTTAGAGACACAGACCATCAACTATCCTGCTATTCAGTTCTATCTACGAAACGGCCTGGAGATATGGAGCATCAACCAGCATTTCTATCCTCCCGGACCTGTGGAACACGAGGTAGCCATTCACATGGGTAAACGGCTGATCTCGTCGCAGTCCTCTTAGAATAATCATAAAACAGGGACACATTTTTATCCTATAAGGATAAAAATGTGTCCCTGTTTTATACTACACCTTTTCTGCAACCGCGATTCCCTCTAGCTTTGTGAACAGTGGTGCAGGTGTTGGCAGGGTGGCTCCTGCTGGCACACGTCCAAGATGCCAGAACATCTGACTGGCCTCGCCCTCAAAACCGAGGTACTCATGCAGCTTTTGTGATGAGAAGGGTAGATACGGACTCAGCATAGTGTGCAGGCCGCTAATGACCTGTAGCATCACGTAGATTGAGGTACCTGCCGCCTCGCGGTCAACCTTGATCTGTTTCCAGGGTGCTTGCTCATCCAGGTAACGGTTCGCGGCACGCGCCACCGACATTGCCGCGTTCAAGCCATCTTTCATGTGACAGAGAGCGATATTGTGACCAACTAAGCCAAGACCGCGCTCGACCTCAGCCAGAATTTCGCGGTCCGCCTCACGCAACGTTCCTGGCTCTGGTACAACGCCACCGAACTTGCTTTGTAGGAAGGTCAGTGTGCGATGGACGGCGTTGCCATAGGTGGCGACCAGTTCGTCGTTATTGCGGCGTATCAGCTCGTCATAGGTGAAGTCGGTATCACGTCCCTCTGGTGCTGTTGCCGAGAGATAATAGCGCAACGCGTCGGCACTATAACGATCCAGCACGTCAGGTGTCCAGATGACATTGCCCCGGCTACTCGATGCTTTAGCACCGCTCATTGTCATAAACTCGTTTGCGGGCACATCGTAGGGTAGGTTGCGATCTCCGTAGCCGATCAACATGGCGGGCCATATAATGGCGTGGAAAGGAATGTTGTCCTTGCCGATAAAGTAATAAGACTTTACGGGAGGCTCAACTCTTCCAGGTATCCACCAATCTTGCCATGCGTCCGGTGTGCCCTGTAACTCAGCCCACTCTACTGAGGCCGAGAAGTAACCAATCACAGCATCGAACCAGACATAGATGCGCTTGTCTTCATAACCTGGTAGAGGAATTGGCACGCCCCAGTCCAGGTCGCGTGTGATGGCTCGCGCACGTAGCCCTTCCTTGAGCCAGTTCATGACGAAGCCAAGCGTATTGTGTCGCCAGTGATCCTTCTCTTGTGAAAGCCATTCCGTCAAGGGCTGCTGCAGCTTTGGCAGGTCCAGGAAAAAATGTTCAGTGGGCCGTATCTCCAGAGTGCTATCTTTACTGCCACACAACCGACAAATTGGATTGATGAGGTCAATGGGGTCGAGAGTGTGTCCACAGTTATCACATTGATCGCCGCGTGCCGCGGGATAGCCACAGTTTGGGCATGTGCCCTCGATGTAGCGATCCGGCAAGAAGCGATGGTCGGTCGGACAGTAGGGCGACTGCATTATATCCTTGAAGATATAGCCTTTTTCATAGAGCTTCAAGAAAAAATCCTGTGTGATGCGGTAGTGATTGGCTGTATCCGTCTCCGTGTAGAGGTCCCAGGACATCCCCAAACGCTCCCATACATCGAGGATTTGTTTGTGGAAGCGAGCGATAAATTCGCGTGGTGAAATGTCCTCACGCTCGGCATCGATCAGAATAGGTGTGCCGTGTTCATCACTACCTGAAACCATCAGGACGGAGTTTCCAGCCATGCGGTTATACCGTGCAAATGTATCAGCAGGCAGGTATGCGCCGACAATCTGCCCGACATGAGTAGGGCTTTTGGCATACGGCCACGCGACGCAGACGAGTATATGTTCATTCATTTTTGTGATCTCCCTTACAAAAAAAGGGTAGCGTAGTTGCGTTGGAGGGCTATTCGACCTTCGTCCCATCACCAACACTTCAATAGGTCGAGTCGAGGCAAACATGAAGCTATTATAACAAGAGAAGCCAGCGTGGGCAAGTACGCCTGTATGATTATCTTTCGTAGGGGCCTTTCTTTAGAACGCCCTCGTCCCCATTGACCACGTTTCCCAGCCATTGGGTATGCCCCTCAATTCTTGCCAATAGGGTGTTTCGGCACGAGGGCGTTCTAAAGAAAGGCCCCTACGACGTATCCATATTGAATTTCAAAGCGCAGAATCTGGTCCCTACGAAGTTCTGTCACATTCCCACATAGCGCGTATAAACAGAACGCGCTACCTGCTCATCATCAGTCCCTTTGATGATTGCACGCGCGTCGGGGAAGACGGTGATCTCATAGCCATCAACGGTGCAGCGCAACAAAAATTCGTTATAATGAACCTCGCTCACTGGTGCGAGCCTTTCCGCGAGTGTTGCGAAATCCATGCGAACGCCACGTTTCCCTGTTCCGCGCACCTGTACAGCATTGCGGCCACATAAACTGGTGCTACTGGTGCCACTGAGCGCATCCAGGAATTCATAGCGATGGTGCCCGCAGGATGGACAATCGGGCTGGCGCGGAAGTTCAAGTCGCTCAAATGTATTCTCCCACACGTCCATCCATACCATTGCGCGGCTTACCTTCTCACTTTTGAGCAATATTTTCAATGCCTCAGTCGAAGCAATACCCGTTATTGCCCCTACTATGCCGTTCAATACTCCTGCTGTATCACAGGTGGGCGTTGTACCAGGCATTGGCATTTCGGGGAAGACGCAGCGTAGACAGGGCGTATCCTCCGGTAGAACGTTCATGGTGACACCATATGAGGCAATGACGCCGCTGTAAATCCAGGGACGGTGATGTTTGACACAGACATCGTTGAGCAGGTAGCGCGTCTCGAAGTTGTCTGTTGCGTCGAGTACAATATCGCTTTCTCGCACCAGAGACTCGATACCATCGGCGTTGATATCTTCCACGAGTGCCTCGACCTGTACCTCGCTATTGACCTTACGTAGTTTCTCTGCCGCCGCAATCGCCTTTGGTAGGTGGCGGGTCACATCGTCTTCGTCGAACAATATTTGTCGCTGCAGGTTGTTCATTTCGATGTAGTCACGGTCTGCGATCACCAGACGCCCCACTCCAGCGCGGCATAAGTTATTTGCCAGCACCGTGCCTAATGCACCGCAGCCGATAATGGTGGCGGAGGCTGCATGGAGGCGTTCCTGTCCTTGCTTCCCAATTGGTCCAAATAACGTCTGTCGTGAATAACGGTCAAGCATACATTTTCTCCCTCGTGCAGCCTGTAAACATAGCGTCTTTCTATTTTAACATACTACGTCTCAAAAAAATTTCTTTGCCTTGCATGAAAGTGTGTAGTGTGTCGATAGTAGTGTATAGGGGAGTCGTACCAGACATTGATTCCGACAAATTCATTCTGTAGGGGCCTTCTTCAGAACGCCCTCGCCTTCATCAACCATGCAAGCAGGGATTGAAGGATGGAATCAATGGATGGAAAACGTGGTCAATGGGGACGAGGGCGTTCTGAAGAAGGCCCCTACCCCACAAATGTCTATAGCGGGAAAAATTAGTTGGCAGCAACACATAACTGTGTTACAATGCAGTCAGTGGGTATAATGCCTTTTCTGAAATCTGTAACCGTATATGTGCAGGGCTTGGAGAGAGGCGACCTATGAATAGCGGGAATGCGATGAAAACAGTATTGGTCATTGACGATAATCCGACCATCGTAGAACTTATCAAGTATGCTGTAAACCTTCAAGGTGAATATAACGTTATCGTTGCTTATGATGGTGTACAAGGTCTGGAGCGTATCTATGCTGATCGTCCTGATTGTGTGATTGTCGATGTGAAGATGCCACGCATGGATGGGTACCAATTGGTACGTTGTCTGCGTGGTGATGCACGAACAGCCGATACTCCGTTAATCATTCTTAGTGCGATGACACGCGAAGAAGATCAGATGACCGGTATGCTTTCCGGTGCAGATGAATACTTGACGAAGCCGTTTAAGCCGAGTGCCTTGAACGCTACTATCGAGAAGGTATTACGTCTGACGTCAGATGATCGTCAACGTCGTACTGAACACTTTGTACAAACTCAGGCGGAGCGCGATTAGACAAGCGCATAGTCAGATAGGAACCAATGTACAGCATCTGTCGTTCTCAATAATGAACGCGATGAGCCTGTTACACTAATCAAGGATGTCAGGTGAGCTAAAAATCGTGCATAGGTTACATATTCTGTTCGTAGACAATGATGTACAGTCTTGTAGGAAAGTACAACAGACGCTTCGTGATACTTTTGTTGTCACCTGTGTCATGTCGCTTGCAGAGGCGAAGCAGATGCTTGAAGCTCCGATACCACCTGACATGCTCATTACCGAGGTCCTGCTTGCTGACGAGAGCGGACTGGACCTTTGCCGCTCTATTCGTACTGGAAGAGAGTCACTACAAAAACTGCCCATCATGCTGCTCACGTCGCTTATGACACTACGTGATAAAGTGCGCGGTTTTGAGGCCGGTGCCGACGATTACGTAGTAAAGCCATTTGATGGTCGTCATTTCATTACTCGTATCAAGCTACTGGCACGCATCAAACATCTTGAACCACGCACAAGTTCGTAAATACTCACCTACAACGAAACGACAACGGCGGCAAGTTCTTTGCCGCCGTTGTCGTTTCGTTGTAGGTTTATTTATCCTGGGAAGTGGCAGGCCGCATAATGGTGCGGTTGTTTTTCCTCTAATGGAGGAATAACTTCGCGGCATATTGCCTGTGCCTTCCAGCAGCGGGGGTGAAAATTACAGCCGCTGGGAGGATTCACTGGACTTGGCACGTCGCCTTCCAGGATGATACGTTTGCGCTTGGCCTCGATCTTGGGATCAGGGACTGGAATAGCTGAGAGCAACGCCTGTGTGTATGGGTGCAAGGGCATTTTATACAACTCTTCACTATCCGAGAGTTCCGCTACACGTCCCAGATACATCACCGCAATACGGTTACTGATGTGTTTCACAACCGAGAGATTGTGCGCCACAAACAGATAGGTAAGGCCGAACTTCCCCTGCAAATCTTGTAGTAGATTGAGTACCTGTGCTTGAATCGACACGTCGAGGGCCGAGACTGGCTCATCAGCAATAACTAATGATGGGCGCAGTGCCAGGGCGCGTGCAATGCCAATACGCTGACGCTGACCACCACTGAACTCGTGTGGGAAGCGGTTGACAAACTTGGGATTGATACCCACCGTTTGCAGGATATCTGCGACCTGCTCTTTAATTGCTCCCTCTTTGCCACGATTGAAATTCTCTAGCGGCTCAGAAACTACCTGTCCCACTGTATAGCGTGGGTCGAGCGAACTGAAAGGGTCCTGGAACACCATTTGCATCTTTGCACGTTCATGGCGAATTTTTTCAGAGGACATCGTTGTTAATTCATTTCCATCGAAGACAACGCTACCCGCCGTTGGTTTGATGAGTTGCAAAATGGCGCGTCCAGTGGTGGACTTGCCACAGCCGCTTTCACCAACCAGCCCCAGTGTCTCGCCGTGTCGTACAAAGAGATCGACGCCATCGACTGCTTTGACGTTGGCAACCGTGCGACCAAGAATGCCACCTTTGATGGGGAAGTGAACTTTGAGTCCCTTTACATCAATGAGCGTTGTGCCCGCTACATTCCCAGGTTTTTCTACTTGTTGTACCATATCTCTTCCCCTTAATTTGGATAGAAGCACGCGGCTAATTGTTCGCCACGTCCAACGGACATCAACTCCGGTCTCTCCTCGCGACAACGATTCTGCACTTTAGGGCAGCGTGGAGCATAAGGGCAACCGACAGGTGGGCTGATGAGGTCGGGCGGTTGACCAGCGATAGGCGTGAGCTTTGAGCCTTTTCCCTCGTGGAGCTTAGGGATCGAGTTAAGTAGACCGACTGTGTATGGATGCGCTGGAGTCTCAAAAATCTGTTCTACGGGAGCGGTCTCCACAACGTGACCTGCATACATCACATTGACGTGCTGGCAGGTCCCAGCAACGACACCGAGATCGTGTGTAATCAGCATGACGGCGGTGCCAAACTCCTGCGAAAGCCCCTTCATCAGTTCCAGCACCTGCGCTTGAATAGTTACGTCTAGGGCGGTGGTCGGTTCGTCTGCAATGAGTAGTTGTGGATTACATGCGAGCGCAATAGCGATCATCACGCGCTGACGCATACCACCACTAAACTCATGTGGATAGTTCTTAGCACGACGCTTGGCATCAGGAATACGTACAAGATCGAGCATCTCGACCGAACGCTGCCATGCCTGATCGTTGCTCACATCTTTGCGGTGTCGCTTGACCGTTTCCGCGATTTGAAAACCAACATTAAAGACAGGATTGAGTGATGTCATCGGGTCTTGGAAAATCATCGAAATCTTACTGCCGCGCAGTTCGCTTAATTCTTCCAGGTTCTTGTCTAAAACGTTTTCGCCATTGAAGCGAATCTCACCACTCACGATTTTTCCTGGAGGTGCTGCGATGAGGCGCATTACAGAAAGTGCCGTCACGCTTTTCCCGCAACCGCTTTCTCCGACAACACCGAGTGTTTGCCCAGGTTTAATCGAAAACGTCACATCATCAACGGCTTTCACAACGCCACTGCGGGTGTAAAAGTAGGTTTTCAGGTTGTTTACTTCCAGCAAATTTGCTGCCATGTTATTCTTTTCTCCGCTTCCTAATCTTTTGCGCGTGGGTCGAAGGCATCACGTAGGCCATCGCCGAGGAACGAGAACGCGAGTACAATGATGGTCAAGGTTACGGCAGGTACCATAATCTGCCATGGGTACACATCTATGACACCCTGAGCATCGTTAATCATGAGACCGACACTTGAGCCAGGGGTTGACACACCAAGACCGAGGAAACTCAGACCAGCCTCGGCAATGACAGTATTGGCTATATCAAGTGTGGCGGCTACGACGACGATGTTGAAGAGGTTGGGGACAATGTGGCGCGTAATGATACGCAAGTTGCTTGTTCCTGATGTACGCGCCGCCTCGATAAACTGCTGCTCTTTCAGTTGTAGGGTCTGTCCACGCACGAAGCGTGCCATGAGCGGCCAGCCGACAAAGGCAAGGGCGACAGAGACCACGAGTAGACGTGCATTGCCATTCGCGCCAAGCACAGGAATTTTGCTGAGGGGGTCGTCAAGGCTGGGGCCGAAGATACCGGCAACGAGAATAACAAAGAGCAAGCCAGGGAAGGCAAACATAACGTCGGTGAAGCGAGCAAGGAATTGGTCAACCCAACCACCAAAGAAACCAGCGCATACACCAATGAAGATGCCCAATGTAACATTCACGACCTCAACAGCGAGTGCTACAAACAGGGAGATGAGCATACCCTGCATCAAACGAGCCAGAATGTCGCGCCCGATGCCATCGGTGCCCAACCAGTTGCGAGATGTTGGCAACTCGTTCTGGTGATCTAAGAACTGAACGAATGGGCTGTGGTATTGATCTGGTCCAACACGCTGTCCCGTGATTACATTTGTCACCTGTCCCCCAATATGCGTGTAAATGACGGGGCCGATGAGAGGGAGGACAATAAACAGAACAATGATGGAAAGACAGACCATCGCTCTTTTATCACGCCGTAACCGCTGTAGCGAATCTTGTAATGGTGTTGTCGTCTTTTCATGTGCTTTAACCGTTTGATTATCAGAAGGTACATTAGTGTCGAATTTGATGCCATCCTGCGCCTCGGTTTGTGCATCCAGGGTACCCGGCATACTGAAAAGTTCTGCTCCGCGTGGTCCTATGCCTGCATCTGGTGACATGAAGCTAGAAGCAGTATCGGTGTTTTTGTCTTTGGTATCCATCTTTTTGCATGCTCCTTATTCAGCTTTAATGCGTGGATCAACAACGGAGTACAGAAGGTCGGCAATGAGATTGCCCAGCACGACAGCAATGGCGAAGATAACGCCAGTTGCTTGAATGACGGTATAATCACGGTCGTTGATGGCGTTGAGCGCGATCTGTCCGATCCCTGGGACGTTGAAGATAACCTCGATGAAAAACACACCCCCGACGAGCGTGGCGAGGGATGTGCCGAACACCGTAACCAGTGGAATCATGGCGTTACGCAAGGCATGGCGATAGTTCACAGCCGATTCCTTCAGTCCTTTTGCTCTAGCTGTGCGAACATAGTCCTGGCGCAACACTTCGAGCATGGTGGTACGCGTCAGGCGAGCAATGAATGCGAAGCCAGCCGCCGCGAAAACGAGAATAGGACCTATCTTGTACGTCAGGTCTGTGAGCGAATATTGCCATGCATTGCCCCAGCCCGCCACCGGCCAGTGACTGTGCGTGGCATGGTCTAACTGCACTATAAGCACCTGGAGGAAGACGGCGAGAATGAAGGATGGTAGCGAGTATAGGATGAGCGATACGCTCATGCTCCCTGTGTCGATCCATGTGTTCGCACGAAGGGCAGCAAGAATGCCAACGGGAATACCAATTAAGAAAGTGAGAATCAGACCCCATAAGCCCAATTCGGCGGAGACCGGTATGCCCGGCTTGAGAACTTCTATGACCGGTGTTTCCTGAAAATAGTACGAATCGCCGAAGTTAAATCTAAGTAGTTGTGATACATAATTAAAGTACTGCTGGTACCAGGGCAGATCCAGGCCATACTCATGTTTGAGACGAAGATAGGTGTGGATCTCGAAGTGATTTCCCAATAAGTTTCTGATGGGATCACCCGGAGCAAAATAGCCTAAAATGAACGTAATGAATGTAACTCCTAGGAGTACAAAGAGGAGGCCGATAAACCTCTTAATGAAGAATCCAACCATGCGATTACCTCCACGCTGTGTTCGAGGCCAAATGGGACATTTCAAATTAAATGGTACATTTGTCAAGCGATAAATGGTCGTCTTGTCAGTCACACATCTTTCTTTGTCTCGCTTTCCTCCTCTAAAATTGGCACTGATAGAGCGAAAAGCTATGAATCCCTGAAGAAAGATACTAATGAGATTGACTTTCATGTATTCTATGTGAGACTCACTACATTGTCAAGTAAATAGCTAAAATTAAGGAGAGTATGTCATACGGGATTGTCTGTAACAGGATGTATACCGTCCCATGATCGCGATATCGTGGCTACAAAAACGATTGTTCTTGTAGCCACGATACAGTATCTATTGGACGTTTGCGTTGGCGCAGGTTGGGTCGGTCGAGATGTAGACGTTCGCCCACACTTCTGGGTTGACCAGTTCTTGAGCATTGTCTTTGTATCCAACCACACACGATTTACGCATGATTTGTATGGCTTCCTGGTCGGTTGGCAGCCATACAACATCGTTGATCAACTGCTGCTCAGCGGTGTTGTATTGTTGCGTGCGTGCGTTCGCGTTAGAATTGGAGTCAGCCGTTCGCAACATCTGCTGTGTCTGCTGTTGCTGAGTACTGTCTGCACTATTGTTCTGGCCGTAGTTCTGGTTGTTGTTCGGTGAACCCTTGTCGAACTGAAGCGTTGTATAATCTTGCGCGTCGGGGTAGTCCGCGATCCAGTCGATGCGCCAGAATGCAATGCCTTTAGGGTTGTTGGTGGCAGCGGTGATATCACTGAGCAACTGGTTGAAATCTTCGTCACGGAATTTGACAGTTACCCCGAGATTGGTCTGCAACATTTGCTGGACCGCAGCAAACTCGTTGCGGACATCTGTACTACCCGATGAAGCACTGTAGATTGTGATAGGTGGAAGGCTAGCAATGGTCATGCCCTCTTCCTGTAACCCTTCTGTCAACAACTGTTTGGCTTTGGTCGGGTTGCCAGCCGTACTGGTTGTTCCATCAGGACCTTTGAGGCTATCGAAGTAGCCAGGCATGCCCTTTGGCACAATGTGATTGCTGGCGATGTGAGTGTCCTTCCACACCGAATGGGCAATCTGGTCTTTGTTAATCGCCAGCGCGAATGCCTGGCGTACTTTGATATTGTCAAATGGCTTGACAAGGTAGTTCATCGAGTAGTAGTTGATCCAGAGCTGGGGAATGTTGTGGTATTCGTTCGTCAACTGTTTCGCTGCTGCAAGTTGCGCTGACGGCACGCCGGAGGTATCTACTGCTCCCGTCTGATATGCCTTGTACAAGGTATCGCTGGACTTGTAGAAAGGGAAGATGATCTCCTTCAACTGCGGCTTGTTGCCGTAGTAGTGAGGATTTGGCACAAACACAATCTGCTGACCACGAGTGTACGTCTTGACCATGAAGGGACCAGAACCCCCCAAGCCTTCGGACAGGTGGTCGGCAAACTTGGCACCATATTGGTCGATGAGCTTTTTCTCGATCACATAGGAGGACGGATAGCTCAATGCATCAAGGAAATAGGCGGCTTTTGCAGTGGTGGCGATGACAACGGTGTTGTCGTCGGGAGTCGTGATGCTATCGCCGATAACTGTCTTGATCTTACCCGCGAGCAGTTTGTCGGAGTCCTTGATGAGGTTGAGATAGGCACCAGCGGTACCTGATTTGGTTGCTGGCTGTAGTGCTCGGTCGATGCTATACGCCACATCTTTCGATGTTAACGGTGTCCCGTCGCTGAAGGTCAGATTCGGTTTCAGCTTAAAGGTGTATGTGGTGCCATCAGCACCAACGTTATAGCTCTGTGCCAGTTCGCCTTGAATGTTCAGGTTGGGGTCAAGTTCTACGAGTCCAGTAAAGACGAGGTTGATGGCGTTGATAGAGTGTCCATCAGTCACCAGTGCTGGATCAAACGTCTTGATGTCTGCGAGACCACGTACAGAGTACGCATCGACAAATACCTGTTTGTTATCAGCAGCTTTCTGTGCATTACCTGATGTGTTGTTGCCTGTTCCCCCGCTGCCACCACATGCAACGACGAGCATGGATAGCAGACACAGGAATGTAGGCAGAATACCGAGGGTAAGTTTCTTCTTGCCTGATCGCATTTGAGACTTCTCCTTGTTCTGTAAAGAACGCTAGTGACGCTCTACGAGACGAAATAAGATGTATGTGATCGCTTCTCATCGACATTCCAGAGAGAGTTTGATGTCTTCGATAATGCTGACCTATAAAATACGTTCCCTTTTTGTAAAACCTCACGGCTTGCAGGAGACCCGTAAGGGTCTCCTGCAACTTTATTGCAAAAAAGAGGAGGATTGTGATGGACGCTATCCACTCCAAGCCTCCTTATGGGTGAACGGTTGCGTTTGCACAGTTCGGATCGGACGAAATGTAGACGTTGGCCCAGGCCGATGGATAGACCTGAGTGTTCGCTGTAATTACCGCACCAACAACACATGGCTTGGTTAGTCGTTGTGAAGCCTGTTGAAACTCTGGTAGCCATGCCACATCATTGACCAACTGCTGCTCAAGCGTGTTGTACTGCTGAATGCGCCCATTGGGATCGGTAACATTAGCATCGGCTGCTTCCAACTGCTGTTGTACAGTTTTCTGAGCCGCGCTTGTGGCACTATTGTTCTGACCATAGTTCAGGTTATTTTGTGGTGAGCCATTGTCGAACTGGAGCGTCGTGAAGTCCTGTGCATCAGGATAGTCAGCACCCCAACCTAGTCCCCATATGCCAATACCTTTAGGGTTATTCGTAGCATTAGTGGTGTCACTTAGCAACTTGTTGAAGTCTTCGTCAACGAACTTGATGGTTATACCCAACGCCGACTGCCACATTTGTTGCTCTGCTGCGAACTCGTTGCGTAAGTCGGCACTACCTGCTGAAGAGACATACACTGAGACCGTGCCCAAACTTGCGACGGTCATACCATCTTCTTGTAGTCCTTCAGTGAACAACTGCTTCGCTTTGGTTGGGTTGCCAGCTGTGCTGGTTGTGCCATCGGGACCTTTGAGATTCGCGTCGTAGCCAGGCATGCCTTTAGGAACAATGTGGTTGGTCGCGATCTGCGAGTCCTTGTAGATGGAATGCACGATCTGGTCTTTGTTCAGTGCCAATGCGAATGCCTGACGAACCTTGATGTTATCGAAGGGCTTGACGAGGTAGTTCATCGTATAGTACGAGATTGACAACTGAGGGGTATTGCGGAATTCGTTGGTCAGTTGTTTTGCAGTTGCAAGTTGCGCTGATGGAACACCTGTGTTATCGACGGCTCCAGTCTGATATGCCTTGTACATCGTATCTAACGACTTATAGAAGGGAAAGATGACTTCTTTCAGTTGTGGTTTGTTGCCATAGTAGTGGGGGTTTGGAACGAAGTCGATCTCTTGTCCACGTGTATACTTCTTGACCATGAAAGGACCAGAACCACCGCCACTGCCATCACCCAGGTGATCGGTAAATCTTGTACCATATTGGTCGATGAGCTTTTTCTCAACAACGTAGGCATCCTGATAGGTCAAGGCGTCCAGGAAGTAGGCTGCCTTCTTCGTTGTGACAATGACAATGGTATTGTCGTCAGGAGTTGTGATGCTATCGCCGATGATCGTCTTGATCTTGCCTGCATTCAGTTTGTCGGAGTCCTTCACTAGATTCAAATAGGTACCGGCAACGCCAGACTTGGTGGCGGGCTGTAGCGCACGGTCGATGCTGTACGCAACGTCTTTCGACGTTAACGGTGTGCCATCGCTAAACTGCAGGTTGGGCTTCAACTTGAATGTATAGGTTTTACCATCGGAACCTACTGAATAACTTTGTGCAAGTTCGGGCGTGATATTCAAGTTGTTATCCAGCTCTATGAGGCCCGTGAAGACCATGTTGATGGCATTCGCGGAGTACAAATCTGAATCAAGTGCAGGGTCGAACGTCTTGATATCTGATAAGCCCGGCACTGCCGCTGGATCGACGTATACTTGTTTGTTGTCTGCCGCTTTCTGTGGTTTGCTGCCATTGCCGTTGTCGCCATTGCTACCACCGCCACCACAGGCGACGATGAGCATGGATAGCAGACACAGGAATGTTGGCAGAATACCGAGGGTGAGTTTCTTGCCTGATCGCATTCGTGACTTCTCCTTGTTCTATAAGAACACTACATACGTTCCACACGTTTATATGGAACAATTGTCAGTATTATATGCATGAATGCATCGCGACGTTGCTGGTGACAATAAAAGACTTCGTGGCAAAGATCATATGCATTCAACCTCATCTGAGCGTACCTCGACGATACACCGTGTTAGGTAAGTGGTACAATTTGCCCCGAATTGACACTGTGTTCGGGGTGAGATGTATCCAGGAATACTGACTCTGTATAAAATACGTCCCCTTTTCATAAAATCTCACACAGAAGGAAGGAAATTTATAGAAAGAGAAAACAGGAACGCCATCATTTGCCCACGAGCAAATGATGGCGTTCCTGTTTTCTCTTTCTATTCGACTCTATAGATTGTGGCCCAATCGTCGGGTGGGACGATGCCCTGAGCGTTATCGACCATACCAACAATAGCGGAAGAGCGCAGAAACGTCGTCGTCACCTGCTCCATTGGTAGCCATGCGACATCATTGACAAGTTGCTGCTCAGCTTGCTGATAGGCACGTAAACGTGCGTCCTGTTGTGGATTTGCGTCTGCGGCCTCTAGCTGCTGTTGCGTCGCCTGTTGTTGCGTTGCTGTAGCACTGGTGTTTTGACCATAGTTCATATTATTGTTGGGGACGCCATTATCGAATTGCAATGTAAGCCAATCCTGTGGGTCTGGATATTCTCCTACCCATGCTAATCCCCAAAATTGCAGACCATTTGCGTTATTGGTTGCCGCTGTGACCCTATCGAGCAAGGTGTTGTAGTCGATTGGGTCCGGTGTTACTGTGATACCTAGCACTTTTTTCCACATTGTTGCCATCGCTGTGACCTCTGAATCGGCGTTTGTGACACCTGTTGCATAAGTTAACTGAATTGGTGGCACTTGTGCTGCACTTGACCAATGCTCTTCTTGTAGTCCCTGTTTGAACAATACCTGCGCCTTTTTTGCGTTACCTGTGAGGTTCTGTGTACCATCCGGTCCGGTCAGCGCGTTATTGTAGCCCGACATGCTTTTAGGCACGATATGATTGGTGGGTAGAACTGTTCCCTGCCATACTGAGTTCACAATGGCCGTTTTGTCGATAGCCAGCGCAAATGCCTGACGGATATGAATATTATCAAATGGTTTGACGAGGAAGTTCATCGTGTAGTAGTTGATCCATAACTGCGGTATCTGATAAAAATCGCTACGTTTCTTGTCACTTGCATAGGTTGCCTGTGGAACGCCTGTGGTATCAATTGTGCCATGCAAATACGCCTGGTACGCATCGTTCGCCTCGTGATAAAAAGCGAATCGTACATGTTGTAGTTGCGGTTTGGCGTTATAGTAGTTCTTGTTGGGCGCGAAGTCGATTTGTTGACCGTGAACATCCTGTGTTAAGACAAATGGACCTGCACCACCACCTTGCGTCAGGTGGTCGGTGAACTTCGCTCCATACGCCGTAATCAAACTCTTCTCGACTGTATACGAACATGTATACGTCAACATATTCAAAAAATATGCCGCCTTCTTATTTGTCACAAGAATCAGTGTCGTATCATCTGGTGTTTGCAGCGAGTCGTTGATAAGGGTTGTTGCTCTTCCTGCCAGGAGTTGGTCGGAGTCTTTAATCAAACCTAGATATAGTGGAGCGACCGTTGATTGTGTCGCTGGCTGAAGTGCGCGGTCGATGCTATAGGCCACGTCTTTCGACGTTAATGGTGTGCCATCGCTGAAGTGCAGATTTTTCTTGAGATGAAAGGTCCAGGTGACGCCATCGGCTCCTAAACTCCAGGAGTTCGCAAGCTGAGGATGTATTTGTAGCTTGTCGTCGAGTTGCACCAGACCAGTGAACATCATTTGTACTACACTGATAGATGCAGGATCATGTGCCAGTGCGGGATCGAGTGTATCAATATCGCTAAGTCCAACCTCTGGTACCGTATAGACCTGCTTATTCTGTGGTGCCTTCACCAGTTTTTTGGGGGCAGGTCCCCCAAAGACATCACACGCCGTGAACACGAGGCAGCCCAGACAGAGTATAACAAGAAATAATTTTATAGGTTTTTTTATAGGGAACACGACAGGGTTCTCCTCTAATATAGTGTTGTGTATGATGTTTGTGGAACACATCTTGTATGTATGACGAAGAACTGTAGGGGCCTTATTCTATAACGCCCTCGTCCCCATCGACCACGTTTCCCATCCATTGGGTACGTTCTTCAATAATCGTCCACATTGTGTATTGGGACGAGGGCGTTATAGAATAAGGCCCCTACAGCATCGCGCCTGATCTCCAGATCATTTGTGCATGTTCATAATTATGGCCCCTACAGACATTGTTATCTACAAATTCGAGACCAGCGCGTCGCGTTCACCGAAGGCGGCGGCACGGATGGCAACCTGTATGAAGATGTCGGCACTTGTATCGCTCAGTGTGTGAGGCCACGCGAGAAATTCTTCGCTTGCGGCCTGCACAATTTGCAGTGTATAGCCCTTGTCAAGGCTAGCATTGTTCTGGGCAGCGACAAGTCCAATGATAGCGAACAGGGCGCGCGTGTCGTAGTTCAACTTCATATAGCGATGTGCTGTTGTAAGTGCGCCAGCCGCATCATGTCCTGCTAATTGTGCTTTGAGTGTGTCTAGCTGAGCCGGTGCAATCAGGCCACCGCCGAGTACAGGTGCAGATGAAGCTTGCATTGTCGTTGGTGTATTATTTTGTGCTGCGATCTCTTTTCGTAATGCACTGACAAACGCGGCTGATGTAAACAGAAGTGGTAACACCTCGACATCTTGCACTTGCTGAAATGCCTGTCGTATTGCTGAGGCAAAGAGTAATCCCTGTGCCACGCGTACAAATAACGCTCGGTCGCCATCACCAACCAGACGCATCACATCGGCTGCGGCCAGGGAGATGACAGAGCTAACCGCTCGTGAGGATGCCTCGCCCTTCATTATGGCATCATAAACCGCCTGACACACCTGCGTCGTATCAGCGTCACCGAGGAGCAATTGATAGAGTGGAAGTGCGTTCTGGTTCTTTGGTGCAGAGACGCGTGTGCGGATACCCGCCATGTCATGTACCGGGTCTGTGGCGAACTCATGAACTGTCTTGACCCATTCAGGTGCAACGGAATCAGGGTGCAACGGTAAGTGTGGAGCGAGCCAGTGAATGAAGTCTGGGGTGCGGTCTCCCCACTCAACTGTGCCCAGTAACTGGAAGCCGCGCACCGCGAGCATGAATGGTCGTCCATCATCCTGGAACGTGGTCGCGACACTATCATAGGTGCGTACCTCCAGTGTACGGTAATCCGCGCCAGTGCCATAGAGTCCCAGGAGTAGACTTTCGACACGTTCTGCATCGTTTTTTTGCACCGCCTCGCGCATCGCGTCGTTCACGCTCCCCTTTTCTCCCAGGCCGCTAGGGAAGAAGGGTTCTGGATACGTATCATGTACTTGCTGACCTGCCCGAACCGCCGGAGCTGCCGCGAGCATGGCCTGTGCAAACAACGGTAGTGTACGTTCGCTACCTTGCTCCGTTCCCTCTAGTGGCTGTGGAATGGTGTGAACATAGCGACAGAGCATTGCGGCTGCGTCCAACATGAGTAGCGTTTGTCCCGTTGGATCGCCATGTGCAGCGATCAGTCCTATACGTCCGATCAGCACATCAGCAGACTCACCATGCGCGAGTAAGTCGCGTGCGGCTGCGATTATTGCGTTGTTGTCACCCGTGACTAGCGCGGCGACAAGTGATGATAAGTCGGCTTTCATCTCGATGGATGCCATATACTATACTCCTCTAAAATATTATTCTTGTAGTTCGCGGATTGCGCGTTCGATAGTAGGTATTTCCGCGTATTCTTCATCAAGTAGTTTATACGCCCGGCTCAAGTACAGTCCGGCGAGTTGTGCGCCCTTTGGGTCGGGGTCGGTAGCGGCTGCGACGAGTTGCGTTCCGCGATATTTCTCGGCAAGCCCGCTCACCATACGCTGCATGCGCTGTTGTGACTCATGAAGTTGCGCGGTGTCTTGCCCACCTATGGCATAACGGGCCATGCCAATTAACTTGCCTAATTCAGCGAGTTTTTGACGATCAGACATGGTTTGTAGCAGTAGCTCGTCGGCATCTACGTCGTCTAGCGGTTTGGACTCACCTGAAACGATGCTCCCAAATGAAGAGGGAAGCGACCTGAACGAAGAAATGTATTTCTCGTAAAGTTGCCCATATTCTTCACAACTTGTTGCTGCCATCTGTAAACGGCTACCCGCATCATTTCCACTCACTGTGCCGACCTCGCATAAGTCATCGTTGCGCCGCTCTGCAAGCAATTCGAGTTGTTCCATTGTCTTGCCCTCTTCCAACATAGGCGGAATAGGCATGCCTTTCATGCCGCTTCCTGCCTCACCCAGGTCTTCTGGTGACATCTGTGAGGTGAACATGGGGGGAAGGTATTTGGCTAGTGACATCGGAATTGGGGGAATAATACAGTAAGTACAATAAACGTCCCTCGGGTTACTTGTACTGCGTGCCACAAAGATGGCGTGACCTCTAGGTGTCTGTGCGTCGCCACGTAAGAAATGTATACTCATAACCGAAAACTCCTTATTGTTACAACCCTTTACGAATTTGCTTTAGTCGTTTTACGAAATCTTGATTGGAGAGCAGCTCTTCCTCTGTAACCTCATCGCCACTTGTCGGCATTGCTTCCTCGTATGCTTGCAGATGGCGGATAATTTCAGTGCTGCCAGCAATACGTACATAGTTTTGTAACAGCGTATGCGCCTGTTCGTCCTGGTTACGTCGTACATCGGTAATGGCCGTTTGTGCGTACAATTCGGCATATTGACGTAAGAACATGCTCCATTGTTGCGGCGTGTTCAAACTTTGCATCACACGCTCGACCTGAATAATAGCCTTTGTTTGCTCGTCACGCGCTCGCTCGAAGTCACCGCGTACCATGTAGATGCCCCCGCGTGCGGAACGTGTATCGACCACGCCTAATGGTCTGCGTTGCTGATGATACAACTTCAGTGCTTGCTCGGAAGTTTCTAACGCCTGCTCTAACTCTACTTTACCACGTTGTGCTAGTCCCTGCGTCAACAACGTATCCGCTTGTCCCAGCACGTCGCCCGCTTGATTGAAACGTACAAGAGCGGCCTCGCAATTTGCCAGCGTCTCGTCCCATTGTTGCTGACCGAGATAGACCTGGGCAATACCGAGAGCGGAGGAACCATCACCATCCACGCTCTCGACCTGTTGAAACTGGCGCCCCGCCGCTAAAAAGCTATTGAGAGCCGCCTCAAGCTCTTCGCGTGCCAGGCGTGTTTGTGCCAGACCGAGAAGAGCTTCTGCTGCCTGTAGCGGCTCCTGTTGTGCCTCGGCTTGTTCATGTGCCTCACTGAAACGCGCCTCCGCCTGTGTAAGCTCGCCTTGTGTGAACAGCAATTGCCCTCGTATGACTGATGCTAGTGGTGAAACCTGTGTGGCAATTGGATTTCTCTGTACCGCCTCTGCGGCCTTTACAAGGTGTCGATCCGCCTCTTTCAGGTCGCCAGTAAACAGGGCAACACGAGCCAGTCGTACTTCGGCCTGTGCTAGAGGAGTGGCACTTATAAATTCACCCAGTTCTGCAATACGTGCCTCGGCATCTTCATACGCGCTCTTTGCCTGCCCTAGTTGCCCCTGTTGATATAGTACGTCGCCGATTCCCAACAATGCTCTCCCTTCAAGGCGAGAATTGTGGAGTGCGTGAGCCTGTGTACGGCCTTCGTCCAATGTTTGCAGTGCGCGTTCCAGGAAGCCCCGGTGTAGCTGCAATTCGCCTAACCCTATCGTTGACTCAGCCTGTCCCATGCGATGCGCTACAGCTTTGAACGTTCGTAAGGCGCGATCCATGATGGAATTTGCATACGACAGTTGTCCGCGACGCAGGTTAACCTCTGCGAGTAAGCGGTTTGCATGAGCTGTACCAAGAGCATTACGCTGATCGCTATAGAGTTGACCAGCAGCCTGCGCTCCAATCAGTGCCTGCTCGACACTGCCCTGGAGAAAACTTACCTCTGCTAAACCGAGATTAGCATCAGCCTGCCCTAGCTCGTATTCGAGTCCCTGTGCTGTGCTAAATGTCTCGGAGAGGAGTGTCGAGGCTTTTGAGAGTTGTTCCTGGTCAAGATAGATACGTGCCAGGCCAAGTTGTGCATCGATGGCACCAAAAGTATCGCGAGCAGTTTGGTAGACCTCTAGTGCCCGCTTGTACCCTTCTTCAGCCTCTGAAAATTGTCGCGCCATACGCTGTACATCTGCGAGACTACGACTGGCGTCGGCCTCGTGAATGCTATCGCTCGCCTCGTGAAAGTCACGCATGGCCTCCCGATAAAAGTCGGTGGCGTACTCAGTATTTCCACGTTGTAATGCAACGTGCCCTAATGCGAGTGCAGCATTGCCCTGCCCCTGTGCATTCTTGTTCGTGCGGTATAGCCCCTGTGCCATCTGGTAGGCATCCTGGGCACGGTCGAGCTGTGCGAGTTGCCGTTCGACGTGTCCCATTTCCAGCGTACTCTGCGCCTCGTTGAGTGGACGATGCGCTTCTTTGTAGAGTTTAATGGCGCGTTGGTAGCTGTTAATCGACTGTTCGAGCATATTGTTCTGACGTTGTACGTCGGCGATCAGGGCGCGGCTATCACCTGCACGTTTCATGTCTCCCAGCAAACGAAAGCGAATCTCGGCATCGCCGAACGCCTCGGATGCTTTTTCTAAATTGCCGTCGTTGTACGCTTCTAACCCTGTTTGCAGACGTTTCTCCGCCTGTTGCCGATCTTTCTCTTGCTTCTCAGTATCAGGTGTCGTCATTTCCTCTATCCTCATACCCTCTATGTTGGGAAGGTATTTTGCTCATTACGTATATTCTATATTACGGTAGGAGTCTTATTCTAAACCCTCGTTCCCATTGACCATTGCCCCTAACAATCAAATACGTTCTACAATTCTTGCTCACAGAATCTATCGCCGAAAAGGGTGTAATGAGGTAGTCGCCTACAATTGTGTGTATCGGCCTTCGTGTCTGTTTTTATTGTAGTGGGTACATGTCGGAATGTCAAAGATTCTCTGTTGCTGGTATAAGGCGTGTGATAGAATGGAGTGAACCTCCATAGTATACTATATGTTGGTCTTATTTCTAGTTTGTCAAAGGAGTGTATAGCGTGAACGAAGACACCCTTGCAAGTGTTGGACTTTTTTCTTCTTTAGATAAGAAAGAACTCCAGACACTTGCCACAAGTAGTCAAGAACGCACATACAGTGCAGGCACGAAGTTATTTTCTCAAGGTGATAGTGGTTCTGGCCTTTACATCCTGAAAAGTGGGAAGGTAAGCATCACTCAGGCCAGCGGACCAAATGGGGCAGAAAAAGAAATCAACACTGCTGAAGCGGGCGAAGCTCTTGGTGAAATGGCTCTACTCGATGACCAGCCACGCTCTGCAACAGTAACTGCTGTCGAGGATGTCACCGCTCTTTTGCTTCCGATATGGGAGTTTCGTGGCGTTGTCAAGGCTCACCCCGATATCGCGCTAAAGTTGCTGGCTGTCCTCAGCCGCCGCTTGCGTAAAGCGCAAGGAAGCGTCCAGGATTAGGAGAACATGGGGAACGGACGGGCGACCACAAGGGTCGCCCCTACTATACACAATAGGCGTCGGTACGCCCGTCATATGGTAGGGGCGACCCTTGTGGTCGCCCGTTGGTAATTGTCTCCAATTCGTCTTATTTGAACTGCTTAGCTCAGGTGGTGGGATTTGAATCGGTCTTTTCCCGGTTGAGGAGCGTCTGAATCTCCTCAAACATGGTCTCCACGTCACCGAAAGAGCGATACACACTGGCAAAACGAATGTAGGCGATCTTATCCATGTGCCGGAGGTGTTCCATCACGAGTTCGCCAATGACGTTGCTCGGTATCTCCTGTTTGCCGAAGCGATATAGCTCCTGCTCGATCTCTTCGACGGCGTTCTCGATTTCGCCGGCGGGCAATGGACGCTTCTCACACGCTTTACGGATACCAACGTAGAGCTTCTGGCGGTCAAATGGTTCCCGTCTCTGGTCTTGTTTGATGACCATAAGATGGAATTTCTCGACGCGCTCGTATGTGCTGAAGCGTCCCTTACAATGTTCACACTCGCGTCTACGATGAATTGCATCGCCAATGTCACGCGAATCTTTGACGCGCGACTCCGTACCTCCGCAAAATGGACATTTCATCCCTATACCCCCCAAACTACTAAAACATGCTAATACCTTATAGTATCACATTTGTACATTGGGGGTGCAGTCACTTTGTTAGACGAGGACAGCTTCCTCAACACGCTTATTGACTAGAGTAGGAGGAACTGCCTTCCGAGTGTTGTGCAATGACTGTTCTACTGCGTCAGTTTCATATGGGTTAATCTTTCCAACATAGCCTGAGCGCAAACGTGAACCTTCGCGCCAGTAGGCATACCAGTAAGGTCCATGCCCCTGACCATTGCGGCACGTGCTACACGTTACTTTACCGCATTTACGATATTGTAGCTGATAGGTAATATGCTGATCATTCGGTAACTCTGTCATGAAAACCACGTTCCCTTCCACGAATCTGAATACTATAATAGACATGCTCTACCTGAAGCATTACTTAAAGATTACCATTAAAGGATGAATTTTGTGTGAATATGTAACCCCAAAAAGTGAATATGTATTCATGTATATGAGGTAAATACTTGCATATTTCTATTATTCGATAAAACCTTTTTCATCTCTTTTTTTGTCGGTTGGTAATCCTCTGTACTGGAAATACAACAACTCGTAAAGATGCTCTGGTGTGAAAAACGCTGTTTTTCACACCAGAGCATCTTTACGAGTTTAAATTACCTGCAATGTTATCTCGAACTGCCAGGGACTTGGTGCCTCCTCCTCGAACTGGCTAAGTGGGTCTATCGCTCGCACTGTAAGCGTGCGTGCTTCGGGCGCAGGCAACGGCTGAAAACGCGCACTACCCTGATAGACTGCATTGTTCGGTCCACTGGCAAGCTCTGGACGGGCCAGGAGCATACCACTACGCTCACCCTTCCATTGCGTTCCTGCAGAATCTTGTAACGAGAAGATGATGTGTGGTACGAAGGCGAAGCCCATAGGAAATGCTGGGCGCATCCATAGGTAGCGCAGTTCAAAAGAATTTTGATAGAGGTTCATTTGATGCAGAAGAAGTGTCATACCTTGCTGTTTCTGCTCTATTTCTAATGTCATACTACGAATTGGTGCGGATGATCCGGCAAGGGGTGTCGGTCGTTCTTGCGCGTGTGGAGCCGCGACTACGATAGGTGGACGTGACGCAAGCTCCAATGCTTTTGTGGAAAAGGGCGTTGTGTCGGTAAGAATTTCATTACATAATTGAAGACATGTATCGCAGATATAGGCCGCCCCAGGTCCGGCTATCATACGCTGAACCTCTGATGTGTGGCGACCGCAGAAAGAACAGCGTGCCGATGAACGATCTGTACTCATGTCGGACCTCTCAGGAGATGAAAACCTCGGCTAGTCAATACGCCTAAATGGTGAATTTATATGTCTATATTAATTACGCAATACATTTTTTGCCTCAGTATATAATCCCAGTTGTTCAAGTATAGAGGTATGGGCCTCCCATTCTAATGTGTCATCTAATGCTTTCAATAGACGTGTTGTACGTACCTCTTTGACCATTACAGTAGCTGGCGCAGAACCATTTGCCGTGGTTCCTGTGTACCCTGCATAATCGGCAGGCTCTTCAGTTACGAGCAGTTGGTCGCCATACTTGCGTTGTAGTGCCAGTGTCAATAAATGATCGGCAAAATGAGGGTTTTTTGGGAGCAACGAGCCGTGCAGGTAGGTGCCATACGTGTTGCGATAGATGGCTCCCTCGGTGCCGTCCTCCGCGTTGTTGCCATAGCCTTTCAGTATTGTACCTAAAGGTTGTGAAGAACCGAGATAGGTACGTCCGCCGTGATTTTCAAAGCCTACCAGCGTCATGCCATTCCAACGAATTGCTACGTCGCCGATACAACGTGGCACATGCGCCCCCTTGTGAATTGTCCATGCATCAAAGACGCCGAGGCCTCGCATGTCGGGTCCCTCCGCAGGACGATAGTAATGCGAGAGCAATTGATACCCTCCACATACCGCGAGTACAGGCATATTGTCCTCGATAGCCGCCCACAGACCAATGCCCTTCATTTCATACAAATCCTGCGCGACGGGTGCCTGCTCTTTATCCTGCCCACCTCCGATAAACAGCATGTCGTATTCATCGGGTGCCAATGCATCGCCCATACCCAGCCCTACGACACGCATCTCAATGCCGCGCAACGCGCAGCGTCTTTGCAGTGTCATAATATTGCCACGATCCCCGTATAAGTTCAATTGCTCTGGATACAGATGCCCTAACGTCAGTGTCAGCGGTTGAGTGAGTCGTTGCATCAGTTATCTCTCCCTTCCCAGTAACGTGCCGTTAAGCCACGTTGCTCTAATTCTTGATGAACTTCCAATAACCCTGTATACGTTGGGACGATAAAGAGCGTTTCACCTTCTGGTACGTTATTCAATGCGATACGGAGTGCGTTCTTGAGGCCAAAGAGCGACCTCATTGGCAGAGTGGACGCCGTTTTATGGCTGTCTAGCCGTTCCTCAATCCGTCGTTTCAGCAATCCTTGCATGCCCGCTGGTTTGAGTCGTAACGGTGCTGGTGGAATAATAGTCATATCCTCTTTCGGAATGCCTGCATACGTCAGCCGTAAAGCGAGGTCCAGCGCACGACTACCTGCGACGACAAGCGTCTGTACCTGTCCAACACAGCGCTCGAAATCGACATCCCATATCCAGGAAATATCGCGCCCATCTGCGATGTTATTATTTAAGACGAAGAGGATGTGGCGTGGGATACCTTCGCTAAAAAGTGTTCGTAGCACTTCGTTGAAGCCAGTAGGGTTTTTGGCTAACAGCAGACGCACCGTGCGCCCTTCGACCTGAATGCGCTCACCGCGTCCAAATACTGGCTTCGACTGCTCGATGCCACTGATAATCGGCTCCCACGCCACATCTGCCGCAAGAGTAGCAGTGGCCGCCGCAAGCGCGTTGTAGACATTATAAATACCCGGTAGCGGAATGACAATCTCTCGTTGTTGTACGCTTGCTGCCGAAGTATCCTCGATGGTGACGCGTAGACGATCAAATGTGTCCGCTTGGATATGCGTTGCTCGTACCGCTACCTTTGGACGGGTATAGCCGCAATGTGGGCAGGAGTAATGTCCCATATGACTGAAGAAGCGTGCGGTATAGTTCAATTCATGATCGCAACGTGGACAGGTATGTGTGTCTACCACCTGATGATGTTTTGCTGCGTCCTCCTGTTGAAGGAGATCAAGCGAAGGGTCGTCAATGCCATAGTACAGCTTGCGCCCTTCAAAAGAGGTACCAAGATAGGCTACGGCGGGATCATCGGCATTCAACACCAGCGTAGTTTCGGGCGAGAGTAATTCAATTGCCTTCTTCCAATACGTGATAACACTATCTACCTCTCCGTAGCGGTCCAGTTGATCGCGGAAGAGATTGGTGAACACAGCAACGCGTGGTACGACAAGACCTACCACCTGTGGGAGCACCGCCTCGTCGATCTCCAGGACGGCCACTGCTTTTCCTGATCTACGCAAGCGTCCATTGGGCTGAGCACGGATAACAAGCGAACCTGCAACGCCACGCATAAGGTTAGAGCCTTCGCGATTGCGCCACACGCGCAGACCAGCATCACGCAGAATGGCTGCGATGAAACTGCTCGTGGTTGTCTTCCCGTTTGTGCCAGTGATAACGAAGCTACCGTGTTCCAACTGGTCCGCGAGATGTTCGACGATTGGCGGATAGATGCGTTGCGCAACTATCCCAACAATACTTGTACCACCGCCCAGGTGAAGACGCCGACTGATAGCTCCCGCCGCTCTACCCATCACAACAGCCGTGCCCGCACGCCATGAACCGGAGCGTCTTGTGGCGGTACTTTGTGTGCGTAGCGAGGACGAAGACGTGCTAGTGCTAGCTGTGTCGTCGTTATCTATGTGCGTACCTCGTTCTTGCGTACCTGAATGCGGTGCTGTATCTTCTGGCATGAACTTCTCCAAAATAGCTCAACTATCCATTGTTGTATATGCAGCATAGCATGCAAGCGCAGATGGGTCAAGAGAACAGGGTAACTGGATGTATTGTTGGAATACTTAGTGGACAACTCTTGCTTCAACCGCAAAAGCGCGTTACTGAACCCTTGTATGATGTTGCATTGCAGCAGGTTTAGTTAGTACTATCTAACCCGAAAGATGCAAGTGTAAAAAGACTTGCATCTTTCCTCGCTAATACAGCTTCATGAGTCATGTATGAAAGGCTGCCAACTTTCTAAGACTCAGGGATAGTGGATGCGAAGAAATTTTTCCTGTACTTTTTTGGTTCTCGTATTGGAAATAGTAATAAGGTCATTCGTCTACGAGTGATAATACCTTGTAAGAAATGTTGTTAACCAAGGGTAACAAGGTTCAAATACCCACTTGACACGATGCATCATAATACCTATGCAAGAGAGGCAGCAATTCATTATCAGGAAGGCAGCGATATCTTCCAATACACGAGACGTGCAGACATGCAGATAAGAGAGACTTGTAAATGCAACTAGTTGAACGACATTGTATCGCAAAAAGTGATGAAAGATACGCTGTGATTGATGCTGCATGCTTTGCGTCTAAAAATCTGTACAACTATGCCAATATGATAAGGTGAAAGAGGAACCTGTATTTTCAGGAAAACGTATGAAGCGTGGCTTATACAAAGCTGCAAACGGGCGCAAACTTAATGCAGATGTGAACGGCTCTTACAATATTATGCGAAAAGCATCTCCTGACGCACTGCAGGGCAAAGGAGTAGAGGATGTGGCAGTAATGCCATAGCATTTTGATACTGTGCTAGACTAGCACTGTGAATGGGTCTTGGTTATAAACGTTTGTGAAGAACAAGGATTGGGTTGGTTAATGGCAAAAAAGCTTGTAATCGTAGAATCGCCTGCAAAAGCGAAAACAATTGAAAAATTTCTCGGTCGCGATTTCGAGGTACGTGCCTCAATGGGCCATATCATGGACCTGCCCAAGAAAGGTCTTGGCGTCAACACACGTAAAGACTTCGCTCCTACCTATGAAACTATTGAGAAAAAAGATAAACTGATTGAAGAGTTACGCGCTGCATCCGCTAGGGCCGATCAGGTATACCTTGCACCTGACCCTGACCGCGAAGGTGAGTTTATCGCATGGTCGCTGAAGAACGCTCTCGGCCTGCAAAATCCGCATCGCGCGGTATTCAACGAAATCACAAAGGGTGCCGTACAGGAGGCGATCAGGAAGCCGCGTGCAATTAACGAAGACCTCTTCAACGCACAGCAGGCACGTCGTGTACTGGACCGACTCGTTGGTTACAAGATCAGTCCCTTGCTGTGGCGGCGTATTCAGTCTGGTACCAGTGCTGGTCGTGTCCAATCGGTTGCCTTGCGCCTCATCTGTGATCGCGAAGCGGAGATTAACGCCTTTGTGCCGGAAGAGTATTGGAGTATCACCGCACTGTTGAGCAAACAAAAGCAAACGCAAAGATTTGAAGCCGCTCTTATCACGCGTCTGAAAGATATCAATGCGTTCAACACAGATGAACAGGCCGTAGAGGGTGAGACACTTGCTCAAAATGGTACTCCCAAGACGGAGAAGGGCCGTATCAAAATCACCTCAAAAGAGGAATCCGATACTATTCTTGCCGAACTGCAGGGTGCCACCTATAGCATTCTCAAGTATGAAGAGCGTGAGCAGCGCCGTCAGCCCTATCTGCCTTATACGACGAGTACGTTGCAGCAGGACGCCTCGGTTCGTCTGTACTTCAAGCCCAAGAGAACAATGAGCCTCGCACAACAATTATATGAGGGCATCGAGTTGGGAGCGCGTGGGCATCAAGGTCTTATCACCTACATGCGTACAGACTCGACACGTATCTCCGATGAGGCACAGGGCAAGGTCAAAGAGTACATTGGTGCTGAGTTTGGCGCACCATATGTTGGACCGGGTAGAGTTGGCAAGGCTAAAGCGACAACCCAGGACGCGCACGAGGCTATTCGCCCGACCGATGTTACACTGACACCGCAAATCGTCAAACAATACCTGGCACCCGATCAGTTCAAACTGTATAACCTTGTCTGGCGACGTTTTGTCGCAAGTTTCATGACGCCCGCCATCTTCGATACTGTGCGGGCTGACATTGTTGCAAAACAGTACGTCTTCCGTGCCACTGGCTCGAACCTCAAGTTCCAGGGCTTCTACGCCGTGTGGCCGCGTGAAGAGGACGAGCACCTGCTCCCTGTGATGAAGGTCAACGAGCAACTTGACCTGCATCAGTTGAAGCCGGAGCAGCACTTTACCCAACCACCACCACGTTTTACCGAGGCTAGCCTGATTAAAGAGTTGGAAGAGCAGGGCATCGGGCGACCAAGTACCTACGTGCCGATTATCAGCACGATTCAGGATCGTGGCTACGTCGATCAGGAGCAGCGCCGTTTCGTGCCGACATGGTTGGGCACAACCGTCAACGAGGTCATGAATAAGCACTTTCCAAATATCGTCGATACCAGCTTTACCGCCGATATGGAGCGCAAACTGGACGATGTGGAGGAGGGTCGCCGCTCCTGGATTGAGTTCCTGCACGGCTTCTATGGTGACTTCAAATTGACGATGGAGAAGGCCGAAGCCGAGATGAATCGCGTGCAGAAGCCTGTGGAGGAGACGGACGAGATTTGCCCCGATTGTGGCAACAAACTTGTTATTCGCACGGGACGCTTTGGACGCTTCCTTTCTTGCTCAACTTTCCCTGAGTGCAGCTATCGCCGCTCTTTTGTCAACAAAACGGGTGCGCTCTGCCCTAACTGTGGAGGCGATCTGGTGGAGCGTAAGACGAAGCAGAAGAAACGTGTGTTCTATGGTTGCTCGAACTATCCCACCTGTAACTTCGCCGTGTGGGAGCAGCCGATAGCCGATGTATGTCCAAACTGTGGCGGCTTGATGGTCATCCCCAAGCCTGGGCAAGAAGCGGTCTGCTATAACGAGGTCATCGTTCCGCAACGTGCCGCAGCCGAGGCAAAGGCCGCTCAAGACGGCGAAAAGAAATCTGCTCGTCCAGCACGCAAGAAAGCTGTAGCGGAAACTGGTGCGGAGGAAGAGTACGACGTGCTTGTCCCAAAAACAACGACACATCGTACTACTCCCACGACCCGTAAGAAGGCGACCACTAGTGGCACTACAGCCAAACGTGCCGCCACAACCACCCGTAAGAAAGCGGCTACTAGCGGTACCACAACCAAACGCACGACCGCGACCCGCGCTGCTGCGAACGCGAAAACCACAACGACACGCAAAGCTTCGACACGCAGTAAGAAAGTGGCGCAGTGATAGAAAGATAGATTTGCGAAAACGGTACGATACGTCTATCGAGCAAGGATATATCCTTGCTCGATAAAGGAGAAGAGTGTCGGAAAGGATGCGCTATGCGATACCATCTCTTGATTGATGCAGACGATACTCTTTGGGAGAATAATATCTATTTTGAGCAGTCCATTCATGAGTTCATTACCTTCCTCAATCACTCCACTCTTACTCCAGAGGAAGTGCGGGCTGTAATTGATGAGATAGAACGCCTTATGGGCTATGGCTCGGCGAATTTCACGAGAAGTTTAGTCGAAACCTATCATCGTCTTACCGAAAAGGACCTACAGGATGAGGATATCCAACGGATTCGACAGTTCGGAGAACAGATTCGGTCTCATCCCTTGCAGTTACTTGATGGTGTTCAAGAGACGCTTAACTACCTGTCACCTCGACATGACCTCATCTTACTGACAAAGGGAGACCTCGAAGAACAGCAACTCAAGGTCGAACGGTCGGGGATCGAGCACAGCTTCAGGCGCGTCGTCATTGTGCAGGAAAAAGATGTTGCGACGTATTCTCGTGTCACCGGGGAACTGGACGTTGACCCGAAACAGACATGGATGGTTGGCAACTCTCCCCGCTCGGACATCAATCCAGCTCTCGCTGCTGGACTGAGTGCCGTCTACATTCCTCATCCTCACACCTGGCGGTTAGAGCATGAGGAGGTTCAGAACAGCGGAGACGAAAGATTGTTGACGTTATCTACCTTCGCAGAACTGCGTACCTATTTTTAATGAATGCGCGAGAGGAGTATGTATGGCCGCTTTACCCGCACATCCCACGTTGCCAGAACTGCAACAACACATGGATGAGATTTGCAAAGAACGAGGCTGGACGAAAGATAGCTATGCCGAGAAGTTCTTGCTTTTTACAGAGGAGGTCGGAGAGTTAGCGAAAGCGATCCGTAAAACACAGGGACTCTACCAGGAAAAGGCCAAGCCAAAGCATCTAGAGCTTGAAGAAGAGTTCGCCGATGTGCTGAGTTATCTGCTGGACTTAGCCAACTATTTTCAGGTTGACCTGAAAACAGCGTTTCGTGAGAAAGAGCGGGTCAATTCAACTAGAAAGTGGAAGTAGAGTATGGTATAATCGTATATTCATGATTTTTTGCCTATCTGTACGTGATGCAATATGGAGCTTTTAACAGTTGACGAAATAGTACGCAAACGTGCGTAAACGTGTTATTCTTGCTCACTTCTTCTCTCTCTTGACAACATATAGTGCTTTATGCTACAATGTATACATGGAGAAGAAAACAACAACCCCCGTTTTACGGGCAAGGGAAACCACTCGTAGGGAACTGAAAATCATAGCGGCTCTTACAGGTGAGTCAATGCTGGACGTATTAGACCGCTTAGTCAAAGCGGAATTGAAGCGAGTACAAATGAAAGGAGAAGAGATTGATGCTGCTTTGTACAAAGATTAAGCTAGAGGTGTCCCAGTCTGACGCTGCTACCTTAGAGTTTATGCAAGGCAAGTGTCGGGGTCTCTACAATTGGTGGGTCATGCGTCTTCGTGATGGGGAGACGTGGCGGTTTAACGAGTGCAAGAAAACACTTGCTGAGAGTCGAGTGCATGACTCTGAGTTAGACGATGTGTATGGAAAACTCTTAGCAGAGGTGTACTATCGCCTTGATACCAGCATGAAAGCGTTCTTTCGTCGCTGTAAAGCAGGTGAGACTCCAGGCTTTCCGAGAGTGCGCCCACGCCACAATTTCTTTACCCTCTGCTATCCTGCAATGTACTTAGAGGTGAAAGAGAACATGCTCATCTTGCCAACGGGAGGACGCGGCAAGCACAAACGGTTCCCAAATATCGTTGCTCGTTTGACAGAAGAAGCACCGCAAGACTTTGGAGAAGTGGCACTATCCAGAGATGCGAGAGGTAACTACTATGCCTCATTCACCTACAAACAAAAAGAGCAAACACCTGAACATGAAGAGGGGCAAGCAGATTACCTTGCTTTTGATTTGGGGATAAAGACGTTGGCAACAGGTGTCAATGAGCAAGGACGGGTGTATACCGTTGGTGGTTTCAAGGGACATCAATGGCACAACAAACAACTTGACAAAATCAGGTCAAAGCGCGACAAGTGCAAAAAAAAGTCACGCCGTTACATCTACTTGAGTAAGGTGTACAAGCGCGTCAGTGAGAAGAAACGCAATAAGCGAAAGGATAGTCTGCATAAAGCTTCACACTTGATAGCCCACACATTGGTTGAGAGGACTGTGATTGTGGGAGACCTTTCTCAGAGGCAAATGGTCACGAAACAGCATGTAGACCGCAATAAGCATCTGAATAGAGCGGTCTACAATGAATGGGGCTTGTACACCTTCATTGCCATGCTGAAATACAAGTGTGACCTGTATGGGAAAGAGTTGGTCTTCCTAGATGAGCAATACACTTCCAAAGACTGTTCACGATGTGGAAATAGACAGAATATGCCCTTATGGAAGAGAACGTATTGCTGTACGAATTGTGGCCTTGTCATGGACAGAGACGAAAACTCTGCTCACAACATTCTGGCAAGGTTCCTTGCTCGGCTAGAGCCATACACTCTTGAAAGAGAGTGCGATGTGTTGCAGGACTGGTGTCTTGACGTAGCAGGTACGGGGCTTGCTCAAGCAGCAGAAGTGCAATAATTAGGATTGTGGTAAACACGTTTTATCACATTTTAGAAAGCAGGACCATATTTTATGCCACATACTGTGACCCTTATTCCAGGAGATGGGACGGGACCAGAAATCACGGAGGCGACTCGCCGTGTTCTAGAGGCGACGGGCGTCAAGTTCGACTGGGATGTATGTCAGGCAGGGGTAGCGATGCAGGAAAAACGAGGTACGATCTTACCAGATGAGGTCATCGAGTCGATCAAGCGTACTCATGTCGGGCTGAAAGGGCCGATTACGACACCTGTTGGCAAAGGTTCACGTAGCGCAAATGTCACACTACGGAAGAGACTCGACCTGTACGCCAACTTACGTCCTGCGAAAACCTATCGTGGTTTGCGTTCCCGCTATGAAAATGTTGACCTCATCATTGTCCGCGAAAATACCGAAGACCTCTACGCTGGCATCGAATTTCAGCGCGGTACACCTCAGCATGAAGAGATGATCGAAACCATTGCTCATACTACTGGCATGCACCTTGACCCTAACTCTGCTATGAGTATCAAATATATCTCCGTTGCCGCCTCACGTCGCATTGTCAAGTTTGCCTTCGAGTATGCACGTACCAATAACCGTCGCAAAGTTACCGCTGTACATAAGGCCAATATCATGCGCCTCTCTGATGGTCTGTTTCTCACCATTGCCAGCGAGGTAGCCAAAGAATTTCCCGATATCCAATACGAAGATCGTATTGTTGACAATATGTGTATGCAACTTGTGCAGAAGCCCGAAGCTTACGATGTGCTGGTATTACCAAATCTGTATGGTGATATCATCTCTGATTTGTCTGCGGGCTTAATTGGCGGTCTCGGTGTCGCTCCAGGGGCGAACATCGGTAGTCAATCTGCTGTTTTTGAGCCAGTGCATGGTAGTGCGCCTAAATATGCTGGTCTGAACAAAGTAAATCCAATGGCAATGATGTTTTCAGGTGTGATGATGCTACGCCACCTGGATGAACGTGATGCTGCGCTGCGCCTCGAACGTGCCTTGACTGCGGTGATCGCTGAAGGCAAGCATGTCACCTACGATTTGAAGCCGCGCCCCGATGATCCTAGTGCTGTTGGCACCTCTCAAGTTGCTGATGCTGTAATCGCAAAACTGTAAAAATAAATACGGTTCAAGTAAATGGAGGTTTTATAGTGTGTGATGCAATCACACACTATAAAACCTCCATTTACTTGAACTAAGGCCTTTCTTTGCCGGGGCCACCACCTTTGCCGCGCCATTTGTGACGTGCCTCGATATGGCGCACCGTACCGGAGCGAGAGCGCATCATCAGCGAGGAGGTACGCGCTCCCCAGCCGAAGTATTGCACGCCATTTAACAGTTCGCCACTAGTGATGCCGGTTGCAGCGAATGAGACATCGTTGCCTTTCACTAAATCGTCGGTTCTGAAAACTTGATTGAGGTCAATGCCATCGGCCTTCATCTTCTCACGCTCGTCGTCTGTGCGCGGCCAAATCTTGCATTGAATTTCGCCGCCAATACACTTGATAGCTGCCGCCGCCAGCACCGCCTCTGGCGCACCACCAATACCCATTAGTACATCAACGCCTGCATAATCTTCTGTTGCCGCCTGGATAGCCGCCGCCACATCGCCATCAGTGATCAGACGAATACGCGCTCCGGCTTCACGCACCTGACGAATAATATTCTCATGGCGTGGACGGTCAAGGATGACAACGGTCAGGTCGTCGATATGGGCCTCACGCACACGCGCAATACGGTCTAAGTTTACCAGGAGCGGTGCGTTAATGTCGATGACGTGTTTCATCGATGGCCCAACGGCGATCTTCTCCATATAATAGACTCCCGCTGGTGCGGAATACATCGTGCTCCGTTCTGCCGTTGCCACCATCGCTAAAGCACCAGAAATGCCGAGTGCGAGCAAGCGCGTACCATCTACCGGATCGACCGCCACGTCAACCTCTGGATGTGACCCATTACCTACCTGCTCACCGACATAGAGCATAGGTGCCTGATCTTTTTCGCCCTCACCGATGACCACGATGCCATTCATATCGACACCATCCAGAGCTTGTCGCATGGCATCAACCGCCGCCTGGTCAACCATCTCTTTGTTGCCCTTGCCCATCCAGCGTCCGGCGTTGAGAGCTGCTGCCTCTGTGACACGGACGAGTTCCATACCAAGATTGCGTTCTCTCATCCCTGATTGCTCGAAACGTTCCTCTTGCTGCATTCCTTCTCTTTCTCCTCGCTCTTGCTAAATTTTGATGTTACGCGGATGTGTTCGACAATGTTCCGCCTGCATGATGGCGTGCAGATGTGTCGCTGCCGCCTCGACTTGTCCATGTCGATTGACAATAACGTACTCGAAGAGTTCGCGTTGTGCCAGTTCTTTTTGTGCCTCGGCCAGTCGTCGCGCTTGCTCATCCTCTGTCTCCGTCTGGCGATTCGTCAAACGCGCTATCTGTTCCTCTGTAGACCCTGGCATCAGAAAAATGAAAATGGCCTCCGGCACCTTGCTCCGTACTGTCGCGGCCCCCTGCACATCTATCTTGAGCAGCACATCACGCCCAATCGCAATATTCTCGCGTATCTGCTGTAATGGTTGTCCGTACCAGTTGCCATAAACATTGGCGTGTTCAAGCAGTTCGCCCTGGCCCAGCATCCGCTTGAACGTCTCCTCGCTCACAAAATAATAGGGGTTGCCATCGCTTTCGCCTTTGCGTGGTGTACGAGTTGTGACTGAGGCGACGACGTGAAAATCTACGCCGCTTTCGCGCAATTTGCCGATTACTGTGTCTTTGCCAGCACCCGATGGTGCTGAAAGCACAAAAAGAAGCCCCGGCTTGGGGGGCGTTTGTGCTACAAAGGCTTGAGGATTCTGTTGTGTTCCGGTTTCAATCTGCATCGTCTTCTTCCTGCGTTTTTGTGAGGACAGGTGTACGAATGAGCAACTCTTTGTTATACTACTGCATATCAGCGAGTATACGCCCCGTGGCTTCCATTTCTGTATCGCTCACATGTCCATCCGCGATAGAGTAAGCCGCACTGCTACAATCTCGTCTAAAAGAAACTCTTAGTATTATTGTACAACACAAGCTATTTCTCTTGCTGCACGTTCCTTGTGGGTCCCCTGGAACCGACATTTGAAAATCTCTGGATAGGAAATATATATGTATGTAGACGCTCTAACTCTTGCGGCTGTTGTTGACGAATTAGGCTTGTTGCTGAAAAATGCACGCATCGACACGATTATCCAACCTACCGAACACGCTCTTGCCCTCCAATGTTATGCTCCTGGCACTATTGAGCAAGGGGGTGCGAATCGTTGGCTTTATCTTTCTACCCACCCACAGCTTGCCCGTGTGCATATCACTGCCCGCAAACCACAAAAAGTCGCGAGCGAACCGCCAGCATTTGTGATGCTCTTGCGTAAACACCTGGAAGGGGCGCGTATCGAATCGATCAGCCAACCGCGCTGGGAGCGTATCATTGAGATTACGACAGGCTACCGTACCGACCCCGATACTGATGAACGTACACGCTTCCGACTCATCATCGAAATCATGGGGCGTCTGAGCAATATTATTCTCTGCGATGAAGAGGGCATGATTCTCGGCAGTATCAAGCGTGTGGGTGCGGATGTGAACCGTTATCGTACTATTGCAGCAGGTGTACGTTACGTGCCACCACCACCACAGCAACGCATGTTCGCGGGTCAAGCGTTGCCACGTCTGGAGCCAACAACTATAACAGCGGCACAATTGTCTATTGCTGCTGCAGAAGATGTAACTACAACGCTTAATGAAGCCGCACAGCCTGCTACCGAAAAACCGCGTAAGGGTCGGACAAAGGCACCAGAGCAACCGAGGCTGTGGCAACTGCTATCCAGGCATTCGCTTGGTTTGAGTGCGTTGCTGGCGAAAGAAATTGTCTATCGTACCACTGAAGACACCGAGACGACGGTGGCACAGAGCAACGAGGCCATCTGGGAAGAACTGGCCTGGAATGCACGCGACCTCACCGGACTCTATGACACACACACATGGCAGCCGCGTCTGCTTGAGCGCACAAAGCTAAGCAACGATCCAACCGCTCCGCCACAAAAACTTCTTATAGCCTTTGCCGTATACATGTTGGAACAGTACACACTGGCAACAGATGTTCATGTACGCACGTCGCCCTCTATCAATGTCATCCTTGACGACTACTACGCGCAGGCCGAGTGGTTCGATGCAATGGAGGGGGTACGTGCTCCGACCCGCAAGGTTTTACAGACACAGCGTGACCGTTGTAAGCGTAAAGCCGTGTTGCTCGAAAAAGAAATGCAGGTATCAGAAGAGGCGAATCAGTACCGTTTGTATGGCGATCTCTTACTCGCGCACCAGTATGCTGTGCAACAGGGTCAGAGCAGTGCAAAGTTACAAAACTTCTTTAATACAATCGACGGAGAAGAGAACACACTTGTCACTGTGCCGCTTGACCCGCGTTTCGACGCTATCGGCAACTCGAACCGCTACTTCACGAAGTACCGCAAGCTGCGCCGCGCTTTGACACTCGTGCCAGAGCAGATCGAGCAGAACGCCGCCGAACTAGCCACGATAGAACAGTTGCTTGCCGACCTCGCGCTTGCCGAGACGCCACAGGAGGTAGTGCTGGTCAATGCCGAGGTGCAGGCGTTGGGTTACATACGCGGCAAAAATATTGTGTTGGATAAACGTGCACAGAAAGCCGCTAAAAAAGCTAAAAGTGGTAACAAGCAAGGGAAGGCGAAAGCATCAGGTCCCGGTGGTGGTATGCCTCTGCACGTGCAGAGTCGTGACGGCTTCACCATCCTGATTGGCAAGAACAGTCGCCAGAACGAAGAGGTGACATTTCGGCAGGCCACCTCCAACGATATGTGGCTTCATGCACGTAACATCCCCGGCTCTCACGTTATCATCAAAGCCGCCGGACGAGACATACCACGTAGTACTATTGAACAGGCTGCCAGCCTTGCTGCGTATTACAGTCAGGCACGTGGTAGCACTCATGTTCCTATCGACTACACGCTACAAAAACACGTCAAGCATATGAAAGGCGGTGGTCCCGGTATGGTCACGTATGAGCGCGAACGCACGATAGAGGCGGAACCAGAAAATGCTGTGGTGTTGGTGAAATAAGAATTTGGAAATGTGGGCATCTGCAAGAGGAATGCCTATGTATGCGGGCGCCCTGGCTTTGGCTGAAATAGTTATCCCCTCTCACGAGACGAGCCAATGCCCATCTCTTCACGGTACTTTGTCACTGTGCGGCGAGCCAGCGGCATCCCTTGTGCCGTGAGCAGACGGGCAAGCTCGTCGTCGCTCAGGCGATGTTTAGGATTCTCGGACTGGATGAGTTCGCGCAAAACGTCCTTGATGCTCAGCGAGCCATCGAAGAAGTCAGAGAGCGGGATGAGGCGGCCATTTGGCAACAGAGCATATTTATTCGCGGTGGCTCTGCTCACAGTGCCTTCGTCCAAACCCAGGCGTGTCGCGACCTCGGCGCGTGTCAGTGGGCGTAGGTAGCGCACACCGCGCTCTAAGAAGTCGCGCTGGTATTCCACAACAAGTTCCATGACGCGATGTAGGGTGCGCCAGCGTCGATGCACGCAATCGACGAAGAACTTGGCGCGGTCTCCTTGCGAATGCATGTACTTGTGAACCTCGTTGTGAACCTGTGTCTCGCTGCCAGTGGTATCGACATAGCGTGTCTCGACGCGAAAACGGTAGCGTTTCTCTTCGATCAGTTCGATCTCACAGCCATTATCGCTGGCACGAATAACTACATCGGGCCGTACATACGTTGCGCCACTGGCAACCTGTGCATACTTGCTGTCATCGCGGTAAATGTGCGCTGGATAGGGATGCAGCATGGTACGAACGTAAATACCGGCCTGGCGTACCTCTTGTTCCGGTCGCTTCAGTTCGCGTGCAATTTCGTGAAGCTGGTTGCGTCCAAGTGTATCGAGATACTTATCAATCAGGATATGGGCGAGTGGGTGCGGTTGTTCCTGTTCGCTAAGTGCGTTAAGTTGAATGAGCAGACATTCGCGCAAGTTTCTTGCACCGATACCAAGCGGTTCTAGCGTTTGTAGCTGCTGTAACACGTATTCGACGCGTTGCACCGACACATGCAAATGGTCTGCGATCTCTTGTATGCTGATTTCAAGATAACCGCGCTCGTTGAGGTTGCCCACCAGTTGTTCCGCGATCAGCACATCATCAGGCGAAACCAGTGCCTCTAGTTGTTGCAGCAGCGTCTCCGCGAGCGTCTCACCTGTAGAAATACGCGCCATTGGGTCGTAATCGTCGTCGCTATCGACCTCTGCGAAGCCGTAGTTGTCGATATCGTAGAATGTTTGTTGATGATAGTCCCATTGCGGCTCGGCGTTGTCGTAGGAAGTAAATACCTCACTCACCTTCGAGGTTGGTTGTACCACCTGTCCACAGGCAAGACAGGCCGAACCATACATGCGTGTGCCACAGAGAAGACACACACGTTGCTCTGTCACTTCTATGGCAGGATTATCTATCTGTTCCTGGTTGATGGCTCGCTCTAATTCGTCTGAGGAGAGATGTAGAATGGTGCTGGAGGTAATGAGTCGTGTACTCACGCGTAAAGTCTGTTCTGGCCTCGCTGCTGGTCGTTGTTCTTGTCGCATATCTTCTACCCCACCTTTCTTCCTATGTATGCCACGTTGCTATGAGAAACGCAAACGGCACTCTCTATGCGGGTGCTGTATCTAGCCAACCCCGGCTCTCTAATGCATTCCGGGCCGCCTCTTGTTCGGCTTTTTGTTTGTTGCGTCCCTGCCCACGTCCTGCTATCGCGTCACCTAACATCACCTCGACGGTAAACGTGCTGTTATGTGATGGCCCTTCCTGACCCACAAGACGGTACGAAGGAGTGATATTTTCCTGTGCCTGTGCCAATTCCTGGAAGAGCGATTTGTTATCCTTGAACGTCCTCTTGTTGACGATGGTATTGGCGATAGGTTCCAATTTCGGTAGCAGAAACTCTTGCACGCGCTCAAGCCCCTGGTCAAGAAAAATTGCTCCCAGTATCGCCTCGAACGCCGAAGCGAGGACACGCGGACTCTCTTTCGTGCCCTGCTCGCCCTTGCCCATGCGTAGGTGGTCGCCGATGGCAAGCTCGCGTGCAAAGCCTGCAAGCGTTCCCTCGCGGATCAACGCGACACGTACATCGCTTAGCTCTCCCTCTGTAAGTGTGGGATAGGTACGATACAGAAAATTGGCACTAATGAGACCGAGAATAGAGTCGCCCAAAAACTCCATACGCTCATTCGTTGCCAGTGCTGCCCCCGGCATCTCATACACAAAGGAGCGATGTGTCAGGGCAAGGCGTAACAGCGAGGCGTCCCGGAAATGGATACCCAGGACCTCCTCGAACTCTTTAGACATGTTTCTCTATACCTCAAAACTGTTGTAATAATCTGTGCCGATATTGTAGCGCGTTTTGGCTTGGACCGCAAATACTAGACGTTAGCATCGAGTTATGGTAATCTTACACGGTGGATGGGAGGAAGACAGGCAATCGCGGACACACGTGTCCGAGGAAAGTCCGAACTCCAGAGAGCAGAATGCTGGTTAACGGCCAGTGAGGGCGACCTCAAGGAAAGTGCCACAGAAACATACCGCCCGACAGACGCAACTCCGATAGGTAACTCTTGTGATACTAGTCGGTACTTAGCGGTCGGGTAAGGGCGAAAGGGTGAGGTAAGAGCTTACCAGCAACCGGGTGATCGGTTGGCTAGGCAAACCCCATTCGGAGCAAGACCAAACAGAAGGGATAGCATGTCCGCAAGGGTGTGCTTGCAGATTGCTCGTTTGTGAACCTTCGGGTTGGTTGCTTGAGGCGTTGAGCAATCAACGTCCTAGATAGATGATTGCCGCCTGTAGTGTCGAGAGGCATTATGGGTACAGGATTCGGCTTACGGCTTCCTCAAATCCACTCCACACACATAAAATTATGGTAGAGCACAGGCATGGCAGGGCTTGTCCCTGCCATGTTAAATATAAAAAGGGACAGAACGTAACATTCGTTCTGCCCCCTATTTTCAAACAAGCAATGACTATCATTGCTCATAGTAGCTATCTTTTGATGCGATCATGCTCGATGAGCCAGCGCACGAAATCGAGTCGGCGGCTCTCGGCGACGATCTCACGGTATTCGGTCTGCTCTGAAACGTGATCCTTCATATGAATTAGCCTTTCAGCTTCGTCATCGGAGAATCCCATTGCGAGCAGTTGCTCAAGGTTTGAACCTTCAGTTGCATAAAATGATTCTGGCATGAGTTCTTGCTCCCTGCATATTAACTTAACAAACTACGGGAACGTGATGAGTTTTACAGACCTTCATTAGTCATAAACTTATATACGTCGAAAACCTCCTCCTAGATACAACATTCTTATTAGACATAAAATTTCAGGAAAGTGGGGCAAAATATATTTGCACCCTCTGTACATCTGCACTATACTAGGCTCAGAATACAAAATGATCTCTTATTATATACGGAGTTATTATGTTTGGTCTCTCACTTGCCTGGCCCTGGAATCCAGGTGTAATAGTATTTTTGTTGCTTTTGGTGGCACTCTATCTATTGGGTCTACGACAGGCACGTAAGCATCCTGTATCGGTTGAGGATGGCGGCGTCGAACGACATCACATGGTCGCATTTTTCTCAGCCATTGTCGTGATGGCTCTGCTGTTGCTAACACCCATTGACACTATCGCGAGAACACAACTCTTCTCGGTGCATATGGCGCGATTGGTGTTACTGGTCACGTTGTGTGCCCCACTGATCTTGTATGGCAGTCCGGCAGCTCTGGTTCGCCCATTTGTGCAGTTGCCTGCTGTCGGTTTCATCATTCGTCTGCTCACACGTCCGCTTGTGGCCTCGCTACTCTTCAACCTGCTCTTCTTATTATGGCACGCGCCACGTATCTTACATGCTACATTTGACAATACCGCGCTGTACCACACACTGGTCTTGAGCATCTTTGTGGCCTCGCTACTCAACTGGTGGCCCTTGCTCGGCTCTGTACGCGAACTACGCCCCATGAGCTATCCGATCCAGATGCTCTACGCCTTTTTCGATGGGCAGCCCGTCGATATCTTCGCCTTCATCCTCGTCTTTACTGGCGTCACCGTCTACCCGTACTATGCCGTGCCCGCGCAACTTGGTCTCTCCACCTTCGCTGATCAAGCCATTGGTGGTGCGCTCCTGCTTGTCCCTGGCCTCGTCGATCTCGTCGTCATGACGCCACTCTTCTTCCGTTGGCTTAGTCAGATCGAAAACCAGACAAAAAGGGCTGACCAGGAACGCCAGGAAGAGTACGAGATGGAATATGAAGAGTATTCAGAAGACGAAGTTGAAGCGTAATCGGCTAGCCGATTACGCTTCAACTTCGTCTTCTGAATATTTATTTACTCTGACCACGCACAGCGCATTCGTAACGCCTCTTTCAGGCGCTTCTCGTACATGCTGCGGGGAATTTCGGTGACGCCGAGTGTGGCAAGATGCGATGTGAGAAATTGTGTGTCGTGTAGCACATAGCGACGTTTCTTGAGGTGTTCGACGAGGGCGACGAGGCAGACCTTCGAGGCGTCGGTGGCACGCGAAAACATGCTCTCGCCCATGAACGCAGCCCCTATCGAGACGCCGTAGAGACCGCCGACCAGCTTATCATTGTGCCATGCCTCGACACTATGCGCCATACCAGCGCGATGCAAGAAAGTGTATGTTTTGATGAACTCCTCACTAATCCACGTGCTATCGTCATCGTTGCGTTCAGCACAACAACGCATCACGCCCTCGAAATTGGTATCTATTCGCACCTCGTAGATACCTTTATTGATCGTTGCACGTAGCGAATGTGACACATGTAGGTTGTTATGTTCAAGGATGGCGCGTGGGTCGGGCGCATACCAGCGCAACCTTCCCCACTGATCCGCCATAGGGAAGACGCCTTGCGCATAGGCTTGAATGACTAATGTTGGATCGAGCGGTTCGGGTGCTATCTTTGCCATAAGTCGGTTACACTTGCTTTTGTTTTACAATCGGGTAGTACGTACACATTGTTAAGAGAATTGCATAATTTCGTTCCTATAATACCATAGGTGGAGAAAAATATGAACCATGATTTTACGAACGCCTTATCTCCAGACAATTGGACGAGCCATATCATGCTATAATCTTCTATGAGGACCAGGGCATCCCCTTGCGGGTGCCCTGGTTATTTCGTGAAAAATCAGAGAGGGAGAGACGAGCGTGAAAAGATGGAGTGTAGCCCTTCTAAGTGCATGTGTGCTAGGGATACTTGCCCTACTCTTCTGGGAATTTGAGTATCAGCACATCAGCCTGTTACTCTGGTTACTTGTTGCCATAGCCCTGCTGTGGTGTTGTGCATGGGTAACTATCTCTTTGCGTTTGACCCCGTATACACAGCAAAGACGCACAGCTACCCCTACTCATAGGCGTCGTCCGGGTAGAGGTGGGATTATGTCGCTGGGTATCGCACTCGCCCTAATGGTAATTGGTGTAATCTTTTGGCGACTAGGATACGAGAACACAGGGCAACTCATTGGGTTTCTCGTGATAGTGGCGTTGCTCTGGGGTTGCATCCAAATCTCGCTTCTCCTGCGACCCTCACATCGCACTCGAACACGTCCCCGTCAATCCTACGATGAGCCACTCTTCCCCGGTACCTCGCTCCGCAGCGGCTTTTATAACGAGGGCAATGAAAAGGTCTGGGATGGTAACGACAGCTTGCCGCGATATTAGTACAACAAAATAGAATTTATTGAACGAAATATCTGTAGGGGCCTTTATTCATAACGCCCTATGAGCATTACGCTAGTTGGCAGGAATTGAGGAACGTGTCCAATAGATATGGGCAAATGGTCAATGGGTACGAGGATTGAAGGACGTTCTCAATGAGAGGAAACATGGTCAGGAGGGAAGTAGGAGACCGAAGGGGAGAAGGGGTGACTTTAAACAATCTCGGTAGTGTGTATTATGTTTTGGGGAAACAGGAAGAGTCATTGCTGTATTATAGGCAGGCTTTAGATATTAAGAGAGAAATAGGAGATCGAGAGGGAGAAGGTACAACATTGTATAATATAGGACTTGTTTATTATGGAGAGAATCTTTATGTTGTTGCTCTCAGTTTTTTTATTCTTGCACAGCGTATTTTTGTGGAGGTACAAAGCCCTGATAGTGGTAGAGTACAGGAATGGATAGACGGTTTACGGCGAGAAATTGGTGACGAACGATTTGCCGATTTGCTGAAGGATGTTGAGCCACAGGCGCAGCAGATTGTGGATAAGGCATTGCGCGAATTGGAATGATAGCGCAGTTTGGGAATGTGATGGGACGATTGTTTATGGTTGTGGGCGTTGTTGGTTGGGACGAGGGCGTCATAGAATGAGGCTCGTACACCGTTCTTATATGGCCTTCAAAGAATCGTGTGGAGGTTGAGGAATGCATGTTGGGGCCATAATTCATTACGCCCTGTGAGCAACGCACCATGTTAGCGAGAGTTGAGGAATGTGTTCAATCCTTGCTCACTTGGTCGATTGGCACGAGGGCGTAATGAATTATGGCCCCTACATTTGTTCGTTTTCATAAACGGAACCTATTGTGTGAGATTATTTTTCCTACGTGCAAACCACTTTAAATACCGCGCCGCACCTGGCTTCATGCCCTTAATCATATCCAAATCATCGGCACTCAACGGTTTTATGAGTAGCAACAGGCCGAAGCATAGCACCAGGAATATCACGCCGGACATGCCGAACAATATTCTATTCGTTGGGTGCCACACGATTCCTGGCAATGCGGCGAGAGTGAGGGCGAGCAGGAAGCGCATGGTGAAGCCGATAGGGTATTTGTTGGGCAGGTCACGCCAGAGGAAGGCGAGGAGGAGGACACCTGTCAGGGCTTTGGCGATGCCGTCGGCGACTAAGGCTCCGGCTGGACCGTAGTGCGGGATGAGCAGGATGCCGAAGCCGATAACGGCGACCAGCCCGATCCATTGCCCAAGCACAACGAGGCGCGCTTTGTTCAGTACGTAGAGCGTGGATTGGTGAATGGTGGTGCCGAGTACGCGCACAATAAGGTTGAAGAATAGGAATATCGCGAGCAATGGTCCCACAGGTGCGAACGCTTTAGGGTAGAGGACCGTGACGATGTTTTGCGCGTTGAAGAGGCAGAACACTAGTCCAGGTGCCGCTAGCAGTGTCTCCACCTTGATTAGTACCTCCCACGAACGGCCTAAGCGTTGATAGTTGCGACCGATTGCGGCAGCAGCCAGTGCAGAGCCACCTACACCACCAAAGCCCGCGACGAGTAGCGCGTTCGCCGAGTCCGCAAGCTGGAACGAGAGGTTGAAGAAGCCACGTAGAGTCAGCGAGACCGCGAAATAACCGAGCAGGATAATTGACGCCTGTTTGAGTAACGCCCCATTGACAAGATTGGTTAGCCATGCTGAAATGCCGAGCTTTACCACAGGGGCTACAGGCTGCTTATAGGTATTCTTACCGCGTGCCAGCACCGTTGGTGCCAGCCAGAGCGCGAACGAGGCCGCGTTGAGCAGACCTACAATGGCGAGCATCCACAGGATACCGTCGATACCCCAGCCGAGTTGTAGCACAATAAAACCGACGCCCAGTAGCACACATTGTGTCACGCTGCCGATGACCAGCACCGCCGACATCCGCATATATGACGCGCACACTGCTGTCAGTAGACTGCCAACGCTGTTACCCAATACGTAGAGAGCGATAGGGAACATACGCGCCAACAACTGCTGGTCACGCAACCCGTTCGCCACGTCAACCGCACCTTGAATTGGGATGAGCGCGATACCGTTGGCTAAGAGTGGTAGGCTAAAGAGCAGAATAAGAGTGCAGACAATCAACATTATGATACGTAACCCTAGCAGACGCCGTATCAACAGACCAGCGGCAGCCCTGCCGTGTTCCGCGAAGACACGTGGGATATAGGTCGTGATAGCATCTTCAAGGCCAAAGGCAACGATATACAGCAGAGTGTTATAGGCCGTGAGAATGACCGCGAGAACGCCATATTGCTCCGTCGAGACCTTGTGCGTAATCAGCGTCATCAGCACGAACCACGATATGAAGAACCATAGCCCATAAATCTGGTTGTAGATGTAGCTTTTGGGTGAGTTCGCAAGAAGACCCTGCGCCCCCACCTCTCCTGGTATCAGCTCCGCCTCGGTACCCACTAAGGCTCCGGGGAGAGACGAATTTGGCACGTCGGAAAATGGAGGCTGTTGCCCCTGTAGTATATTGTCGTTTGTACTATTTGTTTCGGAAATTTCTTTATCGGTCTGCATTTTTCTCGTTTTCGTAATATCTACTACCAGCCCTTCGTCTCCACCCAGGCGTATCAATCGTAATGGACGCAGCATCGTTTTAGGCATATTTGTTATTCATCATTCTACACGTTCCCGTAATTCTTTGCTGGAATGTAACCCATTCGGGGGGTAATGTTATTTCCATTTCAAGAGAGAACGTGCCAGCCAGCCAATCGCGCCGAGGGCGGCGAACAGTTCCAGCACACTCACGTTCGCGGTCACATGGTCGGTCGATACTAAATAAAACGCCCCGACTCTAAATGTTGCGGCAACGACGAAGAGGCCAAGACCAATCCATGCAGGGAGCGTGGCAAAGAGGAGGGCACGCTGCCAATTACGGCATAGTAGCCCGATGAGCGTTGGCATAAGGTACATCAACAGTGTAATTATTGGTGCTATTGTCGGGGGAAATGGGCCGTCGAGGGCGGCACTACTTGAACCTGCGAGAATGCGCGTCCATAGCTGTGCCGGAACGAGGGCGAGCGTTACCAGGAGCGTCTCGACTACAATCAGGATGTAGAGCAACACATTCCACTTTCTATCCTGTGGTGATGGTGTCGTATCAGAACTAAGCATCATAATCCTCGTTATACATCCTGTCTTTTTAGTTTGTTGTCGGAAGAGTAAGCTGACCCATTTGGTATTTCATCATTAGTATACGCCGTACCGAATCATCTATCCGTTGTTGGCTAATCTGCCCATCATTCATCGCCTGCTTGATACCCTGAATCATCGTGGCTACATCCGAAGGGGTGCTTGCGCCCATTAACAGGTCACAGCCAGCTTCGACCGAGAGAGCCGCCGCTTGCGACTCGCTATAGCCGGCGGAGATACTTTCCATCGTCAGGCTATCCGTCATAATTACGCCCCGAAAGCCCAACTGGTTGCGAAGAATGCCCGTCACTACCTTGTTGGAGAGGGAAGAGGGCCTCGTGTTGTCCACCGCCTCTACCAGTTCGTGCGTGACCATGACGGCGTGAACGGTGTTGCCCTGCTGAATCAGGTCGCGGTACGGCGCCCAATCGATCTGCTGTAAATCACCTTGTGAGCGTGTGAGTTGCGGTACGCCGACGTGTGGGTCAACGCCGACATCGCCCAACCCTGGAAAATGCTTGAGCGTGCCGATGACTTTGCCGCTCTTCTGCAAACCATCGAGGTAGGCACTCGCCATCTTTGTCACAATATCGGCATTGTTGCCGTAGGTTCGGTGGTCGATATACAGTTCCGAGCTATAGTTGTTGCTTACATCGACAACGGGGGCGAGATTAAGGTTGATACCGTAATAGGAAAGGTCCTTCGCATCCTGCATGCCAGCCTGTCTTGCCACATCGGGATTGCTCGATGCGCCAATCGTTGCCTCAGATGGTCGCGGTCCATCCAGCGCATTCAGGCGGTCAACCGTTCCACCCTCCTGGTCAATAGCGACCGCGAGTGGGATGGGACTATCGGCCTGCATTTGCTGAATCAAGCCTTTAAGTTGGTCCTTGCTGACAATATTCTGGTTCGCAGCGAAGATGAGAACGGACCCAACGTTGTATTGCTTCACCATCGCAGTTAAGTCGAGCGAATATGAAGAGCCAAGAAATTGTACAATCATCATCTGCCCCAACTTCTGGTCGAGCGACATTCTCTGTACAATCATGTTGACGTACTCTTGTGACGTCAGTTTATGCGTTGGTTGAGCCGTTGAGCCAGGCTTCAATGGATGTTGTCTGCCAATTCCTAAAAGATTGCCATTGCCCATACTGGCAGGTCCACCAAGCACATACGCCCATCCCTGCGGACCAGCAAATTGAGTTGGGCCAATATTGAGTGAATGGAACACAAATATACTGAGGAGGGCAATAAACAAAATTGCATACTTCTTCGTAATATGTTTTGTAGGTGGATGTTGTAACGATTGTTGTGGCAAGTGTGCTGTAGGAACTACCGTTGGGTCCTGTACAACGCTCTGTATTTCAACGGTCTCGATTGCTGCAATATAACCTGTGTATGAAAGGAAAGTAGGAATGCTGACCTTTTTCATGTGCGTGTCTGCTAACCGTGATGCCTCTTGGATAGAGGCGGTGTTCATGGAAGTAGCAGCCTTGACCTGTTCTCGCTCTATGCGCTCCGTCTCAACTGTATTGGTTGCCTCGATGAGCTTCTGGGCGACCGTACTTACTGGAGAAACATTTTTTATTGCGCGTCTTTTCTGCGTTATACTTTGTTCATCATCGTCGCGTTGTTGCTCTTCAGATGACCAGTTGCTGGTCAACTTCATAGATGTGGACCCTTTCACAGCAATAGAGGTACAATACGGTATTATAAAAAATTATAAGAGAGAAAAGAAATAGTGTATATATGCTTATAAATAAGAACGTCTTTTATGCATGAGTTGTAAAACGGTAGAGTAGTGATACTCTCTAGCTCGTTATACAAATATCCAATTTCAAGTAAAACATAATTTACGTAAAAATGCTATGAACTACGTCACACGTAAGGAAATTGCAAGGTGTGTTGCTGGTACAAATTTTCAATAACTCCTTGTTCAGATCGCGCGAGTGCGCTATACTGTATCCTACTATTCAAAGAGAGGGAGTGAACGTATGAGACAGGTGCAGCAACAGCAGTCTATACTACCGACCGTTGTGCAACGTGGCGTTACGTCTTCGCCATCACGCCTTCCCGTTGCGCTTATGCTTGCTCTCGCCGGAACATTGCTGCTGACCTTGCTCGAAGCCGCTCTTACTGTCCTTATCAATCCCTTGCATCTCGCAGGCTTGCTAGCTGCCGTGACACGCACACCGCTGGTCTTCATCATACCCGGAATTGAATTCGCGCTGCTCGTTGTTGTTGTTGTCTTCGGCTCAATGCCACTGGCCATCTATCGTTACCTGCACGATGTACGCGCAGCACAGGAGCAATATAAACAATTATACACGCCCCTCACAGCCCTGACGAACATTCGGCAGACGCCGGATGTGATTGCACGGCGCACGACGGGGCCTGTGATCGAAGAACGCATCGCTATTCTTGACCTTGTACAGCAGCAAGACACTGACCAGCTTATTCTCGGCGTCCCCGGTGCTGGCAAAACGACGGCCCTTCGGGTCTATCAGTATTTGGCATCCGAACATCCCTGGGACCTCCTGTTCACACGCAAACGTGTGCCGATATACATACCGATGAAGAACTATAGTCTCTTCCTCAAAACATATCTACCATCTACATCTGAAAACGATCCAATCGAGGCAATCGTCGCGGAATCACCACTGAACCTGCTGGATTTTCTCGCTGAAAGCGACCTGCCAGGAATAAAGCGTCTGCGACCATACCTGCCGCAACTCTGGCAGCAGGGACGGCTCTTGCTGCTCTGTGATGGTCTGAATGAGCTTGATAACAACTATCTTGCGCTGGTGAGTTCCGAGCTTGTACATCTCATGCAAGATACTCAGAATAGACTCGTGATGACGTGTCGCGAGGTGGACTATCGTGAGCAGCCCGACCTCATTGATCTGGTGAACAAAGGGCAAGCCTCGCGTGCTACCGTCTATCCATTGCAAACCGACCAGATCAATGAATTTGTCGAACGTTATGTGGAGCGACAGGACAACCACTGGCGACATACCGCAGGGCAGATTATGCAGGTGATCGACCGTAGCCGCCTGCGCTATCACTGCACCAATCCGATGATGCTTTTTACGCTCATGGGTATTATCGACAAGATTGGCGTCGAGCGCGGCAAACAGATTGATACACGTGGTCGCCTATTGCGCGAGTCCGTCAAACAGTTAATTATTCGTGAGCAAGCGCAACCACGCTGGAATAAGGCCGCGCCAGCAGAGCAAGATGTCGTGCGCTTCCTCAGCGAAGTCGCCTGTGCTGCACGTTGGGCGAATGACCGCAATGCCATTCAGCTTCGTGTCTCGACACCGACTGGTGAAGATATACGTGTTGGTGCCAGCCTTGACGAGCTAGCCGACGAGCTGCGTTTCTGGCTCGACGAGCATCCTCCAGAAAGTCCTTTCGATGGTGGTGACGAGCTAGTATTCGAGCCTTACGACGACCTGCCACAACTGCTACAATTTGCGCTCAGTGCCGACCTGATTGAGATGAGTCCCAGCGGTGTGTTGAGCTTTCGCCACGAACTCATCGCCGAATACTTTGTCGCCGAATATTTCTATAGCGTCGATAGTATGCAGCGACCATCGCCGTTGCCCATTCGCCTTGACCTGCTAGAGAATGTCGGACGGTGGAGCGAGTCCGTCGCGATCTGGGCTGGCCTGCTCGATCAACCACTTGCGCTGGCCGAACGCTTTGGTGAACTTGGGCGTAGCAATCCCGCGTATGTGCTACAATCGCTCGCGCTCGGTCTTGTCTGCGTCGGCGTGCTGTGGACACCACCACAGGCCGAAGTGCAGCGCTCCATTGTGCTACCACCGCGCATTGCAGAGTCGCTTGCTCTCGCGGTACGTAACAAGGCGGCCCGCGAAGAGCTTGCAAGCATCTTCACACGTTGCGCCGAAGAGGGTGGGCAAGAGGTCTACCGTTCGCTACTACCGCTCATCATGGTGGATGGTGTCGATGATCTGCTGATCCTGCTGGACCAATCAATTGTGCCTGAACTACTTTTCACGCAACTACAAGATACCGTTGATAATATCGCATATGAGGCGCAGGTGAAACGCCTGACACAGGTACTTGGACGCTTTGGTAGTATTGTCGTGTCGCATGCTGCGGAATTGAGCCAGCCCATGTCGGAGCGCACAACACGCCTCCGCGCAGCCGCCATCAACATTCTTGGCGGTACAGTGGATTCTCGTGCCGTAGAGCCGTTGCTGGCACGCATCAGCGATGCCGAACCCTTTATTGTGTCGCGCGCCGCCAGTGCCCTTGTACGCCTCGGACCAGAACTTACTCTGACGCGTCTGCTACAAGAGCTGGAGAATCGCCAACCTGGACCATTCACCAAACGTGTGCATCAGGCCATGCTCACCATCCTTGAACGCTTTCTCAATGAGCGCGATGCGGCACGCCAGACGACGATTGCCCAATACCAACGCATCCTGGAAAGCGTGGTGCCTGTGTTGTCCTCGAACTATCAGGGGGAACCAGAGGTGCAGCAACAGGCAATGGCTTTACTGGCCCAACAAGCGCAGGCGGCAAATACGCTGTATGTTGGGAGCGGTAATCGTGCCGAGCGTGTCGTTGAAGGGCTTGTACGTTTGCTGGCATCACCGAACGATATGGCAGTCCAAAACGCTATTTTGACACTGCAAGAAGCTGGCTTTGTTGCGACGCCACGCCTGCTAGAGGTCGCGTTACAAGCTCCACAGGAGCCTGTGCGTATTTGTGCCCTTGATATTCTGACGACGATCCGCGATCCGCGTGCTTTGTCTGGCATTGTGCAACTCCTAGAAGAAACTTCGCCAGTGCTACAACAACACACCGTCGATGCTCTGCTTGCCTATGCACCGGAGAGCATTCCAGAGCTAATTCATGTTGTTTTGACGAATCCCAGCGAACTGATTGCCGAGAAAGCATCACAAATTCTCATCACCATCGGCGATGTGGTCGTAATGCCTATCACAGAGGCTCTCATGCCTGTGGTGCCAGAGCGTACCCGCCTACTCGTTTATGTGCTTGAGCGTCTTCGCGATGGACGCTCTGTAGCCGCACTGATGGATTTGTTGCAAGAGCAACACTTAGAGCCACCGCTTATTATTGCGATTGTACGTGCGTTGAGTAGATTCCCAGAGCAGCGTGTCGTGTCTGCTGTAATGATTGTTCTCTCTGACCCACGTCCGCAGGTGTACGAAGAGGCTATTACGGCTCTTAGTCAGCTCCATGAGGTTGCGCTACCGAATCTTGTTGCTGCCTTGAATGTGCCCCAGGAGAATGCCACCGTCCAACGTGTGCAACGCGCACTGCTTGGAATGGTGCCTTTTCCTGCCGACGCGCTTATTGACATGTTGCAATACTGCAACGATGCACAGGCATATCGCATCTTAGAGGTGTTCAGGAGACAGGGAGTGGAGGCGGCTCAAGGCTTAGTACGCAATCTGCTCCATCGGAATGAGCGTGTACGGACCTATGTGCAGCAGACGCTGAACGAACTACCCGGAGCGATTGTAGTTCCTGCCTTGTTGGAAGCACTCAATCAACCTGCCCTGTTACGCGTAGTCAAAACTCTCCTGCTCAACTATCCAGATGCAGCTATTACTCCGCTTGTAGAGTTATTGGGCGAGCCAGAACGAGCCGATGCAGCCGCGAGTATTCTTCCACAGTTCGGTCCACTCATTCTTAGACCGCTGTTATCGGGTCTGGACGATGCACGCGCAATGGCACGCGAGCGCGCGGAGAACATCGTCGTCGAGTTGGTATTACAGAGTGAAGATGAGCAAGTCATTCTGCGTGACCTTGTGCATTTGTTCGCACCTACACCGCCACCGAGAGCGCATGAGTTCCTCCTGGAGGTACTAACAAACGAACTTGCCACCATGAGTATGCCTGCTCTTTTAGAGGGCCTGGAAGATGTCCATTTGATGAACGATTCCGCTAAAGCACTCGTTCGTCTTGCCAACAAGGGACCACAGCATAAAACCGTCCTCGATAGTTTGCTAGAAGCGTTATACGTCGATGAACGCAGGCGTGGCGCAGAGACGGCACTGATCAGTATTGGTGCATCTGCAGTGCCAGGGGTTGGTGAGTTGATTGTGGACCCTGATACACATGTAGCGCGTTCAGCGAAACATATCTTAGGGAAAATTGGCGTGCCAGCACTTGCTCTTGTGTGGCAGTCCATCAATGAGAAGGATAGCCCGGAGCGGCGTAACGCAGCATTAGAGATTTTCCAGAGCATGTCAACCAGCGTGATTAAAGACGAACTGGTTATACTGCTTGGGAGCGACAAGTCAGAGGATGTGGCGATGGCAGTGGCTTTGCTACTGGAACGTATGCGTGATGAAGCGGTACGACACTATGCCGACCGTGAGATGGTGCCGGAAATGCTGGCTTACATTCAATCGCACGACACTCTTGATGCAGAGCGCACAAACCAACGTATCATGGCATTGCTGCTCTTGCTGGGCGAAAAAACCGTACTCGACCATATTCTTGAAGCGTTGGACGACAATCCAACGCACAAAAAGCATCTCGTCTATATGATGCTCTTATTTGGCTCACAGGCGTATGATACCTTGCTAGAGGCGTTCAATGATCCTGACATAACATTGGAGCTACGTGCAGACCTTGCGTCTATTCTTGGCATGATTGGCACGCCCGACGAAATTACCGAATACGCGAAAAATCTCAGTTCTTATGGTCTCTCATCTTCGCGTACCAGCGTCTTGTTCCCAAAACAACTTGTACTCTCACATCGCGCCCTTGGTGGCCTGCTTGCGGGAGGACAGTGGGACGAGCGCAAGATACGCGAGCTACGAGACGCCAGCCAGGAGGGAAGCTCTGCACGTGAACTCTTCAATGAACTGCTGGGCTGGCGTTATGAGCCACAATTGACTCAACTGCAAAACCAATTACAAACTGACCGCGAAACACATCGTAGAGAGGTGTTGACGCTCACAGGACGTATTGTCACAGATCAGGAAAAGATACGTACCCTCGAAGAGAGCCTGGAACAGATCAAACGCGAACATGGTGTACGTGGTGATGAATTGAACCAGACCGCCAAAGAGAAGGACGCCATACGTGCGAATCTCGATAAAATAACAAGAGATAATAATGAACTTTCACAAAGGGTAGATCGCCTGCAGCGCGAGAAACAGGCATTGCAAGATGAGAATAATCAACTTTCAAATAGATTAAATCTCTCGAATACACCGTGAATGATGGAAAAGAAACTATGACAATAGAGCGATATCAGCGACAACGGCCCATCGGTAAAGGTCCTATGAGCGTTGTGTGGTTGGCACGCGACACGAATACGCAAGATGAGGTCGCGCTAAAAATTATGACGGCGATCAAAGAAGACGACCGCCGCAATCTCAAAGCCAACGAACGTTTTACACGCGAGATAGAGATTGCGCGAAGCCTGCAACATCCCCACATTTTACCAGTGCTTGACTCAGGTACCACGATGTACAATGGACGCTCTGTACCATTCCTTGTCTCACCATTTATTGCCGATGGTTCGCTTGTCGATGTGATCGAAGCATCGCCTTCGTGGGAACATTGGTCATTGCAACAGATCGCGGACGCCATTCAGCAGGCGGCGGATAGCCTGTGGTATCTGCACACACGCATACCACGCATCATCCATGAGGATGTGAAGCCTGCGAATTTCCTTGTGCGTTCGATTCAAACTCCGCAACGTGCGTACCATCTCTACCTCTCCGATTTTGGCATTTCGCGCTGGCAAAAATCACCTGGTGCGATGGCGAGCGAGGTGCTAGGCACCTTTGCATTTATGGCACCGGAACAGGCCGAGAAGAGGGTAGACCCGGCCTCGGACCAATACGCACTGGCGATTGTCGCGTGCTACCTGCTGACTGGCAAACTGCCTATTCAAGCGTCTACAAACGAAGAGTATATTCATGCTCATCTCTATGATCAACCCTATGCGCCAAGTGAATTATTTCCTGAGCGTTTACCACCTTCGGCTGTGGACGATGTGTTGCTACGTGCCCTTGAAAAATCACCTACAAAGCGTTTCCCGACAATTATTGCTTTTGCACAGGCATTAGAGCAAGCCTGTACAGAACTCACGCAAGAACTTGCCAGTGCCAGGACAGAGCTACTGGGGAATCCTGGCTTCGACTCCGAATTTTTCGAGCATGATGATGTTGACGATGACGAGGAAGAGCCAACTATCCCACTTTCTGAAGACGTGTTCGAGGAAATTCCAGTACCCGATTCCATAGTGCAATCGTTCAATGCTAAGCCAATACTTTCGGGCGAGCAACCATCCAAGGATAGACCGCTACTCTCAGGTGAGCAACCTTTTGAGAACAAACTGGTACCGTCGGTCGCACCAGCGTCTAAAAGCAAACCTGCGTTTCCGCCTGCTGTGCAATCATTCGACAATCGACCAATCGCGCTGAGCGATACCGATTCGCACGAAGAACACCGTGTGCTAGATGAGCCGCTACCCGAAAAACCACTTGCTATCATAGCAACCCCCGTTACTCCTGAAAGTGCTGTTTTTCAGCCTCTTGCCCTGTCAAGTCTTGCACGCTATGAACTACCTGCACGCCCCAAATCGCTTAGTTGGTCGCCGAACGGTAACATGCTGGCGTGCGTAATGTATGGTCATGTGCCAGTGTTGCTACAGCGCAATGGCAGTATGGGAACTGTGCAAATTCCCGTTGCTCTGCATGCCTCAAGCCTCTGTTGGTCGCCTGACGGACGCATACTTGCCATTGGTCTACAGGGTGAGATACGTTTCTGGGACGTGCAGACTGCTACAGAACTGCCATTAGCAATACCCATTAATGCACGCACTATCGACAATATGGATTGGTCAAGGAAAGGCCAGTTTGCCGTGTGGGTGAATACCTCAATCGCGCTGTACTTTTTACCTTCAAGCGTGCTGGTTGGACGGCAGGTGCCAAATCCGCGCTATCTTTCTACAGAGACAGCACGTAGTGGTGGAACAGGTGTGTTGTGCTGGTCGCCTGATGGTGCATATCTTGCAGCAGGTGCAAGTAATGGTGCTGTGTTCTGTTGGGACCACGAAGATTCATTATGGCAGGTCGTGACAACGGGACAAAAAGTAAACGCTCTGGCGTGGTCTCCCGATAGCTCGCTTCTTATATATGCTACGCGCAATAGTAGCGTTGTGGCATGGAATATCGAAACGAGAAGCAACAGTGTAGCATGGCAACGTTTACCAGCAATGCCGCGCACTCTTAGTGTAGCTGTCGGTCAACGTATTGTTATCGCGTCAAGTGAGCGACGCCTGCTTTCGGGAATAGCGAATGAAGCATATCCAACTGCCACTATCCCTGGTCAGTTGCTTGTTGCATGTTCTCCCACGCGTCCAGAGTTTGCAACGCTGGATGAGCAACGTGAAAACGACCTCATCGTCTGGCAGGAGTAGCAACGGTTATCTATTGACACCTTTTAGTCGTCTCAACCGTGATGCAAGTGTTAATCAATTAAGATAATGGGAGTAGAGAAGTAGAGTTCTCTGTAACATTGTATGATAGAAGGGATACATACAACATGAGTGACAACAATCAGAATGATGCAAAATTGCTTGGTGATAAGATCAAAGGCATTCGTATAGCCATGATGACCACTGTTGAGGCGGACGATGTGCTACGTAGCAGACCAATGGCGACACAGGATATGGAGTTTGACGGTGATCTCTGGTTCTTCACAAAGGCAAGTGCGCCAAAGGTGGACGACGTGCAGCGTAACCAGCAGGTGAACTTGAGCTATGCAAAGCCCGACGACAATCTGTTTGTCTCCGTCTCTGGTACAGCACAACTTGTGCGTGATCGCCAGAAAATGGACCAACTCTGGAAGCCGCTCCTCAAGGCATGGTTTCCTAACGGCAAAGATGATCCAGAACTGGCCTTGCTTAAAGTAACGGTTGACAGTGCCGAGTATTGGGATGCGCCATCAGGCATTATGGGTCGTCTCTTTGTTGCTACCAAAGGGCTAGCTACAGGTGGACGTGATAGCGGCGGTGAGGACGTAAAGCTCAATCTCAAATAAGATTTATTAAGAGGTCAATAAAAACGGTGCCGATGCTACAAGCATCGGCACCGTTTTTATTGACCTCTCATAAATAATCAAGCCTTGGTAAGAGTTGTGGATGGAACGTTTCCATATTCATGCCCCAAGCATGCTCTTAGACAGTTGGGCCAGGGCAATTTCTTTTGTCCAAAACCATAACCCACCTGCTCGATGGTGATGGCAGGTGTCTCGAAGCGTGCAACCGTTGCAAGAATAGCAGCTCCCGTTGGGGTGACGAGTTCGCCTTCGACTGGAGATGGTATCCAGGGCGCCTTGACGCGGCGTAGAATTTCGAGGGTTGCCGGAGCAGGGAGTGGCATCAAGCCATGCGCCATGCGTGCATGCCCTCTTGTCATTGGCAAAGGTGATGCGTAAACCTGTTCGATATCTAGTGCGTCAAGTGCGATGGCGGCCCCTGTGATATCGACGATGGCATCAATCGCCCCCACCTCGTGAAAATGAATCTCTTCGAGCGTGACACCGTGAATCGTTGCCTCCGCCTCGCCAAGAGCACGAAAAATCGCAATGGCTGTATCGCGTATCTTTTCTGGAAGGTGCGAATTATGCAAGAGCGCAGCAATATCTGTGAAGTGCCGTACCGGTCGCTCTTGTTCTGTCATAGTGACGTGGAGACGCGAGCCTTGTATGCCTTTATCGTGGAACGGCTCAAAAGAGAGTTGGTAGTCATCAATTGGTAGTTTGCTTAGAGTGTCCTTCAATAGCTCAAATGATAAACCTGCATCGAGCATTGCGCCGAGGAACATATCCCCACTTATACCCGAATGACAATCGAGGTACGCGATTTTCCGCATTCTCTCTGCACTTTCTTCTCTGATAAAAATAAATGATGTATGAAGAGCGTAAGTCCAAAATTTTTAATATAACCTATGTATGTATCTAGTATAGCATTATAAGCAAGTGTACAACGTGTTAAAAATATCAAAGGCAAAGCAGAAGAACTGCGCCATCCCCTGAACAGATACCTATCTGCTTACCTTCTTGTATAATCCTACGTAAAGTAACGAAAAAGGGATTACCTACAATCTCTTCTATTAGAGATTGAAGGAGTATATACGCTGTGTAACTACTCAAACATACATTACTTTTAGCATCTATCACAGCGTTTCAAAGAGCGTCATTGAATGGCCTTCTACCGTAAAGTTCGTTGTGTTATATACTGTGTATACGAAATTAAGAGTGTGACATATACCATCGTTTAGAGGAAACTACTATGAGCACCCGTATACCTGATATGCATGATCGTCTGAAGCTTCTACAGCAGTACAAACATATAGCCATTGTGGGCGTCTCGGCTGATCCCTACCGCCCAAGCCACTTTGTAGCAATTTATATGCAATCCGAAGGGTACGATATTATTCCGATCAATCCGCGTTATGCCGGAAAAATGTTGCTGGGCAAGCGCGTCTATGCATCCCTGACTGAAGCAAAGAACGCGGGAGAGCAGATTGAGATTGTCGATGTTTTCCGTAAGGCCGAAGATACGCCTCCTATCGCTGACGAAGCCATTACTATAGGCGCAAAGGTTCTCTGGTTGCAGCTTGGTCTTCGTAACGAGGAAACCGGCAAGAAAGCACGCGAAGCAGGGTTGGAGTATGTAGAAGATCGGTGTATAAAAATTGAACATGCACGTTTTTTTGGTGGTTTGCATACCATCGGCTTGAATACAGGCGTTGTTTTAGCGCGAAAGTTGTAGTATTCAAGCTCTTTGTGATACACTCTTGACGATGGATGACAAAAAGACAAACTGCTTTGCAATCCTCCGTTACCACACATTGGTCTAAACTACGGTGTATTACTAACTTGGAGCAATTCTTCTCATGACGCAGACTATTGAACCAACAACGCAACACGGCGCGGCAGGCAAGCCTACACGACGCCAGGATGCATTCGATAAAGTAACAGGACGCACGCGCTACACAGGTGATCTCACGTTCCCCGGTCTTTTGCATGCTAGACTTGTGCTTAGTCCTTATGCACACGCACGTATTCTTACCATCGACACAACCCTTGCCCTTACAATTCCGGGCGTTGTAGCTGTCTATACTAGCAAAACACTCGGTATGGCAAAGGCCAGTAGCACTTCGCGCACACAGGCACCCCTTGCACAAGATGAAGTATTCTGGTGCGGACATCCCGTCGCGATTGTTCTCGCCGAGACAGAGGAAGCCGCCGACGATGGTGTCTCCGCTGTCGATGTTGACTATGAACTCTTGCCAGTTATCGTCGATCCTATTGCAGCCATTGCTGTCGATGCTCCGTTAGCACGTTTACGAGCAGAGGATGAAGTATCAGAGATTGCAGGTGGTGGGGCACATGCTGCCGTTGCTAGCGAAGAAGTCGTGGATGAGCCAAAAGAGTCGCTATCAAAGAATGTCAGTGATACCACACATCTCAAGTTTGGTGATACCGAAGTTGGCTGGCGCGAAGCCGAGGTGGTGGTAGAGCGTAGCTATCGAACAAGTCCAGTGCATCAATCGTATTTGGAGCCACAGTCGATTACCGTTGTGCCAAGTAAAGATGGACATCAATTGACCGTCTGGCCTAGCTCGCAGGGTATGTTCAGTGTGCGCGAGGATATTTCCGATGCGTTAGACCTGCCGGAGCAGCAGATACGTGTCGAGTCTGTGCCGATAGGTGGAGCCTTTGGAGGAAAGTTTGGCCTTATCGAGCCTCTTGGCGCAGCGGCGGCTCATGCAATACAGAAGCCTGTACGTCTCGTCTATACGCGACAAGAAGACTTATTAGCGGGCAATCCAGCACCACAATCGGTGATTACGCTCAAACTTGGTGCGAAAAAAGATGGTACGCTTGTTGCTTTACAGGCAAAGGCCATCTTTGATTCTGGGGCATACCCCGGTGCGTCCGCGGGACTTGGAGCATTCATGCTTTCAAGTACTTATCGTTGTCCAAATGTCGATATTCGTGCCTACGAAGTGCTGACCAACAAGGTGAGTGTTGGGGCATATCGCGCTCCTAACGCTCCACAGGCCACGTTCGCACTCGAATCGACGGTCGCGGAACTTTGTCAGGCACTTGAGATAGACCCTATCGAATTTCGCAAGCAAAATGGCTTGAAAGAAGGCGACCCCTCAATAGACCGCCGCCAGAAAGGATGGCCGCGCATTGGTTTGCTTGAATGTCTTGACTCACTGCAAAAACATCCATTGTGGGTGAACCGAGAGGTACAAAAAGAGGCACCTGCACATCTCAAGGGCTGGAAGATTGGTATTGGTATGGCAGCAGGAGGTTGGCCGGGCGGCACAGAGCCGGGTGCCGCTGCCTGCCGCCTTGAAAAAGATGGTTCCTTTACAGTCGTTGTTGGCACCGTCGATCTCACAGGTTCCGATACTTCCATGTCGCTGATTGCCGCCGACGTGTTGGGACTCTCTCCCGATGCTGTACGGACGATGCATGATAGCACCGACACCATGCCCTACGCTGGTGGTACAGGTGGTAGCAAAACGACCTACACAATGGGGGCCGCAGTCCTCTCCGCTGCACAGGATGCACGAAGGCAGATACTCGAAATCGCCAGCGACATGCTCGAAGCCTCGCCCGAAGACCTGGAACTGCTTGATGGCAATGTTGTAGTCAAGGGTTCCCCAAGTAAGAGTGTTTCCTTACAAAAGATTGCTGGGTCTTTCATGCGCTTCGCAGGTCGCTATGAGCCTGTGTATGGTCGTGGCCGTTCTGCTAACAAAGTTAGTTCGCCCATGTATGCCGCGCACCTCGCCAAGGTCGCTGTTGATCCCGATACAGGCGAGACACATGTCCTTGAGTACGTCGCCGCTCAGGATGTTGGCTTTGCCATCAATCCAGCTGAGGTCGAAGGACAGATACACGGTGGCGTGACGCAAGGTATTGGCTGGGCACTCTTCGAGGGCCTCGTCTACGATGAGCAGGGGCAACTGCTCACGTCAACCTTGATGGATTACGCATTGCCTCTAAGCAGAAATGTACCCAACATCACACCTCTGCTAGTGCAAATACCCTCCGACCTGGGACCATTTGGCGCGAAAGGCGTTGGTGAACCACCTGTTGTGCCTGTTGCAGCAGCCGTCGCGAACGCCATCTATAACGCCGTTGGTACTCGTGTCACACAGTTACCAATCACACCAGAGCGATTGTTCCAAGCGATACACGAAAAATAGATGAAGTGGAAATGTGTGGGAAGTCCGTAAGATATGTCTTGTGGACTTCTCATGCTTCGTTTTCTACAACCTATAGGTTATGTTGCGACATAAGTCTTAGTGAGTATTCCTTTTTTCCTTTTCATCAGGTATAATAGGTATTACAACCTTGATATTTGAGTAGAGGTGAACATTTTATGGCAACTCAAGACGAGCGAATAGCAACCCTAGAACAATCCTTTGGAACATTGCAAAGAGAAATAGGAAAGTCGCTACACGAAGTTAATCAGAATAGCACTATTCTGTTAGGTTTGCTTCAAAGCCAGATACAAGAAAATAAGCAAACAGCACTACGTGTTGAGATGATGAAAATACGTATGGACCAACTGGAAACAAAACTCGATGCCCATACAGCACTTCTTAATGAGCATACAACGCGCTTCGACCGTGTAGAGAGCATGCTTACCCAAATTCTTGAACGCTTGTCCAAATAGCTCTAAGCAAAACAAAACACCTACATTTTTGGTTCCTCAACCAAAAATGTAGGTGTTTTGTCTTATCATTTCATCGCTGGAATAATATCGCCGTGTGCCTCGAACAGATCATCGACGAGAGAGTGTATCTCATCCAGTGTCAATTCGGCGGAGGTGTGTGGGTCGAACATGGCGGCGTGGTAGACATGCTCCTTGTTGCCCGTTAGAACCGCTTCGACGACTAGACCCTGTATGTTGACGTTGCTTGTTTGTAGTGCTGTTAATTGGAGTGGAAGTTTGCCAACGTGTGTTGGTTGGATACCGCTTGCATCGACGAGGCATGGTACCTCGACACAGGAGCCTTGTGGCAGGTTCGTAATCAGGTTGGTGTTGATGACGTTCCCATAGATGACGCGCGGCGTGTTCGTCTCCATCGAATGAATGATGAGGGCCGCGTACTCGCCGCTGAGTTCGGGATGAAAGTCGGCTGTGCCATCCAACAGTTGCTGGCGCGTCTTCTCCCACCACGCGATTTGCTCCTGGCAACGGCGGATATATTCATCCAACGGAATATGGAAATGCTCGATCAGGTCGGGACGGTCACGGCGAATGAAAAACTGGTTGTATTCGGCACTGTGTTCGCTGGACTCCGTGACGAAGTAGCCAAGTCGCTGAAATAGCTCGAAGCGTACTGGATCGCGCTCCCAAATCTCGTGCTTCTGCGCCACCTCCCGTAAAAGCGGGTAGGCATCTTGCCCGTTATGCTTGAGTTCGAGATAGAAGGCCATGTGGTTGATACCCGCGCAACGATAGGTCAGTTCTTTGAATGGTACATTTATGTACTGTGCGAGTTGCCATGCCGTTCCCTGCACACTATGACACAGCCCAACTGTTTTGATGCTTGTGGCCTGTGAGACCGCCCACGTATTCATCGCCATAGGATTGACATAGTTGAGGAAGGTCGTATTCGGGCATACTTGCTCCATATCGTGGCACATATTGAGCATGACAGGGATGGTCCGTAGAGCGCGAAAGATGCCGCCGATGCCCATTGTGTCGGCAATCGTCTGTCGCAAGCCGTACTTCTTTGGGATATCAAAATCAATTACCGTCGAGGGATAGCCGCCGACCTGAATGGTGTTGATGACATAATCGGCACCTTCGAGGGCGGCTTTACGATCCGCATGAGCCGTGATTTTCGGATGCGTACCGAGCGAATCAGCCACTTTACGTGTCATAATCTCCGCGATACGTAATCGTTCGGCGTCAATATCCATCAAGGCAATTTCGGATTCCGCGAGTTCCGGGAACGTCAAAATATCTCCCAGTAAGTTCAATGTGAATACCACACTACCCGCACCAATAAATGCAATCTTTGTCACCATTCTTCTCCTTACATGACAAATTTTTCTTTTCAGAGTATCAGCAAAAGGGATGACATTGCAAGTAATTTTCGTAGAGATGCGATAATGCTCTTTGAATTTTTATTACGGCAACGGGCGACCACAAGCGTCTATAGTAGGGTGCGACCCTTGTGGTCGCCCGTCGGTTCCCATTTCCGTCGAGAATTTTTATGTGAACCGTAGTGACCCTTGTGGTCGCCCGTTCGTTGACTGGAATATTTTTTAGCAAATATATGTTAGTACCTACGAACGTATTAGCACATATTCTCTGCATTATTTTACACGTATCTCTTGTAGACCATTCAGCATGACGTAACAAGATGTACTCAAGGTCAAACAAGCAGGTTATACATATCTATCATGGATACGATGAAAGGGAATTATCATGGGTGATGCATCCCGCGATATCTTAAAAAGGGCGCGACAACAGGTGCCAGAGTGGACAACTACTCAGGTAAATGAGGCCCTTACTCATCAACAAGATACCACTGATCAGGATGTGGTGGTTGTCGATGTGCGCGAAAAATATGAGTGGAACGAGGGGCACGTTCCTGGAGCTATCCATGTGCCACGTGGTTTTCTCGAATTGCAGATAGAGGAAGCGGTCCCGGACAAGTCAAAAAAAGTTGTATTGTACTGCGCCGGTGGTGTACGCTCCCTAATGGCTGGCACGACACTTCAGCAGATGGGCTATGACGATGTTGTGTCAATGGCAGGTGGTTTTGGACAATGGAAGGGTAGCGGCTTCAAATTTGTGCAACCACGCACCCTTGATGAGGCACAGGCCAAACGTTATAGTCGCCATACGCTTATCCCGGAAGTAGGCGAGCAGGGACAGTTAAAATTGCTCGACTCGAAAGTATTGCTCATTGGTGCTGGTGGTCTCGGTTCGCCCGCTGCATACTACCTTGCAGCAGCAGGTGTTGGCACGCTCGGTATCATTGATGCTGACGTGGTAGACGAGAGCAATCTGCAACGTCAAATTCTGCACAACACTAGCCGCATTGGTGAGTACAAGGCGGAGTCCGCACGCGAGACTCTTGAAGCGTTGAACCCCGATGTGAAGGTGAAAACGTATATCGAGCGTTTAGACGAAACGAACGTTGGGCGTATCATTGCTGATTATGATGTCATCGTCGATGGCACCGATAACTTTCCTACACGCTACCTTTTGAACGATGCGGCACTGCTTGCCAACATACCTGTTGTGCATGGGAGCGTCTTCCGTTTTGAGGGCCAGTTGACGATTTTCAAGCCATATGAGGGTCCGTGCTACCGTTGTCTCTATCCAGAACCACCCCCACCAGCACTGGCTCCTAGCTGTGCTGAAGCGGGTGTGCTGGGTGTGCTTCCTGGTATCATCGGTCTGCTGCAGGCAACAGAGACGATCAAGCTGTTATTAGAGATTGGTGATCCGCTTGTTGGTCGCATGTTGACCTACGATGCGCTGGCAGGTGAGTTCAACGAACTACACCTCTTCCGCGATCCAAATTGTGCTGCGTGTGGCGAACATGGGCATCCAGAAAATTTGCCCACGTATGCCGATGTATGTGCGATTCCTGCATAACTCTTTTCTGCTCAGAAAGACATCTATAGAAAAGATGTCTTTCTGAACCTATTTTCCAGGAAAACTAGTAGTATGAGGCATTGCAAATGTGTCTCTATGCATGAAAATGAACAACGAGGAGAGAAACTGATATGGCAAACATTCGCTTAGCCCCAATTCTGCGTTCATCGGTGGGTGGCTCCAAGCAGGTAAGTGTAGAAGGTAGCACGCTCAACGAAGTATTAACAAATCTTTATGAGCGTTATCCTTCACTGAAAGAGCAAATTCAACCATCGGAAGAACTGAGCAAATTTGTTAATGTATATGTCAATGACCAGGACGTGCGCTTTCTCAAAAAGCTAGAGACGCCCGTGAGTTCAAGCGACACAATCACACTTCTTCCTGCAATGGCGGGTGGACGATAGTACGCTAAAGCGGTCTGTGCAGTAGAGAAGGGACACCAGGGAGTTATCATGCGCTACGGAAGTATACTGGAGACGATAGGCAATACTCCACTCGTAGAATTAAAAAGCTTCAGACCTCGTTCGGGCGTAGAAATTTATGCGAAACTGGAAGGGGCAAATCCAACAGGCAGCATCAAGGACCGTATTGCCAAACAGATGATCGAGGATGCGGAAGCAAAGGGCTGTATAAAGCCAGATTCTATTCTCATTGAGCCGACGAGTGGCAATACGGGTATATCGCTTGCTATGATCTGCCGCGTCAAGGGCTATCCATTTGTTGCGGTAATGCCCGATAATGTCACGCAAGAGCGTCGCAAAATGCTCGAACTCTATGGTGCAAAAATCATCTTTTCTGATGGTGCAAAAGGCAGTAATGGTGCTGTACGAATGGCAAAAGAGCTAGCCCAGCAAGATGACCGTTACGTTATGCTCTACCAGTACGGCAACGCTGCTAATCCCGGCGCACACTACAATCATACTGCTGTCGAAATCATCCAGGATTTACCCGATATAGATGTTTTCGTGGCAGGGCTTGGCACGGGTGGCACGCTTACAGGGAATGCACGCCGTTTGAAAGAGTATAATCCAGCGATCAAGATTATCGCAGCAGAACCGCTGCAAGGCGATGGTGTGCAAGGTCTGCGTAGTCTTGAAGATGGCTTTGTGCCACCTGTACTCGATCAGTCCTTGTTAGATGGCAAAATCCTTGTCTCAGGTATAGATGCTATTCGTCGCACACGTCAATTGAAAGACCAGGAAGGCATTTTCGCGGGTCCATCGTGTGGTGCATCACTGCACGCCGCCCTTCGTGTTGCCGCGACAATGGAACGCGGCAAAATCGTCACGATACTTGCTGATGGTGGCTGGAAATATCTGAGCGAAGACCTGTGGACGCGCGAACTGGACGAACTTGAAGACGACTTAGAGGCGAAAATACTATGGTAGATATGACAGCACACGAATCCTTTGTAGTGCATATTCCATCGGCAATCTATGCTGAGATGACCGCGCACATTGTGGCGAGCTATCCCAACGAAGGTTGCGGTGTCGTTGGTAGTATAGATGGTCGGGTCGTCAAGCACTACCCGACTGCCAATGCCGCTGAATTTCCCGATGATTTCTCCATCATTGCCGAAGCCGATCTTGTACGTATTTATAATGATATCGACGACTACGATGGTAAAATGATCTATTACCACTCTCACCCTAAAAGTGAAGCCTATCCCTCCGAGCGCGATAAAGAATGGGCCACGCGGAGTGGCTATCTCTACATTATCTACTCACATCGTTTTTATCCTGAGCCACCCTATGCTCGTGTGTTCAATATTGACGCGAACGGTGGTGTAACTGAGGGTAAAGTACAAGTTGATTAGCAGGGAGACCCTTGCGGTCTCCCTGCTTTTTTGTTTCCTCTTTACATTTCTCAAATAATGTGCGTATAATATAGTTAGATTGTCAAAGTGAAAGAGGATAGGATGGTACAAGAGAGTTTAACGCAAGAACAAATAGACCTCGCGCAGTCTCTACTTGAATTAGCACCAAAGTTGGTACGACGCTTGAACGCCGATGTTCCGCTCGATAACAAAGTATCCGAGGGCAACGAAGACCTACAACAAGACCTCTCCGAGATACGAGCAACGCCGGGGCAATTGACACTTCTGCGCGTGTTAGTAGAGAGCAAACAATGCTCGATGCAAGAGCTTGCAGAGCAACTTGTGGTGACGCCTTCTACTGCGACTGCAATGGTCAAGCGTCTCCTGGCAAATGGGTATATTGAGCGTAGTCGGGATGATGTTGATTGGCGTACTGTGTGGGTGAAGGCGACTGTTCGTGGACAGCAAGTTGTAACAATTTATGACGCTGCACAACGTGTTTCACTTTCTCGTCGTCTTGCACAATTAAGTGACGACGAACGCATACACATTGCTCATGCCTTGCCCGCTCTCCGACATCTTATTGATGCCTAGCCTACAATGATAATACGTAGCTACTGGTATTTATTCGTAATTTGTAACGCTTCTAATCGCCGTTGTACATGTACGACGAGAACTGTAACTATCCTGGAAGGGTTCTAATGAATTCATCGCGCCTTACTTCTTCCAATGTCTCGACTGAAGATTCCGTGCAAAATACGCTACCTGCCGATCCTACGCTGCACGATAACTATCGCTGGGTTGCACTCTCCGTCACTACGATTGGTGCGCTGCTCGCCTCAATACAAGGCTCGGCTCTGCTCATTGCATTGCCAAATATCCTGACAGACCTTCGCACCGGTTTTTTCACCATAATGTGGGTACTACTTGGATATCTGCTTATTACGACCGTGCTTACTCCTGTTGTGGGACGCCTCGCTGATGTGTGGGGACGTAAACGACTATACAATACTGGTTTCTTGATTTTCGCGCTTGGTTCGTTGATCGCTGGTCTGTCGCAACCGCAATTTCATGGTGCTGATCTCATCTGTGGACGTATTGTACAAGGTATCGGTGGTGCGCTTATTGTTACAAATAGTACCGCAATTGTGACGGATGCCTTTAAGAAGGGACAGGTCGGACTTGGCCTCGGCATCAACCAGATCGCGGGTGCGGCAGGCTTTTTACTTGGCCCAATTGTTGGTGGTCTGCTTACCGAAGTCTCATGGCGTTGGGTATTCCTGTTCAATGTACCATTAGGTATTCTTGGTGCGCTGTGGGGTATCTGGCGGTTACGTGAGCCAGTGCGTCCAGATGTAAAGCAGCACATTGATTGGTTTGGTAGCCTTTCTCTCATGGTTGGTTTGACTGGTGTTCTGCTTGCACTCTCGATGCTCGCCTTCCCAATCCTGAGTCAGGCCGCTACAATCGCTCTTCTAATCATCGGTCTCGCTAGCCTTATTGCTTTTGGTTTCGTAGAGCCACGTATCAAGCAACCAATTGTCCAGTTGCGTCTCTTCCGTGACAAACTCTTTGCACTGGCAAACTTGAGTGGCTTGCTCAATGGTATTGCACGCGGTGCGGTGCTATTCCTGCTCATCTTTTTCCTGCAAGGACCTTATGGCAAAGACCCATTGACGGCAGGTCTCCTGCTCATTCCCTTTGGTGCAGCCTTTATGATTATTGGACCTTTAAGTGGACGACTGTCTGACCACGTTGGCTCACGTTTACTGGCACCAATTGGTCTCGGTGTCTCAGCACTTGGCCTGTTCGGACTTTCAACCGTCGAGCCATCAACGCCCTACTGGTTGTTAGCGTTATATATGGCGTTAATGGGCGGCGGGTCAGGCTTCTTCGTCTCGCCCAACACGAACGCTATTATGAGTTCTGTCGAGCCACATACGCGTGGAGCTGCCGCAGGTATCCTGAATATGCTCAATAACACAGGGCAGATGCTTAGCATTTCTATTGTTTTCCCGATAGCTCTGAGCGCGGTTCCCGTCGCTGCAATGATGCAAGTCTTCATCTATGGTGGTGGTATGAAAGAACCTGCCCTCTCGCTCTTTATGCATGGATTACACCTAGCCTTCCTCGTCTCCTTCGGTCTAAGTGTTGTGGCTATGCTTGTAGCCGCACTCCGTCCAGCACACCGTTAGCAATGCTGATCATATGTTGTTTCAGGGGGCAGTAACAATTGTTACTGCCCCCTGAAACATTTTCAAGCAGAGTGTCGTTCGACAACAAGCAAACCATCGGCACCGTCTTCATACCGCATTGTGCCCTCTCCATGCCATTGTTGCAGACACCAATTCCCAATGGCTTCGAGTTCCGCCTGAGAAAAGAGTTGTTTGTGTCCGTAGATAATCTCTGGTGTATCTTTTTCGTAAGGCACGGCAACAATGAGACGCTGCTTCGTTATATCCAACAAGTTTGTTAAAACTTGATACATATCTTCTTCGTTAAAGTGTTCGAGAATGTGTAGTGCTGTAACGGTGTCAAAGCATCCAACTTCGCCAAAGGTGTTGGCTAACAAGTCTGCCTGCATAAAGCGCACGTTGTCGAGGTGACGTTCTGCTGCTACTATTCGTGTGGTGGTAAATGGCGCAGCTTGAATGTCAATGCCTACCACCTCTGTCAATGATGGAAAGTGTTCGGCGACAAGCAATGGTAGAAAACCAAATGAGCATCCAGCATCGAGAAACGTATTCCCAACGAGCAAGGCGTAGACACGACGATAGAGCATAGCAAACATCTCTGTGTTTGAGGAAGGAGGCATATGAGTATCTTCCCCTGTCAAAAGCTGTTGATAGGAACTCAACGTATTTGTTGCATATGTGTACCATGCTCTTTGAACCTCATGTGGAAACAACGACCCTACAACCGCCCCGAAAATATCGCCAAAGTTCTGCTCGTTTTTCAGTATGCCAAGAGGTTGTAATTCCCCTAACAACAAATTACCAAGATCAGCATTTATTGCCTCTGGCGCAAACCAGTGAACGATAAAGAGAGAAGGTGCCTCGGCTCTAGTAAAAACCAGGAAGTGGGGTGTTTCATGGATATGATAACTCCCTTCAGTAAAACGCTCGCGCAGAGCCGTTTTATTGACGCGATAGCCGTTAATGCCAATCACATCTCCCATAGATACAGTGCGTTCTCGAATAGGGATTTTTTTAGCAATGGCTTTAGAGGCTTCGGGCATAGCTTGCTCCTCATGATGAAGGTTACTCATGAACATTAAGAATTACATAGAGGATATCCGATGTCCAGGGAGACCGCAAGGGTCAATACTGTTCAAATAAGAGGAACCGAAGAGGAACAACGTGGAAATGGAGAGGACGGGCGACCACAAGGATCGCCCCTACTATAGAGAACGTGTTTAGGATGTAGAACGAGTATAGTAGGGTGCGACCCTTGTGGTCGTCCGTTGGGTCCCCATTTCCGCAAAGACCTTTTTATTTGAACAGTATTGACCCTTGCGGTCTCCTGTTTTCTTGCAACACAACTATAGCACTCATACAAAAACTGTGTTAAGATTCCCTCATATTCAAATACAAGGCATTGCACTCTACTTTATATAATAATGCGTAAGGAGATATCCACGTTGACGACACACGAAAAGCAGTATGTAATCATTGGTAATGGGGTGGCAGGAACAACCGCCGCCGAGACCCTTCGTAAGAACGATGCGAATTGCAGTATCAAACTGATCACAAATGAGGCGTATCCACTCTACAACCGTGTCTCCCTGCCGCGCTTCCTACAAGGGGTCATTGTCGAGCAAAAGGTGATGATTCGCGACTTTGCGTGGCATGAGCAGAGAAACATTGATCTGCTAACGGAGACGCTGGTTGAACATGTTCATACCGACGAACGAGTCGTCGTTACCAATACAGGGGAGTATCTTCCCTATGATGCGCTACTGATTGCAAGCGGTGGCTGGGCCAATCCATTGCGTGTGCCAGGGGCTAATGATACAAGCCACATCTATAATTTTGTAACGCTCGATGATACGAAGACGATTGTTGAAAAAATGCTGGCATCGCGTACCGCTGTTGCTTACGGAGGTAGCTTTATTTCGTATGAACTCTGTGACGGTTTCGCTGTTCGCAAACTTGATACAACCTGGATTATGCGCGGTCCTTACTGGCTCCGTACTGCACTTGACCCGGAAGGGGGCGAGGTTGTCGATAATATCGCCAAGAAGTTCGGTGTCGAGGTCATTCATGGCGACGAAATCGAAGAAGTTGTGCCAAAGAACGGCGTTCCCACGTATGTAAAGACAAAAAAAGGACGTGAAATACAGGCCGACATGATTGGCGTTGGTCTGGGTATTACACTTAACACACACATCCTTTCCGGTACTCCTGTAGAAATACGCAACGGCGTGATGGTCAACGAATATCTGGAAACGAATATCTCAGGAGTCTACGCGGCGGGAGACGTTGCGGAATTTTTCGATCCCACAATCGGTATGCATCACACAATGGGTACATGGGATAACGCGATGGCGCATGGTAAGATTGCAGGTGTGAATATGGCAGGAGCGCAGCAAGCATATGTTGACGTGCCAACGTATACCAGCCCGCTTTTCGATGTGAATATAGCCGTTGTAGGTACAACTGAGTCTGGCAATGCAGAGACACATGTTCTGGCTCGTCGTGAGCCAGGAGAGAAGGGCAACGAAAATTATCGTAAACTCTTCTTCCGCGATAACAAACTGGTCGGCGTGCTGATGATTGGTAGCCCTAAAGGACGCAAAAAGCTGGTCGAGATCGTGAAAAATCAGCATGTGCTAGAAACACTGGCTGAGCGTGAGGCACTGCTCGAACTCAAGTAGTCAACATATGTACTACTCAGGATTATCTTTCTTGACCCATGTACAATTTTAAGATACTGTAGAGCGTAAAAGTCGGGCTAGATGCAGGAGAGATTTCGTGGCAGTAGTTTGTACAAATTGTGGGCAGGATTTGCCCAGGGACGATGCACATTTTTGCAATCATTGTGGTACGCTTGTACCGTCCCATCCATTCAGTTCTCAGTCATTATCGGCTGCTAGCTCTGCTTCATCAAAAACACGGCAAGAACGTCAGAAGCCAGTATTGCGAGAGCAGAGAGTACAACAACTCACCGTGAAGCCAGAACAGCTAGCACCACAGGTGCAGACTCGCCCACGTACCACACGCCGTATCGCACCCGATGATCTCGCTAAGGCTTCAATAGCGTGGCCTGCCCCGCTCACGCATGTCTCGGTCAAAGAACATATATCGCCGCAGGATGTTACACATGAAGAGTTGCATGCACACCAGGAGCCACAAGACGTTGCACCACATTCTGCACCACCGATGCCCGAATTACATGTCAAAGTGTGGGAGCAAGAGCATACTAATCCTCCAACACCTTTGCCAGCAAGCTCCAACACAGTTTTACCGGGCCATGTCGAAGATACTCCAACAACTCCACTGGAGGCTGCTCAGTCAGCAAAAATAGAGGATACTCCTCCACTACTACAGGACAAAGGCATAAAGGAGCATCGTGACGACGTAGAACATCGCGACACCGTTCCGATGCCAAATTATCCATTACAACCGCGGACCGTCTCATATCCTCAGTCGCCAATGACCTCACAAAACTCGCTACATGGTAATACTGCTTTGCCTGTCGAGCAACGGCAGGTGGAACAGCGACAGCAGGGATATGTACCTACCTCTGTCCCATCGTCATATGTAGGTACGCCACAACAATCAGCACGCATATCACAGGCACCGTCGTCGCTTCCGCCTGCACCTCGTCAGAAGAGTCGTCTACCATTTATTCTCTTGCTGGCTTTTCTATGTATTCTTATTCTTGGTGTTGGAGCATGGTTTACACTTGCCAATCCGTTTTCTGTGCCATCAGTTACACAACCTTTGCAAAGCTACAAAGACACTCAACTTGGTGTTTCCCTGTCTTACCCCAATAGCTGGAGTACACAAAGAAACGCGACAGGCATAGTTTTTGCCGACAGTAGTCATACAGCGCAGATGAAATTAGCCGTTGTCGATGCAAATGGAGGAAGTGCTACGCAGTATATTCAACAGCAAGCGACAAAGAACGGCATGACTGCGATCAAATCGTTGGGTATGGTCTCTTTCGCCGGAGCTTCGTGGTCACAGGTACAGGGCAACATGCAACAGGATGGCGTAAATTATACCACAGATATGCTCGCAACCGTACATGGCAATCGTATGTATGTGCTGACACAGATGGCACCGCAAAACGTCTATGCCGATGAAGAAAGCGTTGTATTCTCCGCAATTCGCAATTCATTTACGTTTCTATAGAAGCGATTATGATATAATACTAGTGTCTTTTAGAGCATAGAGAAGACAGTGAGAAGAAAGGAGCGTGCGGTTACATTGTTACCGCGCTACATTATATTGCATGGATGATATTCACTTCGAGCGACACTTTCGTACACCACACTCCGAAGGATACTACATTATGCAGGGCAGTAACCTGCAAAGCAATAATCGGTTGGGTACCGTAGATATTCACTTCACTACAACAGCAGTGCATGGCACCCTTATTTTAGAACGTGAGTTGGAAGAAACCGACCTGACAAAACTCATTGAGCAGATCGACGAAGATTTAGTGCTTTCGGCAGATATGCCGCGTGACGATTTTCTGGTAAGTGTCTATGTTGGCAAGGATGTAGGCTTCTATAGTGACGAATACTTTGCTGAAGAAGGCGACAGCGTCGTTGATTTCGACGTGGACAACGAATAAAACTAATACATTGATGTGAGGTGAGCCAAACATGTTTGGCTCACCTCACATCAATGTATTAGTTCCTTAATCTTCAAGTAGTCCGCGCCGCATGGCATACTTTACCAGTTCTGCCCGGCTATGCAGATTTAATTTGTCCATTACGTGTGTGCGATGAGTATCAACCGTTTTGGGGCTGATAATGAGTCGCTCAGCAATCTGATTGTTCGTATAGCCTTCTGCAACCAATTTGAGTATCTCGCGCTCGCGCTCAGTCAAACTGCTATAACTGTCCTTCTCTTCACCCGTCCGTACTCGTTGCAGATAGTCTCCAACCATGACTGATTGCGCGGTGGGTGAGAGGTAAAATTGTCCATTCTGAATAACACGGAGTGCAGAGATAAGATCGGTGTCCGCCGCCTCTTTCAGCATGTAACCTGACGCACCGGCGCGTAGTGCTTGAAACACATACTCATCATGCTCATGCATCGTTAAGACGAGTACCTTTGTTTCAGGTAACAGCTTTTTGATTTGGCGCGTTGCCTCGATACCATTCATGTCAGGCATCGTGATATCCATGAGAATAACGTCCGGTTGGAGCTTTTGCGCCTCTTGAATGGCTTGCCGTCCGTCTTGTGCTTCGCCAACGACATCAAAATCGGGTTGTGCGTTTAACATCATGCGTAAGCCCGCCCGTAAAATTGTGTGGTCGTCGGCGAGCAGAATACGAATTTTCATCTTTTCCCCTGTCAAGTTTTATTCACGTTCTTTGTGAGTGTTTCGTGTCGTTATACTTCTACATCACAAGCTCGGCAGGAGACTCTTTGCCATGCACCGCTACCGCATAAAGGGGGATATGAACCTTCACTCGTGTTCCGTGCCTCTGTTCTGAAGTGACGTTCACCGTTCCATCAAGCAACAATGCCCGTTCTTGCATACCTACCAATCCCAGTCCTCTATCTTGATCGCCTGTATTTTGTACCTCTTCTACATCAAACCCACGTCCATCATCGGAGATGGTTACGTTCACAGCATCGGCCTCTTCACGCATTGTAATCGTTACTTTATGGGCTTGTGCATGCTTTGCAATATTCGTGAGCGACTCTTGTACGATACGATACAAGGCGGTCTCCATCTCCGCTGACAGACGTGCGCGGTCCTTGAAACCAAGTGCGTGAAACTCGACTTCGAGAGAAGTCTTCTGCTGGTACTCTTTGACATACCAGCGTAATGCAGGTAGCAAACCCAGATCATCGAGGGCACTTGGTCGAAGGTCAATGCTAAGATTGCGGACGGCTCGTAGAGTCTGGTGTGCAAGACGACGCGTTTCGGCGATCCGATCTCGCGCCTCTTGCGTTGCCGTTGATTCTTCTAACACGGCAAGACTAATCAAGAGTGAGGTAAGGACTTGAGATGTTTCATCGTGTAACTCACGTGCGATACGTTTCCGTTCTTGCTCTTGCGCTTTTATAATCTGGCTCGCTCGTACACGGTTCGCTTCATCAATCCCTTCAAGCATCATGTTGAAGGTACTGGCAAGCTGGTCTGCTTCAGGATCAACTCCAGTAAGAGGGGCACGGAGCGTCCGCTCACCTGCTTGTACACGTTTCATCACCTTGCCTAAGTCCATCAAAGGGCGGAAGGCGATTTGCAAGACTACAAAGTTAAGAATAACGCTTACCAGCCAGCCGAGAGCAACGAATGCTATCAAGTATATCGGTGCATGCGGTATGCTGTTCAGGCGCGAAGCGAGCCACGTACCACCGCTTGCTCCTACAAAGATAATAAAGCTATTTGCTAGTAAGACTTTGTAAAAAACAGGAATGCCGAGAAATGGTCGTAACAGCTTGTTATTCTGTACCACTTCCCCATATTGTATGTTAGAATCACTCATTATATGTTCTCTTTGTGATATTATATTACTCTTATTCATGCTATTGTAATTGTAGCGGCTTTTTGTTTCTACTGTCAAACAGCTTTGTCCCACTCCTTATAACAAAATAATCAGGTAGCAAATGCCCAAAAATCAGGTGAGTACCTGATGTTGTGAAAAGAAAGCAAAGGTAAGCTATATAGTACCATCTATAGTACGTCTGGCATAATGATGGCAAGAAAATTCACTCCTCTTCACGTTTGACCTCTTTATACATTATAATAAGAGAGAGGGCTCAAACGTTCTTAACCTTTTTGGTACAAGGGGTACTCAGCGTGGATGTTCTATGCTATAATCTGCCACACGGTGTTTTACGAATATTTGCAATTAAAGTATCTTTGGTTTAGTTTAATCTTTTGAGGAGGCACAGTGAGCTCTACCAGTAATAAAAGCTTGCTCGACGTGGTGACGCAGAAGGTTGTCGAAAGCCCTGTCTGGCGTTCAATCTTTCGACACGGCTATCCTGACACTCCGCTCAACCAGTCTCTGGTGATGATGGGGAATGTCTTTCTGCACCTGCACCCGGTCAAAGTCAGTCGCCAGGCCATGAAGATCACCTATACGTGGTGTATGGGCGGCATCTCCTTTTTCCTGTTTCTATTGCTGACAATCACCGGCGTATTCCTAATGTTTTATTATGTTCCTGATACACGAGATGCTTACCAGAACATCAATCAACTCAATAGCGCGATTTCCTTTGGACACTTAGTACGTAATATGCATCGCTGGGCCGCCCACTTGATGGTTGTCTCGGTGACACTCCATATGATCCGTGTCTTCTATCATGGTGCGTACAAGCCACCGAGAGAGTTCAACTGGGTTGTTGGTGTACTTCTTTTCTTTGTCACTCTGTTCCTAAGTTTCACAGGTTATTTGTTGCCCTGGGACCAGATCGCGATCTGGGCTATCACCGTCGGTACAAACCTCGCTCCGTACACACCGTTGCTAGGCGATCCCGCGTACAAGGTGTTGGTCGGAGGTGGTGCCGTTGGTCAGGCAACACTGATCCGCTTCTATGTGGGTCACGTCATCTTGCTCCCGTTAGCAGGGGCGTTGCTCATGGCGGTTCACTTCTGGCGTATTCGTAAGGATGGCGGCGAGGCTGGCCCACCACCTCCCTCACGTCGTGAGTTGGAAGCCAGGGCGGAACGTGCCGAGCGTACTGTTCCTGTTGCTACACGTTAGCACTACTACCTGTCTGTTCTATGCTTTGAGAGGATACGAACATGTCAATCGAACAGAAAGAACCAAGAGTACAGACACAGGCCGCCGCCACACAGCGACGATACCGCACACTGGCTGTGGTCAAACAGGAAGCAATCACGCGCGTTGAGAAGCCACTCGAAGACTCTGTTTTCGTGTGGCCCCACCTCCTGGTTCGTGAGTTCTTCGCTGCTACTATTGTGACCGTGATGGTGACAATACTGTCAATTAGAATTGATGCGCCGTTACGCGCTCCTGCTAATCCGAATCTTACACCGAACCCGGCAAAGGCCCCCTGGTACTTCCTGGGTCTACAGGAACTGTTGCACTACTTTCCGCCTACCACTGGTGGTGTGTTGGGTCCTGGCTTGACCTTGCTGGCTTTGGCAGTTTTACCCTATGTTGATCGCAATCCCAGTCGCGCCTATGCGGACCGCAAGGTTGCTATTATGACCTTCACCATGTTCCTGGTGTTCTGGGCTGTGATCACTCTTGCCGGTAGCTTCTTCCGTGGTCCAGGTTGGGTATGGGTCTGGCCCTGGCAGGGCCTGTACTTTGACCTGTAATCAGGCAAAGGCGAAGAGGAAAAGAGGACAATTATGAGTCTTGATACACCACCAATCACACCGCAACAATATGAAGTTCTTCATGGTGGTGGTGCGGAGGCGGCGGAGATCGCGCAGCAACGCCTGTCGCGTCGCCGCTTCTTGCGTAGGTCTATGCTCTCTGTATGGGGCTTGTCTACTACCGCCGCCGTTGCAGGTGCGTTATATATGCTTTATCCAAATCTTGCCGGACAATTCGGTGCCCCTATCACTGCGGGAGCGAAAACTGATTTCCCTGCGGCGGCGACGCTTGAAGAGTTCGCTATTGGCTCAAAGGGTGTGTTCTATAATCAGGCTGCAAGAACATACCTTATCCATATGGCTGCTAGCTTTCCGTTCCGCCCTATTCAGGGGCTTGCCAGTCAATTGGAATCAGAGTATGTCACGAAAGATCAGGATGGCTCGTACTGGATCGCGCTCTATCAAAAGTGTGTTCACCTGGGCTGTACCGTGCCTTTCCGTGATGACTGCTCTAGCTTTAAGTGTCCCTGCCATGGTTCGCACTACAATGTCACAGGTGAGTGGCTTGATGGTCCTGCACCTATTAGCTTGAATCGTTTTGAGATACAATTCAGCGGTTCAGATATCGTTGTGAATACAGGCGTACTGAACACGAAAGTACCTCATCCTGATAACACAACACGACTAATTGCCGCTCCAACAAAACTTTGTAGCGCAAGCTAATACTTTCATCCATAGAAGGATGAGCGTTGTTCGTACCTTTTAACAATGTATACATATGGTGCTGTCTCTTGAAACGGTTTTTTTGTTTTGAGGGACAGCATGTTGTTGAGAATACACCACTTTATCGAAGTTACAAATCATGTCTGTCCAACACGTAAAATATATTCAGACATGTACAAGAGGTTGATTTATGGGAAATTTTGTCTATGCAGCTCTAGGCATTATCGTTGCTCTACTGGTGACGATTGGTCTGCTGTACATGTTTTACGCTCGCTCAAACGCGGTCGAGAAGGCGGGGTCGGGTGCGCTGATTATGCTCGCCGTCGTCTCCCTGATGATACCTGTCTTCTGGATTTTAGAAGGAAATAACCAGGCGAGCGCGAAGACACAACAACATTCGCTCGCGGTACAACGGGGCGAGGGCCTCTATGCGGAGTATTGTATCTCGAACTGCTATACCATTCTGAATAATAAGGTTGTTAATCCCAAATACAATGGCTATACCATCGCACAGTTGAACGCCATGACTGATAACGATCTCATGCGTCTTATCAATGGGGGCAACTATAACCCTGCTGTGCCAACGCCATCAAGCAAAAACGCTATCGTGTACAGTCAGGATTATAATGGTCCTTTGTCTGCAAACGATGTGCAGTATCTCTTCGAGTTTTTGCGCTCAGCAGACCCGGCATATTTGGTGAAGAATGGTTATGCCAGTAGTACTACGCAGGCCGCGTCACAAAATGCCTTTAACACGTTGTCGGATGTGCTACAGAATGGTATTCCACCCGACATTTCCGCGAATGCTCCTGCCTATGCTACCGCTGTGGCTCAAGGTAAAGCTGGTCAGTTCGGCCTTCCAACCGATATGACGAAGATGAACCATGTCACCATGACTATCGTGCCAACCGCTCCTGACCGGAGTTGCCAGCCAGCGTGCTACCAAATTCTGAATCTTGAGGTCAAAGTTGGTACCGTGATTACCTGGATCAATCAGAGTCCTGATAAACACACGGTCACTGCACTTTATGGTAATGGTTCAAGCGTCACAAAGCTTGCGCCACAAATCTTTGACTCCGGTTTCAACAATGGTATTGCGACTGGTCAGAAGTATTCGTACACCGTGACGCAGGCCGCGTATAACTTCAATAAGAACCATACCGTTGTTTACTATTGTCAGTATCACACGCAGATGCTTGCGGAACTGACGATAATGCCTTAGATTGAAATGTCGCGGTCCGCAAGAATCGCGATACTGTTTCTTTTCTGATCGCTGTCATGATATACAAGCATATCATGTTGAAAGGGTTTGCGATCTATGCAACAAACGCAACAAACACAACGTAGAGAAATATCCGAGCAGATGTCGTGGGCGCGTGCAATGATTTTTGCCGTTGGCTTTTTCTTCATCGCCGCTCTGCTCGTGGGTCAAGTACCCAGTTACATCTATTTACAGATGACCGCTGCTTCGCTCGTGGGCGCGGAGCAAGGCTCAATAGCAATGGGCCTTACCTGCTTAGGTGGTTTCGCGATTATTCAGGTTATCGTTCTGCTCTTCGATCCTAAGCCAGTTGTGCCGCCCATCATCTTTCCAGCACTCGGCTCTATCCTGTCACTTGGCGGCATCGCGATCATGCTGCTTGCTGTGACGACAGGCTGTAGCATAAATGAAGCTGAGAATGGTGTCCCAACCTGTAATCAGTACTTTCCGCGTACTGATACGCATCTGTTCTCAGTGCTAAGCGGAAACTTTCTCTGGTTCCAACCTCGTGCATTCGATCTTGTGATGATTGGTGCAGTTGTACTGGGCGTCGGTGCTGCGATGGTGTTCTACGGCATCCTGGCGATGCGTGAACAGCGTAACCCGGACCGTCGCGACCTTGGCACAACGCCGCTGATTCGCTGGATGATTATTATCGCTAGCGTCTTACTCGTTGCCTTCACCATCTTCTACACGTACTATAATGACAAAGGGCTTGGCGTGGCACCCTTCCCAGGGCATGTAGTCGGGGGTAAAGTCGTCGATGCACATCCATTTAGAGGTACAAAGATCGTTGATCTTATCCTGGGTACAGTGCTAGGTGCTACCGTCATGTTGATCCTGGGTGCGTTCGCTCTCCGCTTGCACTACCTGATGCGTCCGGTACGTAAACGCACGATGGGCGGTCTATATATGGTCGGTGCCCTCGGCCTCGCTCAAATTGGCGCGATTCTCGTTCTTTTCGGCCTGCTTGCCTACCCACTTATCAACTGGATGCACTACTGGAGCTTCATTGGACTTGGCGACTACTTCACGATTTGCGCTCGCCAGATAGCTATTCCTGCAAGCTGTGCGTTCTCGCCGCAGGCTGGCTACCTCGTTGACGCCATCGTCTCGACGAATTTCTTTGCCGTGCTTGCCTTAGCAATCTGGGGTTGGAGATCACATCGCAATGTGGTCATCATCGGCAGTGTCTCGATTGCCGCCATTCTTGCGCTGAGCACACTCCTTGTTCATATGCATCCCGATGAACTACTGATTGGTTTGTTACTGTGTGGCGGTGCTCTTGTCCTTGCCGCTGTATGGACAAGCGTGGCACGCCGTGAGTTCGCTGTTGTGGGTGAAAACAACCTCGGTTGTACAGGAATGTGGTTGGTGGTGGGTACCTGTCTCTTCATCTACCTGGGGGCATTCGCCTTCTTCTCAATTCCAGGCTTCCGTGAGACAGAGCCAAACATTCCGTTCATTTCTGGCTTAAGTGTTCCCGCTCCAGCCGCCGTTGGGCAGGCACCCGCGCTAGGACAGGCCGACGCAGTTTTCCTGCTCATTCTTATGGGTATTCTCGCTGGTATACAATTTGTGTTTCTCATTCGTAACCGCTACAAAGTGTAGCGATGCACGATGTAGGAACGGGATGTGTGAACCACTGTATCGGATATTTTGATACGTTGGTTCATACATCCCGTTTTTTATTTTCTTCGTTTCTTGCATTCGTGCTATAATGAATACAATAAAAGAGTAGAAGGAAGACTATGCAGAGTGAACAGCCTCTCAAGGTTTTTATACTTGCTGCTGAAATCGTGCCGTTTGTCAAAGTTGGTGGCCTGGCGGATGTGGTGGGTGCGCTACCTAAAGCTCTTCAATCGTTGGGCCACGACGTTCGCCTTGTCATGCCTCGTTATAAACAGGTTGACCTGGAACGTTTTCAGTTGACAGCAATCATCGAGAACTTGCCCGTGCCAATGGGAAGCTACAAGATACATGTTACCGTATACAAAGGAGCAATTGGCGCTAATATTCCTGTCTATATGATTGACGCGCCACGTTACTTTGAACGCGAAAATATCTATGGCTACACCGACGATGGTGAGCGTTTTATTCTATTTTGTCGAGCTGCATTAGAAGTTGCTCGTGCGCTAGACTGGTCACCGGATATTGTCCATTGTAATGATTGGCATACAGGCATTGTGCCCAATTGGATGCATACCGTTTATAAAGACGATCCGTTCTTCTCACATGCTGCTACTGTCTATACCATTCACAACCTTGCCTATCAAGGAATTTTTGGTTATCGCATTCTTGAGGTTGCGGGTGTCGCTGCAAACGGTTTTGTCTATCCACAGATTGCCGAACTCGCCAATGTCGTCGATATTATGGGCCGAGGTATCCTCTTTGCTGATGCTATCACAACTGTCAGCGAACGCTATGCACAGGAAATTTTGACGCCAATCTTTGGCGAACGCCTCGATCATATGCTTCGTGCGCGACGTAACCGTCTCTTTGGTATTCTGAACGGCGTGGACTATCAAGATATCGATCCAGCTCATGACCATCATATCCATACTATGTTTGATATAAAAGCACTAGATAAGCGATCAGAAAACAAAGTAGCGTTGCAAGAGCAAGCTCATCTGCCAGTACGCAAAGATGTTCCTTTGCTTGCAATGATCTCCCGTCTCGCCGATCAAAAAGGTTTCGACCTGCTCTCACAAATTATCCAGCCCCTTCTTGCACAGAGTGTACAGTTTGTGGTGTTGGGTATTGGCGATCAACACTATCATGAGATGTTTCAGAGCCTTGCTGCCCGATATCCTGAGCAGGTCGCAATATTCCTTACCTTCAATACAGAAATCGCCCAGCGCATCTATGCAGGTAGTGATATGTTTCTTATGCCTTCGCGCTTCGAGCCATGTGGTATCAGTCAGATGATTGCCATGCGCTATGGCAGTGTACCTATAGTACGTAGCGTAGGTGGCCTCGCCGACACGGTGCAAGAATATAACCCACATACTGGCACGGGTAATGGTTTCGCCTTTACCAACTATGATCCCTGGGAATTGTTTGCCGCGATTGTACGTGCCTTAGAGGTGTATCGCTTTAACGGTGTCTGGCGCACCCTGCAAGAGCATGGCATGAAAGCCGATCATTCGTGGGATGCCTCAGCACGTCGCTATGTTGAAGTATATCGGAACGCATTGCAATTTCATGAAAGTGGAAAATAGCATAGGGGTGGGTACTGTCGAGGGCGCAACTTCGTGATAGGGGAGAGAAACTGCGTTCGACAGTACCCAGGTGAGGGAAATTGAAGAGTGCTACCTCTTACTGAAAATAAACTGTGTAGTGAAGGCTTTTTGCGTATGTCACACATTGCGTATCTCGATTGTCAGGCAGGTATTAGTGGCGAAACGTTGCTTGGAGCTTTGCTGAATGCTGGCCTCGCGCTTGATGTACTAAAACATTCTCTTGTCTCGTTACCTCTGCCACCCTATGAAATGCTACTAGAACACATCTCTGATAAAGAGATGAGTGGTGTTCATGTGACTATCACCACTGCTTCTCAAACGCATGAGATGTATCACTGGGCCGAACTCGAAACGCTACTTGCTTCCCCACAAGCACCTGTGTATATTCGTGAGACTGCCCTGACAATACTACGACATCTTGTGGAGGCAGAGGCTAAAGTATACGGTGGAGAGTTCAATTATCAGTCTTTTGAAATATCAGCACTGTCACTTATCACCATTGTTAGTGTGATAATCGGGCTAAAAGAGTTAGACATCACGCAACTCTACGCTTCTGCACTACCACTGACAAGTGGATATGTACAAACTCCTAATGGGCAGAAACAAGTTCCAACACCCGTTACCCTTGAATTACTTCGTCATGTTAATGCAGTCTGGAAACCCAGTTCGCTTGAAGGTGAGATCGTGACACCTATAGCCGCAGCTCTCCTGGCGACACTTGCACGCTTCGATGCCTCGACATTTACGATTGAACGAGTCGGGTATGGCGTGCGTACAGCATCTCCTGCAACGTCCAATTCTCTACGGCTCTATGTAGGAACATTGCAAGATGTGGCGCATCAAGATGATAGAGGGGCTGATGTAGATTGGGTTACAGTGCTATCAACGAATATCGACAACATGAGTGGCGAACTTCTCGGCGGCCTGATGGAGCGTCTTCTTGACGCTGGTGCGTTAGATGTAAGTTACACTCCGATGCAGATGAAAAAGAATCGTCCAGCAACAATGCTTATGATCGTCTGCCCACTTGAAAAAGGCGACGAACTTGCCTACATCTTGCTACGAGAGACCACGACGCTAGGCGTGCGTATACAACAGGTGCAACGTCTCAAGGCGCAGCGTACTCTACAACGCATTGACACTCCTCTAGGCCCTTTGCTTGTCAAAGTGAAACACATCGGAGCACAAATCATCAGTGCCGCCCCCGAATATGAAGAGTGCCAGCGCATTGCCCGTGAGCAGAATATGCCGCTGGCGGATGTCTATGCGGTTGTACAGCACTGGATTGCGACTATTATAATAGGTAGTAGAGAAAAATAAAAAGAAATATATCTCTTCCAGAGAGCATGTTTCCCGCTCGTCTGGAATAGGAGAGAGGTCGCATGGAATTCATAGATTGGCGTAAGGGACGACAAACTCAAAACGATGCATCACAAAAAAGGTCCGACGAAAATGCACGCAAGAAGGCATACGCTCACTACGTAGAAGAACAAATACACGATGCAATGGAGCGTGGCCTGTTCGATAACCTCCCAGGTTATGGTAAACCACTCAATCTCGACGAAGACCCTTATGCGGGTGATAAGGCAATGGGCTATCATCTGCTCAAAAATAACGGCTACGCACCAGCGGAGGTCGAATTGATCAAAGACATTCGTACCGAGCGAGAGCGTGCCGAGGTGAAGATTGAGCGCGTGGTGAAAAGAGGGAAGACATTGAGAACGCGCCGTGTCCCGCCCTTCCCCAGTGAAAAACGCGCATTTAATGCCTCTGTCGAAAAAGCTACTGTAGAGTATGAAAAAACATTACAAAACATCAACAAAAAAATCTTGACGTTGAATATTCAGACTCCAGCGGCCCTACATCAGACGCCGCTGCATGTGGAAAAGCTAGTTGCACAGTTCCGTGAGTCGTGTCCTCTCTTTACCGATCTTTCGCCTCGCGCATGGTACCTTTGATATCTACTGTTGTTGCTGCTGGGGTTGCTGTTGTTGTGGGAGCGGCTCTTGCTGCCCATGATCGTACTCGTCTGCTGGAGCGACAACAGGTACCCATTCCTCCTCTTTTGGCACAGCTTCGTATCCTGTGGGAAGGGCGTCTGACAGCGAAACTTTTACGGTGACAGATAGCTCACTCTCTGCACCTCCTCGAAAGACACCACGTGTAGGAGGCACATCTGCGTAGTCACGTCCCACTGCGACACGAATATGGCGTCCTCCCGCTAGCGTATCGTTGGTCGGATCGAAACCAACCCAGCCAAGACCCGGTAATAGTGCTTCAACCCATGCATGTGTTGCACTTTCAGAAGAGCGGTCGCGATGCCCACCCTGTTGAAAAAGATAGCCACTGACATAGCGGCATGGAATACCGAGTGTACGCACCATTGTAATCATAATGTGCGCGAAATCTTGACACACTCCACGTCGGACTTGTAGGGCATCGTCAATGGGTGAGTCAACTTTCGTATTCTTAGGTGCATAATCAATATTGTTGTGCAGTCCCGTCATTGTCTCACGCAGTACCGTGAGGGGATCGTCGCGCCTCTCTACATGTAGCTCATGTGCCAGTTCATAGAGAAGATCGGTGGGGCTTGCAAAGTGACTCGGCATCAGCGTATCCCAATATTCATCACCTGCGGTAAGAGCGTCAAGTTCTTCCCAGGTGTCTGTAGGCAATGCTAGTGGTGGCTCTGGTGGAGTTATCAATTCGACCAGCGATTGTGCGTTAATTGTCAGTTGTGTATGACGATTAGGTACATCGAAGTGATGCACCTTGTTGCCTTGCTCACCACGATAATCCATGATGTGCGAACGCGGACTGGTCACGAGACGGAAGTCCAAACAATGTTGTGTTCCCTCCGTTCGTGGCTGAATACGCACCTCCATGATACTTTCGCTGATAGGTGTACTGTAACGAAAGCGGGTGATATGACGAATGCTATAATACATGTTGTACATCCTTACGAAGTAAGTGCGACGTCAATAGGATACGTAATGTATACCTGATAAAGTGCGCTGTTGATCTGGCGACACTGAAACTGAATGTTTTCCAGGTAAGCGTGCATACTCCCCGCCAGAATCTCGTCAATCTGATCATAGTCGAGCGAGGCACGTAAGCGACCTGCAAGCCGTTCAACGCGTCCGGCATTCCGCACGTTTGTTATCTTCGTGATGGATTGTAGTGCGTTCTGCATCATTGTTGCGGCAAAGCGTAGTGAGCGTGGCGACTCGGCATTCAGAAGCAAGAACTCCGCGATGTGGTCTGGTTGAATGTTGGCGGTATAGACCTTACAATATGCCTCGAACGCCGCACAAGATCGCAACAAGCCAACCCACCTCATGTAATCAAGAGAGGCATTGGTAAACGGTTCGTGAATCTCCATCAGCGAATGGAAGTGTACGTCGAGCAACATTGCCGTTTGCGAGGCACGTTCGGTATAGCAGCCAACGCGAATAAAGTGCCAGCCCTCGCTATGACTCATGGTTGCGTCGGTGACGCCTTGAAAAAGCTGAATACCCTCTTTGACCCTTGCCAGGAACACATGCGGCTGACCATGCCATATTTTCTCGATACTCGTGCTTCTCACACGCAGATACAGGCGATTGAGTTGCTCCCACATTTCTGAACTGATCTGCTCACGAACTTGACGGGCGTTTTCACGGGCGGATGCCAGGCATGAAGCAATGGAGGCACTATTTGTCGTATCGAATGTAAGCTCTTGCATCACGCGATACGCCTCGTCGTCTCCACTTTCTAATGCCGGGACGCGTAGACTACGGTACAATCGTTCCCAGCGCAGGTCCGCATACTGTGCTGACTCTAGCATCTGGTTAAGATTGACATCGAGCAGTCGCGCCGTATGTTCGGCACGCTCTAAATAGCGGCTCATCCAATACAAACTGTCGGCAACGCGTGATAGCATATAGACTCCCTTCTTGATTGGTTGACAAGAGACTTCTTCATCCGCCAACGGGCGACCACAAGGGTCGCCCCTACTATACACGTATTCCATTTAATGCCCGTCTACTATAGTAGGGTGCGACCCTTGTGGTCGCCCGTTCGTAAACTATCGCTCCCTACTCATGACGCAAGATCCACGTGTCCTTACTGCCGCCACCCTGCGACGAGTTTACTACAAGCGAACCACGCTTCAGTGCAACACGGGTGAGACCTCCAGGGACGATGGTTACGCGATCTCCATTCAAGATGAACGGGCGCAGATCAACGTGCCTCGGCTCGATCTGCCCATTCAAGAAACAGGGGGCACGTGAGAGAGCTAGCGTCGGTTGCGCGATATAGTTGCGTGGATTCGCCAGAATTGCTTGCCGAAATTCTTCACGTTGTGTTGCAGTGCTATACGGCCCAATATGCCATAGCCGCCCGACTCGCCTACTGCCTTTACCACCAATTTATCCAAATGCTCAAGTACATACTGTCTATGCGCTTCATCTGTGAGCAGATATGTCTCCACGTTAGGTAGGATTGCCTCTTCTCCAAGATAGTAGCGGATAATTGCAGGCACGTAAGCATATAGTGCTTTATCATCGGCAATCCCTGTCCCAATAGCATTGGCAAGCGCAACGTTGCCAGCACGATAGGCATTGAGCAAGCCGGGGACACCAATCGTCGAATCTGGACGGAAAGCTAGAGGGTCAAGAAAATCATCGTCGATACGGCGATAAATCACATCGACGCGCCGCAGACCTCCGGTAGTACGAGTGTATACAATATTATCATGAACAAGGAGATCACGTCCTTCGACCAGCTCAATCCCCATCTGGCGAGCAAGATAGGTATGCTCGAAATATGCCGAGTTGTACACGCCAGGAGTCAACAAAACAATCGTGGGATCAGGCCGCATAATTGGTGCAAGTGAGGCCAGTGTATTGAGGAGAGCCTGCCCGTAGTGATCTATTGGGCGCACATCGTAGCTGCCAAAGAGCGCGGGAAAGACGTTTTTCATCACCTGACGGTTTGTCAACATGTACGATACACCGCTTGGTACGCGCAAATTATCTTCGAGCACCGCGAACGTTCCATCGGGCAAACGTATAAGGTCCGAGCCAACTATCGAAATATAGGTATCATGTGGAACGTTGAGTCCTTGCATCTCGCGCCGATAATGCTTGCAACTATAGACGAGGGCGCGTGGTACGATGTCCTCTTTGAGGATTCGTCCTTCGTGATAAATATCCTTGAGAAACAAATTGAGTGCTGTGATACGTTGCGTTAAGCCACGCTCGATTCCCTCCCACTCACCACTTGTGATAATGCGTGGCAGCAGATCATACGGCCAGACACGCTCAGTCCCTTCATCCCCACCATAGACTGTGAAGGTAATGCCCTGATTCAGAAATGCAACGTCCGCCGCCTGCTGTCGCTCGTGCAGCGTGTCCATAGATAACTCAAGCAATCGTTGATATAATTCCCCATACGCAGGACGCGCTACACCTCCTTTTTGAAACATCTCATCGTAAGCTTTCTCGAGGGAGTATTGTGAGAAAGGTGGTGGTAATGTGGGTTGCTCAAAGATATCAGACCTGTCTGATCGTATCACGCGCTTTATCCTATGGTGCTATGTGCAACTATACGCCAATACACAAAAACCTCACACAGGCGCGTGTGAGGCGACGTTGCCTAACGTGTTCCTTTGGAGATGTTTGGTTAACTATACAGTATGATAACAGTCAGAGAGAACGCATGTCAAATACTTCCCTATATATGCTAAAATAATAATAAGTATATTTCATCATGTGTGCCTTGATGGGATCACATGTGGTAAGAGGAAGCTATGCAAACAACTGCTACAGCGAGACAGCAACGTAGCCTGGTAGGGGGATTTCGTAATGGACTTCTCGTGCCTATTCTTATTCTCCTGCTTGGTCTAATCCTTGGCGTTTCAGCGAGCATCTATGCATCTATCAGTCAATATAACCTTGGCGAGCAAAAAGTCGCTGTGCAACAGAATGTAGATGGTATGTTGAGTTCGATGATCGACCAGGAGACAGGGGTACGTGGCTATATAAGCACCAATAACACCACCTTTCTGGACCCCTTTACAAGTGGGAGACCACAATATCTGTCCTATCTGCAACAGTTAAAAAATGTAACAAATAATACTTCTTTTAGCAATACCTCAACCTACATACTCACTGCTGACAACCGTGCCTCGGATTGGTATGATAATTACGCATCTGTACAGGTAAAGAATATGGAGGTGGGCAACTTCGCAACTGCTCGTTCAGAGAGTACAAGTGCGGCTGGTAAAGCTTCGTTCGACGCTTTCCGAAATGCAATGGCGCAGCTTCAAGGTGCTGTCAATGTTGATATTGGTGCTGTGCAAGCACAAGTGAACACGTTTAACATTCTCTCTGTTGCATGTGCTGTTATCCTCTCGCTTGTTGCCGCCTTTATGCTATGGCGTGCTTTCAACAGTTTGACAAATAATTTGCAAGATCAATTTGGTACTCTACAAAGTACAACAATGCAACTCGGCTCTGGCGATTTGTCCGCACGCGTGCCCGATCTCTTCTATACCGAGCTACGTCAGCTAGGACAAACCTTTAATTCGATGGCCGTAAAATTGCAAGACCAACAACACGCGCTACAAGAGCGCGATATCATGGAGAGTGTACAAGAGTTAAACTCAATCCTGACGAAAAGCCTTGATCTTGAGACGCTGCCAAAAGAGTTTATCGGCAATGTACTTTCTTTGCTCAACTTACAACTCGGTGTTCTTTATCTTTACGATCATCCCACACGCCAACTGAACATGTTTGCTGCACAGGGGATAGATACGCAGAATGTACAGAGCGATTTCCACCTCGGCGAAGGGCTTGTTGGACAGGTTGCCCAGAGTCGCAAAACACTCTATCTTACTTCTCGTAACGAAGGCGAGAAAGAGCCATTTCGTGTGAAAACATCTCTGGGAACAGTTTTACCCTCTGGACTCTATCATCTTCCACTTGCTGATGGCAAAAACCTGCTAGGTGTTCTTGTTGTCGGGTCTGTCTACCCGATGAATGAGAAAGCTCGTAATGTCTTGAACGTGGTGGCAAGCAATCTTACTTCTGCTTTAAGCAATACACAAGCTTACCGACACATTCAAGAGCAGGCGGAAGAGTTAGAGAAGCGCAGCCGTGAACAAGAATCCGCCAATATAGCACTACGTCGTCAGCGTGACGACTTAACCGTGTTGAATGCCGCCCTTGAGGACGCAAATAAAGCCAGAAGTCAGTTCCTCTCTACCATGTCGCATGAGTTACGTACTCCCTTGACCTCTATTCTCGGTTTCAGTCAAATCTTGCTACGTAACAATGATAGTAAAAACTTCAACTCACGGCAGAAAAGCAATATTGAGCGCATCTTAAAGAATGGGCAGCATCTGCTCTCTCTCATCAACGATGTACTCGATCTCGCAAAAATCGAAGCTGGACGTATGGATGTCAATAATAGCGAGGTTGATCTACGTGAACTGCTTTCAAACGCTGTCGAAGAAACGCACTCGATTGCGGTAGAGCAGAAAGTCGCCTTGCAATGGCATGTTGAAGAGGGCATTAGCTCAATCGAAACTGATCCCATTAAACTGCGTCAGATATTGCTAAACTTGATTTCAAATGCCTTGAAATTTACCGAGAAAGGTTCCGTTACAGTGAGTGCAAGGCGTCTCCCTTCTCTTGCCACAACGAATCCCACTACTGAACACACGGAAAGTGCCTATGAAGGCAATATTGACCAAATAGCTATTTCCGTACAAGACACAGGTATTGGCATCTCACAAGAAATGCAGGAACGCATCTTTGAGGCGTTTTATCAAGTCGATGGTAGTAACACACGTAAATATGGTGGTACGGGTCTCGGACTTTCCATCGTTCGTCAACTTACAGCATTACTAGGTGGCAAGCTAGAGCTACAAAGTATGCCTGAGCAGGGGAGTATCTTTACTCTCTATCTACCTGTCAGTGCCCGTGCCTTACGTCCTGAGCAGCAGGATACTCGTCTCAATAGTGGTGCGTTAGCACTGCAAGGCAAGTCGCCAACAGTCAACGTGATAGAAACGCTCGCAGAAGAGAATGAACAAGACCAGCATCTGATACTTGCAATTGACGATAACCCTGATGTGATTAGCCTTATCAACAATGCACTGGAAAATTCTCCTTATCGTGTGATTGGGGTCAGCGACTCTTCAAAAGCGGTAGAGGTGGTGCAGCAATTGCAGCCGATAGCAGTGACGCTCGATGTCATGATGCCGGAGGTCAACGGCTGGCAAATTCTGCATCAACTACGCGCCAATCCTGCTACCGCGACCATTCCAGTCATTATGCTCACCGTGCTAGAAGACCGCTCTGCGGCGCATGTGTTGGGTGCTGATGAGTATCTGGTGAAGCCTGTAGAACGAGACACCTTGCTCAACACGCTACGTCATGTTGCTGCTCATAACACGCTCTCACCTGTCACTGTATCCAGCATCACAGCCATACAAGAAGAGAACGCAAACACATCATCTTCGCAACAACAATTTCTTGTTCTGAATACCGAGCAATCTGAGCAAGCTGCATTAGAACGTGTCCTTTCGGAAGCTGGTCTAACAGTGAAAACGGCCTCAACCGAAATGGAGATGCTGAACATTATACAAAACTCTAAGCCTGATGTTATTGTATTGCGCGTCATTCCTGATGCCGCAAAGGAGTCATAAATAAGACGTGCAAGATACACAAACGACGAAAACAATCCTCATTGTCGATGATAGTGAGGATATGCGTACCCTGCTTGGGCAAGTGCTAGAGGGCGAAGGCTACACCCTTTTCTATGCAGAAGATGGCGACGTGGCAGTCTCGCAGGCAGTAAAGCATCATCCGTGCCTCATTCTCATGGACATGTCCCTGCCCGGCATCAGTGGTTGGGAAGCTGTAGAGCAGCTACGCGCCATGCCAGACTTCCAGCACACACCCATCATCGCCGTTACCGCCTACGTCACCAAAGCCGACGAAGAACGCGCCAAAGCCGTCGGCTGCAACGCCCATCTCGGCAAACCCTTCGACATCATGCAAGTGCTTGACATGATAGAGTTGCTGTTACAGAATTAGGAGTAGTTCGCAGTTGTAGAGTTCGATTTATCACACCCATTTGGTAGGCGTAGGGGTCCGATTTATCGCACCCAAGCACGAGCGAAGCAATGTGCGAGTCCCACATATGATGTATAACAAAGCCGACATCCCCAATATACGTCTCGTACAACGTGAGATAGCGCGTCTCTTCCCTCATGTACCTCTGTCTGCTATAGAGCGCGTAGATGAGGGCGTCTCCACCTATGTCTACAGAATACACAGGAAAAACGAAATTTTTTATTTACGTCTCCTACCAGAGATAGGGGCCAGCTTCGCCCCCGAAGTCCGTGTCCACCAACTGCTACGCGATAAAGGTGTTCATGTGCCAGAGGTAGTGTACTTTGAGCATCTCAACGAAGCGTTACAACTCTCCCTCATGCTAACTACCGAGACCAAAGGGACACATATAGGACATTGCACATCTATAGAAGACCAGAGGAACATTCTCAGACAGGTTGGCAGAGACCTCGCCATTATCAATAACATACCCGTACAAGGCTTTGGTTGGATGAAAAGAGACAATGATGAGGTCATGCAACTGAAAGCAGAACTTCCAACGTACAGAGCTTTTATCTATGAACATCTTGAGGATGATCTTACGCTACTAGCAAGCAAACAGCTACTAAGTGGTAGTGACATAACGAACATTTATAGTATTCTTGGTCGTTACAACCCCTGGCTCGACGAAGAACAAGCATACCTTACACACGGCGACTTTGATGCAACCCACATCTATCAACAGCACGGCCACTACACAGGCATTCTCGACTTTGGCGAAATCCGAGGAGCCACGTCATGGTATGACCTCGGTCACTTTCGGCTGCATGAGGGCGAAACGCTATCTAACACAGTTATGCCGTATCTCATCGAGGGCTATCAAGAAGTTGCGCCTTTGCCACCAGATTATGCACAACGTATAAGTTTTGCAAGCTTGTTGATTGCTCTTAGAATGCTTGCACATGTGACGAGGAAGTATCCTGATCAACCTCTAGGTCATAGTGTAACGTCTGTGCGGAGAGATATACAGGTGTTACTTGCCTGAAAGGAAGCATTTCGTTTTATCTTCCCTATCCTTTCAGCTTCTCCGAAATTAGGACTCATCCTGACCGCATGAGCTAGTATACTAGAAGTACAATATCCTAATGATCACAAGCAGAGGAGAATACCATGTCAAAAGAACAACTTCTACAGGAGTTAGCAAATGCATTTGAGCAACTCATTGGAACCGCTACTGAAGCAGCACAACGCGGTGTTACTCGTCAAGGAGACACATGGGGACCACGCGAGATCGTAGCCCATCTAGCAGGCTGGGAAGTCATGGCTACCATGCGTATTCCCAAGATTGTTGCTGGGATGCCACCCCTTGAGGATACAGACGAAACACGGCAAGCTGTCATGGATGATGCGATCAACGCGACGATTGTCACGATGATTGGAGATCAATCACTGAATACGGTGTGCGGCATACTGCGCCAAGCATACCATCGTGATATCGAGATGCTCAGGAAGTTGGATGAAACGTTCTTTCAACCAGGTGAATATGTCTATGAACGAACGAAAGGCGTCATTGAGCATTGTCAAGAACACCTCCAAATACTCGTTCTCAGTCACCCCTGATTTTTACGTAATCGCCTCCTTTCGGTTGGTTTTGTGAGTTCTATAACCTTGCTCGTATCCATTGAGCGATTTCTTGTGGAGCCTCCGAAATTGATTTATGGCTACTATCATACAAGGTCATGGGAGGGTTGGTAATAGCTGCGTGGTCTTTGAGCCAATGATTAAATTGAAGCATCTGCTCAACAAAATCCTTTGAGCCTGATGCTCGCCATTGTGGTCGTGCTGTAAGACGGTCTTTTAAGATGGTATCATCACAAACCATTGCCAAGTAGTAGATTGTCGAGAAATACCTTCGTTCTAAGCAGGTTTCAAATTGCTCTGGGAGGGCAGTGCCACAGAGTACCACTGAACGACCATTTTGACCAATGTTCTTGGCAACTCGTAACCACATATTGTGATAGTCCTGATAGCCATGCTCCTTCGTAGCAGGGAACGCACCCCAGAGAATATCCGACTCCATGACCACACACTCTTTCAACAGTGAAACCAGAGAAAGGCATACCGTTGTTTTTCCTGAGCCGCTCGCACCGGTAACGATGAACAGTGGTTGTTGCAAGAATGGATGAGCGTAGTGGCAAAACGGACAGATGGCATAGGGGCCAGAAAGATCGATAGTCTTTTCGACGGCATATTCGCCACATTGCGGACACACGTTAAACACAAGAGTTCTCCTAGTACATGCCGAGTATATTGATGAAATCGTCACCTATACCGCAATTATACATAAAAGATTGTGAATTGTCATACAAGGCGGCATGGGCGCGAGACTCACGAGACTGATAGTCGGTTAGAGATGATACCGCTAGAAGAATAGAAACATGAGTCATCAAGCCTCTTTGTTGTTTAACATCTTTAGACGAGGTACGCTTTATGCCGATGTTTGGTAAACCAAAGGATAATACGACGAGGAAGGGCGAGATTACCGAGAGTGCTATTCTAGCAAGATTAATACAATCAGGGTATCGGTGCCTTATTCCTTGGGGGCATGATCATCGTTACGATATTGCAATCGACGATGACGGAAAACTTGTTCGCGTTCAATGTAAAACAGCAAGATATATTGAGGAAGGAGGATGTCTTGAGTTTAATACGGCTATCACTTATGCCAGAGTTGGAGGCAAGCCACATATAAGAAAAGGATATAAAGGAGAAGCAGATTACTTTGGTGTATATTCTCCTGAAACGGGTAAATTCTACTTAATTCCTGTAGATGATGTGCCAGATTCAGAAGCAAAACTTCATTTGCATCCAACCAAAAATAACCAGCAAAAAGGTATTCGTTGGGCGCAGGACTACGAAATATAAGAATTTGTCACTCACAAAAAGAGCTTCTAGCAAATCAGGCTAGAAGCTCTTTTTGGAGTCCAAAAGAGCCGATGAAGAGAGTTGAACTCTTGACCCATGCTTTACGAAAGCATTGCTCTACCACTGAGCTACATCGGCAAGTTAGTGGTGTAAGTATACCATATTACGAAACGGCTGCTCTACCAACTGAGCTACATCGGCATGATTTTAATTATGTGTCTGTAAGACGAATGTGCTGCTCTACCACTGAGCTACACCGGCTAACCGTTTTATTCACTCTTATTGCTTACACTATATCGTGTGAACGTGCAGATTATACCCTTAATCCACCCATCCTGTCAAGCATTTTTTATGTCTCTCTCCTAGGGTATCATCCCTCTTCACGTATAGCCCCGAAACGGCGCAACATCAATCTCGACAAGGAGCAAGCGGTATGGTAAGATATGGCTAGCGATTCGCATTCTATGTATTTGTCTGGCTAGTTTGGAGACCCACCTACATGCGTTCCCTGTTATTGGCAACGACCAACCCTCATAAGATTGAGGAGTTTCGTGCTATATTTGCTGATCTGCCCTTTCAACTGCTCTCACTCGCGGACGTTTCCCTTGCTGATATGGATGTCGAGGAGACCGGAACCACCTTTCAACAGAATGCGGAACTCAAAGCCCTTGCCTATACCAAAGCGTCCAACATGCTCTCGCTTGCCGATGATTCTGGCATAGAAATTGATGCCTTCGACGGTGCCCCCGGTGTCTACTCTGCCCGTTTTCTAGGAGTCGATACCTCCTATGAGGAACGTTTCCGCGTCATTCTTGAACGATTACATGGCCTTCCCGACGCGCAACGTAAAGCTCGCTATCGCTGTGTGATCTGCATCGCAGAACCATCAGGATATCATCGCAGCGTTGATGGCATCTTGGAAGGCTTCATCGCCGATGAGCCGCGTGGCAAGGGCGGTTTTGGCTATGACCCGATTTTTCTGGTGCCAGAATTTGGCAAGACCGCTGCAGAGCTACCGCCAGAGGTGAAAAACCGTATTAGCCATCGTGGACGTGCGGCCAAACTTGCACACCCACTACTCGAAGAGTGGCCCGTTTCCACGCAAAAATAAATACAAACGCTGTATATTGGAGTAGTTGAAAGAGATGTAAGGAACGCATTACTATGGCGAAAAAGCCACCTGTCCGTGTAGCTCTCGACCTGGAAACAACGGGTCTACATGCCGAGCAAGATGCCATCCTTGAGGTTGCCGCGATCAAATTTCAAGGGTCCGAGGTACTCGACGTTTTTGAATCATTTGTCGCCCCCGGTCGTGCTATCCCCTATCGCGTGCAGCGTCTCACAAGTATTACCACAGGTTTGCTTACAGGGGCACCACTTTTCGAGGTCATTGCCCCCAAACTCCAAAGCTTTCTCGGCGATCTTCCTATAGTCGGACATAGTATTCCCTTTGACGCAGGCTTTTTACGGAAGCGTGGCCTTGCCTATGCCAACCCCTTGATTGACACCTTTGAGCTGGCGTCGGTGCTGCTGCCATCTCTCAAGAGCTATAGTTTGGGACAGGTTGCAGAAGCACTCGGCATCGCGGTTCCATCAGGTAGACATCGTGCAATGGTCGATACTGTGCTCGCTAAGGACGTATTTCTCGCTCTGCATCAACAACTTCAGACCGTTGATCTCGCCTTACTCAAGGACCTGGCAACCCTGGATGCTCCGCGTTCCTGGCCTTTGTTAGGCTTTTTCCGCCAGGAACTGCGGAGCCGACAAGAGCAAGAAGGCACACAGGTAGTACGCGGAAGCCTCGGTGATCTGTTTGCATCACAATTGGGCGTAGACCCGCGCATCTTATCATTCGCGATTGCTCGCAACAACGCCGAAAATATTCCTTCCGCAGAACACATGGTGCAGGAGCCAGTGCAGGAACATCCGTCTTCGCTTGGGCAGATTCAAACACAGCTAGAGATTATGCACCAACAAGAGGAAGCCGTCGTAACCCCGACAGAACTCAAAGGTTATCAATCGGCCCGTACAGCAGTGCGTGATGCATTTGAGCATTTTACACCATTGTTGTTAGAAGTGACGGCTGGTGGAAAGGATTACACACCTGCCCTCGTATCGGCTTTAGAATGGCTCACGGAATCTGTTCAGGAAGGTGAGCAACCAAAACGTCTTGTAATTGCGTGTAGCAATCAGCACAGCGTGCGGCGTCTGCTGGAAACGCTTTTACCCCGTTTGCAAAAGCGTCTCGCACGTCCTCTTTCGATTGCATATTGGGCGGAGCGTGATGGTTATCTCTGTCCTCATCGCTGGTTTGGGGCGGCACTACGGCGTACAAATGGCGAACTGCCTGCAGAACAAGCGCGTGGACTGGCAAAAGTAGGATTGTGGGCGCAGCAGACTTTGACGGGTGAACGGCGCGAACTGACACTGCTACAACAGGAACATGCAGCCTGGGAACGTATCTCGTCTGGTATCGAGCGCATCCCGTCAGGCGATACGCGCTCAGGGACGATGTATGAACGCTGCGCCTATCGTAAACGCGGCTATTGTTTTGTGAGTCGTGCGGAAGAGCGTGTGCAGGCCGCGCAGATTATTGTGACGACGCATGCGGGCTTGTTCGATGATCTCTCCAGTTCGCATTCGCTCCTTGCCCCAATCGACTATCGCCTTGTTCTCGATGCGGATATGCTGGAAGAGGAAAACGCACGCTGGAGTAGTGCTGATCTCGATCAGAGCCGCCTACTTGAATTGATCAACACTATTGGTGTAGAACTACCTGATGGTCGCTATCAAGGTCTACTTGCCCTTGCTGCACCCTCGTTACGAGATCGTGGTCCTGGTGGTCTATCTACGACATCGACAATTGCTAAAGCCGAACTTGATACACGTATGCTCACGTGGTTTCAAGCACTACGACAAGCTCGTGTTGCCGTCGAGAAACTCTTTGCTTCCTATCGCCGTTTATTGGAAGAGTTTATACAGCAAGGTATCAACGGAAATGGACGCGACAAGGGAAAGGGCGAAGCATCAGGACGTGACAAAAATAAGGGTGATGCATCAGGGCGTACACATGGTGGACATAATGCACGCTCTAATGAACGTACCGATCTTCCATTGCGCTTGACAGGACAGATACGTGCACTCAATGCCTGGACAGATACGGAACGCGCGTGGCAACAGGCTGCGACACGTTTACAGGCCGTAATCGACATTGTGTATGAGGCCGAGAAAACAATCCTCACGACTCAACGGAGTCGCCATCGTCTCGATGTTGGTAGTGGTGAAGATAGTTCGGTCGCCTCAGAGCTTGTAGCCGCCGCACAACAACTGCTCGAACAGAAGAAACTTGGACAGCAAGCAATGACGCTCAGCGATGGCGACATTGTGTACTGGCTACGTATGCCACCACTTCCTTATCCACAGGCATCAGCGCGTGCGGATGAAAATGGTGAGGGAACACCTGTCTTATATTCTCAATTGGTACAAACGTCTGTTTTCGTGAAACGTTTTCTCGTTCGAGAGCATTCCAGTACAATATTTGTGGGGTCGTCGCTCTCTGTCGATAACTCTTTCGCCTATTATCGTGAACGCTTTGGACTTGAAAACGAGATATGCCCAGCCTTTTCCGTTACTATCGAACATCATGAGCAAACATTACTTTACCTCCCAAATGATGTACCAGAACCAAATATGCCACAGTACCAGCGTCATCTTGAGGAGTCGCTGACACAGCTTGCTACCACACTCAAAGGGCAAACAGTTGTACTTTTTACCTCGCATGCTGCTCTGCGTAGTTCATACTTTGCTATCAAACAGGTGCTTGAGTCACGTGGTATCCTGGTGTTAGGGCAGGGAATGGATGGCTCACCACGTCAGTTATGGCAGATATTTCAGGAGCAGGAACACGTTGTTTTACTGGCGACGAGTAGTTTTTGGGATACTGTAGAAGATACGCAACACTCACCGACCTGTATTGTTGTAACGCGCCTCCCTATGCCTGTGTTAAACGATCCTCCAATGGCGGCAAGAGTTGAACACTACTCAGACCAGCTACATCAACTCACAGTTCCAGTTGCGGCTCTCCGCATGCGGCGTATTCTCAATCGACTAGCCTGGAACGAAACAACGCGCAACGTAATTGTGCTGTTTGATCGTCGCGTCACATCAAAAGAGTACGGCGCAATGATCTTACATAGCCTGCCGCGTTGCTCACAACGCCAGTCCCCCGCATCACACTTGTCCGAGTCCGTTCTTGAATGGCTCTCAGGAACAAGTGTTTGGGAAGATGCTTAGCTACAATAACAAGGAAATAGAGTATGTCGTTAGAGATATCTATAGTGAAGGAAGAGCCTCAGCCTCTTCGTGTTGTTCATGGAGCCTGTCCACACGATTGCCCTGATACCTGTGCATTGGAGACACTTGTCGATGAGCAGGGGAGAGCCGTAACTGTGCGTGGTCGTAAAGACCATCTAGTGACACAGGGTTGGCTCTGTGCAAAGGTCAATCGTTATTTGGAGCGCGTCTATCATCCCGAACGTCTACTCTATCCCTTGAAACGTGTCGGCCCTAAAGGAAGTGGAAACTTTGAACGCATTTCGTGGGATGCTGCAATTGCAGAGATTGTAACACACTGGACCTATATTGTTACTCAACACGGGGCGCAGTGCATTCTCCCCTATAGTTATGCGGGAACGCTTGGTCTTGTGCAGGGAGCAGTTGTCGATACTCGTTTTTGGAACCGTCTTGGGGCCTGTAAGCTAGAACGAGCAATTTGTGGTCATGCCGCTGAAGAAGCCGTGATGCTGACAATTGGCGGACGCCTTGCTGTGTCACCAGAAACGCTGCCGCAAAGTAAACTCATTCTCATCTGGGGCAGTAATCCAGCAAGTACCGCTCCTCATATTATGCCCTACTTGCGGAAAGCACAGCACGCGGGTACGCGTGTCATCGTCATTGATCCCATTCGCACTCTGACCGCTCGCTCTGCTGATCAGCATATACAACCACTTCCCGGTAGTGATGCTGCCCTTGCATTGGCGATGATGCATGTTATGGTCGAAGAAAACCTGCACAATCGCGCATGGATCGCCGAACACACTGTAGGCTGGGAACACCTGCTAGAACGTATTCAACAGATGCCTCCTGAACGCGCCGCCGAAATCACTGGTTTAGCGGTCGAAACCATAGGAGAACTCGCACAAGCCTACGCGACTACTTCACCTGCGTTGCTGCGTATCAGCGATGGCATCAATCGTCATACCAATGGCGGCCAAACCGTGAGAACCCTTGCCTGTCTGCCTGCCGTTGTGGGGCAATATGGTATCGCTGGCGGCGGACTCATGTATAGTACAAGTGACTGGTTTAAGTGGAATAAGGATGCGATAGCGCATAGTAATGATGCTGTTTGCCCTCCTGCTCCTCGCACGCTTAACATGAACCGCCTGGGCGCAATTCTTACAGGTGAAGCCAATCCTCCTGTCTATTCGCTGTATGTCTATAACGCGAATCCTGTCGCATCGACGCCAAACGCTGGCAAGATTGTGCAAGGCTTGCAGCGGAACGACCTGTTTACCGTTGTGCATGATCTATTCTTGACAGATACTGCACGCTATGCCGATATTGTGCTTCCCGCGACCAGTCAGCTAGAGCAGGTTGATGTTCACAAACCCTATGGACATCTCTCCCTTCAATACAACGCACAAGCTATCGCACCACTCGGTGAGGCAAGAAGCAACTGGGATGTCATGCGGGCATTAGCAGGGGCACTTGATTTCAAAGAATTCTGGCTTCATGACGACGCCGAAGCCGTTATGCGTGAAATCATTGACGCAACTGCCACTATGAACCCGCGAGCGCAAGGATTGACGCTTGAACGCTTACAAGCTGAAGGCACATTGCCCTTTGTTATTCCCGGTGAGGAGCGTGTGCCCTTTGCCAATGGTATTTTCCGTACACCCTCTGGTAAAGTCGAGATGTATTCCGCACAAGCCGCCGCGAAGGGTTATGACCCTGTACCAAATTGGGTGCCAGAGGTAGAGACAAGAAGACCGAGGAAGATACGCCATACGAGCGACGAAGAGGATTTTTACACAGCGTCTCCTACTGAAGCTCTACCTCTGCTGTGTCCCGCCTCTCATCACTTTATCAGCTCGACATTTGCTAATCTTGATACAATGAAGACCAAAGAACACGCTCCAACACTACGCATTCATCCGCAAGATGCTGCACTACGCAAGATTCGTAGTGGACAAACGGTACGTATCGGCAACGAACGTGGGTCATGTGAACTTGTAGCCTGCGTAACTGAAGATGTGCGTCCAGGGATGCTGGCGACAACCACCGTCTGGTGGCCTCACTATAGCCCCGACCAACGTAATGTCAACTGGACGACATCCGATAGGCTCGCTGACTTCGCAGGTGGTAGTACCTTTTACAACAACCTGGTGACAGTTGAACCGATGTAGGAAGTCTTGTCGTACACCTATATAGAGTGGTTCTGATGAAAGATTTCGTATAGCACTATTCCTGTTGCTACGGCGAGGTTGAGCGAGTCGCTGCGTCCAACCATTGGAATATTCACCATTGTATCGCAAACGGCTTGTTGCTCTGGTGACAGACCCTCGCGCTCGCTGCCCATCAGCAAGACGAGTGGACGATGATACCTTGCCTGCCTGTACTCAACAGGAGCGGAGTCGGAGGTACCAATGACTGTAATTGTTTGTTGCTTTTTCCATTGTGCGAATGTAGCGAAACTGGCCTTGACAAGGTGTTGCGAGAATATGGCACCCATGCTTGCCCTCAATGCCCCTGAATCGTAGGGGTCGGCGCACTGGCCGAGTAATATGAGACCGGCACAGCCGACGGCATCACTGGTACGTAGGATGGTACCGATATTACCAGGGTCCTGAGCTGCATCAAGGGCGATCCAACATAAGCCTTCGTGCGTTTGTATACGGTCCAGTTGCAGCCAGCGTTGATGTACTACGGCTCCCAATCCTTGCGGGCCATCTTTGAAAGAGAGGCTTTTGAATACACCCGCAGAAACTTCAAGGCAAGGAACGCCTTGTGCTTGTTGCTGCTGTACCAATTCCAGGCCAAATTGACTTTTGAGAAGTGTGGGTGCAAAGATAAGTGTGTGTATCTCTGCATGGAGCAGTATTGCTTCGGCTACGATACGAATACCCTCAATAAAGAAGAGCTTTGTCTGTTCTCGCTCATGACGATGAGCAAGGTTGCGTATCTGCTTGATACGAGCGTTTGCTATACTAGAAATAATCATTAGCATCCAGGAAGTATCTATAATGAGCAAATTTCTTTTATGCCTGAGTATACAAACGTCTAGTGTATACTGTCAAGGATGCGGGTTTTAATTTTATTCAAGAAATACGAGAGCAAGTACTAGTAAAAATAGCAAAAAGGTTATATAATTGTGTGTGATGTGATATAATAGCGTGCATTGAAGCTGGTAAAAATCGTGAGGTTGCAAATAGCATATGTCGCAAAATTTTATACAAGACACTGAGATGACGCAATTTTCTTCAAATATACTACGCCAGCAAAAAGTTCTCAAGTATGTGACGGACATCGGTTCCTCTTTGCACTTACAAATGGATGTCAGGACGCTCCTTAGTAGAATTGCTGCTGCGACATGTGAGGCGTTAGGTTTCCGTCATTCTGCCTTGTATTTAGCTGGCATCGATGGTCTTTTTCATGTAGAGGCTACGTGCGGCCTTTCACCTGAAGAAGAAACATACCTCCATCAGCATCCACTTCCAAATGAGGTGGTGGCTCTGCTTATTGATGATGCGTATCGCATCATCAATTCCTATTTTGTCCCCACAGAATCACTTCTTTGGGAAAATGAACTCTTCTCAACGCACTTTCTTACTGTTGCTGAAGAGCAACCTGTATTGACGACGCATTTTTCTTTGTCTGAATGGCAAGCAACTGACTTGATTGTGGTTCCTCTGGTAAGTGCCGATAACATGTTGCTGGGATTATTAACGCCGGATGCTCCTCTTGATAACATGCGTCCAGATGTGACGTTGATGGCGTGTCTTGAATTGCTCGCGAACCAGGCGGCGATTGTGATTGAAGGCACGCGCTTGTATGAGAACGCAAAACAAAATAGCGAAGAACGGGCCGCCCTTATTGAAATCGGACGCGCACTTTTTTTGCCTGATGCGCTGCGCGATCTCCGCTCTGTTTACGAAACAATTTACGAGCAAGTACAGCGCGTTATGCCAACAGATGCTTTAATGGTTGCTCGTTATGTTCCTGATGAAGATAAACTTTCGCTGGACTATATTGTCGATGAAGGTATTGTCTATCCACCAGAAGATTATGATGATATACCCGCATGGGCTTCAAAACTTATGTTGAAAGAGCATAAAGCATTTCTCTTTGTCACACAGGAAGAATATAGCGCGTTTATTCGTACTACAAAAACAAACGAACGAGCGGATGTGTTGGGTGGCATGCGCCCATCGGAGTCGATGCTCTTTGTTCCTATTCATTTTGGAGAAAAAGCACTTGGTACGCTCTCCGTCCAAAGCTACACGCCTCATGCGTATACACAGCGTCATGCGGACATGCTACAAGAGATTAGTATACAGGCAGGTATCGCCATTACGAACGCTCGTCTCTATATAGAGCTACGTGAAGCGGTGAGACGCGCCCAAGAATCAGAACAACTGAAAAATCACTTCCTTATGATTGCTTCTCATGAATTACGCACGCCCCTCACAGCCATTCAAGGCTATTTAGAACTACTCAGTATTCATGGCAGCACGCTTAGCGAGAGGGATAGAGCGCGTTTTGTAACCAATGCTCGCCGTGCCTCAGAAGAGGTTATGCTGCTGCTTGGCAATGTAATGGACACCAGCCATATAAACCAAAGAGAGGTAACGCTTAATCTAAAGACAGTGCAACTTCATCAAACTCTTCTACCTGTACTTGACATTCTGGAACCCACGTTGGCGCGTCAAAGCAGGGAGGTGGAGCTTGTTATGGACAATGCGTTGTATGCGCGTGCTGATGAGGCACGTCTCCGTCAGATTTTGCTCAACGTGTTAACAAATGCGTTAAAATATACGCCAACGGGTACCAATATTCGTGTGAGTACAGAACATCGGCTCTTTTCTTCCTTACCGTCAGCGTTTCAAGGGAATCAGCAGGATGCACAATTTGTTGTGATCGCCATTCGAGATTGGGGAAATGGTATTGCGCTAGAGGATCAGGAACGACTCTTTACTAAATTTGTGCGCCTCCCTTCTGCTATTGAGAGCGTACAACATGGCTCTGGTCTGGGGCTGTACCTGTGTAGACAACTCGTAGAGGCGATGGGTGGTTTCATCTGGGTTGAGAGTCCTGGTATTGTGGGTGAGGGAACAACGTTTTTTATTGCTTTGCCACAGCCAATAACCTGATATCAGTCATGTCAATTGACGCTACGCATGACCTATGCTATGCTACCATAACGCTAGAACAGAACAGTATGTATGGTGAGTCAGGAGGAATAATTCATGAATCTGTATGAGCAATTATTGACGGTGCGTGAGCGTCTCGAAGGAATCGGTGCCCATGATGATAGTATGGACCTTGTAGAAATGTTGTTGAAGCGAGCAGAGCCTGCAAAGAACGATAGAACGAATACAACACAAGTTCAGGTATTGCGTCACATGCTACGTATGCGTGAGGTAAGCGACAACTACAACATCTACAATGACTTGCAGGTATTGGTGAGTGAGCGCGACGATGCTGAAGTAGCTGCACACGAAGATGCTGCCCCAGCCGCATATGAGGACACAGAACATCGGCCCAAACCGAAATCGTTCTATAAAGAGCGTAAAGCACAACAGGAAAAGACAAAAAAGAAGGGCTAGTCTAACTACAGAAAGACTGCCCTTCTCTTGTTTTTCGATTCTTCATAATCATGTCTTGCAAGATTATACGATCTTGCAAGACACCAAGACATAAAAATGCTTGACTTTTCCCTATGTATCGGCTATACTCGTCTTCGTCAACTGGAAACGCAAGCGGGTTTGGTGTAGCGGTAACATGCGACTTTCCCAAAGTTGAGACCACGGGTTCAAATCCCGTAACCCGCTCTAGGCAGACAGGCTTCTCAATGCGAGAAGCCTGTTTTGTTACTCAACTCGTTCCTGTTTCCTATGCAGATACTCTTGCATCTTCCGCATATCACGCGCAACCGTTCGTAACCCGATCAAGCAAACAATACCAGCCAGTGCAAGGCAAACGGGTGCTGTCGAAAGTAGTGCTGTTCCCAGTGCCTGTGCCTTATCCATCCCCAGCGCATGAAACCTGTCTGACAACGCTCCAATCAACGTTGGTGACGAGGCATCACCAAGCAAATGCGCCAGCAGCAGCGCGAGACCGAATGCCGTTGCGCGTACTTGTGGCACAATTACATCCTGTATGATTGCGTTCAATGGTCCAAGACACAGACTCAGACAGATGACTGCAACAAAAAAGGCTGCGATAAATGGCAGCAGTGTATGCAACGACAGCGCGAACCACGTCATTGGGGCACCAACAAGAAAGGAAAAGGTGACAACAATCATGCGACCTTCAGGACGGCGACGCTGGAGATAATCTGAGGCCCACCCTCCTGCTAATGTTCCAATCAGACTTCCACCTGCCAGGACCGCCCCAGAAATTGAAGCGGCTTGGCCGACAGTAAGGGAAAACGCTTTATGGAAGTAGGTTGGTATCCATGCCGATGCACCTCCGACTGTGAAGAAGCTGAAGACAAACGCGCCCAGTATAACCCAGTAGGTCGGAATACGGAAGAGATGTCTCACGGCTCCCCAAAAGTCTTTTCCTAGCCCACCATGTGTTACGCTCACTTCATCACCATCTTCTTGTTCGTAGATGCCGCGTGCTGGTTCAGTAGCACGCCAGATCAGGAATGCAGCGATCAAGCCGGGAATACCTACAATGAAGAATGCCCAATGCCAGCCAAAGGCATCGGCAACCAGGCCACCCATTACGAGTCCGAACGCTGTTCCAATAAGATTGCCGATAGAATAGAATGAGAGAACTCGCCCTCGGCTCTCTTTCGGGAAGTAGTCGCCAAGTAGTGAAAGTGTTGCAGGGGCATAGCCAGCTTCGCCAATGCCAAGTACGGTTCGCGTAACAAAAAGCTGCATGAAGTTGGTAGTAAAACCTGCTAGGGTTGTCGCAACACTCCAAACGCCAACGCAGATGGCAACAATATTTTTACGGGTGCTTCTATCCGCCCAGACACCTAATGGTAAGGTTGTCAGGGCATAGACCAGCAAAAACGCTGAGGATAATAAGCCTAGTTGTGTGTCACTTAATGATAGGTCCACCTGAATTTTTGGCAGAACCGCCGAAAGCACATAACGGTCAGCATAGTTAAGGATGTTAATGACCAGCAAAATAGTAAAGGCAAAACGCGCCTGGAATCTGCTCGGTTTCAGCGACTCTCTCTCAACAGATGATTGTGTCGTCGTAGCCATATTTCTCTCGTCTTCTCGTCTCTTCTCTCGTCTTTAAGGCATGTAATGTGTACGCTGTGCCATGTATATAGTTGCAGTGACTACAACGATATAGCCTTTTGTATTGTCACTTGCAACCGATCAATAGCATTATCCGTTTAGTATAACGAGACGAAAAAACATCTTCATGACTGAATGTAAAAGAGCTAATTCATAATAGTTATAGACGGGGAAGGGGTCGTTGTGCACTCACTTGTACATACATTGCTACATGTAAGCCCATTGCTTATCTACCTGTTGGTCGCAATAATATTGCTTTTGGAGAGTTCAGGTGTACCTGTTACCAATAACACCATGTTACTCCTCCTGGGCGCATTAGCGTCGATGGGCTATCTTAATATAGAAATGCTGATTGGTGCTGCCACTATTGGGAGCATCGCTGGTGCTTGCTGTGCCTACAGGCTTGGTATGCATGGGGGACGACGTATCTTGTTACGTTTGGCCGCGATCTTTCATGTCCATAGACAAAAGATACATGTTATGGATCACTGGTTCCAGAAGTCAGGCTTCTGGATGATTTTCTTCTCGCGTATGACGCCCTTTGTACGTCCCTTTGCCTGCTTTCCTGCTGGCATCTCGCATATGGATCGTAAGAAATTTTTGCTGGCGGCGTCGGCTGGTTCAATCATCTGGTGTATCGCTTTGCCGACCATTGGCTGGACATTAGGCCATCGCTGGAAAATTGCACTTTACTTCTTACAGCAATATACGTTGCCAACGCTGCTCGTGGTAGTGGGATGTATTGTCCTCTATGCGCTTGGTATGCGTGTGGTAAAACGTACCATGAACGCCAGATTACACTCTTCATCAATATCATAAAGCTTGATACGTAATCAATCTTCATGTGTCAACTTGACACATGAAGATTGATTACGTATTTTTACAACTTTACGACAGTTACGCCGAAGATATCGCCTGCCTTGCCTATTTCCTCAAGTGCCCAATCAGGAATCGGGTCATCAACGGAAATGACCATCAATGCCGTTTCTGCAATTCGTTGCTGCTGATCGTGAGGGCGCGGCGCACGTACAATCGGCCCTACGTCCATATGGCGGATGTTGACGTTGGCCTTGCCGAGTAATGTTCCCACACGTCCAATCATGCCCGGCTGGTTCAAGTTGCGACAGAAGAGTACGTAGCCCTCTGGCACAAACTCGGTTCCATAGCGACCAACGCGCGTGACACGTGGCTCGCCATGCATCACTGTTCCGCTCAACACTTCAATATGCTCATCACCTGGTTCGGCGTGTTGAGCATCTTGCTTGCCCGCAAGTGGTGAGGCATAGCCGTTGCTATGTTGCACATGCAATGTCACGAGATTAGCAAATTCTATGGATGTTGTTGATTTCTGCTCGACGATTTCCAAACCCCATTGCTTCGCCAAAACTTGTGCGTTAATCATGTTCACATGAGCGTCTGAAATAGACTCTAGCAAGCCTTTGATCAGTGCAGCCTGCAATGGGCGCAAATCATAGTTCGCGATCTCACCACTACATGATAGCTCAACCTTGCTCAATGCACCCGGCTGAAGTTGTGTGTAGAGATGCCCCATTTGCTCGACTAGACGCATGTATGGTTGCAACACCTTCAACGTCTCTGGCAGGATCAGCGGCGCGTTGACGGCGGCACGCGGAAAACCACCGCGAAGCACCGACACAATCTGTTCGGCTACGTCGATTGCCACACCGACTTGCGCCTCTTCAGTGGATGCGCCGAGGTGTGGAGTCGCAATCACACGCTCATGTGCGAGAAGTTGTTTAAGTGTTGCGTCGTCTCGTATCGGCTCCTGGCTAAATACATCGAGCGCAACGCCTGCAAGGTGCTTCCCGTTCAAATCATGCAACAACGCCTCTTCGTCGATCAAACCACCACGCGCACAGTTGATAAGCCGTGCCCCTGGCTTCATGAGTGCCAATTCACGTGTGCTGATGAGTCCGCGTGTCCCATTAGGTCCACTGGTGAGCGAGGTATGGAGTGTCACAAAATCGGCTTGTTGCAGCACCTCATCGAAACTGAGCATGCTCACGTTCAGCTTACGTGCCTGTTCCGGCGAGACAAAGGGATCAAAGGCAATAATCTGCATCTCCAGCCCCTGCGCTCGTCGCGCGACCTCTGTACCCACCTTGCCAAGACCGATAATGCCGAGGACTTTGTTGCGTACCTCGACGCCCAGGAAACGGCTCTTTTCCCACTTGCCTGCTTTCATACTGGCATCAGCTTCGGGGATATGTCTTGCCAGTGCCATCAGCATGGCAACAGAATGTTCCGCCGCCGCAACGATGTTGCCTGTGGGTGAGTTGACAACGATGATGCCGTGCCGTGTCGCGGCCTCAGTGTCGATGTTGTCAACGCCGACTCCGGCACGCCCAACAATCTTCATCTGCGTTGCTTCCGCCAGGATGTCGCTTGTAACCTTTGTTTCACTGCGAACTACCAGTGCTGCGTACTTCCCAATGATGGCCTTGAGTTGGTCGGGTTTCAATCCAGGCCGTTCGTCTATATATGCCTCTGGCAACTGTGTGTGCAGGAGGTCAATACCCTCCTGCGCCACACGGTCCGCAATAAGAATTTTGAGCGCGGATTGTTCCGTGTTTCTCTGTGCCTCAACCATCGCTATTTCTCTACTTCCTTAGCCTTTGAAGCCAAGTTCATGCAGACGTGCTTCGACTGCATTCATTGTCTGCTCAAGGTCTTGCTGGCTATAGAAGCCGAGGTGCCCCACGCGGAAGATTTTTCCGGCCATGTGGTCCTGTCCACTCGCGATCACGACAGAATCTTGCTCACGAAGCTTCTTATTGAGAGCCTTGAATTCAATACCCTCTGGCACCATGATTGCCGTTACCGTGTTGGATGCTTGTTCATGGTCGGCGAGTAGCGCGAGTCCCATTGCCTTTGCACGTTGGCGCACATACTGTCCAGCATGCACATGACGTTCAAAAATTTCCTCGCGCCCTTCCGCAATCATCATCTCTAACGCCACATCTAAGCCATAAAAGAGCGAAACAGGTGAAGTTACAGGATGTTGCCATGCTTCTAGCTTTTTGAGCGTGGATTTCCAATCGAAGTAGAAACGTGGCAATTTCGCTGTCTGCGACGCCTCAAGAGCGCGTGGACTGGCCGCAATCATCATCACGCCAGGAGGAGTCATCCAGCCCTTTTGTGAGCCGGTAAACACCACGTCGATGTCCCATGCATCCATATCAAGGGGAATGCTCCCCAGCGAACTTACGGCATCGACCACAATCAGAGTATCGGGATTTATACGGCGTGCGAGCGCGGTCAGCATTTGCACGTCATTCGTAACGCCTGTTGACGTTTCATTGTGCGTCATAATGACGCCACGAAATGGTGACAGTGCCTTGAGACGCTCTTCGACAACGTTGGGATCAGCAGCCTGTCCCCACGGAAACTCGATACGCGTCACATTGAGACCGTAAGTGTCGGCGATCTTGGCGATACGCTCACCAAAGTTGCCAATGGTGATGACGACGATATGCTCTCCAGGAGAGAACAGGTTCACGATTGAGCATTCCTGGCCGCCTGTGCCAACGGCAGGAAAGGTCATCACGGGTGATGTCGTCTGGAAAAAATATTGCAGACGCTGCGTGACACGTTTTACAATCGCGGCGAACTCTGGTCCGCGATGGTTGATCATTGGATTCGCCTGTGCTTCTAACACTTCGGGCGGCACAACCGTTGGTCCTGGTACGCGAAGATTTTGTTGAGGAATAGGCTGGCGTGCTTCTACCTGTGGTACAGGAATAGCTTTTCGTTCCTGGATTGTCATAATAGCATTTGCTCCATCTCTATCTAAAAACGGCGTTGCATGCCGACGAATGCGTTGTCGGGAAAATATGCTGCTTCATTGCAACGAGACGCGGCGGATAACGTCGTTGTTACCCGCCGCTCTAGTTGTTGACTCTACTTATCAGAGTATCGCATAGAATGCAAAAATGTCAAACTCCTAAGTGTCATTGCTCTTCTTTGAAACGCTGCACAACCTCGTTGATGTTGCCTGCCATGTAAAACATATCTTCACGCACATCGTCGTGCTTACCCGCCAAAATCTCTCTTGTACCCTGGATTGTCTCTTTCAATGTTACATATTTCCCCGCTAGCCCCGTAAAAGACTCAGCGACATTCATTGGCTGCGTAAAGAAACGCTGCAACTTACGGGCGCGTGCGACAGTCAGTTTGTCTTCCTCCGATAATTCCTCGATTCCGAGTATCGAGATGATATTTTGCAGGTCCTTGTAGCGTTGTAGCACCCGTTGTACCTCTCGCGCAGTGTTATAGTGTTCCGCGCCAACGATAGAGGGATCGAGTAGACGGCTCGTTGAACCGAGGGGATCAATCGCCGGGAAAAGAGCCTGCTCGAAGAGTTCCCGTTGCAGCACAACGCTTGTATCGAGATGAGCGAAGGTCGTGGCTGGTGCTGGATCAGTATAATCGTCGGCAGGTACAAACACTGCTTGCATCGAGGTAATCGAGCCTTTGCTGGTTGAGGTAATGCGCTCCTGCAACTCTCCCATCTCCTCCGCTAGATTTGGTTGATAGCCAACAGCCGAGGGCACACGGCCTAGTAAAGCGGAAACCTCGGCACCTGCCTGTGTAAAGCGAAAGATGTTGTCTATAAACAACAGGACATCTTTGCCCTCTTCGTCACGGAAGTATTCCGCCATAGTCAAACCTGTGAGAGCGACGCGCAATCTTGCTCCGGGTGGTTCGTTCATCTGCCCAAACACCATCGCCACGCGGTCAATCACGCCACGCTCGATCATCTCTTCGTATAGGTCGTTGCCTTCGCGCGTGCGTTCGCCAACGCCGACAAAGACGCTGTAACCACCATGATTATGCGCGATATTGTTAATCAACTCCTGGATAATCACCGTCTTCCCCACCCCTGCACCACCAAAGGCACCAACTTTGCCCCCTTTCATAAAGGGGCAGAATAGATCAATGACCTTGATGCCTGTCTCCAACATCTCCATCTGCACCTGTTGCTCTTCCAAAGTGGGTGCTAGCCTGTGAATTGGATGTCGTGGCGCGTCCAGTATCTCCTCTTTGTTGTCGATAACTTGACCTAGCACATTGAAAACGCGCCCAAGTGTTTTGGGGCCGACTGGTGCCAAAATGGGATGTCCAAGCGCAACCACCTCTTCGCCGCGTTGCATGCCGTCTGTTGCTCCCATCGCGATACAACGAACCCAATTGTTGCCCAACTGCTGCTCGACCTCTAACGCGAGATACTCGTCCGTCCCCTTGCGTACCAGACGAAGTTCATCATAAATGCCTGGAAGGGAATGTGGCGGGAATTCGATGTCTACCACCGCTCCCTGTACCTGTACAATTTTGCCCGTGACCTGTGTTGCAACCGTCATAGCTGTCTCCTTTTTGTTCTGCATTGTTTTTTGTCTCAATGCAAATGTAGAGCAAAAAGGAGGGCTATACATCACCGAAATAACGTAATAATCACGGCTGAGGAAAAACGTTTGTGAGAGGATTATCTAGGCAAAATGACGTAGTTTGTGGAAAGCAACAAAATTTTTCATTGAGCGAGGCCATTCAAAAAGCCGACCGACAGCATGACAGGGCTTGCCCTGTCATGCGAACGATTCTAACTTGGCACAATACTCGATGACAAACTCACGGAAGGTACATGCTGCTTGAGAGAGATAATGCTCTTCATGCCAGGCTATGCCAAAGGTAGTCTGACAAGTTGGATGACTAAGATGAACTGTAGTTAAGGCTTGCTCGTTCATTTGCCTTTTTACTGATGCGGGTGCGAACGCCACACCAAGCCCAGCTTTGACAAATCCAAGGATGGTCGCCGGTTCGTCCACTTCACATACAATGCGCTGTGTGATGTCTGCTTGTTGGAAGAAGCTGTCGATCAGGTTGCGTAGGCCGTGCCCAACTTTTTCAATCACTATCCCTTCGTCAGCTACTTCACGTAACGGAACTGTGTCCCGTCCAGCCAGTCGATGTCCATTTGGAACGACCAGCAGTATTTCCCCGACACACAAGAGTTGCCATTGAATACCATGTTTGATCAGAGGCGTTGATGAGAAGCAAAAGTCACACGACCCGTTTTCAAGTCGAGGCAGCATTTCAGACACCATACATTGAGATAACTGAAAGTGGACCGCAGGATGCGCTGTCTGGAAGCGGTGTAACAGGTCTGGAAAAAAGGAGAGCGAAGCCGCTATGAGCGAAATATTTCCCTGTTCGAGTCCAGCCATATCTCGTACCTTGTGTTGTCCTTCTTCCAATGCATGAAAAATCTGCTCGACATGTTCAAGGAACGCTTTGCCGAACTGGTTCAGATGGATAGACCTTCCTTGACGATCAAAGAGCGGAACCCCAAGCTCTTTCTCCAGCCGACGAATTGTTTTGCTGAGCGAGGGTTGAGCAATGTACAACTCTTCAGCAGCTTTCGACATATGTTCTGTACGGGCGACGGCCCGGAAATAGCGTAGTTGAAGCAGGTCCATATATCTCTTTCTTTGTTATTGATAGCCTTGTGGCTATGAATACATGCCTTATTATGTCTTGTTTGTTTCTATACCGTCAAGGTAGGATGAATGTGTTGTTCAACAACAAAAAAAATCCAATGCTTAACGTATAAGGAGATGTAATTATGGCTACAGAGAAACTTACAGTTGCGGTTCTCGGTGCTGGCAATATTGGTGGCACGTTGGGACCCAAATGGATTGATGCAGGGCAGCAGGTGGTGTTTGGGGTGAGTGATCCAAACGGAAAGCACGCGCGAACGTTACGAAGCAAGCTAGGTGATAAAGCTGTGATTGGCACGGTTGAAGATGCATTAAACAGCAATCCAGATGTGGTCGTGCTTGCTCTGCCAGGGAATGTGGTAGACACGGTTATTACCACGTATGCGAAGCAGTTGGATAGTCGCATCGTTATCGATGTGTCAAATCGCATGGGAAGCGAAACCATGAATAGCTTTGCAACTCTCCAGCAGCAAACGCCCAACGCGCAACCGTTCCGTGCCTTCAATACCTATGGTGCTGTGAATTACGAGAACCCTCGGTATGGACAGGATGTCGTGAGCCTCTTTTTCTGTGGACCCGATGGCGATGCCCGTACAAAGGTTGAACAACTGATCACTGATGTTGGCCTGGAGCCGATATACGTAGGTGGGGTCGATCAAGTCAACGTGGTTGATGGGGTGGGGCAACTCTGGTTTGCGCTCGCCTTTGGGCAAAAACGAGGGATGCGCCTTGCCCTCAAGCTCCTGAAATAATGAGATAGGTGATAATAAGGGAAGGAAAACACAAAAATTATGACCTTCGATTCACACAATCTTGAAGCCCTGCGGGCGCGTCTTCAAGGGAGCGCACTCGTTCCAGGAGATGAAGGATATGATAAGGCACGTCAAACATGGGATGTAAAGACATTTGACCAGCAGCCCGCGCTGGTCATTATGCCTGCGAATACATCTGATGTGCAAACTGCTGTCACCTTTGCACGTGAGCAGAATCTCCCAATTGCGGTGCAAGGGGGAGGACACGGACACCCACACCCTGCGAACGATGCGCTCCTGGTGAATTTTGCGAACATGACCAATATACGTATCGATGCAGAAGCAGCTCTAGCGCGAGTAGAGCCAGGAGTATTGTTCAAAGCGTTCGTCCAGTCCGCGCACGCAGAAGGTCTAGCTCCACTCAATGGATTCGCGGCAACCGTTGGAGTTGTTGGCTATATGCTCGGTGGAGGTGTTGGCTGGTTGGCACGCCAGTATGGTTCTGGAGCTGCAAGTATCCGCTCGGTGGAACTGGTGACTGCTGATGGGAATCTCCTGCACGTCAATGAGTCCACTCATCCCGATCTCTTCTGGGGTCTGCGTGGAGGTGGTGGGAACTTCGGGATTGTGAGCGCACTCGAATGTGCGCTCTATCCGGTCAACGAAATCTTTGCGGGTCAGGTGGTCTACCCAATTGAGCAGGGAAAAGCAGTCTTGAACGCGTACCTGAAATGGGCAGAGAGCGTCCCAGACGAACTTACCTCGGCCCTACGCATCACGCATTTCCCGGACAGTCCCGACCTTCCACCACCGCTCCGTGGGACATCAGTCATTACCATCATGGCATGCTACAACGGAGAGGCCACGGAAGGGGAGGCATTGCTCTCTCCGACGCGTACATTGGGAACAGTACTCCTAGACACCTTTGCGCTGATCCCCTACTCGCAGGTCGCCATGATTGCCAACGACCCGGACGATGCGCCACCGCTCTTTCTGTACAATAAGAGTGATGCATTTCAGGCACTTGCGTCAAAGGACATCGAGACTCTTCTCGACATTGCTGGGAACCGCGCGTCTGGTATCTTCCAGGTCGAGATCCGGCAGTTCGGCGGCGCACTCGCGCATCAACCTGAAGATGCTATGGCGTTCAACTGTCGTCATGCACACTTTTACCTGGATGTGCAGGCAACAGCTCCTTCGCCCGATCAGCTTAAAGAAGGGAAACACGCGATAGCAACGCTGATGCAGGCATTACACCCAGATATGATGGAAGAAACACTCATCAATTTTCTGGACTCTGGAAATGTTGGCCCTTATCTCACACGGGCTGCCTACTCACCAGAAAACTATCAGCGACTACGTACCCTCAAAGAGAGATATGATGCGAAGAATGTCTTTCGCTTCAACCACAATATCCCTCCTTCTTCATAATCTAGTAAATACGTTACCTTATTTACCATAATCACCGTTATGTAAAGGGTAATATTATAGAATAAGCGATACGATATCGCTTAGACGATGTGCTGCTCAAAGGCGAAACGGGTGGCGGCACTACGCGAAGAGACACCGATTTTCGCGTAGATGGAGCGCAGATGCGTGTTGACAGTGCGTGGGCTGATAACAAGTTGCTCTGCTATACGTGCATCGGGTAGCCCTGCCGCCACCAGTCGCAATACATCTATCTCGCGTGCTGTTAGCTCAGCAGGATAGATGTGTTTCTCTGGTGAACTGGTCGGTTCTGTCAGAATTGGAATGCGGGCGACCATACTTAGAGCCAGTTTGAGCGTCATAGAACGCCCGTAGGACCACGATTCGTTGAAGGCAATCTCTCCGAGCGCATCCTGCAAGGCCGTCACTACGCGCTCATGTTCGATTCGTAGCGTTGGTGCAAGCGGAATTTGTAGGCTATCGCGCAACGCCTCTGTGGTGCCTAAAAATTGTGCCGCACGCTCTGGTAGCCCAATTTGCTGACAAAACCACGCGAATGTTTCGAGTGAGGTAGCAAGTCCCAATCGGTCGTTGATCTCCCATGAAAGTTGCAGGCTTTGTTTGAGCAGCGTACATGCCTGTATCGTATCCTGCTGCAAACGCGCGACCTCTCCCAGCCCAAACAACGCACTTGTCATATTCACCCTATCGTTCATAGTGCGTGTCAACATGAGACACTGTTTATAGTATGCTTCTGCTGCTATTAAGCTGTTGCCACGCGAGCGTTCCAGGTCTCCCAACGCGAGAAAGAGCAGCACCATCCCTGGTGTGTATGCAATTTCTTTTGTCAGATGCAAACTCTCCTTGAGGTAGCGCGAAGCCTGTTGTATATCGGAACGATAGAGCGCAAGCTGCCCTAGCCCCGCAAGTGCGGTCGCCTTCTCCTGTTTGTTGCCCAACTGAACCGCTAATGCCAAACATGCTTCAAATTGTGCCTGTGCCTCAGCGTACTCGCCCTGTAGTCGTAGTATATCGCCTATACCATTGAGGCATGCGGTTTGACTCCATTGGTCGCCGACCGTTTGTAAGAGGGCCAGACTTTTTGTGTAGAAAAAATGGGCCGTTTTTAGCTTCCCTTGTTGCCGCATGATGCTTCCTAGATGGGTAAACACATCGGCTTCGTTACGCAAGTCACCGACCTCACGGAGCAGCATCAAACTAACATGAAAGCGTACCTGTGCCTCGATAAAGCGGCTCTGTTTGCTTTCAACTTTGCCATAGATGCTGTGGAGAATACCACGAGACCATATGTCATTGGTGTTTTTGATAAGCTGGTAGCCCTCTTCGACATACTCACGCGCAGTAATATAATTTCCCCGATGCAATTCGAGCGTCGTGAGCATTCCTAATGCTAACGCTTGCTCACGCCTGTTGTCTATCTCTGCTGCAAGCTTTCTACATTCATAGAGGCGGAGATGTGCAAGCAGCAGTTCGCTATGCATATATGCTATGACTCCAGCACCATATAAAGCCTTCGCTCGCAATGTGCCTGGTTGTGCTGCTTCATCAAGTGCTAACACCTCTTCAAACCAATTGCGTCCTTCGCTCTGTGAACTACGAAAGTTCACATAGCCAATTAACGCGCTCACGAAACGGAGACCTAGATGTACCTCTTTATGCAGGATGATCCAGCGCATTGCTGCCCATATGTTAGCCGTTTCTTGATCGAGCCGCTCCAACCAGTTTCTCTGCTCTTTGCCGAAAAGATGTTGCTCTGCCTCTTCTGCTAAATACAAATAAAACTGTGCGTGCTGTAATTGCGTTGCCGTTTCCTCTTCTTTAGTTTTCGCCAGACAATCTAAAGCATATTCGCGCACGGTCTCCAATAGCATGAAACGCATTTCGCCATGCATATCTACCACGCGTACAAAGCTTTTATCGACTAGAGACGTAAGCAACATGAGTGCTATATCTGATGCTTCTCCTGCCTGTATGCCCACTGCTTCTGCGGCGGCGAATGTCCAAATCCCTACTAGAACGCCGAGGCGGCGAAAAAAATGTTGTTCTCTCTCGTTTAGCAGGTGATAGCTCCAGTCAAGCGTGTTCCGTAACGTTTGCTGACGTACAGGTGCGTTGCGTGGTCCACCCGTAAGAAAGTTCAATCGACTTTGCAAACGTGCAAGAATATCTTGTGCCGTCATCAACTTGATACGTGCTGCCGCAAGCTCTATCGCCAGTGGTAATCCATCCAACTGGATACAAATCTCTGCCACCGCTCGCGCATTTTCCTGTGAAAGTACAAATGAGGGTCTGACGGCCTGTGCCCTCTGTACAAAAAGTGTCATCGCTGCTGAGGAGGGAATGCCCTGGGTTTGCTGTGAAAGCTGCGGCAACGCAAGAGGTAGCACCTCAAACTCATGCTCGCCATAGAGGTGAAGTATTTCGCGGCTTGTGACTAACACTTTGACATCAGGTGCGGCGGCAAGGAGTTCCGCGACCTGGAAACCTGCCTCAAGCACATGCTCAAAATTGTCTAGCACCAGGAGCAGTTGCTTGTTAGACAGATAGTCTCGCAAGCGTTCAATCAGTGGAGAATCGACGACCTCTTCGACCCCGATGGCTTGTGCGATGATAGGAAGCACTAACTGTGGTTCGCGTAGCGCGGCGAGTGAGACGAAAAAAACGCCATCGCGAAAATACTTATTGACCTCTTTCGCAATTGCCAGCCCCAGCCGTGTCTTACCAACGCCGCCAGGACCTAACAATGTCAACAGGCGTACATCGCTACACTCAAGTAATGTCGATGTAGCGGCAAGCTCCTGTGTACGCCCGATGATTGTATTCAACTGTGCAGGCAGCAGGTGAGTAGGAGACATCGTAGAGAGACCTGTCCCGTTATCAATACATCATGCTACAAGAAGTATATCGAGTACCTTCTTCGCGGCAGTTTCATCGGCGGCTGCAGCAACCGCTTTCAGGAGGAGACGAAGCATGTTGCTCTCTGTTACCTGTGTAACTCTCTCTTCTGCGATCTCGGCCAGATCAGGAAAACGTGTCTCGACGATATCAATAAAGCCTTCCTGTAAACCCTTAATCTCGCCTCTCGCCTCACCTTTTGCCTCACCTTTCGCCTCTTTTGCTGCGAACAGCATTCTCATTTTGGGGTCTCGTTCCATCAAATCGTCGTACATGTTCAATCGCTCCTCTACTATGCGTTTTTCGTCCAGTGCTACCGTGTCTGCTCGTCGTAGTACAATGCCCATCCATCTGAGTTCGCGTGTCAGTCGTTCGTTATCATCTTTGTAATATTCTACCATTTCATCGATAGCTTTGTTTAGCAGTTCTGCGTTTGCTCCGCTCATTGTTGGCAGGAGAGCATAAATGAACAATGCATGCTCTTTAACATATTGTTCTGCGTCAAGTTGCCATAAAGGGAAGACTTTTCTTTCTCACGACCACCCAGTAAAGATTTGAGTAAATTGTCGTAGGGTTGTTGCTGAGCCTGCGTTGATGCTTGCCGATGCTTTTTTGCATAGTTTTTGTTTCCCCTTACCACATGTTATTATGGTATGATATCACGATTAAACTCTACAGACAAGTATCGAATTTTATATGTGGCTTGACATGGTGTAGTAGATACACATAGAATTATATTAAAATTGAACAGTATAAAAATACAGATAAGAGTAACTTCAAGAGGACGTGTAACATTATGCGGCGCACAAAAATCGTTTGCACCATCGGGCCCGCGACGAACAGCGAAGAGCAGATAGATCGGTTGGCGCGTGCTGGCATGAATGTGGCACGCCTCAATTTCTCGCATGGTACGCAACAGGACCACGCGCTGGTGATAGAGCGTGTACGTGCTATTTCCGCGCGACTCGGTTGCCCCATCGCCATTCTGCAAGACTTACAGGGACCAAAGATTCGTGTTGGCGCATTACAGGGTGGGCAACCTGTACGTCTGGTCGATGGCGCGACGATAACAATCACCTCGCGGAATGTAGTGGGTACGGCTGATCTCGTCTCGACGACCTATAAGCCGCTCCCAACTGATGTAAAGGTGGGCGACCGTATTCTGCTCGACGATGGTCTGCTAGAACTACGTGTTTTGAGCGCGAACGAAACCGATGTCGTGTGTCAGGTCGTGCATGGTGGCCTGCTCAAAGAACATAAAGGTATCAATCTCCCAGGTGTCGCTGTTAGTTCGCCTGCGCTAACTGAGAAAGACCGTGATGACCTCAAGTTTGGCGTGATGCATGGTGTTGATTATGTTGCGCTGAGCTTTGTACGCCGACCAGAGGATATACGCGAGGCGAAGCAACTGATTCGCCAGCATCAGGCCGAGTTGGGTAGCAAAAAGTCGCAGCTATCATCACTGCCTATTCCGCTTATCGCGAAACTTGAAAAGCCTGAAGCGATACAACATCTCGACGATATCTTAGAGGTTGTCGATGGTGTGATGGTGGCGCGTGGCGACCTCGGCGTCGAGATGGCACCAGAGAAAGTCCCTTTGATACAAAAGCGCATTATCGCGAAGTGTAACGATTTGGGCTTACCTGTCATCACTGCGACACAAATGTTGGAGTCGATGATTACCAATCCACGTCCCACTCGCGCAGAAGCTAGCGATGTTGCCAATGCAATTTTAGATGGCACAGATGCAGTTATGTTAAGTGCCGAAACTGCCACAGGAGTCTATCCCATCGAAGCCGTTGAGATGATGGTACGTATTGCATTAGAGACTGAGGCTGGCAATAAAACAGCACGTCAGCCACAGTGTAAGCGACTCTCACAATCACACGCCGTGAGCCATGCTGCACGCGCCCTGACTGAAGAGGCTAGCGTGCAGGCGGTGGTTGTCTTTACACGTTCAGGCAATTCCGCTCATCTCATCTCAAAGGACCGTCCGCGCACACCTATTTTGGCGTATACACCATCGGAGCGTGTCTATTTTCAGCTTGCCCTCTGGTGGGGCGTGTGGCCTCATCGCATCAAATTACAGGGAACCACGGAAGATCTGATTGCCGTTGTTGACCAATGCCTCCGTGACGATAACCTTGTGCAACGTGGTGAGCATGTGGTAATTATGGGTGGCTTACCCGTAGCGAGTCAGGCCCACACAAACTTTGTGAAACTACATAGAGTTGGTGCTGTTGCCGATGCCTGATTCATAAGAAGCATCTTACGACTCAAGCGCATACGAGTGTTTGGTAAAGGGAGAGTAGAGAGCAGATAAAATCCCTACGCATACAGGTACACCGAAAGTGAGTGTGGCTATGAGTATCTGCCAGTGAGGAAGCGGTATATGTGGACCTTGTAGCATCCATCCAACGAGCGTAAAATAATAGCTTGAGAAAGCGGTGAGCGAGAAACAAAGTGTGAACGCAAATAATCCACGATCCACACGACTACCAGTGACAGGAAGGCTGACTACAGCAAGACCTACAAGCCAGAGTATATACCAGGGAAAAAACCAGGTTGTCGAGAGTTGGAAGACCACGAATAGAGCAAGAGACACTCGTATAACGGTATGAATTGTGGGTGTACGCCACAATGCGATTATGCCAATGACAACCACAAGAGCCATCAATCCTCCACTTAGTACGCTCCAGAAATGCAGTTCCAGTAGCAAAGGGGGAAGTGGATGCGAACTATTCCATGCCTGAAGTGCAAACAAAATCGAGTTCAGTATCTGTGTAGAGGATGGCGACGAGGTAAAACCTGCGATCATCTCTTTAATGCTATGATTGATCAAAAATGGGCCATAGAAAATGAATACAATACACAGGCTGATGCAACCTGAAAAGAGCAATGTTAGAAAAGCTTGATACCAGGACAATGTTCTTTGCTTGCCAGCAGCGGATGTTGGCATGCGAAGTACTTTGCAGGAAAGTGCAACTATGAAAAAGAGAATGGTTGGCAGAGCCGTGAATTTGACAAGTACTGCAAGCGTAAACGCAACTACTGGTAATACATAAGTCCTCACACTAACGCTATCAGCACGCAATGCTCGCGCTCCGAGAAACATTCCCAACAGGACCCACATAAGCATGAAAACGTCATTGTGTGCGCCAATACAGCACTCAAAGAGAACAAGCGGGTTCCAGGCGTAGAGCAGTGTGCCAAGTAAAATTGTACGTCGAGATTGACCTGTGGTGCGTAGTAGTGCTGTCACAAGGAAGATATTTACAAGATGCATAGCAAACGCGAACAGACGGAATGTGAGGAGAAAACCCTGATCGCTTGTACCTGCAACCTGCACCAATAATGCCGAGGTAAGTGTCCAAACAGGTCCATAGATAGATGGCGCGTTTTTCCAGTAGACAAACGGATAAGAAGGATCATTAGGAAAGGCAGAGGGTGGAACAAAGTATGGATTGACATGATGAATGCCTAAGAGACGACCGTAGTTTGCGTAGAGGTAAGAATCGTTTGAAAGTGCTTTCGGACTCAGAACATAGATACATCCAGCAATGAGAACAACGCCCCAAATGGTAGTTATGAGTAACTGAGGATATTTATAAGTTTCTAATATATTGATGAAGAAGGCACAAAGTATGTAGGCGATGAAAGCAAACGCCATAAAGATCATTAATTGCATGTATCCTGTGTGCTGATGCGAGATTGCGTAGTTTGCTGCAACATGCCAGTTATCGGGAAGCCAACGTCCAAACGCAAGCAATTTATGCTGTATCCATGATTGAGGTTGTGTCCATGCTAAACGAGTAATGGGAGTAATACTTATCAAAAGGCAGTAAAGAAATCCAATCGCACAAATCACTAGAGATAAGAATGAAAGTAGCTGCTTTTTCACAATTTCTGGTTGTCTTGATGAAAATCGGGTAATATTAGTAGGATATAATGAATCTATTTGTATATTGTTCATAAGTTGCTAAAAAACTTTCTTGAATAAAATAAATATACCTACCCTACTGTAGTAGCTATAAGCAGCAGCTTTATCGCGCAGGACATTCTTAACTCTTTGGGATCATCGTTTTCATAGTAGCAGACAAACTGTTCGAGAGCAAGAACTTCTTGTGCCTATATAGGTAAAATGGGTATGCGGCGTGATAATATATTGTATCGTCGCGTCTAATGAGTAAGATTATTATTTTTCGACAATATTGGTGGAGAGGACAAGAGAGCTTCTTAGAGAGGTAGCCATGTCAATAGCAGACAAACAGGGAGTAAGTACTTCCACTTTCGTCGTAGAGAACGAAATACCAAATGAAATCCAGGTGGAGCATGGAGAAACTACGGAGAATACAGAGCAGATTCCTCCTCGCTGGCGCACGAATTTATTACAAGTCTGGTCGTTCGCTCTTCTTCCCTTTTTAATAAGTCGTTTGGTACTCTTGTTGGTTGGTGTGGTGACAGTGTATTATGTCGAGCCTCTTGTCAACAGTAAACAACCAATAGTGCTCGATCCGGCTCATGCCCATTTCCCTTCAATTCTTTGGTGGATGTGGAGCAACTTTGATAGTGGCTTCTACATGGATATTGCACAGCATGGCTATTGGGGGGCAGAAACACTGCACGGACAGAGCAACTGGGCATTTTTCCCACTCTATCCAATTCTGATACGTCTCGTCGCATTTCCTTTTACCTCTCATCATAGTGCTTATCTATTCGCAGGTCTCATTGTTACCAATGTCGCAGCAATATTCGCAATATTCTATTTTTACAAGCTTACTGCCCACGAACTGAATAGTCATATTGCTTCGCGAGCGGTTATGTATCTTGCATTTTTTCCAATGAGCTTTTTCCTTTCTACTGTCTATCCTGAAGCACTCTTTCTCGCACTCTCGCTTGCCTGTGTCTATTATGCGCGTAAGCGTACATGGTGGTTGGCTGGCTTGATTGGCGGTCTGGCATCACTCACACGTCCACAGGGGTTACTCCTTCTCGCCGTTGTGGGTTGGGAATTTTGGCAAGTTATGGCTGATTGGCAGATACCACTGCGAGGGAAACAACAAGACTTTGCGGCTTTTAGCCAGGAATGGCTACGTTCGCGTTTTCTTGGCCTGTGGATGGCACTTCGCACACGTCCCTTCTGGTTAGGTGTTCTCGCGCTTCTGCAAATTCCTCTGGGATTGGCTTTATTTTGTATCTATGGAAAATGGAAGGTTGGAACATTCCTGCCATTTGAAGAGGTTGAAAAATATGGGTGGGGACGTAATTTTATCAACCCTGTTTCATCGCTCTACAATATACTGACACAGCCACGGCCTGCCAATCCCTATGACTGGACCTTTTACGGCTTGAATGTGGTTGTTATCCTTGCTTTCTTGCTAGTACTCATACCAATATTCCGTAAATTACCTGCAATTTACGGTATCTTTGCCCTGGTATTCGTGATTATGCCTCTTTGTACCACGTCGATACAAAGCAGCGCACGCTTCTACATGGAAGTTTTCCCCGTTTACACGCTTCTAGCTTTGTGGACAAGCAGAGGAAGTTCAGAGTGGCAGATGACAAAACATACTATGGTTATTTGTACCTTCGCAGTCCTGCTCGGTGTCGCAACGCTACTCTGGACGCTAGGCGTCTATTCGATGTCATGAACATTGACAAGCGGTGACGTTCGTGCTATCCTATTTGAGCCGTAGTTTGGGGTCGCTGTAAAGCATTGTATGCACTCCTCTCGAACGTCACGAAAATACAGCCCCCAGCAAGTGGGGAAGAGGTGAGAAAAAGAACGCATGACTGTCAAAATTCGTTTAAAACGCACGGGCAAGAAGAAAGCCCCAAGCTATCGCGTGGTAGTCGCTGACTCGCGCTTCTCACGTGATGGCCGCATTATCGAGAATATTGGTTGGTACAATCCTCTCGTTGAGCCTTCTGCAATTCATATCGACGCCGAGAAAGCACTTGCTTGGCTAAAAAATGGAGCGCAACCCACAGAATCAGTTGCCTCCCTACTTAAACGCGCTGGTATCATGGAGCAGTTCACACAGACAAAAACGGCTGCCACTGAGACCGCAACCGTTCCTGCGCCAGCATCTGCCCAATCATAGAACTTTTTAGGGTAAGGTTGAGATATGCGTAAATTAGTTGAGTACATCGCTCAGTCACTAGCTGACGAGCCATCAGCCGTGCAGGTGCGCGAAGTTCGCAATGACCGTAATGTATTGGTGCTGGAACTACATGTCGCACCAGATGATTTCGGTAAGGTGATCGGTCGTCAGGGACGCGTTGCGAAGGCAATGCGATTGCTTCTTCGTGTCAGTGGTGCGCGTGAAGGTCGCCATACCTCGCTAGAAATTTTGTAGTAGAGCGAGTGGGCCTTCCTGCTACCAGTCGTATCTCTATTATGCTAGTACTGCTCCGTACTGATATCCGTCATTCTATAATCTGCTGAGGGTACGTACTATGCCAAAGCCAAATACAACAGAATGGGCTACTATCGGAAAAATAGTGGCCCCTTTTGGTATTCGCGGTGAGTTGAAGGTCTTTTCGCTCACCGATATACCAGACCGCTTCGCGCAATTGAAGACTATTTTTCTTGGTCCCGATTATAGCCCACGCACCATTACCGCCGTTCGTCCCTACAAAGGTGATATGGTTATCCTCAAATTGGCAGGTTTAGACGACGCTACTGCCGCCGAAACTCTGCGTGGCCGTGATCTCTCTATTCCACTTGACAAGCTTTCTACCTTACCGCCAGATTCTTACTATCAACACGATATCCTCGGACTACACGTTGCGACCCTGTCTGGACGCGAAATAGGGACGATTATAGAGATTATGGAGACTGGTAGCAACGATGTCTATGTTGTGCGAGGCGAAGATGGACAACAGGTTCTTCTCCCGGCCATTAAAGATGTTGTGAAACAGGTTGACCTCATACGGCAAATGATGTATATTGAACCTATGGCGGGTTTGCTTGACGACGACGCCGTATTGGATCAGCCAAACGACATCTCAGAGGAGGAAGAGTAACGACCTCAAGTTACCAGACAACGGAATAAGCTCGGCATTATCCATGTTTTCATGAATGGAACATAACGAAACCGGAGTGTTCTCTTGTTCGTGTAGATAGTAGGAATGTGAAATGGATCACCGATACGTTTTCTCAGAGAGACGTACCAGTATTTTGTAGGGAGGTGTCTCATGCTCGACCGTTTCTCCACGTTTGCTGATGTTTGTAGTGCTATCGCTGAGGGACATATAGAAGCCGCCATTGATGGCTCTATGTATCAAGTGAATGCGCTCGAACTACGCCGTTATCTCAACAAACACCGTCCTCTTCCAACGGTTCAGTATACTTCTTCTCCATCTCCTGCCCCTGACCCGTTATCGTGTTCCGATGTTACCGATTGGACGAGTAATACTGTCCAAACTTCTGTTGCTTAGGCCGTTTAGGGCCGTTTTTTTATTTCAGAATACGAATCATGAGCGGTTGCATTAGCGGCTGGCAAGGACTATAATAGCGATAACGTATGGTGAGTCGCCTGCTATAGATGACTCACCAACAAACACTCATCGTTTGTGCTTTATCTTGCTACAAAGCATAAGCTATATACATGCGTTTGTTGTGAGAGAACAAGCAGGCGTATGTATATAAAAAGATAAGGAAAGGTATTTTATGGAGCCGCTCGATTCTGATGATTATGTGGTTCGTGAGCGACAACCTTCACGCTTCACAACACGAAATGCACGCTTTAATTGGATGCTTATTATCCCTGGCTTAGGATTCGTCTGGTTGCTCTATCTTATTGGTGCAGCACTCTTTCAATGGAATATTTCCGACTCCATTGGACCAATCATGGTACTGATGATCGTTGGCTTTCTCTTGACTGGCGGTCTTCTCTTCTGGGCACATGCTCCAAGGGTAAATAAATAACAGTATAGTCATAAAAATGCTACCTCTTTCGAAAGAGGTAGCATTTTTATGACTATACTGTTATTTGCTGCCATGCCGATGCGTCAACAGAAATTACCAATGACTCTCCCCATATCACACGCCCTAACAATTCAGCCGATTCTACAAGTCGTGGACCTGAACGATTGAGATAGTAGTTCCCATCAATTGCATATACGCGTCCGTTTCTTACCGCCTGTAGCGACCTCCATAGTGGATGCTGCTGTAAGAGCGATAGATCGACATGCGTGCGTTCTAGTGTAAAGCCACACGGTGTCAGCACAAGTACGTCCGGGTCAGCCGCCTGTAGTTCTTCCCATGTCAACCACGGCGAATGTACTCCTACTTCACCAAAACTGCTTTCGCCGCCTGCATACTCTATCAGTTCTGGTGTCCAATTGCCTGCACTCATAAGTGGGTCGAGCCATTCCAGAACTGCAACGCGCGGTCTCTTGCCATTTTGATTGAGCTTCATACTTTGTTGTCGTAACTGGTTGAGGCGATCTTGATACCCTTGTACCAGTGCTTCTGCCTGCTCATGTCTCCCAAGTGCTTTCCCTACACGTACAATATCCTCCCATACGTCGGCGAGGCGATATGGCGACAGTGAAACAATACGTGGTTGTAGTCCCGTGAGTTGTTGTAGTGCCAGTGTGACATCGCGCTCACTCACCGCGCAGACCTCACACTGCGTCTGTGTGAAAATCACATCTGGTTGGAGTTCCTGCAAAAGAGCAACGTCGATACGATAGATGCTCAATGCTTTGATGGCATTACTTTGTACCGACTCTTTCTCATGGGCCAGTCGTTTAATCTGTGCGTCGATTTCATTGCTGCTCGTCTCTGTATTGATCTGCACCGTGCTGACAAGTGGTAGCTGCAAAACTTCCTGTGGATAATCGCACTCATGCGAACGACCAACCAGTTGATCGAGACAACCTAATGCGGCGATCATCTCCGTCGCGCTTGCCAGTAAAGAAACGATACGCATACTAAAGCTTCCCTCCCTTTATGATGTTGTATAAGACTCGACGTTCATTGATGCGAGCGATCCGATTGCATCGTATATCCAAATGATACCTCCCTGTCGCATACCTGTGTTGATATCGCTCTGACCAACATATGCGTTGTTGGCATATGCGACAAGGTTATTAAGCAAGGGAGCAGTTGCTGGATCAAGCAATTGAGCGTTATTCATGCCAGCCAACTTTTTAGCGTCTTGATGTACCTGCTCAAAATTGACCTTAACGATGGCAAGCGCGTTGACGATTTTCGTGATGGTGTCTCGTTGTTTACTGGTAATGCCAGGAGCACTTCCCATAGCACGCAGATACTGCGTTATAACATCTACATACCCCTGCGCGTCTTGATGCGACGGATCGAACGTCAGTAAAGCTATCTTGGCTATCTGGGGATCGCTCAAAATAGGCGTTCCGGCAGGTACATCGTTTTGTACAAAGGATGTGCCATCCAGATAGTCGAGAATACGGACAAAGTGTCGATGCATCAATGGAGGCTCCTGCGGTAGTCCCGTACCACGCGCCGCCGTTGCCCACTCAAGCACTTTACGTGAGTTCTGTAAGAGCCAGATATTTAATCCCCCCTGTAGCGAGACGTTGACAAGCTTTGGATCAGATACAAGCAGATGCCTGAGCAAGTCAAGTAAACTCTGATTCGCCGAAGCCTGAGCGGGACCGCGCACTTGTGGAATTTCCGCGTAGTAACGCCATACTGTTCTATCTGATAACGTGCCGGGGGAGAAGTTTGCGTCATTTTCCGTAATAAGAAATCGACTTGTGCTTCCAAGCAGACTGCTATGAGATGGATTGACATAGCTGAAATGGATTGCACCATGTTGTATCGGCAATTTTCCAAGCAAGATAGGATTGGTGTCTATCGGTCCTTTATCCGGTAGTAACCATCCGTAGTAGCTTTTACCAGATGACGGAGAAGGAAGGTGAGCTAAGTCAACCTCAAGCCCATCATCTATTCCTTGACTATTAGCTCTATCTAAAAGATTACTACTGGTAAAATGAACATCGCCAAAGGAGGTAGGATTGGTGTTCGCTCGTGTTGGTGATGCAAAAAAAGTTGCACGTATTACCAGTGAACCAATCAGACCAAGCAGAAGGAGCGCGATGAGTCCAAGCAATGCACGCCCCTTCCATGAGCGAAAAAACGGAGGACGTGGTGAGCCAGTCGGTCTATCATATGCTGACTGAGATGGAGAATGTGAAGGCACTGGAGGTGCGAATACCGTCGCATGCCTTGTTTTGAGGTGTAGAGCCGCTACTACCTGTGTTAAAGCCGTAGAATATTGCTGCGTTGCGTCGAATGTACGCAGCTTTGCCCAAGATGGTGGCACATCGTGTGGTTGCGTCTGCTCTGCAACCACACGAAATGCACCTTGTAGTTGTCGTTGCATGAAGAGATTGATGGCCGTATTGACGGTCATTTGAATGCGTGGAGATTGTAGTGCATCCGGTGACTCAATAAAAATAAACCACTGGCACATAGGTAGCTCCTGATTTATCGTCTGCACAAAAGCTGTATCAGAAATACTCCCGCCATCCGTGATCACCTTAGCACCAGCAGCGCGAAGGTCATTCATGAAACGTACTGCAAATTGCTCGTACTGCTTGCTTGCTTGGTCTGTATAACTCACAAAGACACGCGATGCGTCCATTTGTGTACTCCTATCATATATACCATGCCTTTGCATTACTAAATACAGCTTCGACGGGCGTTGGTAAAGCTCTACATACAAAGCCAATCTTGCCGCTTTTATAGGTGGGGTCGGTCGCAGAGGTCACGAATTTTCCGTTGATATACGCATAAAACATACTATTCCTCATGAAGAGAGCGAGCGTTATTGGTTGATGAGGAGTAAGCGCGACATGCCCTTTCCCAAGATTATGAACTATACCCTTTATGATCTCAGCACCGATGAGTTCGTAATTGCCATTTCCGTAAATATTGAGTCGGAAAGATGCAACTACCTGGTTTTGCATACGAACAATCAAGCCGCATGGACTAGTATCGCCAATGACAAATGCCATTTGTGCCTGAAATGCAATATTTTTCAAGGTACTATTTTGTATGATACAAGGCTGACGATATCCCGATTTTAATGATGACACATCATATGTACCTTTAAGAAAAGCACAACCTCCCTTAGGAATTGTTCCAACCGCCCAGTTATGAAGGGTTGCGTCTTTTAAAGGATCGTTCAGGAATGGGGTACGTTGCAGTACACGATCGTAAAAACTTTGTGGATTGGCGAACAATGCCGTCGTAGTGGCATTGATATTCGGCGAAGGTTTCATCGTTGGTGAAAGTGGCACCGTCGATGCTGATAGCGTTTGTGATGAAACCGACTGTGCTGGAAATGCATGTAGTGCATAAACAAAGAGACCTGTCACAAGGCTAAGAATGAGAAGGATTGTCAAAGGCACAAACCAACGTTGAAAACGTCGTTGTCGTGGCGGCAACTTTGGTAGCGATATTGGTTTCCCATCGGTAAGAAGGAGCGGTTGCGTGTGCTGGCTTTCTACAGATGGTACAGGTTGTAAGGATGGTGGAGGTGCTTGATATGTTGTCGTCGCATCGATAGGACTCAATGTGAGAAGCAGACGCGCTAATGCTCTTGGATAGTCCCGCGTGGCATCAAATCTGCGGATCGTTGTCCATGTTGGTGGCATATCTTGTTGCTCAACTGGTGCTGCAAGCATCGCGAAGAGACCACGTATCTTCTTTTGCATAATGCAGATAAGTGCTGTATTTACAATCAATGCTATCTTTGGAGATTGCATAGTCTCTGGTGTGAGTACGAGCAGAACCCACTCACAGGTCGAGAGCTTTTGACTAAGCGCATGGCTAAATTGTTCGTCGTCTGTAACCGGCTTGATATTCTCCAATGTTGCTATATCATTGCCTGCGTTGTAGAGATCATCTATCAGTTGTTGCGCGAAAGTTTGGTCTCTCTGTACCTCTTCTCTATAGCAAACAAAGATGCGAGGACTTGTCATACAATATCTCCTTATTGCTATGGATGAGTAATAGAAACATAGGACACGCTACGCAGTATAGCAGAAGGCAACAAGAGAGTTCAATAGAGATAATGCAAGAAAAAAGAGTTTTGTGTCCGCTTGCCATCTTGTTTGTGCCTGTGTACAATAACTGTGAATGTTCTGCAGAAAGACGAGAGTTATTTCTTATTGTTGCCAGTTGAAATGATTGAGACTTGATGGATATACATACCTACACGCGACCCGCGACTACGTTGACTCCAGCACTTATTATTTATCTGATCGATGCGAGCCACTCTATGAACGATTTTTGTGGCTCGACAACAAAAATTGAGCTAGTCAACAAAGCCTTGAAAAACGCGGTGAAAGACATGGTGCGTCGCTCTATGCGCGATGGTATTGTGCAGAAACGCTACAAGGTTGCTATCTTTGCCTATAGTACTGAAGTCATTGACGTGCTTGGTGGTATTCGTGATCTCTCTGAAATTGTGCGTTTCGGCGTGCCTGTCCTTAGTGCTGGTGGTGAGACCGATACAGCGGCTGGCTTTACCGCCGTTGAACAATTATTGCAAACATGTCTCATCGAATTTCAGCGTAGCCCCGCTCCACTCGTCTGCCATCTTACTGATGCGCTTGTCACCGCGAACGATCCCTCCCCCGTCGTAAAACGTATCCAGACGCTTGGTGTAAACGATGGTGCTGTCCTCGTAGAAAATGTGTATGTGGCGGATAACATGCTGCGTAAGCCCGTACAAGATTGGCAACAATGGGGTGGCGTTCTCAAAACCAACGCCTTGAATGACGAGTACGCGAAATTCCTCTTTCGTCTCTCTTCCCCATTGCCGGAGACCTATCGACAAAATATCAACAACTATGGTTATCATTTACAGAGTGGTGCCGCCCTTTTCTTTCCTGGCACACATAACGACCTTGTACGTCTGGCATTCGCGATCTCCGCGGCGACACAACTAAAATAGCTTCTGTCAATCACCTCCGCTCAGAGAGCGGAGGCTTGCCTTTCGGCTTACATCTGGACTCCACCGCAACTCAGAGTACCTTTTCAGGCGCACTGCTTTGGCTTCACGGTCCGATGCATCAGGGCACATTGACAGGGTGCCCGTCCTGGTCCAGTCGTGCCGGACCAGAAGCGTTCTCATCACCAGATTTCTTGCGCCAATCAGATCAGCATGCAGCGTGTACCGACAGTTCGGGTCCTGACAGACAAAGAGCAGTCCTTTGCGTGGACGGTTCTCATCGGTAGTATGTCCACACATCGGACATCTCTTTGACGTGTAATCAGCATCTACCTTGATCACAAGTGATCCTGAGAGCGTTGCCTTGTAACTGATGAGGGCTTGTAATTCGGCAAAGGACCACTGGGAGTAGACCCGATTGGCTTTCCGTGCCTTGGGGGACACTCGCTGATAGCCTTTGCCGTTCTTTTTACGCTTGCGCTTCCTCCGCTTGGTCCGTTCTCGAATAGAGGTAAGGTCTTCTAGCCCAATCAAGGTCTGTGGGTGCTGCTTGATGATCTGTTTGGCAATGATATGATTGGCTTGCAATTTCAACCGTCTCTCTCGTTGCTCGATACGCTTCAATCGTCGTTTCGCGCCACGAGTGCCTTTTTTCTGCAAGCGTTTACGGAGTCGCGCATAGTGGTTGGATTTATGTCGAACTCGTTTCCCTGGATGAAAGGTTGCCTTGCCTGTCGAAGTAGAGGTCACGGCCAGATAGCGAATACCAACATCGACGCCGACAACCTCGCTCAGTTGTTGGCAGATTGGCTCAGGGATGTCGATTGCTAAGGAAACGAGGACATAGAAACATTTCTTTGGTTTATCGTACCAGAGTTTTGCATCACCGATGTTTGCCCCATGCCGAATAAGCGCGACATGCTCATCATAGCCTCGATATGGGACGTTGATACGTCCGCCCAGCGTGCCGAGACTGACCTGCTGGTCCAGCTTGAAGGTGTAGTCACGCGCATAAGTATACTGCACCGTGGGTGAGCTATACGTGGGAGGCTTGTCCAGTCCTTGAAAGCGTTTCTTGGTCATCTTCTTGCGGCGATGTTCTTTATTCTTCAACAGCTTCGTCCACAGTCCCTTGTAGGTAGAGGCCACCTGTCGTTCGACGCTACAGGCTAGTTGGGAGGGAAGATGATATCGTGTGCGAAGCTCGGCATACATCCCTTTGTGGAGCGTGGTCACACTGCTCGTTTTACCGTACTCAAACGCGTAGTGACTCACCGCATTGAGTGCATCACGATACGCTAGTTGGGTCGCTCGTAATGCTTGAAACTGTTCTGGCGTCGTGATGAGTTTGAGTTTGGCGGTGATGATTTGCTGCATGAATAAACTCTCGCTTGATGATGAAGAGATGCTTTCTACTACCCGCCCAAAGTGAAACATTCTGTTTCCTCTGGATGGGTCGTGTTTTGCTTAGACGTGTTGTGGAATAGGAAGCATAAGAGGTTCCGTCACACGCTCTTGCTGAGAGTGTGCAAGCCAGTATTGGTAGTCCGCTTCCCATTGACGATATTCGTCGTCGGTTGCAGGGAACAGTCGCGCACTGAGTGCCCCTATGAGCGTCCCCACACTATACTGAATATCCCTGTCATCGGCACCCTCATCAAACGCTTCTGGAATATCGGCAACTAGGTCTTGCATCTCCTGCAGAACGCGTTCCTCGGTGTAGGAACGCTCTTCGTCCGGCATGGCATCGAAGAAGTACCAGCGTCTGCCCACGTTGTAGCCTCTAGCGAACTCCTGATGCGTTATGACAGCCAGCGTCGTAACATCAGGTCGAAGCAGACCTGTTTCGGGAGAAAGGACACCACCGTGCAACATGCCGAGAAAAAAACAGAGGGCGTGCCGAACGGATGGCTCACGAGAGGGCGTGTTGAACTCGTGGCGTCGGACACAGGTTTTGAGAGCGTTGACGAAGTAGCTATCAGGGAGTGGTCCGTGGGCCTCTGCTTCACCACAGGTATGCCACCAGACGCCACACTCATACTGCTGACGAGATGTTGCACTACAAAAGTCGATCAATGGGGAAATGGATCGCTCGTTGGTCATCGTTCAAGCTCCTTTGTGATACTATGCTTGACAGGTGACTCTCATGCAGGTATCGTACCCCACGAGAGTCTAGGACGAGTTTACAAGGACTAGACTCTTCTTGCTGGCTCCATACCGTGAATATGTGAGCCAGTATTACCAATTGCCAATATCCAAATTCCAATTACCTATCTACAAGATACCATCCAAAGAAGGATTTGTCAATACCACTATCCTATTGCCAAGGACTCTTTACCAACTACTAACTATCCAGTACAATAACACTACTATCTGAAATAAGAGGAAAAGGTACTGATGAACGAGGAATATTACACCGCTAAAGAGGCTATGCAAATACTTGGAAAGCCGAGTACATCTTTTTATAGAGAAGTCAGGGAAGGACGCATCCCATCAAAAGGCAAACGCCCGAACATGAGATTCCCGAAAGAAGCAATAAACGCGCTAGCAGAAGTGGGAGCAAGTGATGAGGAAGAGGATAAGCTGATATTTGCCCTCTCGACTATCGCTGATGCTTGGGTAAAGCAGGAAATCACGCTTCAACCCTACGAAGATGAAGATGTGGTACCGTTTAAAACCCTGCTAGAGTGGAGGAGAAAGAATGATGAAATCTCTATGAATGTCAAGGAAGGAAACAAAATTCTCGGATGGACGACATTTCTTCCGTTGGATGAAACCACTATCCTTGACCTTCTTTATAATCGGATGAAGGAAAAGAATATTCCGCCACATGCTATCAAAAAATGGACAGAAAAACAGATATCAGTGTATATACCTATCATCGAGGTGATATCTACCAAGGATATCGAGCGAGACAAAGAGGTTGGAGCCTTTCTTCTCAGAAAAACGATTCAGTGGGCAACTGCGCTTATGCGCCAGTACGATATTAAGAATTGGTATGCAATTGGAGTCACACCCGAAGGGCAAGCGATACTAGAGAGGCTTGGGTTTCAACTCTTGACCAACTTAGAGGACGGAAAGAGAAAAGGCTACATCCTAGAAAATAAAGCTGAACAAGTGAGATTGATAAGCAGGTTCATCCAATCGGTCTAAAACGTGGCAAGCTTGCCTATCAGGAGAGGTTTACGGTATTTGGGGCACCAGACGAAGTGATAGGCCAATTTGTAAGTGACGTGTTTGGTGTGCTGTATATTCATAACACAGTAGTAACCATTTGTTCTAACTCTTGCGAAGTCTTTGTAATGGCGGCCTTACCCCTCCTTGAAAGAGAGGGATATCTGGCTACCTCTTTATGAAAGTAGGCGAGGTATGCGGGAAAAAGTAACACATCAGCAACTTACCACTGATCAGAAGGTAGATACGCTTACTCGTATACAAATAAACCAGTACACAACGGCGCGTCTGCTCTCTATTCGTTGCCGTGAGGCGCAGACACAATCGTTACTCAATCAGGACTATGCTAGCGTTATAAGCCGTAATAATGGCAACTCGCTCTACTTCTGTGTCTGTGATGGCGTTGGTAGCTCTTATAAAGGCGATTTCGCGGCACGCTATCTGACCACACAGCTACTCACCTGGTTACAGGAACCAACCGAGGTACCCGGAGACAGCGAATTATTTACGCCTACACTGCACGGGCTGCTCGATCTATGGGCATATGATGCCCACATAAAGCTGAAGAAAACACTTATTCCACCCGAAACACCATCTCTTGCGCGTGAGGTGATGGAAGAACTACGTGATGCGTATGGCAGCGAAACCGTCTTTTTATGTGGACGTATTGATGTTCCACAGCATTCACACCCTGCTCAAGCAGTATTTTGTTGGATGGGCAACGTTGCCGCCCGTCTCACCACCGCTCCACATACCGAGATTATATTAGGTCATACGAGTGATCGCAGCGGACGCTGGTCTACAGTGCAAGGACGCAAGGGCAAGGTTGGTATCTGGCATGCAACCTTGCCTATGCTTGAACGACTTATTGTGTATACCGATGGGCTTGATTCGATTGGTAAGAACCTTGCACAACTTACCGATGAGCAGTGGCACGCGCAAACGCAACATCTCCTCTCTCTAGCCACAAACGACGATATGACCGCTTTAGAGATACACTGGCAACAGAACCTTACAGAAGGTGAGTACACATCGTGAGCGTTTTCACTCCACATGTTGGCATGGTACTTTCAATTGCATCAACTGCCTATGAATTTGTGCCACATCCTCTTTTTCCAGATGACGAGAGCGAGGTATTTGTTGTAGAGGGTGGCGAAGCTCTTGTCTACCAATTGCAAGATCGGGCAAACGCGAGATTATACGCTTTGAAGGTCATGAAGCCTACTTATCGTAGCGAGCAGTGCGCCCGTGTCGCCGCTACGCTCATCGCGCACAAAGACGCCCCCGGTATGTTTCTTGGTCATCGTCTCTGCCTGACAAAAGAAAACAACCCCGCTGTGATCGCGTCCTATCCAGACCTTACCTATGCGACCTTGATGCCTTGGCTTACGAGTCAAACGTGGGCTGGCTTCTTGCAAGATGCAACCGCGAGTGCCGCCTATACACCAGCCAAAGCCCGCAGTCTTGCTACGGCAACTGCAAACGTCTTATCATACCTGGAAGCCCACAACCTCGCCCACACAGATATCGCTGGTGGCAACGTACTCATTGCGCCGAACTATCAGTGGGTAGAACTGCTGGATATCGAGGGCATCTGCCTAACGAATATGCCCATCCCTACATGGCGCAGTCAGGGATCACCGGGCTACCAGCATCGTAACCTCGATGAGCGTGGACAGTGGCGACCCGATGGTGATCGTTTCGCTGGTGCCATTCTTCTCACAGAAATGCTGACATGGTGGAACCCTTTGGTCCGCGCTCAGACAGAGGACGACGCGGAAACCTTGTTTTCTGCCGATGAATTGCAAAAAGTTGATTTCCCGCGTTGGCACGCTGTACGCAACACCTTATGGAGTATGGATCCAATGCTGCTCTCCCTTTTCGATCAAGCGTGGACCTCATCAGACCTCGCGCAATGTCCTAAATTAAGCACCTGGACCACGCAATTGCTTCCACACGGGAAGTAGCAGAAATGAATGTAATTTTCAAAATAGTGTTAAAAACATCCTACTTTCGTGCTATTTGTGAGTAATTACCTTGAATTTGCACTTTTCGCATGGTATAGTTGCAACGGTGCAAGAGCAACAAAGGTGATTGCTCATCGAACCACCGATACACTTATAAATGTATCCAGACTGTTTATTCGTGTGTCTTTCTGTGAGGAGAGGCATACGCAAGTTGTTCTTTGAAAGGGGATTATTCATGGCTGGAAATGAAAACGTTGCTGCTAATTATAGTGAAATGGGCGCAACTGCAACCCAATTCAACAACAAGGTCTCCGAATTCGAGCAGGCACTGGCACAGATCAATAGCGCGATCCAACAGGTGGGAGCGACCTGGGTTGGTCAGGGCTACATGAGCTTCAACGAAGTCATGGTGCGCTGGCATCAGGAAGTCACCACCCTCAACCAAACCCTGAGCGAAATCAGCGCGAACGTCAACCGCAGTTCGACCACCTACTCCGACACCGATACCTCCGTTGCCCAGGGCTTCAAGCGTTTCGGCTAAGCCTGTATCAGTCTTTTTCAATGGGGAGAGGTGAGGAGCAACAACTCATCTCTACCCATAAATCGACAAGTTTCTATAAAAGGAGTGATAGCATCATGCCGCAAATCCCTGCTGGTGGTGACTCTTCCTCTGGTAGTGGTCACATGTCCTACCCATCTGAGCGTATTACCGAGACTGCACAGCAGATGACGACAAACGCGAACAAATCACTTGAACAGCACAATGCAGCTTGGGCACAAATACAAGCGTTTGTTCAAACCTTTCCAGGCTTCATGCAAGGCCCTGTGATGGCGGTGCTTTCCCCATATGAACGTCGTTTGCGTGCCTCCTATCAATGGCAGCTCGACTGCGCGAATACACTTACCAATGGCTCCCAGCAAATGCACCAAACTGATACTGCCGTTGCACGCGGCTTCGGACGCGAGTTTTAGCTTTATATAACTTCTACAAATTTATTATAGTGGAAAAGGAAGGAATGCACATATGGGGGCACTCGCGACCTTATTAAACTGGCTAACTCCCGTATTACATCCGTTAACAGAGTTCCGTAGCAATGTGACGAAACTCAACACCATTCATCAAGACTCTGTACAGACCTTTAGTATGCTGGCCGGAGGATTAGTCGCGCCACAAACGGGACCAGAGGCATTTACAGGAGAACTATCAGATGCATTCTGGGCTGAAGTGCAGACGTATCTTAACGCCGAGAGTGCGCTTAGCGGGGCAGGTGTAGGAGTTGCCGAGGGAGGTGTGATAGAGGAGGCCATCGCTGTATGTGAAGAATGTGCGACAGAGGTGACAGGAGCAGCCGAGGTTGCCGCAGGCGAGATAGCAGGTGATGCTGTCCTCGACGAAATAACTGGCATGGTTGATGTCGCAGCAGTAGCAGAGGGCGGTGCAAATCCCATCGCCGATATAGGTGCCATCGTCCTAACCGTTATCGCGGGTGCTGCACTGATTGGCACTCTCATCAAACTTGCCTGGGACATCTATAATGCTATTCAACAGTGGTAGCATATGATGCACAACATCGGTGATACGCCACTACCTCAGCTTCCACCGAACCCAACGCCTGTTCCAGCACCAACACCTGTATTGCCACCTGTCAATCTCAATCAAGAGCAACAACAACTCCTGAAAGAATTGATGAATGAATTTCCTGACGTGCCTCCCGATCTACTGAGAGAACTTATAGCGGCAGGTCTCACTAAAGATCAAATAGTCAGGTTACTCACAAAGCATGCAAAAGATATTGCTAGCATATGGCAACTTCTCCAACCATTACTAGGTATTCCAGGAATAGAACAAGTCTTGAAAGATTTAGCGAGTAATTCGATACAAGCTATAGAGGAGCATTACATATGCTGAACTGGCTTGTTGCCCATCAAAGCGAAGTGGCTCGTGTTGAAGATCGAGATGCAGATGGAAACCGTGCCATAGACGTTTTTCTCAAAGATGGGACAGTTGTAGACCTGAAGTCGTATAATTGGTACGCCTACAAAAGACCAGGGCTTCTTGATAAGGTAATCGAGAAATTAAAGAAGCAGGTTGAGAGGGATAAAGGACTCTATCCGAACAGGAAAATTGTCTTTGCTTTCAATTCTGAGTCGGGCCCAGTTCCTGATGCTATTAGACAGGCACTAGAGAACTTAGGTGTAACGGTAGAAACCTGGCCGTGAGGAAAGGGAAAGGGAGAAACGAAGAACATGGCAATAGAAGATATCAGCATCTACAACTATGTGCGCGATCCACAGCAACTGTATGATACGACGACTATCCAACGTTTTCTTACCGCGATTGCATCGCAAGGCTATCGCCTTGTTTCAGATGCAGAGCGTAGTGATTACTTTCATGTCTGGTGGCGCACGCTCTATGGAACGAAGGAGGGTGCAGAACCATTATCGGAAGCCGCTTTACAACTTGATCCTGAAGTTGTCTTTACTTCAGGAGTTTCTCCGTCACTTCAGGAGGAGATACGTGTGTATATTGACGAGCAACGCCCGTCCTTATCGTGTAGTGCCTATTCGACAGAACGCGCAGGTCTCATGAGGGGAGTAGACTTTTCACTTGCGTTTGAGCCAGTCGAAGGACAGGTCTACATTTCTGTCGAAGACCGCTACTTTACCGTAGAAGATGCCCAGAGAGGCATCGCTCGATATGAGCATTGGTTACAGACGCTTTCCATTCTGTATGCTGCGTGGCATCCGCTATATGCTTTCAACTTCGATTACAGCGCTACCGTGCCTGATACAACGCGTGAAGAAGCGTTAGCACTCGATATTCACGATCTGTACTATATTAATATATTCGGACCAGAGATCGTTGACAAACTGGGACGAGACCGCGTGTTGACTGCACCTGCATGGCGTGTGCAGCCATTTGAAGATGGTGGCGTGCTGCTGATTCCTGTGCTGCTCTATGATCCTCACGACACTCATGAGCGAGAGGATGTCGCAGAGTATCTTGGACTGCCTGGGTAATGAGCCTGAAATGCTTTGAAAACATCTTTTCATAGAAAGAAGTGATTGTGTAGAGATACCAGTCCATGAAGGAGTCACTTGTATGCCTCACGTTCCTTCAAACAGTTCTTCTGGTGAATCAATCGTTTATCCAATCGAGCACATGCGTCAAACGGCAGCAAAGATTTTAGCGAAGGCGAGTTATGCTCAAGAACAACACGACACTATATGGGGGCAGATTCAGTCATACGTTCTAAATGCCTTTGAACCTGATATGCAAGGTCCTGTAATGGACCTCTTGCAACCATATGCTGCCCGCCTCCGAGCCTCTTACAACTGGCAAATAGATTTAGCCTCTTCGCTCTTTGCTGCCGTTAATCTCATGGAAAGCACAGATAGTGATGTTGCCCAAGCCTTTACCCCACCCGTTCACGGCTTTGGTCGAGATACTAGCCCTCAATAACGATGCAAAAATTTGTTGTTGCATTGAAGAAAGAAAGAAACTGCATGAGTTTTGAACAGATCAAGGCCGAGATAGAAGCAGTTGTCATACAGCCCTTGCTCGCTTTTCACGGAAAGACATCGCCGCTCAATCAAATTCACAACGATAACACGCGAGACTTTTCAAACATTATAGCTGGGCTGTTAACGGGTTCTGATGGTGAGACAGCGTTTCAAGGCGATGGCTCTATGGCGTTAGCTGACCTGATAGGGAGCTACTTGAACGTAGAGCAAAGTATTACAGGCAGTGGTACTGATTTTGTCGGTCACTTACTAGAAGCGGCACAAGATAGTGAGAGAACAGCACACCAGCTTCAGCAAGAGTTAAATAGTATTGCGGCGCAACAGGACCATACCGTGCAATCTGCCGCAGGAATTGCGATAGGGCTAGATACAGGAGCCGTTGCTCAGGGAGGCATAGATATTCCCTGGGATATCGTGGCAGCAGGCGCGACGTTAGTGGCGGCAGGGCTTGCAGCAGCGTATAATGCCGATCAAGAGAAAAGCCAGCAAGCACAGATGGCAAAATATACCGCAATTGCCGAGTGGTCCAGAGAGATGGGAGGGATCGCAAGCGAACCATTAGCACAACTACCTCCTTCTCCAACGAATGCAAATGGCGATGCGAGCAGCTTCTTGAAGTTAATTGGTCTTGGAGTACTTGTTGCGGCTTCGACTACTACCACTTCTACCTCAACAGGCGTAAACTTAGGAAAACTTTTTAGTACGATGAAAACAACGCCTGATGGAAGACGCATACGTGTTAGAAAATTGAGTCCGAAGGAAGTTAGTAAACTGCAAGCTGAATGGGGGCAAAGTTTTCATCGTGCAAAGAAAGGATACAAAGCAACTGATGAGATTTATGAAGATGAAAATGGTGAGTATTGGATTGGAAGACCAGGATCAGATAATGTTGTAGAATTCCCGTAAGTTGCTTTAGATACAGGAGGTAGACAGATGTCTGTCATTAAAAAGTCATTTTACGGTCATGTGCATAGTACGGCTTTTGATCTTTGGAACGGACCAGATTATGTAGAGAAGAGAAAGAAAGGAAATGAGGACGATTTTTTGGGAGGAGGTCGTGTTTTGCGCCTTGCCATTCGCAAAGGCGAAGCTGCAATGCCACTGATTGAGTCTCGTGCTGTGTATGCCTATTTAAATCCAGATGAATCACAGGATATTCTATTACGTGGTATGTATTGGGATAATACGGCAATTAGCTATAGGACTCGTGATACTCCCCTTGATACACCATTCAAGATTGCGGTGAAATTTGTGCGGCTTCCGTTGGCACTTCTGCAGCAATGGATTCACTCTCTGGAAAATCTCTCAACGGCTATTCAGACAACTTCGCGTGCAGATGATACCTTACCGATTTGCTCATTGCGAGTAGAAATAGACGGTGTTTCGAGCGTCTTTGAAAAGACATGGCAAGTTGTTGAGGGCGAGAATACTGAACTCAACCGTGTCTGGCAAGACATCTGGCGGCAGATGGAACAGATATTGCAAACATCGACCTCCCTTACTAATATTGAGGAGTCTTTCCCCTGTATTGAAGTGAAACCGGATGTCTATGATTTGCATGCCTATCAACCATCCTTGAATTTACCTTGACACTTATAGGCGTATTTTTCAATTTAAGGAGTATGTCAGAAAAAATTGTACCCTTAAAATCCTAAATTATTGCAATCGCCTAACCTCTATGGTACAGTAGAGGCGACAAAGATGGATAGAAGTATGTACTGCTATAGCAAAGAGTGACGAGACTTCAAAAAGGGAAATGTCAGGCATATATGCAGATGCTCCTCATTACACTTGTTGGACCACAGAAACGCCTCGATCTTCAGGTACCAGGAGAGATGCTCCTGAGCGATCTGTTACCACCATTGCTTGAACTCTGTGTTTCTGAAGGTATACCTGCATCCAGAGAAACACAACACACGATGTGGCAACTCCTTCATCAGCAGGTGCCTTTGTCCCTGGATCGCTCACTGATTGATGCTGAGGTGGTTGATGGTGCGCTTCTGATGTTGCAAAATCAGGAGGAGCAGATGACACAGCCGCTTCCTCCCACCAAACCAACGTCTCAGCACTTTACGCCTAGAGCTGTGACACCAGGCCGTAGCACGGGGGGCATCGGGGTCACATGGAGTAGCGAGGGGCTTGCGAATGATGAATAAAATACAAAGAAAGAGCGAGAGCGCATGCCCTTAACATTTTATCGACCCGCGCGAGCATACCCGCCGCCTCTGCCCAAAGATGAAATGATTATTACTGCTCCTCCTCCTGTTCAACAGAGGCAAGGGGGAGCCGCCTCATGGCTGCAATATCTCTTTCCTGTTGTTGGCGGTCTGGGATCAATGGTCTTTTTCATTGCTTTTCGTAGCAATCCGCTTATCCTGGTTGCTGTGATTGCTATGGCTCTCTGCTCCGTTGGTATGGGAGTCACAATGGGTGTGCAGCAACGTGTCACCTACAAGCGACAACGCAAAATTGAACGTACCACCTATCTGAATTATCTCACTGATTGCCGCACCCGTCTACGCTCAATTGCAAAGCAGCAACGTGAGGTAGGCACACATGTTTATCCCTCACCTGACCAGATTGAACAGAATGTATTTCAGCAAAACACTTTATGGGAGCGGCGCCCGGAGGATCGCGATTTTCTTTCTGTTCGTCTTGGAACAGGACCAACGCAATTGTCTAGCCCCGTTCGCCTTGATCTCGGCAACAATCCAATGGTGCAATTCGTGCCTGAACTACGCTCACAGGCCGAGTCGCTTGTCGCAGAATTTGATCATCTCGACGACATACCTGTTATCGTATCGCTACGCAACGTTGGGACGCTTGCCATCAATGGTAACTATGCTCTGACACATGGGCTAGCGCGTGCCATTCTCAGTCAAGTTATCGCGTTCCATGCGCCCGAAGATGTACGTTGCGCCGCCTATTTTCCTCAACACGCAACGCAAGAGTGGGAATGGCTCAAATGGCTACCCCACACACGTCGTCTGCGTCAGGTGAAAGCAGAAAAGAAGTATGCACCCGACCCACTATGCATGCTCGCAGACACCTCTACCGCGTTCCGTGATATCCTGGTGCAGCAGATCAAGCCAGAACTGGACCGCCGTCGTAGACTGATCGAGGACCAACGAGCTACAGGGATGCAAGCAGTGAAGCCACATATGGTTGTGGTGATTGATGGCTTCAATCCGAGTAGCCCTTTAGCCCACTTACCAGAGATGGAAGAACTCTTTCGCGATGCTGCACAACTCGGCGTCACGGTGATCTGTCTCGTCGAGAACGAGGAGCAGGAGCCAGCGATTTTACATGCGCGTATTTCCGTTTCAAGTGTGGGTTGGTTTGCTTTCAAAGAGATCGCCTTCGGTGGACGTGTGCTAGAAGGTCTTTCGTTAGATACAGCCAGTAGCGTTCTCTGTGACCATATTGCTCGTCACCTTACTCCTCTTACACTCGCCGATAAAGGGGCGCAGCAAGACCTTTCGCATGATGTACGGCTTCTTGATCTGCTGAACATCGACTCCGCCGATGCCGTCCATGCTGAGCAGACATGGCAACAGTATACGCGCCAGAGTCTGCTACAGGCCGCGATTGGGCGACGTGCCGACGGTGAGCCACTAGTGCTTGACCTGAAAGAGGCCGCCGAAAAAGGTATGGGACCACATGGCTTGATCGTTGGCGCGACTGGCTCTGGCAAAAGTGAGCTACTGCGTACCATTGTCACAAGTTTGGCAATCACGCATGATCCCGATACCGTCAACTTCGTCCTTGTCGATTTTAAAGGTGGTGCCTCCTTTGCGGATTTTGCCAAACTACCACATGTTGCAGGCGTTATCACGAATCTGCAAAGCGATGCCTCATTAGTTGATCGTGTTTATGCCTCGCTGTCGGGTGAACAACAACGCCGTCAACGCATGTTACATGAAGCTGGCAACCTCGATAACATTAAGCAGTATCAGGCAAAATGGCGTATGCATCCTGACATGGAACCGATGCCGCACCTTTTGATAATCGTTGACGAGTTCGCGGAACTTATCGCCAATCGTCCTGATTTCCTCGACCTCTTTATCGCGATTGGACGCGTTGGGCGTAGTCTTGGCCTGCATCTCCTATTAGCGACACAGCGTATCGACGAGGGACGCATGAAGGGACTGGAAGGTCATCTCCGTTACCGTATTTGTCTGCGTACATTCAGTGCGGCTGAGAGTTCTGCCGTGCTTGGTAATCCCGACGCCTACTATCTTCCCTCTTCTCCAGGAGTTGGCTACTTTAAGGTCGATACCGATGTCTATAGCCTCTTCAAAACGGCCCTTGTTTCCATTCCGTATGTACCCATCACAGAGCAAGTGACGCCCACGAGCCTTATTCGTACCTTCGATAGCACTGGTAAACTCGTTAAGTACGAAATGGAAGCGGCTCAGGATGTGGAGAGCGACGATCTGTATACCGAGATGGATGTGGTGCTGGATCATTTATCGCAACCTACCCATAGCATATCGCATGTGCATCAAGTGTGGTTGCCTCCGTTAGAAAAGACGCTACTACTCGACAGCGTGTTGGAAATGGAGCAGGAAATCTACGGCAATGAGAAGTACCCACAACCTCTACAGCCATTCGGTCCCTTATGTGTACCAATTGGCTTGCTCGACAAGCCGTTAGAGCAGGTGCAGATTCCATTGCTACTGGATTTTTCAGGCTCCGGTGGTCATCTTGCAGTCGTTGGTGCGCCACAATCAGGCAAGAGTACCCTGTTACGAACACTCTTTACCTCATTCATGGTGACGCATTCGCCGCGTGACGTGCAACTCTATGGGCTTGATTTCGGTGGTGGTCTTTTGCGTATCTTCGAGTCGGCACCACATGTCGGAGCTATTTGTGGCAAGGCCGAGCGTGACAAAGTGCGTCGCCTTGTACGTCAAATGCAGAAGATCATTGAAGACCGAGAATTCCTCTTCCGCGAACGTAACATTGATAGCATGGCGACCTATCGTATGCGTCGGCGAGCGGGCGAGTTACAAGACGTACCATTTGGTGATGTCTTCCTCGTCATAGACAACTTTGCCCAATTTCAACAAGATTTTGAACAATTAGAAAGTGATCTGGTCGAGATTGTGGCAACTGGACTTACCTATGGTGTCCATGTCGTTCTTGCCGCGAACCGCTGGGCGGAAATTCGCTCCAAACTGCGTGATAACATTGGGCGTCGCCTGGAACTACGTTTGAACGATCCCATCGAGTCCGAGGTCGGAAAGGTACCTGCCGCCGCCCTGCCCCTTGGTGTTCCTGGACGTGGCTTGACTAAAGAAAAATTGCAGTTTCACGCCGCCTTACCTGTTATCCGTAGTAGTGAAGAGCGTGCGGCTACACGCGATGTGCCTGTACAAGAATCTCTTGCTAAACTGATGCAACACCTAAAATGCACCTGGAACGGTGAATCGGCAGCGCCAATTCGCATGTTACCCTCTATGGTAACGTTACAGAACCTACTGCTTTCGCCAGAGCAAGAAGGCGTTCCTCTTGGTATCGAAGAGTTTCGATTGCATACGGTCTCTATCGACCTGCTGACTGCTGCTCCACACTTCATCGTTCTCGGTGATATGGAATGTGGCAAGACAACCCTGTTAAGGACTTGGATGCGCGGGTTGGAGCAGCACTATACGACAAAACAGGTCGCCTTTGCCATTGTCGATTATCGCAAAACACTCCTCGATTTTGCTGAAAGTCCCTATCTGCTCACTTACGCACACAACCCTCCTACGTTGAAGGCATGCGTCGATAACTTCAAAGTTGATCTTGATAAACGGGTAGCTACAAGTGGAGATGTGCCACTCGCACAATTGCGTAAACAACAACGCTGGTCTGGTTGTCACTTTTTCCTTTTTGTCGATGATTACGATGCTATTGTGACACCGACGGGTAGCCCACTCAATCCCCTGGTCGAGCTACTGCTTTCAGGGCGTGATATTGGCTTTCACCTCGTTGTAACCCGCCGTGTCGGTGGTGCTGGCCGTGCATTATTCGAGCCAGTTATTCAGCGTCTGCGTGAGATGGGGAGTTCTGCCCTCATCATGAGTGGCGATCCACAGGAGGGTAAGCTGCTCCATAACCAAGCTGCTACTCTGCTCCCACCAGGACGCGGCTACCTTGTGCAGCGTAACCATCCGCCGACTCTTGTGCAGGTGGCATATACCGAACCACAGTGAGAGAGCAATGAACAAAATTGTATCTTTTCAATCCTAAAAAGCATGCTGCCCCTATGACAATGCCATAACGACGGGCGACCACAAGGGATCGCCCCTACTATACACGAATGCATGTCACACACGCCCTTATAGTAGGGGCGATCCCTTGTGGTCGCCCGTTTGTCTTGACGTTTAAATCGCTCTGTGACAGGGGCAAGTCCTACTTGTCTTCATCTCCGTTTTCTGCTACTATACGGTCTATGGTAACGCAAGGAGTAGCCGCACAAGGCTGGGATATTATCGGTCACGCTCATGCTATCGACATTCTGCGTCGCACGCTAGCGGCACAGCAGGTTCGCCATGCCTATCTTTTCACAGGCCCACCGCATATTGGAAAATCATTGCTCGCGCAGCGTTTTGCCCAAACACTCCTTTGTACAGGTGGCCCCGATTCCTCTATCTCGCCCCAGGAGCCGTGTAACACCTGTCTCTCCTGTCGCAAGGTGCTGCACGACAATCATCCCGATGTACATGTAATCGCCAAGCCAGCCGACAAACAATTCATTCTGATTGAGCAAATACGCACTCTGCAAAGCGACTCAGCACGCCACACTCTGGAGGGTCGCCGCAATATCTTCATCATCGAAAACGCGCAGGATATGAACTTGCAGGCCGCTAATTGTCTCTTGAAAACGTTGGAAGAGCCAGAGCAAGATGTTGTGTTGCTCCTGACCGCCCCCGACGCTGGTTCGCTTCTGCCCACGATTCAGTCGCGGGTACAGCTTATCACAATGCAACTGCTTACGTCGATGCAGATCAAAAATGCCCTGCTTCAAGAGTGGGAGGCCGAGCCGAAAGAGGCTGATCTAATCGCTGCCCTCGCCGCTGGACGCATGGGCTGGGCTATTCAGGCCATTGAAGACGAAGAGATGCTTACGCAGCGTAAAGCGCAGTTAGACCTGCTTACAAAACTCCCTTCGGCTGGTCGCGTGCAGCGTTTCGACCTCGTACAACGTATCAGTGGTGATAGCGACAAAGTGCAGATGCTATTAGAGTTGTGGTTATTGTGGTGGCGTGATATGGTACTAGCAGCGAATAATTGTCTCGATTTAACCGTCAACGTAGACATGCGGCCCCTGCTCAAGACACAGGCCGCGAAACTTGGTACGACGGAGTCAGAGCGTATGGTGCGTGCCATTTTGCAGACGATGGAGTCAATCGCGCAAAATGTTAATCCGCGCGTCGCCCTCGAAGTGTTGATGCTCGACGTACCGGCAATCAAAGCCTAACAACGAAGAGGAGCGTTATATGCGAACAAACTTCCAGCATTTACTTATTCATCAAGAAGAGGGTGTCATCACCGCCACCATGAATCGGCCAGAGGTCTTGAACTCGTTCAACGATGTCATGTTAGAGGAGTTAATCGAGGTTGTTGAAACCGTAACCAGTGACGATTCTGTGCGTTGCATGGTGCTTACAGGCGCGGGCAGAGCCTTCGGTGCAGGGCAGGACCTATCAAGTTTCCCCGCCGTTCCCGCCAACGGTAGCGCACCAATCAAAGTAAGCGAACACCTGCAAAAGTACCATCGCCTCGTCAAAGGTATGCGTACCATGCCCAAACCTGTAGTCGCTGCCATTCGCGGCGTCGCGGCTGGTATTTCATGTAACGTTGCCCTTGCATGTGACTTGCGTATCGCTGCCGATAACGCACGTTTCATCGAAGCCTTTGCTCGCATTGGTCTCGTTCCCGATGGTGGTGGCGCGTACTTCCTACCACGTCTAATCGGTCTGGGCAAAGCGATGGAAATGTGTCTATTAGCAGAAGAGGTAAGCGGTCCAGAGGCCGAGCGTATCGGACTTGTCACCAAATGCGTACCAGTTGAAGAGTTTCCAGGAGCCGTTGCCGCCTTTGCCAAACGCCTCGCGAATGGTCCCACACATGGCTACGGTCTCATCAAACAACTGCTTTATAAGTCAATGGAGAGCGACTTGCAAGCCTCACTCAACCTTGAAGGGCAACTGCAAGACGAAGCCTTCACTACCACCGACCATAAAGAAGGTGTCACCGCTTTCTTAGAGAAGCGACAAGCAAAATATATCGGAAAGTAGAACAGGTAGAGATGCACCGCATCTCTACAAAAATTATGCGAATCGATAGCCTTTCTTATAATAACGCACAAACACAGGGCAAACGCCGTCGCGAATGGTTGCAGCAGTACGCGCCACAACATCTCGAAAATTGTACAACGTTGGTCCTTCATGGTTTGTATCAACGTGGAGGCGGAGCCGCACAAAATGCCCTCGTGCTTGGTGCTGGTGCGTGTACCGAAGTTCCTCTGAACGACTTGCTACGTGCCTCCGACGAGGTTGTACTCGCCGACCTCGATATCGCAGCTTTACGTTCTGCCAGCGATGAAATTACATCATCAACACTGAACAAACGCCTCCAACTTCTACAATGTGATATCAGTAGCAGCAGTGGTGAGCCTAAGAAGGGCATCAGCGCAACCTTGACACGCCTTATTCATCATCAGAACTGGGAAGCAGCGGTCGCACAAGGTCCGCAAGCCGTGTTCGATCTTGCCGCGCTTTGTCTCGAACAATGCCCTATAGCCGATCTCCCAGAGATACAAACCCTTGCCAGTGGCTCATTCGGTCTTGTTGTCAGTTCGCTGGTGCTTTCGCAACTGTTCAGCTATCCTATTCTTGATCTGCTTGATCATATCAAACGCCTCTCTCCTAAACTGCTTGGCGAGCAAGAACGGCACCGTCGCTATCAAGAAGCTGCTCAAGCCTTCCGTATCCGTGTTATCAACGCGCACCTTCACCTTATTCGGAAGCTGCTCGATAGAGGTGGTAGTGCTGTTCTGCTCAGCGACCTGCGCGGCTTTGTCTTCAACGTTTACGGTACCGACCACGATGCCTCCCACCGACGCGTCATGCCTCTTATCCCCCGTACCTTCCCCGATATCGTGCGGAATACGTTTGAGGTTGTCGAAGAAAAACAATGGGAATGGATTACCGATCTGCCAGAAAACGAGCGTCCAGGACGCGGTTACGAGGTTGGTGGCTATGTGTTGAAACCCCACCCGTCATAACTCGTCTATTCATGGCTGTCAAGATACTTTAGCTTTAGCACGTCTTATACGTAGATGGTCATACACTATCAGCGCGATAGCTAATAGCGCAATTAGTATCGCTGCTCCATAATGCGCCAGCGTGTCTAAAAATGTGTAGAGCAGTGATTGTTGTGGTGTGAAGCTGATGAGTGAAGGGTAAAGACCTGTAATCACAAAGCGTGGATGGCCTCCCACAGCAATCGTTTTGATTGTTTGCCGACCAGGAACATCGAGCATAATTACATCACCATTCGTCAGTGCCACAAAACCCAACTGCCCATCACTTGTAATCGCGACGGATTGTGGTGAAGCTGGAAAACGTAAAGTACGTTCTGGCTCGTGTCGCAAGGGCGTTTCATTTACACGAACAGATGAAAGCACATCGAGACGCTGATGTTGTTGGTCAGGAACGTACACCTCACCTGTTGTCGCGTCATAATCCATTAACCCAAAGTTACCTCCAGTAAGTAACGGCGGTGTACTTTGTCTGCTGTTCACATCTATGGCAACAAGCGTTCCGGCTCGCGTTGTCACATAAGCGGTTGGACCGGATGGAATGCATAAATATTGAGGACCACCTGCAATTGAAAGTGTAGCAAGCTGAGAACCACTCACATTAAATAAGGTCAATGTGTCCATTGTTGCCACCCACAACTGATTTCCTGAACCACCAGCAATACCATTCCCTACGATTGAAACAGCTATCCCTGTTACTCGACTGTGTGTATCAAAAACATGTTTACTAGCACAGGTCAAGGGATCAATCGCATGTACCTGGTTTGCGTCGGTAGCCGCTGCGAATAGCGTATTTGTGCCGGGATCGAATGTCAGCAGTGATGGTTGTCCGGGTATGTGAGCCGTGCAAATTACCTGCGCTGTTTTTGCAGCGAGGATAGTAATCTGCCCTAAATCAGGTTGTGTGACTGCTAACGTTCTACCATCAACACTTAGCACCAGCGTTTGTGGATTTCCCTGCACAGCAATCTGGCGCGTCACCTTTTGTTGCAATACATCAACAACACTGATGCCACCCGCTGTCCCTGAAACATAGGCTAGATTAGGTGCGCCCCCATCAGCGTGAACAACGGAAGGTAGTAACACGCTTACCCCTAGCAAAGCGCAGACAAGGACTAGTATTAGAAAATGCCTTTTTTGTGAATAAGTAGATAGAAAAAACATACATATCCTTACACAATATATAAAACGGAGTGGTGATGACGTATATATTACGTCATCACCACTCCGTTTACAAGGTTTTTGTGAATGATTGAACTACTATGCTCTACCTGCTATTGGAGCACGGTCAGCAATCAAGAAGCCAACATACATAGCGGCAGCACCAACTACGAGGTGAAGCAGGTTATCCGCGAGATTGATACTCACCAAACCGAGTAAGGCTCCACTGAAAACGAGAGCAGGAATGAAGCCCAGGATAGCCAGCAGGAAGTAGACAACACCAATCACCCGATTGTACAGTCGTGAGAAGCCCGTGTATGCCGCAGCAACGCCTAGCACTCCGATTAAGAGATGTACAACGCTATGCAGCGCGTTCACCGCGAAAATGCCAAGCAAGGCACCTCCTGGCACAAGTGCGGGCACGAAGCCAAGCAGACCGATAAGAATAAAGACAACACCGACAGCAAGAGCAAATGTACGTTGAATGTTCATAATGATGACTTACCTTTCAATACTGCAATACATTGTCGTTAAAAATTGGATTATCCCATCAATTTTGAGATGAGGTAATCCAACAGGAATATCTAACCTGAGAAAGATACTCTTGTTTTTTGTAAACGCCAGTTCATATGTTCAGTATACTGAAGAGGAAAAATGAAAAGAGCAATAACAAAGATAGAGGAGTGAGCAAGCCCGAACACTATGTTCGGGCTTGCTCACTCCTCTATCTTTGTTATCAAATCTACCCCGTTTATGCACTCAACAAAACCTTGACCATCACCATTCCCATCACCCTACCATCTGAACCACTCTTTATAGACAGCGCAATAACGCCTTCTTGCGCTCCTCCCTGAAAACTAAGCGTATAAGAAAGCGGCTTAGAGAAGTTTATAGTTCCAGTACTGTTTGCATCCCATGCTTCACTTTGCCCGCTGTCGTTGTAGACATGATCTAATGTGTGAATTGTGCCAATCGTGCCAATCGTGCTATTGCCACTACCATGTCCGCTAACCAGTACAGGGCTTGTAAGAGGCTGATCGCTATGAGGCACTGTGACTGCGAGGTTATCAGTTTGTACGTCGATCACCTCCCAAAGACCTCCGCTCGTGTTCCGTTCCAGGCGATCTAGCTTGATAGTGATGGGGGACGAAGAAGGCTGTTTCACCTGAACAGTTGCATGAATATCATGATCACCCCCACCACTGAGAACCTTGACGGGGATATCTAGCGGCCATTTAAGCAGAGCTTCACAGAAACGTTGAGTCGTCGTTACCGCCGAGAGCCGCCACTGCTGAAAGCCTTGTCCATTATTCACCTCGCGTTGCTCAAATTCTGCTTGATAGCGCGTCAGGTCGGGGAATATACCTGAAAATGGAACCTGTATCAGTGCGCCCGCTGCATCTGACCATTTGTATTCGCGACACAGGTCGGCGGTCCACTGGTTCGTCTGGCCTTTATTATAAAGCGAATTGCGATCCTCTTGAGCCGTGAGTAATGTATTATAGCCGCTAATCTTTGCATCACCATGTAGTAGTCCCATCAGGTCAAAGATAGCTTTAGGGTGAGCGACAGTAATATCACTGTACACGAAAATATCCAGCAGCTTATCACTACCTGTATGGCGCACTAGCACCACCGCTTGCAAAGCAGGGATGCCTAGCAAATTTCCACAGAGTACACGTTCTACACCCTGACCCACACCGAGTGCTACTGTATTCTTCCAAGCGTCAGGACTCTTTACAGCATCAGGGCAGACCTGTACTCCTAGTCCTATAGGCGCAGGTGCCGCGTTAGATATGCTACTACTATGCTTTACCTGTGCAGGTTTTCCTGTATCACCTCCAAACCATGAACAAGCAGTGCAAAAGAAAAGCAAAAAGAGAGTAAGCCAGACATATTTTAGCGAACGTATTTTAGGCTGCATAAGCTGCTTCATAGATTACTTCTCCCATAAAGATAGACTGCACAAACACAGGTTTGCATGTAAAGAGCATGCATCAGGTTTGCATCTATCGTACTGTATTGAGAAGGAATGTACAAAATTGATAGTACAAACGTATGCAAGCCATCTTTGTTCACATCATCTATTGTTGAGCGCATTAACTCATGGTATATTCAGCGAAAATATGGTATGCTTCTCGCAGCAAACCCCTACCCATGACATTGTTCGTCATTGTACACTGACCCCTTTAGTGTGTCTCGTTGAAATGACACAACGTACATTGTTGTACGTAAAGAGAGTACAGGAGGCTTAGGATGATCAGTCGCCAAAGGAGTTTCTTGAATCGGGACCTTGAACACTATCCCGACAACTCGCAACGCATCTGGTATTTAGCCCTCTCGGTTGCCGCCACTATCGTTTTGTACTATGAGTCGTATGTTCTTCCTTCAGTTGCCCCGCTCGTTTTGACAACCTTCCACATTTCGTTCATCACCTACGTCTTTTTAACCCTCGGCTCCAATCTGTTAGGTGCCCTGTCTTCGCTCATCGGGAGCTTATCAGATCGTATAGGACGCGCCAACCTTGTCGTCTACGGTGTGGTTGTGACATCCCTCATTACGTTTGCCATTGCCTTTACAGGAGTAACGTCACTCTTTCTGGTGCTGACCCTGATACTAGGCTTTGTCGAGGGCATCATCCTGGTTGCGACTCCTGCGCTTGTGCGTGATTTCTCACCACGTCTTGGACGCGCGACCGCAATGGCCTTCTGGACCGTTGGGCCTGTCGGCGGAAGTCTCATTATTACGTTGGTGGCAAGCCTAACGCTCTCCGTCTTTGGCTCATGGCAGTCGCAGTACATTATTGCCGCTATCTTTGGTCTGCTTATCTCTGCATTATGTTTCTTTGGTCTGCGCGATCTCTCGCCTTCCCTTCGCGCCCAGATCATGACCGCGCTGCAAGAAAAAACGTTGATTGAGGCGCGTTCAAGAGGTATTGACGTGGCTGCTGCCCTGAAAAATCCCTGGCGACAAATGTTGCGTCCGCAGATCATCATGAGTGCGCTCGGCATCAGCCTGTTCCTGCTACTCTACTATGCTGCTGTGGCATACTTTCCCATCTACCTCACCACCATCTTCAAGTATCCACTTGTGCTGGCAAATGGCCTGCTCAGTATCTATTGGATCTGCGATGTCATTGCCTCTATCGCTACCGGCATCATCTCTGACCGCTTAGAGGTACGCAAACCCTTCATGGTCTATGGCGGGATTGCCAATATCGTCATTATCGTCCTGTTCATCAGTCGCATAGGGCAACCTACGAGTCCGTTCTTGATGGGTATCATTTTTGCCTTATTTGGCATAACAGGACCCATTGCCTACGTTGGCTGGATGGCTGGCTACACGGAAACGATTGAAGATGTCAACCCAGCTCTTGTTGCTACTGGCATTGCCGTCTGGGGCTTTCTCATTCGTGCGGTTGTTGTCGTCTCAACACTTGCATTCAGCTTCGTTGTTGTCGATATTAAGAACCCTGGTCAATGGGCAACATGGTGGTGGGTATGTATCGCTGGCGTCGTCGTCTTCCTACCAACAGCGTTTCTCACCAGTGGCTATTGGAGTCCTGCCCGTGCTCGCGCCGCCGTACAAAAGAAGCTGCAGGCCGAGGGGCTTGGTGTCGAATCTACAGTGGTTGAGCCTGCTTAACAGTTGTCATTAGTAGCGTTGAGAAGCTTCTTTACTACAAGAAAAATCTCAGTGAATGATTTTTTGATCACTTGCTGAGATTTTTTCTTGTAACGACCTTCTTTCCTTAACGAATATATCGTGCGTCCAAGATTTCTCGTCTTTCAATACATTTTAATCTATCTGTAGATGAGAAGCAAATGTTCCACTAAAGTATAGGGAACAGGGAATGGGCGTCTAAATATAAATAAAAGAGCCTGCATAACACGTATGCAAGCCCTTTTCTCTTGATTGTACATTTACAAACGCTTTACCTGGCAGTTGGAGTTACACGAGTTGCCACTGTATCGTGAATGAAGAAACCAACGGCAATTTGTACGATACCGACGACGAGGTGTAGTACATTGTCCGCACCGTTGACGTAGGTGAGGCCAAGTAAACGCATGTCGCCCATCATACCAAAGTGCAATGGAGGAATAAGACCTGCAATGCCGAGAACGAGGTAGATAACGCCGAAAACCTGGTTATAACGCCGAGACCAACCCGTAAAGGCGGCGGCAAGACCTGCAAGACCAATCACTAGATGAATAATGTTGTGAATGACATCAACCCCAAAGCCAAACAAAGATGCAGGCTGCATGCTTGATGTTGCGAAGAAGCCAAGAATACCCACGAGTGTAAAAACGACACCTAGAACTAATGCTAGAATCCTATTCGCTGTCCATGTTCCGTTCATAATCTTCTCCTGTAATACTGATGAAAATTGCATAGGCGCTATGCCTGATGTCTAGTAATACGCCGTGAAATGCAAATTGGATGCCTCAAATTGTATCAATACATCAAAAAAATCAGAAAATTGCTGAATACAGGGTCGTTCCTGACCGCTTTCAGTGCTATCATAGCAAGAGAAAAACACTGATTAAAGGAGAGGAGTACCACTATGTCAAACGTACAGCCTGTACAGACAGGTTTTGCAGAGGTAAACGGCGCAAAACTGTATTACGAGGTCGCAGGTGCAGGACATCCATTCGTTCTCGTTCATGGACACCTTCTGGATAGGAGATCGTGGGACGACCAATTCGCCGTCTTCGCCCAACGATACAGGGTCATCCGTTACGATCAGCGCGGCTTTGGCGATTCAGGGTTGATTACGAAAGACGAGCCTTATTCTGACCGCCAGGACCTCTACGACTTGATGAAATTCCTGGGCATCAAGAGTGCCTACATTATGGGAGTTTCTGGAGGAGGTGCGCTGGCTATTGATTTTACGCTTGAGCATCCTGAGATGGTAGATGCGTTGATTCCGGTCACAGCAGGCGTTAGCGGATATCAGCCATCAGAAGAAGTGATGAAAAAGTATCCAGATGTAGTGCGTATGTATACAAGCTTAGAGAAAGCATTTGAGAAGCACAACATTGCGCGAGCAGTTGAGATCTCACTAGAATTGTGGACGGATGGGCCGGGTCGTCTTCCGAAGCAGGCTGCTCCCGACGTGCGCGAACGGGTGCGCGAGATGACAACTCGCAACTGGGAGCGTCCAGACGATGAGGCGCAGGCTGAGACGCCGCCAGTGCCATTAGAGCCGCCAGCCCTCGAACGTCTGTCAGTGATTGGTGTGCCCACGCTCGTCATTCTCGGAGAGTGGGATGGGCCGAATCCGCTCGATTCACTGACAGCAGAGATTCCAGGAGCTAAAAAGGTGGTGATGGCAGAGACAGCACATCATCCTTTTATGGAGAAGCCAGCCGAGTTCAACCAGATCGTGCTGGATTTTTTGGGATCGCTCAAGTCGTAGCAGACAAGGAGACTACTCGCTTGACTCCTCGATAATAACAGGTTATACTTATCCCATCGCATAACAGAAATCGTTGCGAGGGACTAATTCACGTTGCTACAAGCAAGCAGCGAGTCGGAGACGGTGAGAGTCCGACACCTTGTATCATGTGAAATGCCCCCCTCTGGTCCAAACAGAAAAGATAGCAAATGGACCACGATGCGGGATGAACGCCTCTTCACTTGAAGACGCTACTAGTCCTTGCCGGAAGCTTACCGTTACCATAAAGCAAGGCATCGAATGTATGTATAGCAACGTTCCGTGCCTGATGAGCGGGAAATGTGCGTTTCTCTTTTGAGATAGATTGCATTTCCAAACCAGGTGGTACCACGAGCTGTAACAAACAAGCATTTTCAGCCCGTCCTGTCCTCTGTTGAATTCCAATATATTTGGACTCAACAGAAAGTGATAGGATGGGCTTTTTGTTTGTCTGCTGTACGGGTCCGGTCTGTACGGGTCTGATGTATCACACCCGACACGCGGCGACGAACATGCGGAAATATGTATAGGTCCGATTTGTCACACCCAAAAGGAGAACAGTATGAACAGTCATCCGTCATCACAGGAAATTGTTGAACGCTATCTCGCGTTCTTTCGCACACGTCATCATGTCGAACTAGCTGGAAGTCCACTTGTTGTGCCAGGAAATAGCACATCTTTTATTATTGCTGGCATGCAACCTCTGCTTCCCTATCTACGTGGGCAGCAGACAGCACCATCACCGCGTCTCACTTCGTTGCAACGCTGTCTACGAAGCGACGATGCCGATGCAGTGGGCACAAACGCGCGAAAAAATACGAGCTTCTTCATGCTGGGCAATTGGTCGATAGGCGACTATGGAAAATATGAAGCAATCAACATGGCCCTTGACTTGCTTCTTAACGATTTTGCGCTGAACCAGAAGAGTCTCTGGGTTACGGTGTTCGCTGGTGATGAGCAGTTACACATTCCGCTGGACGAAGATGCGATAGAGGGTTGGCTGCGTGTAGGCATACCGCGTGAGCGCATCGTACCACTGGGGGTTGATGATAACTTTTGGTCGCCAATGCCAGGCCCCTGTGGACCAAACTCAGAAATTTTTGTTGATCGTGGCATTGCATTTGGGTGCGGCGAAACAACCTGCCGGCCTGGGTGCTCCTGTGATCGTTTTCTGGAAATATGGAATCTCGTCTTTATGGAATACGAACGTTTCCAGGATGGACACATCGAACGCTTGTCTCAACACAACATCGACACAGGCATGGGGCTTGAGCGTACCATGTCGGTACTGCAAGATACCGAGTCGGTTTTCACTATTGACCTGTTTCAACCAGCGAACTCACGCCTACAGGACTTTGCTCCGCAAGGGAGTTGTGGCGATAAGGCGATAGAACGCCGTGCGCGGAGAATGATTGTAGATCATATACGCGCATCTCTCCTTGCTAGTTTAGCGGGTGTCGAGCCGGGACGTGATGGGCGCGGTTCTGTTGTGCGTCGCCTCATTCGCCGTGCGGCGCGACAAGGGCGCATTCTGGGTATTGACCAACCATTTCTCAGTGAGCTAGTCGTGCCACTAGCCGAAGCGCATGGAACACTCCTCACCGTCGAGGAACATACGCGTATCCCGACTATTGTACGTAGTATTGCCGACGAAGAGACACGGTTCGAGCGCGTCTTAACCGTCGGCTTGAAATACCTTTCGCAACTTGAACCCGATGAACAGGGGCATATCCAAGGGTCTGCCCTTTTCGAGTTACACGCGGAAAAAGGCTTCCCACCCGATCTCGCAATCGAGATACTCACGGAGCGTGGTCTTACCGTAAACTGGTCAAGCTATGAACCTGCGTCAGAGGAACATAAACGTATCAGCCGCGCGAGTGCTGAGCGTCATTTTAAATAACTTAGTTTCTTGCCATAGCCATTAATCGGGTGGTATTCTATATGGATAACCGTACAATTATTTATCACCCTTATTGTATTGTTCAGTTAATGCAATACTTTAGAAGCAGTAGTTCTGTTGAACTCAAACGTAAGGGAAAGGTAAACATGCCTACATTTCCTCAACATCGCCCCGTGACGCTGGCCCGTCGGGGAATCGTAGCAGCCCCACATTACTTGGCCGCAGAAGCCGGACTAGATATATTGAAAATGGGCGGCAATGCTATTGATGCGGCTATCGCCGCCAGTGCAGCACTTCAAGTCGTCTATCCCTTTGTATGTGGTCTGGGTGGCGATGTATTCATGTTGATCTATGATGCCAAAAGTGGACAACTGTATGGACTAAATGGCAGTGGACGCTCAGCGCAGACGGCAACTATCGAACGCTACCACGAACTCGGTTACACAAAGATGCCAACACTTGGTATTCACACTGTAACCGTTCCTGGTTGTGCCAGTGGATGGGATGCAGCAATGGAGCGTTTTGGTCGCCTCGGTTTGGTGTCGGCTCTTGCTCCTGCTATCTCCTACGCCGAAGAGGGTTTCGCGGTTGGGCCTGGATTGCATGCAGCACTAACAAATATGAGTACGAGAGCAGAAATTCACCGCTCATGGCATGCACATTTCCTTCCCGACGTTACTATTCCACCCATTGGGGCAATTGTTCGCTTTCCCACGCTAGCACGAACCCTACACACTCTTGCAAAGATAGGCTCTGAGACGTTTTATCATGGAGAGATTGCGGAGCAGATCGCCGCGTTTTTTGCACGAGAAGGCGGACTGATCTCGCGTGAGGACCTGGCGAATCATCAAAGTGAGTGGGTGACACCACTCAGCGTTCCTTTCGCAGATATGAGGGTGTACGAATTGCCACCTAACACACAGGGCGTTACAGCACTTCAGATGCTAGGTATCGTGGACTCGTTGCACCTGGGGAATGACCCGCTTACACCAGAAACAGTTCACCTCTCAGTAGAGGCTAAGAAGCTGGCCTTCGCCGACCGTGCGGCTTATCTCACCGATGCAGCATATATGCGTGTTCAGCCGGACGTTCTCATCGACCAGGACTACCTTACGCGTCGGCGTGCGCTCATCGACCCCACACATGCACAATCTTCATTCGCACCAGGGAGTTTCACGGGTGATACAGTGTACCTCTGTGCGGCAGATCGCGATGGCAACGTCGTTTCGCTCATTCAGAGCAACTATATGGGTTTTGGAAGCGGTGTAGTAGTCGATGACACGGGGATTGTTCTCCAAAATCGCGGGGCCTATTTCTCACTGAATCCGACTGACGCCAATGCACTAGCTCCGGCAAAACGTACACTTCACACGCTGATCCCCTCTATGGCACTACGCAATGGGCGACCTGCGATGGTCTTTGGTGCGATGGGGGGCGATGGGCAACCACAGACACATCTACAGGTCTATACCGCAGTAGCACGCTTCGGGTTAAATATGCAGCAGGCTATTGAGATGCCTCGCTGGGTTCATGGTGCTACAACTGAAGGCGAAACTCTGCTTGTAGAGAGGCGTTTCCCTTCTACGACGCTCGATGCCCTTCGTCAGCTAGGCCATCGTGTGCAAGAAGACGAAGCGTGGTCGAGCGCGATGGGGCATGCTAATGGCATTATCTTCGACACCTCTACAGGAGTCATGCAAGGAGGGTCCGACCCACGAGCGGAAGGAATTGCGGCTGGTTGGTGAGATGTACGCAAGATGCATCGTATATCTATTATCCCCAAATATCGAAATAGTCATGCGTAGCAATACGCTAGTTCTTGGAGAAACTGATGATGTTACATGAGATATTGAGGAACATTCATACGAAGAAGGCTTTCGCCTCACTAGCACTTATTTTTCTTACTCTTGCCACTATCCTGGCAGCCTGTGGAGGAGGCTCCTCGACACCAACTACGCAATCGAAAACTGGCGGAAACATGAGTGTAGGACTGATGTCGGATGTTGTAACGCTGGACCCATTAAAGTCAAGTGCCCTTGTTGATCGTCAAGTAATGTTGAATATCTACGACACACTAGTCAGGGTCAACGCGCAAAATGCTATTGTGCCGGACCTGGCAGCTTCATGGTCGTATACGACGCAAACAAAGCTCGTATTTACGTTGCGTAGCGGCGTAATGTTCCAGGATGGTACACCTTTTAATGCTGACGCTGTGGTCTTCAACATAAACAGGATACTCTCTACTCCCTCGTCGCCTCGACATAGTGAAATTTCAAGCGTCCAATCTGTTCAAGCAGTCGATTCCTCCCACGTACAATTCAACCTCAAAAAAGCCTTTTCACCACTTTTAGCTGCGTTGACTGACCGTGCAGGTATGATGCTCTCACCTGCTGCAGTGCAAAAAGCTGGTACAAATCTGGGGAATGCACCAACCAATGCCGGTAGCGGACCATTTATGTTTGGTGAATGGGCGAAAGGCGATCATCTCGTCATTAATCGTAATCCTCACTATTGGCTGAAAGACGCGCAGGGTACCGCATTACCGTACTTGCAGTCGATTCGCTACCGTCCAATTACCAACGAGAGTGTAATGTTCTCAAACCTGGAAACAGGAACTATAAACGCTGCTGATTCCTTAGCTCCAAACGATGTTGCATCTGTGAAATCGAATGCCAACCTGACGTATAAACAAGCTGCTGGGCTTAGTTTCTTTGGTGTTATGCTCAATACAAAAGCCACACCATTTCAGAACGTTCATGTACGTAGAGCAGTGGAGTGGGGCGTCAATCGCCAGGAGATTCTCACCAATGTTTTGAAGGGTATCGGTGTTGTGGCACAAGGACCAATCTCACCGAGTAGCTGGGCATACAACAGTAGTTTCGCCCCCTACACCTACAATGTGAACACTGCGAAATCCGAACTGTCTCAAGGTGGAGGTAATGTCTCCTTTACCTTGCTGGTTGCCAGCGGCTCTCCACTAAATGTTCAGGAAGCGCAATTCATTCAATCAGAGTTACAGCCAGCAGGCATCACGGTCAACATCAAGCAAGAAACATTTGCTACCCTGCTCAGTGATACCAACTCCCATAACTTCCAGGCCGCCCTGCTCGGGTGGAGCGGACGTACCGACCCAGACGGCAATATGTACTCGTGGTTTCATACGGGCGGCGGCAATAATTCGATGCAATACTCGAATCCCCAGGTTGACTCTCTACTCGAAGCAGCGCGAACTTCTAGCGATCAAACACAGCGTACCTCGGATTACCAGCAAGCGGAGCAGTTGATTTTGCAAGATGCTTCATACGTGTTTATCGATCACGGCGTGAATATTCAAGCAACGACCAGCAAAGTAAAAAACTACTCGTTGCTCCCGACGGGACTCATGGACTTCTCAAACGTCTCGCTCGGTTCATAACCATGTAGCATTTGTAAAAAACGGGAATGCAAGGGGTCGCTCCCCTTGCTTGGGGTCTGGAGCTGTGCCCCACTTACACAAAAGGAGAACAACGGTGGCTCGTTATATCGCACAACGTATTCTCTTCATTTTACCAGTTGCGCTTCTTGTCAGCTTTATGACATTCATGATTATTCATCTTATTCCTGGCGACCCGGCACGTCTTTTTCTCGGCGAAAGCGCGACGCCGGAGACAGTTGCGGCACTACGCCAACAGCTAGGATTGGATCAACCTCTTCCCACACAGTTCGCGCTCTGGCTTTGGCAAGCCTTGCATGGGAATTTAGGGCAATCGATTCAACTTCAGCAACCAGTTTTGCAGGCAATCGTACAGAGACTTCCGGTTACTGTAGAGTTAGGTGTAGCTGCGTTACTCTACTCCCTAATAATTGCGGTTCCCTTCGGCATCTACGCGGCGGCACATCGTGGTGCATGGATAAACAAAGTAGTGAACGTGGTAAGTCTCCTCGGCACGGCCATCCCAAGTTTTGTACTAGGATTGCTCCTCATTCTCTTTTTTGCGGTGAATCTACGGATATTCCCTCCTGGTGGCTACGTGCCATTTACCGACGACCCTGCTGGCAACCTGCGCGACCTCATCCTTCCTGTCATCACACTTGGAACGGGATCTGTTGCAGTAAACCTGCGCCAGATTCGCGCTAGTATGAGTGAGGTACTGAGTCAAGACTATATACGCACAGCACGAGCCAAAGGATTAGTAGAAAGACGCGTCAATTATACGCATGCTTTGCGGAATGCCATTATTCCAGTCCTCACAATCGTCGGATTGCAGGTAGGAGCTATCCTCGGCGGTGCCTTCGTTGTAGAGTCCATCTTCCTTTGGCCTGGCGTAGGTCAGCTAGCGGTAATAAGTATCCAGGCGAAAGATTATCCTCTTGTCGAAGGCGTTGTATTGCTGTCAGCACTTTCCTATATGGCTACCAATTTGCTGGTTGACATTTGCTATGCCATTCTTGATCCGCGCATACGTTTCGATACAAAGTAATTCATATGTACCCACATAGATCGTGCCGTTTGCATAAGGCTCGTGTTAGGAGAAGAGTATGACAATGCCAGCGGATATTCGTGAAGAACCACAAATGCTAGAGACTCAACAATTTAAGCGAGCAACAACAGGCTTTACGCGAATCGTGGACGCCTTTCGACAAGACGCTCGCCTGTGGTTCGGAGTTGTGTTGATTCTAATTATTCTGGCCGCACTCTTTGCGCCCCTCATCAGCCCTTATTCCCCACTGCTCTATCATCCATCTATTGCCACACAAGGCCCCAGTCTTGCACATCCTTTGGGAACTGATGTGCTTGGAAGAGATCAATTGAGTCGTATCATCTTTGGTACTCGTATCTCGCTTTCGGTAGGTATCGCGAGTATACTTTTAGGTGGTATGTTGGGTACATTCATGGGCATCATCGCGGCCTATGCCAGAGGATGGATTGACCAGATTATCACAATGATTGTGGATGCGCTGCTGTCCTTTCCTTCACTTATTCTAGCTTTAGCTATTGCCGCCGCTTTAGGTCCAAATATCATCAATGTCGCAATTGCTTTAGCCATTGTACGTATTCCCATCTACGCTCGTATTGCACGTGGTCAAACACTGCAAGAGTCCACACAGCAGTACCTGGAAGCCGCACGGGTTAGTGGAACACGTACATGGAAAATCCTGCTTCGTCACATTTTGCCCAACATCTTTAGCCCTCTCCTTGTGCAGGCAACGATCTCCATCTCATTTGCAATTCTTGATGAATCAGTACTCAGTTTCTTAGGTTTAGGCGCACAACCTCCGACACCAGAATGGGGATCGATGATTAGTGACGCACAGGGCTATCTTGCTACTGATCCATGGATGGTGGTTGGTCCCGCCCTTGCTATTATCATCGTGGTACTAAGTTTGAATCTCTTCGGAGATGCGATACGAGATCGGCTTGATCCGCGCAGTGCGACGCGATTTGTCTCGCCTACGAAAGAATGATGGAGCCATCCTTTGAGATGTAACGTTAATTTTTACTACAACGTGATACTATTAGAAGTATCGTTAAACGACATTTTTATTGACAAGTAAAAATGATGTCGTTGTTGTTGAGAAAGAGAAGGAATCGTTATGCATCTCGTCCTTGCCTCTCTTGGCTTTCCTCTCTGGCTACGTGCAAGCCACTATATAAATATTCTGTTTATCGGGCTGCTCATGCGAAGCGGTATTCAAATCATCGGCGCACATCCTCGTTTTTATTGGAACAATAGCAGTCAGCCGGGTAAGAGCTGGCTCAAATTGAGCAAACGAAAGGTTCCGCAAGACAAATTATGGACTTCGATGGATGAAGAGGTGCCAGTAACACCATTCCTAGCCTTGCCAGGAGAAGACAATCTTGGTTTAGGAAGACATTGGCACTTCTTCTCAATTATTTTCTGGGTTCTCAATGGTATAATCTACGTCGTCTTGCTCTTCACGACGGGGGAGTGGACACGATTGATTCCTACCTCATGGTCAATTGTTCCGCGTGCCTGGGATACATTTCTCACCTATATTACATTTCACATTCCGCCCGCGAGCGACTTTCGCCCATATGATCCCTTGCAGCAACTTACCTATGCAGCAGTTATTTTTCTGCTAGGACCATTTTTGCTTGCAACTGGGGCCGCCATGTCACCAGCGATTGAAGGCCAGTTCCCGTGGTATCCCAAGATTTTCAGGAATCGTCAAACGGCACGAAGCTTGCATTTTCTTGGTCTGCTAGCTTTCATCGCCTTTACTATCTTACACACAGCTCTTGTTCTCATCGTTCACTTTCAGAGCAACATCCGTGATATCGTGCTAGGCAGTGAACAAAGTAGCTTCACGCTTGCTGTAACAATTGCCATTATTGCTGTTGTTCTTGTTTTTGCTATCTATGTATGGGCATCGTGGTACACGCTACGCCACAAGCGACGGATGCAACATGCACTCGGAGCCGTTGTTGATCCAACGCGGAAGGTATTGCTCCAAAGGCTGAAATCGACACAACGCTACGAGAAAAAAGACATTACGCCCTATTTCTGGGTCAATGGGCGACCACCCGAAGGCGAGACATTCAAACAGCTTGCTCAAAATAATTTTGCTGATTGGCGACTTGATGTGTTTGGGTTAGTTGTCAGCCCACTGCATCTCTCTCTTGAGGACTTGCGTAAACTCCCCAGGCAATCGCAAATTACCATGCATAACTGTATTCAAGGCTGGACAGGTATCGGAGAGTGGGCGGGTGTACCGCTTAGCGAAATACTCAAGTTCTGTGGAGCTTTACCAGAGGCGAAGTACATGGTCTTCACTTCGTATCAAGAAGGCGCACAGTCGTATGCACAGGCACCAGAGGATGCGAAACATCGTCCCTACTACGAGGTCCTTGACATTAGTATGGCAGAGCAAGCAGAGACTATCGTGGCCTATGAGTTTAACGGCGAACCACTCCCTCTTGAACATGGCGCACCTTTGCGCTTGCGTTGCGAAACGCAATTAGGCTTTAAGATGGTGAAGTATCTACGCTCCATCGAACTTGTTGCGAACTACAGCGACATCTGGGAAGGTCAGGGTGGATTTCGCGAGGATGTACAATTCTACAGCCAAGGAGCAGAAGTGTAGTAAATCCATTATTGACTGCGTAGCAAACTACGCTCGTTCGTATATTGCCACAGAGTCGCCGTTGCCTCGACCGCGCGGCGACTTACCTCCGCCAAATCCTCTAGCCGATGCTGCGCCACTGCTAGTACTTGTTCCGGCGTTCCCATGGTGAGTTGTTTCAACACCGTGCGTATTGCCGCGAAATCGTAACCGGATTTACGCAGGAGGACGACGATTTGCAGTTTGCGTACCTGATCATCGTCATAGAGACGATATTTGCTCTCTTTATCTCGTACAGGCTGTAACAGCCCCTGCTCTTCCCAAAATCGCACAGCAGAGACGCGCACACCAGCCAACTTTGCAACCTCACCGACACGTAACCCTTTGCTTTTATTGCCGCTACCTTTTGTCAATTCCTGTAGCAATGTTGACGAGGTTCGCAGTATCTCTAGCGTTTGTTCAACCTCACATCTATCTGCATGTATTTGTGCATGATGCTCGTCGATAATCGCTAGCGCAGAGTCAAGTTCGCCGCTATGCACATGGCTCATAATCCTCCTTGCACTCTCCCAACCATGTCCAGCAATCACAATCCGTGCTACTTGTATCGCGCGGAGATGCTGTACCGTGTAGAGGCGATAGCCCTTCTCGCTACGTTCTGCTTGCGGGATAAACTCCAAACATTCGTAGTTATGTACTGTCTGCGTACTTAGCCCTATCGCTTTTGCCAGATCAATCGGTCGTAAAAATTTCTTCAACCTTCATCTCAATCCTTCAATTGCCGATACATACTTCACACATCAGTATTTTTATGAGAGAGCGTAAAACTCTGTATTCTTGCGTGAGTGATATACGATAAGCATATCACACGTCCAATATGAATAGACAGAGCAAAGTTCGTGAGCAAGGGAGAACAATATCCATGTCTAACCCGCAAATCACCGTTCAAAATCTCTCGAAAACATACCACGTACCAGTGCGTGATGCTGGCTTATTCGCATCAATGAGAAGCTTACTCACACGGTCATATCGGGATGTGAACGCTGTACGAGATATCAGCTTCTCTATCGAAAAAGGCGAGATTGTTGGCTTTCTCGGCCCCAACGGTGCTGGCAAGACAACCACGCTAAAAATGTTAGCAGGTCTGCTTTACCCAACATCCGGCGAGGTGTGTGTAGCTGGTTTCACACCTTGGGAGCGCAAACAAGACTACTTGCGTCGTATTAGTATGGTGCTGGGCAACAAGAGCCAGATGTTATGGGACATACCGCCGCGTGACTCGTTTCGCGTGATTGGTGAAATCTATCGCGTACCATCTAAAGAACTGGCACAAACCCTTGACGAGCTTTTTGAGTTATTGGACATGTCCGCCCTGCTTGCCAAACCTGTACGCACCCTTTCTCTCGGTGAACGCATGAAATGCGAACTTGTAGCGGCCTTACTTCATCAACCATCGGTCCTCTTTCTCGATGAACCAACGCTTGGCCTGGACATCTCGATGCAACGCCGCGTCCGTCAATTTATTGCGGAATATAATCGTCGTAGGAATGCGATCATCATCTTGACCAGTCATTATATGGCCGATGTGGAAGCGTTGTGTTCCAGAGTCATTATGATTCATCACGGTACCTTGCTCTACGATGGCAACCTACAGGCATTAGCTCATAAACTTGCCCCACACAAACTTTTACGTATCCTTGTAGACGAAGCATACGTAGAGCAGCGTACATCGCTTGTGTTTCCCACGAATGCAGCAATTGTCGAACACGAAAACGCATCGTGGACGTTAAGCGTACAGCAGGCCGAAGTGCCACACGTTGCATCGACACTGCTCAATACGCTCCCCATAACCGATCTCTCGATTGAAGACCCGCCCATTGAAACGGTGATAGATACAATTTATCAAGGAGGTGTGGTATGAACTTGCGTGGTGGCTGGGCCTTGATACAGGGAACATGGTTATCCTGGTTGCAACAACGCACATTCTTTTTCCTGCTCGCCTTCGGCTGGATGATTCCGCCGCTCATCTCACTCTTCGTCTGGTACACTGCCGCGAGCGGCAAAACGATAGGAGGACTAACGCAAGGCGAGTTCGTGACTTACTACCTGTTGCTCATTCTCGTCAATCAACTTACCTATTCCCAAACACACTGGACTGTGGGAGATGTAATACATAGCGGCGGCATGAACTTGTTGTTACTACGTCCGCTCTCGCCTCACTTTAGTACATTAGCGACAGAGATTGCAGGCAAGGTTGTCTGTATGATATTCGTTATTCCTATAGCCGTAATGCTGGCGATACTTTTGCATCCATCACTGCATACAACGCCAAACAATGTGTTGCTATTCTTTGTAACACTGCTATTAGCTTGGTTGCTACGGTTCTTCTGGGGCTACTGGCTCGCCCTATTCGCGTTCTGGATGACTCGTAGCGATGCACTACTATCCATACAAGACACCCTAATTTTCTTACTCGCAGGGCAGGTAGCTCCCATAGTACTTCTGCCTGGAATACTTCGCAATATTGCCGTGCTATTGCCATTTCGCTACATGGTGAGCTTTCCCCTCGAAATTCTTTTAGGTCATTTAAGCGCACCTGAACTCCTCACAGGGTTGGCTTATCAAATAAGTTGGGGCGCAATCGCTTTTGTTCTGTTCATCACAACATGGCGTAGAGGTCTACGTTACTATGCCGCAATTGGAGGATAAGCGCATGTACTACCTACGCCTACTCGCATCCTTTATACGTGTTTCCTTGCAAGAAGAACTGGCCTATCGCTCGAACTTTTTTGTGAGCCTGCTCAACTCTCTGCTCAACCTGGGGACTGGTATACTTGGTACCGTGATACTTTTTACACAGGTGAAGGCTATCAATGGCTGGGATTTTTCTGAAACGCTAGCTTTACTTGGCGTATACCTGATACTCAGTGCCTTACGTGGCATTTTCATTAGTCCGAGCCTCGACGCGCTTGCAGGACTCGACGGCGAGATATGGCAAGGTCGCTTCGACTTTACCCTTTTGCGTCCTGTGAACGCGCAATTTCTCGCTAGCTTTCGACATTGGCGGTTGCTGACCTGCTTCGACCTGCTTTTAGGTATTGGTGTCCTTATCGTTGCCATCCTCCCATTGCAGCAAACCTTGACACTATTTCACGTCGTCTCGTTTCTCATAACGCTGTGTACTGGTGTAATTGTGCTTTACGCGATTCTCATCACCTTTGCTGCCTTGATATTCTGGAGTCCTGGTTTCCTATTCACCTGGATCTTTGATGGCCTCTTCCAGATCGCTCGCTACCCCATCGGACTCTACCCCAACTGGCTACAATTCATCCTTACATGGCTTATCCCCATTGGCATTATGACGACGGTACCAGCGCAAGCTATTAGTGGTCATCTCTCGATGTCTGTTCTCGTTGGAAGTAGCATTGTATCTCTTATTCTTCTTATAGCATCTTCTCTATTGTTTCAGTTTGGTCTAAGAAGGTATTCCAGCGCATCAAGTTAGGAGAAATTGCCCTTGCCGCCATTGAGTATATCGTTGGCACGGCGACGCCGCAACCTCCTTCCACGGAGCGCGGGTTAACGCCACGCGCCCAGGTGGTGATTACGCTCGCTATTAGCGAAGGGTGGCGTAGCTCTACCGATCATTTTATTGGGACAGAGCATGTGCTGCTGGGACTTATCCGCGAGGGCGAGGGTATAGGTGCGGTCGTCATAACGAAACTTGGTGTACCTCTTGACCAGGTGCGCTCAAAAGTGCTGCAAACCATTGTTGAGTGTGTGTCCACTATGGAACCACCTAGAGACAACACCAAAGGTAAAAGTAATGTTGTAACATGTCGTATAGACGATCAGGACATGAGTGCAATTGACGCACTTGTCGAAGTTGGTATTCGCTCGACTCGTAGCGACGCTGCCTCATGGCTTATCCATGCCGGTGCCGAGGCCAACGCATCCATCCTTGAAAGCGTCTACGAAACCGTCACCGAAATACGCCAGCTACGCACAAAGGCACAGACTATTGCCCAACAGCTAACGAAGGGCGAGCCGACTTCGACAAAACTAGATGAGAAGTGAAAAATAGAAAGGAAGGAAAGTAAATGATAAAAAACAATTCGCAAAAAATCACCCCGTTTTTGTGGTTCGATAATAATGCTGAAGAAGCAATGAATTTTTACACCTCTATTTTTAAAAATTCAAAGATCGGAAGCGTTAGCCGCTATGGAGAAGGACCTGGACAGGCGGGAACGGTCATGACCGCGACATTTACACTCAATGGACAAGACTTTATGGCGTTAAATGGTGGTCCACAATTCAAATTCACCGAGGCCATATCTTTCTTTGTGAATTGTGAGACGCAGGAAGAAGTAGATGATCTGTGGGAGAAACTTTCTGAAGGCGGAGAAAAAGGACAGTGCGGCTGGCTGAAAGACAAATTCGGCGTGTCATGGCAAATCGTCCCGACTGCTTTGGGCGAGCTGTTGGGTGATAAGGACCCGGAGAAATCGAAACGAGTTATGGAAGCAATGCTTCAAATGCATAAAATTGATATAGGAAAATTAAAGCAGGCGTATGAGCAACGATAGCTTGTAAGAATAGAGAAGAAAATAGGGAATGATGAGGCAAATCGTTACGATTTGCCTCATCATTCCCTATTTTCTTCTCTATGTTATACCTGTGCCACAGGCATCTCCGCCACCTCTGCCAGTGCTTTGTCGAGCAGTTCCGCTGCCTCATCAAGGTCAGCCTTCGTCAAAATCAATGGCGGAATCATACGCAGCGTTGCTGTGCCTGTATTATTTAGCAACAGGCCGTGTGCCAACGCTTGTTGTACAATCACGGGTGCCAGTTCGTGCTTGACGTTCACAGCACGCATCAGGCCGAGTCCGCGTGGGCTATCAATAAACGCATATTTCGCGCAGAGGGTATCGAGCTTGCTATGCCAGTATTCGCCCATCTTTACTGCATTGTCAAGCAAATTTTGTTCGAGAATGGTCTGAATTGTTGCGATACCTGCGGCAGACGCGATAGGATTACCGCCGAAGGTTGTGCCATGATCGCCGGGAGTAAACACATCTGTTCGTAGCCCTGTGAGCATTGCACCAATTGGCACGCCCCCGGCAAGACCCTTTGCCATCGTCACCACGTCCGGTCGTACATAATGTTCCCAGCTAAAGAACTTACCTGTACGACCCATGCCCGCCTGCACATCATCACAGATCATCACCAGATTTTGCTCGTCACACCATGCACGCACACCCTCCATGTATGCCTTGTCCGCGGGCCAGATACCACCCTCGCCCTGTACAGGCTCAATCAGAATACCAACCGTCTTGTCGCTGGTTGCAGCCTTCAACGCCTCAAGATCATTAAAAGGTACCTGTTTGAAGCCATCGGGCAATGGTGCCCATGATGCCTGATAGAATGCCTGACCCGTTGCTGCTGTTGTTGCCAGCGTGCGACCATGAAAGCTATGGTCCATGCTAATAATCTCGTAGGCGCCATTGCGGTGCAGACGCCCGTACTTACGCGCTAGCTTAATCGCACCTTCGTTCGCCTCGGCTCCACTATTCGCGAAGAATGAGCGCATGCCCTTACTCTGTATGCCGAGCAGTTCGGCTAGCTCGATTTGACGCGTGTTGTAGTACAGATTCGAGACGTGAACAAGCTGTGTCACCTGCTCCTGCACCGCCTTCACAATCGCTGGATGGCAGTGTCCCAGCACATTGACCGCGATACCTGCGACAAAATCGAGATACACCTTCCCTTCGCTATCCCACACACGCGTACCCTCGCCGCGTACCAGCGTCAGCGGTTGACGCTTGAATGTGCCCTGGTAATACTGTTGCTCAAGCGCAACCCAGTCGCGAGTGTTTTTATTCAACTCCGTTGTTGTCATGGAAATTTTCTCCTTACTTGGGTACGGTGTACCTATATACCTATCTAACTATCTGTCCGTTATCTATCGTGAGTACAGAGTGTTTTCGTCAATATAACCATGCGTCAAATCGCAGCCCCACGCAGTTGCCTTGCCATCACCAAGATGCAGGTCAACTGAAATAGTGACCTCGTTCTCCATTACGACGGCCTTCGCCGCTGTCTGCTCGTATTCAGCCGCCACACCTTGCTTGACGATCTGCACATTGCCGAGCGCGATATCAAAGGTATTCTGGTCCAACTCACAACCACTTGCACCCAGTGCCGCTACAATACGACCCCAGTTGGGATCGCCGCCTGCAAGGGCACATTGCCAGAGCGGAGAGAGCGTAATCGAGCGTGCAGCCAGTACCGCATCATCTTTATCACGTGCCCCCTGCACATGCACAATCATCAACTTTGTGGCACCTTCACCATCGCGTGCCATTTCGCGTGCCAGGTATTCCATCATGTGGCGTAGAGCTTTACGGAAAGCATTGGCCTCTGGATGTTGTGCGTCAATCGGTGTATTGCCAGCCAGACCGTTCGCGAAGAGGACACAGGTATCGTTGGTGGACATATCGCCATCCATCGAAATCATATTGAACGTGTCCTCAACGGCGGCTCGTACCTCTGTCTGCATCCATTCATGCTCGATTGCTGCATCCGTCGTCAAATAGCACAGCATTGTCGCCATATTGGGGTAGATCATGCCCGCGCCTTTTGTGACGCCACCCAGACGTACCGTCTTCCCCTCGATCTGAAACTCTAGTGCCATACGCTTAGGACGTGTGTCCGTCGTCAGAATGGCCTCAGAGAACGCGTTACCCTGATCGCGGCGTAGTTCAATCTTAGGAACACCTGCCTCGATCTTCTCAATTGGCAACTGTCGCCCGATGATACCCGTTGACGAACACAACACCAGCTCGTTCTCAACATCGAGCAACTTAGCTGTGTATTCAGTCATTCGATATGCATTGAGCAGACCGATCTCGCCTGTCGCGCAATTCGCGTTCCCACTGTTAACAATGACCGCTTGCGCCTTGCCACTTTTGAGTCTCTCCTGGCATACCAGTACAGGGGCAGCGCGAGTGCTGCTCGTGGTAAAGGTTGCGGTAGCAACGCAAGGAACATCGGAAGCTAAAATAGCGAGGTCTGGAATCGCGGCGTCAGACTTAATACCACTGATCGTAATACCAGCGCGAAAACCTTGTGGAGCGGTAACACAATTCTCGATCTCATGAAATAATTCGGGCAAAGAAACACACCTCCTCATTAGAAAATGCTCCCGACTCTCCAGCGGAGAACTCTGGAACACGTGGCTACGCTCATTGTACAATGTCTGAGCCTTACTCTACAACCCTATTGAGAACGCGCTCAGGGCTATTCCTAAGAAAATAGGTCATTTTCATGCTCGTTTCTGGCTCGCTTTGTGAGCCACCGGGCTTTAATAGTCGAGCGTAGGACTTCTGGGTCAAGTATCTCCTGTTTCCTATGCTCACTTTCGTTAGAGAAAGCGGAAACTATATTTAGCTTCGACGAGGTAAAAATGTTGGAACAACGTAAAAAGACGACACAAAATATTTATGCTATCATGATTATAAGTGCTGCTTTACTTCTCAGATGCTTCTTAGCCTGGAACAATTGGCCGCTTCTAAATAGTGATGAAGGCACAATGGGAATCATGGCAATTCATATTTTACATGGTGAACGTCCTATTTTTTTTTATGGACAAAACTACATGGGTACAGGAGAAGCATATATTGGCGCTCTCCTCTTTCAATTTTTCGGTATCTCGGTATTTACTCTCCGCTTAGGTCTTATTCTCCTTTTCGCGCTCTTCTTGGTGTGTATGTATGTGCTTACATGGAAGCTCTATACCCAAAAATTTGCCATCTTTACCCTAGTAGTACTGAGCCTCGGTTCAAATGCAGTATTATCCCGCCAACTTGTGGCTCTTGGGGGATACGTTGAAACGTTGTTTCTCACTTCGCTGGCTTTTCTCCTAACCTATCAATTAGCACTCTCTCAATCTAGCAATCATGTCATAAAGCGTTTGCTCATGTATGGCAGTTGGGGAGTTGTGATTGGGCTAGGTCTGTGGAGTGATCTTATAATTTTTCCATGGGTGATTGGTATTGGTATTCTGCTTTTGTTATTTTGTTGGAGAGAACTGCTAAAAGGTGCCATCCTTCTGGTGCTACTCGGCTTAATGCTAGGAACATTCCCATTAATCGTCTATAACATCGGATCTGCTCCTGATCAAACAACTTGGGCTATGCTTATTTCACTGCGGGGAACTGTTCCATTGACATCCAGCATCGTACTACAGCAGATAAAAAACACTATGGAAGTGAGTATACCAACGATTACAGGAAATCCATTTTGCCATTTTGATGAACTTCCCTTCCTCAAAATACTCGGTTTTGAGCCGTCATATCCACCTTCGTTTCAATGTCACGCAGTAGGCTTCGCCTGGAGTACACTATATCTCTTCCTTCTGGCTACATCTGCTGGTCTGGTGCTTTTCTCTCTCAAAAAAATAATACACACATCTCAATTTTCTAATAGCACATCTCAAACTGCTACATATTTCTTTCAAATAATCCTGTTCTTCTGTTGTATAGTAACTCTATTCATCTATCTACGTAGCCATGCTCCTCTCGATGGGAAAGCGCAGTATTCCCGTTATTTAATATGTTTGTGGGTTGCAGCCCCATTAGTGCTCTGGCCTATTTGGAGAGGCGCAACATCTATACGATATCAGTTGAATAGAAAATTCTCCATTCAACTGATAAAACCATTATTTTACCTTAGTTTCCTCCTCATTTTGCTCACCATTTTTCTTTATGGAACGGTTAAAACGGTGACAGAAGTGCCTCTTGCCAGAGCCGCCAATACACAGGAATCTCAACTCATTCAAGGACTGCTAGACCACCATATAACACATGTCTATACAGATTATTGGACATGTGATCGCCTTGCGTTCCAAAGCCAGGAACATATTATATGTGGAGTTCTGACTAGTGGATGCACTTTAAATCGCAGCTACCATAATAGGTACGCACCCTATTACACAATAGTTAGTAACGATCCATCTGCATCATATCTCATCCAAACGGATGCAAGCTGTAAACAAGCGATAAATCTAAAAATGACCAAGGAGGGCAAAAAATATCGCACCTTCACGCTCAATGAGTATACTGTTGCTCAACCTATATAGTTCCCTCACTATTTTCTTTCCCTGATTTCTACGTTAGGAGGAAGAAAATCATGAATTGAGCAACACATTCGTCAGTAAAAGTTGCCCCTCATCTGCCCTGGACATCTTACCTATTCTCTTGTCAAAAGCCATCTGTACGTGCTATTCTAGCACAAATGGTCTAAATTTATCTCCAGGGAAGCATAAAGAGGACGTGTGCAATGGCGGATAGCAGCACTCCACAACGCGGTACTTTATTGCGACGCGCTCACGAATTGCTAGAGAGCATGGGTCAGCCTGTAGCGGAAGAGGTGTTGATACAGCATCTCTTTGGCGCAAATACCAATACGGGTCAACATGGCTTCTGGACAGTGATGCTACGACAGGCTTTGCGAAGTTCTGCGCTCTTTGAAGAAATGGGCGAAATTGGCATCAGTAGCGATGTGCGCTGGTCGCTCTCCGCATGGCGCAGCACACAGCAATTGCTAGACAACGTGGAATTTGTGGTGATCGACACCGAGACCACTGGCCTACGTCCCGGCCCCGACCGCGTGATCGAGGTTGCCTGTGTGCGTGTGCGTGGCGGCGAAGCGGTAGACTCTTTCCAGACGCTTATCAACCCAGGACGCCGCATTCCCTCTTTTATCGCACAATTTACAGGCATCACAACCGAGATGGTCAAGAACGCACCAACCGCGCAAGAGATTATACCTGATGTTATGAGTTTTATCGACGAAGCGATTGTCGTAGGCCACAACGTCGGCTTTGATATCGGCTTTCTCTCATATGAAGCGCACCTACTTGGTCGTGCCTTCCCGCCTGATGGTCTCGACACCATTCCACTCGCACGACGTTTTTGTCCAGGCTTGAAGCGTTTCAAGCTCGATATGGTGGCTAGCCATCTCAATATTCCAACTGCGAACAGACACCGTGCGCTTGGTGATGCGACCGTGACAGCCGCCGTCTTTCTCCGTATCCTTGAGCTAGCGCGACAGCAAAACATCTCCACGCTCGGTCATTTGCGCCGTCGTCTCCAATTGCCCGTTGCATGGAGTGGTGATATTACCCAACTCATGCCAGCGACAAAGGACGAAAAATGGCGTGCCGACGGTAAGATCGCCTCCTCGTCTCTACCAACCACACGCCCGACAGGGAGCCTCTTTCTCAATCCCGCTTGGAAGCGCAATTTTCCTACCACCCCTGGCGTGTACCTGATGAAAGACGCCAACGATCAAGTTATTTATGTAGGCAAGGCAAAATGTCTCAAAAACCGTCTTGCGTCGTACTATAGCCATCCGCTCGGCTACACCCGTAAAATGGATGGCCTGTTGCAGAGCGTCAAAGAGATCGAAACCATCGTGATGGGTTCGGAACTTGAGGCTCTGCTACGAGAGTCGGAGATGATCAAGGCTCTACAACCTGCGTATAATGTGCAGTTGCGAAACTACGAACTCTACCCCTTCATCAAGATCGACGTGCAGCATCCCTTTGCGCGTGTCTATTCGACAAAAGAGGTCTCCGCAGATGGCGCACGCTACTTTGGTCCGTTCCGTAGTCGGCGCATGGTTGACTTGACCATCGAATTGGTGCAAAAAGTCTTTCCCGTGCGTACCTGCACACGTGGCCTACCCCCGCAAGCCAAAGCCTCGGACCCGTGCTTACGTCTGCACCTTGACCGATGTTCCGGCCCCTGTCGCGGTGGTGTCGATGTCGCCGAATATCAGAAGGTGATTGAGCAGGTTTGCGCCTTTCTTGGTGGAGAACGTGAAGACCTGATGGAACGTCTACGGCGTCAGATGCATGAGGCCGCGCACAATCTCAACTTTGAGCGGGCCGCGTGGTTTCGTGATGCCATTCGTGGTGCCGACGAGGTGCTGATTGGGCAACGTCTCATCACAGGTGCCGTTGAAGCGAACAACTTGTTTATTGTGTATCCCTCAGCAAAGGAGGGGCACAACGAGCTATTTCTCATTCGTCATGGACGCCTTGTCAAGCAACTACCTGTACCGCACGAGCCAGGGGCCATGAAACAGGCCATCTATGAGATGCTTGACGTAGCAGCTACATTAGGAGACGCCCCCAGTATCGTAGGCAAGGCCGAGGTTGACCAGATCAACATTATCAGCCGCTGGATACATCGCCACAGCGACGACCGCGCATTCTTCTCTTTCCATGGTGCATTAACCGACAAAGATGCCGCTCGCGACCTGATCGAGCGCATCTGGATAGATGTTGATACCGCGCGTACTCTGCCCATCGAAGAGAGTATAGAAGAGTTGGAAGAAATAATCTAATTGTTTATTCTGGTAAGCAATCTCCAGGAAAACTCCGGCAAGCGTGAACTTCGTAGACGAAAACACCAGCCTGTACGCCTGGGTCCCCGTCCATAATCTTTTTGACCTCTTCGACAGAAGCATTAAAAATGCCAATACCCGATACATCGCTTCCATCGTTGACTGGACAAACGATAGGCAACATGCCATCTGCACGCAGCGAGAAATTTCTTCGTCCATGTTCCCAGATGATTTTTTCGACTCCATCCCGCTTCTTGTTTGGTCCAGCCTTCAAAATAACGACGCAATACTTCTTGGTTGTGGTCATCATCTGCTGCATAAACTCATCAGTGATTGTGGTCATTAAGGTATCCTCCTAACATGTCTTTTCATATATGCTGTTCTGCTAAAAGTGTATGATACAAATGTTCCAATTACAAGAGGGTGACGCAAGTCAGATTACTTTTCTCTTATTCCAACGTTTATTTTGCTAGTTGTTATTTGGATATTGCATATACACGGTATAATAAGGCTTACAAATTGCCGAATTGATAGAGAGGCAGGGAGACCGCAAGGGTCTCCCCTACATATTTATTGACGTGCCATACAAAATGTAGGGGACCCTTGCGGTCTCCCTGTTCAACCATATTGAGGAGACTATACAGCTATGTTACTGTCCGATAAACGTATTGTGGAAGAGCGAGAACGCGGTAATCTTGTCATCGAGCCGTTTGACCGTCGTCATCTGGGTACGAACTCGTATGATTGTCGGCTCGGCGAATGGTATTTCCAGGGTGATGCCAATATCGAGGTGATGCACTTGGACAACCCGGAAGAGATTCGCCGCTATTGGGGTGAGCCACGTAAGGCGCACGGCAACAAGATCGCCATTCGCCCGGGCACCACCATTCTCGCCCATACGCAAGAGGTCATCGGCGGTCACAATGGCTTTCTCGCGAAGATGTACTCACGTAGCACCGTTGCGCGTTCCGGCCTCTCGGTCTGTCGCTGTGCCGGTGTTGGTGACGTTGGCTACATCAATCGCTGGACAATGGAGATTAGCAACCATACACAAACGGTTATCTGGGTACCCGTCAACTTTCGTATCTGTCAGCTTACCTTTGAATACGTCGGCGAGACGCTCAAAGAATATCGCGGCAAGTACGGCAAGCCCGGTAGCGACTGGACGCCTGAAGACATGTTGCCCAAGCCCTACTTCGACTGGGACTACGAAGAATACCGCACGGACCGCGAACGCTAGCAAGAGGAGGACATGTGAGTAGGGGACGGTTGATCTCATTTGAAGGACTCGACGGAGCAGGCAAAAGCACACAGATGCGCCTGCTCGAACAGTGGCTTACCGACCACAATATTTCTTATATCCACACGCGCGAACCCGGTGGCACGCCCTTTGGTGTCGAGATACGCCGTGTCCTATTCGACCATCCCGAACTGACTATTACACCTCTTGCCGAAGCCTTTCTGTTCCAAGCGGACCGCGCCCAGCACTTCGCAACGCTCATCCTGCCCGCCCTCGAACAGGGCATTCACGTCCTCACCGACCGTTGTTTCGATTCAAGCGTCGCTTATCAGGGAGTGGCCCGTGGCGTCGGTGCTGAGCTTGTTATGCACCTCTCCATGCTCGCAACGCAAAACCACGTCCCCGACCTCACCATCCTGCTCGACCTCGACCCCACACAGGTACAGGCACGTACCAACACCACCTATGACCAAAGCGGCCTACGTGAACAGCAGTCTCGCTTCGACGCTGAGTCTGAACACTTCCACCAACAGTTACGTACCGCATTTCTAACGCTTGCCCGAACCTACCCTGAACGTATCAAGGTCGTGGACGCCTTGCGAACGCAAGAAGAGATTCATCAAGAGATTGTTGGATTGGTGAGACCGCTTGTAGAAATGAGGTGAGAGATGAAAACCTGTACTGAACTGCAAACAATGGCAGTATCCTATCAAGAAATATGTGAGGGGCAACGTCCCTGGAACTCTCTGGGTAACTTCATGAACGATTTAGTTGCCAACAAAGAAAAAAGTGTCAGCGTAGTTTCCCTATACAAATAAAGAGCAGATGCAAATTGACGAAGTGAAAGCAAACGAGGACGATACGCTCAATCCTAGGGGGTCCTTTGGAGAGGTGCTGGCCGTATTTTTACGGCTTGGCCTGACATCCTTCGGAGGACCAATTGCCCATCTTGGCTACTTCCGACAAGAGGTGGTTGTGCGTCGAAAGTGGCTCGACGAGCAGAACTATGCCGACCTACTCGCCCTGTGCCAATTCTTGCCCGGCCCTTCAAGTAGCCAGATGGGTATCGCGCTAGGTATCACACGAGCAGGACTTTGGGGAGGATTGGCGGCTTGGCTTGGCTTTACTCTTCCCTCGGCTCTCGCACTCACGCTCTTTGCCTTGCTCACCAATGATGTTAAAGGTGTGGCACAGGCTGGATGGTTGCATGGTCTATTAGTGGTCGCGGTGGCAGTGGTGGCACAAGCCGTATGGGGCATGGCAACAACGCTCTGCCCTGATCGGCCACGTATAACAATCGCACTACTGGCAGCCATTACGATCCTGCTATGGCCTGTGGCCGTTGTCCAGATTCTCATTCTCGTTGTTGGTGGGCTGATTGGCTGGCGATTCCTCCATAGTAACGATGTATCCAAACCCTCAATTCTCCCTTTAGCAATACCACGCCAGTTAGGTGTTGCCTCCTTGATCGTAGTTTTTACACTTCTTATAGCCTTGCCAATACTACGCCTTATCTTTCCTATACAGGCACTCGCTCTCTTTGACACGTTTTTTCGTGTCGGTTCGCTCGTCTTCGGTGGCGGTCATGTCGTCTTACCACTCTTGCAACGCGAAGTGGTTCCTGCTGGTTGGGTCACAAATGACCAATTCCTCACAGGATATGCCGCCGCTCAAGCCGTCCCAGGCCCTCTCTTTACCTTCTCGGCCTTTCTTGGGGCAGTAAGCAAACCTGCTCCAAATGGCTGGCTTGGCGCACTGATTGCGCTTGTTGCCATCTTCTTGCCCTCTTTTCTCCTGGTAATCGGCATTCTCCCATTCTGGAACCGTCTCCGTTCTATCGAAGCATTCCAGGCCGCTCTCAGAGGCATCAGTGCCGCTGTCGTGGGTATCTTGCTCGCCGCCCTCTATCAACCAATCTGGGTCAGTGCTATTCATGCCCCAATAGATTTCGCTTTGAGCTTGTTGGCCTTTGGTCTGCTGGTGATCTGGAAAGTTCCACCCTGGGTAGTTGTGGTGCTTTCCGCCCTCATCGGTGCAGGTATAAGTATGTTATAGTGTTGTAGGGACCAGATTTATCGCGTCCGAGGTGCGATTTATCGCGCGAAATCCTTGCCATCAGGAGACAACAATGGTTGCAAATCAACAAAGCGACGATATACATGGTATCGCAATGACAGAAGAAGCTTTTGAGCGCATGATAAGCGTCGAAAGCCCCTACCGCTATGAACTCATCGACGGTATTGTCTACGACATGACTGGCTCAACTCCTGAGCATAGCACTATCGCCGCAAACATCGAATCTCTCATACGCGAGCAGATTGGTAGAAATGGTCCTTGCCACGCTCATCGCGATCAATATGTTGTCATCCCTGGTAAACCACCTGTCGTCCCCGATGTTGTGCTGACATGCGACCGCGCAGACTGGGATAAAGATAAACGGCTGAAACCGTTCATGATTCGCTCTCCACGTCTCGTCGTCGAAGTGCTTTCACCCAGCACCGAGAGATACGACCGCACTGAAAAGTTCGCACGCTACATGCGCTGTCCCACACTCGAAGTTTATATGCTGGTAAGCCAGGATGAGCAACACGTCGAGGTATACCATCGCTCAATGGGTTGGAAACAAGAACGCTTTTCTGTGGGTCAAACAATTCAGATTGAGCAACTCAAGCTACAACTTCCTGTTGCGTCGATCTATGAAGGCGTACTTTAGCACGTTATCTTTCAACATTTCCAGAAACTACATTGCGTTTTTGCATTTCTTTATTATATATTTTTCGCTAAAAAATTCTGAATATAGCCCACAACGCGCTCTGGCGCATCTTCTTGTAAGAAGTGACTGGCATCTTCGATCTCATGTGTTGTGGCATGTGGATAGAGATGTTGCCAGAGGCGCAGGACAGAGGGTGAAAGTACAGGGTCTTGCATGCCCCATATCAGGATAATTGGCGTTTTGGTAAACTGAAACAATCTTTGTTCTATCCGCTTCATTTCTGCGTAAGAAGTATCAGCCTCCCGCACAGGAATATCTCGTGACCAACATAGCATTGCAAGGCGAGACTCAGGCGTGGGAAATGGGGCGCGATATGCCTCTATAACCATTGGCGTAAGGTTCTTTGTATAATGAGTTGTCCCTACAAGAGCGGGTTCCAAGTAACCGTTTCTCTTTAATACAAAACTTTCTCCCTTTTCGGAACGAATGATTTCAGTTAAGCGCGGCAACGGCGGTGTAGGCCAGGGAGCGAAGGCCCAGGTGTTCAAAATGACAAGTCGTTTTATGCGTTGAGGATAACGTGTGGCAAATCCTAATCCAACTGGTCCACCCCAATCATGAAGTACTAGAGTGATATTGTATAGATCAAGGCGTAAAAGGAGTGACTCAAGATGAGCAATATGATGATGAAGTGTATACAGAGAACGGTCTTGTGGAACGTCTGACTTGCCCATACCCATGTGATCCGGTACAACACAGCGATAATGTTGGGAGAGCGACGGGATGAAATTGCGGTACAGATAGCCCCAGGTAGGGTCGCCATGCAGCATTACAACAGGGTCGCCACTTCCTTCGTCTACATAATGCATAGTAAAACTATCAAGGGAGTGGTAATGTGGAGTAAATGGAAAAGCTCCTCCGAATGTCTCATCTTTGATAGTAAGCATTGTAAACTCCAATCATATATAAGACTTGAACAGCGAACATAATAGAGTATACACCATCCTGATTATCTAACCTCCTGTCACAAACTCTGCGTGAGTGGTGTCTTATAGATGCAAAACAGAGTACGTACCTGCGAAAGCACATTGTGTCAATGATAAATGATACTTAAAGGAAAAGAGAGGCATGGTATTACAGAGAACTCTCGCCGCCTCTACTCAGGATGAGGCGTTCGAGGCCGTGTTTACACGGTACTATCCCCTCGTCTATCAGCTTGCGTATCGCTGTACGGGGCGATGCGACGAGGCGGACGATATCGCGCAAGAGGTATTTCTGCGCTTCTACCGCATGCCACCACAGGCGACGAGCGAGGGCGAACAACGTGCATGGCTATGTCGCGTCGCCACTAATCTCAGCTTGAACGCGTTACGCGCTCAGCAACGACGCATCCATCACGAAGAGCAGTCCGGCGATAGGATAGCACAAGGCGTGTCCAATGGCGCGGAGAAAAGCCCGGAAGAACACTTGTTAGCGACGGAGCAGGCAACATTGATACGCTCAGTCCTGGCCGAGCTTCCTGAGCGGCAGCAGACATACATCTTACTACGTAGCATTGGTTTAAGCTATGCGGAAATTGCACAGGCGACAGGAGTGGCGGCAGCCTCTGTTGGCTCACTACTAGGCCGCGCGGAACGCGAATTCCGAAGGAGATACAATGAACGAGCAGCAGCACTTCGTGCCGAATGATCAGTGTTTAGATAGAGGATTACTCGTCAGCATGCGCGATGGCGAACTCCCAACCGACGAAAATGTACAGGCACTCGCACACCTGATCGGTTGTGCTGACTGTAGTGCCGACGAACGCGATATCAGGAAAAGCGGTCAGGATGTATATGGCTTACTTGACACGCTCAATCCTTCCGCAAGCGCGATGCCCCATACTGCCAAAGCCTTTACAGCTTTTCAGACAAAAATACATGAGGAGCAACATCCTGCTCATGATCTGCATATTGTGCCACTTGCTGGGCAGAAGTCACAAAAACCATTACAACCAGCATGGAGACGTAACCGCGTTCGCTGGATAACGGCAGCCGTTGCCGCCGCCTTGATTGCCGCACTACTGTTGCCAAACGCTGGTGTGCTCGCCAATCAATTCTTTGCCCTGTTCCATGTACAACAGTTCCAACCTGTGAAACTCGACGCCAACCAGACCACACAGGACCTGTTCAACAACCTGACCGATTTTGGCACACTCAATGTTTCGCAAACTCAGATTACTGATCTGAACAATCCGACCAAAGCACAGGTTGAGCAGCGCACACATTTTTCGCTCTTGCTGCCTAGCAAGCTACCACAGGGCGTAACCGCTACACCTCGATACGCGTTCTTTAATGGTGCTAAAGCAACCTTCACCTTCGACACCGCGAAAGCACGAGCGGCGATGCAGAGAATAGGCGATGGCAACGTTCGCATTCCAGCACAGTTAAACGGAGCCACCTACACTATCACAGTCGCCCCAGGTGTCGCCATTCAATATGCACGTGTCTGTAGTAGTGATACATCTAATAAGGATGCATCAGCGGCGTGTAGCAATCAGCGGCAACTCGATATTGCGGAGGTTCCAAGCCCAACCGTACAGGGTACCTCGGCAAACTCGCTTACAGACCTGCGTGCCTACATGCTTTCTCTACCACACCTGTCGCTTGGTGTACACGAACTGTGGCAGAACGTTGACTTGAGTACAGGCACCATTCCGGTACCCCTGCCAACGGCGCAGACAGATGCACAACAGGTGTCTATTCATGGCGCATCTGGTGTCTTGCTGGTAGACAACACCATCAAATACGGTGGCGTTCTCTGGCAATCCCACAACATCGTCTACGCGGTTGTTACCAACACCAACGACCACAACCAGATTTTGGACACTGCCAACTCACTTGGCTAATCTATGTGGCTTATATGGAGGGGCGACCACAAGGGATCGCCCCTACCATATACCCATATACCGGACAATATCAATGTTATATAGTAGGGGCGATCCCTTGTGGTCGCCCGTTCCCGATACAAAATTCGCCATTTCCAATTCAAAAATTCGAGACTATTATTAATTTCACAAATTGAGTAGAGAACAATATACCCCATTATCCACCAGGAGGATTGATTATTTCATGGGTAAGGAGCAAAAACTGCCCGCCATTGAGGTGGAAGGATTATATAAAGTCTATCATCATCTAGTCGCGGTAGAAAATGTCAGCTTCACCACCTATCGCGGCGAGGCTTTTGGCTTTCTTGGCCCCAACGGTGCAGGCAAAAGCACCATCGTCAAGATTATTACAGGCTTGATAACCCAGACGCAGGGAAGCGCACGCGTACTGGGGCAGGTAGTCAACAATATGGAGATGCGTCGGCGCGTCGGCTATTTACCAGAGCTACCAAACTTCCATCGCTGGCTCAAAGCACAGGAATTTCTGGAATTTCATGGGCAGCTCTATGGCATGCGCGGAGTTGCGCTACAAAAACGTTGTAAAGAAGTGTTGGTGGAGGTCGGTTTGTCAGGGAAAGAGAAACAAAAGTTGGGGACATTCTCGAAAGGCATGTTACAACGTATTGGCCTTGCCCAGGCACTTCTCAACCAACCCGACCTGATTATTCTTGATGAGCCTGTATCCGGTCTCGATCCTGTTGGGCAGCACGATATGCGAACCCTCTTGTTGCGCCTCAAAGCCAATGGTGTGAGCATCTTTCTCAATTCGCATCAGCTAGCTGATGTCGAAGCCATCTGTGATCGCGTGGCGATTATCGACAAAGGGCATATTCTCAAGGTCGGGCCACCGGAGGAGCTTTTCGACGAACCGCTGACACTGGATGTACACGTCAACGCCATCACTCACGAACTCCTGCACAAACTCGGTGCTGTTGCGCTCTCTGTTCGTGAAGATAAAGATCAACCATGTCATCTTCTGGTCGAGGTGCAAGACGAAGAGCAAGCCGCAGACGTTGCTGCCGTTGTGCATGCTTGTGGCCTACGCCTCTACTCGTTGGCACCACGCCGCCGCTCGCTTGAGCATCTTTTCTTGCATACCATTGATATGTCACGCTATGAGGGATAGGGAGATATATATACTATGGGCTTACTACTAATCACACGTTTTACATTGCAGGAAGCGATGCGGAAGCGTATTTTTCTCGCCGTTGTTCTACTCAGCATTGTGATGCTGATCGGCTTCGCCGTTCTATTCAATATTATAATTGACAACAGTAATGGACCGTCTGCTATCAGCCACGACATATTCGTCTATGGTGAGGGCGGTTTTATGAGTATTCCCGCTGTCTGGCTCGTCTATCTACTAAGCAGTATTCTCACCATCCTGCTCACTACAAATATGATCTCCGGCGAAATCGACGCGGGCACCTTCACCATTATTGTGCCCAAACCAATCCACCGCTTTGAAATTGTCTTTGGCAAATGGCTTTGCTATGCGTGTCTTCTCGTAATCTATACGGCATGTCTCTTTTTTGCCTTCCTGGGCATCATCTACCTGAAAACTGGCTATTGGCCCTCGGATGTAGTAAGTGCATTAGGTATACTAGAACTAGTCGTTTTTGTGCTGATGGGACTAACAACGCTCGGCAGTACAATGGTGCCAACGCTGGTTAACGGTGCAATCATTCTCGTGCTTTTCATCGGGGCGCAAATAACCAGTTTCTTCGATCTGATCATACCCTTCACCGCACCTAACGCAAAAGATACTGTGCAAAATATTACAACCACCATGAGCCTGATTATGCCAACCGATGCCCTCTGGCACGGCACCTCGTTCTATCTCACCTCTGGTGCCATCGACATCCTACAAGCGGCCCGTGTCAACACGCCTTTTACCTCAACAACACCCGTTCCAACGGCTCTGTTAATTTGGGCTGTCGTATATGCCATCGTGTTGCCCGTTTGTGGTGCGTGGCGTTTCCAGTACCGCGATTTGTAGGAGTTCTGCTGTTGCCGTTACTGCTGTAAGTGGCTCCTCTCGTTGTGCAACAAGTGGCCCTTTTGCGCGGGCCGCTTTTCTCGTAGTATACTGCAAGATATTCAGGGACAAGGACTCTCTACCTTTTATTTTTCAGTATAGCTATGGAAGAGGAATTTGCCAATGGCACGTAAACACCTGGAGCAGTTTATGCGACGCCTATCTCGTCGTGATGCTCTTCGAGGGCTTGCTGGACTCATAGGAACCATGAGTATTGAAGGATGCGCTCAATTTCTTTCCTCCCCATCGGTTGCTACTCCTACTTCGCATCCTCGCGGAAGCATGCTCTCTAGCTATCGCGGTCATATGAGCCGCGTGACGACGGTCGCATGGTCGCCCAACGGCACCTCTATTGCTTCGGGATCACTAGATCAGACGGTGCAGGTCTGGTCCGCCAATCCCAATGCTCGTGTTCATCCCACGCTCTATCGTGGTCATACAGCAGGTGTACAGGCGGTGGCATGGTCGCCAGAAAGTGAGCGCATTGTCTCTGGTTCCCTCGACACAACGGTCCAGGTGTGGCATGCCTTTACTGGAGAGCGTATTGCACTTTATCAAGGGCATACTACTAGCGTGATGACTGTCGCATGGTCCCCGGATGGTCTCTCGATTGCTTCTGGCTCAGCGGATGGCACGGTGTGTGTCTGGGATGTGGCAACGAGCAAACAGAGGTACGTCAACCACGACCATACAGCGAGCGTCAACTCGATTATGTGGTCGCCAGATAGTCAGCGTCTTGCCTCTGGGTCTTCAGACAAGACTGTGCATATTCTGGACGCCACAACAGGCAAGCATATCTTTACCTATCGTGGACATACGGGAGCCGTCAACTCAATCTCATGGGCACCCGACGGACAGCACATCGTCTCTGGTTCGTCGGATAGAACAGCCCAGGTCTGGAACGCGTCAACGGGTGCGCTTCTCTATCGCTATCAAGGGTACAATGTGCAAGCGGCAGAGCATGATAGCACAAAGGGCGTCCTCCCTGATCTCATTCTTGCAGTTGCATGGTCGCCTAATGGAAAGCGTATTGCGGCAACTACACAGGTCTATTGCGGTGATAGTTGTGGCGTCTTAATGAGTTGGGATGCCTATACGGAGCAGCATTTCAGCTTTGGCGTAGACTTGCCGATCTTTGCATTAGCATGGTCTCCCGATAGTACGCGTCTCGCTACCTCTGTCGTCGTTTCAACACAGGGGAGTTTAGCGACGAAAACCGATGGCCCCTATGTGCAGATAACGCAAGCATAATCGTCAAATGTTAGCAAGAGAGAGCGGCGGCGCACTTGGCAGGAATGCATCTCTACCAAATGCGCCGCCGCTCTCTCTTGCTTAGGTACGTTGACTCTGTTTACTCACCACGTCACATCTATCTTCCCTTGCCCTGACGATACACGCTTCTGTAACGTTCTCTCGCCGATTTGAACAATAACCTCATATGCAGCACGTGGAGGTTGATAATTCTCATGCTGCTCTTCGATAGTTACCTCCACATTCTCCCCCATAACCTGGCAGGCAATTCTTGTGTAGGCAAAAGCATTGCGTTGATAGGCCATGCTATTGCCGTCGTCCTCGTACAAGGTATAGTCTGCTTTCCCACCCTCGGTCATGTAGCAGGTCAGTGTAAGCGGATCGGTATCGTGTTGCCCGATGAATTGCATCATTGGCCCACTAGGTAAGATACTATTACCTCGCACAAAGAGAGGCCATTGATCGAGCGGTGCCTTGATATTATAAGTCTTGCCGCCCTCGTATCGCTTACCATCCCAGTAGTGTATCCACACTCCCTCCGGTAGGTAAACCTGGCGACTCGTCGCCCCCTCAGTAGAGATTGGGGCCGTGAGTAGCGACTCGCCCACCAGAAAGGCATCTTCCACGTCGTACACGGCTGAATCTTGCCAATAGTGGTAAAAGAGAGGACGTATAATTGGAGAGCCATTAGTAGAGGATTCATGAAACACATTGTAGAGGTAGGGAAGGAGCCGATAACGTTGCTCGATGGCCTTGCGATACGCGCTTTCGTATGGCTCTCCAAAAGCCCAGGGTTCCTGTGGAACGTTGCCAGTCGCGTTATGGTTCCAACACAAGGGCAAGAACGCGCCAAGCTGTGCAAAGCGTACCAGCAATTCGCCAGTACAATTTTCCCAGAAACCGCCAATGTTCGCGCACATAAAAGGCTGGCCGCTGATGCCCATATTCAAACACATCCTCATGGCAAGAGAAATATGTTCCCACCAGCTTGAATTGTCGCCTGTCCAGGTAGCGGAGTAACGTTGTATGCCAGCAGTGCCAGAACGCGACAGTACAAAGGGACGTTTATCTGGCGCGAACCGTTGCGTTCCTTCACGCATCGCGCGTGCCATTTGTAGTCCATAGGCGTTATGAAAGAACTTATGTAGGATTGGTGGCCCGTCTGGACCTGTAACATTTTCCCCACTTGCTATATGCATGACATCATCACTAAACGTCTTCTGAGTTGGTTTATGATATTTCTTCTCTATCATCGTCGCCTGTGACGGCTCGTTCATATCGTTCCAACTGCCAGCGATCCCCTGTTGCAGAAAACCATGAAAAAGGTCGCCCCACCATCTACGCACTTCCGAACGCGAGAAATCAGCAAAATTACAATCATCAGGCCACGCCGTACCCATGAAAAGATCACCACCCTGTTTGCGACAGAGGTAGCTGTGTGAAAGCCCTTGTTGATACACGAAGTAATCCCGATCAGACTTACTACCGGGGTTGACGACGGGAATCAAGTGAAATCCCTGCTCCAACAGGTCCTGGCTCAACTTTTCGGGGTCGGGAAAAGCTTTTGAATTCCAGGTGAAGGTACGAAAACCATTCATGTGGTCAATGTCGAGCCAGAGCGACTCGCATGAGTGATTGCGTTCTCGGAACTTCGTCGCGACCTCGCGCACCTCTTGTGCTGTATAATAGCTCCAACGGCCCTGATGGTGCCCTAATGCCCAGCGTGGGGGCATGGGCATGCGACCAGTAAGATCGGTATATTGACGTAGCACGTCCGCAGGCGTGGGACCAGCGAAGAAATAGAGTGTCAGGCTATCACCCTGAACGGTGATCTGCACTTCAGTAGCATCGGAATGGCCCATGTCCATATCGATATTGCCCGTGTGATCGACAAGCAAGCCCGTGGCACTCCCCGTCTTTGTAGAAATACTGAGAAAAAAAGGAATTTCGCTATACATTCTGCCCGTCTGAGGTCCATGTCCCATGTCTGGGTCCCAGTTCCATAACGGCAAGAACTCTCCGCTTTTATTCATTCCTCTTGTATGTTCGCCGAAACCATAAAAGTTCTCGTTCTCGGCCAACGCGCGTGTCCAGCGCATCTCACTATCACTAAATGCAAAGCCATGTAAGTAAGGTGCGAGAAGGTCCCGTGCCTCATCATTCTTCTTCGTGGTCTGCCAGGTCTCGTCCCCCGTCGAAACGATCCATGAATGATACGGAAGCGTTCCCTCACGCTCATCGATGAGTTGAAAGCGTAACCCTTCGGGATAGGCGGTATGAAGAAAGCGGACACGCACGATTTCATTTCCCAATAGTGAGCCAGCAAATAGACACTTACTCGTTTCTGGCTTCTCACCATCTAACCAGATATGCTCTTGCGCTTCGTCCCCCGTGTAACGTACTGGTTTTGTTGCGGTAAACATTGAGCAACAATCTCCTTTCGGTACATATACCTGGGTTTAGTACGTTCCGGGTTTGGGAATGGTTTCGCAGAAGAATAAGCCCCGATAAGCTAGTCCGGTTCTCTCACGGTATCGTCCGGTAAGATCACCTGTGCTCCGCGTTGGTAGGTGAGGTACGTCCACGCATACTGCATGGTCGTAATCACACGGTTGCGGAAATTGATGAGTAGCATAATGTGAACAAGAATCCAGGTGAGCCAGGCAAGAAAGCCAGTGAAGTGAAGAGGACCAATATCGACGATACCAAAAGAACGCCCCACCATCGCAAGTGTCCCCTTATCAAAGTAGTGAAATGGCTTTGGTGGTGTTTTTCCTGCAACACGATCCAGAATAACCGACGCTGCATATTCCGCTTCCTGCATGGCAACTGGAGCAAGCCCTGGCAAGGGTTTCCCGTTTTGCTCCAAAAAGGCAGTATCGCCGATAACGAATATGTTTGAATGTCCAGGAACGCTCAAATCCTGTTGTACCTTCACGCGCCCATCGCGGTCTACATTCGCATGCAACCACTCTCCTGCTGGTGATGCCTTGACGCCAGCGGTCCAGATGACGTTCTCGGCTGCAAGATGTTCGTCCCCGATCATGACGCCATCGGGCTTGACCTCTTTGACATGCACGCCCAGCCGAATCTCCACCCCCATCTGCTGCAATTTCTTTGTTGTAGCATCCGCAAGCGACGAGGGAAACTGGTGGAGAATGCGCTTTCCCCCCTGTACAAGCACAATACGTGCTGTACTCGGATGAATGTGGTGAAAATCTCCTTTAAGAGACTGATTTGCCAATTCCGCAATTGCGCCCGTCAACTCGACTCCTGTGGGTCCTCCTCCAACTAAGACAAAGGTCAGCAGTGCTTTGCGCTTTGCTTCATCTGGCTCTCGTTCTGCCGCCTCGAACGCGGAGAGAACCATTTTCCGTATTGTTAACGCATCATTGATAGACTTCATGCCAGGAGCAAGCTTCTCCCACTCTTGATGTCCAAAGTAATTACTGCCTGCACCCGTTGCGACAATCAGGTAATCGTAGTGGAGTGCCTGGTTGTCGTCCATCAGCACCCGTTGCTCCTGGGCATCAATGCCTGTCACCTTCGCCATGAGCACACCCGTATTCCCCTGTTTATGCAAAATAGCACGTAGAGGAATGGCGATGTCGGCGGGCGAGAGACCACCCGTAGACACCTGATACAACATCGGTTGGAAGAGGTGAAAGTTGTTATGGTCAATTATCGTCACCTCAACAGGCTGCTGTCCTAGCTTTTTCGCTGCTTGAAGACCTCCGAAACCACCGCCGATAATCACGACATGTGGTACTTTTGTTGAAGGAGATTGTGTATTTTCTGTTGCACTAACTGAGGTATTTCGTGCTGTCTTGACATCCATATCCTTTATCCACTCCTTTCAATTATAGTATGTACTGCCTTCCGTGTTTGATTTAATCGTAGAGCTTGCTAGAGGGGGTACTCGCTCGCCCCATAGACACTTGCTCGTATGAGTATTGACACATATCGCAAGTGTTCATTGCGATAAAACTGCGCTCCTTCTCATGCTCTCTTGGCTCCCAAAGGGAATTGCCAGCTTAAAATGGTCGGTTTTATCGCAATGAACACTTTAAACATGAGTCAACCCTCATACGAGTCGGTGTCCGCCCCATACGTGTAGTGAGCGCTTTGTCCAGATGACAGCACGCGGTGATCAGCGCAAGATGGGTAAAGGCTTGTGGAAAATTTCCCAGTGCCTCCCCTGTCGGACTAATCTCTTCGGCGTAGAGACCGAGATGATTGCTATAGGAGAGGAGTTTCTCCAACCGTAAGCGTGCCTCATCCAGGCGACCCGCACGTGCCAGATTTTCTACCAGCCAAAAGCTGCACGCTCCGAAGGTTCCTTCTTGGCTCCCCAGGCCATCATTTGCCGCCATTTTTGGATTGTAGCGCAACACCAGTGCCCCACTCGTCAGTTCCTCTTCCATGCGCTTAATGGTTGAGAGCATACGCGGCTCCTTCGAGCCTGTAAAATCGGTAATCATCATCAACAGAGAACTGGCATCAACCGCATCGCTGCCATAATATTGCACGAAACTCTTTTTGCTCTCGCTCCATCCCTCTGTCATGATCTGTTCATAAATTTGAGAGCGTATATCTACCCACTTATCTGTTTGTGCGGGCCAACCTCGATCTCGCGTCACGCGAATGGCGCGATCAAAGGCCACCCAACTCATCATGCGCGAATGCAGAAACTTCTGCGGGCCACCACGCACCTCCCAGATGCCTTCGTCAGGTTCTTGCCAGTTGTCTTCCAGCCATTTCAGCAGACGCCGCACATTCGTCCAGAGATCATAGGTGATGGCATCGTAGTGATTGTAAGTGTAAATGGCATCCATCATCTCGCCATAAATGTCAAGCTGTTTTTGTGTGTAGGCGCCATTCCCGATACGCACAGGTCTGCTCTGGCGGTAGCCCTCCAAGTGATCAAGGGCGATCTCTGTAAGCTTTTGTTCACCATTGATACCATACATAGGTTGCAGCGTGCCGTTCTCGTGCAAGTCATGACAGCGTGCATCAAGCCAACCCATGAATGCCTCAGCCTCTTGTGTGAAGCCGAGAGTGAGTAGGCTATAAAGAGAAAAAGAGGCATCACGAATCCAGGTGTAGCGGTAGTCCCAGTTGCGGGCACCACCAACCGACTCTGGTAAGCTGGTGGTAGGTGCCGCCACAATCGCACCTGTTGGCGCATAGGTCATCAACTTCAAAACCAGTGCTGAACGTTGCACCATCTCGCGCCATCGTCCCTGGTAGGTGCATTGCGAGAGCCAGTTTTGCCAGTAATGCAGCGTGCTTTGAAACGCTGTTTGATAGGCTTCTTCTGAGATATGTTGTGGAGCGCGATCACTATCCTTGTTACTTTCCAGAAGAAAGTGAACCGTTTGACCCGCATGTAGCGTGAATGTCGCCTGGACACCACTCTGTCCATCCGTCTCAAGAGCGATGGGCGATGCCAACCCCAGATTGAAGGACTGGCTTTGAAACAACACACCGTCATGTGATATATCGACCTGATGTGTGTCGCGTGCATAGTTAAAGGCTGGCCGACAGGTCAGCGTGAACGAGAGCGAACCATGCACAACCGCGACAGAGCGAATAAGCTGATGATGATGTTCTGCTGTCCCGACCTCTTTGATGGGCATAAAATCGGTAATTTCGCCAACACCGTTGACACTCAGAAAGCGTGTGAGCAGAATATTGGTTTCAGGCAAGTACAACTGCTGGCACTTTATCTCATGCATGTCGGAAGGTGCGATGCGGAAAAAGCCTCCTTTTCCCACATCCAGGATTGCTCCAAACACGCTTGGTGAGTCGAAGCGAGGCAGACAGCACCAGTCGATAGAACCGTTCTTGCCCACTAACGCAACCGTATGTAAATCCCCAACAAGTCCGTAGTCCTCTATTGGTAAGTAGGTTGATGGGGAGAACGATGGATGTGTTTGTGTGTCCGCCATTACAATCCGCCTGTATTGATCATCAGACCGCCATCAATAACGTAGGTCGAGCCAGTGACGTAAGCGGCAGCATCCGAAGCGAGGTACACCGCCAATTTGCCTATTTCATCCGGCTGACCCATACGTCCCAGAGGAATCTCCTTGAGCAGGGCCGCCATCTTTTCCGGGTCCGCCTCTACGTCAGCGTCGATAGGTGTATGAATAGCACCGGGAGCAATATTATTGACCGTGATTTTGTGTGGTGCCAGTTCAATCGCAATGGTCCGCATGAGCATCCTCATTCCACCTTTTGCACAGCAGTAGGGTACGTTTTGCGGCATCGCGAGGTCCTCGTGGACGGATGACGTATTGATAATACGACCCTGGATATTGTGTTGAATCATGGCACGAGCGGCAGCCTGAGCACAGAAAAAGGCACCTTTGAGGTCGATACTCAAGACACGATCAAAGTCCTGTTCTGTAACATCCACAAACGGGCTGTGTATCTCCATACCGGCGTTGTTTGCCAAAATGTCAATGTGTCCATACTTTTCGACAGCCTGCTGGATGAGTCCCATTGCCTGCTGGTAATCTCCAACGTTCGCTTGTATGATCGTACCCTGTCCTTGTTTTTGTTCAACCTCTTTCAACACAGCTTCTGCCTTGTCTTGTGCATGAGCGTAGTTGATAACGACTGTCGCACCTGCTTGTGCAAGCTGGAGTACAATGCCACGACCGATGCCACTATCGCCTCCGGTCACAACGGCTATTTTCTGATCAAGTTGTCCCATGATATTTATCCTTCTTTCTTCTCTAAAACGTACAGCGAAACCTGTATATCCTGTAAAAGAGGCTACACCGTGCAACGCACTATGCCACTTTGTACTCAGGAATGAACAGGCTGGGAACTGTATCGTTTTACGATACGTGTTCTATAGTAGTGACACGAATGGAAAACGGGGAATGTTACATAACCAAAGGTACCACTTGATACTCTGTCAAAAGGATGTTATGCTTTACGATGGATGGGGTGTTGAGAAATCGACATCGTTCATCGCTACAGTAGTGGGTTAGTGTGTCTGATTATCTGTTCACGAAGGAAAGGTACGATCAATGAAGAACGGCTCATTCGTAATGGATGCACATACTGGTTTTTGGGATGCCAGTAAAGAGAACTGTAAGAATCGCTTCGGCGATGCCTTCATCGAGACCTTTTATGCGTTCCAAACAGGCTTTAATCCACCCGACAAAAAGTGGACGATGGATTACGAGAAGCAATTCCGCAAGGTTGACCCCGATTGGTATCTTGAGGAGATGTTCGTCAAAGGTGACGCCGATATGACTATCCTCTCGACGCAAGTGCTGATGGACTTTTACCATACGGGCTTTACCAACGCTGGTCGCAATGCCGAGATGATTGCACGTGCCCCTGAGCGCATGATTGGCCTTGGTGGTGTCGATCCTCGTATGCCAAATGCCGTGCAAGAGGTGGAACGTCAGGTCAAGGAACATGGCATGAAGGGCTTCAAATGGTATACGGCTGAGTGGCGCGGTCAGTCACGCGGCTGGAGTGCAAACGATCCCGCAGTGTTCCCTCTGTATGAGAAGTGTATCGAACTGGGTATTAAGAACATGCACTTCCATAAAGGTCCTGCCGTCGAACCGCTCACCCTGCAAAAGTTCGACGTGCGTGACATCGACGAACCCGCCTGGCTCTATCCCGAACTGAACTTCATCATTGATCACGTTGGCTTACCTCGCCTCGATGATTTCTGCTGGATTGCGACCCGTTGTCCCAATGTCTATGGCTCGTTAGCAGTTGCACTTGCCTTTATTCACAACCGTCCACGCTATTTCGCTGAGATAATGGCGAATCTGCTCTTCTGGATTGGGGCGGACCGTATCATCTACGGAACGGACTTCCCCATCTGGTATCCGCACTGGCAGCTCGATGAGTTTATGGCATTTGAGTTACCAGAGGATATCAAGGCTGAATACGGCGTTGATTTGACAATGGAGACAAAGCAAAAGATCATCGGCGGTAATATCACCCGTCTCTACGGTATTGATACTGCAAGCAAAGCTAAGGCGTTTGAGAATGACGAGATTGCTCAGCGTAAACGTGACTATGCGTCGAAACAGGTAGCGGCAGGTACAAGCACAGGTACAAGCACAGGTACAGCAGAAGATACAGGCGTAGCAGGAACGGTGTCTCGATGAGTATAGATGTTGAAGCAGTGCGTAAGGTCGCAGGCTCAACACGAGACCCCGAAATTCGCCGTTCGCTTACTGAACTGGGCCTTTTGGACGAGGTGCAGATTGAAGATGGTCAGGTGACAGTTCAATTTCACTTGACCAGTCCCCTTTGTCCAACCAAGTTTGCCACCAGTATTGGACAAGAGATTCGGCGACGTGTTGAAGCCATTCCAGGTGTCACGTCATGTCAGGTAGTGCTTCGCGATCACTTTCTGCGTGACAAAATTCAGGAGCGCATTAACGCGAGAGGTAATGCATGAAGACGCTAAGCGCAACTACTGTGCTTAACGGGCGCAGGGAGGGCGAGCTTCTCGCCTTCCCCTCTGTGCGCCGTATGGCTGATATCCTTTTGCTGCGGTGTCGTGAACAGTCATGGACTCGTACCTCAGTAGCGAGTCTTGAACGTTTCCGCACCATGACAGGATATCACGACCTCGAAGCACTCCTGGAACAAGCTCTTGCAGACCCGGCAGTGGCGGAACAGGCTCTTCTGTCTTTCGCCTCTGCTCTTACTCCTTTTACAGATAGTCAAGTTTCCGCTCTTGCAATGGGAGCGAAAATCTGGTTTCGCGTCAATGGCGTCAATGTACCCTGGCGAACCCTTCCAGGTGTTGCCTCTGCCGTAGCATTGCCCAGCGAGACGCATGCAGAGCCAGAGCGTATTATCCTTCTGGCACTGATTGGCAGTGGTCTGAGTCTTGCCGAGCTACTGCGACTGCGCGTCGGGGACGTGGGTTCACTTGATGGCGAGGGGCGTCTTATTGCTGATACTGAGGCCGACCCGTTAGCGGTACAATATACGCCTCGTCGCGGAAAGCAGGGCGAACGTGTAACGTTTTTGACGTATCACACCCGTCAGGCTCTGCTCGTTTCGCTTGAAGAACGGCGTGCTGCTGGCTACCCTGTTGATCTCGATGCCTCGCTCATTACACAACGCGATGGCTCACCTGTGACCGCATCAAGCGTTCTACGAGCGAGAAAGCGTAGTAAAGCGTTGATTCGAGCAGGAGGCGATGCCAATATCGCACTGTGTCGTACCACAGGGGATTTCTTCCGTACCTGGGGCTTGCCCGGCTCGCGCTTCGTTGGTCCAGAAGATTTTCCAATGGAGGAGTTCATGTAGGGACCGACGAGGCTGTTTAACAAAATAATCCAGCGATGTGGTCGCCCGTTCCCAAATTAAAAAGTTAAAGAGCATTATCACGTCTTGTCGGGTGTCAAGATGCTAAGAGGATAGGAGTATCTCATGAAAGCCGTTCGTTTGCATCAGTACCAGGAGCAACCCAAGATAGAAGAAGTGGACGATCCAAAGATTACAGGCCCACATGATGTGATCGTTCGCATTGGTGGAGCGGGTCTATGTCGTACCGACCTGCATATTATTGAGGGTCAGTGGATTGAGAAATCTGGTGTGACACTTCCCTATACATTGGGACATGAGAATGCAGGCTGGGTGCAAGAAATTGGCTCGGCTGTGAGCAATGTCGCTGTTGGCGATACCGTTATAGTGCATCCGCTCATTACCTGTGGCCTCTGTCGTGCCTGTCGCTCTGGCAATGATATGCATTGTATTAACTCCACCTTCCCCGGTATTTCTGTAGATGGTGGTATGGCGAATTTCCTCAAGACGACAGCCCGTGCAGTTGTGAAGCTAGACCCCAAGCTTGCTCCAAAAGACATCGCCGCCCTTGCTGATGCGGGACTGACCGCCTATCACGCTGTGAAGAAGGCTTCACTCCTACTGTATCCAGGTACAAAGGTGGTGGTTATTGGTGCTGGCGGTCTGGGTCACATTGGTATTCAGTGCCTCAAAGCTCTCACTCCTGCTGAGATTATCGTGGTTGACAAGTCTCCTGCCGCCCTTGAATTGACGAGCAGTTGGGGTGCTGATTATACCGTCGTCGCTGATGGCAAACAGGTAGATAAGGTCAAAGAACTCACGGATGGCAAGGGTGCCGAAGCCGTCGTTGACTTTGTAGGCGAGAGTGGGGCGCAACAAGACGCAGTGAAGATGTTGCAAAATGCAGGGTCGCACTTCATTATTGGCTATGGTGGTAATTTGAACGTCCCCACAATCGACATCATCTCAAGCGAGATAAACTTCATCGGCAACCTTGTCGGCACCTATAACGATCTTGTCGAACTCATGACGTTGACCGCGCAAGGCAAGGTTGCGCTGCATACGGCGATCTATCCACTTGATGCCACGCTGGACGCTATCCACGATCTGGAAAGCGGTAATCTACGCGGTCGAGGTGTTCTCGTTCCTGCTTAATGACGCCTGTTGATTATTCTGCGAGATTTCCAACAGATGACCGTCAGGATCGCGGAAGAAGGCCCGAATTTCATAGCCCCAATCAACAGGTGGCATGAGAAACTCCGCTCCGCGAGATCGTAGCACCTTGTAGGCACTCGCACAATCTGGAACCCTGATAGTTAGTTCGCTACTGATCTTATCCTGGTCAACAGGAGGCGCAAATGTAACTGTTGGTTTGTCTTGTGTCGGGCCACCTGGAGTTGACAGAATAATCTGACTGCCTGCAAATTTCAGGAAGCACAGGGTACCGGGAAGTTCGCGAGTAATAGTCGCTCCCAGCACTTCACGATAAAAGGTGAGTGAGCGCTGGTAGTCGCTCACCACGACGAGGTGCATCAGTTCTACGCCCACAGTCGGGAATTCCTGCGGTGAGTCTTTTTCGTTTGCCATCGTGAGTCTCTTTCGTTTTTTCGTTTAGGTCTGTAAAAGCATGCATACCTACACGCCTTGATGTCTCTCGTTGCTTAACATGCACCGTTTAAGGCTCAGATCGGGTCACATGGGAGCGACTGTGACTATTGCCCCCATGTGACAATTAGCTTTAGAAGGTCGCTCGCCAGGCGAGTAGCGCCTTGACGATAGCTGCTGGCTCGTCTTCGGCGAGGTAGTGGTAGCCAGCACCGACCGAGGCGTAATGAGTGTTTGGCGTACCTAGGCCGATGGCGGTAGCACTTGGCAGGATGCTCCCCGGATTTGCATAGAGGACCAACTTCGGCACATTGCTGGTACGCAGGTAACGTGCGAAGTCTGTTGCGGTGCGAGCGTTGTTGGCCGGATCGCCAGCTATTGGCATCTGCGCCCCGATTTCTGCAACGACACGGCGTTGCGATGGCGTTGAGAGGAAATACGCATAGCCAGCAAGATCAGACGGCGAGAGCGGATGTAACACTCCACTACCACTGTAAATCTGAGCCGCAAATTGGGGATTGTCAATGATATACTTCTTCGCCAGAGCAGGATCCTTAGGCACCTGGAAGAACTGGACGCAGGCCGGACAGTAGCTGCCCAGGATATCGTAGCTCGGAATAGGGGCGGTCACGGACTCCCAGAGAGCGATGCCCACGACGTTCTCCGGGTGGTCCTCTGCATACGTAAAGCCGAATAGGCCGCCGATATCAGTAACTACCAGCGTCAGGTGCCGCAAGTGCTTTGCGGCGATAAAATCCGAGAGGTAGTGCGTCTCCGCTGCCCATGTATAGTGGATGTCTGGATGGCCGGAGAGACCGAAGCCAACCAGGTCCGGTGCGACAACGTGGTAATGTTGTTCTAGTGACGGCATGATACCACGCCAGGTGAAGATGTTGTCAGGAGAGCCATGAAGCAACAACAGTGTGGGAAGATTTTTAGGCCCATCCTCGACATAGTGCAGCCGCACTCCATCAACTGTAATGAAGTGGCTCCCGCCAACACTGGCAAGAAATTGCTGATATACAGGTGGCAGGCTTGTCTGGCTCATCGCGGAAGATTGTGGCACACGGCTCGTAGCACGAGAGGCGAGCGGCGAACCTACCAGGGTGATGAGAATGGTGATGACTCCAATGAGAGTCCAAAGCATCGGGCGTCGCATAGTTGTATGCTCCTTATTGTCAAAAGGAAGAACCTTCCTGACTATTTACTTAAAATTTCAAATAAATAGTATAAGTGTAGTGTACCAGAAAGTATTTGAAATTTCAAGTATCTGTCAGAAGACGATGGGAGTCCAGTTCTATCGGGTTCGCTCGCGGTGCAGAGGATCGCTTGCATTTGTACGTCGCCACAGCAACGTCGTTGCTATTACCAGGAGCCAGATGCCCCAGAGAATGCGACTCAGAAGGACGACGACGAGGAGGGCCGAGCCGATGACGGGCCAATCAAACTGTTCAATGCTGCTGATGAGTAAACCACAGCCGCTGATGATACCAAGCCACGCGATCCAGCCTTGGAAGCGTAAGGAGCGCAGGAGATACCAGCCAACAAGCAACGTCCAAGCTCCAATAAACAGGTAATAGAGATGCTCACTTAGTTCAACTCCGGCAAATTGGTCCACCGCTTGGAAGACGATCACCACCGCCGAGCGGCTCGCTTGACTCGTGTTGGGATTGAAGTAGGTGGTCGCCAGGGAAGGGAGCAGAAAGGGCCACCGCAGATCTCCGATGGCTTGCATCAACCCACCAAGCACGCCACACACGGTAGCAACAGCCAGAGAAAACACCGCTCGATTTGCTAATAGCCGATAGAGCATCAGTACAGTAGCAATGAGGAACAACCCACTCCAGGCAAGCCCATAGTACAAGAGTAGCACCGTTGCGCTTTGCTGGCGAAAGATGGGAAACGCAACGTCGGCTGGCTGGTCGGTGAAATGTAGGACCGCCAACAAGATGCTGAATGGGAGAAAGAAGCCGACGACGCTCAGAATACAGAGAATACCGGTAAGGCGATTCATGACTTCACTCGGACGTAAGCGTTCTTCGTCTGTACTGAACAATGTAGATTGAGTGGTAGATTCTTGCATGATTCTTTTCCTTTTAGTTTTCTCAAAAGGCGAAGCCTTCCTCGTGCCCTTGATCTGAAAGTGGAAGCGTCTGCTCCATGTATGCATTCTCGTCAGAAGGCTGCTGAATGGCGCGCAGGGTGCTGAATATAGCCTCGATGGCGTGTAACTGCGTTGGGTCAAGGTGATCGAGAAAATGACGCCTAGCTCCCTGAACATGCACCAGTTGTGCCTTACGGAGAAGGGCAAGTCCTTCGTCGGTCAGATGGAGGCACACAACACGTCCATCAGTGGGATCTGTACAACGTTCCACCAACCCTTGCGACTCCATGCGTCGTGCGCGATAGGTGATGTTACTGGGATCGACGCCAAAAGTGCTCGCCAGCATCGTCATTCGTTGGATGCGCTCAGGCATCTGACTGAGAAGCATCAAGATGCCATAGTCAAGGTGAGAAATGTCAAAACTGGCCTTCAATTCGGTATCGAGTGTCGATAGTAGGTGGAGAACTCCAATGACAAAAGGTGCCCAGGCTCGCTTTTCGTCCTCATTGAACCATGGAGACGAAGCCATGTTTCCTCCTCTTTCATTTTAGAAAACAGATATACTAAGCGTAGTTATTTGAAATTTCAAATAACTACGCTTAGTATATCTTCAGATTCACTATCAGTCAAGAGAGAAGCGAGGCAAAGGAAATAAAAACGGTCATAGCAATAGGCTCTTCATTACTTATCAGCAAAAAGACCCCACCATGTTGCTAGACAAGAATAGATTTATGATGCACACTCCTTTTTCTATGTCATCTTGATGGCTCCAAACGTTCGACACAGAGAAGCACATCTTCTCTGTGTCGAACGTTTGGCTTGACAAAGGCGTTTTCCGACGAAATCCATCTATCGCTTTACGGATGTGTCCATGAGTACCCTTGCGTGTCGTACTGAAGTCCGCCCTTTTGATAGGTGAACGAGTAGGAGACGGCATTGCCTGGATTGACACCACCTGCTGTATACTCCCAACGGGAAGTACCGCTGTTATACGTCATGGTGACGTTTTGCTGACCGCCCCCTGCCACCGTGTAATGCACAATCACATACCCTGCTGTCCAACCGCTGGGTTGGAAGGTAAACTGTGCCTGACTTGACCCTGTACTATTCACACCCTGACCAAAGCTGCCGTTAGGAATGGGGGTTGGAGTCGGGGCAACAGCACCGAAGGTATAGCTGTATGCTCCTGTATCGTGCTGAAGTCCATTTTGCTGATAGGTGAAGGAGTAATTGATGACATTGCCCGGACTCAAGCCCCCAATTGTATACTGCCAGCTTGAGGCACCACTGTTATAGGTCATGTTGACGTTTTGCTGGCCGCCACCAGCAACAGTATAGTGTGCAATGACGTAGCCCGCTGACCAGCCGTTCGGTTGGAAACTGAGCTGCGCTTGATTTGCGCTCACGCTGGTCGCACTCTGGGTAAAGCCGTTCCCCGGCGGGGTTGTAGCCGTAGGAGAAGGTGGTGGAGGAGTTGGCGTAACCCCGCCACTAGAGCCGCCAGAGGTGGAGACTTGCACGTTATCAACAAGCATGGATGCACCTGACTGGGTTGCGGAGGTTGGGCCACCACCGAATGCGTTCGGGAAGCCACCACCCATTGCCAGGTCAAAGATGATGAAGAAGCCATGATCCACCGCGTTCGCCCACGTCGTCGGATCAACCTGGTTCGCACTGACCGTGAAGTAGTTGGCACCATCCAGGTACCAGCGAATCTGTTCAGGTGAGACGCTTCTATCCACAATCACCGAGTACGTATGAAAGCTGGTCTGGCAACCGGGGCACGCGTGCTGTCCGCTGCCGATACCAGTTGTTTCGTTACAGGGACCGCCAGGATCGACACCACAATGCAGGGTTCCGAACACGGAACTGAGGCCATTGATATCTTCCATCGTATCGATTTCCCCGTCGTTGGGCCAGTTATGGTCCGCCCGGAATTTGGCACCGAGCATCCAGAACGCAGGCCAGTAGCCAGCCGCCGCCGCCCCCGATACGTTGGGTTGTTGGATGGAGGCACTGACTTGAAGCTGACCACCGACAGGTGCTGCAAAATCTGTTCGCTGTGACTCGATGCGCCCGGAGGTCCAATTGCCATTGGCGTCGCGGATAGCCGTTATTTTGAGATGACCGCTTCCGTCCTGTTGCACATTGGCGGTGCTATTGGACATGGTCTCGATCTCTCCGGTGCCCCACCCGGTTCCAGTATCATAGAGCCAGTTGGAGGTATCGACGCCAGTACCAGCCGAGCCACCAAAACCATCACTCCAGACGGGAGTCCAGGTGGTGTCTGCGTGAGCTTTGTGTGTTCCATGAGAGGAGATGACGCTGATAGCTGCCACCAGCAGTGACACAATGAGGAGGAAGGTCACACCTCGAATTACTGTTGGTGGACGGTGGTGAGATGGGTTTGCCTGATCTCTTTGAGGAAACATGTGCATGAATTACCCCTTTCCAGGACGTAGCGAAGCAAGAATATCCTTACCTCACGCTCATCAAACAAAAGTAGTAGATGCGAAAACTGAATATCAGTTTCCACAGAAAGTGTGTCGAACATATGACAATGGGACAACATAAGGACAGTACATATATACTTTGCCAAAACAGAAGAGAACAATAGAAGTATTCTCTTGTGTTGAAGAAAAGAGAGACGACGCTACAAACCAATCATGAGAGGTCGAGAAACACCACTTGATGCTTGGACAACCAGGCGTGTTGGGAGCTGGATACGCAGATAGGTGCTTCCTTGTCAGAAGCGGTTGGTGAGGTGGTGCGAAAGCACACGGAAAAAATTGCCAGGAGGCCAGCAATCATCTTCATACTCAGGATAGAGACGGATGGATTATGGTTAAGAACCCACGATACCGTTGCCTTTGAGATACCCACGATACGTGCAATATCCTGAAGCGTTAGCTTATTGTGCATGCTGCCTCCTTGCTTCTCTGCAATATTGGGACAGAACAACTTTGCTTGAGCATCACTGCGCTATAAGTGTATGAAACGCGAATACTTTGTTAAACGAACTGTAACCCAGAAACCGGTTTCTGTCAAGGGTATGATACAGAATTCCCCAAATTGTCTACAAGTACACCCCGGCTCATTCTGTGATCTCAATTTTTCTGCACCTGGTACAAGGATTGTCCGGTAGTGCATTAAAATAACAACAGCTTACGCGACAAGCAACTGCCGAGAAATGCTTCCCAATTGGTGATGGCAAAAACCATCGGGCGACCTTTCTCTGTCGGTACAACTTCCTTGTTCGTATGCTTTGAGGAACATCTAGAGCAAATCACATGAGTACCCTCGCCAATAGTATGCTAACGCTAGCTCGCCTTGATGCCAATCCTTTTTCAATGCCTTACAGCCCAGATAAAATCTGCCATCATATCGTATGCAGTAGCTCGTGGATCGTCCTTATTCGCAGCCGTGATCGTCAGTCCTTCGAGGACATCTGTCTCAAAATGCACCGTCATGGCCGCTCCTTGCACAAAGGCGAGGGGGTTATTGAGCGTCACCTGTTCAGGGCGAACACTCGCATGAAGCTTCCCATTGACAATCTCTGCCCTACACACGAGCTTCCATGGCCTTCCTTCATCTCGCGCCGCTCGCACATCTTCACCCGTCAAGCTCTGTATCCCCTCTCGCTCTATCTCTTCCAATTTCAACGGCTTCCCCATGAGTACCTGTGCGATTGCACACACCTTCACTGCCGCATCCCACCCGTTTACATCAGCACTTGGGTCGGTTTCAGCGATCCCAAGTTCCTGCGCCTTTTTTACTCCCTCATCAAAGGTTCCCCCTTTTTCCATCTCATCGAGAATGACATTGGTCGTGCTGTTCAAAATACCTATGACTCGCAGCACCGTGAGCGCAGGCAGTGTCTCGCGAAACAGCGAAAAGGTAGGGGATCCCCCCATCACGGTTGCCTCAAAGAGAAACTGCTTTCCATGAGACCTCGCCAGTGCTTCTAACTCGCGATAGGCATACACAATGGGACCTTTGTTGGCAGTGATTGCGTGGGACCCATATTCGAGAGCTGCTTGTAGGTGGGCAATCGCAGGTTGTCCTGTCTGTGCGTTGAGTGAGGACATTTCAAAGAGGACATCTGCTTGTGCTGCTGCGAGCCACTCTTGAACAGTAGTCGGGGGCGAAGTGAGTGGTCTGTAGTCGTAAGCATCATTCAAAAATTCCTCGACATCAAGTCCATGAGGGTCAGCGATCCAGCCCATACGCCTCGTCGCAATACCAGTAATGCGCCATTCGATACCATAGATATCCCGTAACTCAGCCCTCTTCACCAGCAAGAGACGAGTAAGAGCGCGGCCAATATTGCCAAAGCCAATCAAACACAGGTTATATGTCTTCATTTCTTCCTTTTCCGATACACAAATGGTCGGCCATCCCTCTCTTCTCCCGAAATGGAGATAGTAGCTCAACGATATGCACAGGACTTACTGTAATATAGAGTGTAACATACGTATTCACACAAGCCCTTTCTATTATTACGTTGACAACACAGAGCAAACCGTGACACGATGATGCATGTTCTTCCGTGTTTTCTTCTGAAGAGGTACTACGAAGGTGAATGAGAGAGTAGCAACAATGTAAGCAGAAAGAGAGCTGTTCATGTTTTATCAGTGGAAATTGCGGTTTGGTGCGACGCTCATGATCGTTGGAAGCCTCCTTGCGGCAGCGGGCGAGATCGTGAATGTACAAAGTACCGATGTGTTTAGTTCTTCCTGGCATCTCTCACTTGGTCTTCTCGTTGTCGGTACTCTCATTCTGCTCATGGGTCTCTCCACGTTTGCATCAGTATCAGATCGGGTCAACGGCTTCGGCTTTGTCGGCAGCAATCTGCTCCTTCTTGGCGGCTTCCTCTTGATCATTGGAACGGTTGCTCTCGATTGGATACTCATACCGTTCTTACTGAATCTAGCGAATACAATTGCTTCGACAATTAATGGTCCAGCAACAGAGACACAGAATGAACTCAATAAAATTGTTTCAGCCTTGAATGGCCTGGGAGGTCCGATTCTTCAAAAGCTGTTTCCAGGCTCCACTCCGCATATCCCCACGGCCCATATTCCTCTAGCGAATGGTATTGCACTGGTAAATAAAGCATTGGTTCAACTCCACGTTCCCACGATTGAGACGCTCGAATGGTGGGGGCACTTCAGCCTCTCAGGAGGCACGCTTATTGTTGGTTGCTTGATCCTGGGTCTTGCCTTGCCACGCAAGAATGGTTTCCTCACTCCTACGAGTGCTCTGCTGATTCTCTTCGCTTTCTTGAACCTGCTGTGCCAAGTTTTTACGTCGATCCCATTGTTCCTTGGAAATATCACCGCTTGTGTACTCTTCCTTACGTTGGGATGGATAGGAGTTTCAGCGTGGTCATCGAAACGGATAGAGGTTGCAATCCTTGAAGAAGGAGAATAATAGATCGGTTCATGAAAATTTATTGACATTTTTATGAAAATATGTTATTTATTTCATGTAACCTGTTTTCCAATGGTAGAAATGAAGCATCGGTGGAACACTAAGGGGTGACTGACTTGGTGACACTCAAGGATGTAGCGCAACGCGCCAAGGTTTCTATTGGTACCGTCTCGCGTGTCTTTAACAATCATAACAATGTCAACCGAGACATACGAGAACGCGTGCTACAAGCTGCATTTGAACTGGGCTATATCGGGCTATCTCAGCGTAGTTCTTCTTCCTCACACAAAGCTCCCAGGCTTAAAGAGATCGGTTTTTTCCTCTATTTAGACCAGCCGAAATCTAGCAAAGAATCGCTAGCACCCTTCTGGGCGAATATCCTCCATGGTGCAGAAGTTGAGGCCCATACATCGCACATCAGATTGACCTACCAGACCATTAACCGTCGGAGCGAGGAATCATTTTCTTTGTTGAACAGGCTCTATGAATTGCGCCTGGACGGAATATTACTAGTGGGGCCAGCGGATGCCGAAACCATCGATGCTATCAGAATGGCAGCGATTCCGCTGGTGCTGGTAGATAACTATCTACGTAGGCCGTCGTTAGATGCAGTACTTTCCGATAATTTCGAGGGAACGATAGAGGCGGTTGAATATTTACTTAGTGAGGGTCATAGACGCATCGCCTTCATTGGCGCATTGTCCAGCTTGTATCCCGATCACACTCTGTATACCATTGAATGGAGAGCGAAAGGGTACCGTGCGGCCTTGCAACGTGCAGGTTTGCCCGTAGATGATGAACTCATCGTAGCATATAATCTCTCCTCCGAAGGTGGCTATGAAGCATGTATGCGTTTGCTAGAGAAAGGTATACTATGCAGTGCCATCTGTTGCGCCAACGATCCTACCGCAATGGGTGTTTTGAGAGCCTTGCGTGATGCAGGCATCAGGGTGCCGGAAGACATCTCGGTCGTTGGCTTTGATGATGACATGGCTAAGCATCTTACTCCGGCCCTGACAACGTTGCGAGTCAACAAGGAGGCTATGGGAGCTACTGCTGTGAGACATCTAATAGCCCGTGTCCACGATCCACAGGCAATTAGCGTCACCAGTACCCTGGGAGTTGAACTGATCAAACGCGACTCGGTCGCGGTATGCCTGTCCCCTGTAGATGCAGCAGTGAAAATTAAGTGATAGAGAAACAGTATGTAAAGCGTTGTAAGTAGGCGACTGGAGTATTGGAAGCATACTCCATCAGGAGAAGAAAGCATGAGGCCACTCAAACGTAGTTTAGTATGTGCGCTCATTATCTTGTTGAGTTCAGTCGTCGCCAGTTGTGGCTTTGGAGGCAGTAGCAATGCTCCAGGCAATTCGATCACCTTCTGGGCAGCACCCAACCCACCACAAGTCGCTTTCTGGACAGCGATGGCACAGGCGTACATGGCTAGTCATCACGGTATTCAGATCAACGTGTCGGCGATGCCGGAATCGCCAACCTCAGAGGCAGGTATTCAGGGTGCTCTTGCGGGAGATGCGGCCCCTACGGCCTCAGAAAACATCTTTACTGGTTTTGCAGGTTTACTGGTGCAGGACCAGGCACTTGTTCCGCTCAACACGCTGCCAGGTTGGAACGATCTGATCAATACTCGCCATATGACGCAAGTCATGGCGAACTGGAAATTCAACGATGGTCACTCCTATGTGCTACCCATATACAGTAATGCTATGTTGGTTGGCTGGCGTAGTGATATCCTTAAACAGATTGGTTATAACACGCCTCCCCGGACATATAGCCAAGTCATAGCTATGGGCCAGAAACTAAAGCAGAAGTTCCCCGATAAATTTGTCTGGGTCGATAACAACCTCGTCCTGGACGAATGGTCCCAGCGCTTGTTCGACTTCTTTCCCTTCTACGATGCTGCCAGCAATGGTCACAGCTTCATCAGCAGCAGCCAGCTCACCGCCGACAACACAGCGGCGGTAGACTCGCTCAATTTCATGAACAGCCTGAGACAAAACAACATGCTCTTGACGCAAAACGTGAATAATCCATTTGAGACTGGCGTCTCGGTCATGGAATTCCTCGGGCCATGGACCTACCCGACATGGGTGCAGCAGTTCCCGAATCTGAAGTTCAACAAGAACTATATGCTAACCCCTCCGCCCGTCCCCGATGCCTATCCCACGAATCAGAACATCAAGACCTATGCTGACTCTAAAGGCATAGTTATCTACAAGCAGGCATCGCAAGCGCAGCAAATGACAGCCTGGAATTTCATCAAGTGGGTGTTCTCGGATCCGCAGCATGATCAACAGTGGCTACAAAAGACCAATTTGCCACCGGCTCGCGACGATCTCAGTACCAATGCGGCTTTCGCGTCTTTCTTCCAACAGCAGCCCGAACTTGAGGCGTATGCGAAAGAAATACCTTATGCAGTACCCGCTATGAAGACCCCCAAGTATACTGACCTCCTGACGGCATTGGGTGATGACGCGGTTATTCCAGTCGTCAAGGGTCAGAAAGTTCCAAATCAGGCATGGAATGATTGGAAGCCATCCGCACAGTCAACCCTGAGTAGTCTTAGCTAAGTATTGTTCTAAGCCAGATGCTGGTATTTCCATGCAACGGCCAGCACCTGATTCTTCTTCACAACAAGGAGGTTGTAATGGCTCAAATTGAAAATAGCAGCGGTCTGGCAATTCCGAGTGTCAGGCAGAACTCATCCGCACGTTCGCTATCTCTGACCAAGCGTTGGCGCTGGAATCGTAGCAAGAAATACGCCATCTATATCATTGCCATACCCGTTTTCGTGCTGATGGTCCTGCCCTACCTCTATCTTTTGCTGCAATCGTTGGCTCCATGGAACGAGGTAGATAAGCAGTTCTTTCCCAGCTCGTTAAGCCTGCGCTCGTACAACTGGATATGGACCGGCGGCGGCTTCGGCGTTCCAGAGCCATGGATACAGACGTTTCTCAACAGTGTCTTGGTCAGCGTCGTCGATAGCGTTGTTGTCGTTGCGGTCGGAGCTATTGTCGGCTATGCGCTCTCGGTCTTAAAGTTTCGTGGTCAGAGGGTCGTCTATACCTTTATCCTTTTTCAGATGTTCTATCCGGCCATTATCTTGCTGGTGCCAACGTTTCTGATCATTCGTTACTTTGGTCTCTATAACACCTACTGGGCCATGATTATCCCGCGCCTGGTAAATCTGTGGGCCATTTTCATGTATGTCGGCTTTTTCGGCTCGATACCCATCGAAGCTATCGAAGCTGCGCGGCTTGACGGTGCCAGCGAACTGAGCATCATCTTTCGGATCATGATACCCATTTCACGTTCGATCACCACCATCATCTTCCTCTTCGTTTTTATGGACCGCTGGACAGAATTGTTATGGGACTTGATTGTTGTCAAAAACCCCGCCACGCAGACCTTGAACGTGCTCCTGACAACACTGTTTGGCCCTTATAACACATTTCCCGGTCCCCTTTATGCTGGGGGGGTGCTGCTCACATTCCCACTCCTGATATTGTTTACCCTTTTCAGCCGTAACTTTGTGAAGGGCGTTCAATTTGCACTCCGTTAATGGAGAGCGACGACGCTAGACTGAGAGAAATAACTATGCTTGCACTCACCCCCAAGGCGAAGCAAAACGAACGAAAAAAGGAACTACAGGGATGGCTAATGACCAGCCCGTACCTCATCTTTACGCTCATCTTCTTCCTGATCCCGTTGGTATGGAGTATCTTCCTCATCTTCCAGCGGTGGGATTTGATCGCGCCAACAGCCGTGTTTATAGGATTGGCAAACTTCAAGGAGGCTCTGACAAGTCCGCGCATATGGCAGGCGTTCCTTTCAACCTACCGGTTCATGCTGCTCTTCGTGCCTCTGGTGATTATTGGGGGCATTATCCTGGCACTGATCGTGAACAGCGTTCCCCACTTCAAGCCACTGTTTGCCGTAGGCTTCTTCGTGCCCTACCTGGCTTCAGGCGTAGTCGTCACGATGATAGTACGTGGCGTATTATCCTACACCAGCCCGTTGAATACAACGCTACGCAGCATTTTTGGAGCTTCGCCTGACTGGTTGGGTACGCCAGTGCTGGCAATTCTGGTCATTTCCTTAATGATCGTCTGGAAGTATGCGGGCTATTATGCTCTCATTTTCATGGCGGGCCTGCAAGCTATCCCGGCTGAACTGTACGAGGCGGCTTCCATTGATGGGGCCAACGCATGGACACGGTTCTGGCGTGTTACCCTGCCGAATCTCTACCCCGCCTTCTACACTGTACTCATCCTGGCCGTTGGTGCAACCTTTGCCATCTTTACTGAACCATATTTGCTGACCAGCGGTGGTCCGCAAAATGCCACGCTGACCTGGCAACTGGAGATTTACTACCAGGCATTCGAGCAGTTCCGTGCCAGCTATGGTGCTACGGTAGCACTGTTGAATGCCGTCGTGACGCTACTTACAATCCTGATCATCCGCCGCCTCATCGAGATTTGGGGGCGTCGTAGTGGAACGCAGTAACGCAGTAGTAATGTAGGAGCCGCACTGTCTTACCGCAAGGGATGTTTAATATGGCAGATATCGCAAAAAGATTTGCTGGCAATCCTATTTTGCGCCCACGGGACGTAAAGCCGAGCCTCGATGGACTAGATGTCGTATGCCTGTTGAATCCAGGTGCCTTCCGTTTTCAGGACAAAACCTGGCTGCTCTTGCGTGTAGCCGAGCGGCCCCATCAGAAAGACCACATAATCAGTACGCCCATCCTTGATCCAATTGCTGCTAATGGTATCAGCATCCTTGAGGTCAGCCTGGATGATCCCGCGCTCCTCTCCGAAGAGCCGCGCAGCTTCAGCCACAAGGGTCAGATATATCTGACTACCCTGTCACACCTACGGCTGGCGTCCAGTGAGGACGGTATTAATTTCCAAGTTGAGGAGGCTCCTACATTGCTTGGCCGGGGTAAACTTGAAGCATATGGCATAGAGGACTGCCGCGTGAGCGAGATCGAAGGCGTGTTTTACCTTACCTATGTGGCAGTATCACCTTATGGCATCGGCATCGCTATGATCAGTACCTCCGACTGGCGACAGTTTACCCATCACGGCATGATCCTCCCACCAACCAATAAGGATACTGCGCTCTTCCCTGCAAAGATCGGCGACAGCTACTATATCTTGCACCGACCCAGCAGCATTGGGCTTGGGGGGAGCTTTATCTGGCTCAGTCGCTCACCTGATTTAATCCATTGGGGTGGGCATGATTGCATTGCCATGACGCGCCCCGGTAAGTGGGATGCAGCGCGTATTGGTGCCGGGGCTGCTCCTATTCGCATAGCGGAGGGCTGGCTCGAAATTTATCACGGTGCGAATGAAGAGAATCGCTACTGCCTGGGCGCACTACTGTTGGATGGAGATGATCCTTCAAAAGTTCTTGCTCGCTCTGTACAACCAATCATGGAGCCGTTGATGGACTATGAAAAGACGGGCTTTTTTGGCAACGTGGTTTTTACCAATGGCATGATCGTCGCTGGTGACGAAATTACCCTGTATTATGGAGCAGCAGATGAGGTGATTTGCGGAGCTACTCTATCCATTAAAGAAATTCTGTATTCGCTGCAAGAGTAATGCTACACTGTGAAATATGAGATACACGCAACAGAGTAGATTGGAGGAGCATAATTTGATCGAAAGGCCGTTTTTGAAACTTTCATCTGGTATCTGGCTTGGAGCCAACTACTGGTCACGAGTCGGGGGACCGCTCATGTGGCGCGTATTCGACAAAGATGTTGTGCGCGAGGAACTGCGCGCCCTGCATGAGCATGGATTGAATGTCACCCGTTCATTCTTCTATCTGCCGGATTTCATGCCCGCGCCGGATTCTATTGACGAAACCTACGTGGAGCACTACCAGCAGTTTCTCGCTCTTTGCCACGAGGAACACACTTCCACCATCCCCACGTTTATCGTCGGCCACATGTCTGGCGAGAACTGGGACGTACCGTGGCGTGGCGAACGCGATCTCTACTCGGACGGCTGGATGCTGGCACAGCAGGCATTTTTCATTCGTACTATGGCCCAGCGTTTCAAGGATCATCCCTCTATAGTAGGCTGGTTGATCTCCAACGAAATTCCGCTGTATGGAGGAAAAACGACGCCAGAGATGGGGCGAAGCTGGGCGCAGCTTATGGTGCAGGCGGTTCATGCTGCTGGGGCAACACAGCCGATTTCACTTGGCGATGGAGCCTGGGGCATTGAAGTATCAGGTAGCGACAATGGTTTCCGACTGCGCGACCTCGTACACACGGTCGATTTTATCGGGCCTCACGTTTACCCGATGGAAAACGATCTGGTACGTCAGCATCTCACGGCAGCATTTACCTGCGAACTGAGCCATGTTGGTCGGCCTGTCATTCTCGAAGAGTTCGGCGTAACCAGCGATTTCAGCTCGGATATGCACGCCGGAGACTATTATCGCCAGATCCTGCACACATCACTCCTTGCTGGCGCGACTGGTTGGATTGCCTGGAATAATACAGACTTCGACCTGACGCACCAGGACCCCTATCGACATCATCCCTACGAGCTTCATTTTGGTATCACTCGCGTTGATGGCACACCCAAATCTCCCCTACTCGAAATGGCAAAATTCCGGCAAGTGCTTGATGCCATCGATATTGCCAATTGTGACCGGGCGGCAGTGGACAGTGCCGTGATGGTACCTTCCTACTTCGATACACCTTACCCGTTTACCGCCGAAGCAGAACGTGTAGGTATGCGAGATATTCTCCTCCAGGTGTATGTTGCGACGCGTGAAGCAGGTTTGCCAGCAGCGTTTGTGCGCGAACTAGATGGTGTCCCCCATGTACGTCTCATCATGGTTCCATCCACGCGCCAACTCACTGCTCCAACCTGGGAAGCACTCGAAGCGCGTGCTAGCGCAGGCGCAGTGGTCTATGTATCATATTTCTCAGGCGCGGTCCCACAGCAGCGTGGCCCCTGGCATCCCTCGTTCAACGCGTTCTTTGGTATCGAACACCAACTGCGCTACGGGCTAATCAATCCCATTAAAGATGACATCATCACGTGGTCATTCATAGAGAAATTGGGCAATCTCGTGCCAGGAGATAAGCTTACCTTTAAGATGGCTGGAAACGAGCATGGCAAAGCCTTCCTGCCCTGCATCCCCACCGAAGCACGCGTTCTCGCAAGGGACCAGCACGGGTGGCCCGCACTACTCGAACGCTCAGTCGGGCGAGGAAAAATCATTTTTTCCACCTATCCAACCGAGTACTTCGCTGCTGCACAGCCAGATGCAAACCCGGAAGATACCTATCTCCTCTACCGCGCTCTAGCTGCTCAGGCACAAATCGAGTCAGTAATCAGCGTTGATAGCCCTTACGTGCTTGTCGATTCTCTCGTACATGAGGACGGCACACAATTTGTCTGGCTGATCAGCGAAGCCGAGCATCCACTTGCAGTGACGCCTGTACTACCAGGCAACACGAGTCTTGTCGATCTGCTCACGCACGAGCCGGCTCCAGCAACTATCGAGCTTTCCCCTCTAGGGGTAAATGTGTATCGTGTTGTGCGTTAAGGCAGGATCACACACCTTCAACCCGCACTTGTGCGTAGAGCCATACACTAAAAAATGATAGAATACATGCATATTACTAAAGTCAAAATAGGAAAGCAGAGCAAACGAAAGGAAGTACTATGTCCAAAGCACTACCACCTGAGCTTCCCATTGAAGGAAAAACGTTGGGTTCACTAGAGGTATCACGCCTTGAACGCGGACAACTGAGTCTGTTTGATATAGCAACTTCCACCATGGCTAACATTGCTCCAGCAATGAGTTTCTTTTTCAGTTCTGCCCTCATTGCCGCTACTGCTGGCGTTGCCTCACCGCTCACTATTATCTTGGCCGCTATTGCCATTGCTCTCCTTGGTAATACCCTTGCCGAGTTCTCTCGTTCTATTCCCTCAACTGGCTCGTTTATCACCTTCATCGGGAAAACCTTTGGACCCGTGATGGCCGTAACCACGACCATTGTTATCAGCCTGGGCTATATCATCGCCATGGCCTCCGTCATCACTATCTCTGGTGGCTGGATGCAGATCATCCTACGAAAATATTTTGGCATCAATGTGCCGTGGCAACTGCTCACTCTGCTTTTTGTCGCGATTGTCTTTTTTCTCATGGTCAGAGGCGTCTCTCTCTCTACCAGGTGGGCAGGCTACTTCTTTGGTCTGGAAATGGCCGTACTCGTGCTGGTGTCGGTTATCATCCTGATCACTCACGCGGGAAGTCTCTCCCTCGCACCCTTCAATCCTGCGAATCTCTCAGGTGGGCTGACAGGTCTAGGACTCGGCTTCCCGGTCGCCATCTACCTCTTCGTCGGTTGGGAAAACTCCGCCGCACTCGCTGAGGAGACCAGAGATCCACGACGCAACGTACCCAAGGCCATCTTCGCCAGTACCCTGCTGATGACGGTCTCTTTCCTGCTGTTTATGTACGCTACCGTTGTCGCCTTTAACTACAATGCGAATGCCCTCTCAGCAGCACAGGTTCCCTTTATTGATGCGGCACAAAAAGTCTCCGGCATCCTCGCACTGCTTGCCTATATTGCCGGCTTCACCTCCATCATGAGTGCCATGATCGCTGGCTCCAATTCACAGTCTCGCCTCATCTTTAATGCCGCTCGTGAGGGTCTACTCCCCGCCGGGTTAGCAAAACTGCATCCCAGGACACACACGCCCTGGGTCAGCTTCCTGGCTTTTGTCGGTATTGGCCTCGCCATCTCCTACATCTTTGGCTGGAATGTAGACCCGGTCACCTTCTTCGGTGATATTGCCACACTGGGTACGATCCTGATCTCGCTGGTTTATCTGGTCTCAAACCTGGCATTGCCCGTGTACTATAGGAGACACCACCGCGATCAGTTCTCCCTCATAAAACATCTGATTCTGCCGCTCCTCGGTGTGCTAGCTATAGGCTTCCCACTCTATGCACTCGTCCAGCCTGGTCAAGCTGAACCGTTTAATCTCTTTCCTTGGATCGCCCTCGGCATCGTTGTCCTCGCGTTCATCTATGCCGTCATCCTGAGCCGCAGAGATCCAACTCTGGGCGACCGTGTGGGGTCGATCATTGCAGACCGGGAATAGCTTCCGAGTGAATTCTCTCAAGCAAGATTTCTGACTACATCAGCAGTTGTCACTATCGTCGCAAACTCCTGGTGCAGATTGGTAAGGGTTATTGCCTGAATCTCTTCTGCTGTATGGAGAACGCCATCAGGTCCCGTTCGATCAAAGGTCGCGGTGGCATCAGAAACAAAGTAGGTGTCAAAGCCGAGATTGCCTGCCATGCGCGTCGTTGTCTCAACACAGTGGTTCGTAGTAAGCCCTGTGATGACGAGCGTCGTGATGCCATCTCGTCTGAGACGCTCTTCCAAATCGGTCCCAATGAACGCGCTGTTCACCTGCTTCTGAAGCACCGGCTCCTTCCCTTGAGGACGCACGAGGTCTTTGATCTCATTTCCTGGAGCACTTGCATAGAGCACGGAGTGTGGATTGCGAGAGCAATGTTGAATGTGAATAATGGGTCTTTCCGTTTGCCGCCATGCGTGTAACAAGGACGCCATGTTCGTCTCGGCATCCGGGTTGTTACGACGGCCCCACACAGGATCATCAAAACCTTTTTGCACATCAATGAGAATAAGAGTTGCGTTTCGAGGGAAGGAAAGCATGTATTTCTCCATTCGTTTCTAGCTGAGTACGCTCCCTGCTTCACTGAAGGGAGGTTTGACAAACGCTACATCTGGTCTATAGTGTATATGCTATTGAAGAAGAAATACATATATATGCTCTGGTATTTCTCTTACTTTACCTAAGAAAGACAGGCAAAATGACACTATGACAAATGTTTCATCCATCCCGCGTTTAGAGGCGTTGATCAATCAGTTGATGCCCTGGTAACAATTTACCACTCCGATTATCCTGTCTGCTCCGGTGTTCAAAGACGATGTAGAGCGAGTGCAACTGAAGCTATCACTACCGCTTTTCATTAAAAGGAGTGGGAGGCAATGATATGCTACGTTCTCACATTGGCTCTTGTGTCACTACACGCTCTTGAGTATGCTCAAGGTAATCAAAGTATGAGAAGGAGAATGCGATTATGCGTGATGGAACTCGTGTTGTTCGGGCTGGTTTACCACCTATGATGCAAGGAGAGCCGTTCCTGCCAGGACCAACGTTTGCTGGTTCATACCATTTGACAGGAAATCCGTCTACCTCAGACTATAGCTACGGTCGCTATCACAATCCCACCTGGACGCACTTCGAGCAAGCCCTTGGCGAACTTGAGGGAGGGCCAGCAATCATCTTCGGCTCTGGCATGGCTGCTGTAACCGCTGTTTTGGGGGTTACGCTTCGAGTGGGAGACGTACTCGTGATGCCGTCTGATGGGTACTACACCGCTCGTATGCTTGCTGAAGGATATTTGGCTAGGCAAGGCATTGAGGTTCGTCTGGCTCCGACGGCGGAGAACGCACAGCAAGAACTCCTTGATGGTGCAACACTTTTATGGCTCGAAACTCCAAGTAATCCAGGACTCGATGTTTGTGATCTTGCCAAACTGGTTGCAGCCGCGCACCATCATGGGGCTTTGGTTGCGGTGGATAACACAACTGCTACCGTTCTTGGTCAACAGCCACTCCAACTCGGCGCAGACTTCTCCGTGTCCAGCGATACAAAAACGCTCACAGGGCATGGTGACCTTATTCTTGGTCATGTTGCCGTTCGTGCTTCCTCATGGAGAGACCGATTGCAGACGTTTCGGACGCAGCAAGGGTCAGTACCAGGTCCGATGGAAGTCTGGCTTGCACATCGCTCTCTTGCAACATTGGATGTGCGATTGGAGCGACAGTGCAAGAGTGCCCTGGAGATTGCCCAGTTTCTCGCTATTCAACCAGAGGTCGTTCTCGTGCGCTATCCAGGTCTTCCACAGGACCCAGCCTATACACTTGCCTCTCGACAGATGAAGCATTATGGACCTGTGGTGAGTTTTGTACTGAAAGGGCAAGCGCAGGCTGAACACTTCCTGGATGCATGTCGTCTCGTTTGGGAGGCAACAAGTTTTGGCGGTGTGCATACCACTGCAGAACGGAGAGCACGATGGGGAGGCGATGCGATTCCTGAAGGCTTCATTCGTTTGAGTGCCGGATGCGAGGACACGCAGGACCTCCTTGAGGATATCGCGCAGGCACTCACAAGCGTTTCTACAGAGGCAAAGGGTCATTCTTACCTATAAGAGGTGCATATACAGGTGGCCTCCTGTGTGTGTAAACAGCACCTCGCCCAGCCGAACTATTGGTCTTGCTCGTTCCAGCGCACGTGTTGTCTCCTGCCCAACAGTCGTGAGTTGAGTCACAGCGACTCCACGTGGCTCTTCATTCCTCAGAGAGGAGTTCGTCCCCACTCCCATGATGGCGTCAACCAGCTGACAGGTCTCCATCTGGCTCAGCGGGTGCAACGTCACCTGTATAAAGGGAAGGTGCCGACCCGAATCGGTGAGATGAGCCGCTAGACGCGCGTTCCGCCCCATCTCGTCGCTACGCACCGTCCCGACGAACAGTACTCGCGTCCCATGACTACTCCATGACCGACCCAGATAGTGCAACACCTCGAGGGAGGCTTCATCCACCCAGTGCAGGTCATCCAGCAGGACTACCAGCGGTGAGCGGTGTGCCAGGACATCCACCAGCCGCGCCATTGCCTCGAAGAGACGCGCCTTGGCCGTCAACTCATCTCTATTAGGAGAAGGCAGGTCCGGGTAGCGCACGCGCAGTTCCGGTAGTAGGCCCGACAGTTCGGACAGCCAGAGATCGTCGAGCAAGTCCTCCGGCGCGTTTTCCTGCTCCACTCGGGGGCGGATGGCATCGACCACCACTTGAAAGGGTAAGCGGCGTCCCATCTCGAAGGCTTGCCCTCGTAGGACCTCGGCTCCCTGCGTCCTGGCCCACGTCGCGAACTCGCAGGTCAACCGCGTCTTGCCAATGCCTGCCTCACCCACCACCAGTACCCCTGTGGCTGAGCCTGACGCGCCTGCTGATAGCGTCTGCTAAGTTGGGTAAACACAGTCTCTCGTCCGATGAGTGGGGCACGCAACTCGTGGGGCAGTTGGCTCTCCAACGTTGTGAGACAGGCGACTGCGACACTATGAGTACTGCTGTGCCCAATCGACGTGGCACGAATACGCTCCGCTATGGCGACCGTTTCCGGGGAAGGCTGGACCTGCAACGCCTCAGCCAATCGAGCGCGACAGGTGTCATATACCTGCAAAGCACCACTCACGTTTCCCAGTACCAAGTGGACGCGCATGAGCCGGCGCGTTGCCTCCTCCGAGAGCGGCTCTAGCTCCTGCCAGCGCAGGAGGGTTGCGATGGCAGCTAGCATTGCCCCGTGTCCTCGTACCACAACGAGAGCCGCTCTAGCAGAAATAGTAGGCGAACCTGCCACTGACGCTGCTGTTGCTCATGCCACTCGTCAAAGGGAGCGTCGTTGTGCAACCAGAAGCCGTCAAGGAAAGGGCCACGCACTAGAGAGAGGGCCTGCTGCACCTGGGTAGGAAAGTTGGAGCGATGCGGTTCGGGAAGCATGAAGGAGAACTGCTGCGCTTGCTGGTAGGTGCGCTGCACCACATCCAGGTCCAGGTCCAGCAAGGCATGTGAGTCTAGGCCAAGCAGTCTCCCTTCTACGCCTGCGCCCCGAAGAACGTATTCCACGGCATGTTCAGGAGTTCATCTTTAGCAATGACCGTGTGCAGGTGGCGCAACAGGAGGAAGTCTTCGGGTTTGATAATTCCGCGCTCGGTGAGCTTGGGCAGGGCATCCCCGATGACTACTATTGCCGCAGCACCCTCCAGCGTGACTCCCGGCATTTGCTTGCGTACTTCTGAAAAGTGCAGACCGCTGCCCACCAGTCGCCCCGCACGCACATTGCGCCCCCCTTGGCTCGTCACATACATATCGCCCACGCCAGCCAGCCCGTAGGGCGTCTCGGACCGACCACCAAGTACCCGCATCATCTGCCCGAGTTCCACCGCCCCTTGACCGAATAGAGCCGCAGCGTAGTTGTAGTTGCGGTCTTTGCTATCCGACTCGCCCTCCCGCTCCAGTATGCCCTCCGCGAACCCGACCCCCAGCGCGTAGCAGTTCTTCATCGCTGCACACCCCTCTACTCCGATGAAGTCGGTGGAGGTCCAGACGTGGTAGTAATCAGTGCGGAATAGTGTTGCTAGTTTCTTCAGGGCATCCGCGTCTCTGCCCGCGAAGACTACACAGGTGTCGTGCCGCCGTGCCGCCACTTCGCCCGCGATGGACGGGCCGCCTATGGCTGACCAGGAGACCTGCTTCCGCAGAGCTGGCGATACTCTCTCAGCCAGCACCTCGGGCAGGATATGCAGGTCGCCGTTTTCGGCAGCCTCCATCCCCTTTGCGATGGAAAGCACCATCATGCCCGGCTTCAAGAGCGAGGCCAACTGCTCACCCGCCCAGCGTACCCCGAAGGAGTTGACCCCACTCAGAGCGACCTCGGCTCCCTCGAAAGCCTCCTTGGCCTCCTCGAACTGGTATGCGCGGACCGTATCGGGGACTTTGCGACCGAGGCCAGGATGCACGCCGGTCTTCTGTATGCTGTCGATGATGTCGCGGTCGAGGTGAGTACCCACCAGCCGTACCTCGTGACCGTTGTCGGCCAGTGGGAAGCTGAGTGCCGTACCCATGATGCCCGACCCCAGAATGCTTATCGTCGTCATTGTTTTCCCTCTCAAAAGTCAGAACAAAGTACACAGTAGATCAAGTGCCAAGATTCCATGAAGGACTGCTAACCACTCTTGTCATCCCTTACGTCCTGCAACGTGTTGGGTAACATCATGCATCAAGTCTCGCATCTGGGGATACGTGGCTCTATACTTCTCCACATAGAACTGATAGTCTTCGTGTCTTTGCTGATTTGGTTCAATACGATGACTGGTATGAACCATAGAGCGTGCAGCTTCCTGTACGTTTGGATAGACCCCTGCACCTACTGCCGCTAGTATCGCCGAGCCAAGTACCGCTGCATCTGGTACTTTGGTAAAGGTAATAGGAAGATTACTCACGTCCGCATGAATTTGCATCCATACCTGGCTTTTCAAAGGGCCACCACTGGCAACGATCTGTTGCGGTTGGAAGCCATAGTTGCGGAGTGTGCGAAAGATCAGTTCTGTTCCATAGCAGATACCCTCTATGATCGCACGATAGACATGAGCCGCATCGTGCTTGAGCGTAAGCCCCCAGATCATCCCACGCGCTTCAGGATCGGTATAAGGAGTACGATTGCCCTGCCAGTAATCTACCACTATTAACCCGTCAGAACCTACGGGCACGCTTTCCGCGCGCGTATTGAGCAGGTCATACAGCCCAAGCCCCTGCTGACGTGCCTCCTCAACGAGGCCACTACAGAAATTATCACGGAACCATTTAACGATAGAGCCGGTAGAAACCTGCCCACCTTCCACCACATACAGCCCACGGACGACAGCATCAGTGAAGGAGCCAAAGAATCCTGAGCCATACAGACTCTTTGCTGACTCACCAAAGATGGCGTGTGATGATCCTGTGATGAGAGCAATCTTACCTGGGGCCAGGACATCCATACCTATTGTACCTACCATCGCATCCCCACCACCTTCGGCAACCGGTGTACCGGGAAGTAAGCCAAGTTCCTCTGCGGCCTTTCGAGAGAGACCCCCAACAACGGTTCCCATATCCAGTACGCGCTGAGGAAACTTATCGAGTAGGTCATCCAAGCCAACACTCCGATAGAAGCTTTGCGGAAATCCACCATTGTCATGATCATAGTACCAGCGCAGGCTGGAGATGTTGACACTCGCTGTCCATTCTCCCGTAAGACGGTACGTGATCCAATCGCAGTACTCGCAAAGATGTTGAGCGGCAGCGTAGACATCTGGTTCATTTTCTTTCAGCCAAAGGGCCTTACAAGGCATCCATTCCGCTGAAACGTTGGCAAAGCCATTATATTTGAGGGCTGGGTCTCCCGTCTCTGCAATACGTCGTGCTTGATCGGCGGCGCGAACGTCCATCCACATGATCGCAGGTCGCAGTACACGATTTTGCTCATCTACAGCGACCACCGTACAGGTTGTAGCATCCAAAGAAATACCGGCAATGGCTTCACGATCAATTGCATTCTTGCTCATCACTTCTCGTACTGCTGTCACCAGGGACGACCACCACTCAGAGGGGTTTTGCTCGGCCCAGCCGGGGTGAGGATGCGTCAGCGCATATGGACAGCTGGCGAAACCTATTGGTGTGCCTTCTTGATCGAAGACACCAACACGTACACTCTCCGTGCCTCCATCAATTCCCATGAAGTAAGGGCCGCTCTTCATTGTCAGTCTCCTTCTCTCTATTCATTGGATGACGATACAACATGAAATCAGGCGTTTTCGGCTCGACTGCGACTCTGGCTCCGATAGTCAGTTTCGTTTCCCTAGTGCCAATGCGTTGCGAGACGTTATTTCCTACAGCAACGACCTCGCCTGCGAACTTATGACTTAGCACAATGGAGTAGCGCACCAGCGGAGAGTCGCCATCAACAATATGCAAGTCAGGACCACATAGACCACAGGCTCTCACTCGTATGATCAGTTCGTCTGAATTGGGCGTTGGATCGGGAATAGTACCAACTCGCACATTTCCGGGTTTGTCGATGAGAGCAGCGCGCATCAATATGTCCCCTTGAGATACTTGCTTATAGAGTGATAGTGACAAGTTACGGTTCTGATGGGAGGTGCTCTGAAGATGAACTCAGAGCACCCCAAAGAGTATAAAACCTACCTCTACTCTTTCAAACCAGTACCCGCGAAGCCCTGAACGATCTGACGCTGGAAGAAGAGGAACGCGATCAGCGTGGGTAGACCACCGAGTACCGCCGTCGCCATGATCTGGGCATAGTGAATGCCGTAGGAGGTCTGCACCGTCGCGAGACCGATTGGCAGCGTCATCATATCCGTGCTGGTGACAGCAATGAACGGCCAGACGAAGTTGTTCCAGGAGGCAACAAAGGCGAAGATGGCGACCGCCGCAATCGCAGGTTGCGAGAGGGGCATCCAGATCTGCCAGTAGACGCGCCAGCGGCTGGCCCCGTCCATAAGGGCGGCCTCCTCCAGTTCGTGCGGCAAGCCGTCAAAGAACTGCTTGAATATGAAGACCGCGACCGACACAGCGATCTGCGGCAGGATGATGCCCCAGTACGAGTTGACCATGCCGAAGGACTGGATCACCGTGAACAACGGGATGATCAGGATTGGGGCTGGCACCATGATGCCAGCTATGACAAGCCAGAAGGTCGCATTTCGACCGCGAAACGGAATGCGCGAGAAGGCAAAGGCTGCCATGCTGGAGAGAAAGACCGTGAGGACCGTGATGACCACAGAGGTGAGGATGCTGTTCAGATACCAGCGTGGCAGGTCGCCAGCCTGGAGCACTTCTATAAATGCCTGAAGTGTGAAGTGCGTCGGAAGCCAGGAAACGGGAATTGCGGTCGTCTCCGTTTCAGGTTTGAAGGCGGTATCCACGGCCCAGAGCAGAGGAATAATCCAGAGGATCGCCAGGATGGTGAGGAGGACGTAGACCGTTCCCTTGCCGATCCTGTTGCCCTGATTGGCGGTGTTAGTGTGCATCGCCTCTTGTGAACGGGCGATTGTTACGCTTGGTGTTGCCATTAGCTATTCCTCCCTTGGCGTGATAGAAACCAGAACTGGCTCAGCGAAATGAGCAGTATCAAGATAAAGAAGAGATACGAGGTCGCTGCCGCAAAGCCAACACGGAAATTGGTGAAGCCAGAGTCGTAGATGTACTCGATGACTGGGCGGGTAGAGAAGGCTGGTCCACCGGAGGTGAGCAGGTAGGTCTGTCCGAAAAGCTGAAGCGACGCGATGATCTGCAAAACCACGATGACTAGGGTCTGTCTGTTCAAGAGAGGAATGGTGATGTAGCGGACCTGATTCCACCAGCCCGCGCCGTCGAGTGCAGAGGCTTCATACACATCCTTCGATATTTGCTGCAGACCCGCCAGATAGAGTAGGAAGTTAAAGCCCAGCGACCACCAGACGGTGACGAGAACAATGGAGAGCATCGCCACACCCGGTTGCGTCAGCCAGTTGACGCTGGGGAGACCGAGCGAGTTCAGCGCGCCGTTGAGCAGGCCGAAACCCGGCTCGAACATCCAGCTCCAAATCAATGCCATGACGGTTACGGAGAGCGTGTAGGGCGCGAAAAACGCCAGCCGATAGATCCACTGAAAACGCTGGGAGACGCTATTGACCATCAAGGAGAGCACGAGCGACAGGACGACGAGGATGGGCACACTGATGATGGTAAACACAATGGTATTCCAGAGCGAACTCCAGAAATTCGGATCCCGGAGTGCCTCTGCATAGTTGCCGAAGCCGAGAAATTCATTCGTGCCGCTCCCAATCAAGCTCCAGTTGAATAAGCTCATACGCAGACCGAGAATAATCGGCCAGAGCAGAAAGATCGCGTAGACAATCAGGAGCGGAAGAATGAAACTCCACCCAACGAGGTCAAGTCGCCAACGTGGGGCATGCTTAGGAGATGCTTTGAGAGATGGCGAGATAGCACGTGGTACCACCCGTTGTTGTATAGAGGTATCAGACATAATAATGCTTTCCCTTTCATAAGCTTGGACAGTAGACTGGCACTAACCATTCACTGAGCGTGGCAATGGCACGGGCTGATCGAGCAGGCGTTGGACTGAGGAGTGAAAGAGCTGCAAGGATTGTGGGACTGCCGTCTGTCCCGTGAGTGCTCCCTCGAAAGAGTTCTGTGCGACCGTCTCGAACTGGGAACCAGCTCCACTGAACCAGGCGGGTGGATCAAGCACCGCTACAGCAGCATCCGACGCGTAGTTGGACTGTGGTTTAAGTGCCTTGTATTGTGAACTCTCTGCAACGGGCAAGTAGGCGGGGATATGACCACCTTTCGTCCAGGTAAAGCTCTGCTTGAGCATCCCAGCGATAAACTGGTACGTTGCTGCCTTCGTCTCCTGATCGGGCGTCGCGCCGCGCGGAATGATGAATGCATGGGAGTCGGCCCAGGTCTGGGTGCCACCAAAGACGTTGGGAAAAGGTACTACATTGAAGTTCATCGCCCCCTGGAACGTGGGCACTTCCCATTCGCCATTCCAGTGGAAGCCCGCCTTCCCGCTGCCGAAGAGAGCAACAGAGCCTGCGTAGTCGATGTTCGGATTGGCGACCTTGCTCTTGAGTGTCAGGTTCGACATGAAGGTGAGCGCCTGCTCCGCGTGTGCTTCGTTGAGGACGAATTGCGTACCGTCGGGCGAGAGGACATCGCCGCCGAGCTGTTTGTAGAGTCCGTTGAAGAGACGCCAGACGGTCGTGTCCTGCACAGCGAGGGACAGCCCAACGCCGCCCGTGACTTTCTGCGCACGCAGGAACGCATCTGTGAGCGCTTCAGGACCCTGGAGAGGCTTCAGAGTGTTGTCGCTAGCGAGCAGACCAGCTTTACGGCACACGTCGACGTTGTAGTACATGACGAATGGATGCGTGTCGAGCGGTATGGCGTAGAGCTTGCCGTTGAATTGCCCACGCTGCCAGACAGCCGGGAGAAAATCGTTCTGAGTGATGCCATACTGCGCCAGAAATGGGAGGTCTATCGGCTCCAGGACATTGCCGGCAGCATAGGTGTGAAGGCGCGACAGGTGAGTGATGGCGGCGTTTGGTGGACTGCCTCCGACCACCGACATTGCCAGTTTGGTGTAGTAGGGTGATCCCCACGCCAGGGTGATCGCCTTAAAATTGCTGCTGGGATTCTGGCGCTGAAATGCCTGCTCCATATCGACCATGCGTGCACCATCGCCGCCGCCGAAGAGGTTCCAGAAGGTAATCGAACTACTACTGCTGCTGGGTGTGCCGCATGAGGCAAGCGTGCCACCCGCTAGTCCCACGAGTCCTAGCATCGCTGCACTTTGTAAAAAGCGTCGCCTGCCAAATACGTTTTCAGGTTGCTGATGCATCAAGTCCTCCTCCTTGAGATACTATCTATAACGCACTACAGTGGTCGCACTTCGTTGTACGTACTAAACATGTAGACAATGCACAGGTTCAGGAGCCTCTATGAAGTGAGGATAGTGAGGAATAGCCTCACAATATCCCTGCAAAAGAGGAGCAAGAATGGCTAGCTCATGACCTGCTTGAAAAATTTGAGCAGTTATCATGTTGTTGACACATTCTGCTGCGCCTGTCACAAGGAATTTCATGGTATGGTCCCCATCGTATCATCTGCAAAGGAAGTCATTTCTTGCACCTTCTGCATCTGGCGAATCACATCCCCTGGCACCGCTGCCGAGGATCGGCTGGTAATCTGATGTACGGTTGCTGGATCAAGCTTTGGTTCGCGCTCTGCAGTCAGCAGACCATTTGTTTCCTGACCGGTGTCAGTCAATTGCGTGTAGCAAAAGCCAGCGATGACTGGACTATCCAAGATAGCATCGACAAGTTCCCGATATTTTGCAAGGAAGGCATCGCTGCTGGTGACGGTGCCATAACCATGCCAAGGTTCGCCAAGTTGAGGAGAGTAACTGATGCCTCCGAACTCGGTTAACATAATTGGCTCATCTGTATACTGAGAGCCAGGAAGTGCCAGAGTACGGTAGTGCGGTTGCACCTCGTGCAGGGTGTGTTCGACTGCTTCAGTCCTTCCATAACGCTCCCGCAGGATCGTCCCTTCAAAGGAGTAGTCGTGGATGCTATAGATATCGCTGATGACATGTTCCCAGCCATCATTGCCAATGACGGGACGGGTCGGGTCGAGGGTTTTGGTGAGGTGGTAGAGTGCCTGCACATAGTGACGTTGAGCCGGATCAAACGCTACATTCGGTATGCCCCAGCTTTCATTCAGTGGAACCCATACTGCGATACAGGGATGGCTGTAATCGCGAGCAATCACCTCCTGCCATTCGCGAGCCAAGCACTCCACAGCACTGGAAGAGAAGACATAGGCGTTGGCCATTTCGCCCCAAACCAAAAGGCCAAGGCGATCACACCAGTAAAGGAAGCGAGGGTCTTCGACCTTTTGATGGATACGTATGCCATTAAATCCAAGTTCTTTCGCCAATTCTACCTCGCGACGCAGTGCTCCAGTACTGGGAGCAGCAAGGTGCGATTCTGGCCAGTACCCTTGCTCTAATGCGAGACGCAAATAATAGGGGCGTCCATTCAGCAGGAAGCGTCCATGAGCGACACCTACACTACGTAATCCAGCATAGCTTTGTACCTCATCGACGATTTCATTTCCAGCAAGCAACGTGAGCGTTGCATCGATAAGGTTGGGAGACTCAGGGGACCAGAGCAACGTACCGCTATTCATCATGCCTATGCGGTCAAATGCAATCTGCCGTTGCACTTCTGTTCCCTGCACTAAATAGATGTCATCCGCAAGCGTTTCTCCGTGTAAACTGAGGTGTATATGAAGGTGCAGAGGTTCTTCCTGCCGTTGGAGAAGTATGGTGAAGCCGAGTAGCCCTGCATCAAGGTCAGGAGTCCAGCGCACCTGTGTAATATGTGTAGGATCAACTGGTTCAAGCCAAACAGGTTGCCAGATACCAGTTGTACGATGATACCAGATATTATGCGGCTGCTCCTGCCAGTCCTGCTTGCCACGAGGCTGTGTCAGGTTAAGCGGTTCATCCTCAGCACGGATAACAAGAACCTGATCTTCACCCGAATGGAGTGCCGTGGTGATATCTGCGCTAAAGGGAGTTTGTCCACCCTCATGTGTTGCAACTAGATGTCCGTTGACCCATACATGCGCCCGGTAATCGACCGCTCCACAGTGCAAAAGGAGCCGCTTCCCAGCGTCTATGGAGGAAACTTGAAACGTGCGTCGATACCATATGATGGGATGAAAGCTGGTATCGCCAATGCCACTTGCAGGCGCTTCAGGTGGAAAGGGGACCTGAATGGTGCGCGTGTAGACATCTGCACACGTTTGCCAGGACTCATCAAGACCTCGTCTCTCGTCATCATAGGCAAATCCCCATGCTCCTCCGAGATCAATCCAACGGGCGCGGGTAAGTTGGGGCCGTGGATGAATACTGTTTTTCTTCTCTTGCAAGCCATCTTGTCCTGGTAGTACCATTTAACTCTCCTTAAATAACCGAGATGCGGGAATCTCGTTCTGTAGAAGAAGGATGTTACACTAGGTTCAACGTTGAACCTAGTGTAACATCCTTCTCGGTAATCTGTCAAGGGTGCGAATTTTGCCTCTATTTCAGAGTGAATAGCTAATTTGACACCTGCTGGCAGAGGTACTATTATGATAGGGCGTGAAAAGGATGAGGCAGGAGAGGAGAAAGAGTCTCCCCTAAGAAGAATGGATGAGAATGGCAGTACATCTCAAGGACATTGCGGCATATACAGGCTTTTCCGCGAAAACAGTATCTAACGTTATCAATGGCAATTATGAGCGAGTCAGTGCAAATACGCGTGCGCAGATATTAGAGGCGATAGAAAAGCTGAGCTATCAGCCAGATATAGCTGCGCGTTACCTACGCAAAGCTCATGTTGGTGTGATTGCACTCGCTATTCCATATCTTGTGAATCCTTATTTCGCGGAGGTAGCTAACGCGATCACTGCTGCCGCCGTTGAGCACTCGTATACTGTCCTGCTCGATTGTACCAACGGGAAACGGGAAAACGAACTGCTGTTGGTCAAAGGGTTGCGTCCACATCTCATTGATGGCCTCATACTGGATGCTCAATCCCTGACGACCGAAGATCTTCAGCCAGAGGAAATCAAGAAGCCCATTGTGCTGCTAGGTGAGCGTTTCTTTGGTGCTCCATACGATCATGTGATCATAGATAATGTAGCAGCAGCGCACCTGGCCACCAGTCATCTGTTGAGCCTGGGAAAACGGCGGATTGCGGTCATCGGGGTGGTTGAACACGGGCGTAGTGAGACACCTGTGCTACGCTTGCAAGGTTTCTTGCAGGCATTGAGGGAAGCTGGACAGGAGATGGACCCGACTTTGTTGGTTCCTATGGACTCATGGCACCAAGCGAATGGCATGGACTCATGGCGCCGGGCGAACGGTGCGGAGGCGATGCGCTACCTGCTCTCGCTCAAACATCCTCCCGATGCTGTTTTTTGCTTCAACGACTTGCTGGCACTGGGTGCAATGTCCGTGCTACACGAAGCGGGTCTGCACATCCCTGGAGACGTAGCAGTCGTAGGTATTGATGATATCGAGGATGGGCGCTACGCCACTCCCACGCTCACAACCATTGCTCCTGACAAAGAGGAGATAAGCCGCTTAGCTGTGTCATTGCTCCTTGAGCGGATTAAAGGGACACGTCAACAGCCACCAGAGCGCATCGCTGTACCCTTTCATCTGCGTGTGCGCAAAAGTACGATATGAAGTCCCTGGAAAGAGAAAAGGAGAACTTCTATTGGATAGTTGTCTCATTTTTCCCTCTGACGACTGATAAGAGTACAAATTACTATCCTAACAGAATTGGTAGCAATACCCCCAGTCCCAGAACGAATAACCAGAGCGCAGGTGCGGGCGTTCCTACAGGGCGACGGAGACGTTGCTCGCGCATGGCAATACGTTTATCCAGCAGTTGCCAGTCGCTGTTCCGACGTTCAAACCAAAGAAATACCAGTCCTGTTGCCGCGCCATAGACTAAATGACCTATTAGTGATGGCAGGAGGAGGTCGGCAGCATGCATGGTCCAGGTGACTGAGCCACCTAATAGAATTGGCATCAAGGTCAAGGGACCGATGAACCACCATGCGAGGCCATAGAGTGTTCCCCATGCGATGCTTGCACCTGCATTCACACGCGTATCTCGCCATTGAAGCTGCTGGTCGCGATATAGCGACCATTGGGATTGAAGGCGATAGAGGTGATGCTACCGAATGTCTCCGTGAACACAGAGCGTGCGATACTGGAGCCGGAAAGGTTCATGTCTTGTGCCTCAATCCCCTGTAAGTACGCGCCCTTGATTGCGAGCGCAGAGAAGTCGGCTCTGCGTACATCTCCTTTGACGGAAGCGAGGATGTTGATGAGGTTGCCACCACCATACCCATTTTGAACGCGTGGCATCATTCTTACCAATTCAGTCAAACGTGTGAGATGCTGTTCGACCTCTTCCTTTCCGCCAATCTTTCTCAGTAGACGGGCAATAAGCGGCTCAATAATGAGGCGAACTTGGCTCGCACGAATATACTCTTTGGCCTGTGCCTGCATGAGCGCGTACTTGCCCAGTAGGTTGAAGCGGCTCTCCTCGATTTCTTTACTGGCCTGTTTTACCAGTCGTTCGGTGACATATTCCAGTACCACTGGTTGTAGCGCGAAAAAGCCACCCTTCTCACCACGTTCCAGGAGCGAACGCCGATAGAGAGCATGTAAAGCTTCTACCAGCTTGTCATCATGCACATCATGCAGCATGTTTTCTCGCAACATCTCGATAGACACCGAATCGCGTTCAATCGCAAGCCAGTAGAGCAGGTCCTGTTCCAGTGGAGCGAGCCGCTCGATTTGCTCATCCAGAAGATGCCGAATGCCGTTAAAGTAGATTTCGCTTTGTTGTAAGAAGTGCGTAATATCGCCATTGAATAGATCGGAAATGATTTCAGAGACCATCTTCAGCGTGAGCGGATTGCCCGCATACGCTTGTACAACGCTCTCCCATGCCGCATCATCGCCGTCTAACAGTCTTTCATGTAGTAGTTCCTGACTCTCCTGTTGGCTCAGACCCTTGATTTGTAAAGAACGTACTGGTGAAGAAGGACTTTCCAACGGACCCGTTATCTTCAATTTCTCACGACTAGTCAGGAGCACGCAGCTTTGATGTTTACTCTCGGCAATTCGCTCGATAAACCTCTCGTAGCCTTCGTAGCCCTCACGATACCGTCCGTCGCTAGAGCCTACCTGTAATATAGTCTCTACATTATCCAAAACCAACATACACCTATGGGAGCGGAACAAATCGAGTAGTAGTGAGATATTGCTCTCGTCTGAGTTGGCAAGGAGATGAGACTGGTGTTCGGAGAAGAACGCGATGCAGTCACGCAGCAGTCCGTGCAGAGGCGGCGCGTTTTTCAATGAACGCCACAACACGTACTCGAAATCGTGACTGATCTCATACGTCAGTTTGGTTGCAAGCGTTGTCTTACCAATACCACCCATACCGAGCAACGTAACCACACGACAGCGATCCTTGAGAAGCCAGCACGAGAGATCGGCCAGTTCATCCCTACGGCCACAAAAGAACGAAATATCGGGCGAGGAATCCCAATCGACAACTCCTTTTCCGTTTTTCACATTCTGCGTTGATAAATCTCCGTTACTCTTTGTAGTTTGTTGCTTGTCAAGTTGTTCCATCTGGCGTTTGTTCAGCACCGTCGTGAACCATTCGTCATCGAAAATCGCTTTGCGGCGCGGAGCGTGGAGCGATATCTGCTCCCATACCGCTCGTGCCTCTTCGCGCTCATTTCCTGGTGTAAAGACATTTCTATAGAGATGCATTTCAAGAAGCCTTTTGAGGTTCATTCCTGTCGGATAATCACTGCCAGCCTCCCAGTTATAGACCGCCTTTTCGCTCACTCCTATCAACCCCGCCACCACTGTCTGTGTCAACCCTGCTTTTTCTCGCAGCGTCAATAGCACCAAGCCGAACACATAATTTTTTGTTGTGTACTGATGGGATGTACTCATGTATCCTGCACTTTCGCTGAACGCTATAATTCATCTCATGTACCTGCACGTCTAGTTACAACATTTTTTACTTGCGAAAATGTTCACACCTTACAGATATAATGATATTTTTCAGTGGTCGCTTGAAGCGTTCGAGAACGGTGAGCAGCGTTCTCTTGTACAAAAAGTATGTCAGGAGCAAGCCCGTGTTATCCTGGGACGCTATGATTTTGTGCTTGACGAACTTGCTGCTGTATTGCTCGTAGAGGGCTGCCTTTCAGGAGCTGAAGTTCACTCGCTTATACGGCAAGCCCTTAATGAAACTGGTCCTGATTGGCGATTGAGCGCATGTGGAGTAAAGTAGTAATCTGCGTGCTTAGATTCCGAGGGAGAGATACCAGTCAGGATTGTTTTTGGACGCTCCTGACTGGTGTATACGTGCCTATTAAAGGCTGGTCTTGTCCATCTCTGTTCGCTATTTTTTGCTGATTGTTGTCGGTGTTCCTGCCAAGAAACAGCTAGATGAACGTGGCTGTTCTCTCTATTATGAATGATATGTACTTACAGTGGTCCTAATGATGGGCACATGATAGGATCAGTGTAGTCAGGGTAACCATTGACTTGCCGACATAGGCTATCCAAACCATGTTGAGCTAGAGTACCATCTTTATAGCGAAAAGGTCGATAGCGGTTTGCCTTGTCTTGCATATGCACTGCAATAGAGCGTCGTGGTATTTTGCCTAAGTTCGGTCCACTTCCATGAATAGTGAGGCATGAGTGAAAGCTTACCTGCCCCTTTAATAAGTTCATAGGCACTTTCACAATGGGTTTGCCGCCTGCGTTAAACCTTTTCTCTAAACCTACAAGGTCATTACTGAAGAAGTCCAGTTCTTCCGTGTTATCAGGCCAGTGAGAACTTTGGTCGATCATTGTGATCGTGCCCATCATTTCGTCACAGTCATGAAAAGGTATCCAAGCCGTTAACATATTATCCGATGTACACGTTTTCCAATAGCCTCGATCTGTATGCCAGCCAACGTTTGCGGCTTTTTCTGGATTGCTGATGGGTTTGTATAGTAATTGGTCATGCCAGAGACGCACTGTTGCTCCACATAGACGTGCAGCAATAGCACCCAGTATTGGTTTATGTATTAGCTCTGCCATTTGATGGTTCTGAAGCGAAGCATAATCATTCTTACGTAGCACATTTCCATGTTCTGGTTTCCATTCAGGAAACTCGTGAGGTAGAGATACATCACGTTCTCCACGATAGTAACGTTCGCTTCCTGCAATTGCGGCATCAATCTCTTCGTCGGTGAAAATTTTCTTCGATTTGTAGTAGCCATGTTCCTGATAAAAGGTAATGTCTTCCTTGCTAGGTAATAGTTCTTTAGGCAAAAGGTTCATACGTTTCCTCCCTTTTTGTGAGAAATGGATGTCTACTTCAGACATTCATTAATATACCCGAAGAAGCTATTGCAAGTCTTTTTCCATCAGTGCTCTTTATTTAAGCATTTGACTCATAGGGAATATATCTCCTCGCTTGCTGACGATATTCCTGTGGCGACAGACCAGTGTGACGTTTGAAGAAGATACTGAAGGTATAAAGAGAGGGAAAATGCAGATGTTCAGCAATGGAGGACACGGTATCAGAAGTCTCTCTCAAATAGTGTTTGGCCCAGTCTAAGCGAAGTGAGCGCATGTATTGCCCTAGCGAAACTCCGACGTAACGTTTGAATTCACGTGTAAGGTGAGAACGGCTGATATAAACTTTAGATGCCAAGTCATCAACGCTCTGATAACTGCCGACCTCAGCGTGAAGGTAATATAAGACTTGTCTAAGAACAGGACTGGGTACTAATGGTGTGTTATCCTGTATCTGAGTAACATGCTCATAAGTACGTAACACGTGAACAAGGAGACGCAGAAAGAACGCTTGTACCATTTCAAAGGAATGTTTCTGGTTGCTTCTCAGCTCATCAAAAAGAGCAGCAAAAATGCCTATGATAATTTCTGCTTGATCCTGGACAACACGATGGATACCAAGCTGGTAGTAGTCCATCTCTAAGGCATTCATCATATTGAGTTGAAAGCCAAGATAGTAGAGACGAAAAGGCGAGTTTCCTACCGCAGCACCCTGATGGTTTTCGCCTGGTTTTGTGAGAAAGAGGTCACCTTGTTTGACCTGATAGGTAAACTCATCAATAGCAAACCAGCCTTGCCCTTTATCTACGTAGCATAGCTCAAAATGCTCGTGATAATGTGGACGAACGTGCCATGTTTCACGTAGAACGACGCCTATGTAAGCAAGGCTTTCAAACAAAAGATAAAATGGCAGTTCAATGCGGATTTCCTCGTCTGCCTCTACAATCTGTGGTGTGCTTGGCGTTACTGCCTTGTATGATTTAGTATGAGAAAACCAAGTATCTTGGTGTTTCATTATCTTTGCTTTATATCCCTCATCGAGTTATCACACCTACGTTTTTAAAAGGATACAAAGTTCCTTCTATTGTCTAAACAATTGAACATTATTTGCTCCCTAGACTTCTGCTGCTTGTTTCCCTTCCATATTCGCAAGTCGATCATCAGGTCTGGATGTGTTTGCCACAACACATTGACTATCTTCCACTTACCCTCATACTTCGCAAGATGCATATAATCTATGCTCCACTATGCAATAAGCTTCACACTTGCTATTTGGTCTTGCACGTCAAAGATGATAATCTCTTTTGGAGCATCTGGTGGCATTCTGCCATCTTTGTTATAGTTTTTTGAGAGTTCAACCATTTGGGCAAAGGTCATGGATGTGAAGCTATAGCTTGACTCCGCTTCCTTCTGAAAGAACCCCCTTTTTGCTAAGTCAGGGTGAACACTGCGCTCAATTCTTGAGGGGTCAACATTATAGACACCCTCAACATAATCTAATACTGCTTGCTTGATTGCTTCACACTCTTGTTCGTTTATTTCGCTCATATGTATCTCTTAGATTTCTCGGCTGCCTTTGCCTAATGCGTCACGTAGAGAAACGCCAATTTGTTAAATCTCTTACTGATTGTGGGCGTGAAAATCTTCCTCCTTATATGTTAATATTTTTTCAGACCCTTTTGAAAAAGGGTAGCGCAGGTGAAAGCCTGCTGGACAAACCCTGCCGGGGAAAGACTTCTTCCTCCACACGGCTCGACCGGTAAAAAAAGA